>VOFK01003475.1_pt1 | contig 196748 bp, 297 predicted proteins | sample 5384121 | NCBI WGS metagenome assembly VOFK01 (sample SAMN12384730, study PRJNA508395) | human gut metagenome | isolation source: healthy gut J | host: Homo sapiens | reverse complement strand
TCTGGTGATTTCCACAATAACTTAATTATTGTTATTGACAACAAAAAAGCGCTGGCACACTGTTGTGTCTACTGTCTTCCCATTACCGCAATTCCGATACGGTTTACTACGCAGCTTTCGTTGAAATGCATTTTACTGCCTCACAATCGACATCAATATTCGCTCTTGTGACCGGCAGCGTTAGAACAGCAGTCTTGTTCTCTCTGAAACTGTGCATGCTGTTTCCGCTTGTGTTTGGTGTGCATCTCTTCCTTCTACCATGATGTATCCCGCACATGACGAGTTCTTCGTGTAAGCAGTTTTTTTTAACCTTGTTTAATAAATCTGCTGTGAAGGAGATTTATTCTTGAGTTTTCGGGTGCGCTGGCGCTTCGCTTACAGTTCTTTCGCAGTTTCTTTACCATCTCTGCTCTACGAACTGCGTCGGGTTTGACGCTAAATGCGGCGAAACGAGCTGCGGGCAGGAAGCTTGTTCAAAATCTGCCTCTTCTTTTCGCCGACTACTGGCATTGCCGGGCGGCTGCGGATGATCTTAACCGATCTTTTCAGAACGATGCATCCACGGTACGCAAACACCATTTCGCTGCAACGTATTTATCGAAATTAACCGGGCAAAACAGAACAAGGAGCGCCGGCATATACTTCTGGAATAAACGCATGCTAAGGTTCTACGCAGCATCCATGGAAGTACGGTGGATAATGTAGGACGTACCTTGTCACCGTTTTGGCGTTTACTTTGAATGTCGTGCCGGCTTTAGCGCCGCGCCACCGCGTTAACCGATGGCGGTGGCGGGGTACCGGCTGCCGGCGTCACTCGCAAATTCAATACCAAGCTCGTAGCCATATCACGCATATGCTGCTGTGTCTTCCCGAACTTCCATTTTCTCGACATTTGAAGATGATGGTTGCGTATTTTATTTCAATCCCTAAGGTCTTTAAGCGGTGACGTGCGAGATTGCGATGCAATTCTTAAATTCCTCTACCATCTGATCCGGTCTTACAATTAAATGTCGCCTTCTGAAAATCGTAAACTGGCGGACTCTGGTCGGCATCCATGCATCTCGCCAGAATCACCTGCGATACGGAACAGAGTGGATGTCTCGCTGGCAACTTGCAATGGCGGCTCACAGTATGAGTGCTGTGAATTTTTGTATACATAATACTGGAATGGACAAGTCATTGGACGAAGTGCAAAAAGATGTCATTACCGAGCCTTTGTTGCCTTCCTCATCTTCATCGGCCTCACGAGAATGAACATACCCTCTTGTAGTAATGCAGTGATCGAAATCTTGTACAGATCAGACTTTGCCATCAGTGGTGGCTTTGAGTACGAACATATCCCCCACTCATTATCCTCCAGATCTCGATCCAACGCTGTAGTGGATCATTTTTGTTCCCTTTGGCATGAACAACAATGGAAGACCCTGTCCAACCCGTTGTAAACAGATCCAAAAAATCTCACGGCCTAACTTTGTTGTGGTCACAGTTCTAACATCTGCAAAGATACTCTAAATTTCTTCAGATCCAGCTTTTTTGTTATATGCTGTACCATAAACACGAAAGCATCTTGTTCTTCTCATCGCCTCTCCAATAGCTTGAGGAAGAAGTGCTTAAATGCCTTGATCTGCTTTGTACTCATCAAGTGTGGTCCGGCACAGAACTCAATGAAATCGCCCTGCTGATAGAAGGATAATGTCTCATCGTCTCCATGCTCTTTGATCATCTCTACTTTTATATGGCTCATCGCGCTCTGTCATCAGCTTAATCGCCTCATCCTTAGGCAATGTAAAATACTCCAACTTATCGCCTTTTTTGATGATCTTCTTCATCTCTTTTTCAATCGAATTCTAAATCTTCTCTTGAAAACGGCTTGGATTCAAAATCATAATAAAAACCCCTTGTCGTCGCAGGTCCCAATCGTCGCTTTTACGTCGGATACAGTCTTTTTACTGCTTCTGCCATAACGTGTGAACAGGTATGGCGTACCGTACGAACCTTCACTCAGTCCTTTGGTTAAAATGTTCATTTCATGCAATCTTTATCTACGGTAGTTCGAAGATCAACGACTTTCCATTGATTCTACTGACACAAGCAACACGTGCCAAGTCCTTCGCTGATATCTTTTGCGATGTCGTATTACGCACTCATTGCCTCTGCGTATTCTTTGATACTGCCATCTTTTAATGTGATCTTCATTTTATCCTCTCCTCTTGATTTTTTTGTTGTTTTCTTTCTTTTTTCTGTGTTGTGGTTCTGTACCAAGGTATGGTGTTCGGGGTGGCGTGTTTTGATATAAGATTTTCTAAATGTTTTGGTAGGGTGTTGGGGACGGACGCAACCGGCTAAGACTCGCCATCCATGGCTCGACTTCGCCTTTTTCCCGGACCTCCTGTCCGAAAAAATTGCTGTGGTCTCTTACAAAGCATCAAGAAAATCTAACATCCGTCACAATCCCACCCCAAACACCATACCCTGGTACAGATTCTACATTCTCGAGCAAGCCAGACCGGCTCTTCATGCGAAGATCCGGTGTCTTGCGCTTCGTGCTCATCTATTTCACGCTGAATCCGAGGTGTTAACGCCCTCTTCCTGAGCGTCCCCACGCAGGCTGCACAAAATGAATATGGAAGGGTTCTTTTTGTGCTATGGAGATGAAACCCCCGGAAGCGTGGAGCCCACTGGCGAACACGCTTCCTGCTTTGTGGGAGGTTCATCGGAATGCTTAGCACAAAGGAAGCCCGAAATATTCATTTGTGCAGCCTGCCCTGCGACCTATAAAGACACTCCTTCGCACCTCACGCTTTGGAAATAAAAAAATCCATACACTACAATCTGTAATGCATGGACGTTTATTCTTTCATTCTTCAACGCGGTTCCACCCTGCTTGCTCTGTCGATACAAAGCCTCTCTTTTGATGATAACGGAATCACCGGACTCTTTTCGATAAGTCACTCCGAGGTGGTCTTCGTCAGCTTCCCCTGTCAAACCGCTTGCAGCTCAAAGCCTACGCTTTGGCGGTTTCTCTCTGTCACATTTGCACTGATTACTCTTCTCTTCAACGTGTTGTCTTTCTTTTTACGCCTTGTATTGTAGACCTTTTTTTCTCATCTGTAAAGAGTTTTTTACAAATTCTAAAAAATATCTCTATTTATTTGTTCTTCCCGCAGCACTTTTATACTTTTTACCGCTTCCACATGGACATGGGTCATTTGGATATACCTTATCCTCTTTCACGACTGTTCCTGATTTTTTCTGTTCTAAGTATAATTCGTGTTTTTCTTTCCGGTGTGAAAATGTCATCCCACTGTGGCAGTTCATATAACCACTCTGCCTTTGCATCTACCATATTTTTGTAAAGAAGCTCTTTGTCAAAAATCAGGTTGACCGGTGTGTCCTCTTCCATGGTCTCTAATGGATTGCGCTCTTTTAAGCTCTCATCGATCCCATCTAAAAATCCTGTCATCTCCATCAGGCTGACCTGATACTTGTCTGCTAATTCTTTGACTGTTCCGGGATACTTCCTCGTCCGGATGATCTAACAGTTTTTCATAGATTCCTTTTCTACCAGAAAGTAATCCTGCCAGAACTTCTGTAATTTTGCTCTATCTGCCTGCTCATTATAAGCAATTTTCTGCCATTCCTGTAATAGTGCCATAGTTTCTCACCTTATCCTTCATATTCTTGTGCTTTTTTTTGCACCGTAACAGTATAACCTATTTATACTCATTTTTTCAATAGTTCCTCCGCATCCTTCAGACATTCTAAAAGAATCGGATTGAATGTACCGCACTCTCCCGCAAGTATCATTTCCATTGCTTTTCATGGGAAAATGCTTTTTGTATACACGAGGACTAACCAGTGCATCATAGACATCCACGATACCTACAATCTGACTCCAAAGAGGTATCTCATCGCCCTGTAAGCCCTCCGGATAACCCTTTTCCATCCCAGCGCTCATGGTGATATTTTGCAATGTCGAGACTGTAACGCTCCTGCTCCTCGTCATCATTTAACCTTAAATCCCCGAATGATTTCATAGCCCTTTGTCGTATGGGTTTTCATAATCTCCATTTCCTCATCTGTCAGCCGTCCCTTTTTGTTCAGAATGGTGTCCGATATGGAAATTTTTCCAACATCATGCAATGCTGCCGCACGGCAGATTTTTTCACGGCTGGAATCTATGATGAAATGTTCCGGATATTTTTGTTATAGGTATTAATCATAATCCGGGTCAGATCCTTCGTACGCTTAATATGCTCTCCGGAATCCAGATCCCTGAATTCCACCAGATTGCTCAGAGTATCAATAACATTATCCGCATACTTCCGGTATTTTTCCTGCTCCTCTTCTATCTAGCGCTGTGCTTCAATAATCAGCGTAATATCCGTACGAAGCAGCATGTAGACCGGATAACCGTCTGCTTTTCCGCAATGAATTCCCTTGACCTGCATCCAATGCACATCTCCGTTGATATCGAGTACCCGGTAAGTAATCTCTAAATCCGCTTTCCGCTCCGCCTGAAGATGAAAATAAGCAGACACCCGCTCAGCATCCTTTGGATAGATATGCTCTAAATATCCGTTCTCATAATCTGCCTGTGTCTCACCCATCATCCGGTAAAATTCTTCGTTTGCACTGATAATGGACAAATTCTTATCCACACGCATCGTACAGACACCACCCGGAATTGCCTTATAAAAGTTGCCTCTAAGTTATTCTGTGTACGAACCTGAAGCACTTTTCTGGTATGAATATTACGAATAACTAAAACGGCTAATGTATCACGGTATTCCGTATACCCAAGGGAATCACACGCAGGGAAAAAACCAACGGTATCTGCCGTCCTCTCCTTTGATTAACATCTCGTCCTCTAAATATTTTCCACCTTTATTAAAATATGCCTCCATCTTGGCACAAGTATCAAATCTCCCGCATCTCTCGCGGTCTTTAGAGTGCATTCTCCTCAGCATATCGGCAAAAAATCCCGTCCACACTGCCCTCTTCCTCGCAGAGGAACTTGGTTCTTGTCATTCCATATATAGCTTCTGCTTATATTTTTTGTCAGATTCAGACTGACGGTCGCTACACTGATTTTTTTCACTACCCGGTCAATCGAGCGGTTATACAGATAATAATTCTTTTTTGTCTCCTCCGCCTTCATCTGGGGAATAATGGTTACGATGTATGCAGGAATTTTATCCTCCCATAAAATCTCATCCACACTGACTTCGACCATTCCGCCAAACACATGACTTTCACGCAAAAAAACATTTTTTCCTTTTTTCGCCGGGTCATAAGATTCCAAGGGACACCGGTTACAGATATCCATTCCGATTTCATAACATCCAAGACTTACCTCTGCTGCAGGCACCAGTTCTTTGAATCGTTTATTGCAGTATATAATTGTATGACTTCTCTTCTCAATAATGTAAATACCGGCATTGGTAATCGCATCCAGTACCCTCTCAAAATTCCACATCGGCCCGCTTCTCCTTTTGCTACTTATTGTACTACGTTTAAAGTTTTCCGTGCAATAACCCTTTCCCTATGTTATGATAAAAAAAATGGGGTGAAAAGGAGCCGCACATGAAAAAAGTAAAACAGGTTTTAGCAATTTTGCTGATCCTCATCCTGATCGGACTCTATGTCTCTACGCTGGTGTTTGCCATCATCGGCAGTGAACGCGCAATGGGCTGGTTAAAGATTTCTATCTATGCAACCATTGTACTTCCGGTCCTGCTCTGGGCATATGGGTTTATCTATAAAATGATAAAGGATGATCACGAAAAAAAAGGAGGAAGAATGATACGGTGTCATTCTTCCTCTTTTTCTGTTCGGATTAACGATAAATAATGTCATCACGGCCCGGACCATTTGACACCATGGTAATCGGGTAACCGATGTGACGTTCTACAAATTCAATGTAGTTTCTGCAATTCTCCGGCAGATCTTCGTATTTCTTAATGCCGCGGATGTCACTCTTCCATCCCGGAAGAATCTCATAAACCGGTTTTGCCTTCTTTAAGATGGCTGTTGTCGGAAAATCGGTGGTTACTTTTCCGTCAATCTCATAACCGATGCAGACCGGGATCTCATCTAAATAGCCCAATACATCTAATACGGTAAAGGCTACATCTGTCGTACCCTGAAGACGGCAGCCATATTTAGAAGCCACAGCATCAAACCATCCCATACTTCTCGGACGTCCGGTAGTTGCACCGAACTCTCCGCCGTCTCCACCGCGTTTTCTTAACTCATCGGCTTCTTCACCAAAGATTTCGCTGACAAACTCTCCTGCTCCGACAGCGGAAGAATATGCTTTACATACGGTAATGACCTGTTTGATCTCATATGGTGGAATTCCTGCTCCGATCGCTCCATAAGCTGCTAACGTGGATGAGGACGTAACCATTGGATAGATTCCGTGATCCGGGTCTTTTAAGGTTCCAAGCTGACCCTCTAATAAAATATTCTTACCTTCTTTGATTGCTTCATACAGATAGGAGGAAACATCGCAGACATATGGTGCTACCATCTCTCTGTACTCTTTTAACTCTTTGACAATATCCTCCGGTTTTAATAATGGTTTATGGTATAAATGCTCTAACAGTACATTTTTCTGCTCGCAGACTCTTGCTGCTTTTTCTTCGATTAACTCATCATCAAAAATTTCGCTGACCTGGAAACCGATCTTTGCATATTTATCAGAATAAAATGGTGCAATTCCCGATTTTGTGGAACCAAAGGATTTTCCGCCTAAACGTTCTTCCTCGTACTGGTCGAATAAAATATGATAGGACATTACGATCTGTGCTCTGTCTGATACTAAGATCTTCGGCTGTGGCACATCACGGTCTGTGATCGATTTGATCTCCTTAAATAATACAGGAATGTTTAATGCCACTCCATTGCCGATGATACTGGTTGTATGGTTATAGAATACTCCTGACGGCAGGGTATGCAGTGCAAATTTTCCATAGTCATTTACAATGGTATGACCTGCATTTGCTCCAACCCTGAAAACGGATGATGATATCCGCCTCTTTTGCAAGCATATCGGTAATCTTACCTTTTCCTTCATCGCCCCAGTTTGCTCCAACTACTGCTTTTACCATTTGAATCCTCCTTTAACAGTCATCCTGGAATAGTTTCCCATAAAAAGAAGCAGGTGTAAAAACCTGCTTCACATTGTTCTCCGTTTTTACTTTCTGATTATACACGAAACTTCCTCATAAGTAAAATCAATATTTTTTATATTCTTTATAAGTTTTTATTATGACTTGTGTTTGTCGGGCGTACACTTGTCCTCTAACAAATCCAGAAACCTTCTTGCCGCCGCTGTCATCGGAACCTTTTCGTCCGTGACGATACAAAAATGTCTTTTGGGAATCTCTCTGTCAAAATGCAGCCGGAAAATCTCTCCCTTTTCCATTGCTTCTAGGGCAAAATCCTCCGCCACTCCGGCAATCCCAAAGCCCCGCATTGCAAAACGGATCAGCATATCGCTGGTCGCAAGTTCAAATTCCGGCTGTAAATGTACACCGTTTTCCCGTAAAAATCCCTCCACATATGCCCGCGTGGATGTATTTCCCTCTAAGCACATGACGGGAAGTGTCTCTAAGTCTTTGTAATTAAGCTTACGATCTGCTAAATACGCAAATTTTTTTCCTGCCACAAAAATATCTTGAATGTCCCGCACCTTGCGAAATTTAAAATCCATCCGCCTCTGGATCGGCGTACTGATCACACCAAAATCGATGACACCCTCCTGCAGCATTTTTAATGTCTCCGGTGTCGGTGCATTTTTTACCGTGACACGGATTTTCGGATATTTTTCGTGAAAACGTTCTAAGTATTCGAGCAGATAGAACTGCAGCGTCATGTCACTTGCGCCGATGCAGAGCTCTCCTTCTTCTAAATCTAACATTTCTAGGAATTTTTTCTCTCCTAAACGTATCGTCTCATAGCCACGCTTAATATAGGAATAGAGCACCTCGCCCTCCGTGGTCAGGCGCACACCCTTAGATGTCCGCACAAACAGCGGAGAACCGAGTGCCTCTTCTAAATGCCGGACTGCCTGACTGACCGCCGGCTGTGAAATAGCAAGTTCTTCTGCTGCTAATGTAATGCTTTTTTTGTTTCCCTACATAATAAAAAATTTTATAATATTCTAAATTGATGTCCATGCTAAGAGCATAGCTTTTTTTCGCATTTTTTCAATACTTATTTGGAAGTCTTGCATTTTAAAATTTCCCGTATTATACTGATTTTTTTTAGCACACACCCTTTTTGTGGTGTCATCCTACAAAGGAGGATTTTTATGGAAAAAGATATGACTTCGGGCAGCCCGTTAAAACTGATTTTCTGGTTTTCGATACCCGTTCTTTTAGGAAATATATTTCAGCAGTTTTATAATATGGCAGATGCAATTATTGTCGGACGATTGCTCGGCGAGGATGCCCTTGCCGCAGTCGGTGCAACCGGTTCTATTATGTTTCTGGTTCTCTACTTTGCAATCGGTATTGCACAGGGCTTTGGTGTTATGATTGCACAGGCATATGGTGCGAAAAACGAGCGTTTATTAAAAACACTATGTTGCCCTGTCCATCCTGCTGACCTTAATCATCTCTGTTGCCGTTACTGCTATCACGGTTCCGACTTCACGCCTGATGCTGACGGCTATGCAGACTCCTGCCAATATTTTAGATATGGCAGATTCCTATGTAAAGATTATTTTCTGGGGAATTATTGCTACGATGTTCTATAATGCTGCTTCTTCGATTTTAAGGGGCATCGGCGACAGTAAGACACCTCTTTACTTTTTGGTGTTCTCTTCCCTTTTGAACATTATTCTGGATTACTGCTTTATCCGTTTCTTTCATATGGGAACGGATGGGGCTGCTTTATGCTACGGTACTGGCACAGGGTATTTCCGCCGTTCTCTGCTTTGCCTATATGTTCTGGCGTTTTAAAATTCTCAGAACACACCGGAGTGATTACTATTTTGATAAACAGGGAGTCTGGGATTTAATGCGCATCGGTCTTCCGATGGCTTTGAATTTTTCCATTACTGCGGTTGGAACCATGATTTTGCAGAGTGCCGTCAACGCCTTTGGCTCTAGTGTTGTTGCCTCTTTCACTGCCGCCATGAAGGTAGAACAGCTTTCTACCCAGCCAATGCCGACTCTTAGCACCACCATGTCCACTTACTGCGGACAGAACCTCGGTGCCGGAAAGTATGAGCGTATCTATGACGGCATGAAAAAAGCATTTTTTATTTCACTTGTCCTGACCGGCTTTGCTGCTGTTGTCTGCGTCTTTTTCGGAAGAGCCATCGTCGGACTGTTTTTAACTGCACCAACCGAAGAAGTGTTATCCTATGCAACGGTTTATCTGCGTACGATTTCCGTCTTTTTCTTCTTCCTAAGCATCCTGTACCTCTATCGTACCTCCCCCTTACAGGGACTTGGCAAGGGAATGGTTCCGATGATTGGCGGAATCTTAGAACTTGTTGGACGCCTCGCTGTCATTATGCTTTTCGCAAAAGACTATGGCTATCCGGCTGTCTGCCTTGCCAGCCCTGTTGCATGGATTTTTGCCGGTATTCCAAATATGGCTGCCTACCTGTTATGGAAGCGCAGGACCAAGAAGCTTCTCTAAATCTTCGTCCGGTGTACTTGTCGGCATAATATTATAATTTTTCACTAAAATATCTAAGACATTTGGTGAAATAAATGCCGGCAGGGTCGGTCCAAGCAGGATATTTTTGATTCCTAAATGCAAAAGTGTCAGCAGGATACACACCGCCTTCTGCTCGTACCAGGAAAGCACCATGGATAACGGCAGTTCATTCACATCACATTCAAATGCCTCGGCAAGTGCGAGGGCTACGGTAATCGCACTATAAGCATCATTACACTGCCCCATATCCAGTATTCTCGGCAATCCTTCAATTTCTCCTAAATCTAAATCATTGAGACGGTATTTTCCACAGGCAAGCGTCAAAATAATGGTATCCATCGGTGTCTTTTTTGCAAATTCCGTATAATAGCTTCTGCCCGGTGCCGCTCCATCACATCCTCCAATTAAAAAGAAATGTCGAATTTTTCCTTTTTTCACTAAATCCACAATTTTTCCTGCATTTTCTAATACAGCCCCATGCCCAAATCCGGTTGTCACGGTGGAGCCGCCGTTAATGCCCTTTAACGGCTTTTCTCTGTCATATCCCTTGCATGCAATTGCTTTTTCAATCACCGGTGTAAAATCTTTATCTTCCCCGATATGCACCATTTCCGGATAAGACACAATGGAGGTAGTAAATACACGGTCTGAATAACTCTGGCGTACCGGCATCAGGCAGTTCGTGGTAAAGAGAATCGGTGCCGGAATATTGTGGAACTCAAACTGCTGGTTCTGCCATGCAGTTCCAAAGTTTCCCTTTAAATGCGGATATGCTTTTAATTTTGGATATCCATGTGCAGGAAGCATCTCACTGTGCGTATAAATGTTGATTCCCTTGTCCTTTGTCTGCTCTAAAAGCAGCTTTAAATCATGCAGGTCATGTCCGCTTACGACAATGAACGGTCCTTTTTCAATGGTAAGAGGAACGGTGGTCGGAACCGGTGTTCCGTAAGTTTCCGTATTTGCACGGTCTAACATCGCCATACATTTGTAATTTACATCTCCGGTCTTTAGCACCAGACTCAGTAATTCGTCTGCCGTATGCTCTTCGCCGAGTGCCTCCATTCCCTCATAGAAAAATGCCTGCACTTCCGGGTCCGTATATCCTAATGCATAAGAATGATACGCATATGCCGCCATTCCCTTTAACCCGAACAGTATTAAGGATTTCAAAGAACGGATATCCTCGTCATCATCCCAGATGGTCTGCACATCATAGTTATCTGTCTGTGGTGCGATGGCTTCCTTTTTCTTTGTTAACCTCATCGATCAGCGCACATATCGTATCATTGTAAAAGTTGACATTTGTAATTGTAGTGAATAATCCTTTGAGCATCAGTTCATCTGATTTTTCGGTTGCACCTTTCTTTCGCACTGCTCTGGCTAATCCAATCAATGCACTTACTAAATCATCCTGATAATTTGCAGTATCTGCTTTTTTTCCACACACACCGGCACTTCCCTCACAGCCTGTATTGTGTGCTGTCTGCTGACACTGAAAGCAAAACATATCTCCCATGTCGTTTTCCTCCTTTTTTCATTTCCTCCATATTCTCCCAATGTTTTGCTTTGATTATTCATATTATTTCTTAATTTAATAGATTTCTCCTTTGTTCCAACTTAAAACATTCTTTCCACATAAAAATAGCCGGACTCTTCCAGCCGTCAGACTTCTTGTCCTGACTTCTGAAAAGTCCGGTATTTATTTCATACTTAATACTCTATCTTCTTTGAACATGCGATAGCCAATGCACCCGGTCCGATATGACAGGAGATGCTTAAGGATAATGGCTGCATCAAAATCTCACAGCCTGGAAAATGCCGCCTGCACTTCCTCTTTAAACGCATTTGCCGCTTCTAGGTCATGTGTATAGGACATTTCGAGATGGATGCTCTCTCCGCTCTCATCGTGGAAACGTTCCCTGAAATCTTTTTTCATGGCTTCTATCATGATATTTTTGCCCTGTTTGACTGTACGGGCTTTTGCAAAAAGCGTCTAATTTATCGCCCTGAATCTGCAATACCGGCTTAATCTTTAACAACGTTCCTAATGCCGCTGCTGCCGGGGTAATACGTCCTCCCCCCGCTTTAAGTAGGTCAGCGTATTGAGCATGATATAAATACTGGATTCCATTTTCTGCTCTTCTAAAATAGTCTGAATCTCTGCTGCTGACTTTCCGGCTTCTGCAAGCTCCATAGCATCCAATACGGACTGACGCATGGTAACGGAAATACGCTGATTATTCACCACTACCACTTTTCCGTCATAGTCATCGGCTAACATGATTGCCGTCTGGCAGGAACTGCTGAGTCCGCTGGACATTGGAATGTATACAATCTCATCGTACTCTTTTTAACAACTCATCCCATAAATCCGTCACACTGCCCGGTGATGGCATGGAGGTAGAAATATCTGCTCCCTCTGTTAACTTCTGATAAAATTCTTCCTGTGTCAGATTAATCTCTTCTAAATAATCCTTACCGTCAATCATAAACGGCATCGGAATGACATAAATTCCAAGTTCTTTTTGCCTCCGCCTGGACAATACCACTGTTACTGTCTGTAACGATTGCAATCTTTCCCATCTTCTATTACCTCATTCTTTTTTATTTTCTTCTAATTTTTTGAAACAAAGCAATTTTATCACACTTTTTTTTGACTGTAAATGTAGTAATACATACCACATGAAGTCATAAAGCATTCCATATAGAACTTCTATATATAACGAAAACCGTGTATTGACGAAGTTCTCCGTCAACACACGGTATTTTCTGCTTATCCGGTTATTTTGGCTGATTCTTACATCATGCCCATTCCGCCGCCTGCCGGCATTGGTGGTACATCCTCTTTGATATTTGCCACAACGGACTCTGTGGTCAGTAAGGTGGATGCTACAGATGTTGCGTTCTGTAATGCACTTCTGGTTACTTTGACAGGGTCTAAGATTCCTGCTTCTACCATGTTTACATAATTTTCTTTTGCTGCATCAAATCCCATACCCGGCTCTGACTCTTTTACTTTATTGATGATGACTGCACCTTCTAATCCTGCGTTTGCTGCAATGTAGTACAGTGGAGCTTCTAAGGCTTTTAAGATTACCTTTGCACCGGTTCTCTCATCACCCTCTAAAGTATCTGCTAACTTAGCAACCTCTTTGGATGCATGGATATATGCAGAACCGCCACCTGCAATGATACCTTCTTCTACTGCTGCTCTTGTTGCATTTAAAGCATCTTCCATACGAAGTTTTGCTTCTTTCATCTCTGTCTCAGTTGCTGCACCTACACGGATCACTGCAACACCGCCTGCTAAATATTTTGCAAGACGCTCCTGTAATTTTTTTTCTTTATCAAACTCAGATGTTGTCTCCTCGATCTGTGCACGGATCTGTGAGATTCTTGCTTCGATCGCTACTTTATCGCCCTCGCCGTCAACAATGACTGTGTTCTCTTTCTGAACCTTAACAGATTTTGCACGTCCAAGCATATCTAAAGTTGTATCTTTTAACTCTAATCCAAGCTCTTCAGAGATGACCTGACCACCTGTTAAGATTGCGATATCCTCTAACATTGCTTTTCTTCTGTCGCCATATCCCGGAGCCTTGACAGCTACAACATTGAAGGTTCCACGGAGTTTGTTAACGATTAAAGTTGTAAGAGCCTCACCCTCAATATCCTCTGCGATAATTAAAAGTCTTGCACCGGACTGTACGATCTGCTCTAATACCGGAAGGATTTCCTGAATGTTGCTGATCTTCTTATCTGTGATCAATACATATGGATCGTCTAAAACTGCTTCCATTTTATCCATATCGGTTGCCATGTATGCGGAAATGTATCCACGGTCAAACTGCATACCTTCTACTAAATCTAACTCTGTCTGCATTGTCTTAGACTCTTCGATTGTGATAACACCATCGTTTGATACTTTTTCCATAGCATCTGCTACTAAGTTTCCGACCCCTTCGTCTCCGGCGGAAATTGCTGCAACTTTTGCAATCTGATCTTTTCCGCTGACTTTCTGACTCATAGATGCGATTGCTTCTACTGCTGTATCTGTTGCTTTTTTCATTCCTCTTCTTAAGATGATCGGGTTTGCACCAGCCTCAAGGTTCTTCATTCCCTCTTTGATCATTGCCTGTGCTAATACGGTTGCTGTTGTAGTTCCATCACCTGCTACATCATTGGTCTTGGTTGCAACTTCTTTTACAAGCTGTGCACCCATATTTTCAAATGCATCTTCTAATTCAATCTCTTTTGCAATGGTCACACCATCGTTTGTGATCAGCGGTACTCCGAAAGATTTATCTAATACTACGTTTCTTCCTTTTTGGTCCGATGGTAACCCTTACTGTGTTTGCTAATTTGTCAACACCTGCTTCTAATGCGGCTCTTGCCTCTGTGCCATATTTTAATTCCTTTGCCATTTCAATCTGCCTCCATTAATCTATAATCTGTCTTATCATTTCTAACTTTATAAATTTTAAAAAGATATGTTCCCGAAATTAATCTTCTACTACTGCAAGAATATCATTCTGTCTTACGATGATGTACTCTTCGCCATCTAATTTTACTTCTGTTCCTGCATATTTAGAATAGATAACTTTCTGTCCTTCTTTTACCTGCATCTTCACTTCTTTTCCGTCTACAACTCCACCCGGTCCGACTGCTACTACTTCTGCGTCCTGTGGTTTTTCCTGTGCAGCACTTGTTAAAATAATTCCTGACTTTGTAGTCTCTTCTGCCTCTAACTGTTTCAGTACAACTCTGTCGCTTAATGGTACTAATTTCATTTTAATTCCTCCTATATCTTTCTACTTTTTTCTTCATTATTAGCACTCATTTAATTTGAGTGCTAACCCTTTCATCTACATAAGATAGCACTATGTTTTTTCTTTGTCAATAAGCATTTGGGGATTTAATAAATTATTTATATTTCCAAGGCATTTCGTACCAGGAACCGACAGTATGTGACTCCTATAAAGATTAGGGTGTCAGAAAGCTCCTCTCAACTTAGTGGCTGCAACTTGCTCAATAAAAAATGCCAGGCAGTCCGCAAACCACCTGACATTTTTACATCTATACCATTTTTCTCTTTCTTAAGATCAGCAATACGATCACACAGATCAGCACCATAATGCCGCAGACAATATAAAAAGCCATACGGTGTCTGCGATAGCGGCATCCATTTTCCACTGACATTCATTCCATAGATTCCTGAAATGACGGTCGGAATAGCCATGACAAGCGTGATGGACGTCAGATATTTCATTACATTGTTCAAACGGTTATCTATAATCGTAGACAAACAGTTCACGCGTACCATTAATAATATCACGATAAATTGCCGTCATCTCAATCGCCTGTTTATTCTCGACAATAACATCCTCTAAGATTTCTCTGTCCTCCGGGAACTGTTTTAACCGCTCATAGCGGGTCAGACGGTCTAATACAACTCCGTTTGCCCGGAGTGAGGTTGCAAAGTATACTAAGTTGGATTCTAATTCATGAAGATCAATCAAATCCTTATCTTCCGTATCGTCACTGATACGTTCTTCAATCTCCCTGCGACGTTTGTCAATAACACGCAGATAATTCTGGTAAACACTTGTCGCACGATAAAGAATCTGATAGACAAAACGCATTTTTTTCTTCGTGGAAAAATCACGCACACGCCGTTTTTCAAACGCCTGCAATACCGGTGTCTCTTCACCGCACACCGTGATAATGACACCATCTGCCAAAATAATACCTAACGGGATAGTTGTATAGGCTTCCTGTTTATGACGAATCTCAATGGATGGAATGTCGACAAGAATCAGGGGTGTAGCCATCCTCTAAATCCACACGGGAACTTTCCTCATCATCCAGTGCGGCTCTGACATCGGCAATATCAATGTCAAACTGTTCTGAAATATTGATACACTCCTCCATCGTCGGTGTAATCATATTAATCCAGCATCCATCTTCTACTTTTTCAATCTCATTTACAATGCTCTCTTCTGTCTTATATATCTTAATCATGCCATCCTCCTGTCTTCGCATCTTAAACGGCATGAATTCCGACTAAATCAACCCAAAATGGTGCAATCCGTTGTAGATGCCGTCTTTATGGAGATCACTCGTGACATAGTCCGCGACTGCCTTCACCTCGTCTAAGCCATTGCCCATGACAATCCCGTGCTGCACATAGTGAATCATATCGTAATCATTCATACTGTCCCCAAAAGCATAGGTGTCTTCGTGTGCAATCTGCAAACACTCACACGTCTTTTCAATCCCTGTTGCTTTTGAGAAATTTCCGGGCACAAGCTCCACAAAGTCTGTTCCATGGTAAATAATATCATAGTCCTTTGACAATCGGTCTAATACCCCTTTGCACTCCCGCCCTCGTATGTCAATACTGAGCTTGCTCGCTTCTAACCGGTGTTCATTGCCCGTAATCGGACGCAGCCTGTCCGCGACAGTTGCCTGCAACACCTTCAAAAACGGGTCATCGGCAAACGTATCTTCATCCACATACAGATACTCTCTTCCTTCTAATACTACCGGATAATGATATGGCTTTAAAATCTTCAGTGTTCGTTCCAGTACCTCTTCTTCAGTCCGTTTATAAAAAAAAGAACCTCGCCGGCTTTTTCCACATAAGTTCCGCAGCCGGCGACAATCCCATCAAAGCCCAACGCAAGCAGACGCTCGTCCTGTATATAGGAGAGCGTCCGCCCTGAGCATATAAAGGTCAGATGTCCGTTGTTTTTCAACATCTCAAATGCCTTTTTGTACTTTCCGGTATCTGAAATTTTTTCCCCATAAGGTTCCATCTATATCAAAAAAGATTGCTTTTGTTCCCATATCTTCCACCTGTTACTTCTATATATAATAACTAAGTTTTATTGTAGCACATTTTATATAGATTTGTGAACCTTGAATTTTACAATTGTTTTCTCCCATAAAGGGCAATTTTATACATAAAGGCTTTTTACTGTACGGACAGATAAGAATATCCCATCAGGCTTTCATCCACTTCTCTTGCCACTTCTCTGCCCTCGCGGATCGCCCAGACTACTAAAGACTGGCCTCTTCGCACATCGCCTGCTGCATAGACTCTTTCCACACTGGTCGCATAAGTTTCCTGATCAGCCGCAACATTGGTTCTTTCATTGAGCTTTACGCCAAATGCATCTGCCACATATTTCTGTGTTCCTAAAAATCCTGCTGCGATCAATACCAGTTCGGCATTCAGCACTTTTTCCGAACCGGCTACTTCCGTCATCACCATGCGTCCGGTCTTTTCATCCTTTTTGCTCTCTAACTTTACGGTCTTGACTCCGCAGACTGCACCTTTTTATCTTTTTAAAAATTCTTTGACTGTCGTCTGATAAATTCTTGGATCATGACCAAAGACAGCAATGGCTTCTTCCTGACCGTAATCGGTCTTGCAGACCTTCGGCCATTCGGGCCAGGGATTGTTCTCCGCTCTCGTATCCGGCGCTTTCGGCATCATCTCAAGCTGTGTCACACTCTTTGCTCCATGACGGATACAGGTTCCGACACAGTCATTTCCGGTATCACCACCACCGATAATGATGACATTTTTTCCCTTTTGCTGTGATATATTTCTGGTCTTTCAAATCCGAATTTAACAGACTCTTTGTCGTAGAGGTAAGAAAATCTACTGCAAAATAAATGCCTTCCGCATCTCTTCCCTCTGCCTTGATATCTCTTGGATTCTTCGCACCACAGGCTAAGATAACACGGTCATACTCTTTTAAAAATTTTTGCTGCTTTGATATCTTTTCCGATATTCCGTTCCCGTAACAAATTCCACGCCTTCTTCTTTCATCACTTCAATTTTTCTCTCGATAAAGCGTTTTTCTAACTTCATGTTCGGGATTCCATACATCAGAAGTCCGCCAACACGGTCATCTCTTTCGTATACTGTCACGGAATGACCTCTTTTTTTGTTCAACTGGTCTGCCGCTGCCAGCCCTGCCGGTCCCGAACCGATGACTGCAATCTTCTTATCCGTTCTTACCTTTGGCGGTCTTGCCTTTGCATATCCTTTTTTCATAGGCATTCTCAATAATACTGTTCTCATTTTCACGGACAGAAACCGGGCTTCCGTTCAATCCGCAGGTACATGCTTTTTCACAGAGTGCCGGACATACACGGGAAGTAAATTCCGGGAAGTTGTTTGTCTTAATCAGTCGCTCATAGGCACGTTTCAGATTATCTTCGTAAACCAAATCATTCCACTCCGGTACTAAGTTATGAAGCGGACAGCCGGATGTCATGCCCATCAGTTCCATACCGGACTGGCAGAACGGTACTCCGCAATCCATACATCTCGCACCCTGTTCACGACGTTTTTCTTTTGAGAGAGGTATATGGAACTCATTAAAATTCTTGATACGTTCCTTTGGCTCAATGGCTATAGTTTCCTCTCTGTCGTATTCCATAAATCCTGTTGGTTTTCCCATCGTTCCATTTCCCTCCTATCTCTTTGTATTTGCATAAAATGCTTCAATCTGTGCCTGCTCCGCATTCAGACCTTTTTCTTCCATCTGGACAATGGTCATTAACATACGGTTGTAATCAAACGGAATGATTTTCTTAAACTTCGGCAGATATTCACTGAAGTGGTCTAAAATCCGTTTTCCTTTATCGGAATTGGTCAATGCCACATGCTCTTTGATCATTTCTTTTAATTCTAAGACATCATATTTTGATGTAATCTCCTGCATGGACACCATTTCTTTATTGGTTCTCATATAGAGGTCGCTGTCCTCATCGAGTACATAAGCGCATTCCTCCACTCATTCCCGCTGCAAAGTTCTTTCCGGTCTTTCCAAGTACCACGACACGGCCTCCGGTCATGTACTCACAGCCATGGTCTCCAACACCCTCTACTACGGCAACTGCACCGGAGTTACGTACACAGAAACGTTCACCTGCCACACCGTTGATAAAGGCTTTTTCCACTGGTAGCTCCATAAAGTGCTACGTTACCAATGATGATGTTTTCATCCTGTTTAAAGGTCGAGCCTGCCGGTGGGTATACCACTAATTTTCCGCCGGAAAGTCCTTTTCCAAAGTAGTCATTGCTGTCACCGACTAATTCTAAGGTCAGTCCTTTGGGTATAAATGCTCCAAAGCTCTGTCCGCCGGCTCCCTTTACATTTTACAATAAAAAGTTATCTTCCTCCAAGGTATCCTGATACTTCTTTGTAATCTCCGAACCGAAAATTGTTCCAAAGGAACGGTCGGTATTGGTCAGTTCCACATCGATGCTGCGTTTCTGTTTGGTATCCAGTGCAGTTTTTAACTGCTTCATCAAAATCCGCTCATCGGCTGTTTTTTCTAATTCAAAGTCATATACCTGTTTCGGGTCAAAGGTTACCTTCTGTTTTGGTCCTGCAAACGGGTTATTTAATATAGAAGATAAATCTACTTTCTGCTCTCTTTCATCGAGTCCTTCGCGAACCTTGAGCAGATCAGAACGTCCTACTAACTCATCTACGGTACGGACACCGAGTTTTGCCATATATTCACGAAGTTCTTCTGCAATAAAGTGCATGAAGTTGATGACATATTCCGGTTTTCCTTTAAAACGTTTACGAAGCTCCGGATTCTGTGTTGCGATTCCGACCGGACAGGTATCTAAGTTGCAGACACGCATCATCACACATCCCATGGTTACAAGCGGTGCGGTGGCAAATCCAAACTCTTCTGCTCCAAGAAGTGCTGCAATGGCAACGTCTCTTCCTGTCATCAGTTTTCCGTCTGTCTCAATTCTGACCTTGTTTCTCAGTCCGTTCATGATTAAGGTCTGATGCGTCTCAGCCAGTCCTAACTCCCAAGGAAGTCCGGCATTATGAATTGAACTGCTCGGTGCCGCTCCGGTACCTCCATCATAGCCGGAAATCAGAATTACCTGTGCACCTGCCTTTGCAACACCGGCTGCTACTGTTCCCACGCCTGCCTCGGATACTAATTTTACGGAAATACGGGCATCCGTATTTGCATTTTTCAAATCAAAAATTAACTGCTCTAAATCCTCGATAGAATAGATGTCATGGTGTGGCGGCGGTGATATCAGACTTACACCCGGTGTTGAAAGTCTTGTCTTTGCAATCCACGGATACACCTTTCCTGCCGGCAGATGACCACCCTCGCCAGGCTTTGCGCCCCCTGTGCCATTTTAATCTGAATCTCTCTTGCACTGACCCGATACCGGCTGGTAACACCGAAGCGTCCGGATGCCACCTGTTTGATTGCGGAACACCGGTTGTTGCGTCCGTCTTTTCCAATCTCAAGTCTGTCAAGGCTCTCTCCACCCTCACCGGAGTTGGATTTTCCATGAAGGGTATTCATTGCAATGGCAAGCGTCTCATGTGCCTCCTGTGAAATGGAGCCGTAGGACATCGCACCTGTTTTAAATCTTGTGACAATGGATTCCACGCTTTCTACTTCTTCAATCGGAATCCCTTTTTCGGATAGTTGAAATCCATAAGGCCACGGATGTTTAAAGCTCTCTTTTCACCATCCAACAGTTTGGAATACTGCTTGAACAGGTTATAATCTCCACGTCTTGTGGACTCCTGCAACAGATGGATCGTCTGCGGATTGTATAAATGCTCTTCTGCTCCGCTTCTCATCTTATGGCGTCCCTTGGAATCTAAGGACATATCGGTTGCAAGTCCTAACGGGTCATATGCCTCGGAATGCAGAATATCTACAGCTTTTTTGCGATATCCTCTAATGTGATACCACCGATACGGCTGACTGTATTCGTGAAATATTTATCAATGACCTCTGAATCAATTCCGATTGCCTCAAAGATTTTTGAACCCTGATAAGACTGAATCGTGGAAATTCCCATCTTCGATGCAATCTTAACGATTCCGTGGATGACTGCATTGTTGTAATCATCTATTGCTGCATAATAATCTTTATCTAACATATGCTCATCGATGAGATTTTTAATCGTATCCTGTACTAAGTACGGATTGATGGCACAGGCTCCATATCCGAGCAATGTTGCAAAATGATGAACCTCTCTCGGCTCGCCCGACTCTAAGATAACGGCAAGACTGGTTCTCTTCTTTGTCTCAACTAAATGCTGGTTCAGACCTGCTACGGCAAGCAATGACGGGATTGCCACATGGTTCTCATCCACACCACGGTCGGAAAGGATCAGGATATTGGCTCCGTCTTTATGTGCACGGTCTGCCTCTACAAAAAGATGATCCAATGCCTTTTGCAGACTGGTATTTTTATAGTAGGTGATCGGTAAGGGTAACTACCTTAAAGCCCTCACGCTTCATAGAACGGATCTTCATTAAATCCGTATTGGTCAGGATCGGATTGTGTATCTTTAATACCTGACAGTTGATGGCATTTTCCTCTAAGAGGTTGCCGTCTTTTCCAATATAAGTGGTCGTGGAAGTTACCACTTCCTCACGGATAGAGTCGATCGGCGGGTTGGTAACCTGTGCAAACAGCTGTTTAAAATAGTTAAATAATGGCTGCTGGTCTTTGGACAATACCGGTATCGGTGAATCGATTCCCATTGCCGCTATGGATTCTGCTCCATTCCTTGCCATCGGTAAAATCGTATCTTTGGTCGATTCATAGGTGTATCCAAATGCTTTCTGCAGTCGGCTTAAGTCCTCGCCTCTGTGCTCGATCACACGCTCATTCGGGATCTTTAAGTCTTTTAATTCCACTAAGTTACGGTCTAACCATTCACCATACGGCTGCATGTTTGCATAACTGTCTTTTAATTCGTTATCATCGATAACTTCGCCTTTTACGGTATCCACTAAAAAGCATTTTTCCCGGACGAAGTCTCTCTTTTTACTTTGATACGCTCCGGCTCGATCTCTAAGACACCAACCTCAGATGACAGGATCAGATAGTCATCTGTTGTAATATAATATCTCGATGGGCGAAGTCCGTTACGGTCTAAGACTGCTCCCATGATATCTCCATCGGAAAACAGAATGGATGCCGGTCCGTCCCATGGCTCCATCATCGTCGCATAATACTGGTAAAAATCTTTTTTTTTCTTCTGGCTCATGATGCTGTTATTTGCCCATGGCTCCGGTATCGTGATCATTACGGCAAGCGGCAGATCCATTCCACTCATTACGAGGAATTCTAATGTATTATCTAACATTGCGGAGTCAGAACCTGCAGTATTGACTACCGGAAGCACTTTTTGCAGCTCTCCTTTTAAATGCTCGATTCCATGGTCTCCTCACGGGCTAACATCTTATCCGCATTTCCGCGGATCGTATTGATCTCACCGTTATGTACGATAAAACGGTTTGGATGTGCTCTCTCCCAGCTTGGATTGGTGTTCGTGGAGAAACGTGAATGTACGGTTGCGATCGCAGATTCATAATCTGGGTCCTGAAGATCTGCGAAGAACAAACGCAGCTCGTTTACGAGGAACATTCCTTTGTATACAATCGTTCTGCTTGACAGAGAAACTACATAGGAATTGTCATTGCTCTGTTCAAACACACGTCTTGCAACATAGAGCTTTCTGTCAAAATCAATTCCCTTTTTGACAGTCCTTGGGTCTTTTTACAAATCCCTGCATGATATACGGCATACAGTCAATTGCTTTTTGTCCTAATGTCGTCGGGTCCGTCGGCACTTCTCTCCAGCCTAAAAACTTCATGCCTTCTTTTTCTACAATGATCTCAAACATTTTCTTTGCCTGATTCCGTTTCAGCTCTTCCTGCGGGAAGAAAAACATTCCGATTCCGTAATCTCTCTCTTCTCCTAAGCGGATTCCTAACGGTTCACACGTTTTTTTGAAAAACTTATGGGAAATCTGAAGAAGGATTCCTACACCGTCTCCGGTCTTACCTTCCGCATCTTTACCTGCTCTGTGCTTCAAATTCTCTACAATCTTCAGTGCATTCTCTACGGTCTCATGCGTCTTAATACCTTTGATATTCACGACAGAACCGATTCCGCAGTTATCATGTTCAAATCTTGGATCATATAAACCCTGTGCTTTGGCGTTACTCTCATTTACCTGTGTTCTCATACGTCATCCTTTCTGCGTTCCTCTGCTTCGTGTACGCTGTGTCGTTCTTAATAACTAGGATACACCTATTTTTTTTGCGTGTAAACAGTTTTTTTCTTTATATTATCTGATAATTTGACTATTATTTATTTTTGCATTTATTATCTGATAATATAGCATTGTTTTTCGTTTGATATTTTGTATTTGGAACAATTTAGTAATGGTCTTGTTGAAAGTTTTTTGTGATCACGTTGGTTGAATCGTGGAGTTTTTTAGAATTGTGTCAGAATTGTTTGTCATTAAAAACAAAAATGAAGCCATATATAAATGGCTCCATTCCATATAGATACAATATTTTGTTTCATTACTGCATATCCATATTGGCAAGCCGCTTCATCTGATCTCGCTTACCATAAATAATTGCGATTACCTGTACTTTATTGCTTCCATCTGTTCTAACGCCTGTCTGGTAACTTTTACTTCATATTTCTTCTTACTATATCTCCGCTTTCAGTTGTTCAAAAGCCTCCTCCACCGAAACAGAGTGGTCCTTCTTCGCCTGTATAAAACCAGTTTGCATCATAGTATCAAATTCCGCTTTTGTTAATGAATCTCTTTTTCTATGTCTTCAAAATCCGTTTTCCATTTTTTATCATAGGGCCTCACGACCACATGTGTTGTTCTCATTTTTTTTTATCCTCATAAAAAATGCATCAAAGTGAAGTGTTACACAAAGCTTTATTCGCTGCATTTGCTTCTATGTTTTTCATATGTAAAAAATATACCACAAAAATCGCTCCACCTGTAAATATCCAGGAAGCAATATAAACATTCATCAACATATCATAGGTTGGAACCATTTTAAACACCGTAACCATCCAGATCATTCGAAATACTACAGTCCCTAAAATCGTGATAATGGACGGTTCTATGGATTTTCCCATTCCTCTTAACGAGGCACTTCCCACTTCATAGGTAGCCGTTACACCTTCTAACAGGCACACATGATGCATCCTTATGATCCCATAGACAGCTACTGCTGCACTCGTCGTATAAATACTTACGAAAAAATCATCCCAGATGATAAATATGATGCTTAAAATCTCTGTAAAACCAATTCCAAACAGCATACAGAGTCCAAAAATTTTTTTTACACCGTTTCAGATTTCCGGCTCCATAGTTCTGGCTGGTAAATGTTACTGCTGCCTGTGCAAAAAGCGGCTGCAATATCATAAGTAAAATATTCAAAAATTCAATGCCAGTGATGAACCCGCAATGGCATCTTCTCCAAAGGAGTTGATCCCACTTTGTATAAACACATTAGAAATAGAAAAAAATCGCTCCCTGTATTCCTGCCGGGATTCCGATCACCAGCACCTTTTTTAAATCTTCTTTTTCTATATGCAGCCTCTGTGGTCTGAATTGAAATTCATCCTCTCTGCGGTATAAATAGATCAATACCAGTCCCGCACTCAGGATATTGGATATTACCGTGGCAATGGCGACCCCTGCCACCCCGAGTTTGAAATAAATGACTAAGATCAGATTCAATATTACATTGACAGTTCCCGATAAGATCAGATAGTACATCGGTCTTCTGGTATCACCAAAACTTCTTAAGACAGCAGAACCAAAATTGTAGATCATCATAAACGGTATACCGATAAAATAGATTCTGATATATAAAAGTGCTTCATTCATCACGCTTTCCGGTGTACCCGACACCTCCAGTATCGGTTTTGCAGACAGCATTCCCAATCCCATTAAAATAACTCCTGCTATCAGTCCGAATGCCATGATCGTGTGCAGCATCCTGTTGATCTTATCTCTTCGTTTCTGTCCGATCAGATTTGCTAACACTGCATTCGGTCCTACGGAAAATCCCACGATCAGGTTTACAAAAATACCAACTAACGCTACACAGCTTCCTACTGCTGCTAATGCCCTGTCTCCTGCAAATCTTCCAACTACAGCTACATCCGCCGAATTGAATAGCTGCTGTAAAATACTGCTAAATGCCAGTGGTATGGAAAACAGGATCAGTTTTCCTGCCAGACCTCCATTTAGCATATCCATTTCTTTTGTTTTTTTCGTTGTTTCCATGACTTTTTACGTCTCTCCTGACATTCTATTATTTATTATCTTTCTGTTTTCCAGACAGTATTGTACCACAGAATCTGAAATTTGAAATAGGAAAAAACGCTTCACTTTCCGTAAAGCGTTTTTTCAATAAGCACTCTTTCAGGCACTCTTTTTATTATTCTAATCAAAATCCACATCTGCATTCGTTTTCATATGCTCTGGATTTGCAGTTTTTGGAAGTGATGCGGTTCCAAGTTGGATCGTATATCTTATGCAAAGCTGCGGAACTGTCACACCGTACTTATCAGCCATCGCTTTTATTTCCGGCTTCATACGCTTCTTCTAACGCTCTCCAGGCTTCCCTGTTTCCTTCTTCATATCTTTTCCTGATTACAAACTGCATCTTGTTCCTTTTGAGGATGATCATGAGGGGATTTTATCTGAAATTGAAAAACTCGGAGAAAAATTTGATTTTCTGATCGATGTCTGTGATTCGAAAGCATGGCTTTCCCTGTGCCGTTTTTTACCGCTTGGAAGGTATCAGAAAATGATCGCCATATCAAGGGAACATCCCCTTGCATCGAAAAAGCTGCATTGAAATCGAGGATCTGTATGGTGAAACACTGATGATGGTTTGCCGCGGTGACTCAGGTGTCAATAATTTTATAAGAAATGATTTAGAAAAAAACCACCCGCTGATCCACATTGAAGATACCCGCAATTTTACGACCTGTCGGTGTTCAACCGCTGTGCTGAGACCGGAAATGTCCTGCTCACCATCGAATGCTGGCAGGATGTCCATCCGGGTTTAGTAACGATTCCGGTCAACTGGCATTACAGTATTCCTTATGGTCTGTTGTACAGTAACCATGCTCCTGAGGATGTTTTGCGGTTTGTGGCGACAGTGGAAAAGCTGGGGCAGGAGGTATAGGTTTCATTACAAACTACTGTATAAAAACCACTCTCCTGCTGCTATGGTTTCAATGCCGTAATTGGAACAACATAGACCCCATCCGGTCTCTTATACGCCATATAAGACATTCCACATATAACACATAAAAGTTTAGGTGGCGTATCTCCTTCTTTTTCCATAATTAACTTTAGTTTTAATAATTCTTCTGCAGCAGCATCTATCTGGTTCGCTCCTAATTTTTATTTCAAATGCTCCCCAGGTACCATCCGGAAATTCAACAATCGCATCTGCTTCATTCCCTCTTTCATCTCTGAAATGAAACAACTTTGCATCATGATATTCGGCATATATTTTTAAATCATGTTCACACAAGCTCTCAAAGATAAATCCAAACATATTCAAATCAGTCAACAGCATCGTTGGTGTAGCACCCAGTGCTGCCACTGCCAAAGAAGGATCTGTAAAATGTCTTTTTTGCAGATTTTAAAATTCTTCTTGATGACCGAAGATTTGTATTATATGCCGGCTGATCATCCAAAATAAACAAACGTTGAAAAATATCCAAATAATCAGATATTGTATCACGGTCAATCTCTATTTCATCCTTTGCTCCCATATCTTTTCGGAGTGTACTATTACCTGCTAAGGTACTTTCATTTCTACCCAATGAATGCAATAATGACCATACTTTGCGTGAATCTCTCTTTACACCGTCCACACTAAACATATCATCGTCAACAATTGTTTTAAGATATTCTTTTGCCAACTTTCCACAGGTTTTCTCCGGTGTTTCTAAATTTCCCGGCCATCCGCCTCTTACCGCATAGTAAATCAAACGTTCCAGTGTAACCTCTCCCGTGATTTTATTTTCTATGTTATCACAGAACAAATCTTTTAATGACACCTCTCCGGTAGAATCCCCGGTTTCATATAAAGACATGGTATTCATCCTGACTTTACTGATTCTTGCCGTTCCACTATGCATAATTCCCTTATGGTTTGGTGTCGTAGAACCGGTTAAAATATACTTTCCTTTTCTGCTGTCTTTATCAACTTCAAAACGGACAGCATCCCAAAGCGACGGAACCTCCTGCCATTCATCTATCAAACGCGGCAAATCTCCTTTTAATACTAAATCAGGACTGATCTGTGCCATTGTCCTCGTTTGGAAATTATTTTCCGGATTTCCTACAAAGGCTGCACTCTTAGCCCTGCTTCTAGCTGTCCAGGTTTTACCGCAATATTTCGGTCCTTCAATACAAACTGCTCCAAAGGTTTGCATATATTCATCAAATTGTTTTTCCACTAGTCTGGATTTATAACCCTCCGGTGTAAGCATAAGTCTGCACCTCCTGATTCTGTATCATTATATCCTTCTATTTCTGATTTTGTCAATTCTATTCCGCACTTTTCATAATTTCTATTCCGCATTTTTCATAATTTTTATTCCGCACTTTTCGCAATTTTCATTCCGCATTTTACTACTTAGTCTTATCCTTTTACCGATTTTTTATGCAAATACCTGTTAAGTGCTTTCATATAGGATTCATTATCGCTGCTGTTAAGAACCCGATTAAAAATAATATTATATTGTGCACTGGAAAGTCCGAACAAGTGTATTTTGTCTTGCACTGACATTTCTGTTCCATAAATATCTAACAAGTGTTTATTTTATTGCATGGAAAATTCATTCAGGGTTCTTCGGATAGAGAACCTTATGATATCTTCTTTACACCTCGTAGTTTCGATAAAAAGTAGATCTTGCGATTCCTGCTTTTTTCACCAACTCACTAATAGATATTTCCGAAAAATTTTTTGTTTCAATGAGAGATGCAAGTGCTGTTTCTAACGATTCAATTACAATTTGTATTGTAAAAATTAGAGAACAACAGTGTGCTTCGCCCGAATGGCTTTTGCTCTATAGAAAACACAATTTTCACACTTTAACGTAACACGGTATTTCCTATAACGTAAAAAACGCCGGTTCTGCGAATACAGTGCCGGCGTAAGTTACCTCTACCCAAAATAAGGGATCACTAATTGATACAAAAATGCTATGATCACGGATAGTCCCAGCTCCGCAACAAACTCTTTTGGTTTTCGACACATGATAATCACACCAATGATCCATGTGATAACCTCCATAAAATGAAACACATAAAATCCCTGTGTAATACAAAATGCCTGAGCAAATAATACGCCAAGGATCACAGCGGATATCAGAATCGCAATGAAATCCCTTCACCTTTTGCATACCAACATATATATGCCATAAAAACGATGCAAAAGACATGAATATCCATATCCTCATATACGTCCTTGGCAGGAAACCTAAAAACACAATTGCAATAGAGGTAATACCCTGCCAACATACTGATAAAAAACAGAAAAGTATTAACGGATGCTCTTAATGGAGATTTGGAATACACAGAAATAATGGTCGCCAATAAAATCCATATTGCCAGGCGTCCAAAATAATTTCCGATATCCAGTTGTTGTATCCACACCGGAAACAGATTATCGGAAGAACCATCCATCCATTTTTGTAATACTCCAAGGGCAAAGCCCAACAGGACCACCTCTGTTGTTGCTATGATTTGTTTTGGGAGTGATTGCCGTTGTGCTGTCCTGACTTTTTCCAAAAATTGTTTCATTTTACCTCCGTAAATCCTGATTGGAATTTTCCTGTTTTCCCTTGTGCATATCGTCCCACAGGGCATTCTAAAATCGGATAATAGAAAATACAGATCAGGGAAATAATATAAACCAGTATAGCACAAAATGAAACTGATATGATGGACTATATGTAATGCTTTTTTAACATTTAATACTCATTAAATCAGGGACAGGATAACCCTTTTGAGTTATTCTGTCCCTGATTCCTATAGTGTTGCACAATCCATTATTATTTTCTCACACATATCATATCCCAGCTCAGAGCTGTTCAAAGACAACGTATAATTGCCTGCCATTCCCCACTTCCGGTCTGTGTAAAAACGATAATTTGTCATACGTCTTTTATCAATATCTACCATCATTTTCAGGGCATCCGCTTCCGTAACATTATATAATTTACATATTCGCTTTACTTTTTTCTGCCTTATCTCCATGTATAAAAACATTCAGCACATTATCTTTGTCTTTTAAGATAAAATCCGCATTCCGTCCTATGATCACACAGCTTTCCTTTTCCTGCAATTTCCAAAATCACTTTTCGCTGCACTTTCATATACCATATCTTCCACCGATTTTCCTGTAATATCACGTCCGGCAAAAGCATAGGCAAATAAGCCTTTCTTCGGAGACAATTCCGCATTTTCCCGGATATATTCCGGTGAAAATCCTGACTGCTCTGCAATCTGTCCGATGATATCCCTGTCATAGTAGTTCATTCCAAGTTTCTTTGCCACTTCTTCGCCGATAAAACGACCGCCGCTTCCGAATTCTCTGCTGATTGTAATGATTTTCTTTGACATCGATGTTTCCTCCTAACCTAAATTTTCCACTTTATTTTTTTCTAATTCTCTTTAAGAATACATAGCCCACCAGACACGATACAAATTCCGTGATCGGAAATGCCCACCAGATCAATGAAATGCCCATCTGACCGTTTCTGACAAACACAGAGAATATTCCTGCCAGCGGCAATATGATCACAAGCTGTCTGAGAAGCGAAATCACCAGCGACTCGATTCCACCGTCCAACGCCTGATAAATTCCCTGATATGCTACATTGATTCCCGCAAAAATAAAACTGATGGAAATAATTCTCATTGCTCCAATAAAATATGTTCTGGACGGTCCGGCATTAAACAGTGTTGCAAATGCTCCCGTGAAAACCTCTGTGATGATAATCCCAAAAATCATCAGTACCGCTGTATAGATGAGACCGTATTTAATTCCATCCTTAATCCGCTTTTTACTTCCCATTCCGTAAGCAAACGCAATGATCGGTGTAATCGCATCACGCAGACCGAATGCAAGGAATAATACAAACTGCTGTACTTTTTATAGAACAGTCCATATGCAGTCTGTGCCGACGGGCTGAACTTTAGGATCAGGTTCATCACATATACCATGATCGACATCAGTGCCTGTGCAATGATTGCCGGAAGTCCGATCGCATAGATTTCTTTTATAACACCAGTATCCGGTTTCATGTACTTCACCCCATGCTCAAATTCCTTATTTAATTTTACATGGAAAATCCATAATAATACTGCCGATGCCACCTGACCGATCACCGTCGCGTAGGCCGCGCCTTCCACTCCCATTTCAGGAACCGGTCCGATACCATAGATCATAACCGGATCAAGAATGATATTGATCACGGCTCCCACAACCTGACCGATGGTCGAATATAGAGAACGTCCGGTTGCCTGCAATAACTTTTCAAATAAAGAAAAGAAGATAATTCCAAAGGAAATCACGCAGCATATTCTAAGATAGCTTGTTCCCATCGAAATTACTTCCGGATCAACCGTCTGTGAGGAAATATAGGCTTTCACTCCGACAATTCCAAACAACAGACATACTGCATAAATGATTCCTCCGAGAAATAAACTGTTGCCCGCAACTTTTGCTGCTTTTTTTCTATTTCCCTGCCCTAATGTCCTTGCTAAAAGTGCATTCGTTCCCACACCGGTTCCGATTCCAACTGCTACCATAAGCATCTGTACCGGGAACACCAGCGTAAGTGCATTTAATGCAGCTTCGCTCCCCTCTTTCATATTTCCGACAAAAGCACTGTCCACAATATTGTAGACCGCCTGCAATGCCATGGACAAGATCATCGGGATTCCCATCTGGACCATCAGCTTATTTACCGGCATATCCTTCATCTTGTTTCTTTCTGCCATTTGAACTTACTCCTCCTTTTTCTACATAAAAAATGTGTGTACTTATCTCATAAGCTGGACTTACGCTGATAAGCTACACACTTTTTTCATGGCATTATAAAATTTTTAAACAGAAAAAAACGAGCAGCAAAAACTGGATTTACGCTCGTTTGCTACTCGTTCATGCATTATTATATTTCTTATTTTCCAAAAAGTCAAACAAAAATCTTCTTGCATTTTTTCGGATCACTATTGTAATAAACACTCAGATGATCCAGTTCCGGGTCAAAATATGCTGTTCCCGGAATATTCAAATGCAATGTTTCCAAATTTGCCCGAATGATCCCTGCAAGCACCTCATCGTCATCTGCTTTTATTTTTCTGTATTTTAACATTTTAGAACCTCCACAGCTCTTGAGTTAAGCATTTCCGATTTCGTTTTTTATAACTTCATTTCCCATTTGCTCTATCCCTTCTATAAAACATCTCCCACCAATCGGCTTTCACATCAGCTTCATATACAAAAGCGGATATGGATTACCCTCCTCATCATGATCGGTTCGTTTATATGTTTTAAAACCCAAATGTTCATAAAATCCAACTGCCTGCGGATTCTGCTCGTTGACGGTAACTTCCCGGATTCCATAATTTTGAATACCATATTTCTTCCCAAATATTCAAAAGAGGCGCCACCAAGGGCGTCCTCTCTTCTACTTCATATATTTTTTTCATATTATTTTCTTTCCGTCCCCTTTTCCTTTCCAGAACACCAGCAGATACAATCCTATAAATACCAGTCCCATTCCACGGTAGTAAGTGCCTGCGCCTGCAAAGATTCATCCATCCATGACAGCCAGTTTGTTTCGGTGCGGATCACGGAAATCGTGTTTGCTGCCATATGAGCCAGAATGGCTCCATAGAGATGCTTTTTTGTCCGTTCCACGCATAGGGCTAAAAAGACACCCAAAAAATCCGGCATAGACAAACTGCACGATATTCATATGCATCATGCCAAAAAATAATTGCGGATATCACAACTGCCCAGGTCATCCCAAGCCATTCCCGCAATCTCTTGTAGACCAGTCCGCGGAATACATACTCCTCTAAAACCGGAACCAAAATGCAAGGTCCTAAAATTTCAAAGATGACTGCCCCGCCAAAGAACTTCCTTGTTACACTCTGATAGGTCGCAGAGACTTTCATTAACGGAGTCCATGCGATCAGATTATTTAAAACGACTGCTGCACAGGCTGCCATTACAAGAATGCCAAGCAGTGGAACGATCTCTGATCTCATATCGAATAACAGCTCTTTCGCTTTTGCCTTCTGTACGCCACGCCTTAACTGGTCATTCCGATACATGACATAGACGACCGGCAGCACAAACAACGTTGTCAATACTTTGATAAATCCGTAACTTTCATCTGTCAACGGAACAATGAGACATACGACAAATGTCGCAACATTCATCAATACATAATAGATTCCAACCGGATAAACAATATCCCACGCCCTGTACCATTTAATATCTTTCAACGACCACTCTCTCCACTTCTTCTAAATCCCTGCAAATGCTCACTGCACCTGCATGTTCTAAATCTTCTGCTTTTTCCAAAGCCGTAGCTGACCCCGATACAGTCCATGCCGACCTTGTTTGCACCTTCTACGTCATAGATCGTATCACCGATCAGGACATAATCCTTTGGATCATCACTTCCGATCCGCCGAAACACTTCCTGCAGCACCTGTTCTTTCGTAGAAATCCTGCCGTCTAACGTTGCACCGACCACCTCATCAAAGCAGGACAATAACCCATTTTTTTTTCTAAAATCCGCTTACAGGCAGTCTCTGGTTTTGAGGATGCTAATACCAACGGATAATCCACGTTCTTTTAAATGATGCACCGTCTGCTCCACACCCGGATAGAGTTCATTTTCAAAAATCCCCGTCACGTCAAATCGTTCCCTGTACTTCCGGATCAGATCGATCGTCTCTTCATCACTAAAGTCATAGTTCTTCTGAAAGGTCTGCTTGAGCGGCGGCCCGATATATTCCTCTAAATCTTCTAAGTTTTCCACGTCAATCCCTTTAAATCTCAAGGCATACTGTACACATCTTGTAATCCCTAAAAAGGAATTAATGATCGTACCATCTAAATCAAACAAAATGGTTGTCATCAGGCTTCCTCCTTCACTGCTTCTAACATCTGTGTCACGGTTTTTTTCAAGATCGGATGTCTGAAATTCGGCGCGATTTCCGCCAGTGGTTTCAAGACAAAATAGCGGTTTTCCAAATCCACATGCGGTATGATCAGATCCTCTGTCTCGATCAGTTCCTTATCATAGAATAAAATATCCAGATCCAGTGTCCGCGGTCCCCAGTGGATCTTTCGTTCCCGTCCTGCCTCCTGTTCGATCCGGTGCAGCTCCTCTAAAAGCTCCTGTGGAGTCAGAAGTGTCTCTAATTCTAAGCATCCATTTAAAAAATCCTCCTGCTCCACGCCACCGTAAGGTTTTGTGACAAGTAACTCTGACACCTGCCGCAAGCGGCATCCCCGGATATGTTCCAATGCATCTAACGCTATTTTAATATAGGCTTCCCGATCTCCCATATTCGAGCCAAAGGACAGATAGACCTCATGCCAGCCCCTCTCAATCTCCACCGATACCGATTCTAATGGTAGTCCGATCGGTGCCCATGGCTTTTGATCTCCAATAAGACCTTTTTCAGATTCGGGATTGTTAAAAGCATTGCCTGTGCTAACTGCTCGGCTGCTGACTCGATCAACTGATAGGTATTTTTTTTTCATAAAATCCGTAATAAAATGACTGACCTCTCCATAATGTATCGACTTTGTCAGATCATCTGTCATCCCGGCAGCCTTCGTATCCGTATAGAGCACTGCACTGACTAAAAATTTCTGTCCTAATTTTGTCTCCTCTAAAAATACACCATGGTTCGCAAATATTTCGAGATTTTGAATCTTAATCTTATCCATTTCTTTTTTATAAATCTTTCCTTCCAAGAACTGCTTCTGTCATCATAATGGCACGTTTATTTTCCTTTTTACATCATGCACACGCACAAATGCCACTCCCTGCATGACACCCATAACCGTTGTAGCCAGTGTGCCTTCCATTCTCTGGTCACTTGGCAGATCCAGACTGAGACCGATCACCGATTTTCTGCTCGTTCCAAGCAGCACCGGATAACCTAACTCCTCTAAATCTTTCAGACATCGGATCGCCTCTAAGTTATTGTCATAGGTCTTACCAAAACCCACACCCGGATCCAAAATAATACGCTTATTTTTTACACCGGCTTCTTTGGCGATCTTCACACTCTCTTTGATATCCTTGATCATTTCTTTCATAAAATGTTTGTAGGAAGCCTCGTCCCGATTGTGCATCAGACAGCATGCCACTTTCGTATCTGCGACCAGCTTTGCCATATCCTTATCGTACTTCATACCCCAGATATCATTGACTAAATCCGCTCCGGCTTTGATATTTGCTTTTGCCACTTTACTCTTATAAGTATCAATGGAGATTGGAATATCAAAACGCTCTTTTTAATGCCTCCACAACCGGAACGGTGCGCTCGATCTCCTCTTCATCGGAAATCATCGTATATCCCGGTCTGGTGGATTCTCCACCGACATCAATGATATCGGCTCCGTCGTCAATCATTTCCTGCGCATGAAAGAGTGCCCGGTCTAGCTGATCATACTTTCCCCCATCAGAAAAAGAATCCGGTGTCACATTTAAAATTCCCATCACATAAGTATGATTCTTTACATCAAATTCCCTGTTTCCGATTTCGATCGTTTCAATCTTTTTTTTCATCTTATCCTCCAATACCGCTCTATGCGGTGCTCCCTTCTCCTCAACACTCCACTTACAGCTCTCATATGCATCACAGAACCGGCAGTTTCTTGATCCCCTGTCCGCCTTTGCCAAAATCCTGTGAAACATCGGTGCTTCGTTTCCCTCAATATTTTCCTTATTGCGATGCTCTGCAATGGCATCTAAGATCACCGCCTGTCGTTCCCATGGATAATCTATTTTCTGTAAAAAATATCTCGCACGTTCTCTGCCTGCAATGTGATGTCCGATGCCGCTTTCATACTCATCAACTCTTCCAAGATCATGCAGCAGCGCCGCTATGTAAATATCTTCTTTTTCTAAACCAAGCTGTGCTTCTAAATTCTCTATATAGGCAATCCGCGCCACATCCAATAGATGCCCGATCCCATGATGACAGTAGAGCCGATCTTTTTCTAATTCTTTTTAAACGCTCTAACAACTGTCTGTATTCCCTGTCGCCTGACAGCTTTTCTACATACTCCATCCTTAACGCACCATCTGAAAAAAGCGGTTTTGTAACTCTGTATCTTTTTCAAAAATGCCACGCGTTACATAGGTAACGGTCCTGCTTCCCGATTTTTTAATACCACGCATCGTCATACACATATGCTCTGCTTCGATCATGACCATTGCCCCCTGTGGTTTTAAATGCTCCATCAGCGCATCCGCGATCTGTGCGGTAAGCTGTTCCTGCATCTGTGGTCTTTTTTCGCATAGACTTCTACGGTTCTTGCTAACTTGCTTAAACCGACCACTTTTCCATCCGGAATATAGGCAACATGTGCCTTTCCATAAAACGGAAGCAGATGATGTTCACAGGTAGAGTAAAAGACAATGTCTTTCTCCACAACCATCTCATTATTTTTTTTACATGAAAGGTTTTTGACAGATGTTCCTTTGCATCCTTGCCCATACCGCCAAAAAATCTCCTGATACATACGGGCAATACGATCCGGTGTTTCTAACAGCCCCTCTCTTGTACAGTCCTCGCCGATACCTTCTAAAATCAGGCGGACACCCTCTTGTATTTTCTTTTCGTCCATGACTTCACCTGTGCTTTCAATTCATCTTAACCCTGTCCTAAGGCTTTTTTTTACTTCTTTTAAATAGGATAAAGAGCCGACTGCAAGTATGACATCGGACTCTTTTGCTGTTTCCTTTGCCATCTTCACTCCTTTTACCAATATCCGGCACATGCCAAATATTGTCTGCATACTTTCGGGCTTCTTTTGCTAAGATCTCACCGTCTAAAGCCCTTGGGCTATCGGGTGTGACCGTAAATACGGCTTTCGCTCCCGGCAATAAAAGACGCAGCATTTTTTCATGCTCCTTATCTGCAAGTACCCCTATTATATATATAATTTCCCTGTTTGTAAAATCCTTTTCGATCGTCTCCTTCAGACGTTTCGCGGCAATCGGATTGTGCGCTCCGTCTATGATAAATAGCGGCTCCGTCTGTAAAACCTCATATCTGCCATGCCAGATGGTCTTTGCAATCCCACTTTGCACCGCTTCTTTCGTTATGGGATAACCGGATTCTTCTAGCAATTTTAAGACTGCTAATGCCAGTGACAGGTTCTCTCTTTGCCATATGCCGCCAAGTGCGGTATGTACTGATCCATAGTGTACATCCTGCAGCGTTGTTCCCCATATGGGAGCTTCCTGCATATACTGCGGCACTTCTACCAGAACACACCGTGAACCACATTCCTCTGCCTTGTTCTTTATGACTTCGCACACACTGTCACCCTGTTTCAATGCAACTACCGGACATCCTTTTTGATGATCCCGGCTTTTACTTTTGCGATCTCTTCTATGGTATTTCCTAAATACTGCATATGATCCATGCCAATCGAAGTCAGCACACTGCATACCGGATGTGTGATCAGATTGGTCGCATCTGTCTCTCCGCCCATACCGGTCTCTAATAAGACGAGGTCGCATTTTTTTTCATAAAACCATAAAAATGCTGCCGCTGTCTCTACCTCAAAGACGGTCGGATGCGGACATCCCCGCTTTTTCAGTGCTTCGCAGGCGGTTTGGACTCTCTCAAAAACCGCAGCGTATTCCTCTTTAGAGATCATCGTTTCCCCTATCCTAAAGACTTCTCTTCTTTCAAACACTGCCGGGGAATTATAACGCCCGACCCGATATCCGGCTTCTGTCAGTGCTGCGGATAAAAAGGCACAGACCGAACCTTTTCCATTCGTACCCGCTACATGGATGATGTGCAGCTGCTCCTGCACATTTCCAAGCTCCTGCATCAGATTGCGGATACTTTCTAACCCTAAGATACTTCCATATTTTTTTGTACTGTCTGCAAATTCTACTGCTTCGTCATAGGTCATTTCTTTACGCCTCTGGTATCTCTCTTTCCGATATGAAGTCTGTGCAGTGCCACCTCTTTTTTCTTTCACGGTGACAACCGACTCCTCATCCGGTGGCAGAACGTAAATCTCCTGCATCTGTTCATGGGCGGCTAACCTCATGCCCCGCACACCGACGGCTCCTTTTTTCTTCTGTGGTATCTCCTCTGCCTCAAGCCTTAAAAAATATTCCTTATCAGAACGAAGAACCAAGGTCTCATCTCCCTCTAAGACACGCACCGTTAACAATATATCTTCATCCGATAATTTGGTTGCCGCTATGGTTCGTTTGGCAACATCAAATTCACTGCCATCCACCACCTTGCACATTCCATTTTTCGTTCCAAAGAATACCTTATGTTCTGCAAGTTTCTGTAAGTTCATCAGATAGACAATGTTTTCCTGACTACTGTCATAGTTACTGATATTATCAAGTGGCTGTCCCTTGTCCCGGAATTTTCCGAACGGCAGGTCTAAGACCTTGATACTGTGCATTTTTCCGGTATCGGTAAAGAGGCATAATTTATCCGTGTTCCTACAAAGAACTACGCATTTATTTTCACTGTCTGCCGCCTCTTTATTTCGCTCATAGGTCGGTACATCCACTGTTCGTCCATAACCGAAACGATCCATCAAAAAGACAACATCCATTTCTTCGATTTTCTTTTCCTCGACCACTGCTGCCTCGACATTGTCAATCACAGTCTTGCGCTCTTTTGCATATTCCTTTTTAAACGCATCCAACTCCTTGATAATTACCTTTGCCATTGCCGTACGGCTTCCTAAGATATTCTCATAAGTCGCAATATTTTTTAACGTCTTATCATGCTCTTTTAACAGTGCTTCGATTTCTAATCCGATGAGCTTATAAAGACGCATCTCTAAGATTGCCGTTGCCTGTTTTTCGGTAAACTGAAGCTGCGCTGCTAACTGCTTTGACTCCTCGGTTTGAACTTAATCGCATCGGTCTTGCCATGAACTAAGCAGGCTTTTGCATCTTTGATATTCTTAGAACCACGCAGAATCTCAATGATTAAGTCAATCACATCACAGGCTTTGATTAAGCCCTCCTGCACTTCTTTTTTCTCAAGCTCTTTTTTTCTAACAGTGTTTTGTACTTTCTTGTTGCAATCTCATACTGGAAATTCACATGATGACGGATCATCGGAACGATTCCCATGGTTTCCGGTCTTCCGTCGGCAACGGCAAGCATGTTAACGCTAAACGTATCTTCTAACTTTGTCTTTTTATAGAGCAGATTACAGATATTTTCGGCATCTGCCCCACGTTTTAACTCGATGACAATACGGATGCCCTCTTTTGAGGACTGATTCGAGATATCCACGATATCATTTGTCTTTTTTTTTCGTCTCTACTAAAGAATAGACATCATTTAAAAAATTTTCCAATGTTTGCTCCGATCATGGTGTAAGGGATCTCTGTGATGACAATCCGTTCTTTGCCACCCTTCATTTTTTCAATCTCAACTTTTCCACGGGCCTTGATCTTACCGCTTCCGGTAGAATAGATAGAGAGTAAATCATCCTTATTTGTTACAATTCCTCCGGTTGGAAAATCCGGCCCTTTGATATATTCCATCATCTGCTCGGTATTGATGTCAGGATTTTTCATATATGCCTTTACACCGTCAATGACTTCGCCAAAAATTATGCGGCGGGATACTCGTTGCCATTCCGACTGCGATTCCCTCTGCACCATTGATCAGGATATTAGGCACCTTGACCGGAAGCACCTCCGGCTCTTTTTTTTTTCCGTCTCATCAAAATTCGGGACAAAGTCTACCACATCTTTGTCTAAGTCGGCTAAATAGGCTTCCTGTGTGATCTTTTGCAGCCTTGCCTCGGTATAACGCATGGCTGCCGCCCCATCACCTTCAATCGAGCCAAAATTACCGTGGCCATCCACCAGTGGAAGTCCCTTTTTGAAGTCCTGTGCCATGACAACTAAAGACTCCTAAATGGAGCTGTCACCATGCGGATGATATTTACCCATCGTATCGCCGACAATTCTCGCACATTTTCGATATGGTCTGTCATAGCGGATTCCCAGTTCATGCATATCATACAAGGTACGTCTTTGTACCGGTTTGAGTCCGTCTCTTACATCCGGAAGAGCTCTTGCAATAATGACACTCATCGCATAATCAATATAGGCTTTCTGCATGACCTCCGAATATTCTGTTCTAATTAGATTCTCTGCTCTTGCTTCCATGCTTTTCCTCCTATACATCCAGTTCCGCGTCATTTGCATGCTCATAGATAAAGGCTCGTCTTGGCGGAACATCCGAGCCCATTAACATCTCAGTGACATCCGATGCCATCTTTCCATCCTCAATCACTACCTGCTTTAACATTCTTGTCTCCGGGTCCAGTGTGGTCTCCCAGAGCTGTTCCGCATCCATCTCTCCTAAACCTTTGTATCTTTGCAGGGTAAAATTGCCTTTTTGTCTCTTACGATACTTCGCTAATGCAACATCATCATAGAGATATTCTTCCTGCCCTTTCGATGGAATAGCTTTATAGAGAGGCGGCATCGCGATATAAACATGTCCCTCTGAGATCAGTTCCGGCATAAAACGATAAAACAGTGTTAACAGCAAGGTGGAGATATGCGCTCCATCCACATCGGCATCTGCCATAATGATGATCTTGTCATAACGCAGCTTAGAAATATCAAAATCGTTTCCGAAACCTTCCGAAAATCCACAGCCGAAAGCATTGATCATCGTCTTGATCTCTGCATTGGCAAGTACTTTGTCGATCGTTGCCTTTTCCACATTTAAGATTTTTCCACGGATCGGAAGGATCGCCTGAAAATTACGGTTTCTGGCTGTCTTTGCCGAACCGCCCGCGGAATCTCCCTCGACAATAAAGATTTCACACTGGGAGGCATCCCTGCTTTCACAGTTCGCTAACTTTCCATTAGAATCAAAGGAAAACTTCTGCTTTGTCAAAAGATTTGTCTTGGCTTTTTCCTCTGTCTTACGGATCTTTGCCGCACGTTCCGCACAGGAAATGACCGCCTTTAAATCCTCTAAATTTTTATCAAAATAAAGCTGTATCTCGTCTCCGGTAATCTTTGCGGTTGCCCTGGAGGCATCCTGATTATCTAACTTTGTCTTGGTCTGACCTTCAAATCGAGGATCCGGATGCTTGATGGATACAACGGCTGTCATACCGTTTCGGACATCTGCCCCCGTAAAGTTTGCATCCTTTTCCTTTTTAATATCCCAAGCTCTCTCGCATACTGGTTGATGACACTCGTAAAGACGGTTTTAAAGCCTGTAATATGCGTTCCGCCCTCTGCATTATAGATATTGTTACAGAATCCGAAAATGTTTTCATGGAATTCCGTTGTATACTGAAATGCAGCCTCCACGGTAATACCTTCATTTTCGCCTTTAAAATAGACCACCTCGTGAAGTGTTTCACATTTTTTATTCAGATCTCTGACAAACCCGATGATCCCGTCCTCCTCATGGAATACGATCTTTTCCGGTTCTTCTAACCGCTTGTCCTCATAGATAATGGTCAGTGCCGGATTCAGATATGCTGTCTCATGTAATCTGCTTTTGACCTCATCCTCTTTAAACCTCGTCTTTTCAAAAATCTCCGCATCCGGAAGAAAATTAATCTTCGTTCCGGTCGCTTTTTGTCTTTCCGATCACCGGAAGAAGGCCGTTCTCTAACTCTAACACAGGGATTCCACGCTCGTAACGGTCATGGTGGATCGCACCCTCCCTGCTGATCTGTACATCCATATATTCAGAAAGAGCATTGACTACCGAAGAACCGACTCCATGCAGACCACCACTTGTCTTGTATGCCGAATCATCGAACTTACCTCCCGCATGCAGTGTGGTAAATACCAGACGTGCTGCCGGAATTCCTTTTTCATGCATTCCAACCGGCACTCCCCGTCCGTTATCTTCTACGGTACAGGAACCATCTGCCTCTAAGGTGACATGAATCGTGTCACAGTTGCCTGCTAAATGCTCATCTACCGCATTGTCTACAATTTCATATATTAAATGATTTAAGCCTTTTCTTGTTACACTTCCGATATACATTCCGGGTCTTTTACGAACTGCCTCTAACCCTTCCAGAACTGCAATACTGCCGGCATCATATTTCTCTTTTCCTGCCATGTCTCTTTCCTTCCTCATCTCATTTCTGCCATACTTTTTCTAGTATAGCACAGCCTTACTTTTTTTTTCAACACAGTTTCTCCGGCAGATACTTTTAGAAATCCTCCAAAAGCACCTGCCGGAGCTGTTTACAATCCCTGTAAAGACCGGTGTTTCAGATCTGTCCGGATCATCAATGCCAGCCGCAGCTTCATGGCATCCTCAAATCTCCTTACATCCAGTCCTGTCATTTTCTGTACCCGTTCTAAACGGTATACTAACGTATTCCGATGGATATACATCTGTCTTGCCGTCTCTGAAATATTCAGGTTATTCTCTAAGAAACGTTCGATCGTACCCAGATCCTCCTCCTCAAGTTCCCCTTCTTTACCGGAGAACACCTCTTCTAAAAACCGTTCTCCCGACTCTCTTGGCAGCTCATAGACCAGCCTGCCCACACCAAGCCGTTCATATGCCATCACACTGTGCCGCATTTCAAAGATGCTGCCAATCTCTAATGCCTGTAATGCCTGCTCATAGGATTTTGAAATCCCGATCAATTCTTCCGCTAGTCTGCCGTATCCGATGTGTAACTGCTGCATGGCCTCTGCCTGTACATTGTCTAAGATCCGGTATGCGATACTCTCTATTTCAGACGGTTCTTTCCTATCCTTCACATCTTTTACAAGCACGATCGTCTCTTCATCGATCGGTAATAAAAAATCATGTCTTCTGTCACAAAAAAGATTTTTTAAGGTCTCCATACAGGCGGTCTCTGTCTTTCCCACCGTCCGAAGGACATAGACCATCCATGCAGAAGATGCAATGTGCAGTCTTTGCATCGTATTTAAAACCTCTGTCGGTTCCAACTTTCCATGCAATACCTCTAAAATGAACTGCTCCCGGCTCATCGGCTGTGTTTCTAATGAAAGCAGATTCCGTATCTGACAGACTGCTAACCTTCCGACCAGCACGGTTTCTGTGGCAATCTGCGGTAACACTAGAACATAAGCTGCTTCCGGTATCGTAATCTTAAAAAAATAAAACTCCTCCTGCTGCCACTCTGCCTGATCCAAAGACAAAAAGGCTTTTACATCTGTTTTTCGTATATTCATATCCGAAAATGGTGCCACGAGCAATTCTGCCGCATCTGAAAACAGTGCCGCATCCATTCCCGCTATTTCCCTGATCTCCGTTAACACTTCCTGCAGCTTTTTGTCTTTCAATCTCTTCGTTCCTTTCCTACTTTAAATATTTTAAGGCATCCTTATATGCAAATTCTTCTAAACACTGTCGGACCTTTTCGAGTTCTTCACTTTGCTTTTCATCTGCGCCCTGCTCCTGTAATTTCAGGATCAGTTCAGATGCCTCTTCCTCTTCATAGTCTTCGATCAGTTCTGCTAACCGCTGTTTCTGTTTCTCATATTCTTCTAACGGAATGCCCTGACCAATCGCCTTTTTTTTTTCTGCATCCTGCTCTGTATAGGCAAGCAGCCAGCGGATAGCCTCTGTAATACGGTTGACCCGTTCTTCTAATAACGCATCTTTTCCCGGATCACATCCAGTTCGCCTCTGACTCCTGCCATCTCTAATTCCTCTGCCATACTTCCTAGCTGCTCATCCCCTAACAGTCTGCCGTTGCTTTTTTAGGGAATGTGCTTCTATGGTATAGCCTTTTAAGTCTCCTGTTTCTAAAGAATTCTTCCGCTTTTGCTCTTTTTCTTTTGCATGCTGTAAAAATGTCTTTGCAGCACTGATATACTGCTCCATATCCTGATTGAAATAGCATAAGCCTGCCGGTACATCAATCCCATAAAAAGACAGCTCTTTGCAGATTTTTTCATCATTCCACGGTTCCGGGCGTTTTGACTCTTCCATATCCCTTTTTTGTATCATGCGCTTTGGCAGATATTCAAAAGATCATCTGCTCTAATTTTTCACTCTGCACCGGTTTTGCCAAAATAGTCATCAAAGCCCTCTTCTATATATTGTTTCTGGGAGCCTGCCGTTGCATTTGCCGTCAGAACAATGATCGGCGCCATCGGATTCTGGTTTCCCGCAAGACAGCGGATCTGTTTCATGGTTTCAATACCATCCATTTTGGGCATCATGTGATCCATTAAGATCATATCATACCGCTCTTTTTTGTACTGCTGCAATGGCTTCTAAGCCGCTCTGTACTAAATCCACCTGCATTTCTGTCTTTTTAAAAGTCCCCTTAATACCGCTAAGTTCATCGGATTGTCATCCACGGCAAGGATCCGTACTCCCGGTGCAACGAAAGATACACGGTACTGCTGCTCTGCTTTTTTCTCTCTTTCTTTGGAACTGTGCCGGTGCAGGGTCTAAAATCTCCTGTGGCAGTTCTAAGTAAAAAGTCGTTCCCTTTCCATATTTACTGCGAACGGAAATCTTTCCACCCATCAACTCTATCAACTGCTTTGTGATTGTCATACCCAAGTCCGGTTCCTTCGACCGACTGGTTTCTCTTTTTCATCGAGACGCTGGAAGGCATCAAAGATATGCTTTTAGCTCCTCTTCCTTCATTCCGATCCCGGTATCCGTAACCCGGATCTTCAACAGCATGCTATCCGGCTCTGTCTGTTCCCACGACAGCCCAAATGTGATCGTTCCCTTATCGGTATACTTAATGGCATTATTGAGTACGTTGATCAGTATCTGCTTGATACGCAGTTCGTCTCCATAAAGTCTGCCCGGAATGTCCTGATCAAATTCCTGTCGGATCTCTAAGCCCTTTTCTTCTGCCTTTACACTGACTAAATTCATCAGATCATCTACTAAGGTCTCTAATTTATATTCATCCGGATGTATCTCGATCTTTCCGGATTCTATCTTAAAATATCCAAAACATCATTGATCAGGGACATTAACGTCTCTCCGGCACGCTCTATGTTTTTTGCATATTCCACGATCTCTTCCTCACTGCTCTCACGCAGCAGAATCATCTCATTCATTCCCAGTACGGCATTCATCGGTGTCCGTATCTCATGGGACATATTGGCTAAAAAGACACTCTTTACCTCGGCAAGATGCTCTGCTTCTTCTTTTTTCATCTCGACAAGGCGCAGCATATCGATCGAGGTCTGTCGGTTTTCCCCGGATGATCCTCCGGTTCTTTTCCTCTGTTCCTAAGATGCAGGATAAGATAAAACTTCCTCCGAGTACACCGCCTGCTGCTACTACCGAGTACATCACACTGACATTGTCTCCAAAGCCAACATTCCAGTAATACAGCACACTCAGCAGATAAAGCACCATCATCTCCACCATTGCGAATTTACACAGCGAAAAATTCCTGTAAATAGTGATGGTCAGCATCAGGATCAGTAAAAATGTATGAAGGATCAGCGGCTGGTCGTAATAAAGAACAAGCTGTAAGGAAATCCCTCCTATCATAACGGTAAAAAGACGTCCATGCACTATATCCGGCTCACTTTTTCCCGAAGGTGAGGATTCCTAAAATAAGAAGTCCTATGGCACATTCTGCGAGCATCGCCGAATGCAGCCATAAACACCTAAGCCCCGGCTTTACACTGAGACTGATAAAGATCAGGGTTCCTAACAGGACTGCATCCCAAAATATCAATATTTGTGCAAATCTACTTTTTTTCTTCCATGTTATATTACTCCTGTCAATATCCTTTGGCTCTACAAACCGCATTCCTCCCCGGTTCACCCGAATCGTAAACTCTTCTGCGATCTCAAGCTCTCCATCTACATTAATACTCAAAAGGCACGCCCTCTTTATTCCTGATCTTTGCCTCTGACACCATACGCCAACTAGATGAATTTTCTAACACTTTCTCCCTGTTCAGGATTGCTGCAAACAGCATTTTCATCTTATAAAAAAAATCCTCTTCCCGGCACTAAGATCATCTTCATCTTTCCATCGGTCGGATCTGCCTCTCCCCCAAAATGGAAGTTACCACCCAAAAGATTTCCGTTGCCAAATGCCACTTCACAGTATCTGCCGCTGAATATTTTCTCCATCTGCCTCAATCTCTAAATCCAGTGTCCTGGTACTTAAGATTGCCAGACCCGATGAGATGAAATAAGGAACTCTGCCCTTACAAAACGGCAATTTTTTTAAATGCAGGACTCCGCGTAAGATCAGACCGTCTAACCCCAGTGACACGGTATTGTGTGCCGGGCCTATCGAAGTCTGCAGATAGTCCAGCGGCTGCACTTTTCCTGCAATAAAATTCCGAAAGTCTTTGAATTTTTCCCGCTCTTCGCCATAGATATTCAAAAAGTCATTCGTCAGCCCGTAGGCAGCTTCTGCGATCTCCACCCTGCCTAAGTCCTCTTCCGGCACTCCTTTTTAAAATATTGCGGAAAGTTCCTGTTCCTCCACATGCGTAGAACCGGATCTTCTCCTCCGGGAACAGGTTGCACATCTGCCTTGCCATCTCACCTTCATGTCCGGGATATTCCGAATTGAATACCAGATATTCCATATCTTTTATTTTTTCAAGCTCTTCCCGGATCCCTATCGTCGTGGTCTCGTCCCCGGAAAAAGAATTAATAATAAAAATCTGTAACATATTCCACCATTTTTCTCCAATTTTCTCTTTTTATTGTAACAGACTCTTTTCCGGTTTAAAAGAAAAAAAGATGCAGGAAATACTCTGTTCGTATTTCCTGCATCCTGTATACTCTCGTATTCTTGATCATTTCTTATTCCAATTATGTCTTATTTCTGATCATCTTTCATTTCTCACGATTTCTGACTTTTAATTTGTGATCGTCAGTTCACTCTCTTTATCAAAGACATGGATCTTTTCCGGGTCTAATGCCAGTCGGATATGATCCCCGATCTTTGCCGTTGTTCTTGCATCCACACGGGCAGTCATGTTCACGCCTGCTACCGTATAATAGAGCAATACTTCAGAGCCTAACAGCTCATATCCGGTTACATCTGCTTCAATGACCGTGTCCTCCATAAGTCTCGATCTGAATCTGTGAATCGTCGATATCATCCGGGCGGATTCCCATTACAACGGTTTTATCCGCATATCCTCCGTCGATCAGTTTTTGCTTTCTGTGGCGGCAGTACGATCGAAAAATCACCGAACTCTAAACGGACTTCCTCACCATGTACCTTACATACCGCATCAATAAAGTTCATCTGCGGAGAGCCGATAAATCCTGCCACAAAGAGGTTCTGCGGCTCGTTATAGAGCTTCTTTGGTGTATCTACCTGCTGGATCACACCATCTTTTAATACGACGATCCTTGTACCAAGTGTCATTGCCTCGGTCTGGTCATGTGTAACGTAGATGATCGTTGCTCCTAAACGCTGATGCAGGCTTGCAATCTCTGCACGCATCTGGACTCTTAATTTTGCATCCAGATTAGAAAGCGGCTCATCCATTAAAAAGACTTTTGGATTCCGCACGATCGCACGTCCCATTGCCACCCTCTGACGCTGACCACCGGAAAGAGCCTTTGGTCTTCTGTCTAAAAAGCTGCTCTAAAATCTAATATTTTTGCAGCTTCTAATACTTTCTGCTCAATCTCTTCTTTTGGCACCTTACGAAGCTTTAATCCAAATGCCATATTGTCAAATACCGTCATGTGCGGATACAACGCATAATTTTGAAATACCATCGCAATATCACGGTCTTTTGGTTCTACTTCATTCATGCGTTTTCCATCGATAAAAAGATCTCCGGTCGTGATCTCTTCTAATCCTGCGATCATACGAAGTGTTGTGGATTTTCCACATCCGGAAGGTCCTACAAATATGATAAACTCCTGATCCTCGATCTCTAAGTTAAAATCTTTCACTGCCTCAAATCCATTTGGATAACGTTTTCCTATTCCTTTTAATGATAAACTTGCCATAGCTTTCTTCTCCTTATCCATTCTGACGATTTTTCTACATCACGTTCTTTTTGATGTTCTGCTTTTATGATATAAAAATCCCTGCATAATTACTATGCAGGGATTCCACAAAATTTATCCACGTTCCTGTACAGATTGACGAATCTATTGTTTTCCGGTTGAACCGAATCCACCACGATTCTCGTTGTCTAAGGATGCAGTCTCATCAAACTGAATGGTCGGCATATTTTCAAAAATACGGAACTGGCAGATACGGTCATTCTGTTTGATCACCGTGTCTCTGGTTGCATAAACCGGCATTCTCCACATATCCTCATCTCCACAGTAGGTACAGTCAATGATACCGCAGCTGTTCGTCTGAAGGATTCCATAATTCTTAAAAGTGGAACTGCGTGGTACGACGTGGGCTTCATAACCCTTTGGCAGCTCCATGGCTACTCCTAACGGGATCAGCTTGAACTCGCCTGCCTTTAATTCCACGGTTTCTGATGCACGAAGATCGATCCAGTCGGATTTTCCCTCAATATACTCTAATTTATCTATTTTATCTGTAAAATATTTAATTCTGATTTTTTGCATTGTTTCTGAATCTCCATCTTTTTTCTTATTGGTAAACGGCTTTAAGCACAGTGTAAGACGACTTCTCCGCTCTTTTTTGTCGCTTTTACATCGATCACTCTCTGATTGGCACTTCCCTTCCAGTGAAGCTGCGGGTCTGCCTCTTCTTTTACAAATTCTCCATCCACTAACACATCGACATAGTCCATGACTTCTAAGCCGTCAATGCTCTCCCAGACAAATCCCGTATACATCCAGATCGTCTTTTCGGGAAATTTTTCATGTACTTCTTTTGCTAATTTTAAGACATCTTCACGGTTGCCCGCATAGAGTGGATCTCCACCGCTGAACGTAATTCCGGAAACATAATCTTTTTTCAGTTCCTCAAATAATTCGTCTTTTTTGCCTCTTCATCAAACACAAGTCCGCCGTTTGGGTCCCAGGTGATCGGATTGTGACATTCCTTACAACAGTGGTCACATCCTGATACCCACAGTACGACTCTTAAGCCGTCTCCATTTCAACATATCGTCCTTTGTAATATTATGGTAACGCATTCTGCCTCCTACATGCTCTTTCTCTCTGATATTTCTGCCATTTTGGCATCGTTAAGTCTTGTATCTCCTTTAACTCTGGAATAAGAGAGATATCCATTCATACGTTCAATCTTCGTCAGATTACGGCTGCCGCATTTTGGGCATACATCCATCTCTAACTCCTGATGTCCACAGTCATCACAGTACGCAAGTGACAGATTGACTCCTTCATAAAATCCCATCTCCATTGCACGGCGTACCAGTGTCTTGACCGCCTCTACATTGTAATTGATCGGATATTTCACATACTGGATCTTTCCACCATTGCTAAGCTCCCAGAAGCGGTATTCTAAATCCTGTTTCTGGATCGGCGTGATATCCTCGGTCACATGGCAGTGGAATCCGTTGCTGACATATTCCCTGTCAGAAACATTTTCAATGATCCCGTATTTTTTGCGAAACTGCTTTACCTGCAGTCCACACAGATTCTCTGCCGGTGTCGCATAGATTGCATAGAGGTTTCCATCCTCTTCCTTAAATTCATTGATCTTTTTATTGATATGCTCTAATACTTCGATCGCAAACTGTCCATCTTCTACTAAGGATTTTCCGTTATACAGCTCCTGCAGCTCATTAAATGCCGTAATTCCAAAAGATGCGGTTGCCGTCTTTAACAGCGGTTTGATCTTATCGTTATAGTTCAGATTTCCATTGTAAAATCCGCCTTCGCAGTAAGCTAACGGATTCGTGGAAGCACGCATCTCACCTAAATAAGCATAAGTACGGATGTGGATCTGACGGATCAGCTCTAAATAGTAGTCTAATACCTCATAAAAATCTTTTGCTCTCATGTCTGGCCTTTGCTAAGATCATCGGAAGGTGTAAGCTGACCACGCCAATATTGAACCGTCCCACAAAAACGCGGTCTGTCATTTTCATCCTTTGGATACATGCCGCCCTCCACATACCAAGGAGATAAAAACGCACGACAGCCCATCGGACTGATGATCTCCCCATATTGCTTGTACATAGAGGCAATATAACCTTTTCCGGTCAGGCTCAGCCAATCCGGATACATCGTATGTCTTGAGCACTCGATACCGGCTTCAAAGACATCCTCTAACTCGCCGCCCGGTCCGTGCAGGCTTTCATCATATAAAAATACCAGTTTTGGAAACAGTACCGGTTTTTTGCACTCTGCCTTGCCCTGACCTTTCTGGCGCACGTTTAACATGGCAATGGATGCCATCTTTTCAAAACGCTTCGTTCCTGTTCCAAAGGTCATCGTAATAAACGGATAATCCCCACGGCTTGAGGATACGGAATTGAATTTATATTCCCATCCCTGAACACCCTGCTCAAAATCTCTCTTAATGTCCTTGATGGTCTCTTCCTCGGCACGCTCCTCACTCAATCCGAGTCCTAAATATTTTTCTTTATATTTTTTATAGGATTTCTGTGCATAAGGCTCTAAGATCTTTTCGACACTCGGCACGGTAAAACCGCCATACTGCTGGCTTGCTGCACTTAATACGAAATCTCCGATGACATCAAAGGCTACGTCTAGGGTCTTTGGCTCGTTATACCAGAGATTTCCCATCTCGAATCCGCCCCGTAAGACATTCTCCACATCGAAAAGGCAGCAGTTCATCGTATCTCTTCTTGCAGACATATCATGTACATAAATATAGCCGTCACGGCATGCCTGGATCTCTTCGGTGGTCATAAAGAATTTTTTGTACAACTCTTTATTTAACTCGTTAAAGATCAGGCTTCGTTTGGTGGAGACCAAAGCACTGTCTGTATTGGAATTTTCTTTATCGCCAATGTACATAATGGACTGGCTCTTTTTGTAGACCTCGTCTAACATCTGTACAAAATCCTGCTTGTAATTGCGGTAATCACGATAGCTCTTTGCCACGATCGGGTTGACACGCTCTAAGGCACCCTCCACGATATTATGCATCGTAGCGATCGGTACCTCGGTGATCTGCATCTCTTTGACTTTTTCTTCGACAAACTGGCAGATGAAATCCAATTCCTCCTGTGTAAATGTGATCAATGCACGGTATGCTGATTTGTTGACCGCCACTACCACTTTCTGTACGTTAAAATCTTCCTTTGTTCCGTCTTTTTTTACTACTTTGATCATTCCAACCATCCCTCCGGTGTTTCTTTATGAAGACTGAAGTTCTATATTATGTTACCCAGATTTTGTATGTGTTATTATGTTTCTTTTATTTTTTTACACTATATATTGTGTGTCTTATTATCCTATCACTTCTACTATATGAAGTCAACCTCTAATCACTTATTAGAAGTTTCTACTTTTTTTATTTTTCTTCATATTTTTTTTATAATCAAGTCAAATATTTGTCACAATTTCTATTTATTATAAAATTGTCATCATTAAAAGATAACAACGTAGTTTTTCATTTTCTCATTACCCTAAAGAGGGTGGCTCCGCAAGCCGGGCGGAACCACCCTCTTCCCCTTTTATTTTCAGTTTTCTGATACGTCTTATTTCTTTTTAAACAGATTTAACTTATTCTCTGTTCCACTCAACAACCGTTTGATGTTCGCCCGGTGTCTCCAGATCGCCATCAGTGTAAAAATCCCACCTAAGACATAGATTTCCGGCAGATATGTATCTGCGACCGGAAGATGCCCGGTCTGGCCAAACAATAAAAGTTCAATAAAAAAGACACTGACTAACAGGATCGAACCCAAAGAGACATACTGCGTCAGCAGCACCACTACAATAAACAGTCCGATACATAACGGTGCCATCTGCCAATGGAACGCTAAGATTACCCCCGTAGTACAGGCAATTCCTTTTCCACCTTTAAACTTCATATAAAACGGATAGTTATGCCCTAAAACCGCACCTAAGCCGGCATACATCCCCAATAATTTGATCCCTTCCGGATATTGCTCATGAAAGATCAGCCAGGAGATAAAAATGGCAAGGATTGCTTTTCCACAATCCCCCGCGAACGTGATCGCTCCTGCTTTAAAACCAAGTGTACGCAGGGTATTGGTCGTTCCCGCATTTCCGCTTCCGTGCTCCCTGATATCAATATGTTGTGTTTTTCCATAGATATATCCCGTCTGAAACAGTCCTATGGCGTAGCCAATCAGAATACAGATGATCCTGCCCACTGTCATAGTCTAACCTTCCTTTCTCTCCCGGATGATGAATTTTAAGGAAGTTCCCCTAAATCCAAACGCATCCCTGATACGGTTCTCAATATACCGTGTATAGGAGAAATGCATTAACTGTTTGTCGTTGACAAAAATAACAAATGTCGGCGGTTTTACCGCTACCTGTGTAATATAGTAAAGACGCAGGCGTTTTCCCTTGTCAGAAGGCGGCTGCTGCATAGCCACTGCCTCTGTCATGATCTCGTTGAGTACACCGGTTGCCACACGCATGGAGTTATTCTCAATGACAACATCTATCATTTTCATAGATACGGTGCAGTCTCTGACCGGTCTTTGCCGAAATAAAGATGATCTCTGCATAAGGCATAAAACTTAAGACCTGACGGATCCTGTCCGTATGCTCTTTGACCGTCTTGTCATTTTTTTCAATGGCATCCCACTTATTGACCGCTATGATAATTCCTTTTCCTCTGTCATGTGCGATTCCTGCGATCTTCGCATCCTGCTCCGTCACACCCTCGGTTGCATCAATGACGATCATCACGACGTCTGCACGTTCTACGGCTGTCACCGCACGGATGATACTGTATCTTTCAATATCCTCTTTGATCTTATTTTTTGCGGCGCAGTCCTGCCGTATCAATAAATACATATTCTTTTCCATTGTATTTAATGTCTGTATCGATCGCATCTCTTGTCGTACCCGCAATATCGGATACGATAACACGCTGCTCACCGAGCAGACGGTTGATCAGGGAGGATTTTCCTACATTCGGCTTTCCTACAATTGCGATCCTCGGTCTTTCGTCCTCTTCATCTGTTGCACTTCCCTGTGGGAACTGTGCAATAACCTCATCGAGCAAATCTCCGATCCCCAGTCTGGAGGCCGCAGATACCGGAACCGGGTCTCCGATCCCCAAATTATAAAATTCATAGACATCTGCCATATATTTTGTTAAAATCATCTACTTTATTGACTGCTAAGATGACCGGTTTTTTCGAACGTCTGAGCATATCGGCAACCTTTGCATCGGAATCCTGCAGTCCCTGACGCACATCGGTAATAAAAATAATGACATCCGCCGTCTCGATCGCGATCTCTGCCTGCTCTCTCATCTGTGATAAGATAACATCTTTGCTGTCCGGTTCAATTCCTCCGGTATCGATTAAGGTAAACGCCTTATCGAGCCACTGCACTTCTGCATAAATTCTGTCTCTTGTAACACCCGGAGTATCCTGTACAATGGAAATACGTTCACCTGCTAATACATTAAAAAGTGTCGATTTTCCTACATTCGGCCGTCCTACGATTGCTACTACCGGCTTACTCATATCTATTCTCCTCTTTTCCTGTAATCTTATTTATTCGCTTGATTTTACAATATCCAACGTTTCTTGTAAAGCATTTTATGCCACTTTGACATCTGTATCTTAGTTTACAATAAAATTCAGGGAATCACAACCCTTCGTTATGATTCCCTGAATCGTTCTTTTCTATCATCACTGTTCATTTAAAAAGTGCGTTCTGCTCACTCTCTGTCCGAAGCTTATGATTTTCCGTCAACATTCCTGCTTCATCGATCACCTTTAACATATGTTTACAGTCCACGTTGAACTTTACATAGGCAGTATCACTCTTCCAGACACCATCGGAATAGCCGTACTCATCTCCGTAAATATCCACCTGCTCAATTCCTTTTTGGATTATAATACTCTATACTGAGTCCGGAAGAGTAGAATTTATCTTCCTGCTGTGTATACGGGATGTTTTTCAGATTTCCCTCTTTGATGTCCTGCTTTAATGCTTTATACATCTTTTCTAAGTACTCACTGCTCATATAGATTGTCTCGTAAGTATCGTTCACTTCATTGTAAAAATCAAGGGATATCCCAACCGGTTTGGCTGTCTTATAATTTCTTCCAAACAGTCCCGCCATATAGTTGTCATACCGGTTTTCCACATCTAAAGATCTGATTTAATACGGAATCCTTCTTTTGGATTTCTTTTTTTGGCAGCAATCTCATAACTGCGGTACAGATAAGTGCCATCTTTATAGGCATACTTAAATTCCACTCTCGGACTTTCCCCCTCGTCTTTCTTACTTTGTGAAGCTTTTAATAATCTGTCTTTTGCGTCTATGATATTCTTATGTAGTGCGATCAGTTCTTTCATCTTTTCCGGCTCATCTGCCATAATACTCTCATCTGCACACATATAGACAGCCTTCAGTTCACCGACATCCGGTATCTTTTTTTCAATCCCGACTGCATCCATACTGATGCCTGCTACTACTAACAGTAAGGACACTGCAACAACTCCGACACACTCTGTGATCCTTCGCCTTTCAAATACCTTAAAAAGCTCTTTGCTAAAAACATCTGTGCAATGAAGAATGCCACTGCTCCACTGATAACAGCCCCCATTAATGCAAGGATCATCATCTGTGTCCGTGATGCCTTGCTGTTCACTCCTGCAACTAATGCTGCTGCTAAGATTGCCACGCAGATCGCACTTCCCCATCGGAATACCGGTTTGAGCCAGCCTACTGCAATACAGTCCCCTACGGTTTCTAAACGTTTTTTCCTGTATATCAGATAACCTACAAAAAATAACAGGACACCGACTAACGCATAAATAGCGACTGCTTTTCCACCAACCACTTCGATCAACGAACCGGCTGCCTCTTCACCGGAAACCGTATGAATAGACACATTCGTTTCTAAATAGTACAGCGGAGAGAGAAAATCCCCTTTGCTGAATCGGAAATGGTGATCCATTCCGTAGACCATTTCTGTCTGTAATATCTGAAAGATAAACCGGATGCCTACATATAAAAAGTTGGCTATGACATAGAAGATCGGAACTGCTAAAAGCTGTCCTGTCAACATTCCGATCACGATGGCTCCCGCATAGGCAAACAGGCTCATTCCCATGGTCATCAACAGCCAGTACAGCAGATATTCCAACCGGGAAATATCTCTTGCAAAACATACAAATGCGGTAATGACAAAGGTCAGAATCTGTGGCACGATCAGAAACAGGAAACCGGAAACCACATTTGTCACATAGAGTTCTTTTCTACTGACAGGCAGTGCATGGATCATGTTTGCACTCCGATTCTGATACAGATAGAAAAAAAAAACGTCATGGCACAAACGGTTGCTGCAACAAATACAAACATCGGCGTTAACGCTCCGCCTAAACAGGTCGTATAACGTGCCAGATTATCCTCTGCGATCTGCTTTTGCCGCTTTGGCACCTGTTCCCGGATTTTCCGTGGATAACAGCAGCAGTGTCAATGGCAGTGCATAGAGTAAAAACACCAGATAGATTCCCCAGATCGGCCAAAAATGTGTGATATTTTTCTTAAAGATCGTCTTATTAAAACAGGATGTCCCTGACTGCATAATCAGCACCTCCTAACTCGTAAATAAATATTTCTTCTAAACTTAACGGCAATACATCCATCAACATCGGATTTAAAGCCGTAAACTGCTCTTTGATCTGTTTGGGTTCTCCTCTTACGATCATCGTATGGACTCTTCCGTCGTTGACATATGCAGCACTTCTAAATCCTTCGGAAGTTTTGGCATTTCTGCCTGGAATGCCGCCTGGATCTTACAAATACTGCTTTGCAGTTCACTTAACGAACGTTCAATAATAATCTTTCCATGGTTCATGATCCCCACATGGTCACATACATCCTCTAATTCCCTCAGATTATGGGAAGAGACTAGCACGGTCGTTCCATGCTCTGTCACATCCTGCAGGATCAGGCTCCATATCTGTCTTCGCATCACCGGATCTAAACCATCCACCGGTTCATCTAAGATCAGAATCTGTGGTCTTGCACTGATCGCTAACCAGAATGCCACCTGCTTTTGCATTCCTTTGGAAAGTCTGCGGATCGTCTGCTTTGTATCTATGGAAGGAAAGGCTTCCCTTATTTTTTTCAAACAGTCCTGCATCAAAATTCGGATAGATGCCTTCATAGAACTTTTTCATTTCCATGGTATCTGCCTGTGCAAAATAAAATAAGTCATCCGGAATATAGGCAATCTTCTCTTTTACTGCCGGATTTTCAAAAACCGGTTCTCCATCAATTAAGACACTTCCCTCATCCTGCTTATAGATTCCTGTCAGATGGCGGATGAGTGTCGATTTTCCTGCTCCATTCGGTCCTACCAGTCCGTAGATCGCACCTTTTTTACATGGAAATCGGCTCCATCCAATGCGCGGAATCCATCAAAGGTTTTTTTACCAGATTTTCTACCTGTATCACTGCTCCTTTCCTCCTCTTTTCTAATCTTTCAATCCTGCTTTTTAATTCCTCTGCCGTTACAGAAAAATAGCAAAGCAGTTCTTCTGCTATCTCTTCAAACTGCAAGAACAGTTCTTCCATCCCCATCGCATCTAACCGGATATCCTTAGCCGCAAAGGTTCCTTTTCCGGACACGGAATACAGGTATCCCTCTGCCTCTAACTCCCGGTATGCCCGTTGTATCGTATTCGGGTTAATGGCAAGTGTTCCCGCTAACTCCCGGACAGAGGGCAGCTTTTCATCTGCGGCGATCGCGCCTGTGATCATCAGCTTTTTCAATCCTGACTTTATCTGTATATAAATCGGCTTGGTATCCCGATAATTCAATGTCAGCAATTTTACAAATCCTTCCTTGCGTATTAAGTGTACTACTACATTTCATACACCTAAAATAGCACAACTCCCCTGCCTATACAAGGAAGGGGAGTTTAGGAAATACTTAAGATTTTCTTAACCCTGTTCTTTTTTTATCATCAAAAATGCTCCAAGATTTCCGCGTTTTCCATGGCTTGCCCGATGCGAAAAAAAGCAGCTTCGGATTGCAGCAGGTACAAAGGTTTGTGGTTACGATCTGCTCCTTTGGCACACCGGCTTCCATGAATACGATCTCATTTGCCCGCCATAGGTCTAACAGATATTTTCCACTGCCTTTACTCTTTAAAATTTCTTTTTCATTATCCGGAAATTCTTTTTGCGAATGCCTCTGCCACATCCTCACTGACCTCATAACAATCCTGACAAATGGATGGTCCGATCGCACAGATCAGATGTTTTGGATCTGTTCCATAGTGCTTTTTGCATCGCCTGAATGGTTGCCGCACCCATTCTTCCTACCGTACCACGCCAGCCGGAATGTGAAAGCCCGATCGCATGATGCTCTGTATCTACAAAATAAAGCGGCACACAGTCTGCATAAAATGTGGACAGTACCAGCCCCGGCTCATTTGTGATCAGCCCATCCACATCCGGTATACCCGCGTTCTCTGACGACTCCTGCCCCTGCATCCTCTTGGGTAACGACTCTGACATTGGTGGTATGTGTCTGGTCACTGCACACAAAATGCGATACCTCTGTTCCCATACGCTTAGCAACACGTCGATAGTTCTCTCGCACCGCCGCTTCCTCGTCTCCTCTGGTAAAGCTGAGGTTCAGTTCTGCAAAAATCCCCTTGCTTGCCCCGCCTTCTCTGGTAGTAAAGCAATGACGTATCCAAGGAATCTCTTCTAACTTTTTATATTTTAAAAGCGGGGGCTGTTCCCCGCCGTCTATTACAAATATCTGCTCTTCGTTTTTCTTCTTAAAATCTTCGATCTTCATCTTTTTTTACCTCTCTTTGATCTATTACCTTCTGTTCTACGGCAGATACTCAAATGCATTCTTTACTACTTCTATCTGCTCACCCAACACTGCTGCCACATCAAATCTGCACGGAATATCCATACGCCCGCACTTCCGCATCAGATAATAAGACGCTGTCATGGAGATTTTTTTTTCTGCTTTTTCGATCGACCGCCTCTTTGGGATTTCCCATCTTGTCATCCCTGCGATATTTGACCTCCACAAAGACCAGTGTCTCTCCCTCTTTTTGCAATCAGATCGATCTCTCCTATACGGCAACGGTAATTTTTTTTCTAAGATTTCATATCCCTGCGTCTTTAAGTACTCTGCCACCAGATTCTCATAATATGCTCCTTCTTTCCGCCGATTCATACTCTCCCCCTATTTTCCAAGTTTATCTTTCAAACGGTCCATCTTATCCACAAAGACCAGTATCTCCGCCACAACCTCATACAGTTCCGGAGGATCATATCCCCCGATCTCCAGTTTTGAGAGTGTCGCCGCTAATTTGCTGTCCTTGTAAAACGGTACATCCTCTTCTTTTTTTGCTTTTTCTATGATCCGCTCGGCTATCAGTCCCTTACCGGTTGCTAAGATCTTTGGTGCCTCTTCGCCGGGTTCATAAGCGATTGCCACGGCTGTCTTGACTTTTTCTTTCTGCCTTTCCATATCTATGCCCTCACATCAAAGGAATACCGATAGACCTTTCCGGCACTCGGCATATCATGTTTTAAGAAATCTTCTACAAAATCCATATCCTTTTCTTCGCTCTTTACTTCAATCTGACACTGATACCCCTTATTCTCTAAACGTTCCGCCAATTCTTCAGCATGTGCTAAGATCAGCTCATAAGAGGCATCGTCTGCCATATAAAAAGTTCGTCTTGACCGCAGTCCCTTTCATCTTAACGGAAATATCCGTAGAACCAAGGTGATCCATATCCAAATGTAAAAAAGCACTCAGCTCGCCGTCCATATCTCTTGGATTCTTTTTTATTCGTATAGACATAAAGCTCACTGTTGACATTCTGTCCGTTCATTTTTACGGAAGCTGGACAAAATTATAAATCTGATTGATCTGGTTCATAAATTCGATATTGCCACGGACATCCGCTACCGCTTTTTTTGCAGACCCTCCGTTCCGCTTCCCGCCTGTTTGATAAATTCATCCAACCGGTTCATCTGCGTCTGCAGGCGATTATACAGTTTCTCTATGGTTTCTTTGGAACCCGTCTCCTGTGGCTCTAAGTACCACTGGTTCTCTACTGCCTTTTTTTAAAATGGTCTGATATTCTTTTCCTGAGAAAAGTTTGAATAGTGCCTCTTTTTGGAAATTCATTCTCTTTGAACAACTGATTTAAATTCTTCAAAAATTCCTCTGCACTCATTCCCGTATTCAAATTTCCATTTTTATCAAACAAGACCTGTTTTCCATCTGTTTCTAACTCTTTTTAGCTGCTGTTCTAAACCGGCAACCCCTTCTTTTTCCAAGAATCTCTCCCCCAGACTGCCCTGTGCCACAGCAGGCATCTGTCCGTTTACGGTCTGTTTTACTGCATTTGCTTCCTGCTGCACTCCTTCTTTGCCAACCTGTTGTATGCCCTCATCTGATGCACCTGTCTGCAGTGTTCCGTCTTCTGCCGTGCTCAATGTCTGCTGCAATTCTTTTGCAATATCTGCTGCCTGTTGCTCTGTTCCATTCTTTATAACAACACTTCCATCTGCCGTTTTTTTGCAAGCAGCTCCTGTGCTTTTTGCTCCTGTATCCTGACTCTGTTCGATCGTTTCTCCTCCAAACAGAATATCCATCAACTGCATATTTTTTGCTGTCATCTGCCCGGCAGTATCACCTTCTCCTGCGATCGACTTTGGAAGCTGCTCTAAGACATTTTCTAATTCTTTCATAATTGCCGCGGTATCTGCCTTATAATTAGAAGACTGCTGCACATTGGCCTCCGTTACAGGAATCCCTAACTTATTCATCTGTGCGATCACAGATGGCTCTGCCTTTGGAAACATCGCAAGCTGTCTCATCATCTGATTTAAACTGTTCTTATCGATCGGAAGCTGTTCCTCCATCATGGTGCGTACCATCTCAAGATTATCTGTTGTAACTCCCATTCCTGCCTGCATTAAGGCCTTTAACAGGGTTGGATTACTGCTGTCTCCGTTTAAATACGGTTTGATGGCTATCTGTGTCTGGGTATTGGATTTTACTTCAAAAAACATTGCCTGATTGAGCTGGAGCTGTATCTGTCCCTCTAATCTGGCAGAAATCTTCTCTCCGTTTGCAAGCGTTAAAAGTACCTGTCCGTCAGAAATATCCGTCACGGTTCCTTCAAATACGTTTCCTGTCTGTAAGGAAGACAGCGTACCTGTCAACTGCTGTGTTCCTGTCTTTACTGCCTGCTCCTGCGCCGTAACCGGCACGGTATTTTGTCCGTATTTTCCAAGAAATCCGATATCTGCATACAGATGCCCCCTAGATAAAATTCTTTATAAATGTCATACGGTGGATCGGGGATGCTCCATACTTTTTAATTGCCGCAATATGTTCTGACGAACCATATCCTTTGTTGGAGGCAAAACCATATTCCGGCATCAATTCATCATATTCTGCCATCAGCCGGTCCCTCGTCACTTTTGCAATAATGCTTGCCGCTCCAATTGAAATACTCTTTGCATCTCCTTTGATGATCGGCACCTGTGGTATGGAAACCTCCGGTATCGTTACTGCATCGTTTAATAATATATCGGGTGCTACGCCTAAATTCCTTATAGCCTCCCGCATGGCTTCATAGGTCGCCTGTAAAATATTGATCTCATCGATCCGCGGTGGTCCGACCAGACCGACACCGACTGCCACTGCTTTTTCCATGATCTCATCATAGAGTGCCTCACGTTTTGCGGCAGACAACTTTTTTAGAATCATTGATATACAAAATATCACAGTCCTTTGGCAGGATCACGGCTCCTGCTGCCACCGGACCTGCTAACGGTCCTCTTCCCACTTCATCAATCCCACAGATATAAGTATATTCTGCATACTCGTATTCGTATTTTTTTAAAGCCTCGATGCGCGCCCTCTCTGCCTCTAATTTTTCGATTCGTTTTTTCGCCTGGGCAACGACTGCCTGCACACCGCTTCTGGTATCTTCCTTATAGTTTTCAATAAAAACAGGCAGCATGGATTCCTCTGCTGCCTTTAATTCTGCTTTAATCTCACCGATTGTCTTCTGTTTCAAAACTGCCTCCTACTGGTGCCTGATAAATCCAAATTCATCAAACGGATAAATCTGAAGCCAGGCTCTTCCAATGATATCCTTCTTTTGGATAATACCAACGCTTGGATCTCTGCTGTCCGAGCTGTTGTTCCGGTTATCTCCAAGCACAAAATATTCACCCTCGCCAAGTGTAATCTCATCTCTTGCGATGCCCGGATCCTGTATTACTTCTCTTCCATAGGATTCCTTCAGTACTTTTCCGTTGATATAAATATTTCCGGAATCATCGATCCGCACATGTTCTCCCGGCAATCCGATGATCCTTTTGATATAATAGGTATCTTCCTCATATTTATATGGGAAAATGATAATATCATATCTTTCCGGGTCGCATGAAAACGGTAGGATATCTTATCTACGATCAGATTATCCCCATCGCTTAAAGTATTCTCCATAGAAGAACCACTGACCTCTGTCCGCTGTCCCACATAATGTATGATCAAAAGCATTGCTGCGATTACAATGACAAAATAAAGGACAAAACTCAAAATTCTTTTCCTATTCTTTTTCCTGTTCCTTCCGGTGTGTTCTCTTCCGGCATATTTTCCTCTGACATATCCTATAACCTTTCCTGCGTCTGCTATTGCAAATCTATTTCTATTCTATGCTACTGCAACAGGAAATTCAAGGGTAATTTTCCCCAATTTTCCACTTCTAAACTCATCTAACAACAAATTGGCAGCTTTTGTATAATCAAGTTCATTTCCCTTCTGAATGCAATTCCTCTTTACGGCAATCTGCTCTATGATGTTTGCAGGTGTCTGCTCTTCCTCTACCTCATAGCGTGTATGCAATACTCCCGGATAGTGTTCTGTTAAAATAGCAATTAGCCCTCCAGTGCCAGCTCATCGATATTTAAAAATCTCATCCTTAATTGCACCAATCAGTGCCAGACGCAGTCCCACCTGCTGGTCCTCAAATTTCGGCCAGAGGATTCCCGGTGTATCTAAGAGTTCCACACTCTTATTCAGACGGATCCACTGTTTTCCTTTTGTAACTCCCGGCTTATTTCCGGTCTTTGCACAGGCTCTTCCTGCAAAGGTATTGATAAATGTGGATTTTCCGACATTCGGGATTCCAACCACCATTGCACGGACCGGACGGTTCTTGATCCCACGTTTTCTGTCCCGCTCCGTCTTTTCCTTACAGGCTTCTGCAATGACAGCCGAAATGGCTTTCATACAGCCTTTATTCCTTGCATCTACTTTAACGGCAAAATAGCCTTTTTCCTTAAAAAATTCCATCCATGCTTCACTTGCATCTTTATCTGCTAAATCCGATTTATTCAAAAGGATCAGTCTTGCTTTATTTTTTCCAAGCTCATCAATGTCCGGATTCCTGCTACTCATCGGGATTCTGGCATCTACCAGTTCGATAACCAGGTCAATAAGCTTTATATCTTCCTGCATCTGGCGTTTTGCCTTTGTCATATGTCCCGGATACCACTGAAACTGCATATTCTCACCTCTACTTTACAAATCCAAAATCTTTCAGCGGGGAAACGATAAACCATGCCTTCCCCACAATATATTCCTTTTTTACATTTCCGATATTGGCGTACCGGCTGTCCTCACTATTGTTACGATTATCTCCTAACACAAAGAACTCGTCCTCGCCAACCTCTATCTCATCTTCTGCTAATTCGGCATGCTCGATCGAAGCTGCCTCTATTTTTTCATCAAATACTTTTCCATTGACATAAACCGTACCGTTTTTTTGATCTGCACCGTGTCTCCCGAACTCCAATCACACGTTTGATATAAAGATGTGATTTTTCATTTCCATTTGGAAAAAACACCTCAATATCATTCGTCTTTGGCTGGGTCAGTTTGTATACAAAGCGGTTAACCAATACCTCATCCCCCTCCGCCAGAGTGCCAAGCATGGACGGGCCTACCACATCTGCCCGGTATCCGACAAAATAGACTAACACAAGTGCAAACAATACTGCAATCGCAATCTCACCAATCCAGGTGCCGACTTCTTTTGCTAACGTCTTATTTACTTTTCTTCTTCGCCTTGAAAAATCCAATCCACTTCGTCTGAAACGCAGATTCATCGTAGTTCCTCCCCCTGTATCCTCTCTTTTCGTAATCTTTCGCACCCAACTAAGGTTTGTGTCTTCTTAAACTGTATCACCGCCACAATACATATCCTCTTCAGAATGTATCATAGCCACGGTTTAAATCTTTTTGTATCCTTTGAGAATGTGTAATAGCCTTATGGATCAGATATGGAAAGTTTCTTTTTGTGCAATGGAGATGAGACTCTAGAAATCGTAGAGCCCTCTGGCGAATACGATTTCTGATTTAAGAGGCTCATCGGAATGGTCTGCACAAGGAAACCTGGAATATCTGATCCATAAGGTTCACCACCCAACACCCCAACACATAAACAAAAAGGGACAATACCGAAGTACTTGTCCCTTCCCATCGACTTATTTTACTAATTCTTTTACCTTAGCTCTCTTACCTACGCGGTCTCTTAAGTAGTATAATTTAGCTCTTCTTACTTTACCTCTTCTTACTACTTCGATCTTTTCCACGTTTGGAGAATGTAAAGGCCATGTCTTCTCTACTCCAACGCCGTTTGAGAATTTACGAACTGTAAAAGTCTCACGGTTGCTTCCGCCCTGTCTCTTTAATACGATTCCTTCAAAGACCTGGATTCTTTCACGGTTTCCCTCTTTGATCTTGGCATATACTTTTACTGTATCACCAACATGAAATTCAGGTACTTCTGCTTTTAACTGCTCTGCTTCAATGCTCTTAATGATTTCACTTGCGTTCATGTTGTTTCCTCCTAATTATCCGGATGTTCGTAATATACACTTTGTAACAGAGGACCATCTCTTTTTTTCTCACAACTCGCATATAATACCATAAAACCGTATATTTTGCAAGCATTTTTCCTGATTTTATGCATTCTCTACGATCGCACCCTCACGATACGCCTGGAGAAGTTTTTCTAACTCACGGATGTTCTCCTGAATGGAACGTCCTACATCCGTATCTGCCACGGTCTTACGTTTTTTACCACATGTTCTACTAACAGTCTGTGGGAATGAACGTCTCTTCCCTCCTGCACTGCCTTTTCCACGGATTCAAACGGCTCGTGTGCCGCAATAACAAGTCCATAGGAATTGTAGATCAGGGTATAACCTGCAATACCGGTCTTTCCCTGGTACGCTTTAGAAAATCCACCGTCAATGATCAAAAGTTTTCCGTTACATTTGATTGGGGATTCGCCCTTTTTCGATTCCACCGGAATGTGACCGTTAATAATATGGCACTCTTCCCCCTGCAATCCAAACTCCGCTAAAATGCGGTTGACGATCTCTTCTTTTTCTAACAGCCGGTAATATGGATTCTTTGGCTCCACATGGGTCTTTTTATCTGCGACAAAGTAACGTTCAAAGGTTGTCATCTTCTGTTTTCCGAATACCGGTGAATTTTGATTTTCCCAAATAAACCAGAAGATATCCAGTCCCTTTTTCTTCTCTTCTTTATCCAGAGAATAATATCCCTTACGGACATAATGCTCTAATACATCATACAGTTCTTTACCCGAATACTTTTCTCCATAAATATCTACTTCCGTAAAGGTTCCGTCCTCGTTCAGCGGCACACAGCCATGATACAGCAGATTGCCATTGTATACTTTGTAAAGGCTTCCCTTTGTAAGCAGGAAACGCACATGTTTCTGCAAACGTTCACAGTTGACAAATGCTGTCTTTAAGCGCTCCACCACATCATTTTCTTCTGCGGTAAGCTGATACGGATTCTTCGGGTCGATCGTTGGAAAACATTTATCTTTCAACGGATATGTAACACCCTCGATGACAACGGTTCCTTTTTCTAAATCCATCTGATGCAGCAGCCTTCGATCCTCCATATGGAACTCCGGGTGCTTTTCTATTAATTGTCCTTCTAACTTAAATTGGATAATACTGATGGCTTTATGCATTTTTTTCATCTAACATGGCATCCCGGACATCATACTCTTCTTCACGGAAATCCAGACTGAAACACTTGCATGGATCATCTGCATACTGGGTCATGGCAAGGCGTGCTAACGGCACTAAATTGATACCATAGCCGTCCTCTAAAATATTCAGATTTCCATATTTTGCTGAAATACGAAGGACGTTTGCGATACATGCCGTATTTCCTGCTGCAGCTCCCATCCAGAGCACATCGTGATTTCCCCACTGGATATCGACGGAATGATGCTCCATCAGCGAATCCATGATCATATGCGGATACGGACCTCGGTCAAAAATATCTCCTACCACATGAAGATGGTCTACGACCAGACGGCGGATCAGATTACAAAGTGCTATGATCAGCTCCGGTGCACGTCCTGTACGGATCACGGAATGGATGATCTCATTATAGTATGCCTCCTGATCAGACACATCCGGTCTTCCGTTTAAAAGTTCCTCGATCACATATGCAAAATCGCTTTGGAAGTGCCTTTTACGCACTTTTGAACGTGTATATTTTGAAGATGCATTCTTGCAGACACAGATCAAACGATAAAGCATCACGCTGTACCAGTCCTCAAGATCTTCCTCGCTCTGCTGCACCTGCTCTAATTTCAATTCCGGATAATAGATCAGGGTCGCGATCGACTTCTTCTCTGCTTCGCTGAATGCATTGCCGAACTCATCCTGTATTTTCCTCTTAATGGCTCCCGAACCGTTTTTTAAGATATGCTGGAACTGCTCATATTCTCCATGAATATCTGTCATAAAATGTTCCGTTCCTTTTGGCAGACTTAAGATTGCCTGTAAGTTGATAATCTCTGTCGCTGCCGATGCAATGGTCGGATACTGTCTTGCCATTGTCTTTAAATATTTGAGGTCTCTTTCTTCCATACGCTCTCCTTTGTCCCTTAGCGGTCCGCTGACTGAATCACATCACTCATATCATAAAAGCCTGCCGGTTTTCCTGCTAAAAACTTAGCCGCTTCAATGGCTCCTTTTCCAAAAATCGCTTTGGAATATGCTGTGTGTTTGAATTCGATCACTTCATCCGTTCCCGCAAAAATCACTTCATGCTCACCTACAATATTTCCACCACGGACAGCCTGGATACCGATTTCGTATTTCTCTCTCTTTTTCCGTTCTTGTGAGCGGTCATACTTATATTCGTAGTTCTCTTCTAACGCATTGTTCATTGCATCTGCTAATGCCAATGCCGTTCCGCTCGGTGCATCAACTTTCTGATTATGGTGTTTTTCCACGATCTCCATATCAAATCCTGCCGGTGCTCACACCTTTGCTGCTTTTTTTTTTAACAGATCCATCAGGATATTGATCCCCATAGACATGTTTGCAGACCGCAACACTGCCGTCTTTTGGGCTGCTGCTTCAATCCGTTCTATCTGTTCTTCACTCAATCCGGTCGTACAGATGACGACCGGAATCTCTTTGTACACTGTAATCAATCAGGACATCTGCTGCCTGTGCAGAAGCAAAATCAATGATCACATCTGCTTCCGCCTTGCAGTCCCAAAGGCTCTGATATACCGGATATTCATTTTGGATATGGTTTGATACATCGATTCCTGCCACGATCTCAATATCAGGATCCTCTTTACAAAGTCCGGTAATCACCTGACCCATTTTTCCATTACAGCCATGCATGATCGCTCTTGTCATTTCTTTATCCTCTCGTTCTCTTCTCTCTGATCACAAACTGTACTGCTTACTTTAACAGTCCGTAAGTACGCATTACTTCTTCTAATACTTTTGCATTTTTTTCTTCCATTTCGGTCAGCGGAAGACGAAGCGGTCCGACTTCCATTCCCATACAGGTTCAATGCTTTTTTCACCGGGAACGGATTGACCTCTGAGAAAAGTGCATCCACTAACGGCAGACCCTTCATCTGTATCTCTAATGCTTTTTTCGTATCCCCATTCAGATAGCTCATGCACATATCATGCACATCCTTTGGTGCAACAATCGACCATACGGAGATCACTCCGATGGCTCCAATGGACATCAGTGGCACGACCAGTCCGTCTTCACCGGAATAAAGGTCTAATTTTCCATCTGTCAGATCCATCGTCTTAGATGCCTGTGCAAGACTTCCTGTTGCTTCTTTTTTAATCCCACGATATTTGTTTCATTTTTAAACAATGTTGCTGCTGTCTCCGGTAAAATGTTACATCCTGTTCTGCTTGGCACATTGTACATGATGATCGGTGTCTTTACGGATCTTGCGATCGTTGTATAATGCCGGATCAGACCACCCTGTGTTGCCTTGTTATAATATGGTGTTACGATCAAAAAGTCCGTCTGCACCTGCCTCCCTCTGCTTCCTGTGAAAGCTGTACTGCTGTTGCAGTACAATTAGAACCCGTACCTGCTACGACCGGAATCCTGCCCTTTGTAAATGCAATGGCAGCCTCAATGACTTTTTGTGTTCTTCCATGGAAAGTGTGGAACTCTCTCCGGTTGTTCCTGCGATTACAATACAATCCGTTCCATTCTCAATCTGAAATTCGATCAGTTCTTCTAACTTTTCATAGTTCACTTCCTGATTTTCTTTCATCGGGGTTACGATTGCCACTCCTGCACCTTTAAATATTGCCATATCTATTTCCTCCATTTTCTGATTTCAGGTAGATAAAGCTACGGAAAACTTTTCCTATAGCCAGAAAAAGCCGACTCAGAAAAGCCGGCTTAAATTTTCGTTCACAGAATCCAAATCACTGTGTCTTTTCGGATAGCGCCTCCATCTGATATACCGATGAGAGTCATAGAATTCTTCATCCTATGCCCAAAGATACGACTGCAGATCACCATATCCCTTTCGGCGTTCTCCCCTTTCACACCTCTTCTTCTGCCTCTGCCGCATCCGATATGCTACTTATGAATCACGCAACCTCTACCTTTTTATTCTATTATATTCTACTACTCTTATCTGTGCTAACTATATCACTACGGACGAACCTTGTCAATTATTTTTTCCGCTATAATATTGTAGACTTCATCCGCAATTTCCCGCAATTCCTCCGGCAGTCTCCGTCCGGTTAAGATCACATCGGTTTCCTCCGTTTTTGCCCGGATGATCGCACACAACTCTTCTACCGATATCACGCCTGCATCCACCACTCCTAAGATCTCATCAAGTACGAGCAGATCACACTCACTGGTTGCAAGCACTTTTCTGGCAAAATTTAATCCATTTTTCATATTTGCAGATTCTTCTTTTTTTTCTCATCTTCACTTAAATCTGCAAAAACATTCCGCTAGTTTCTCAAAACGGAAAAACTTGATCTCCGGCTCTAAACGCTGCAACAGTTCTCCCGGTTCTTCTTTTTTTGCCTTCAAGAACTGGACAATAATGACATTTTTTCCTGCATCTGCCTTACGCAGTGCATTTCCAAGTGCGGCAGTCGATTTTCCTGTGCCCTCACCATAGTAAATCTGTATCACTCCACGTTCCATTTTTTCCTCCTCTGCCATACGATATGGCTTTCAATCTTCTCCCCTGGTTTGATTAAAATACCATATTCGGACAAAAAAAGCAAATTTTATTCTAAAAACTCTATTTTATTGACAGATACTTCATAGGCAACACGCTTCTCTGTCTGCTCTTCACCGATTTTTTTTTAATATATTCCCTGCTCTGGATTCTTCCATATACTTCGACATGGCTTCCCACCTCAAATGAGGAGGCATATCTCGCATTTCTTCCCCAGCAGATACATGGGATATAGTCTGATTTCCCATAGGAACGGTTGACTGCAACCAAAAGATCCGCAATCTCTCTGCCAAGTGGTGTTTTTCTGTAGATCGGCTCCTTTACATATGTAACCGTCGAGGTAAATCTGATTGCTCTTGATATCATCCTCGATCTCATCCACGAACTCTAATTCGCGTACAAATACGGAAAGTATCAGGCGGTTCTTCTTTTCCTCATGTCTATTATAGGAGCGGAACTGACCGCTTACTGAGATGGTCTCTCCGATATAACTCTGTGTCACATCCACCAGTCTTTCCGACACCATCAATGGTATGTAATCTACGGAATCACTCAGGCGGCTGACGGATATATCTACTAAATAGAATCCCTCACCATATACCTCGTGGCTGAATTCAAATTCTGAGACAATCTCTCCTATCATCGTTACCTGGTTATTTTTCAAATAATTTATCTGCCATGTTTCTTCTCCCTTCTTTCTCTTGAACATCTTTTTGCCCCTCTATCTTAGTTGTCCCACCACAAAAAACTCCACATGTTTTGTCGATAACTTTCCTGATTCTTACTCCTGTATTTTTTCAAAAAGTATTGCCATATCTTTTTTTTTTGTGATAAAATAAATTGGTTAGACTTATATGTGAACAAGAGAAAGAAGGATTAAAATATGAAAACAAAAAAGAGAGGACATCCGTAACATTGCGATCATTGCCCATGTTGACCACGGCAAAACAACGTTAGTAGACGAGCTTTTAAAGCAAAGTGGTGTATTCCGTGCCAACCAGGAAGTGCAGGAACGTGTGATGGATTCCAATGATATAGAAAGAGAACGCGGTATCACTATCCTTTCTAAAAATACAGCCGTATTCTATAAAGATGTAAAGATCAATATCATCGACACTCCGGGACATGCGGATTTTGGCGGTGAAGTAGAACGTGTCTTAAAAATGGTAAATGGCGTTGTTCTCGTTGTAGATGCTTTTGAGGGAGCTATGCCACAGACCAAATTCGTTCTGATGAAAGCACTTGCCTTAGATCTCCCGGTAATCGTATGTATCAATAAGATTGACCGTCCGGAGGCAAGACCGGATGAAGTCATTGACGAAGTGCTAGAACTCTTTATGGATTTAGATGCTTCCGATGAACAGCTTGACTGCCCATTCATCTATGCTTCTGCAAGAGATGGATATGCATTAAAAGATCTGAACGATGAAAAGAAGGACATGACTCCTCTTTTTGAAACCATCTTAGATTACATTCCTGCACCGGAAGGTGACCCGGATGCGAATACACAGGTTTTGATCAGTACGATCGATTACAATGAATATGTTGGACGTATCGGTGTTGGAAAAGTGGACAACGGCTGCTTAAAGATCAATCAGGATGCCGTTGTTGTCAATCACCATGAACCGGACAAACTGCAAAAAGTCCGTATCAGCAAACTCTATGAATTTGACGGTCTGAACAAGGTTGATGTCAAAGAAGCCGGTATCGGTTCGATCGTCGCCATTTCAGGTATTGCTGATATCCACATTGGAGATACGATCTGCGCCCCGGAAAATCCTGTAGCGATTCCGTTCCAGAAAATTTCGGAGCCAACGCTTGCCATGAATTTTATCGTAAATGACAGTCCGCTTGCCGGACAGGAAGGTAAATTCGTAACCTCCCGCCATATCCGTGACCGTCTTTTCCGTGAGCTGAATACAGACGTTTCCCTGCGTGTCGAGGAGACGGAAAATGCCGACAGCTACAAGGTATCCGGACGTGGTGAATTACACTTATCTGTCTTAATTGAAAATATGCGGCGTGAAGGTTATGAGTTCGCAGTCAGCAAGGCTGAAGTACTCTATCACACCGATGAAAAAGGTAAGAAGTTAGAGCCGATGGAGCTTGCCTATGTCGATGTACCGGATGAATTTACCGGAGCAGTCATTGACAAGTTAAGTCAGAGAAAAGGTGATCTTTTAAACATGGGACCTATCAGCGGCGGATATACCCGTTTAGAGTTCAATATCCCATCCAGAGGTCTGATCGGTTATCGTGGTGAATTCATGACAGATACCAAAGGAAATGGTATCATTAATACGATCTTTAACGACTATGCTCCATACAAGGGCGACATCCAGTACCGCAAACAGGGATCTCTGATTGCCTTTGAATCCGGTGAATCCGTAACTTACGGTCTCTTCTCCGCACAGGAGCGTGGTACTCTCTTCATCGGGCCTGGAGAAAAGGTATACTCCGGTATGGTGATCGGTCAGTGTGCAAAAGCGGAGGACATTGAGTTAAATGTCTGCAAGAAAAAACATCTGACTAATACCCGTTCCTCTTCTGCTGATGAGGCATTGACACTGACACCGCCAAAGATTTTAAGTTTAGAGCAGGCACTTGATTTCATTGACACCGATGAACTCTTAGAGGTAACACCGGAAAGTCTCAGAATCCGAAAGAGGATCTTAGACCCTACGATGAGAAAACGTGCGAATATGAGAAATAAATAATAGATCATCCAGAGTGCTGTACCTAGAATGGTGCAACACTCTTTTTTGTTCTATAGGATTAGGGTGTTAAAAGACAGCTCACAACTTAGTGGCTGGCAACTTGCACAAAACCGGGACTGCTTTTGTGACTTTGGAAGAAAATTAGTAAATCTTAGTCTGGCTGTTCATGTATAGTGTTTTGCTGCCGTGGACGGCAGCAAAAAGTCTTAAGCCCCATGGACGGGGCGTTTAAGACGTACACGTCACTCCATCGCAATCTGACTCAGGCAGACTTAGATTTTCTTATTTTCATACAACGGAACAAAACAGACTTGGCTTTGTGCCAGTTGCCAATCAAAAAACTTGAAACCGCCTTTTGACACCCTAATCTCTATAGAAATACCATGTTACGTTCAAGCATGGACATTGTGTTTCCTATAGAGCAAAAAGCCCTTCGGTTGAAAATATACAGCTCGCGGAGAAGTAAATAGCTGCTATGCATGATTTTTTAGACAGATTCCTATCCTGCTTTTCTATTGTTATTATTATTGGATTGTTTTGAATTTTTTCTAAGATTTGAAAATTTTTGAATTTTTGAATACTTTCGTTAGATTGCTAATCATATAGCACTTTGAATTTTTGAATTATTATTACCATTTCATCTTATCATGGTTTCATAATTCGACTGATTAGTTCTAATTGCCTATAGCAAATAACCCCTACATTTTTGCAAGGAACTCTTTCATGGTGTCAGCTTTTCCTTCTGCTTTCCACTTTTTCTCTTTTATTCGAAGCATCTCTTCTATTGTCATATACCTTCCCTCCAGTCCACGCCACTGTTTTAATTTTCTGACTCTGTCATGCAGATATTATAAACCGGAGGCAGGAAAATGACAAGAAGATTCTCATCCCACTACTTCAACTTATGGATATAGATACAGTTTGGTGTCTCCACTTGTACCGGTCTTGCATCCATCAGGCAGTATTTTTTCTCATAATTTATCTTAAAGGTACGGATTTCATTAGAGTCATGGTTCAGGCTGACAAAGTGATGTCCATCCGGGAATACGGCAAGTGCCTTCGGATAATCGCCACTGATCCGGGTCTCCATATCTAAGGTCAGCATTCCGGTATTTTTATCAATTTTATAGATGATCACATCGTTAATGCCCACATTGGAGACAAAGAGGTATTTTCCATCGGCGGAATGTTCAATCCCGGATGCATTGCAGGCAATCCCCTCGTCCTCATAGTCTGTGGAAATGCTCTGCACCCGCTCAAATACCGGCTGATCATCCTCCACATAATATTTATATACATCTACGGTGTTCTTCAACTCGCAGAGTACATAGGCAAAACGTCCATCCACACTGAAACGGATCATGCGCGGACCGGAATCTAACTCACATCGTAAAATATCTGCTAACTTGATGCGTCCTCTTTCGTAGTTGATGCGGTAAATCTTTACATGGTCAAGTCCGCTGTCTACCGCACAGAGAAATTTCTGATCCGGTGTTACTTTTACGCAATGTACATGAGGTCTGGAGGCTCTTTCGGCAACTCCACGTCCAAGTCCCTTATGAAAAATGCCATCCGCGATCTCGGCAACTCCACCGTCCTCGCTTAAACGCATCATACTGACTCTTCCGTCATGGTAACCGCCTACAAACAGATAACGGTCTTCGTCATCGAGTTCTACATAACAGCCACGCATTCCGCCAATCCACTTTTTTGTTAATCGGAATCAAATCTCCGTCCGGCTGGATGGCAAAGGCTTCCACTCCTTCATCCGCGATAGAATAGAGGTATTTTCCACTGTGGGGAAACGATCAGATCCGATGGATTATTGATTGGAACAACTTTTCGCTCTGTTAAAGTTCCCCGAAGCTCGTCCACATCATAAATATGGATTCCCACACTGTTTTCATGTGTATAAGTTCCTACATATGCAACATATTTTCCTTCCATTACGGCTATTCCTCCTCTTTTCTTCTAAGAATATCATAACGCTCTAACGGCTCTCCTAAATCAATAAACAGTACCTGCTGCGGATGCGGTGCAGACTCCATTGCATTGCCTTCTTCGTCCACGATCGCCCGCACGGTAACGCTCCGGTTCTCTCCATTCGGTTTCATTACCTCTATCTTTTCACCGACAGAGAACTTATTGCGCTGCTCAATACGATATCTGCCATGTTCATCCACACTTCCCACAATACCAAGATAAGTATATTCTTTGACATAAGTATTGCTGTCATAAATCTGCGTTGTTTCATCCGGTTTTCCAAAGAAAAATCCGGTGGTAAACTGGCGGTAAGTACAGTTTGAAATCTGCTCCTTATACCAGTCCATATTCTTTTTTATAAAGTTCCGGCGACTCTAAATAATCATCAATTGCCTTGCGATAGGTTCTTGCAACCGTTGCAACATAGAGTGCCGTTTTCATTCTGCCCTCAATCTTAAAACTGTCAATTCCTGCATCGATCAGTTCCGGAATATGCTCGATCATACAAAGGTCTTTAGAATTGAAAATATAAGTTCCACGCTCATTTTCATAGACCGGCAGATACTCTCCCGGACGTTTTTCCTCTACAACGGCATATTTCCAACGGCATGGATGGGTGCAGGCGCCCTGATTTGCATCCCTTCCGGTAAAATAATTGCTGAGCAGGCATCTGCCCGAATAGGAAATACACATTGCTCCATGGATAAATGTCTCTATCTCCATATCCTCCGGTATTTTTTCACGAATCTCTTTGATTTCCGCTAAGGAAAGTTCCCTCGCAGACACCACACGTTTTGCACCCTGTGCATACCAGAACTGATAGGTTCCGTAATTGGTATTATTTGCCTGCGTGGAAATATGAATCTCTATCTCCGGGCAGATTTCCTTTGCGATCATAAAGACTCCCGGATCGGAAATGATCAGTGCATCCGGTTTGATTTCCTTTAATTCCGTAAAATATTTTCGCACACCGTCTAAATCCTGATTATGTGCTAAAATATTTGCCGTAACATAAACTTTGACACCATGCTCATGTGCAAATGCAATGCCTTCTTTGATTTCTTCATTTGTAAAATTCTTTGCCTTTGCCCGAAGTCCAAATGCCTCTCCACCGATATAAACAGCATCCGCTCCAAATATCACGGCTATTTTCAAGACTTCTAAGCTGCTCGCCGGCACTAATAATTCCGGATGTCTCATGCTTTTCTTCCCTTCTTTGTACTGATTGTAATTCCATCACCAACCGGCAGGACTGCCGTAGTCAGTTCTTCGCTGTGTGTTAATGTATAGAGATACTCCCTCATTCTCTTATGTATCGTGCGGTTTCTTCTTGTCACTGCAAACCGTGATTCGATAATATCGCCATCCTGCAGCACATTATCTGAGATCAAAATCCCTTCCGGCTGCAACAGCTCTAATACCCGGGGCAAAAAATTCAGATACTGTCCCTTTGCCGCATCCATAAAAATAAGATCAAACGGTTCTGTGAGCGTTTCTAATACGTCTTTTGCATCCCCTTCTAACAGGGTAATCTGCTCTTCTTTTTCTGCACGGATAAAATTCTCCCTTGCAATCGGAATCCGCTTCTCATAATTTTCAATCGTTATGATCTCACATTCGACAGGATCATACTCTGCCATCAGGATTGCTGAAAATCCAACCGCTGTTCCAACCTCTAAAATCCGCTTAGGACGCTTTATGGACAACAGAACCTTTAAAAAGCTCTGCATCTCCTTTCGGATAATCGGAACAAAGGAGGCAAGTGCCTCCCTCTCTATCTCGTCTAAAATTGGTGTGTTTCCCGTATCTAAAGAATTGATATAAGTTACGAGTCTCTCATCTACGATCATCTGATACTACTCCTCTTTGACTAATTCCATATCGATTTCCATATCAAAAGTGCAGTTCTTCTATCAGTGTCCAGTTGATCCGCTGCACCATGCGGCAAAGCGCGAGCTCTGCCGTTAAAAATTCATCGATCAGCGCATCCTGTCGGAATCGTTCCGATTCCCTCTCGATCTCATCAATATGATGATATAAATCGGTCTCACCATGATTGTTCTGTATCTTATACATCCTCGTTTACGATACTTGTCAAGACTTCTCTTTTTTTCAGGATATTTTTTCGACCTTTGCTTTCACGATCTGATAATCCTGAAATTCTTTGCTGTTTCTTACTGCCTCTATTAAATGATTCAGGCTCTCGTCTACTGTATTCATCTTACACTTCCATAATAATTGGCATGATCATCGGACGGCGTTTTTGTCTCTTTCCAGACAAAATCTCCTAAGGAATCCTTGATCTCGGATTTGATCTTTCCCCAGTCGGTAATATTTTTATCCATGCAGTAATCCATGGTCTCATCTAAAACTGCTTTTTGCCTCATCCATCAGACTCTCTGAGCCGCGGACATAGACAAAACCTCTCGAAACAATGTCCGGTCCTGCAAGCACTCTTCCGGAACCGTTTTCTAATGTCATAACAACGATAATGATTCCATCTTCCGCTAAATGCTGGCGGTCACGCAGAACGATATTTCCAACGTCTCCAACACCCAGTCCGTCTACCATGACATCTCCGGTCTGGACTCTTCCGGTCACTTCTGCGCCCTCTTCATCTAATTCTAACACATCTCCGGAAGAAAGGATGAAAATATTATCTTTATCCATGCCAAGGTCTTCTACTACCTTTGCCTGCGCCATCAGATGTTTGTACTCACCATGTACCGGTATGGAGTACTTCGGTTTTACTAAAGAATAGATCAGCTTGATCTCTTCCTGACAGGCATGACCGGATACATGGACATCCTGGAAAATAACATCTGCCCCCTTCTGGAAGAGCTCGTTGATCACATGGGAAACTGCTTTTTCATTTCCCGGGATCGGATTGGAACTGAAAATAATGGTGTCCTTCGGCTTGATCGTAATTTTCTTATGTGTGCCGTTTGCCATACGGGATAAAGCCGCCATGGACTCTCCCTGACTTCCGGTTGTGATCAATACCGTTTTTTCATCCGGATAATTCTTTAACTGGTCTGTCTCCACTAAGGTATTGTCCGGTATCTTCAAATAGCCGAGTTCTGAAGCTGTGGAAATGATATTGACCATGCTTCGTCCCTCGACGCCTACTTTTCTTCCAAATTTTTCTGCGGAGTTGATGATCTGCTGTACACGGTCTACATTCGACGCAAAAGTTGCAATGATGATACGCGTATTCTTATGCTCCGAAAAAATCTCATCAAAGGTTGCACCCACGCTCTTTTCGGACATCGTAAATCCCGGACGTTCTGCATTCGTACTGTCACACATTAATGCCAGTACCCCTTTCTTGCCAATTTCTGCAAAACGCTGTAAGTCAATGGCATCTCCAAATACCGGTGTATAATCTACCTTAAAATCTCCTGTATGCACAACAATTCCTGCCGGGGAATAAATAGCAAGTGCTGCCGCATCCTGAATACTGTGGTTCGTCTTGATAAACTCCACACGGAAACATCCAAGGTTGATATGCTGTCCGTATTTGACAACTTTACGTTTTACTTTTGTGAGCATATTGTGCTCTTTTAATTTATGCTCAATAATTCCCATTGTCAGCTTTGTAGCATAGATTGGAACATTGACATCACGCAGAACATATGGGATCGCACCGATATGATCCTCGTGACCGTGTGTGATAAAAAATCCTTTGACCCTGTCTAAATTCTCTTTCAGATAAGTTACATCCGGAATGACTAAGTCAATTCCTAACATATCATCCTCCGGGAAAGACAATCCGCAGTCCACAACAATAATACTGTCTTCATATTCAAAGGCAGTAATATTCATTCCAATCTGTTCTAATCCTCCAAGTGGAATGATCTTCAATTTTGAGTTTTGTTTCTTTTTCAACATAATTCCTCCGTACAATTTATTTTTCCGTTTCTTTTCATGATCACGCAATCACCATGGCACTTCACTTTTTTGCAGTATCCCACCTTGCTTTTGTGTATACTCTGATCAGCAAAAGTTTCCATCGTCATTGCTGTTTATTCTCTTTTTTATTTATGACATCTCAATGTCAGCTTCTTCTCCTAACAGTTCTGCAAATATCTTTGCAACGGCATTCAGCTCCTGCTCCTGTTCTACAACCGTATATACGGCATCCTCTTCTCCCTGTGCTGATGTATCTTTTTTAAGATCAACGCGTCGGAATCTCCTTCTTCATCCACGGTTTACTAACAGATAATCTGCTCCGTTCAGACGCGTCTGTTCTAATACATAGAGTTCTATGTATTCCTTTGACTCTTCATCAAAAAAATTCTACCTTATCCATTCTTTATTTTTTCCTATTCTTTTTTTCTTATTCCACCCTTTTGGTGTTCTTACAATTTCAGCGAATCCAGATATCCCTGTAAAATAAAGACTGCTGCTAATTTATCTACATACTGCTTACGATCTTCACGACGAATATTTCCTTCTATCATGGCACGGTCTGCCGATACGGTTGTCAGCCTCTCATCCCATAGCGTGACAGGAAGAGACGTCCGGCGTTCTAACATTTCTTTGAACTCCAGCGTCTTTTTCACAGCGTTCACCCTCTGTATTATTCATATTCTTTGGATATCCAAGCACAATCCGTTCTGCCTGGTAATGCACAACAAGTTCCTCAATCCTTGCTAAAGTACGGCGCAGCTTTTTAGGTGACTCTCTTCTGATGATCTCGACTCCCTGTGCTGTCAGCCCCAATTCATCACTGACTGCAACACCTACTGTCTTAGAGCCAAAATCCAAACCGATGATTCTCATAAAATATCTGCCCTACTTCCACGAGTTATTTTTTGATATATGCACGCAGGATTTCCTCCACTAACTCATCACGTTCCACCTTCATGATCAGGCTTCTTGCATTCCGATGGCTGGTGATGTAGGTAGGATCTCCTGACATAATATAACCCACGATCTGATTCACAGGATTATATCCTTTCTCAGATAATGCATGATAAACAACATCGATGACATCGCTCACCTTCATCTGTGGTTCCTTTTCTACTTTGAAGTACTGGGTATTCTTTAAATCCTGCATTTTTTTCACGTCCTTATTTGCTCTTTCGTTCGCACAACTGATATTCCCATTTTAATATATCCGGGATTAAAATTCAACTATAAGCTGTCATAAGATATACATTTTCATTCAATGCCCCTTCGATCCTGCCGCGAACCATGCAGTTTGAAAGGTCTTTTTCTGAGCGGACTGCTACTTTTACATACTCTTTTGTAAATCCGACATAATAGTCCACACCGTCAATCTGTACCTGTTCCTCTAATAATGCCTCATCTTCTTTTCCGATATGGGCATCCCGGAATTCCTTAGACATTTTTTTCTTCTCTAAGGCAAGCAGTTCATTGCTCCGCTTCGTCTTGATCTGTTCATCGATCTGATCGCTCATTTTCGCTGCCTTGGTGCCCTGACGTTTCGAATATTTAAAAATATGCATTTCATAAAAATGTATTTTTTCTAAATACTGCTTTGTTACTGCAAATTCCTCTTCTGTTTCTCCCGGAAATCCTACGATCACATCTGTTGTAATTGCCGGCTGTCTGAAATATTTACGCAGATATCCACAACTTTTTGCGTATTCTTCGGTTGTATATTTGCGGTTCATCCGCTCTAACGTTGCATCGCATCCGCTTTGTAGCGACAGATGGAAATGCGGACAGATTTTTTCTAATTCCGACAACCGCTTTGCAAACTCCTCTGTTACGATCTTTGGTTCTAAAGAACCTAAACGGATCCTTTGGATCCCTTCAATCTCATGCACCTGTTCTATTAAATGCAGCAGATCATCCTCAATGTCTATGCCGTAGGAGCTTAAATGGATACCGGTCAGCACCACTTCCTGATAGCCGTTTTCTGCCAGTCTTTGGATCTCGTCTAACACATCCGCAGGTTTTCTGCTTCTTACCCTTCCTCTGGCATACGGAATAATACAATAAGTACAAAACTGGTTACAGCCGTCCTGTACCTTAATAAATGCTCTGGTATGCTCTGCCGTTCTGCTTAAGGAAAGCTCCTCGTAGCCCTCTTTCTGGCAGTTGATATCGATCATGGCTCTTGCCTTTTCATGTTTTTCAAAAAATTCTTCGAGTCTTTCGGCAAGTTCATGTTTTTTGTTATTACCTATGACAATGTCTATGGTTTCATCCTCTTCCTGCCGCTCGCCTGCCGTCTGCACATAACAACCGGCGGCAACGATGACAGCATCCGGATTCTGCTTCCTTGCACGATGTATCATCTGTCTGGATTTACGGTCCGCCATATTGGTCACGGAACAGGTGTTGATGACATACACATCTGCCTGCTCCTGAAACGGAACAATTTCATATCCTGCTTTTTCAAGTATCTGCTGCATTGCCTCTGTCTCGTAAGCATTGACTTTACAGCCCAAATTATGCAGTGCTGCTCTTCTCATACTTTTTCCTTTATTTTTTTCCTTTACTCTGGTTGACTTTTCTAATTAAAAAGATTACACTTAAACAAACATCTATAGTAACTATGGGAGGTCTACTTATATGAAAACAGTACAAATTTCTTTAAACTCCATTGATAAGGTAAAATCATTTGTAAACGCTATCACACAGTTTGAGTTCGACTTTGATTTGGTTTCCGGCAGATACGTTATTGATGCAAAATCCATCATGGGTATCTTTTCACTGGATTTATCTAAACCGATCGAATTAGTCATCCATGCCGAAGATCATTTAGATGAGATCATGGACATTTTAAAACCTTACATTGTAGACTAATTTTTTAAATTATGGTTTTTATCCCGCCTGAAAAACAGGCGGGATTTTTTTTATTCTACTCTGATGGCCTCTGTTGTCTCAATTGCTGTTTTCATCAGCTCATCAATGACATCATTCAGTTTCTGCTCTGAGTGTTTGATGACATTCAGATTCGGTTTTGTTACCGGATGCTTAGCTACGAATATCGTACAGCAGTCCTCAAACGGAAGGATCGATGTCTCGTAGGTGTCAATTTTTTCAGAAATCTCAATGATCTCCTGTTTATCAAAACCGATCAGCCTGGACGATAAACCGGCAGCGTACATACTTCGTTGGTTGCCGCTAATGACTGCATGGTCTGGCTTGCCACCTGACCGATACTCTCTCCGGTGATCAGTCCTAAACATTTACTCTCTTTTGCAAAATGTTCTGCAATTTTCATCATATAACGGCGCATAATGATCGTCAGTTCCTCATGCGGACATTTTTCATAGATTGCAAGCTGGATATCCGTAAAGTTGACAATGTGCAGATTGATCGGACCGGAATATTTTGCAACTAATTTTGCGAGGTCTACTACTTTTTGTTTTGCACGTTCACTGGTGTATGGCGGTGCATGAAAATATGTTGCATCAATACTGACACCACGTTTTGCGATCATGTATCCGGCAACCGGACTGTCAATTCCACCGGAAAGCAATAACATTGCCTTGCCGTTTGTACCAACCGGCATTCCTCCGGGTCCCGGTATCTCACTCGAATAAATATTAATCTGATTTCGGATCTCCACATGGACCATTACATCCGGGTCATGGACATCCACACTCATATTCGGACACGCGTCTAAAATCCTGCCGCCTAACTCTGCATTGATCTCCATGGAAGTCATCGGATAATTCTTTCTGGCTCGTCTCGCATCTACTTTAAAGGTCAGACTCTTATCACCATAGAACTCTTTCACATGCGCAACAACCATTTGGGCTAAGGCGTCAAATCCTTCATCCTGTGCCATGATCACCGGGCAGATCCCCACGATTCCAAACACATGCTGTAAGGCTTCTACCGTTTCCTCATAGTCAAATTCTGACTCTGCCTCTACATAGATCCTGCCCTGCTCTTTGCGGACGTTGAACTCACCGTCTACCTCGCGCAGTGCATGGCATATCTGAGACACCAGTGCATCTTCAAATAAATGTCGGTTCTTTCCTTTGATCGCAATTTCTGCATATTTGATTAAAAATGATTGATACATTGTATTTCCTCTCTATTGTCTGTGATTTTTTTTCTAATGGCTGCGATATTTCCGTAAAAACGGAAGCAGTTCCCGCAATGCATCCAAGGCGTACTCTACCTCTTCGATCGTTGTATGCACGGAAAAACTGAAACGCAGTGTCGCTGTCAACATTGCCTTTGGCACACCGATGGCTTTTTAAGGTTGCACTAACTGCCGGTTTGTTAGATGAGCAGGCAGACCCCGCGGATACATAAATGCCACGGTCTTCTAAGGCATGTAAAAGTGCCTCACTCTTATCGATCTCCTCGAAGCTGACACTGACAATGTGCGGTGCCGAATCCTCTCCCACACAGCCATTGATATGTGTTCCCTCTATGGTGGCGATCCCTTTTAAAAATGCTTCCTTGACTTCCCTAAGGTGCACATAATTCGCATCATAATTCCGGTAAATTTCCTCACATGCAACACCAAGTCCTACAATTGCCGGAACATTCTCTGTGCCCGAGCGCATCCCTTTTTGCTGGCCGCCGCCAAACAGGATCGGTTTTACTTTTGTCTTATCCCTTGATATATAAAAAATCCGCTTCCCTTTGGCCCGTGCAGCTTATGTCCACTGACAGAAAGCATGTCCACGTTCATTTTTTTCGGATAGATCCGCAATTTTCCGTAGGACTGGATCGCATCCACATGAAACAGGGTATTCGGATTCTTTTTCTTGATCAATGCCCCTGCCTCGGCAATCGGCTCAATTGCTCCCATCTCGTTGTTGATCTGCATCATCGACACTAAAATGGTATCTTCCCGTATTGCAGCCTCTAATTCGTCTAAGGAGATCTGTCCATTCTCATCCACCGGAAGAATGGTTACTTCAAATCCCTGTTCCTCTAAAAAAACCGACCACGGCTGCGACCGACGCATGTTCAATTGCCGTTGTGATAATATGTTTTCCGGCACGTTGGTTTGCCATGGCACTTCCGATGATCGCTAAATTATTCGATTCTGTACCTCCGGAAGTAAAAACGATTTCTTTTTCCGTTACTTTCAGTGTCTTTGCTATTTTCTCTCTTGCTTCTTTGATATAATCCTCTGCTTTTTTTCCCATCAGATGTAAGGAGGATGGATTTCCGTAATCTTTCATCATGACCTGTAACATGATGTCGCGGACACTTTCCGAACATCTTGTCGTTGCAGAATTATCTAAATATGCTTCCATTCTACTCTTCTTCTTTCATTTCTATTTCCAGCATCAGCATGCTCATCACGGTAATTGCGGCTGTATCGGTGCGAAGGATCCGCTTTCCTAAGGACAACACTTCCATCTCTTCCCTGACCATCTCAATCTCTTCCTCGGAAAAACCGCCTTCCGGCCCGATCATCACACTGATATCCATTCCCGGCTCTATTTTTTCAGTACTTCCCTTGTACCTTTCATGCCACGCTCATTCTCATATGGCACAAGACAAAGCTGACAGTTCTTTGCATATTCTACTGCCTTATCATAGCTCATAACCGGATGGATCTCCGGGATCCTGCTCCGCTTTGCCTGTTTTGCGGCACTCTTTGCAATCGCCTGCCAGCGCTCTTTCTTCTTCTCTTTTTTCTTATCGTCTAAACGTACCACGCAGTACTTCATCTCTACCGGAATGATCTCATAGACTCCAAGTTCCACTGCCTTTTGGATCACATACTCCATGCGTTCCCCTTTCGGCACCGCCTGAAATAGAAAAATACGGTTGGGAAGTTCCGTATTCCCGGCTTCTTTTGGAAGGATCTTTGCAAGCACTTCTTCGGAAGTTACTTTTTCTATCGTACAAAAGAAGTCTCCACCGGCACCGTCACTGATACGAACCTCTTCGCCCTCTTTCATACGGAGCACATTTTTTGATATGCTTTTACATCCTCTCCGGTAATCGTTATATATTCTGTTCCAATCTGTTCTCTGTCTACAAAAAAACTGATGCATGTCCTCTCTCCTTCTGCTACTGTTTATCGCAGACACCTTAACATTTTTTTGCTGTAATGTTGACCCACTCGCCCTGATAGTTCGTCTCTAATATCTCTCAAATCCTGCTTTTTCCAAAGCCTCTTTTACTTCCTGCTCTTTAAAGTCAATAATACCCGATGTGATAAAAATACCACCTTTTTTCAGACGTGCCGGAATGACAGGTGCCATCGGGATAATGACATCTGCTAAAATATTTGCCACTACGATATCGTAACACTCGTTTCCAACGGTCTGCTGTAACTGCGTATCATCGATCAGATTTCCCACATAGAACTCTGTTTTTGCATTTTCTAAATGATTGACCTTTAAATTCTCGTTCGCAGACATGATACAGTCTTTATCAATGTCGGTTCCTACTACCTCTCCTGCTCCGAGTTTTAATGCAACAATGGAAAGAATCCCGCTTCCACAGCCAACATCTAAGACTTTTGCCGAATCCTTCATATATTTACGGAGCTGACGGATACAAAGCTGTGTTGTCTCATGTTTTCCGGTTCCAAAAGAAACTCCCGGATCGATCTCGATCAAAATTCTTCCTTTATCCTCTTCTTTTTAATTCTTCCCAGGTCGGTTTGATCAAAATATCATCAATGGTAAAGGCTTTAAAAAATTCTTTCCAGTTGTTCTGCCAGTCAATGTCCTCGGTCTCACTCTGTACGATGCTGCCCTCTCCAATGTCGACAAACTGACGCCATTCTTCGATCCCTGCTTTGACCTGCTCTAAAATCTCTTCATAATCTTTTTTTCGGCATCTATATAAAAACTCACTTTACTGGTACCGTCATCCTGTGGCAGTTCCGGCAAAAAATCAATAAACATTGCCGACTGGTCTTCCTTTGAAAGTGGGACGTTATCTTCAATTTCGATCCCTTCCAAACCGATCTCATCTAACATGGCACTCAGATAATCTTCTGCTTCTGTTGTTGTTTTAATTGTAAACTTATTCCACTTCATCTGTGCATATCCTCTTCTATCTATATAATTCTATTTATAAGATTAGGGTGTCAAACGGTGGCTCACAACTTAGTCTGGCTGTTCATGTATAGTGTTTTTGCTGCCATGGACGGCAGCAAAGTCTTAGCACCCCATGGACGGGGTGTTTAAGACGTACACGTCACTCCATCACAACCTGACTCAGGCAGACTTAGATTTTCTTATTTTCGTACAACGGAACAAAATAGACTTGGCTTTGTGCAAGTTGCCGATCAAAAAACTTGAAACCACCGTTTGACACCCTAATCTTTATAAAAACAATTGTTTCATTTTCTCATATTCTTTATTGATCTCCTGAACGGTTCTGGTATCGCCCGCCACATTGTCCGGGTGATATATTTTGATCAGATCCTTATAACGCTTTTTTAACATCAGCTCATTTCCAACGCCCCGAAAAAACAGCTCCGGTTTCATGGTCAGCGTGCTTTCGCTCTCATAGGTCTTCCGCTCTTTTTTTTGTTCACGCTTCTGCTCTTCCCATGCATGATACTGCTTTTCGCGCTTGAACTGTTCTTTTTCATCCGCTAACTTACGGTATTCTTCTTTCAGAATATCTAACTTCATATTCAAAAGACTTTTTTCCTGTTCTAACAGTTTTTCTTCCCGCTCTAGTTCTTTCCTCTTCCGTTCTAACTTTGCGGTTTCCTGAAAGCACCATTGCTGAAAATGCTCGGCATTGCTATTCTGAGCTTTTCCCATGCTATCCGCTCCTTTGTATCTTCGCCTGACCCGCCGCTTTGCATACTTTGTGCATTTTTGCTATTCCACCTAATTTTATACTATCTAAAATAAAATAGCAAGTGCCAAGGTGTGACTCCTAGGAATCCTGCCCTTGGCACTGACTGCATGTTTTGTATGGAATTTTTTATGTGATCTTAAATATCTTTAAATATCATCTAAGGTTTCTTTGATTTTTCCCATAAATCCTTTTTTCTTTGATTTTTCCGGTTTTTCTTTATTTCCGGCTGCCCCATTCTGGCTGTTTAAGGAATTGCCACTGACCTCATCAAATTTACGCAATGCCTCTTTTGCCTCACTGCTTAAGCCTGTCTGGCACCTGCACCACTAAGGTAACATAGTGGTCACCACGGACATTCTTATTTCGAAGCGACGGCACACCTTTTCCTTTTAACCGGATTCTTGTGTCTGTCTGTGTTCCCGGTTTCACATCGTATAAGACATCCCCATCTATGGTACTGATACGGACTTCACCACCAAGTGCTGCCTGTGCAAAAGAGATTGGTGCTGTAGAATAAAGGTTGGTATCCTGTCTCTGGAAGATCGGATGACCGCTGATCATAACTTCTACTAACAGGTCGCCTCTTGGACCGCCATTGATGCCCGGCTCACCTTTATCACGGATGCGCACGCTCTGACCATTGTCAATTCCTGCCGGGATCATAACACTGATCTTCTTTCTCTTTGCAATATAGCCTGTTCCATGACAGTCTTTACATTTTTCTTTGATGATCTGTCCTGTTCCACCACATTCCGGACAGGTCGTTACATTCTGTACCATACCAAACAGAGACTGCTGGGTGTACACATAACTTTTCCTTTTCCACCACATTTTGGACAGGTGTCTTTGCTTGTTCCCGGTTTCGCACCGGAACCGCCACAGGTGGTACACTCATCTTTTAATGTGATCTCGATCTGTTTCTCACAGCCGAAAACTGCTTCCTCAAATGTAATACGCACTCTTGCGCGTAAATTTGCTCCTCGTCTTGGTCCATTGTCCGGTCCTCTCCTGGAAGTCCCTCCTCCGAAGAAGTCACCAAATATATCACCAAATATATCGCCAAAATCCATGCCTGAGAAATCAAATCCACCGGCTCCGCCTGCACCACCTTCGAAGGCTGCATGACCAAACTGGTCATACTGTTTTCTTTTCAGGATCACTAAGTACTGCATATGCCTCGGACGCCTCTTTGAACTTCTTTTCAGCCTCTTGATCCCCCGGATTCATGTCAGGATGATATTTTTTTTTGCCAATGCACGATATGCTTTTTTTGATTGCTGCATCATCGGCATTTTTTTTTCGACGCCGAGGACTTCATAATAATCTCTTTTTCTGTTCTGCCATAATCTGTTCCTTCTTTTTATCGTGTATAAGGGCTGACGGCAGATGCCGCCAACCCTTTTCCTCTAAAGCCTGCCTCACTGTCTGCTACAGTATTTTTGCCTGCTTTTATACCTCTTTATAATCTGCGTCTACTACATCATCATCTGCATTGCTTCCTGCATTTGCACTGCCCATATCAGGACCTGCCGCTCCCATGTCCGGACCTGCACCCTGTGCCTGCTGAGCCTGCTCATACATCTTAGCAAAATACTTTCTGTGCACTCTCTGTCATCAAGTTTCTCTTTTGCTGCTTTCATCTCTGCAACCTGATCATCTGTCATATCTTCTGCATTCTGATGTGCTTCTACCATTGCTTTTAATGCATTTAAGTCTGCTTCTACTGCTGACTTATCTGCTGCATCAAGGGATGAACCTACTTCCTCTAATGCTTTTTCTGTCTGGAATACGAAAGCATCTGCATCATTTCTGGTATCAATTGCCTCTTTTCTCTTCTTATCCTGTGCCTCGAATTCAGCTGCCTCTTTGACTGCCTTTTTCGATATCATCATCAGACATATTAGAACCTGCTGTGATTGTGATATGCTGCTCTTTTCCTGTTCCTAAATCTTTTGCAGATACATTTACGATACCGTTTGCATCAATATCGAAAGTAACCTCAATCTGCGGAACACCACGACGTGCCGGTGGGATTCCATCTAAACGGAACTGTCCTAAGGATTTGTTATCTCTTGCGAACTGTCTCTCACCCTGTACAACGTTGATATCAACGGCTGTCTGATTATCTGCTGCTGTTGAGAAGATCTGGCTCTTCTTTGTAGGGATCGTTGTATTTCTCTCAATTAACTTCGTTGCAATACCACCCATTGTCTCAATGGATAAGGACAGTGGAGTAACATCCAGTAAGAGAATCTCACCTGCGCCGGCATCTCCTGCTAATTTACCGCCCTGGATAGATGCACCCAAGTGCAACACACTCATCCGGGTTCAAGGATTTGCTTGGCTCTTTACCTGTTAACTGTTTTACTTTATCCTGTACTGCCGGGATTCTTGTAGAACCACCAACTAAGAGTACCTGACCTAAATCTGCTGCTGTCAGTCCTGCATCTCTTAATGCGTTCTGAACAGGTTCTGCTGTCTTTTCTACTAAGTCGTGTGTCAACTCATCGAATTTTGCACGGCTTAAGTTCATATCAAAATGTTTTGGACCTTCTGCTGTTGCTGTGATGAATGGAAGGTTGATGTTTGTTGTTGTTGCTGAAGAAAATTCTTTCTTAGCTTTCTCTGCTGCTTCTTTTAATCTCTGAAGTGCCATCTTATCAGTAGATAAGTCTACGCCTTCTGCTTTCTTAAACTCGTCTAACATCCAGTCTGTGATCTTCTGGTCGAAATCATCTCCACCAAGTCTGTTGTTACCGGCTGTAGATAATACTTCGATAACTCCGTCACCGATCTCGATAACAGATACGTCGAATGTACCACCACCTAAGTCGTAAACCATGATCTTCTGCTCTTTTTCATTGTCAAGTCCATAAGCTAATGCTGCTGCTGTAGGCTCGTTGATGATACGTTTTACTTCTAAGCCTGCGATCTTGCCGGCATCCTTGGTTGCCTGACGCTGAGCATCGTTGAAGTATGCAGGAACAGTGATAACTGCTTCGGATACTTTTTCTCCTAAGTATCCTTCTGCATCTGCTTTTTAATTTCTGTAAGATCATTGCTGAGATTTCCTGTGGGCTGTATTTTTTTGCCATCGATCTCTTTTTTTGTAATCTGTACCCATCTCTCTTTTAATAGAAGAGATTGTTTTTTTCTGCATTGGTAACTGCCTGACGTTTTGCAGGCTCGCCGACCAGTCTCTCACCGGTCTTTGTAAATGCTACAACGGATGGTGTGGTTCTTGCACCTTCTGTATTTGCGATAACAACCGGTTTACCACCTTCCATAACTGCTACAACAACTGTTTGTTGTTCCTAAATCAATACCGATAATCTTACTCATAAGTCATTCCTCCTAAATATATATGAATTCTTTCTTTGCTGCTTACTGTACGACTGCTACCATGCTGTGTCTTACCACACTGTCACGGTATGTGTAGCCTTTTGTAATTCCTGTGCAACGGTTCCTGATTCTAATTCGTCATTTTCCACCTGCATCACTGCATTGTGGTATTCCGGATCAAATTCTTCGCCAACTGCTTCAATTGGTGCTACACCAGCCTGCTCTAACTCATTCATGAGCTGCTTATATATCATGTTCATTCCATCGGCAAAAAGCACTTCCTGCTTCTTCCTCCGGGATACTTGCCAGTCCTCTTTCAAAATTGTCTATGACCGGAAGAATCTTTTCGATAATACTCTTAGCTCCGACTTCAAACATCTGGGCTTTTTCTTTTTTCCGTTCTCTTACGGAAGTTATCAAACTCTGCCATCTGGCGTCTGACCCGATCCTGAAAGTTCTTCGATCTGTTCGTCTTTCTTATCTTTTTTCTTCTTCGCCTTTTTCTCTTTTTTTTTTCTGCTTTCTTATCCGCCTTTTCCTCTGCTTCTTTGGCTTCTGTTTCGCCTGCGGAAGCTTCATTGCCGGCTTCTTTGGTTTCCTCTTCTGCTGAAGAGGCTTCTTCGTTGACAGTATCTGTTTCTAAGATTTCTTCCTCTGTCTTATTCTCTGCCATGATGTTCCACCTTTCTCTATGCTAATCTTTCGGTTTTCGAAAGATATCATCCAACTGCACTTTCAAATTTTTCAGGTTATCCATTACATTCTCATAATCCATTCGCTTTGGACCGATAATTCCAATGGTTCCCTGTATTCCCTCTCCTAATTCATAAGTTGCGGTGACTACACTGCAATCTTTCATGGTCTGAATCGGGGTTTCATTTCCTATATAAACCTGAATTCCCGTATTCTCTTCTGAGTTTAAGGTTTCAGATACAAGGCTTGCTAATTCCTGTTTTTTTCCTGTTTTTCTTCAAATGCCTCGATCAGCTCACTGGCACTCTTCGAATCACTCAGTTCCGGATATTTAAAAATGTTTGTTGCTCCGCTGGTATAAATCTGTAAATCTTCATCCTCACCGATCGCCTCTGCTACTGCATCTAAGACATCACTGACGATTCCACTGTCTATCCCTGCCTGTTCTTTTTTAATAAAGAGATCATTCCTAAATTGATCTGGTCTATGGAAAGACCGTTTAAGTTGGAATTCAACAGGATGTTCAGCTTCAGAAGTCTTTCATTTCCAAGCGGCTCACCCACGGAAATGATCTTGTTCTTTACGATGTTGCCCTCTCTTACGATAACGGCAAGAATCTGTTCATCATCTACCTGTGATAACTGGATGAATTTTACCCGGCTCTTCTGATAGCTTGGAGCACTGATCATCGCTGCATAATTGGTATTTGTTGCAAGTACCTTTGCTACCTGTTTTAATACCTACCTGCTCCACTTTCTCGGTATGTTCTATCATGAACTCCTTCATCTGTGTGACTTCGTTATCTTTTTCCTCAATCAGGTGATCGACATAAAAACGATAACCTTTGTCAGAAGGAATCCTGCCTGCCGAGGTATGCGGCTGCAATATATAGCCCATCTCTTCTAAGTCCGCCATCTCATTACGAATGGTTGCTGAACTCAAATTCAAATCCGAATCTTTTGAAATGGTTCTTGAACCAACCGGTTCTCCTGTCTCTAAATAATTACGGATGATGGCTTTTAAGATTTTTGTCTTTCTCTCATCGAGCATCTCCATGATCTCACCTGACCTTCTGAGGTTTGTTAGCACTCATTTAAGTGGAGTGCTAATATCTATGTACTTAAGATAGCACCGTTGTTTTTCTTTGTCAACTAATATTTGTGATTTTTTTGTGTTTTTCTTCTATTTTATATTTCCGGAAACGGATCTGAACTATTCCTCTCCGTATACTTTTCGTTCTTTCTCACTTAATTCTGCCCGCTCAAACAAATCCGGTCTTCTTTCTTTGGTGCGTAAGATGGACTGTTCTCTTCGCCACTCATCTACCTTTTGATGATTTCCAGATAACAGGATCGGCGGAACGGCTTTCTCCCGCCACACCTCCGGTCTGGAATACTGCGGGTATTCTAACAGATTTCCTTCTAAGGATTCGGTTTCACCGGATTCCTGGTTTTTAACACTCCCGGAACCATACGGGAGATGGCATCAACTAAAACCATTGCCGGAAGTTCTCCTCCGGTCAGTACATAATCTCCTATGGAAATGTAATCGGTTACGATCTCCTCTAAGACACGCTCATCTACTCCCCTCATAATGTCCGCAGAGCAGGATCACATCTTCTTCTAATGCAAACTCTTTTTTGCTGCCTGCTGTGTAAAAAGTGGTCCCTGCGGCGTTAAATAGATGGTTCTTGGACGATATCCGATTTTTTCTACGATGGATAAATAAGCATCATAGATCGGTCTGTGCCTGCATCACCATGCCTGCCCCGCCCCCATAGGGATAATCATCCACTTTTTTATGCTTGTCTAAGGTATAATCACGGATATTGACCGCTTCAATGGTCAGCAGTCCTTTTTCAACTGCTCTTCCAATAATACTGGTATGAAGTCCCTGCTCCACCATGTCAGGAAACAGGGTTAATATATGAAATCTCATGTCTTCTCCTATTATTTACGATTGTTGTTCAGATCTAATAGTCCCGGCAGCAGATGTATTCTGACATAGCCTGCCTGTCCATCCTGTTCTTCCACGGACACCTCTAATATACAGTCTTTGATCGCAGGGATCATCACTTCTTCTCCCTGCTTTGTCGTTACAACATAAACATCGTTTGCCCCGGTCTGTATCACATCACTGATGGTTCCAAAGGCTTCTCCTTCTTCGTCTATGGCACGCAGACCGATCAGATCCGCAATAAAATACTCGTCTTTTTTGCATTTTACACGGTTCTCTTTGGTTACAAACAATCCACAGCCTTTATATTTTTCCACATCATTGATGTTATCTATTCCTTTAAATTTTAGAATGACCAGATTTTTTTGCGGTCTTGCACTTGTCACTTCTAACACGATCTGTTCTTTTCCGGTATCTAAAATCAGTTCTTTCATATTCTTAAAGCGCGACACATCATCGGTCATTGGAAATACTTTGACCTCTCCACGGATCCCATGTGTCTGGGTAATGGCACCCACCTGATATAATTCTGTCATAATTCTCCATTCCTTTTCGTTTATAGAATAAAAAGAGTCCTAAACTTCCCATTCTCCGGGAATTTTAAGACTCCTGACTGCTACTGCATAATCTCTACGATAACTTTTCTATCTTCTTTGGATGCAGCCGCTTTGACTACAGTACGGATCGCTTTTTGCAATACGTCCCTGTTTGCCAATGACTTTGCCCATATCTGACTGGGCAACCTTTAATTCGAGAACAACTGCTTTGTCATTCTCTGTCTCGGGTGACCTGGACTTCATCCGGATAATCGACGAGTGATTTCGCAATTACTTCTACTAATTCTTTCATCACATCCACCTCACCAATTATTTCTCGATTCCGGCTTCTTTAAAGATTCTGCCTACTGTATCGGTTGGTTTTGCACCATTTGCTAACCATTTCTTTGCTAACTCTTCGTTAACGTGGTACTCGCTTGGATCCTTTGTCGGATCGTAAGTTCCGATTTCTTCGATGAATCTTCCATCTCTTGGAGATCTGGAATCTGCAACAACGATTCTATAGAAAGGTGCTTTCTTCTGTCCCATTCTTCTTAATCTGATTTTTACTGCCATCTGTTTCACCTCCTCATAGGTTATTGATTTCTATATTGTTAAAAAGGAAATTTGAATCTTCCTCTTTTACCACCTTTAGCGCCCATCATTCCGGTCATCTGTTTCATCATTTTTCTTGACTGTTCAAACTGTTTGACCAATCGGTTCACCTCGCTGATATCTACTCCGGCTCCATTCGCAACTCTGCGTTTTCTACTCGGATTTAATATGGAAGGATTCGCACGCTCCTGCGGAGTCATGGAATAAATGATTCCTTCAATTCTTGCCATCTTTTTCTCATCCATCGCATTTTCGATCTCTGCGATCTGGCTTCCGCCGATGCCCGGCATCATGCTAAGGATACTGGAAAGTCCGCCCATTTTTTTTTTTTCATCTGATTCATGGATTCTAAATAATCGTCAAAACCAAATTCTGCTTTTTTTTGAGCTTTTTCTCCATTTCACGGGCTTTGTCCTCGTCTATCTCTTCCTGTGCCTTCTCGATCAGTGTCAGCACATCTCCCATTCCAAGAATTCTGCTCGCCATGCGGTCAGGATGAAACTGCTCTAGATCAGAAAGTTTTTCACCCATTCCTGCATACAATATCGGTTTTCCGGTCACTGCCCGAATGGAAAGTGCCGCTCCACCTCTCGTATCGCCGTCTAATTTTGTTAAAATGACGCCGTCAATTCCTATTTTTTCATCAAAGGTTCCTGCAACATTGACTGCATCCTGTCCTGTCATGGCATCTACGACTAAGATTGTCTGTGCCACGTCAACGTTTTCTTTGATCGCTGCAAGTTCCTGCATCATATCTTCATCTACATGAAGTCTTCCGGCTGTATCTAAGATCACAACGGTATTGCCGTTTTTCGCCGCATGTTCGACCGCTGCCTTTGCAATATCCACCGGACTGTTCTTATCGCCCATGGCAAAGACTTCTACGCCCTGCTTTTCTCCGTTGATCTTCAATTGTTCGATCGCTGCCGGACGGTAGACATCACATGCTACTAACAATGGTTTTTTACCCTTTTGTTTGAACTTTCCTGCTAACTTTGCAGTCGTTGTCGTCTTACCTGCTCCCTGCAGACCGGTCATCATGATCACGGTTGTCTCACTTCCCGGACGAAGTGCAATCTCAGTTGTCTCGGAACCCATCAGACGAACCATCTCGTCATTTTTACAATCTTGATGACTGTCTGTCCCGGATTCAGACCGTTTAAGACATCACTTCCTACGGCCTGTTCCTGCACGGTTTTTACGAAATTCTTAACCACCTTGAAGTTTACGTCTGCCTCTAACAGTGCTAATTTTACTTCTTTTAACGCTGCCTTGACATCTTCTTCACTCAGGCGGCCCTTGCTTCGCAGTCCCTTAAATACGTTTTGCAGTTTTTCTGATAAACTGTCAAATGCCATGTTATAGCTCCTCTAATATCTGATTGGAAATCTGTTCAATTTCCATAATAACTCTCTGATGCTCTTCTTTATTTCCATTCTCTTCGAATGTCTGTGTCAGATGATGGATGGTCTCCACTTTCTGTTTCGCCGACTGAAATTTTTCAATTAAATGCAGCTTTTCCTCATAGCCCGCTAAAGTCTTCGTACACCGCTTTACCATATCGTGAACGCCCTGTCTGCTAATTCCCTCTTCCGCTGCTATCTCTCCAAGGGATAAATCGTCAAATACAAAGTACTCATAGATTCTTCTCTGGTGTTCGTTGAGCAGTTCTCCGTAAAAATCATAGAGATATGTCTGCGTTACTTTTTCTTCCATCATTTATCACCTTGGATAGATTAACACAACTGCACACATGGTGTCAAGTGTTTTTTCTTGACAGTTTGTCTAAAACATTAAAATCATTATTATAATTTTGACTACACGCAACAAAAACACCATGGACACAACCATTCCCAGTACTGCTACAGACTGTTTAGAGGAGCGTGAGCCCTTTACGGAACAATACAATGCTACAACTGCCAGAACGACACTCAGTACAAACCACGCTCTTGCATTTCCCAAAAAATCTGCAATAATTGCCAGAATCAATCCTACCCATGCCAGCCTTGGCTGCTCTTTTGGCAAGCCCAGATATAATTGCATTTCATATCCTGCATGATTGCCGTTTTCTTCTTCAAAGCTTCGTTCTGCTCCTCCATCATCAGAAAACATTCTCTGGAAAAAAAAGCCTGCATATCTGTGCCTAAAATATCTTTTTTTTCTTATCGGATGTTGTCTGTTCGTTCTTTCCTTTCTTTACCCAGCCTTCTATTCTTATGATTCCTTCTTTATAAAATATCTGAAAGTATCTGTTTTTCATAGAAGCATTACAAAGAGGACACCCATTTCGTCTGTTGCATTAATATATTTATTATCTGTAAAATATTTTTTCTAACCGCTCATGCACCTCTTCTTTTGTTAACTTTGTCTCTTTCTCCCAAATCTGTCTCATACTCTTATCTCCTTCGTTTTTTTCACAACTTCTTCTGTTTCTTAGATTTCTTTATAAAATTCTCTCATCCTTTTTTATAAAATCTTCCCATGTTTCGTCTGTATAACCTTTTGAGATTACTTCCTCAATATCTTCATGATTAAATAGAAATTGCGTCTTGTCCCCCATATTTCCTTCCGGATACAGAACACCTATGTAATCATATTCCTCGTTGGTCTCTAAATTCGTCTGTTTGATACCGAAAATCATAAGTGGTCTGATACCATTTCTCAATTTGACTACACTTCCTATTGGAAATAACTCCTGTACTTTCATTTTTGTTTTCCTCCTTTTTTTCTACTGTATTTATGGATAGATATCTTGCTTTTTATTGTTCCTGTTTACTGCTTTCCCGTTCTGCTTCTATCCTTGGAATCAGGTAAAAATTCCCGTCCTCATTTTCAATTAACATTGCCATGTTATTATCTTCCTGCATGATATACGCACCATTTGGAATTGAGATATTTACGCTAATACCGGGTTTTCTTCCTTTTATAATTCCATTCAATTGTTAGCTCCAGGATGTTCATATTCCTTCACTTCAACGATTCTCTTTTTTTCAAAACCCCGTTTCATTTCTTTCTCTTTCTCTAAACCATGCCTTACGCAAAAGATTCGTAGAATAAGCAATCCCTCAAAAACAGATGTAGGACACAGATTACTAGAAAATGCATCTGCGGTTCCAAATATTGCCATATTGATTGCTTTCCAACCATAAACACTTGTCAACCACAAATTAAGCAAAATGATGAACCATAAAAATACATTTCTCCCTGTTGTAAAACTCACTATATTCTCACATATATAACTTCTTTCTTCCTCGTCAATCAATTCCATTTCCGGAATATTTTCCTGGAATTTTTTTGATTGTTCATTACTTTTTCGCTTCATGACCCGTGCGAACCAGATAATGACTGCCCAAATTAGAGACCGTTTCAAATTAGTGCTATGATTAATAATTCTTTTAATTTTTCCATTTTTATCTACCTCTTTATTGTTTCATAAAATCAAAAAATGCATCTACAATAAATTTTGTTATCTATGCTATGTCTAAAATACTAACTCTCACTATTCTTTTTCCTGATTACTGTCTCTCTCTGCTTCCATTGTAGGTATCAAAAAAAAAAACTCCATATCCTCACGTTCAACTAACATTGCCATTCTATCATATCGGTATACTTTTTTTCTTTCATCACCACGAAAAGTAATATTGATGGTATTTCCCGTATTTCTTTCTTCTATTACTCCATAGGAAGCACCCTGACTGGAAGAACCACATTTCTTTACCTGTACAATCTTTTTTTCAGTTCTCCTTTTTCATAGAGCCGTTTCTCTTCAATAAGATAGGTTCGCATGGAATGGCAAAGATATGTAATTCCGATAAAAAGCGATAGCATACATATATTACTAAAGAGTGAGAATGCTTCTCCGTTTATTCCCATATTGATTGTCTTCCCAGCACATATGATCACAAAAAACAGGTTCAAAAAATCATTATCCACCAAAATACATTTTTAGCCTCCGTATAATCTACTAACTTCTCACATATGTAACACCTTTCTTCCTCTGTAACCGATTCCATTTCCGGCATTCTTTCCTCCTGTTTCTTGTATTGTTCCTTACTTTTCCGCTTCATAGTTCGTGCAAACCAGATAATAAATGTCCAAAACAACCCTGCCATTAATATACTACTTTTTAGTTTTTCCATAGCTTCTATTTTCCTTCCTGATTATATTTTTTCTCTGTTTCCATCCTTGGAATCAGGTAAAAATCTCTGCCTTCATTTTCAATTAACATTGCCATGTTATTATCTGCTTGTATTTTCTTTAGATTTCTTGCAATAGAAACATCCAGAAAATCTCCAGCCGTCCTTCCTTCTATTGTTCCGATTTTTGAGCTATCTACATAGTGATATTTCTCCATTTTGACAATTTTCTTTTTTAATACACCGGTTTCATATTGCTTTCTTTCTCTAAGCCATGTCCTGCGCAAAAGATTACCACCATAAGTAGCCCCTCCAAAAATAGATAAATAGCATATATTACTAGAAAACGAGTCTACTTCTCCACTGATTCCTGTAGTTACTGTTTTCCATGCACAAACAATAGTCATCCACAGATTAAATAAAATCAGTACCCATAAAAATACGTTTCTGCCCGTTGTAAAATCTATCATATTTTCACATATATATTCTCGCTCTTCCTCTGTAACCGGTTCCATTTCCGGCATTCTTTCCTCAATTTTTTTTTAATCGTTCATCGCTTTTTCTGCTTCATAGTCCGTGCAAACCAGATAATGGCTGCCCAGATCAATACTGCAATTAATATCACTTTTAGTTTTTCCATATTTATCTACCTCTTTTTACTGTTTCGCTGCATCTAAAACTACATCTGAAATTGTCTCTGTTACATCGTTTAGATTCTTTTTCCTTTTGCCTCTTGTACATAGCCACACACAACATCAGCAGCCCACATTACTCCCACTGTCACTGCTGCTATGGCGATTCCCGCCACACTAATCCCTGCTGCTGCCAATAAGCCACCTACAATTGCCGATACCAGCGTTCCTCCTACAACATCTAATGTTGTTTCCAATAAGGTCTCTTCCCAAAATCGTTTACTATGTATCGTTCCAAATTCTTCATAATTATCAACGGCATTTAAAATTCCTACAAATGCTACCCCTCCCCATTTCGTTCCAGCTTTAATTTTCTCACTCACATCCTCAGCCCTTGAAAATTGATATTCTTTTTACGTTTTTCTTTAATAGTTCTGATATTTTCTTTTTTTTCTGCCTTAACCTCTCCTCTAATAACCTCTAAATAGTCCGGTACATCCTTCGCTCTCTGTTCTAAAAATCCCCCCATTGTCTGGCACAGAGTATCTGCAAGTCCTATTATGGATTTTAAATCTCCTCCACTTATGATAAGATCCAAAATATCTGTAAAACCTCCTCCTACTGCTCCAAATGATTCCAGATTGCCAAAAAGCAGACTTTTAAAGTCCGGTTCAAAAGTCTGACTTAACGCATCATACCGATTACTTATATCGCCTAACACTCTTTGGGCACTGCGCAGATTTCTCTGACATCTCACTAATTTTTCTATCTCCTGTTCCAGCTTTTTTAAAGATTGCCCATACGGTGAGCCGTTACCTACGATATTATGTAATATTCTCCGTACATTTTCGCTTAAAATCTGCCCGGTTTGATCACAATCCCTACAGATTTCCTCAAACATTCCCACTACCTCAAATAACCCTTTTGCATCTACGCTAAATTCTGACATCTTTCCTCCCCATCTTATTTTGCTATCTATGTTATATTTAAAATACTACCTATCACTATTCTCTTCCTGATCACTGTCTCTCTCTGCCTCCATTGTAGGGATCAAGAAAAAACTGCATATCCTCACGTTCAACTAACATTGCCATTCTGTCATACCGTATTTCTTTCTTCTATCTCTCCATAGGAACCATTTTAGCTCGAAGAACCACATCCTCTCTAATAGTAATAAATTCTTCATTTTTTTCCTCCTGCTTTTCTCCATAAGTACAGTCTCTATTGCAGTTGACCACAATAGAGACTGCTATTTGTTAGAAATTACATTTCCTGATAATACATCTGTTGCAGATGCATTAGAACTTTCTGTTGACGTATAATCTTTTGCCATGTTCGTTAAATTTGTTACATGTTCATTGATCATGCGTCCCATAGTATCCATATCTGTCTGCAATTTTTTTTGAATTTACTAATATATGCAGCAGATGCATCTCCTGTCCATGTACTTGATAATCCGGTAACGTCTGCCATCATGTCATCTGTTAATGTTTTTATCTGTGACATAACGCCTTTAAAATCAGTTGCTTTTGCTTCCAATTCTGCCGGTGATACTTTCAGGTTGATATCCATTCTCTTCCCTCCCCTTTAATATGTACGTTTTGCTACAGTACTCGCATTATTTGCTTCTGTGGTTTCATATCTGCTGATAATTGTTTCGAGTGCAGCGCAATACTGTTCAATTAACGAACTAAAATTATTCATCTGTACAGCATCACTTTCTACTGCTGAGCTAAAATTCTTTTTTGGCATTTCCATCCCATGTAGTATTCAGCTCATCCTTACTCTCTTTCATCTTTGAAACCTGCTGCTTTAATGACTGATTCTTTGCTCTTAAATCAGAAATCTTTTTTGTCATTTCAGCTGTTGTTACTGAAAAAAAAGCTGCCATTCTATAACTCCTCCTCTCCTGTATATTTTCTTTTACAAGAATTATCTATATTCAAACTCCGACATCATACAAAAAAATTATGTATCGGATGCATGAATAGCTCAACAAATAGTATCGTATATACTCCAACACGATAAGTTATTGTTTTTCCTCTTTTGCAAGATCCTTTTTATATTCTGATTCTGCTGTGCTTTTCAAACTTTTTACAAGGTCATCTAACTCTTTGGGTATTGGTTGCAGACTTTCATAAATAATATCTATTTTTTCTTATGTATGAATCCTTATTTTTCCCACTCAATTATTTTCTATTTTCTCTTTGATCTTCTCAAACTTCACACGCATATCATCAACTTTTTTTCTTACTTCTTGTATTTCTTCTATCTCATTTGTAACTGCCTGATATTTATCCTGTGCTAACATTTTCTTCCTCCCTGCTGCATAACTGTTTTATACAATTTCTTCTTTATTTTTCTCTTATTCCTTTTTATTGCTTTCATCTTTTGGTTTCATTCGAGGCAATAAGCTATTCTCCCCATTTTCTAACCATACCAGCATTGCCATATCTCCATCTCGTTTAAACGGCAAGTCTTCATCCCGATTAAGATCTATCCCTATTTCTCCCTCTTTTCCTTCAATCACACCTTCTGTACTTCCATAACCAAAATCTCTATATGACTTTATGTGAACAATTTTCTTTTTTTACCACTCCACTTTCACATATGCGTTTCCTCTTTATTGTAGTTTTATAATTTTCTGCGATAACTCCGTTAATTGCAATAAGAAGTGACATTTCAAGTAACTCATATGCTATCCCATTACTCCATTCCTGACATATTTCCACTATCGCTCTTACTATAGTCCACCAATTGAGTAAAAAGACTAACCCCCAAAAAAGATTCTCCAATTTTCCCATTTCTACCATATTTTTTTACAGATTGTATTTTTCTTTCTTCTTCATCTGTAACTAATTCCATTTCCGGCAACTCTTCGCTAAATTCCATCATTTGCTTATCACGTTTTCGTTTAATGATCCTTGCACACCATATTACTATTGACCAGAACAGTAAGAATACGATGATTGCTTTCAAATTTTCCATCACTTATTCTTCTCCTTTTTTTTTAGTTTTTCCTATATCTAAAATAAAAATCTGATACAGCTTCTGCTGCACGTTTCGATTCTCCTCCTGATTTTTTCCGTAATGTAGCCATTAGCTACATCTATTGCCCATATAACTCCTACCGTCACTGCTGATATGGCTACTACAGTTGCTCCTCCGCAGATTGCTGTTAGTGCAACTGACACCACTGCTCTTACCGTTATATCTTCCATAACTTCAAATGCTGTTTCCAATAACGTCTCTTCCCAAAAACGTTTGGATTTTGTTGTTCCAAATTCTTCATAGTTATCAATGGCATTCAAAATCCCGGAAAAAACTACTCCTGCCCAGTTTGTTCCAACCTTTATCTTTTTTTCCTACACTTTTTTCTGAAGAAAACTTATAATCTTTTATATATTCTCGAAACCAGGTTTTCTCTCCTTTCGTTGCAATCTCATATTTTCCGCGAAAAACCCTTTTCCAATCCGGCTCCTTCTCATATGCCTCTTCTGCAAGATTTCCAAAATTTTTTATCAGCCTCTTCGTCATCCCGATCAGGGTCTTTTTTATCGACTCCGTTTTGGAACATTTGTACAATTCCTGCCGTATTACTTCCCAATGATCCAAATGAACCAAGACTTGCTAAGAACAGTTTTTCCAGATCAGGTTCATATGGCTGTTGCTCCACCTGCTCATAGCATCTTCGTATGTCATTTAACGTTGTCTGTGCCTGCCTGAAATTTTTCCCGACATTTTCTCAGAACTTTATCTTTCTTTGCAGCTTATGTAAATCTGCCTGATATTGCTCTGAATCTGCCAGCCGCTGTATTGCCCGCCCGCATTCTTCTAATGCCTGTATACATTGATCGCACATTTTTGATTTCCTGATCAAACTCTCCAACAGCCTCAAATAAGCCTTCCATATCTACATATAATTCCGCCATTTGTATTGTCCCCGCTTTTTCTCTGTTACTTTAAAACATTTGCCGGCAATTCCTGACTCAATGACTCGATAGCTTCTTCTGTTTCCTGATATCCTTCTATACATGCTTTCAATTTTTTTCGGATATTCCTCATATTCTTTTTGCATTTTCTTCTAACTCTTTTTTTTCAGATCACAATATGTCTTATAGCAGGAATCCCACATTTGACTTTCCCAGCAGACATCTATTTCCTTATGCAGTTCCCCTATCCGTGTAATATTATGAGTAATCTTTTTTGCATTGGTCTCTAGAATCGTTTGGATTTCTTCTAACTTTCCCATATCTGCTTTGATTTTTTTACTCATTCTTTCATCCCTCCATCTTCATCCTTTCTATCATCTTCCCAATACTTGCTTCCTTACAGTTATTATATTTTTTACAGATTTCCTGCATTTCGTTTTTTTACTTTCCGTCAGGATATCCATCATCGAACCTAAAAAGAAATATCTGTCTTTGCATAGTTTAATAAAAACAGTTTACTGGCATCCCCCTTCCAGCATTTTTCTACTTTCTGCATCTCTTTATCAATATCATCGATGCTTTCTTTTATAGCATTAATTTTGTCATTCATTGTTCCTAATTTTTTCTCTAACGCAGTTGTATCAACCTTTATCTTTGCCATTCTCACCCTCCTATAAAATCATAATGTTCTCTCCGCTTTGCACCCTGTGTTCTTCTAAGGTCCTACTTTTTCTTTAAAAAAAGCTCCCCTTTTGTATACTATAAACTGCCAGTTTTTCTTCTTTTTCCACCTGCAGGCTTTCCTTTTCTGCAGATCAAATCAATATATCCTGTAGCATATCTTCTACATATGCTTTTTCATTACACTGCACATCATATTCTTTTCCTATGTCCGGAATCTGCACTCTGAGCTTTAACATTTCATACATCTCTCTTTTCTGTATTGTGGAATGATCACTTTTTCCACACCACTCTCATCGTTATCACGCGGTATCATTCCTATACCGGCTTTATACCCTTTATTCTGTTCCGTATAGGTCAGATGTGAAAAATCAAAATATGCAGCTTCCATTGCATTTCCTCCAAGTTGTATTCCTGTATGATACGAAGTCATTGCTTCATACGCACGGCTTCCCCGCATGGAAGAAATATCTTTTGTATCCACTGCTGCAATAAAATAAATATTATGCAGACTTCCTTTTTCCATAACGTTTTCTACAAATGGTCCGATTTTTATAACATCCTGTTCCGGTTGGTAAACAGATTCCATGAACTCATGCAGATCAGCAATAAAGACAAAAATAGTCTCATACTTTTTCATCTGCTGATAAATCGTACTTTCTTCTTCTCCTTCTTCCTTCATGCGGTTTTTGACACGGTTTCTCTCTGCAAATGTTGGAAGCAGATCTCTAAAGAACTGCGCCTGTTCCTGCTGTGTATGCAGATATTCTGCACCTATACTCTTTGCATACTGCATGAATTCATTTCCCGTATGCTCAATGATCACTCTGCGGGCATGTAACATTCCGGCTGAACTGCCTAATATTTTCAACATATTCTTTTTTACCGGTTCTTGCTTTGCCGGAAACAAGATAGCAGAATGTTCTTCGCAGATCCACACCATAGATTTCAGCACTTTTTTCATCATAAGCAAATGGAAGCAGGTCTGTTGTATCTGACATAGCCCGCACTTCCTCTAAATCCTCAAACTCACTCCAGACCGGATTTTTAGGAATCATCGGAATCGGTACGGCAAGCGGTGCGTTCCATGCTGCTTTCAACCGTTCACAAGTTGCTCTAATCTTTAACATTCGTTCCATCTCATCGGTTTCATTTTCGACTAATGCTGTCTGAAATTCCAGAATGGAATCCTCCACTTTTACCAGTCCTCTTCCCTTTTTAACTGCTCCTTCGGTGTAATATCAATGCGTCCGGTGCGAAGCACTTCCGAATACTGATAACGGTCATTCATCACCAATGCCAATGTTGTTGGAATACTGTCTGCCAATCGGTTAGGCAGTCCATTGCTACCCATGTTATTTGCCGTAATAGCAAGAAAAAATTCCATATGCCATGCCATCGTGTGCAAGTTTTATCATATCGGCCTCATAACAGTCATCCGTTTTCTCACGAAAACCATTGTAGTTATCTAATAACACCAGAATTGCCGGCATATTTTTACCTTTTGACCGGATATAAGCCGAATAGCTGATCCCTTCTAACTGCTTTTTCCGCTCTGCTATCTTTTTTATTTAACATATAAAATAATTTCTTTAAACGATCCGGTTCATCTTCACAGACTACTCCACCTGTCTGTGGTGCATTTTCAAAACATTTTAATGCCTTGTTACTAAAATCTATCATGTAAAGATTCAGTTCTTTTGCCGTATACTTTCTGATCAATGCACCTGCTAAGGTCTGCATAAATGTACTTTTTCCACTGGATATCGTACCAAATACTGCTAAATGTCCCTGTGCTGCAAAATCCACAATGACCGGCTGTTGTTTCTGGTTCTGTGGATCATCATACATTCCAACGATCACATTCAGTCTGAAATCCTTATCCTGTTCTTTCCTAGCCTCTCCTATTTCATCTAAAAACAGTGGATTTTTGATCGGAGGTATCCACAAACTGTAATCCCTATCATATCCCTCTGCTTTTGCAATCTTAGCTAATACGTCCCGGACAGCATCTAACTGTGTGATGACCTGTGCCGTTTCTTTTTCTTTCTTCTGTTTTGGTTTCTTTAACAGAATCCCTCCTGTCATCGTTAAAATAGCAGCTTCTGAATCCTGTCTGACCTGACTGTCTTTGATATACTCAGCTCCGCTCCAGCCTGACTGGAAAAGTTCATAGAGTTCATCATTTCCGACCTGAAGATAACCACGCCCGGTCTGCGTTATGAACGCTGCGTCTTCTTTATGAAGCATTTCTTTACTGTCCTGCTTATCCTGTACTCTTAAACACAATTTGAATTTAGAATTAGACCAGATATTTTCATCTACCGTTCCTGCCGGTTTCTGCGTTGCTAAGATCAAATGCACTCCAAGACTTCTTCCCTACCTGTGCCACACTGATCAGTTCCTTCATGAACTCCGGCTGTTCTCTTTTTTTAATTCTGCAAATTCATCCACTACAATGAATAAATGCGGAACCGGTAATTCCGCTTCTCCTGAACGTACTAACTTCGTGTAACTGTTAATATTATTGACTCCGGCAAGATTAAACACCGTCTGTCTCCTGCGGTTTTCACTTTTTAATAGAAACCATTGCACGATGGATTTCATTTCCGGACAGATTAGAAATTGCCCCAATCATATGTGGTAAACCTTCAAACAGATTTGCCATGCCACCGCCCTTATAGTCGATGATAAAAAATCCAACATCATCCGGGCTGTAATTGACGGCAAGAGACAGAATATAGGTCTGAAGCGTCTCCGATTTTCCGGAACCGGTAGTTCCTGCGATCAGTCCGTGTGGTCCATGATACTTCTCATGCACATCTAAGATACAGTCTTTACAACCTGCCTTTTGTCCAATGACTGCTTTCAGGCTTTGCTCCGTCCGATGCGTTTTCCATCGTTCTGCTGCTTTTAATTCTTCGAGTGTATGTATCCCATACATTTCAAAAAATGTCAGACATTCCGGCAATTCACCCATTTCTTCTTCCTCATTGACACGGATCACCGCTAACTCTTTTACAAATTCTTCTGTTTCACTTTCTTTAGCTTCATCAAACTGCACCGGATCATAAGTATCTGTTTTTAATAGATGCACTCCCTGAAATGTCTCTGTGTCCTCTATCACATAAGAGCATTGGTTTGGTAGTTTTTCATAACTGTCTGCTAGGATTACTATCGTAAAGTGATACCTGGATGCATCTGACGATATATATCTTTGAATGGATGCTCCCTCTAACAGCGAAACATCTGAAACAAACAGGATGACCGGTATCTCAAACTTCTCTTTCTGCTCCCACGCCTGAACCTCACGTTCCTTTTAACTGTTCTTCTTCTAATAATAGAAAAACTTCTTCTGCCTCTATGGGATCAGATGCCATATATCTGACCCGATAGCCGGCAGACCAGACATGTGGCAGCATTCCATAGCGTTTCCATTCGTCCGTCTTATTTTCATCATATACAAATGCCAGCCGTACATCTGTATAACAGTTATTGGCAGCTATCTGTGTGATCAGAATCCTTGCAATATTCAAAGTTGCTTCCTTAGTTCCTACAATTCCTACGATTCCTTCCTTAGAAAGATCGATCGTTTTAGGAATCCCCGGAAGTATTGCCTCTTCTTTTTTTAACTGATATGGTTTTTGGTTTAATTCATCCTCTACTACCTCAAAACGCTCCTTTGGTATCTCGATATAGTTTGAAATATCTCCTGCTCCAAGCCCAATTCGTTCCGTTAAAAAATCCTCATGTTCCCGGTTTCTTGTCCACAGTTCTTTTGCCTGAACACTATACAGTAGACATTGCTTTGTATCCGGATACATCTGTATCATGCTCTGCCGTAATTCTTCTTTTAATACATGGATTCTGTTCCTCTGTTTTTCTATGTATCCTAAATAACTTTCTGTGCGTCTTTTTCTCATTTTCCAATACGCTTTTATTTGTATATCGCATATTGATCAATGCCCAGACCACTCCTATCAAAGCTGAGGAACATGCCGTAATGATTCCTGTATACATCATGATCCCGGTACTGCTGCCTGAGGATTTATAGCTGTACACAGCCAGCATACTTCCTAATACCATTGGTATCATCATCGTAAAAGATGGTCCGATCACCATAAAAAGTGGTTTTCTTTTCTACTACCTGTCTGACAGGCGGATGTTCAATGGCAACCACACTCATCTGCGGAGCTTTCAACTTTCGCGGAGAACGGTGAAAAAATCTGCTTTCTGCAACAGCATGTCCCCAGTCATTACCCTCACCAGAAAAAGGAATAAGCTTTGGACTCGTCTCAAGAGACTGCCCTTTTTGTTTTATCACTGCACAAAAGGTAATTCCAAATACGATCCGTGCCGCAAAAAGATCTATGATCTCTCCGCCACTCAGCCTGCATCGTTTCTCCACTCTCTCGCCATCCACATAAGTTCCATTCGAACTGCTGTCATTGAGGTACCATACCCCATCTTCACAGCTTATCTCCATGTGATGTCCCGATACCAATGGATGATCTATCACAAAATCATTGTCTGCCGCAGCACCTGCACGAAGTCTTCCCACCATAGAAGAGTAATACTTCTGTAATGGTGCAATAACACTTTCTCTTTTATTCACTAAAATGACCAGTTCCTGACCATATCCGGTAAACACGGAAAAAACATTTTCTTTTCCTAAAGCATATTCAGATACCAGTTCTCCGTCTGACACCAGGTTCTGACCAGATGCAATAGATAACACTGCCTCTGGTCCCTCCTGTTTTAACTCCAAAATAACCTCTTCATGGATTTTATATTCTGTCCTGCTAAGGCAGATCTGCTCTTTGCCTTTGTTCTCTTTATTTAAGACAAGCCTCTTACATCTTTTCCAAGAGTATATTGCCAGTTCAAACATCCTCTTTTTCTCCCACTTTCACTTACTTTACAGTAATTTCAGCTTTTGCAGTAACACCATTGACCTTGACTATAATCGTTGCCGTTCCTGCTTTTTACTCCTTTTACTACACCTTTGGAATCTACGGTTGCTACCTTTTTATTACTGCTTGAGTAACTTGGTGTGCCGGTTGATGCCGGTGCATAATTCGTTGTAAGCTGTAAAGTTTTTCCTACCTTTATCGTACCGGACGTTGGACTCACATTTGCATATGGGTCTTTTACCGTAACTTTTGCCTTTGCTAATTTTCCATTTGCCCTTAGCTGTGATCGTTGCCGTTCCCTTACCTACTGCAGTGACCTTTCCATTACTTACGGTTGCTACCTTTGTATTTCCGGATGTCCAGGTTACACCACTGTTTCCCTGCACTCCATTCACAGTGACCGTCAATGTAACGGTTTTTGTTGCAGGAGGATAAATATTTGCAGTTTCCCGATCCAGTTTGATCGTCGGCTCCTTTACCTGGATACTCTTAGATGTGCTGACACCATTTGACGTTGCCGTAATCGTTACAGTTCCGGCTCCAACACCTGTAACTTTTCCACCACTGACTTTTGCAATATTCGTATTACCGGAAGTCCATGCCACTGCATCATTTCCAACGGTTCCATTGACGGTTGCCGTCAGTTGTGTACTGCTTCCGGTTCCTTTGGCATAAATCGGATTTCCGCCTGACATCGAAATGGTCTGTCTCATAACGTTTACACTACAGGTTGCCTTACTTCCGGCAAAACTTGCTGTGATCGTTGCATTTCCTGCCCCGGTCCCCTGCACAACACCATTTGTAACTTTTGCTACTCTCGTATTACTGCTTGACCAGGTTACCGCATCCTTATTTGTTCCATTCACAGTTGCCGTCAACGTAAACGAGCTCCTGCTTCCCACTGCATAAATCGATGCATTAGACATAGAAACCGTTACCCTTGGTGCGATCACATTTACATTACAGATACAGGTCGTTCCATTCGCTGTTGCCGTAATCTGAACCGGTCCTTTCGATTTTCCTGTTACAAGTCCTGTATTGCTGACAGTTGCAATATTTGTATTGCTGCTCTTCCATACAACCTGTGTGGAATTTCCAATTGTCTGTGCTTTTTAACTGTGTCGTATTTCCGGTCCCTGCTGCATAGATCGTTGCGGAACTTGCTGAAATCTGCAATGCATTTTTCATTAATCTGTTATTCTTATATTCCATATTCGAAGCTAACTTCCAACTGTATTTACGCTTTAGTCCATTTGACGGCACCGAAAATGCTACTCCACCTGCTCCATCCACATCGGTTCTCATATTCAATACCAATTTATCTGCCTTGCTTTCATTTCCGGTAAGCTAAAATTTTGATGCATAGATTCTTAATTCTTTTTTGCATTCAGTCCATTCACCGTTACCTGATCTTTGCTTGCATTATAACTGATGTTACTACCTGTAATCCCTGTCGTTGTCTTGATACAGGCTGCTATTTCACCACAGTTACTGTTTGCCGGTGCTCCCTGAAATAATTCATTCCTGTTATTCAGATAATAGGTTGTTGTTGTCTGTGCCTTTACAAACATCGTAAAGACACCAAACAGCATAACTACCATAAAACTGCTCCAGATGACTGCTCTTTTCTTCATATTTCACTCTCCCTCTTTATTTCCATTTCAACTTTTTCCCCTGGGAATAAGCTCCTGTGATTCCATTGCATTTTAATGCTGCCTTGATGGTGATCTTATGTCCTTTATGTTTCTTTAAGGCCTTTGCCAGTCCATTTCCATTTACAGGCTTTTTACAGTATTTTCCTTTATCCACTTTGTATTTGTATAAAATTGTAAAACCTTTATCTTTCTCCCAGTTCTTTACCTTAATACTCTTTTTCGTTACAAGCAGATTGGCTTTTGGCGGATAGATCGTAAACTTCTTTTGCAGCGTTCCACTGTACATCCCGATTCCCTGGATTTTTACAACTGCCTTTTTTGATACTTTTTTATTGTTAGAATAACTCAGTTTATAATCTCTGCCTGCCTGTAAAGTTTGATTCTGGTATGTAACTGTTACGGTTGGTTTGACTTTTTCCCTTTTTTATAGATGCTTTTATCATGGATCTGAATCTTAGCACCTGCTATGGATTTTTTTACGATCGAAAATTTCTTTTGTAGTACTCCTGTATAATTGCCTTTTCCTTTTACCGTAATAACAGCCGTCTGATCTCCTGCTTCTTTATTATTGCTGTATTCCACGGTATAATCCGTATTTTCTTTTAACGTACAGTTTCCGCACATGACACTGATCTTCGGTGTGATCGCATATCCGGTATAGGACTGATTCTGTACATCACTGATTTTGCAGTTTGATGTTAAGGAATATTGCTTTATGGTAAATTTCAGACTCATTTTTCCATAGTAGGCATTTTTCCCAACGATCTGTATTGCTGCCTGATTTCCGGCATTAACATTATTACTGTAAGCAACAGAATAATCTGCTGCACTGACCTCTTTTCCACTATAATATAATTTCACTGCCGGTTTGATCTGCTGTCCATTGTATACGGCACTGTACTGTCCGTATGGAACTCCACCTAAATATACCTTGTAATTGCTGTTATCACCGGACATATTGTGGATATAGGTAATTTTATCGGAAAGACCATTGTTTTTTGCCCAGCTTTCATAACTCTTCCCGCTGTATACATACAAAGCATTGACATGTGAACTTCCCTGCAGCATATTGTCTGCAATATCCTGTGTATCTGTTCCATTCGCATATAGAAACCATATTTTTTCAAGCCGCTTGCAATCAGAAAATGCATATTCTCCGATTTTTCCGTCTTTGTTGGAATTACAATGCTTTCCATATCACAATCCGTAAAAGCATAATCTCCAATCTCTTGTAACTGTCCCTCTTCAATCTCTATCTCAGATAAAAAATCACATTCAAAAAAAGCACAATTCCCGATCATCTCCACGCTCGCCGGAATCTTGATATACTGCATGGATTTGCATCCTGCAAATGCAAAGTCCATGATCTCTGTATTGCCCTTTGAGATAACTACCGGATTCTTCTTTGTACTTTGCAGACTGTTACAGTTTGCAAACCCCATGGTACCGATTGCCTTTACTGTTTCCGGAATATTGATCGTCTTTAAATTTTTACAATTCTTAAATGCCGCAATTCCGATTTCTGTCAGTTTTGAATCCTGTATCACAACACTCTCTAAAGAATCACATCCGTAAAATGCATAATCTCCAATATTTTTCAAATAAGAGTTGATCTGTACTTTTTTAATCTTATCTTTCTGTGCTGCCCATGGCACCGTACTGTTTACGGTATAATTCGGCATTTCTTCAATATTATCGCTGTAAATTGTCAGTGTTCCATCCTCTGTCAGCCGATAACTGATCGTTGTATTTGCAATTGTGCCGCTCAACAGTTCTGTACTGCCTGCTGCAAATACGGACTGTCCCTGCATAACCCATAGTAAAATTCCTATTACAAAAATTATACTCCTCTGTATCTTTTTCATTGCTTCCTCCCTGTTTTTATCATCACTCAGCTCCATCAATATTGATTTCCGGTTTTTTCTCACTATCTGCCCCATCGATCAACATGTTATTCTCTTTCTGTTCAGGTTCCTGTGATGTCTGCGGTGTTTCCGGCGTTTGCTGTGGCTCGGATGCCTGCGGTGTCTCTACAGCCTGTGGTGTTTCCGCTGTCTGTGACGGTTCTGAGGTCTGCGGAACTTCCTGTGCCGGTGTCTGCGATGTCCCTGGCTCCTGCGCCGGTGACGTATCTGATGTTTTATCCTGTGCCTTTGTTTTTGGCACTTCCTGCTCTATTTCATCACTGCTATCATCAACATTCTCCTGTTTACTGTCTTTTGTACCCTCTTCCTGCGTCTGTTCTGTTGTATCCTCTTTCGTATTCTCTGTCTTTTTCTCTTTCTTTTTCTGTTGTTTCTTAGAATCTGCTTTTTTATTGTTGCTTTCCTCTGTTTGCGTCTGTTCTTTTTCTGTATTTTTCATTGGAACAATACTTTTTATTTTGATAAATACTGCTGTCATCACACCTAAAAATCCTACTGCTAAGACAGCGATCAGCACATATAACAACACCCGATTCTTTTTCTTTGGAGTCTGCGTCTGTTCTTTTTCGATGACCGGTTCTGTAATATCCCTCCTCTCTTCCTGTTGCTTTCTTTTTTCAAAATTCTGCTCAAAAAGACCTACGGTACCTTCTTCCCGTTGTCGGACCTGTCTTTTTTTAGCATCTGTCATTCCATATATCCGATTCAGATTCTTACTGGTATTGCCATTTAAATGCTCTAATGCTTCTTTCATTTGAAAAATACTGCCATATCTGTCTTCTTTTTTGATACTGACAGGACTTCATCACAATATTTCCAAGCTCTTTGCTTCCATGACGAGGTTTCGGAAATGTCTCTCCCTGTATCCGACGATATAACGCATTTTCTCTGTCTACATAAGTTACCTTTTTTCGGGTATTCCGGGAAAAACGGCAGACGGTTGTCATTTAACATCCGGTACATGACCAGTCCTAAAGAATACATATCTACTAAGATATCACTTTCTTTGCCCTGATAAATCTCCGGTGCCATATAAGGATAAGTCCCTTTTTTTGACATTCCAAATGTTGTCTTTTCAATGGTTCTTGCAATTCCGAAATCTCCCAGTTTGAAATCTCCGGTTGCTGAAACAAAAATATTTTCCGGTTTAATGTCACGGTGTACAACATGGGTACTTCTGACACACTTCTAATGCCGTCAGAATATCGGTTCCTAATTTGATCACTGTCTGTTCTGTAATTTCATGTTCCTCCGAATAATCTAAAAGAGATGTCAGTAATTCCATCCTGATAAGAATATCCCAGCCGATATGATCCTCATGTGGTATGACACGATGATCTTCATAGGTAACAATATTGGTATGCCCCTTAAGCTCGGACATAATTGCGATCTCTTTGATAATTTCTTCTACGAATCCATAGAAATAAGATGTGATACTTTTTTGTTATCGACTCCCTCTCCCATAACGGCTTTTAATTCGCTGTTATTTCCAGGGATAGATATAATCTTTAGAGCTGACTTCATGGACAATCCAAACTCATTTCGTTCGATCTCCACTACCTTTCCATAACTTCCCTCTCCGATCGTTCTGGTGATGACCCACTCATCCAAAACTTTATCGCCTATTTCATATAACATTTCATAACTCCCTCTTGTCTTTCGTTTGTACCTTTGATACTTATTTAATATACTCCCACTTTTCCTATATTTCAATTATTTTAGTGATTTTTTGTCTAATTTCTGTACACTATTGCCTATATGTATAAAAAAGACGCCACTTTATGTAACGCCTTTTCTGTCTCATTCCTGACACTTCCTAGTTTCGCTTCATAATTATTTACAGATTTGTTCTTACCAGCTTCGGCTTATATCCGTTCTTCTCCAACGCCTTCATAATCTGTTTCTTATGGTCTGTTCCAAATGCCTCTAACGTAATCCGAAGCTCTACGGCTGCACTTCTATTAATAGAAACAAACTGGTTATGCTCTAATTTAATAACATTTCCCTGCTCTTTTGCAATGGTATCTGCCACCCTTGACAGTTCGCCCGGTTTATCCGGCAACAGCACTGAAACTGTAAAGATACGGTCACGGAAGATCAGTCCCTGCTGAACCACGGAGGACATGGTGATCACATCCATGTTACCGCCACTCAGGATAGATACCACTCGTTTTTCTTTCACATTCAGATGCTTTAAGGCTGCTACAGTCAGCAGACCGGAATTTTCAATTACCATCTTGTGATTTTCCACCATATCTAAAAATGCAACCACTAGTTCATCATCATCTACAGTAATGATATCGTCTAAATTTTTCTGGATATATGGGAAAATCTTTTCTCCCGGTGTCTTTACGGCTGTACCATCCGCAATGGTATTCACATTCGGAAGTGTAGTTACTTTTCCTGCTTTTTAAGGATGCCTGCATACAGCTTGCACCTGCCGGCTCTACGCCGATGACCTTGATCTTAGGATTCAAAAGTTTTGCAAGTGTGGAAACGCCGGTAGCCAGTCCGCCTCCGCCGATCGGAACTAAGATATATTCTACTAACGGAAGTTCCTTAAAAATCTCCATGGCAATGCTGCCCTGACCGGTAGCGACTGCTAAATCATCAAACGGATGGATAAAGGTATATCCTTTTTTCCTCCGCCAATTCATATGCCTTTGCACAGGCTTCGTCATAGACATCACCATATAATACCACTTCCGCTCCATAGCTTTTTGTACGGTTCACTTTGATCAGCGGTGTCGTTGTCGGCATGACAATCGTAGCCTTGACTCCATAGCATTTTGCGGCATAGGCAACTCCCTGTGCATGGTTTCCGGCTGATGCCGTAATCAGTCCTTTCTCTTTTCTTCATCAGACAAGGTACTAATCTTATAATATGCTCCTCGAACCTTATATGCACCGGTAAACTGCATATTCTCCGGTTTCAGGTAGACCTTGTTTCCTGTCTGCTCACTTAAAAAATCACTGTAGATTAACTTTGTTTCTAAAGTAACCTCTTTCACTTTCTCACTTGCTTCTTCAAATTTCTCCAATGTCAGCATGTCTTACTCCTCTCTTGTGGAAAATAATGCATCCACAAACTGCTCTGAATCAAATTTCTGTAAATCATCAATCGTCTCACCAACTCCGATATACTTCACCGGTATACCAAGCTCCGACTGGATGGCTACTGCAATTCCACCCTTTGCGGTTCCATCCATCTTCGTTAAAATGATTCCGGTAATATCCGCAACTTCCATAAATTGCTTCGCCTGTGCCAGTGCATTCTGACCAGTAGTTCCATCCAGGACTACTAAAGTCTCACGAAATGCATCCGGGTATTCTTTATCAATAATACGGTTGATTTTCTTTAATTCTTCCATCAGATTCTTCTTATTGTGAAGCCGTCCTGCGGTATCACAAAGAAGCACATCTGCCTTTCTCGCTTTTGCTGCCGCTACTGCATCATATACAACTGCTGCCGGATCTGCTCCCTCCTGACCGCCAATCATATCGACACCTGCCCGGTGTGCCCATTCTTCTAACTGTGCTCCTGCTGCCGCACGGAATGTATCGGCTGCCGCAAGCACAACCTTTCTTCCCTGTGCCTTCAATTTACCTGCTAATTTTCCGACAGAGGTTGTCTTTCCGACACCATTGACACCTACCACCAGTACGACGGATTTTTCATTCTCGAAACGGTATGCCGTCTCACCGACTTCCATCTGCTCCTTAATGCTCTGAATCAATAACTCCTTACATTCCTGTGGCTGCTTAATATGATTTTCTTTTACCTTTTGCTGCAAATTTTCCAGAATCTCCTGTGTCGCGCGTACACCGATATCTCCCATGATCAGGATTTCTTCGATTTCTTCATAAAAAAGTCATCATCTATCGCTGAAAATCCGCTGAAAATCGAATCTATTCCAGATACAAAGCTGTCTCTGGTCTTTGTAAGTCCTGCAACTAAGCGACTGAAAAATCCCTGTTTTTTTTCTGCTTCGGTATTTTCTTCGGCTTCTTCTTCGATAGATTCTGCGCCACTTATTTCTTCAACCTCATTTTCTATGGCATCCGCATCTATCTGTTCCTCATCGTTCTCAGACGCATCCTGTAATTCCTTTGCCTCTCTCTTGTCAGCAGCCTGTTCTATTTCTTCCATATCAGCAGATTTTGCCATATTTCTTCTGTTGCTTCTTCCACATCAACGGCTTCCACAGTTCCTTCTGTTGCTTCTTCTGCGACTGCTTCCGGTGTCTGCTCTTCTTTTTTCCTTTGACATTTTAAAGCCCCACTTCATACTCTTTCCTCCTTTAATCAAGTTCTTTTTCTATCAGATTGACGGATACCAGCGTGGAGACTCCCTTTTCCTGCATGGTAATACCATAGAGTCTGTCTGCTGCTGCCATCGTTCCCCGTCGATGCGTAATGATGATAAACTGTGTATTCTTCGTCAGTTTATGTAAATACTTGGCAAAACGTGTGACGTTATTATCATCCAGTGCCGCCTCTATCTCATCCAAGAGACAGAACGGTGACGGTTTCAGATTCTGAATTGCAAATAACAGTGCAATGGCTGTTAAGGATTTCTCTCCACCGGAGAGCTGCATCATATTCTGCAATTTTTTGCCCGGCGGCTGTGCAATGATACGGATGCCACTCTCTAAAAAGGTCTTCTTCCTCCACTAATTCAAGTGTTCCCTTTCCACCACCAAAGAGTTCTTTAAATGCCTTGTCAAACTCTCTTTGGATATCTGCAAACTTCTCTGCAAACTGCCGTTTCATGCCGGTATCTAAATCCTCAATGATCCCTAATAAAGTCTGCTCTGCTTCGATCAGATCATCATGCTGTCCTTTTTAAAAATCCGTAACGCTCGGATATCTCTTTATATTCCTCAATGGCATTGACATTGACATCTCCTAATTTTCGGATATCCTCTTTAATCTGTGTAATGGATTTTTTTCATCTCGGTCAGATTATCGTATTCCTCATTTCGCAATGCTTTTGCATTGTTGAAGGTCAGCTCGTATTCTTCCCACATATAATTCTGCTGGGACTCTAACGCCTCTTCTAATTTTTTCCCTCTGCTGGTTCAAACGGAAGATTTCCTTGTCTAACTCATTCATCTGACGGCTGACTTCCTCACGTTTCTCAAAGAAGCCCTTGTACTCCGTGTTCATCTCTTCTTTTTGCTGCTGGGATTCCTTTAATTCTTTCACTAACGATGCATAGGTATCATCAGAAGCTAAGATCGTCTTTTCGATCTCTTCAATATCTGCCTGTTTTTTCTTCGCATCCTCTTCGGAAAGTTCTGCATCCGCTTTTACTTTTTCGATCTCTTCGGCAAACCGCTCCGCCTCTCTTTGGATACGTTCTAAATTCTCGATTGCAAACTCTGTTTTCTGTCGGATATTCGCTTCCTCTAACTGTATCTCCGAAACATTTTTTGCCGCACCCTCTTCTACATAGATCTGCTCATCTAAGATTTCCTGGAAGGCTGCATTTGCCTGCTCGATCTCTTTTTCACGAGTGGCTGCCTGCTCGATCTGCTGTGCGATCTGTTCCTTCTTTTCATGAATCTCTGCGATCTGCTGCTCGATTTGGACACTCTCTGCCTGCAATCCGGAAAATACGCTCTCGCTCTCTTCCTTTTTGCTCCTTAGCACGGCTGACATTTCATCTGTGCCGTGTTCTTTAAGATCAATGCTTTTTTTGCAGGTCTCCACGAAGTTGTTCTAAATCCTCGGTCAGTAAATCTTTTGCGGTACGGATATCCAGATTGCGCTGTTTTTTTAATTCTTCAATTTCTTTTTTTCTGCGCGGCAATATTTTTTTCGAGTTCTTCTATTTCTCTTTTTCTTCCAAGCAGATTACTGCTGTTTTTAAACGCACCACCGCTCATCGAGCCGCCCGGACTTAAATATTCCCCTTCTAAAGTTACCATATGAAGGGAATAGTGGTATTTTTTTGCGATCACAACTGCATGGTCGATCGTATCAATGACAAGCACTCTTCCTAACAGATAAGCCATGATCCCGTCATATTTCTTATCATTTGATACCAAATGGTCGGCATAGCCGATAACACCTTTTTCCTGCTCTGCCTCATGATTTCTGCGCGGTTCTTTTTTTCCCACACTAGTCAACGGTAAAAACGTCGCACGGCCATAGCGGTTTTTTCCTTTAAATACCGGATCATCCGCTTTGCGGTCTCTTCATCTTCCGTGACGATGTTTTGTACATTGCTGCTTAGGGCTGTCTCGATTGCCGTTTCGTACTGCTTTTTCACCTGGATCAGGTCTGCTACCACACCATGAATGCCAGACTCTGTCTCCTTTTTTTTCCATGATACGACGGATACTGTTGCCATAGCCCTCATAGCGTTCCGCGATATTTTTCACGACTCTAAACGTGACTGCATTTTGTTATAATGAATGTTCGCCTGTTCTAACTTCTTAACATTCTCCTGTGTCTTTTGCCGCCACTCTTCCTTCTGCGCCTGCATCTTCGCTTCGTTTTCTTTTGCCTTTTATGATCTTAGCCTCTATATCGGCAAGTTCCTGTTCGCTCTTTTGCAAGGCTTCTACTAAACCGCTTTCCTCGGTCTTACGCTGTAAGAGTCTTTGATTCAACTGGGATTTTTTCGGATCTGGATCTGTTCTAGCATCGTATCGTAAACGCTGCTGTCCTGCCTTTACGGATGCTTTCCGGTTTAACAGCTCAATGATCTCATTTTTTCCCCTCTTCAATGCCTTCTTTACAACGGGTAATCTCCGCCTGGATCGACTGTAATTTTTCCTGTGCCTGTTCCCTGGTCTTTTCAATCGCTGCAAGCTGCGTCTCATATTCCTGACGCTGTGCATCATAAGTGCTCCCCTGCTGCCTGCGTTCTTCCTGCTGCGCCTCAATGGAAGCGATCCGTTCCCCTAAATGCTCTTTGGTAAGCTGTGCCGTATGGATCTGCTCTTTTAAGACATTGATCTGACCTTCTAATTTTCCCTTGGTCACATCTGTGCCTGCAATGGAATCTTTCAGATTGCTGATCTTTTCATCCATCTGTGCCATTGCCTCTTCCATTGCCGCATACTCACTTTTCATCTTCTCGTGCTGTTCTTTGGTTTCCGTAAGATGCTCGCTTGCAATTTCAAAGTTCTTTCCAGCCTCACTAAGAAGCTGTTCGATCCGCTCTACTTCTAAGAGGAACATATTGACATCGTATTCTTTCAGTTCCTCTTTCTTTTTTAAATATAAATGTGCCTTTTCGGACTGACGCTCTAACGGTGCTGACTGACGCTCTAACTCTGAAAGAATGTCATTGACACGCACAAGATTTTCTCTCTCATGCTCTAATTTTTTCTGTGCCGTCACTTTTCTGCGTTTGTATTTTACAATACCTGCCGCTTCATCAAAAAGCTCCCGTCGTTCCTCCGGCTTTCCACTTAAAATACGGTCAATCTGTCCCTGACCGATAATGGAATAACCCTCTTTTCCGATTCCCGTATCATAAAAAAGTTCATTGACATCTTTTTAACCGGCACGGACTTCCGTTCATCAGGTATTCGCTCTCACCGGAACGGTAGACTCTTCTTGCAATGGTCACTTCCTCATAGTCCACCTGCAGCTTATGATCTGAATTATCCAATGTGATTGCCACATAAGCATAGCTCAACGGTTTCCCGGTTCTCCGTTCCCGCAAAAATGACATCCTGCATACTCGCACCACGAAGCTGCTTTGCACTCTGTTCCCCAAGTACCCAGCGCACTGCATCTGCAACATTACTTTTTCCACTTCCGTTCGGTCCTACGATCCCTGTGATCCCGTTGTGAAAATCAAATACGATTTTATTCGCAAAAGCCTTAAAACCGTGTACTTCGATACTTTTTAAATACATCCTGTTCCCTCACTGCTTACGATTGTTCTTCACGCAGTTTCAGTATTCCGCGGTACGCGGCTTCCTGCTCTGCTCCCTTTTTGGTCCTGCCTTCGCCCTGTCCGATGACCCGGTCGCCGACATATGCCTCTGCCACAAAGTGTTTGTTGTGGTCCGGTCCTTCCTCTTTTACCAGACGATATCCCAGTTCTTCCTTATGGGATGCCTGTACAATCTCCTGCAGGATAGTTTTGCTATCATAAGAGAGCTGTTTGTGCTCGATATCCGTTAAGATAAAAACGTAAAAAATAAACTCTTTTTTGCACTAGCAAAACCACCATCTAAATAAATGGCACCTATCACAGCCTCGAGCGCATCGGAAAGAATGGATTTACGACTTCTTCCGCCTGTCATATCCTCTCCTTTTCCCCCAAATAGAGATACTTTCCAAGATCCATTTCCTTGGTGCAGTGGGCCAGTGTCGGTTCACAGACAATGCTTGCACGCAATTTTGTCAGATCTCCTTCCGGCTTGTCCTGATATGTGTTAAATAAATACTCACTGGAGATGATCTCAAGGACTGCATCACCTAAAAACTCCAGTCTCTCATTATCGGAAAGTCTGTGCATATGCTTCTCATTTGCATAAGAACTGTGTGTCAATGCCTGACGCAGCAGATTCTTATTCTGAAACTGATATCCGATCACCTGTTGAAACTCTTCCATTTTTTTCTGATTCTGGTACAAAAATTCTTTCTCCTCTTTCCATATATAACGAAAAGCCCTCTGAAAAAAGAAAGGGCTTCTCACTACTCATTTCCTTGTTCTGTTATGCTAAAAGCATTCTTAATCTGCTCTACGGCATCACCGACTGTCACAATTTTTTCTGCATCTTCGTTGGCGATCTCAATATCAAATTCTTCCTCTAATCCCATGATGATCTGGAATACATCTAAGGAATCTGCTCCTAAGTCATCGGTAAATGTTGTTTCCATTGTAATCTCATTTTCATCAACGTTTAATACTTCTGCGATAATCGCTTTAATTTTTTCAAATTCCATATCGATTTCCTCCTTATTCCTGTTCTTCCTGTTTTTGTACAATATAAGTTTTTATTTTCTGATTGATGTCCTGTTCCTGGAATACGGCACACTGCAAAATGGTATTTTTAATCTCTGCCGCCTTAGAGCTTCCATGTGTCTTAACGACCAGACCGTTTAAGCCTAACAGCGGTGCTCCACCGTACTGTGCGGTATCAAACTGTTTCAGCGTGCTCTTCAACGCCGGCTTTTTACCATCAATGCTCCGATCTTGCTCTTTAACGATGACATCATGCCCTGCTTTACGGCACTCATTAATGTCGATGCCACGCCTTCATAGAGTTTTAAGATCACATTTCCGGTAAATGCTTCACACACAATGACATCTGCATATCCGTGCGGAATCTCTCTCGCCTCAATGCTTCCAACAAAGTTAATATCTTCACATTCTTTTAACAGTGGAAATGTCTCTTTTACCAGTGCATTTCCTTTTTTTCTTCCTCTCTGCTCCGATGTTGACGATCGCAACTCTCGGCTTTTTGATGCCCATGACATGTTCCATATAAATAGAACCCATCTTTGCAAACTGTACTAAATGGCTCGGTCTCGCATCCACATTCGCACCACAATCGACTAAAAGGGATACTCCCTGTTCCGTTGGGATCAGCGGTGCCAACGGTGGTCTTTCAATTCCTTTGATCCTGCCTACGATAACCTGTCCACCTACAAGAATGGCTCCTGAACTTCCTGCTGACACAAAAGCATCTGCCTCACCGTTTTTTACCATATTCATTCCTACCACAATGGAGGAATCCTTTTTCTTGCGGATCGCCATGACTGGCGGCTCTGCTGTCTCTATCACTTCGGATGCATGGACAATCTCCATTCTTTCCTTAGGATAGGTATATTTTTCCAGTTCCTCGGATATGACATCTTCCTGTCCGACCAAAAGAACATGGATGTTATTTTTTTTCGTTTACTGCTTCCACTGCACCCTTGATCATCTCTTCCGGTGCATGGTCTCCTCCCATTGCATCCAGTACAACCCGTACCTCTTCCTGCATAGGAATACCTCCTTATTCGCATGTCTATAAGAAAATATACTATATCTGTTTCTATAAATCAACCACAAAAAACGGTTGTTTCTAAAAATTGCCTTTTACGAAAAATCTTCTTTCCCGTCTTCCCTGTCCTCTTCCTTGATATAATTCACAAAGACACTCTCTAAGATTACCTCTGCAAACCAGGCACACAACACCGGAATGAAAGCAAAAACAGCGGCGGTATCAGCCATACCAAAAAGGCACCCACTCCTAACACGGCTAAAAGTGCAAGGCTCTTTGGAATGTGGATGACCGTCATGATCGCACTGTTTCTTAACACTTCCTTGGTACTATTCTGAAATCTTGCAATGTATGCAAAGGTATATACCATCCACAAAATTTCCGCCATCAGCAGTACCGCAAAAAAATACATAGGCACTTCCGTATGGACTTCCGGCACGAAAGATCCCATACATCACATAGATGTCAAACCCAAGCAATGCACCGATCCCGGCAAAGATGAGCCAGCAGATGGTTGCCTGTTTAAAATTCTCCTTCCATGCCCGCTTATATTCTTTCCAAAGATAACTCCTGTCACAGCGGAGTACTTTGTGCGTGGTATAATAAAGTGCTGTCGTTGCCGCTCCGATCGTAATGATTGGCAGACAACTGAGCAGATACAGCAGACAGAGCAACAGACTGTCTGTGATTTTTCCCTAATATAGAAAGCAGCGTATTATCATGTTCTGTGTTCACAGCTTTCCCTCCTGAAAAAAATTTCCTATAAAATAAGAAAGAATCCTGCTTGCAGGATTCTCCGCCTGCGGCGGGTCGCATCTGCGACACAATTCCTTTCCGCCGCAGTGCGATTCTGCCCGAAGGGCTTTTGCTATATAGGAATTTCCTATATAGCAAAAAAGGAGTGTTCTTTCAAACACTCCTCAACCATGACAGATTAATCCTGTGCAACGATTTCTCTCTTGTTATATGAGCCACAGCTTTTGCAAACTCTGTGAGGCATCATTAACTCTCCGCATTTACTGCATTTTACTAAAGTCGGAGCAGTCATTTTCCAGTTTGCTCTTCTTTTATCTCTTCTACCCTTAGAGGATTTGTTCTTTGGACAAATTGACATTTGGTTACACCTCCTTAAAATTCTTAAATACATCTTGGATAACTGCCATTCTTGGATCTGGTTCTGTCTTTTCACAGTCACAGGTACCATGATTCAGATTCTTGCCGCACTTCTTACAAATGCCTGCACAATCCTCTTTACATAATACTTTCATGGGCCAGTTAACCAAAACTTCATCATAAATGATTCTATCTAAATCAAGATGAAATCCAAGCATGTAGTCCTTCGCTTCCAGCTTTTTCCTCATCCACATCCGGAGTCTCCTCTAATGGGATCTCCTTATTGATGTCTATATGGAATGTTGTCGGAACTTCCTCCAGACAACGGTCACAAGGAATCTCAATGGTCAGCTCTGTCGTACCCTGAACAAACAGCCGCTTATTCTCTTCATTCCTGATATGGAGTGCCACATCTTCCTTTTTTGTAATAGGAAATTTACCCAGCTTCGAGTCGAATGTGACGAGGTCCACGGGAACTCTTTTTTCTACTTCCCTGTTTTCCAAAGCTTTGATATCTGTCAAATCAACTTTCATCTTCTTCTCCCTATTCACACCTAAACAATTATACATATCCACCGGATATTTGTCAACAGATTTTGCCTTATTTCAGCTATATTTTTGAGCTATTTCTGAACCAGTGCCGCTGTCTCTCTTTGCAATGGCAAGTTCTTCGTTTGTCGGCACCATCAGAACCTTGACTTTTAGAGCTTTCTGTAGAGATCACTAAATCCTCTCCACGTCTCTTATTTGCTTCTTCGTCTAACTCTACGCCGAGGTATCCTAAATAATCGCAGATCTTCTTGCGGGTCTCACCGGAATTTTCTCCCTAAGCCTGCGGTAAAGCAGATCGCATCCACTCCGTTCATAGCGGCTGCATAGGCACCGATATATTTTACCACGCGATAGCAGAATACATCCTGTGCAAGTGCTGCTCTTTCATCGCCTGCTTCTGCTGCTGCCTCAATGTCACGGAAATCACTGGACACACCGGAGATACCATAAACACCGGATTTTTTATTTAAAACATCCATGATGTGTTCCATCTCAAAATTCTCTTTTTCTGCAATATACTCAATGACGGATGGATCGATGTCACCACTTCTTGTTCCCATAACAAGTCCCTCTAACGGTGTCAGGCCCATGGAAGTATCTACGGATTTTCCATTTTTTACTGCACAGACAGACAGATGCACCGTTTCCTAAATGACAGACGATCGTCTTTAAGGATTCATATGGCTGTCCTAACATATCTGCAGCATGCTTGGATACATAGCTGTGGCTGGTTCCGTGAAAACCGTATTTACGAACTTTGAACTGTGAATAGTACTCATAAGGAATACCATACATATACGCCTCAGCAGGCATCGTCTGATGAAATGCCGTATCAAATACTGCTGCCATCGGAACACCCGGCATCAGCTTCTGACAGGCTTCAATACCGATCAGGTTTGCCGGATTGTGTAAAGGTGCTAATTCACTGACACGCTCTACTGCTGCGATTACTTCATCCGTGATCAATGTAGATTCTGTGAATGCCTCTCCACCATGAACGATACGATGACCGACAGCTCCAATCTCATCTAAAGATGAAATGGCGCCTGTCTTTGGATTTACCAGTGCCTCTAGCACCAGTTTGACAGCTTCTGTATGTGTTGGCATATGCTCTTTTGTAATCTCTTTTTCATTTCCATCGGACTGATAAACCAGTCTTCCATCAATTCCGATTCTCTCGCACAGACCTTTTGCAAGCACTTCCTCACTTGCAGAATCGATCAGCTGAAATTTTAACGAACTGCTTCCGCAGTTGATGACCAATATATTCATTTCTTTTTCCTCACTTCTTCTTTTTTTCCTGATTTTAAACAGTAAAGTATATTTATTATAATCGTTTTCTCTTTTTTATACAAGTCCCCCTGCCGGAGTCTTGCTGATAAAAAACGGGCATGCTATAATTGAGCCATTCTCATCCAAAGCCATCAATAAACAGGGAGTGTACGAAAAAATGAATGTTACAGGTATTATTGCAGAATACAATCCGTTCCACAACGGACATCTTTATCAGTTAGAAAAAGCAAGAAATGATACAAATGCTGACTATCTTATCGTGGTCATGAGCGGGGATTTTTGTACAGCGGGGTGCCCCCGCTTTGATCGACAAATATACAAGAGCCAAAATGGCATTAGAAAACGGAGCGGATCTGGTATTAGAACTTCCGGTCCTCTGGTCTACGGCAAGTGCGGAATATTTTGCCGGGGCAGGCATTGCCCTTTTTAGACCGCATCGGGGTAACTTCCGCTGTCTGCTTTGGCTGTGAAACGCCGGATCAGGCTGCCCTGCTGTCATTAGCACGTTTTTTAGCCGAAGAACCTTCCGCATATCGCTCTGCTTTGAATGATGCCTTAAAAAAAGGAATGAGTTATCCTGCCGCAAGAGCCTTTGCCGTACAGACTTCCCTGTCTGCCCCTTTATCCGGTGATCCTTCTGTCTTAGCTTCGGTTACACCCGAATTAGCAGAAGCGATCTTAGCTTCGCCGAATAATATCTTAGGACTGGAATACTGCAAGGCTCTTTTTTGTCGTGGCAGCCGTATCCGTCCGGTTCCAATTGCCCGTATCGGAAGCGGCTATCATGCCAATGACCTTGATACTTCTTTTGCTTCTGCAACCGGAATCCGCTCCTATCTGAACGGACTGGCTGATTTTTACAGTGACCTTTCTGCCTTAGATGCGTGGATGCCAAAAAGTGCCTTTTTGACCTTATGCGAAGCATTGAACGCACATCCGCTGATGTTTGAAGAGGATTTTGCCGCTATGCTAGGCTATTGTCTGGTTACTCACGACTCATTTACCGACTATGCAGACGGCTCTTTGGAGCTTTCTAACCGGATCCTGCGACAGCGGGAACATTTTTCATCCGTTGTGGATTTTCTGGATGATCTAAAGACCAAAGAAGTAACCTACACCCGTCTCAGCCGCCTTCTTACTCACATTCTTTTTTAGATATAAAAGAAAAAGATTACGGCTTTTACCGTAATCTTGATTATGTACCATATGGAAAAATACTTGGTTTTCGCGAGGATGCTGCTCCTCTTTTTAAAGGAACTGAAACAACATTCCACGATTCCGCTTCTTACCTCGCCTTTGGACAAAAAGCAGCAATTAGACGAAGCATCCCGCACGCTCCTGCAAAAAGATGTGCTTGCCTCTGAAATCTATCGTATGGCGGCAATACAAAAAAGCGGTTTTTCTATTCCGAACGAATATAAACGAAAATTTCTGCGGGTATGATCATCTTTTGATGATCGTACCACCGCCCGCAACATATTCTCCGTCATAGAATACCAAAGCCTGTCCCGGAGTCATGGCTCTTTGTGGTTCTTCAAACGTGCATCGGATCAGATCATCGTCAATCTGCTCGATCAGCGCCGGTGCTCCCTGATGTGCATAGCGGATTTTTGCCTTAAAATGCTGTTTTTCCTTTAAATCCGGTACCGACATAAAGTTGATCCGGTCTGCATAGACTTCCCGCACAAAAAGATCTTCATTATCTCCAATGACCACTTCATTCGTTTCAGGACGGATTTCCGTTACAAAGACCGGTTTTTCCCATAGAAAGGTTCAAGCCCTTTCTCTGTCCAATGGTATAGTGGGTAATTCCCTTATGTTTTCCAAGAACCGTTCCGTCTTCTAAGACAAAGTTTCCTTCTTTTGCAACACTGTCTCCGATCTCGCGTTCAATAAATCCGGCATAATCTCCATCCGGTACAAAACAGATATCCTGACTGTCCGGTTTGTTTGCCACACGCAGATTGATCTTTTCAGCAATGCTTCGTATCTCGTCTTTCGTATAAGCTCCCACCGGCATCAGGGTATGTGACAACTGTTCCTGTGTCAGATTATAAAGTGCATAGGTCTGGTCTTTTTTTTGCTGTTACGGAATTCTTGATGGCATATCTGCCATTTGCAAGCTGCTCGATTCTGGCATAATGTCCGGTGGCAATGTAATCTGCTCCGATATCGAGACTCCTTTTTAACAGCGCTTCCCATTTTACATAACGGTTGCAGGCAATACACGGATTCGGTGTTCTTCCTAAGCGGTATTCACCGATAAAATAATCAATCACATGTTCTTTGAATTCCTGCTTAAAATTCATGACATAATAAGGGATTCCAAGTTCTCCTGTTACTCTTCTTGCATCATCCACAGCACTCAGTCCACAGCATCCGCCATTTTCTTCCTGAATCTGTGTACTCTCGTCCTGCCATATCTGCATTGTGACTCCGATGACATCGTATCCCTGTTCCTTTAATAAATATGCCGCTACTGACGAATCCACTCCGCCCGACATTCCTACTACAACCTTCTTTTTCTCCATAATTTCCTCCGGCTTAGTAGTCCTCCTCCACTTCGCCCTCGGAAATATCGGATTTTGGCTGCTCTAAGCCCTGTATTACTATATTATTCTTTTCTGCGTAATCCCAGAGTGCTGCATGGATTGCCTCCTCTGCTAACAAAGAACAGTGTACCTTGACCGGTGGCAATCCGTCAAGTGCTTCCATCACTGCTTTGTTTGTAACTTCTAACGCTTCCTGTACGGTCTTACCTTTTACGAGCTCTGTTGCCATGCTGCTTGTTGCTACCGCCGCACCGCAGCCAAAGGTTTTGAACTTACAGTCACGGATGACTTCGTCATCATCAATATCTAAAAAAATTCTCATGATGTCTCCGCATTTTGCATTTCCTACGGTTCCAACTCCACTTGCGTTCTCTATCTCTCCTACGTTTCTTGGATGCTGAAAATGATCCATTACCTTTTCGCTGTACATAAAATAAATCCTCCTTATTCTGAAACTGCACTTTTTTCTTGAAATCCTCATAGAGTGGTGACATATCACGCAGTCTCTGTACAATTTCTTTGATTGCTTCTATGGTTGTATCCATATCTTCTTTTTGGTATCTGCACCAAGGGTCAGTCGCAGGGAACCGTGTGCGATCTCATGCGGCAGACCGATTGCTAACAATACATGTGAAGGGTCTAAGGAACCTGATGTACAGGCTGATCCCGGAAGATGCACAGATCCCCTTCATATCTAACATAATTAACAATGACTCGCCCTCTATGAATTGGAAGCAGAAGCTGACATTATTCGGCAGACGGTCTTTACGCGGTCCGTTTAATCTCGAATACGGTACTTCTTTTTTAATACCCGTTCGATCAGATAATCACGAAGCTCGCTCTCTTTTTTTTCGTCCGCTCTTCCATTGTGGCAACTGCAATCTCAACGGCTTTTCCAAGTCCTACGATTCCCGGAACGTTTTCTGTTCCTGCACGGCGTTTCCGCTCCTGTGCTCCACCATGGATAAAGGAACCGATCTTTACACCTTTTCTGATATATAAAAATCCAATGCCTTTTGGTCCGTTTAATTTATGTCCGCTTGCACTCAGCATGTCAATGTGCATTTTTTCCACATTGATCGGTATCTGGCCAAATGCCTGAACTGCATCTGTGTGGAACAAAAAATCCCATATTCTTTTTTGCGATGCTTCCAATCTCCTCGATCGGCTCGATCGTTCCGATCTCATTGTTTGCAAACATAACGGAAATCAGGATCGTATCCGGACGGATTGCCTGTTTTAACTCCTCTACATCAACGAGACCTCTCTCATCTACATCTAAATAAGTGATCTCATATCCTTCTCTCTCTAAATATTCACAGGTATGCAGGATGGCATGATGCTCAATCTTACTCGTAATAATATGTTTTCCTTTGTTTTTGTATGCCTCTGCTGTCGCCTTTAATGCCCAGTTATCACTTTCAGAACCACCGGCTGTAAAATAAATTTCCTCCGGCTTTGCATTTAATGCTGCTGCGATCGTCTCTCTGGACTTTGTAATGGCAAGTTTGCTTTTAGAACCTAAATCATATACACTTGATGCATTTCCATAATTCTCTGTGAAATAAGGAAGCATTTCTTTGACAACGTCTTCATGCGTTTTTTGTTGTTGCTGCATTATCCAAATAAATCATATTTTTATCTCCTACTATTCCTATATGTTTTATATGTATATTATAATACGTTTTCCGGTTCTGTCAATAGGACATCTTGCATATATTAAGATAAATGTTCTTTCGGGAGGTCAAAATGAATCTTTCCCCGTTATATCAGGCACTATATGAAAAAATCCTCTGGTTCTTGGCACATTTTTATTAACTGCCTCCGGCGTTTTGAGCAGAATCATAGGCTTCTTCTATAGAATATTCTTATCTCATACGATTGGTGCGGAAGGAATCGGAATTTATCAGCTTATCTTTCCGCTTCTTGCCCTGTGCAGTTCTTTTTACTACTGCCGGTATACAGACCGCTATTTCTAAATTCGTTGCCGAAGTCTCCGATGATAAAAACGAGAGCCGCAGACGCTGCTATCTGGCAGCCGGTTTACTGCTATCCCTTAGTCTGTCCTTTTTGTGTGCTTTCTATTTATATACACAGGCTGACTTTTTTAGCTTATCATGTAATCCACGAATATCGTACTGCACCGCTGCTTCGGATCCTCGCCTATTCTCTGCCGTTTGGTGCTATCCATTCCTGTATCAGCGGTTATTATTACGGCTTAAAAAAGCGATGATCCCGTCTGTGTCACAGCTTATCGAACAGATCGTGCGTGTTGCCAGTGTCTATGTCATCTACCGCGTCCAGATGCAGGAACAGATTCCCGTGACACCTGCCATTGCGGTATGGGGAATTGTCTGTGGGGAGATTTCCTCTTCTCTCTTTTCTGCCGCTGCCGTGCGTTTTTCTAAGTTACGGCTCTGGGATTTTAAAAATGCCCTGCCAAAGATCGGACGCTTATCCGTACCTTTGACCGGAAACCGTGTTGTCTTAAATCTTTTTACCAGTATTGAGGCTATTTTAATCCCCTTAAAACTCAAAGAGGCGGGACTTAGCACCTCTGCGGCTTTAAGCATGTTCGGTGTCCTGACCGGAATGGCTCTCCCACTGATTTTGTTTCCAACCTCGATCACAAATTCGTTAGCTGTCATGCTGCTTCCTGCTGTTTCGGAAAGCCTCTGCACACGGAGAACGCGACCGGATCAAAAAAGCGGTTTCAAAATCTATTACTTATTGTATGCTGTTTGGTTTTGCCTGTACGGCTTTCTTTTTCTTCGGTGGTAATTTTTTAGGAATGTGGCTATTTCAAAATGAGATGAGCGGCAACTTTATTATGCAGCTTGGTTTTATCTGCCCCTTCCTCTACCTGACTTCTACGCTTGCCGCCATTTTAAACGGACTTGGCAGGACCGTACAAACTTTTTGTTATAATCTAGTAAGTATCTGCATCCGCCTTCTGTTTGCACTGTTTGCCATCCCTGCTTTTGGTATCAAAGGTTATCTGTGGGGGCTGTTGGCAAGCCAGATCATCCTGTCGGTATGTCTGACGTTCTCTTTACGGGAATATCTGAAGTAGAAAATAGTCGTGATACGACTATTTTCTGTTATTTTCCTTACAACAGAAAAACGTATATTATATCCTAGTTACTTACTAGGATATAATATACGTTAGAAACTCTGATTTGTCAATCTGATTATTCTGCGATTTTTCCTATAACAACAAATCTTGCATCTTCATACTCATAGGTACAGGTAGATAGAGTTACCAATTTGTCCTCCCCCGTTACCGATGCTTTTGATGTAAAGTTGGATTTTTGAAGGACATGCTTTACTAACTCATCCCTGCCTTCTTTCGTCGTTGGGATGGTATACACACTGTCCTCTATATCCGTTGTATATCCTGCAAGGATTTCTAATTTCATACGCTGCCCCGGTGTGTAGAGATACATGACAGGATGTTTTTCATAATATTCCTGATCCTGATATTTTACCAGCGAAGCAAACATTGTACCGTTTTTCATGTGATGTCCATAGATCATCGTATTCCAGTCCGAAAAATCGGAATGATTCTGATAATCCATAAATAAAGTACCGGCTTTTGCTTCTGCGCCATTCAATAACCGATGGAGATAGTAATCGTTATCTCCTGCCTGTGCTACTACATAGTTGATCCCACCGCCCGGTGCATACAACCATGCCACTGCATCTTTACTGATCGCATGCAGGGTGTCAAAATCAATTGCATCCGGTATCGGTTCTTCCTTCTCTTCTTTTTCCTTTTTTGTATCTTTCGAATCCGTATTGTCTTTTTCTATAATGATCGCCGATTCCTGCAGATCCTGTGCAAATTTTTCGCTTTTCCTGCCCTCTAACAGGTATCCTAAAATGTTCCACAGGGACACCAGCATAACGATGATGAGTACTGCCATCAGCAGGATCATGCCCCATTTGCGCGGATTCTTTTGTTGTGATGGTTCTTTTTGTCTTTCTTTCATTTTAACCTCTGTCTTTATGTAAACTTTGCATGGATTTTTTTTGCTTCCTCTCTGTATATCTGTAAAATTCATTCTATAGAATTTTATCAGCATTTATACTAATAAATTCTATATCCGTATTCTCCTCTATCAGATCATTCTCCTTTTATTGGACAAACATCTGAAAGTTATAAAATTCTTTATATTATAAAACATCTTACGTCCACAATGATGTTATAAACATTGGTGATGCATCCGTGCTTTTGACAAATCCACATTGTTCATAAAAATGTAACTCATTATCATACGCTATTACTGCTACCCGTAGATAATCTTTATAATGTTCTTTCATCATTGCTACCAAAGTTCTGCCAACCGTATTTCCATGATATTTCGGGTTTACTAACAGATAATGGACATATGCATTCATGATTCCATCATCCATTGCGCATATCATTCCTATTAATTTTCCTTCATCCCATGCAGAATATATCGTTTTAAAATTTTTTCATTGCTATAACCAATTTATCAGGATAATGTCCGGATGACCAATCTACTGATAAAAACAGGTCTTCTAACTCCTCACAAGAAAAAATCCTGTGTATCTTTATATTCAATGTACATTTTCATTTTCTCCCATACTTTTAAAAAATTCGCCACTATTCCGGCAATTCCATTTCATCGTTCATTTTTACAAATCCAAACTTTTCATATAAGGGCTTTCCTGCCTCTGTAGCTTCTAGTGAAATCTCACTAATTCCTCGTTCTTTTGCATCTTTTACAAGCAACTGCAGCGTTTCAAAAGCTATTCCCTGTCTCCTATAGTCAGGCTTTGTATACATATTCATAATGTATGCCTTGTTTCCTGTCTTATTATGATATGTTGGCATTACTTTAAAATAACTAATGCCACCTGCACCAACAAACATTTCATCATCAAAAACTAAGTATGCAGTATGCGTACCATGTTCAAGTGCATCTTTATAGTAATCATATGACTCTTTTTCAACCTCAGACATATCTATATCATCTGATAATTTATTAGCTGCTCTAAGAACTGTAATCCTTGTTTTCGTCAGTAATTCTATATCTTTCGTTGTTGCCTTTTGGTATCTCAACATAATATATTTCCCCCCTATCTTATCCCCATTCAAAGTCAAAACCCCTTACACCATAGCTGATGTAAGGGGTTCTCTATACAAGCTAATTAACGCTCTAAGTATTCATTACCTACAGTGAATTATTTGTTGTTGATAGCTGCCTGAGCTGCTGCTAATCTTGCGATCGGCACACGGAATGGTGAGCAGGATACATAGTCTAATCCTAACTTGTGGCAGAACTCTACGGAAGATGGATCTCCACCGTGCTCTCCACAGATTCCTAAGTGCATGTCCGGACGTGTCTGTTTTCCAAGTTTTACAGCCATATCCATTAATTTGCCAACACCGTTCTGGTCTAATCTTGCGAATGGGTCAGACTCGAAGATCTTAGCCTGATAGTAAGCATCTAAGAACTTACCGGAATCATCACGAGAGAAACCGAATGTCATCTGTGTTAAGTCGTTTGTACCAAAGCAGAAGAACTCAGCCTCTGTTGCGATCTCATCTGCTGTTAATGCAGCTCTTGGAATCTCGATCATAGTACCAACGGAGTATTTTAAGTCAGAACCTGCAGCAGCGATCTCTGCATCAGCTGTCTCTACTACTACTGCTTTTACGTTCTTTAACTCTTTTACTTCACATACAAGTGGAATCATGATTTCAGGAACCATGTTCCAATCCGGATGTGCTTTCTTTACATTGATAGCTGCACGGATAACAGCTTTTGTCTGCATTTTTGCAATTTCAGGATAAGTAACTGCAAGACGGCATCCTCTGTGTCCCATCATTGGGTTGAACTCTTTGAGTCCTTCGATGATTGCTTTGATTGTCTCTACAGATTTGCCCTGAGCATCTGCTAATTTCTTGATATCTGCTTCTTCAGTAGGTACGAACTCATGAAGTGGCGGATCTAAGAAACGGATGGTTACCGGGCATCCCTCTAATGCTTCATATAATGCTTCAAAGTCAGACTGCTGATAAGGAAGAATCTTATCCAGTGCTGCTTCTCTTTCTTCTACTGTATCGGAGCAGATCATCTCACGGAAAGCAGCAATTCTGTCTTCCTCGAAGAACATATGCTCTGTACGGCAAAGTCCGATACCTTCTGCACCAAGCTCACGAGCTTTCTTAGCGTCTGCCGGTGTATCAGCATTTGTACGAACTTTTAATGTTCTGAACTCATCAGCCCATCCCATAACACGTCCGAAGTCACCGCTTACAGAAGCTTCGTTTGTCTTAATGTCGCCTTTGTAGATCTTACCTGTTGTTCCGTCTAAGGAAATGTAATCTCCTTCATGGAATGTATATCCACCGAGTTTGAACTCTTTCTTCTCTTCATCGATTTCAATCTCACCACATCCGGATACACAGCATGTTCCCATACCACGAGCAACTACGGCTGCGTGAGATGTCATACCACCACGAACTGTTAAGATACCCTGTGCAGCATGCATACCTTCGATATCCTCTGGGGATGTCTCAAGACGAACAAGGATAACTCTCTCGCCTTTTCCACCGATTCCTGCTTCTTTTTGCTTCTTCTGCTGTGAAGATAACTTTACCAGCAGCTGCTCCAGGAGATGCCGGAAGTGCAGAACCGATTACTTCACCTGCTTTTAATGCATCTGCATCGAAAGTTGGGTGTAATAACTGATCTAATGATTTTGCTTCGATACGGCAAACAGCTTCTTCCGGTGTGATCTGTCCTTCGTCTACTAAATCACAAGCGATCTTGATAGCTGCAGGAGCTGTTCTCTTACCGTTACGAGTCTGTAAAAAGTATAATTTACCTTCCTCAATTGTGAACTCCATATCCTGCATGTCGTGGAAATGGTTCTCTAATTTCATAGCTAAATCCATGAACTGTTTGTAGCACTCTGGTAAGTCTTTCTCTAACTGAGTGATCGGCTGTGGTGTACGAACACCTGCAACTACGTCCTCACCCTGAGCGTTGATCAGGTACTCACCGAAGATACCTTTCTCACCTGTAGATGGGTTACGGGTAAATGCAACACCTGTTCCTGATGTGTCACCTTTGTTACCGAATACCATAGTCTGTACGTTTACGGCTGTTCCCCAGTCTCCAGGGATATCATTCATACGACGGTAAACGATCGCACGCGGGTTGTCCCAGGAACGGAATACAGCTTTCACAGCTCCCATTAACTGTTCCTTCGGATCCTGCGGGAACTCTTCGCCGTTCATAGCCTCTTTATATACACCTTTGAATTTCTCAGCTAACTCTTTTTAAGTCATCTGCTGTTAACTCTGTATCGTAAGTTACACCTTTTGTTTCTTTCATCTCGTCGATGATCTTCTCGAAGTAAGATTTTGGAACTTCCATAACTACGTCAGAATACATCTGGATGAATCTTCTGTAAGAGTCATATGCGAATCGCGGATTTCCTGTCTTCTTTGCGAAACCTTCTACTGCTACATCATTTAAACCGAGGTTTAAGATGGTATCCATCATACCTGGCATAGAAGCACGAGCACCGGAACGAACAGATACTAATAACGGATCTTCTGTGTCTCCGAATTTTTTACCATTTACGCCCTCTAACCATGCAAGAGCCTCGAAGATCTGATCCTCAATCTCTTTGGAAATTGTCTTTCCGCAGTTGTAATACTCGGTACATGCCTCTGTGGTTACTGTAAATCCCTGAGGGATCGGCATTCCTAAGCCTGTCATCTCGGCTAAGTTACAGCCTTTACCACCAAGCAGGTTTCTCATAGAAGCGTTACCTTCTTCAAATTTGTAAACCCATTTTGCCATTTGAATAATTCCTCCTAAAAAAATTTATATATTGTTATGTGATGCCCCGTATTGTGGTGATCACAAATACACTATGTAATACGACCATCAAGGGTCGCACATAATTGATTTTAACACAAATTTCATTTTTTCGCAACAGATTTTCATAAATTTGTCCAAAAAAAAAGCAGAAAAAGGAATCCAAAGATTCCCCAGACTGTGGACAAAGCGCTCCGGGAAATCATGTTTCTCGGAGCCTTTTTTCTATCACTATAAAGATGTTTGGGTTTAAACAACCATATTTCCACTGGATTTATGCCCATTTGTAATCCCCATTCTTTCTTACATTTTGCAAGCTTTTTAAATTCATACACGCAAAGGTGAGCGCGACCTTCATTTTCATCCGCGCTTTTCCGTACATTTGTGTATATCGGAATCCATGGTTTTCTTTTGCTGTTCCAAAGATTCTTTCAATTGTCTCTTTACGGTGTGAATATAAATCTTTCATACCAATTGTTTGACGTATATCTTCGCATGTTTCCATGTAGTCTTCCCAAACATGTCTTGTAACAAGTTTTACATGATCTTTGCTAGCTGTGCATTGCGACAGATACTGACATCCCTCACAGATTTTTCCGCAGCTTTTGTACTCCCGATACCCATCTCGATTGGTGGTGCTGTAGTGCAGGAAATGATTACCAGGACAAATGTATGCATCATTGTATTCATCATACACATACTCATGTTTTCTGAAAAATCCATCTTTAGTCATCGGGCGTTTGTATGGAAATACCGGTGTCACGCCATCGTCTATAAGCATTTTTTTCGCTATCGCAGGAGTTTTATAACCAGCATCAACAATACAGTATTTCATTCCAACATGTGTAAGCTTGTCATAAAGCCCTTTAAAAGTTCTGCTATCATGCTCGTTGCCGGGATTTACTGTAAAATCTATAATCCATCCGTTTTTATCGCAGGCAGTTTCAATCCCATATGCAAACACATGCTTGTGTTCTCCCTTTCGAAACCATCCACTTTCAGGATCTGTTGTACTGCACTTGATGGTTTTTCCGTCTAGTGGAATGTCATCTGTATAGTTTTCAAATTTATCATTGCCGCCGGATCCTGGCTTATTATGATCGTCTTTATCTTTGAGAGGTTTCTTTCCATGTGATTCTCGGTCAGCATTGATATCTTTGCGTAGCATATCGGCATAGAATAAGGCCTCTTGTTGTGCGATTCGTCTTTGCATCTTTTTTGTTATTAGCCCTTGCTTTGACATGTGTTGCATCAACAAAGATTTCTGTTGGATCAACCAGCTTTAAAGCGATAGCATTCTTCTAGGATATGCTGAAAAATCTGCTCAAATAAATCGGTATCCTTAAAACGACGCGTATAGTTCTTCCCAAATGTAGAGAAATGCGGAACAGGATCATAAAGTTCAAGTCCGAGAAACCAACGGTATGCCATGTTTACCTCAATCTCTTTGATGGTTTGGCGCATACTTTTTATTCCGTACAGATACTGAATAAGAGGAATCTTAATAAGCATTACAGGGTCAATGCTCGGACGTCCCATGCCATCAGAATAAGTATCACGAACAAGGTCATAAATAAATGACCAGTCAATTGCTCTATCGATAATCCGCAGAAGATGATCCTGTGGAACAAGATCATCGATACATACGATCTGCATTTGTTTTCTCACTTTTTCAGTTTCTTGAGTCATCATATGAAAATACCGCCTTTTTTGATATCTTCATTATACCAAAAAGAGGCTTAAAAGTCTTGAAAATACTGACTTTTAGCCTCTTTCAAAGAAAAATCCTCGGCGGAATGCCGAGGTCTTTGTCTACAGTCTGAGGAATCCAAAGATTCCCTTCTGCTTTTTCACGCCTGTTACTGTTTCTGTTCTTTTTTTGTTTTTTACCTATTTTTCTTACATTTTAACTACTTTTACGCTCTTGCTGATCCCTGCATTTTTCAAAAGTTTCTTATAAACATCCAGTTTCTTTTTCGGCACTTTGATCGTTGCCTTTTTATGGATTCCCTTGAACGCATTCTTTCCGACAGTCTTTTTCGTCAGCTTTGTGGTCTTGATGATCACTTTCTTTAAGTTCTTGCAGCCGTAGAATGCATTTTTTCCGATGTTATTGACATTCTTATCGATTGTGACCTGTGTCACTTTTTTGTTATTCTTAAATGCATCTTTCGATACTGCCGTTACCTGATATTTAATTCCTTTTACCGTGATCGTTGCCGGAATGTTGACTTTCTTTACATTCTTTTTCGGTTTTTACATAGGTTATCGTCGGATTTTTTACTTTTGCACCGGTTACTTTATAGGTTGCACCCTTGCTGTCTTTTTTAGGGTCGTTCCCTTAGCTGCCGGCTTCTTTTTGTTATTGGTCGGTTTTGTCGGGTTCGACGGATTTGTTGGCTTTGACGGATCACTTGGCTTCGTCGGGTTCGACGGGTTGCTTGGGTTCGTCGGCTGACTTGGTTTTGGTGTCAGCTTTGCAATCTTTACTTCTGCTGTCTGTGTTGTAAACAGACCGTTTTTAAATACTGCCGTATAGAGTCCGATTCCCTCTGCCTGTTCTGTTGCCTGTTTTTTTTGATACTGTAAGCTGCTGCTACCGTCTCTTTCGCTCCCTCTATGCCACAGAGACGACAGTTCTGTTTTGCCGTACAGTTCTTCTTATCCGCTGACCATGTATATGCCACATCATAGGTATGTTCCGTATTTGCATAAACATCACCGTCTTTATAAACGGCTGCTCCACCTAATACCGGACTCTCATCTGTTCCGATATTCTGTCCCCATACCGGTGCTTCCGCACGGTTCTCTCCGGTTCCGTCTAATAAATATGCCACTTCTCCGGAAGCAAATTCTGCCTTTGTCTTAACTACGACTCCCTCTGGCTCTGTGACGCTTGTATCCTCTGACATACTGTAACAGTTCTCTACACCCTGGCAATACTTTGTCGTGCCTAACATTGGTAATGCATCTGTTACCGTATCATAGCAATTCTTTATTTTATTTCCGCTAAAACAGCCTACTAAAGTTCCATTCCGACTGTCTGTTGCATCTGTTGCATCTGTTACATTCACCTGTCCGGTACTATAAAATTTTCAATATTTCTATATTCTTCCGTGCTGCTTGTTATGCTTACATATCCGAATAATCCACCTACCTGTATACCCTTTGAGGCTGTGACATCTCCTGTATTGATACATTTTTTTGACAGCTCCTGTAGATGCTGCGATACCGTAAGATCCCACGATTCCTCCAACATAGGTACCTATTCCCTCAATCGCACCTTCGTTCTTTATCACACCGGTATCCGACACGATGCCTTCCCTTACAGTTATAGCTTCCAACGATACCGCCTACATTGCCAGCATTCGTAGTTGAGATTTTTCCCTGATTTACAATGTCTCCATATGCCCGGATCGGACTAGCTAGCTTATACCTATTACAATAACCTGCGATTCCTCCTACCGCACTTGCTCCCGTAACATTCGACTCATTGCGGATTTCTCCTCCTACTGCAATGAGCTGTGACTCATTCAAATTTCCGACAATCCCTCCAATTTCATTACCCGAGCGACTGCTTGCCACTTCCCCGGCATTGACGATGTCTCCGGCTGCTGTGATCGTAGTGCTGTTACAAGATCCAAACACACCTCCGATAGTTTTTGGCCCTTTGACTGCTCCGGTATTCCTGATATCTCCTGTCGTTGTTGATATTTCAGCCCCGCCCGGAATACATCCTATCATTCCTCCGATTGAATTGCCATTATTGCTGCCAGTGACATTTCCCGTATTCAGAATGCTTCCTGCCTGTATCTGTATCGGGTCACCACTGCTTGATGCCAGATAGCCTATAATTCCTCCTGTATAAGTACTTCCGCTGACTTCTGCCGTATTCCGTACCTCTCCTGTAACTTTCAATGCAGCAGTGGCTCCTAATTTTCCTGCGATTCCACCAGTGTAATTATAATACATTCCACCGTCAATAACTCCTGTATTCTGCAGTTCTCCGGCTCCCTCAATAGAACCCTTGCATTCTCCCACGATTCCTCCTATAGAACCACTTGAGTTAATTTTACCGGAATTTGTCATAGCGCCGGAAAATTGAATTTTTCCGCTTTTCACAGCAACCTGCAATTCCTCCTGCCACATCACTCCCTGCTTTTACATCTGCTTTGTTATTACAATCATCAATTGTTCCTTTATTCGTTCCACATATACCACCGACATAGCTCCCTCCTATTACTTTGCCATCTGTGGTTACATTTTTGACTTCTCCGCCGTTACCTATGACGCTGAATAAACCGGCATTTTTTTCTGACTTGTCCACATCTAACTTGATCGTTGCACCATTTCCATCAAATACACCGGTATATCCGGCATCGTTGCCTTCCGTATCTTTGACATTTGCCGGCATAGGCTGCCACTCTTCGTCTGAAACATCAATGCTGGCAACACCATCTTCCACCTTTGCATAAATGCCAAGATTTTCTGCATTTCCATCTAACAATGCTGCAAATGCCTTTAAATCTGCTGCATCTGCAATAATATACGGGTCATTATCTGTTCCACTACCGGATAATGTCCCTTCTGCTGCCTGTACTTCGAGTGTTCCAAGACTGCTTCCTAAGACACTTGTCACCATCAATGCAAATGCCAGAAAGAGACTGAACACGGAAGATATACTTTTTTTCTGTGAATCGTCTTTTTCTTCATATTTTCCCTCCTACATATTTTCAACACTTGACTTTTCATTAAAAAATTCTAACATATGGTCCGCATTTTGTATAGCAAACTAAAGTCTAGGTTTTTGTCCTGATTTTTCCAAACTTTTTACCAAACTCTTACACTGGACCATTGGCTGAAAGCCGCTTCTGACAAGGATTTACGGATATTTTTTCAATCCAAAAAGAGGATGCACTCCCTGCCGGAAGTTCATCCTCTGATGTTCTGCTTTTTATGATCCTGTAAGATCCTTAGAATGTGAATTTGTCTGCAAAATATGCCTCTAAATCGGTAATCTTGATGCGCTCCTGCTCCATGGTGTCACGGTCACGGACGGTAACTGCTCCATCCTCTTCGGAGTCGAAATCATAAGTGATACAGAATGGTGTACCGATCTCATCCTGTCTTCTGTAACGCTTTCCGATATTTCCACGGTCATCAAACTCACAGTTGTATTTCTTAGATAACTGTGTGAAGACTTTTCTGCACCCTCATTTAATTTCTTAGATAACGGAAGTACACCGATCTTTACCCGGTGCAAGTGCCGGATGGAAATGAAGTACGGTTCTCATATCCGGTTTTTCTTCTGTTCCGATATTTTCCTCATCATAAGCTGCACATAAGAATGCTAATACCACACGGTCAGCACCCAGTGAAGGCTCGATAACATATGGAATGTATTTTTTTTCTTTTTTCATCATCAAAATAAGACATATCCTGACCGGATACGTTCTGATGCTGTGTCAGATCATAATCGGTTCTGTCTGCGATTCCCCAAAGTTCTCCCCAGCCGAATGGGAATAAGAACTCGAAGTCTGTGGTTGCTTTGCTGTAGAATGCCAGCTCTGCCGGATCATGGTCTCTGAGTCTTAACTCATCTTCTTTCATTCCAAGGCTTAACAGCCAGTCACGGCAGAAACTTCTCCAGTAATCAAACCACTCTAAGTCTGTTCCAGGCTCGCAGAAGAACTCTAACTCCATCTGCTCAAATTCTCTGGTACGGAAGGTAAAGTTACCCGGTGTGATCTCGTTACGGAAGGATTTTCCAATCTGGCAGATACCAAACGGGATCTTCTTTCTGGAGGTTCTCTGTACGTTTTTGAAGTTGACAAAGATTCCCTGTGCCGTCTCAGGTCTTAAATATACGGTATTCTTTGCATCTTCTGTGACACCCTGGAAAGTCTTGAACATCAGGTTGAACTGACGGATGTCCGTGAAGTTATGTTTTCCACAGGTCGGACATGGTACATTGTGCTCTTCGATGAAGTTCTTCATCTGCTCCTGTGACCAGCCGTCTACGGAATCTTCTAAGGTAATTCCATTCTCTTCTGCAAAATCTTCAATGATCTTATCTGCACGGAATCTCTCATGACACTCTTTACAATCCATTAACGGATCAGAGAAACCGCCAAGATGTCCGGATGCCACCCATGTCTGCGGGTTCATCAGGATCGCACAGTCTACGCCGACGTTATATGGGTTCTCCATTACGAATTTCTGCCACCATGCTTTTTTTTACGTTATTTTTTTAACTCTACACCAAGATTGCCGTAATCCCATGTATTTGCAAGACCTCCATAGATCTCAGAACCCGGATATACGAATCCTCTTGCCTTTGCCAATGCAACAATTTTGTCCATTGTCTTTTTCCATTGCTTTTTTCCTCGCCTTCTTTATTTGTACACAATATACGTCAGTGACGTATCATCTGCATTTTCTTTCTGGATTGAAACGGTCTTTTTCGTCTTTAATCTTGACGTTGTTTCCTGACACATATGCTACTTTTTCCACTTACCGCAACATCTATGCTCTCACTCGTAATGACTACTTTATAGCTGTCATCACCATCGATATTCTTATCGGTTGCTTTCTTTTTTAATTTTCCATCCTTGACCGGATAAAAATGCTCCGGGAATGTATAACCGTCCGCTACGGCTTCTACAACGCTTCCCTGATATAAGGTCTCGTCATTAAAATCCGAATAGGTCTTGGTATCGTCAAATTTGACGGTCAGATATGCTTTTTTTCCTTCTTCTACCGCAAACCCGCCGGATTTGACGCTGTTCCCCGCTTTCTTTTTTATAATCTTCAATCTGCTGCTCTATGAATGTCTTTAACTCTTTCTCATCATAGTTATCCTGATTGAAATCTTCCGTGATATTTTCTACGACTTTCCCGCCGTCTTTAATATGAAGTGTTGTGCGGTCTTCCTTTGTCCCACAGCCGGTCACAAGCATCATTACCGCTGCTGCTGCAAGGCAGACAACCATCTGTTTTTTCATATGTAACCTCCTAACTCATGCAAATCTCTCACATTATACCCTTTTATCCGCAAAATTTCAACTTCTAGCGGCGAATCTCCTCTAAGACTTTTAACGATTTGAATTTCCGGTCTACATACATGGCAAGATAGGACTTCAATATCCGCTCTAAGGTATGCAGCACATCTTCCGATACCTGAAAGGTATAGAGCTTTTCAATGCTGCTTGTGATGATGTACTGCATGGTATACAATGCGGACTCATCATCTAAACGTATGATGTTCTCATCATTTTTACACTCACTGCACAGGGTTCCGGCATATTTTGCACTGAACCATCCTAAATCTTCTTCTTTTTTACACTTTCTACAGGAAAAGACATTCGGATATTCTCCATTGATCGTAAGGATCTTCAGTTCATAAATGCAGCGTACCAGCCGGTTTAAATAGGCATCACTCTCTAATGCCCGGAGGGACTGATAGAGCAGCTTTAACATCTCTGTCGCATTTTCATTTTCCACCGCATAATAATCCGCAAACTCCAAAAAATAGAACCCGTAATAGGCGGCTTCTAAATCCATGGTCAGTTCCCGGAAGTAGTTGGTGATCTCTGCTTTTACCAGATTATATGTACTTCTTCCTTCATATAATTCAAACTGGCCAAACGCAAACGGATTTGTCGCAGCGAGGAGCTGGGAATTCGGTCTTCTCGCTCCTCTTGCAAATGCTGTGATCTTTCCTCTTTCTTTGCTGAGCAATGTAATTTTCTCTTATCGTAATCCCCTATGGGTATCACTGACAGCACCATTCCTGTCAACACCAGATTCTGCCCCATGCTTTGCCACACCTCTTGCCTTCTGTTCACTGTCTGCCATACGCTCAATCATTTTATATGCCAGATAGTCCGTGACTCTTCCTGTACTCATGAATTGTTTCCAGGTTTCCTCTCCCATGAAAATTCCTCCTTGTCGGATGCTGTTATCTATGTTATTAGAATTTCCATGGTGAGCTTTCCCTATACCAGCAAATAATTACCAGTTGACATTTTTCTTACATTTCGTCTTTGCGGTAGCCAAAATTCTTAATTAAAAAATCACTGTCACGCCAGTCTTTTTTGACTTTGACCCAAAGCTGCAGATTGACTTTTTGCATCTAAAAGACGCTCGATCTCATATCTTGCATTACTTCCTATCTTCTTTAACATACTTCCCTGTTTTCCGATGATGATCCCTTTATGGGAATCTTTTTTTCACAGACGATGGTCGCATCGATATCGATGATCTTTTTGCCTTTCCGTACTTTCATTTTATCCACGGATACTGCAATTCCATGCGGAATCTCTTCGTTTAGGGCATGCAACGCTTTTTCACGGATGACCTCTGCTACGATCTGACGCTCCGGCTGGTCGGTGATGGTATCTTCATCATAGAACTGCGGGCCATATGGCAGATATTTAAATATGAGGTCTGTCAATATTTCCGTGTTCTGACCGCGAAGTGCAGACAGCGGTACGATCTCCGCAAAGTCATAGACTTTTCGATAGGTGTCAATGTATTCTAATATTTTTTCTTTTTCATCTACCGTATCTACTTTGTTGATGATCAGTATGACCGGCGTGTTCACCCGCTGCAGTTTTTCGATAATGTGCTGCTCGCCTGCCCCGATAAAATTACTCGGTTCTACTAACCAGAGTACCACATCTACTTCGTTTAAGGTCTTCTCCGCTACATTGACCATGTATTCTCCCAACTTGTTTTTTGCTTTATGGATTCCGGGTGTATCTACAAATACGATCTGTCCGCGTTCCATATCCGTATAGACAGTCTGGATACGGTTTCTGGTGGTCTGCGGCTTATTGGATGTGATCGCAATCTTCTGTCCGATCAGATGGTTCATCAACGTTGATTTTCCTACATTTGGCCGTCCGATGATCGTTACAAATCCCGATTTAAAATTATTGTTCATTCCGTCTCCTTTGATTTTTTCTTTTCGTACATTCCTAGTACAGATCTTTCAGTTCCATAAACATCTCTTTTTCTGCTCTTAATGCTTCTTCATTTCCGATCACGCAGAGATCCTGCTCTTCTAAGACTGCCTGCACTAAAGGTGCTAACGCGCGGATGTCCTCTGCCGTGCCGCTCAATACTGCATCTCTTTCTTTTTTTTGCAGTTCTTCATCCGTGATATGTCCTAAATAGCTGATCAGGGAACGCCGTCCTTTCAAGATCGGGGTCAGCGGTGTGTCGATATCGCTGATGGTTCCGATGACATATTTTGTCATATCTCTTTCGTCTGCATCAAATTCCTTTAAATACTCCGGAATCTTTTCATAGATTTCATTTGTTGCACGAAGTTTCGGGTCACGGTAGGAAGCAAAGTAGGTGTCTCCGTTCTTTCCAAATCCGCTCATGCAGCCATAGGCTCCACCTTTGACGCGGATATTGATCCACAGGTAATCATAGCCCATAATGACTTTTAATATTCTTAGTGTTCCTGTATAGAATACCCTTTTTTACAAAGTTGCCCGCACGGGAAACATACTGTACTTTAGAAGCATCTAAAAAGCCTTCGTTCTTTTTCTCACAGAGGATCTCCTGTGGTTTTACAGGGGTCTTATCACTTGGCAGGGACTCTAACAACTCCTGCAGTTCTTTTTTCTAAGAATGTGGTTCCGCCTGCACAGGTGATATTTAACATCAGTCTTTCCCTTACAAATATTTCTTTGACTAAACGTTTTAAAGTTGCTTTTAATTCCTCTTTCTTTTTCCTCAAAATGCTCTTCTAAATCAGCGACCATCTTATAGAGTTCAATACCCCCGGTCAGATCTGAGATCTTTGCTGTCTTTGAGAAGTAGGACATTGCCCGCATCCCTGCCATATAATGTCCCATTCCGCCAATCGCCATCTGCAATCTGGATTTGCTCTGGGCGATGATCTCGTACAGACGTTTTTCATCGTCCAAATCAGAACTGCAAAGGATTTCTTTTTACCAGACGAAGCGCTGCTCCGGTCTTATCTTCTAAGAATTTTGTGCGTACTTCAAATTTCAGACTGTATTCTTCGATGTTTTCCACATCTGCCGTTCCTAAGATGTTATTGCTGATCCCACCGGTCTGCAGATCGATCTCATTGGACAGATCTGCATAGCCGTAATGCTCTGTGTCGACATAGCCAAGCACGGCTTTTAACAGTCCGACATATGGCAGATCTTCCTGACGGATATGTTTGATGTCAAACATAAAGTCTACATAGTGGGGATGCCGCTGGTAAACACATCGTGATAAAGTGCCGGTACGCCTGCTACCTCACATTCTTCGTTGGTCAGCTTTACGATCTCTTTTTTCAGGTCTTCCCGTTTTAAAAGCGGGATTTTTTCTAAGTCTTCTTTTTGGTGACGGCTCTTCCTGATACTCTTTTAAATGTCTGGTATCTGCTATAAGGCTGTCAATCTCTTCTTTACTGAGTGTTGCCTTATATGCCGCTAATTTTTCTTCTAATGCTTTTTCATTCTCGGCATTCAGTCCCTTCTGCGGTTTCGTGATGACTACCGACACATGGGTATTGTCTAAAAGATATTTCTGTACCAGTTCCTCGAAATATCTTCCTTGGGTCTGCTCTTTTTAAAAATGCATAGGTCTCGATCGCTTCTATATGCATAAACGGTTCTTTTTTTCATCATAGAGCCAGCTGTCGAGGCACTGCAAACCGTACATGAGTCCTTTCGGATAAGCTCCAAAATCTGCCTCACGGAATTTTTGAATTCCATGCTGTTGATCCCTGCTAACAGTGATTTTTTGCTGATCCCGTTCTTAACACAATCCTCTAACACGTTTCGGATCACAGATAAAAATTCTTCTTTCTGCTCCTCATTCGCATTCTTTGCAATAATCGAAAAGATCGGCTGATAGATCCCGTTGTCATAGGAACCCATGATGTCTTTTCCGATGCCTGCATCGATCAGCGCTTTTTTAACGGTGCTCCAGGTGCATTTAACAATGCATATTCTAAGACTTCAAACGCTAAATAGAGTTCTTTATCCAACACATTGCCCACTACGGTATTGTAAGACAGATAGGTGTTGTCTGTTAAAGATTCACTGCTTGCGATCGGATATGGGAAGCTGATTTCTTTTGGCTTCTCAAATGCTGCCTGCTCTTTGACCGCGGAATCTAAGGTGATCGCGTCATATGCGGATAAATACTCTTTGTCGATCCACTCTAATTTTTTCTGCAAAATCCATATCTCCATAGAGGTAGATATAGGAATTGCTCGGATGATAATACTTGCTGTGAAAATCTAAATAATCCTGATAAGTCAGGTCAGGAATATCTACCGGGTCTCCGCCGGATTCATTTCCATAGGTGTTATCCGGAAACAGGGAATTCAAGATACTTCGCTCTAACACGCTTTCCGGTGAAGAAAATGCTCCCTTCATCTCATTATAAACTACTCCGTTATAAGTGATCGGTGCATCCTCGCTCTCTAATTCGTAGTGCCAGCCTTCCTGTTTAAAAATCTCTTCATATTTATAGATATTCGGATGGAATACCGCATCTAAATAGACATCCATCAGGTTTGCAAAATCTTTGTCATTGCAGCTTGCCACCGGATACACGGTCTTATCCGGATAGGTCATGGCGTTTAAAAAGGTATTCAGGGAACCCTTTGCCAATTCTACAAACGGATCTTTGACCGGAAATTTATCCGATCCGCATAATACGGTATGTTCTACGATGTGTGCCACTCCGGTACTGTCCTTTGGCGGTGTACGGAATCCGATATAAAATACTTTATTCTCGTCGTCATTCCGGATCAGTGCTATCTTTGCCCCGGTCTTTTTATGACGCAATCTATATCCGACAGAATTCAAATCCTGTAATTCTTTCCTTTTTCTAATAATTCGTATGCCTCTAATGTGTTTAAGTCTCTCAATGCCGTGTCTGCTCCTCTCTGCAAAAAATTCACTTGTTTGCTCTATCTATTTTTTATAAAAATATATCATTTAAAAAAGAGGGTGCCTGACACCCTCTTTTGGTTATTATTCCCAATTCTACTCTATTTATGAATTAACCAAGGCGAACAACATTTGCTGCCTGTGGTCCCTTCTCGCCTTCTACTACTTCAAACTCTACACGCTCTCCGTCTTTCAGCTCTTTGAAACCATCCATGTTCAAAGCAGAAAAATGTACAAATACATCTTTTCCTTCTTCATCAGAAATAAATCCGTAACCTTTTTTGGCATTAAACCATTTTACTGTTCCCTGCTGCATAAAACCTTCCTCCTAACACACTGTTCATCCCTTCCCCAAGGGCTTATTTACTTTTTTATACTAGCACAATTTTCCATGTTCGTCAACGAGTTCCATAGCCCCGGAGCATGGTTTTACAGATACCGTTTTGCAATTATCATATGTCTTTTATTTTACTCTTTTCCTTTTATCATAAACGCCTGTTCCTATCAGCATACTGCCGCTTATGATCACCAAGGCAGTCCAAAGTATCATATAACTGTCATCCCCCGTTGTAGGTGATGCGGATTGCCGCTTATCCGGTGTTAGTGATACAGATTGCTCTTTATCCTGTATTGATAATATGGACGGCTCCTTATTTGGTGTTTGTAATATGGCTGGTTCTTTATCAGGTTCTGGTAATACGGCTGGCTCTTTATTTGGTGTTGGTATTACGGATGGCTCTTTGCTTGTTATAGTAAAGTTTGCTGTTGCTTTTCCGCTTTTTGATACAATATCAATCGTATGCTCCCCAATCGGAAGTGTTGCTATATGATCAGCTTCCAGGGTAATAATCGTGCTGCCCTCTTTCTTAGTGTAGTTCTCTTCATTAAGGGGTTTAGCATCAATTTCTACACGGATGAAATCACAAAATGCCGCATTGGAACGAAAAACAAGGGCTTTTCTTTCACCTTCTGATGTGCTGGCACCCTGTCCCTCTATGATTTTGGGTGGGAGCTTTGAGATTACGATATCATCCAATTTGATTTCTGTTATACCATCTTTATCAGCAAAGCATTTACCACAATCTTTACAGTACCAATATTCTCTATTTCCTCTAGAAGTAACTGTCGCAGCATTAGAGTCCTTATGCTCTAAATCCCTGTGATTTTTGCTATCAATTCCACCGTACTGCCCACCGCAGATTTCACACACTGCCTGTAATGTACAGGTTGCCGTACCTCCTGAGCAGTTCTTTGCATTAGCTGCTTTGCAACCGGCTGTGGTGCAATGACGATTGTGTGTCTTCCATTTCCGGCAGATGCCCATTCACTCCAGGTATGCTCTTTCTTTGCAGCAATCGCCTGTTCACCACAAAATTTACACAGAACCGACGTGGTGCAATCGCCGTCATCGTCCAAAGGTGTATGCCCTTTGTTTACAGTTACAGTGATTTCAGATTTATTGCCTGTTTTGTCAATCACTACTATCTTCTGTTTTCCTTCTTTCGGCGAAAGAGTAAATTCACCATTTATAGGTGTTACGTATTCGCCATTTACAGAAATAGTATCCATATATTTTTCATCCACCATTACCGTTTTTGCTGAACAATAAGTCTTTCCATTTGTCACACCCAAAATCACAGAATTGGTTTCATTGATTACGATACCATCTGAGTTAATATAACAGGTGTTACCTGACTGATCACTTAACCGGACATAGATAACATACTCGTTATCCGGTTTTATATTAAATGCTCCTTTATACTGCTTAAAATTTTCTGTTTCAATTTCTTTTTGGCTCAATTTCCTGCTACTTAACAGATATTCAATCGTAACCGGCTGACCACTATTATCAGATGCAGTAATCTTAACTTCCTGTGCTTCCCGAAAGAACAGATTGAAAGTAATGTTGTTTAAAGAGGTACTCCATGTATTCGTGCCAATGCTGATCTTTCCGGTAGGTACTTCTACATCTTTCCACTGTGCATAAAGAGTTATCTCAGCATTATTTTCACTTGTCAGATTCATTACGGACTGTTCATCTGTATAGCTTGTCCCTGTGCCATCAGCCTTTGTATTCCATCCCAGAAATTCATATCCACTTTGGGTAAACGTATTTTTTTTTGAAAGCATTTCTGCTTTGTCGTATTTCATATTAAGTGCCGACATTGTTCCATTGCCGCCATTTGCGTCAAAAAACAATCGTATAATTATTAGCGCTCCATACCGGATACAACGCCGTTATCTCATGCTTATACATATAATCAACTCTATAAATTTCATCCAAACCATAAAAGTCTCTACATACTCATCCTTATATTTTGACGCCTTCCAAGCAATTTGCTTGTAACCGGTACGATGAAATATCCCACCTTTCAACACTACCGGCTCATCACCGTAAAACCTTTTTTTTTATCAATCTGCTCTGTCGTTTCTATGGCATACTCATCGGGCTTATAGGTTATGACATAAGTATCTGTCCACTTTGCTTTCAGATACAGATCAGTGGTAACCGCATTATGGAAATCATATTTCGTCTCTCCATTGTACCATCCAGTAAAAACATTCCCTCGCTTGGTTGGTGGGGTGGGTTCTAGGGCAGGTGTATTAACACAATACTGGGAAGTAACCGCCGTTCCTCCGTCAGAATCAAATGTCACCGTATATCCACCATTTGGTTTACTGCTGAAACTGCCATTGGCAACAGTTCCATAATTGGTAACCGTACCATAAAATCTACCACCACTGATGGTGCCATAATTGATCACCGTACCTTTATAAATACCATCACAGATTGCATTCCGGTTGTCCACATCACCTCCGAAGTAAGTGACATTGGCAGCATAGTAACTATGAGTAATTTCCCCCTCAGTCAGCACCGTACCCTCTACATTGCCACCGTTTGCATACATATATGTTTTAGTCAGAAACATACCACTACCCTGTTTTGCAGTACAGCCCATAATTGTACCACCTTCCATCTTGAAGCAACCGCCACTTGCACAGAGGCCACCGCCCCCTCACCGGAAGCAGCACATCCCACGATGCTTCCTCTTTCCATCGTAAATGTTCCTCCTCCTAAAGAGACTCCTCCATAATAGGAAGGGGCACTAATACCCGCTCTGTCCTGGGTGATAACACCGCCCTTGACAATTTGTGTACCATTGGCTTCATCCAGCACCCACAAATCATTTACTTCACTAAACTTGTGTATAGCTTGCGAATTACTGTCTTGCAAAGTCAGCTTCCCATTTTCCATCCTAATAACACTGTCTTCACCAGTCATTCTCAATACATGACCATTTAAATCGAGGGTAACCGTGCTATTATCCGTGATGGTAATGGCACTATCAATAGTTATATCACTGTTCAAATAATATTTGCCTGTTGCAAGCATTGTACCACCATGAACAGACGTCAGTTCTGTCCATGTACTGTCAAAATTTGTCTCTGCAAATACCGTCATTGGTACAAACCCCAGTACCATGCAAAAGATGAGCAAGATACTTAAAATTCGTTTTTTCATTTCGTATTCCTCCCAAGTTGTGACTTATACTTTTACATACCTATTTTTGCACTCTGTTCCAGCAAGACAAACTGTTCTTTTACCGTCTGACACGGCATCTTATCCATAAACTGTTCTGTTCACTTGACATTTCATCGGAAGTTTTAACATAAAATGGTCCAGTCCACTTACTTGTATAATGCTCAGTGAACCGAACCCTTAAAGCATCCAAATCGTTAACGTAGTTATAAATCACAGCGGAATTGCATCCGCAAATCTTTTTCTAAAACTCATATACCTACACTCCCAAGTTTATTTTCATTCAAACTCTCAAAGCAGTTCTCCATAAGTTCTGTCTTACTGTGAAAATATATCCTCCATTGTGCACACGCATCATAACATCTTTATTTCAAATGCTGATCACATGATCGTATTATACACTACACATATTAAAAAAAATCAATATGTTCCATAGCCCCGGAGCATGGTTTTTCGCTCCCGGTAATCCGGCATCATGCTCTCTACAAATGCCCAGAATTGCTTTGAATGATTCGGATGGATAAAATGTGCAAATTCATGTACCACTACATATTCGATACACTCCTTCGGCGTAGCAATGAGCCATGCATTCAAGGTGATCCTTGCCTTTACGGGCTGGCACGAACCCCAGCGGGATGTCATGCTGCGAATGGTGATCTTCGGATATGGCACTCCGTATTTTTCAAATTGCGGATAAACGCTTTCTATGATCTCAGAAAACACCTGCACGGTCTGTTCTTTGAACCACTGTTGTACCAGCCGCTCCTTTTTTGTAAAATTTTCTGTTTGTTTTAAATATAGGTACAAATAGGTTCCGTCCATCTCTACCCGCTCAGTCTCTGCCTCTTTGACTTTTAAACACAGGCTTTTTCCTAAAAAGCCGAAGGTTTCTCCGTCTACATATTGTTTTGATGCTAACTCCTGCGTATTCTTCTTCGAATACTCCCGGATCGCCTGTTCTATGTAGTCCTGTTTTTCTATAATAAAATCCTCGATCCTCCACACCGGGACTCTGTTGTTTGCCGACACGCAGACGGAGCCGTCGGACTTGATGCGAAGGTTGATGTTCTTTACCGGCTTACGCTCTAAGAGGTAGGTCAGGGTGATGTTTTTTAATTGTATGTTGTGATATTCTTTTGGGGTTGTCATGTTTTTGTCCGTGATCGTTTTATTCTATATTTGCCTATAGTTTATTTATAGTTCTTTTCTGTAATTATTCTATACTTTTTATATCTTCCGGGTTTTGCTTTTATATAGTTATAGTCTTTTGTTGTTTGGTACCTATTATACCATTTTGTTTCTGTAATGTCAGTGATATATGCAGAATTTAAAAAGTGTATCAATTGGTGCGTTTTGTGTTGTATTTTTGGTGCAACTGTTGTATCATAATATTGAGGTGATGCAATGAATCCATATTACAATCAGAATTACACCCGAGAAGAAATCCAGAATGTACTTGATAAAATAAAAAAACTTGTGTTTCGTCAGGAAAATATACCATTTCTCTAAACGAAAAGCGACAGGAGAATATCGAATTTATTAACGAGTATAATATACGAAGCGATAAGCAAAAATCTATACTTATGCAGATTGAAGTAGAAGATTTCTGTCATACACTCCAGAACACGAAACCCGGTTATGAATATGAAATATTATATGTATTTGTCCCACAAGTGGAACTTTATAACGCAGATGGAGAGGAAGAAACCGTTGATATTTATACAAAATTTAATATCATCGACTTGCCAAAGGGAAATCGAACCGTTGTTATCTCATTCCACAAACGTAACAAATCCATTGACTACTTATTTAGATGACTTTTGAAAGGAGGTCACAATGATGACTCAAAAAAAGATTTTTTGTGAAGAGTGCAGAAATGATGTTGACTATATGATTACCGAAGTTCCAATGACCGGAACCATCAAAAAAACAACCTACCATTATACCGGTAAGGAGGCTCATTGTCATGATTGCGGTTCCCTATTATATGTTCCAAAAATCAATGATTACAATCTTAAGGCACTCTATGACGTTTATCGTACTGCCAATGGCATTATCCCATTAGAGCATATTATGGCGATCCCTGAAAAATATGCTATTGGAAAACGCCCGCTCTCCTTACTTTTTAGGATGGGGTGAGCAGACTTTCTCCCGCTATTATGATGGAGATATCCCAACAAAACAATACTCGGATATGCTTACGCGGCTGTACAATGACCCTGCATATTATTCCGAAATATTAGAAGCCGGAAAAGACAGCTTTAAATCCCCTGCCTCTTATGAAAAAAGCAGAAAGACGGTAGATACATTACTTGGACGAGGACTTGATACTGCAAACGAATCCAAAATATCCATAGCCATCCGATACCTTTTTAAACCGTTGCGAGGACATTACACCTTTAGCACTTCAAAAAGCGCTTTATTATATCCAGGGATTTTACAATGCCTTTTATCATACGTTTCTCTTCTCCGAAGATTGTGAGGCATGGGTTCATGGTCCGGTATATCGCGACATCTATTACCGGTATCGCGATTATCATTTCGATCCGATTGCTTCTGCTTCTGACTTTGACGACACGATATTAACCACTCAGGAAAAGACAGTTTTTGATAGCGTTATTAATTACTTTTGCTGCTATAGCGGTAAAGTATTAGAACATTTTACACACAATGAAACCCCTTGGCTATCTGCCAGAAAAGATTTATCCGCATCAGCACCTTCCGAGCGTATTATTACGCAGGAATCTATTCACGAATATTTTTCTGCCATAAAAGATAAATACCATATGGTCACCCCAAATGACATTCGTGTATACGCACAGGATATGTTTACGAATTTGTAGTATCTCCACCTTGACTTTTCAAAACGGATATGCTATATATGTTACGAATATACAATCTAAATACAAATTGCCGCCGGGTAAGCTCGCTTTACCTCATTCCGTTAGGCCTTAGAAGGAATGAGCGTAAAGGCGTTTTTTTTGATTTTTTCAGGAAAGGAAAACACAGATGAAACAACATACGATTCTCAATGATTTTATAAAATATGCCTCTCTCAATGTCCTTGGCATGATCGGACTGTCCTGCTATATTTTAGCCGACACCTTTTTATCTCTAAAGGACTGGGTGCAGACGGACTTACTGCCTTAAATCTCGCCATTCCGGTGTACAGCTTTATTCACGGAAGCGGTCTGATGATCGGCATGGGCGGAGGCACACGCTATTCTATTTTAAAAAGCCAGAACCGGCAAAAGGATATGAATCAGGTATTTACCAATGCAGCTGTTGCTTTTTTACTGCCTGCACTTTTCTTCTTCTGTGCCGGTCTGTTTTTCTCTGCCCCACTTACACATCTGCTTGGTGCAAATGAAACGGTCTTTGAAATGACACAGACTTATCTGCGGGTGATCCTGTTTTTTGCTCCGGCTTTCATGCTCAACAATCTGCTTTTATGTTTTGTCCGCAATGACGGTGCTCCACAGCTTTCCATGCTGGCTATGCTGATGGGCAGTTTTTCTAACATCCTGTTAGACTATATTTTTATTTTCCCATGTAAAATGGGGATTTTCGGTGCTGTCCTCGCAACAGGATTTGCTCCGCTGATCAGTATCCTAATACTGTCAACTTTCTTTTTCAGAAGAAAAATCATTTTCATTTAGAAAAATGCCGCATTTCTTCCGGATTGATACGCCACATCTGCTCCGATGGTCTGCCGTCTCTGATCACAGAGCTTTCGTCCGGGCATTGTGATCATTATTTTTTTAATATGATCATTTTAAATCTGCAGGGAAATACAGGTGTGGCCGCTTATGGTATCATTGCAAATATTTCTCTGGTTGTGATCTCTGTCTACACTGGAATCGCACAGGGTATCCAGCCGATCCTCAGCAGCAGCTATGGAAAGGGTAACCGCACCGCGGTACATTCTATTTTGCGTTATGCTCTGATCACAATGCTTGCTATCTCTGTTTTGGTGTACCTTGGTATTTTCTTCTGTGCCGAGCAGATTACTGCCATTTTTAACAGCGAAAAAAAAATGTCCTTCTACAGCAAACTGCTGTAAAAGGACTTGTCATTTACTTTACCGCATGTGTTTTTGCGGGATTCAATATTATTCTGTCGGTGTATTTTACCTCCACGGAATTTGCCCGCCCGGCACATGTCATCTCGCTTTTACGCGGATTTTTTGTCATTATCCCGATGGCATTTTTCCTGTCTTACCTGTTTGGCATGACCGGTTGTATGGCTCGCCTTTCCTGTAACTGAGTTGTTGGTCAGTATTCTTGGCGGAATTTTATTTTTCCGGCATAACAGATCATAGACGACTGGCTGGGAAACCACGAAATCATAAAACCGTAAAATGATAAAACTACAAAGCTATAAACCTATAAACCTATAAACCTATAAACCTATAAACCTATAAACCTATAAACCTATAAACCTATAAACCTATAAACCTATAAACCTATAAACCTATAAACCTATAAACCTATAAACCTATAAGATTATAAAATTACAGCAAGAACTCCGTCAAAAGTGTGTTTGCTGACATCAATGCCTGCTTCCGTGAAGAAAAAATCCTGCCCTCACGTTTCTCTAAATAACCTTCAGATGTCAGCTTTGCAAGTGCCGGTCCGTAGGCACCTTCAATCTCCATTCCAAAAGCTTCTTTAAAATCTGCCCTTGAAATTCCATTCGTCATGCGGAGTCCTAAAAACATGAACTCTTCCATCTGTGCTTTTTTCGTTAAGACTTCTTCATCTTCACGCTCAAAATTGCATTTACGATATTCAAACATGATATCTGTATTATGGAATCTGGTATTTTCAAACAGGGAGCTTGCTCCAATTCCCATTCCGATATAGTTCTCTCTTCGCCAATAACCTACATTATGTTTACATTCGTAACCCTCTCTTGCGTAATTTGAGATTTCATATCGGTTATAACCATGCTCTGCTAACAGTTCCTTTGTCAGCTTGTACATCCTGCGTTCTTCTTCCTCACTTGGAAGATATTTCGGTTTTCCACCGGCAGCACGGATATATTCATCCTCAGAATAACGCTCATAAAACGGCGTATCTTTTTCTATCATCAGACTGTAGGCAGAAATGTGTTCCGGTTTTAAGCGAAGCACATTTTTTAAGGTAATCTCATAGGAAATAACGGTCTGCGCAGGAAGTGCTGACATCACATCTACGTTGATATTTTCAAATCCTGCTTTTCTTGCCGCATCATAGCTCTCTAAGAAATCTTCATAGCTGTGGATCCTGCCTAACATTTTTAATTCCTGATTATTTGCAGACTGCAATCCAAAACTCAAACGATTGATCCCACTCAACCGGTAAAGTGCCAGCTTTTCTCTCGACCGTTCCCGGATTGCACTCAATCGTTATTTCCGCATCTTTTTTTTACATGAAAATACTTATAGATTTCCTGTAAAATAGAATCGATTACCTGTGCTTTTAACGTGGATGGTGTTCCTCCTCCAAAATAGATCGTCGATACCTCATAATCCTCGCAGTCATATGCCTGATATTTAATTTCATTTAATAATGCCCTGATATATTCCTTTTTCTTCAAATGCACTTGCTTCCCCTGATAAAAAGTCGCAATAGTCGCATTTTTTTTATACAAAAAGGGATATGTATATATAATTCTAAATTCTTCATGTTTTTATTATAACGCGAATCCCGTTTGCTGTACAGTTCTAATCTTGGCTTTCTGTACCGATTCCTTTTTTTCTTCCTTTTATGGTTTACAAGCATCCTCCTTATATGTTATGATTGCATAGTCAACTGTCTTGTCAGTTGTAAATTAAAGTAAATCAATTTAGAGGAGTTGTTATTATTATGTCAAAAGAACCCGGTTCATTTAAACAGTTTTTAGCACGGAAAAATGTTGTATTTTCCGCAAAACGATACGGTATTGATGCCCTTGGTGCTATGGCGCAGGGACTCTTTGCCTCCCTTCTGATGGGAACGATCCTTTCCACATTAGGCCAGCAGATCGGTTTTTGAACTGCTTGTCACGATCGGTGACTATGCCAAAGGAATCTGTGGACCTGCGATGGCAGTGTCTATCGGTTATGCTTTACAGGCACCTCCACTGGTCCTGTTTTCACTGCTGGCTGTCGGAAATGCTGCAAATACTTTGGGCGGTGCCGGTGGTCCGCTTGCTGTTTTGGTCGTGACAATTTTTGCGGCCGAATGTGGTAAAATGGTTTCTAAAGAAACGAAGATTGATATTCTCGTTACCCCGCTTGTTACCATTTTAGTCGGTTCCCTGCTCTCTATCTGGTGGGCTCCTGCAATCGGTAAAGCGGCAAGCTCTGTCGGAAACCTGATCATGTGGGCAACTGAATTACAGCCATTCTTCATGGGTATTCTGGTATCTGTCATTGTAGGTATTGCCCTGACACTTCCGATCAGCAGTGCTGCGATCTGTGCTGCACTCAGCCTGACCGGACTTGCCGGAGGTGCTGCTGTTGCCGGATGCTGTGCGCAGATGGTTGGATTTGCAGTTATGAGCTTTAAGGAAAATAAATGGGGCGGTCTGATCGCACAGGGAATTGGTACAAGCATGCTGCAGATGGGTAATATTGTAAAAAATCCACGCATCTGGATTCCACCAACACTTGCTTCTGCCATTACCGGCCCGATCGCAACCTGTATTTTTTAAAATGCAGATGAACGGTACTCCGGTATCTTCCGGTATGGGAACCTGTGGATTTGTTGGTCAGATCGGTGTATACACCGGATGGCTGAATGATATTGCTGCCGGAACAAAGACTGCTATCACAGGTTTTGACTGGCTTGGTCTGATATTGATCTGTTTTGTTCTCCCTGCAATACTGAGTGTTGTGTTCTGTGAGATTTTACGAAAGATCGGATGGATCAAAGAAGATGATTTAAAATTAGCGGACTAAGCTACAGCTTTTTGGATGTTACTACTGTTACATAGTAATTTGTTTACAAAAAGTCGGACTGCCAAGGTGTTCCTTATACATAACCCTGACAGTCCGGTTTTTATTTTTCTTTATTTTCCATCATCCAATTTCAGGACACTCATAAATGCTTCCTGCGGAATCTCTACGTTTCCGACCTGGCGCATTCGTTTCTTTCCTTCTTTCTGTTTTTCTAACAGCTTTCTCTTACGGCTGATATCACCACCGTAACATTTTGCAAGCACATCTTTTCGCATGGCTTTTACGGTTTCGCGTGCGATGATCTTGCTGCCGACTGCTGCCTGGATCGGTATCTCAAACAGGTGTCTCGGTATCTCTTCTTTCAGTTTCTCACACATCTTTCTTCCACGCTCATATGCACTTCCTTCAAATACGATAAAGGACAGGGCATCGACTTCTTCACGGTTGATCAGAATGTCGAGTTTTACCAGATTTGAACGGACATATCCTTTCATCTCATAGTCAAACGATGCATATCCTCTCGAACGTGATTTTAAAGCATCAAAGAAGTCATAGATAATCTCATTGAGCGGCAGATCATATTTTAAGAGTGCCCGTGTCTCTTCCATATATTCCATGCTGATATACGTTCCACGACGCTCCTGACACAGATCCATGATCGCTCCGATATATTCACTTGTGACCATAATTTCGGCACTGACGATCGGCTCTTCCATATATTCAATCTGTGCCGGGTCCGGTAAGTTCGACGGATTGGTCAGCTCCATCACTTCCCCATTGGTCTTATGCACCTTATAAATAACACCCGGTGCCGTTGTGACTAAGTCTAAATTATATTCTCTTTCTAAACGCTCCTGCACGATCTCTAAGTGGAGCAGTCCTAAGAATCCGCAGCGGAATCCAAAACCAAGGGCGATGGATGTCTCTGCCTCAAACTGAAGTGCCGCGTCATTTAACTGCAATTTTTCTAAAGCATCTCTTAAATCCGGATATTTTGCTCCGTCTGCCGGATAAAGACCACAGTATACCATCGGATTGACTTTTTTATATCCCGGAAGCGGCTCTTTGCATGGGCGGTTTGCATCGGTGACCGTATCTCCCACACGGGTATCCTGTACATTTTTCAGACTCGCCGTGATATAGCCTACCATGCCTGCTGAAAGTTCATCGCATGGAATGAACTGTCCTGCACCAAAATAACCGACCTCTACGACATCTGCTTTTGCTCCTGTCGCCATCATCTGAATGGTTGTCCCAACACGGACACTTCCCTCTTTGATACGGCAAAATACAATAACTCCTTTATAGGAATCATACAGCGAGTCAAAGATCAACGCCTGTAACGGTGCGTCCGGATCTCCCTGCGGTGCCGGAATTTTTTCTACGATCTGCTCTAAGACATCTTCTACATTCAATCCCGTTTTTCGCAGAAATCCTTGGCGCATCCTGTGCCTCGATTCCAATTACATCTTCGATCTCTTCCACGACACGATCCGGGTCTGCACTCGGAAGATCGATCTTATTGATGACCGGCATAACATCCAGGTCATGATCAAGGGCAAGATACACGTTCGCAAGCGTCTGTGCCTCAATTCCCTGTGCTGCATCTACCACTAAAGATCGCACCATCGCATGCTGCAAGGCTTCTGCTGACCTCATAATTAAAATCGACATGTCCCGGTGTATCTATCAGATTAAAAATATACTCTTCACCATCTTTTTGCAGTATAGACGATACGGACAGCCTGCGCCTTGATCGTAATACCTCGTTCTCTCTCTAGATCCATGTTATCGAGCACCTGTGACTGCATCTCACGACTGGTCAGAAGTCCCGTTTTTTCCAATAATACGGTCTGCTAAGGTGGATTTTCCATGATCAATATGTGCTATGATACAAAAATTACGAATTTTACTCTGGTCAATATGTGACATGACTCCTCCTTAAAACCATCCCTTTTTCTTTACAAAGAAAAACAGAATCGCAAACATAATAAAATAAATTGCTATCATCAGGTAATCAGAAAAAATGGAACACCTGCTGTAATATTGTGCTGACGATCATTGGTATAAATACGCATACCATTGCGGATATTATCTTGCTCATTTTTATCTCCTCCTGTATATCGGCTTGCATTAAAACCCACTTTATATGGTATTATTTTTTCGGTTATTCGTCAAGAAAAAAAGCAAGGCCGCCGCAGAACCCGGTCGGCGTGGCAGCCTTGCTTTTCTCCACTTTTTCTCACTCCTGTATGACCCGGTGTAGCACATCCGCAAGCGGGACCATGGCATTTTTTGCCTCCTGTAAGGTATTTGTCTGCGCTCCAACCTCGATCAACAGGCTTTTCGGCTTAAAATGCATATTATAACGATAACCTTTTAAATAAATCGGTCTTGCAAGTCCCGGATAATACTCTGCCGCTTTTAACTGCATCTGGAAGGAAAATGCCAGATTATCCTGTATGTAGGGATTTTTTAAATAGGAAATATCTCCAAGTGCCGTTGTGCGGCTGAGTCCGTTAAAAAAACATGATGGATGCCATCTGCGTGCCGTCTACTTCCGTCACAAGTCTTGTTCCCTCTGCCACTCCGTCACGGTGTAAGTCGATCACTACTTCAATACTTGGATTTTCCCTAAGAATCTGCTCAATTGCCGGCTCAGCATTGGAATAGGCATGATCTCTGTCATTGACATCATAAGTTCCGGTATGATGCAGTACATTCATTCCATATTTTTCGCGTAAGATCTGTGTCAGATATTCTCCGACTCCGACAACCGTGGTATCTAAATTCCCCGGTGCGGAATCCGCATACCCTTCCTGTGAATGTGTATGATAGATCAGGATCTGTGGACCCTCCACATTTTTTGCCAAATGCATATCCTCCGATAGCATTTTTTCTGCGTTTAACTGCTCTCCGGTAATGGTCGTGGTGCGGTCTACTGTATAAAAATTCTGTCGCAGATAATCAAAATCCGCTAATTTTTCCTTGGAAAAATTCACCACCGGCTTCTGACTTTTTTTCTCACTCTCTTCGTCTTTGTTCCGGCTGACTAATTCTCCCGTTTTTTCATCTACATGATTTTCATCCGCTGCCTCTTTTGCCCGTATCATTTCATAGGTCAGCTCGCTCTCGGATGCCGTATCATAGACCTCATTATTTTTCATATAACTGTAAAGAGGGAGTACCCGTTTAAAATACTCCCTGCTGTCTTTTGTCTGGTCATATGTCATTGCCGGCGTATAGTTTTTTAAAATGTCACTGTAGAGTTCTGTTTTTCAAACTGTGACATCATCAGCGTTCCTAAGGTATTATTTCCCTGCGTCCTGCTGCTTCTGCCCCCCACCGCGATCATTCCGGTCATCAGGACGCATACTAGCAGTCCCTTTGTTTTATTTTTTACATTTCTTTTTTATTCACTCTGTCCATAACAATATATTATATGCATGGACAGGCTGCTTTATTCTAAGAATTTGTACAGGCTGTTTTTTTTTCAAATGCCAGATTCAGTCCTTCAGATATGGTAAAAACTCAGTCTTTTTTTATGGATTCATCAATATCTTTCGGTGTTACAAAAAAAAGGAGTTCAGGGTGCAGTCCACTTCTTCGTAGTAACCGCTGATGGCATCGTTGACAATGGTAGCCGCATCTACCACGGTCGGAACTCCGATCGCGATCACCGGAATCCCGACACTCTCACGGTTCAGTCCATGTCTGTGGTTTCCCACGCCTGAGCCCGGATTGATTCCGGTATTGGTGATCTGAATGGTCCGGTTCAGCCGTTTCACACTTCTTGCCGCTAATGCGTCCACAGCTACGATACAATCCGGCTCTGTCTCCCGGATGACTCCCCGGATAATTTCCAGACTCTCCATTCCGGTCTGTGCCATGACTCCGGGTACGATACTGCTAATTAAATTGCTATGCTCTGCACCCAGGGCATATTTTCCAAATTCACGGATCACATGCCTTGTGATCATCATGTTATCCGCCACCCGCGGTCCGAGTGCGTCCGGCGTTATCTCACGGTTTCCAAGTCCTACCACTAGGACAGACAATTCCTCCCTGTTCACAGGGATCATTCCCCGCAGCACTTTTGCTAATTCTTCAGATATTTCCCTGTGATATCCGTCATCGCCGTCTGTCATTTCCTGCGCTTCTATCGTGATATAGGAGCCTCTTGGTTTTCCCATACTCTTTGCTCCGTTTTCCGTTTCTATGATCACTTCCGTAATCTTAATATTCTCTCCACGCTCTTCTTCATGGATTCGCACACCCTTCAGTTCGACGTTGTCCTCTTCAAACTTTTCTTTTTTTGTTTCTAACGCTAAATCGGTTCTTACCTGAAACATTTTCTTATCACTCCTGTTGATTTTCTTCTATTTTTTGCAAAAAAGCGGATTTTATGTATTGACAGATAATAGGGGATAACCTAAAATATAATAGTATGTTTACATTAGCGCTCCGTGTCCGCTTTGATGTAACAATCATGTAAAACAATTCAGAATCATTGGAGGTGTACAGATTGGCTAACATTAAATCAGCAAAGAAAAGAATCTTAGTAACTGAGAAAAGAACTGCTAGAAACAAATCTATCAAATCTGCTGTTAAGACATCTATTAAGAAAGTAGAGGCAGCTATCGCAGCAAAAAGATAAAGCTGCTGCTGAAGAGGCTTTAAAAGCTGCTATCGGTCAGATCAACAGAGCTGCTACAAAAGGTGTATATCATAAAAACACCGCTGCTAGAAAAGTTTCCCGTTTAACACTCGCTGTTAACAAGATGGCTTAATCCGGTAGAAAATAGATATTTATGATAAAGAAACCACCAGTACCGTCATGCTGGTGATTTTTTTATTGTCTGAAACAGGTTGTGTCGCAGAACTACTTCTTAGATATTCCAATGAACCTCAGTAAATTTGTGTTTAATAATCCGTTTTAGCGTAAATATTCACATATCATCTTACAGTTATCCTCAGTTTTTCAGACCACTCTGCTTCCTTAAAGCCAACCAGCACAGTACCGCCATTTACAACTAATTTATATTATGCTCATCCAGCCACTTTTTAGCCTTCTGGCAGGTTGAACATTTGGGATAATATACAAATAACATTTTCTCATCCCCAATCAAGTCTGATTCATCATCCTTAATAGTCTCTCTATACTTTCTTATATATTTTTTGCACAAAAAATCCTGTATTTTAACCATTGGTACAATGGTCTATAAAGTTACAACAACTCCATGCGATAGTACTCTTATTTCCACCAAGGTCATGTAGCTACAGATTCATAGATGTAAAGGCAGAGGAAGGGCTAACGACCACACCTGATTCAGAGTGTGTGCTAAATGCTCTTGCAATAGACAACCCTGTGGAGGATGCTCGCCTTTATAGTTTCCTTGGGTGCTTATTTATAGCTCTTTCATATATATTTCTTCTACTGCACCAAAGGTAGTTTTTTCCTTTCCGCTAGCCATAAATCCATACTTTTTTATAAAACTCAATAGCACGAACATTATCCACAAATACCCAAAGCATTATTTTTTAGAGTATCCTGCTTTTGAAACATCCTCTAAGATATACCCATTCCCCTGTTTTTCATCCAATAGTTTTCTATACATTGTTATAGACCTGTTAAAATTGGCACACTTATCAAGCGTTTCCTGTGACAATATATTTTTGAATGCTGCCTTCCAGCTTTCCGTTTGAACAAAAGCCAAACTTCTTTCATCGCCATTTCTAACTTTTCTAATTTCAATCATAACAATTCTCTCCGTTTATTAATAGAATTTCTACAACTCTGCAAATCTCAAGTTGTCAAGTTTCCAGCTGTTCCATTGTTCCGTTGCTCAGCTTATATACTTCTCCATAAAATTCCTTTTTTTCATCGGAACAAACGATCACGCTGTCATCACACAGACCATATATGGTGTACTCTTTCGACAATTGCATCAGTTCATCAGTTACATTTTGGTGGTCAAAATGCGGCTCGACCGAAATGTCTACACACCCTAATGCGTTATAGATTTCTAATTCATTGTGGCGGCACGTTAATGTGCATATGGCTGTCTTCCCCAAATTGATGGAGCCTGCACTCATTCCAATGATAAGACCCGGGTGCTTCCGAATAGCATCATCCAGACCATATTTCACTAAATAGGCATACTGTACAGGCGTATCACCTCCTGCCAGCCAGACCACATCCGCCTTAGAGACTGCCTTCCTTGCTTCAGCTGCATCCATGCGTCCGTCAACAACATACGAATTTTCAAAATGAATTCCGCTTTCTTCAAGCATATTCAGAAAAAGATGAAAATAGCAATCTGTCGTACCATGATCCTTTTCAAATTCGGATGCGACAAACGCAAAACTTTTCCGTTGGGTCACCAGGGTTTGAAACAGCTCACGATTCTTTCCGTGTATCCCATCAGGAAACATACTTGTTAAAACATATGTGCTCATATTCTTCTCCCAAACTTCCGATTTTTCCAACTCTACAAGCCGGAATTTAGTAAATTGAACTTCCAATGTGTTTATCTTTTCTCCATTGCGGAGCATCTCCATCATCAGCCCAATATTCATCCATTGAAATAATCTTGTTATTTGCTGTCTTAATAAATGATGTCACATGAAAAAAAGTACTCCTATCTTTGGGATAAACAGATGTGACTGTAATGGTTAAATCATTCATTCGTTCTATTCTTTCGACAACGCCATCCCAGTCTCCCGGATACTCACAATTGGCAATAATAAACTCATCAACATTAAAAATGTTCATTTGTACAATGCCAGTTGATATTTCACATATTTTAGGAAATTTAATAACTGTTATATTTAATTATCAAATTCTTCGCAAACCCTTGAAAATACTAAGTTTGTAGCAAGTGAGCTTTCCCTTACTCTTTCCCTTGTATTATATTCTCTCATTGGTTTTCATGAACCTTAATATGGGAAAAAATAAGGGAAAGAAAATTTCATAACACAGTATAACAATAACGACATGGTGAACTGATTGAAATGTTTTCGATATTTAACTCTATAACTGATTATTAAAAGAAAATGGAGATAAGATACGATGAGAACAATTTATGCAGAATACAACATAAATCACGATAGTATTGATGTTTACACAAGTGCCGGATATATGCTTCGCATTGATTGCTGGAAAGCTGAAAAAAATCTAAAAACCACATACGGATCAGAATGTGCGCTTACTTCATTGGCTGTGGATGAGCCTTTGGAATATGCAAGATTATATCTTGAGGGTAATTTACAGATGTGGGTAGATGCAGAAGACTCACTAGAGTTATAATTCTTATCCATATAAATAATATGCAAATATATATCCCATCAATATAGCGAATATACTGAAATAAAAAGTATCTTTATAATCAATTTTAACCAAAAAGAATATGTTCTTAGAGGAGGTGTCTCCCGAAAGAACATATTCTTCTATTATGTGTAATTATAAATATAGAACATGCTTTTTCTTGTGCTACAATTTCTTCACTATGAGTTACAACAATAACTGTTTTTCCCTGTTCACTTAACTCATGCAATATATTCATAACAATCTCACTATTTTTTTTGTCTAAGGAACCAGTTGGTTCGTCTGCTAATACAATCGAACATTTCTTTAGCATTAAACGAGCTAACGCAACTCTCTGCTGTTCGCCACCAGATAATTGATAGACTTTTTTGTTAATTACTTTCTGTAAACCAACTTTTTCAAGAGCTTCATTTATTAAAATATCCGTTCTACCTGATTTTTTTATTATTTCTAGATTTTCTTTTACTGTTTTGTTTTCCAAAAGGGCAAAATTTTGAAATAAAAATCCAACAACTTCTTTGAAATATTTCTGCTTTTTTCCTTTTTTTGTCACATCAAAACCATTCACAATAATAGAACCTTTGTCAGGAGTTTCAATACCTCCAATCATATTAAGTAAAGTACTTTTTCCGCATCCACTTTCGCCACTAATTACCAAAAAACTGCTATCTGGAATTTCCAAATGAAAATTTTTGAACAAAATTTTATCATTATATGCTTTGCATAGATTTTCAATTGTTATCATAAGCAACCTCCTTTTAATGATTTCGGTATGTTTGTTTTTTCAACAATTGTGATATTAAAGAAAATAATTGTAAATTCTATTAGTGCCATAAATGAACTAACAAGAATGCTAATTCCTACTTCAGTCTGTACCGATAATAAAGAATAGATAAGCATACCTACTAATATCACAAAATTTTCCACTACAATCATTTTAAGAAGTGTTTTGTGCCGTTCAAATAAACTATATCCAAAGATTTTCATCAAGGAAATTTTCATTGCATTTTCTCGGAACTCTAGTCTACTTACTGTAACAATAATCATAATATTTAAAAGCAATACAATCGTACAAAGAGAACTTAAAAATCCCACGAGTTTTATTAAAAATGTGTGATTATATAAATACTGTTCATGTACGTTTGTAATTACTAGCTGATAATTTCCAAGCATATCTTCATACTTTTTGCTGATATTTCTTAGCTGTTTTTCATCACATTGAAATAAAACTGCTCCTGCTTTATAGCTTTCAAGATACCCACCATTGACTGCTAAATCTTTGTTTGCCTGATAAATAATTATCGGATTTTTGCTTTTTTCGATACCATTTATTCTACTTGTATCTAAATAGGAAAAGTATTCTGTTTCGCTATACTCTATGTACTGAATATTTAATTGTTGTAAATTATCATGATTTAAAACATGGCTCAAGGAGTCATAGGCTAATTGCTTGTTTTTAGCAAAATATCTATTCTTTGGAATGAAAATAATCAAATCAGAAGATTCATTCTCTACTGCATTTATCTGCTTCGTAAAACCTTGTAACATATCTTTTTTGCATGATTATTTACATATATCACATCATTTTTTTATCATTTAAAATATTCAAGCATATTACAGGCTTTAATGTGTTATATTCATTCTTGTATAGTTTATTCCAAAAAGCTTCTTCTTTTTCAGCATTAAAATCAGTAGTCTTTACGGTAAAATAATTTGCATCATAATATTCTTCTAACAAATGTTCATTTGTAAATAGGTTATTATGAATACTACTAATATTAGTGGTAATTGTAAAAACAGCGGCTACCCATGCTATAAATTTTAACGAATAAATTAAAAAATCCACTCCTTTTTGTGTTTGCATTTGCGAATGCCTTTCTAATATCAAAAAAGCAAAAAGAACAATATGGAATAGTGGAAAAAGAATAATTCCAATGGAATATAAAATTGTGACGAGTCTATTCTCATATGCTCCCGATATATAATTTGACAGCAATATTTTTGCAACAATAAATAATGCAATGTCAAAAGTTACATCGAATAAAGCAGCCTTAAATGCTATGAAACCAGCACTTTCTCCTAAGGAAACTCGTACAACAACCTCTTTTTTTCGCCTAACCACTTCAATTACATTTAGAACAATCATCAATGCAATAATCATACCCCATATAATAAAAATCATGTCCTTTTCCGTAGAATTCCAATATTCTGGATAAGTTAAGCTATATTTTTCTGATAATTTCTGATATGCAGAGATAATATTGTCCTCATTTCCTATGTATGAGATAAAGTTTTCATAACCCACAGAGGTACTTTGCAATTCTGAGAGATTATGAAATTTTACTTTCGTAATTCCGGAAACTAAAGCGGTATATTCTGATTCTTCTATGTTTGCAGTATTTTTTAATGTTTGTCTGATTACTTTATCATCGCCATAAATATGAAGTGTTGAAAGGTATTTATTATTGATTTCATTGTACTGAGAAAAAAATATGTACATCATTCTCCGTTGCAGTTTCTGATACATCTTTCAGAAACTGCGACATATCTTCACTAGCAACTTCATAGCGTGATGACGTAAAATATGCTGTAGAAAAGTTCCAAAGCTGATCTTGAAATATTTCAGATTGCATAAGTATTCCAAAAATCAGGAAACAAAACAAACATAAGTTTTTAATTGCTTTCATTTATTTCAACCCCAGATTCCATACTTTATTTGCTTTTTCAAATATCGTAGTCAATATTGTGCTATTTTCATCAACAATCCATTGATCTTCTTGATCTTCAGCTTTTTTGCTACTTGACAACATAATTTGAGTATTCAAATCCTTATAGTCATTAAATAGCACGCCTTGACTTATTCCTTGGTGAAATGGTTTTATCCAAATAATTAGTGCATATCGAACATCTGACTCAGCTATCGCAAGATTTCCATTCCAAAGCAAATAATCAGGGACAGACACACTATACTGGAATCCATCTTTATCTGTGTAAATTTTTACTCCAGATTCTTCTATTTCAGGGAAGTCTTTCTGAAATTCGTTATATGGTTTATAACTCCCGAAGTACCAAAATAAATTATAGCAACAGAACAAAATAACCAAAACAATTCCTATATATTTTATTTTTTTCTTCATTTATATACACTCCACAAAAAAGAGTGGTTGGAATTCCAACCACTCAGCCATTATCCCGAACCTTTGTTTAGTAGCTATTACCGTAGGTAATACTATTTCCTTTATGAGCAACCTCAATTTTAGACCAATTACCTTTACCAACATTTGAACCCGAAAAAGAACCATTTCCATTTTTGACATATGCGTAATGATCTTTAGTTGAATGATATGCGTGTGCATAATCTTCATTAATAGCAAGAGTATTATAACCATAAGTCAAAACACCTTTTCCGCCATCAGATGTAGTGCTCAATTCCCACTTTTTATCAAATGTCTTATTCCCGTTTGTAACAGAAAATGCCATTACTGGAATTGATGAAGAAATTAACATTGCACTAATAGCTACCCCTACAATCACTTTCTTTGCTCTCATAAGTTTTACCTCCTTTGATCTGCTGTATTTCTATTTATATTTTATCAAATATTTTGTATCCAGTCAATCAGTATCTTGACTTATATAGCGTCGAATTGTAAGATATATTCCTTGTAAAATTAACCAAAAGAACAACAGATTTATTGATAATGCTTTTTTAATTACTTCTCCAAAATAAATGATGACAGCCGCACTTGTCAGTATCATCAGTAGAGTAATGACATCCCAACACTTTTCCCTATATAATTCTATAACCTTTATTTCTATCAGTATCGCCAGTATCCCTGTTCCTGCCACACATATTCCTACAATCAATATTAGCAATATCCAATATACCATTCCGGCTATAAAAGGATTTGGAATTTTTGTGCTAATCTGTGCCACAGATTGCCCGACCTCAATCGTCCAACCAATAAAAGTTTGTATGAATGACGCTGCATCATGGAAGAATGATTTGCAATCGGAAAGGAGCACATCTGACTGTACTGCCTGAAAAAGAGTGGTTGTCAGCGAATACCATGCAAGAAGGAACAAGGTTGTTTGGAACATTACCGTTTTTGCTTTATATTGTCCTGCAAGTCGCTCTTTTTGTGTTTCGTATTTGCTTTTGCATTCTGATAGTCTGTCCGGTCACAGGCTTCACATTTTTCATAGAGTACCGGCTTTTCTACCGGTATCTCTACGATTTTCTGATGTGTCCGGGCATAATCCCGTTGTTGTGTTAAGCATCGTATTTTATCTTGACATTCCCCTATCGTGACGTTTGCGCTTCGCAGCTTCTCTTTCTCGTTCCGCAATGCTCTGTCTGCTAGCTTCAAGTCGTTCTTTAATGCTTGAATATTCCCGGCTCTGTTCTCTTTGTTTAATTTCTCGTTCAAGGTCAGAGATTCGTTGAGCTGCGTCTTCAGTTCCACGATACCTTAACATATCCAGTCGAAAACACAAGGGTATATAAACGAGCAAGCTCGCCCTTGTGTTTTCTTTGTGTCTATGTTGCGTTCTCGTCACAGCAAACGACACGAACACACTGGCGAAAATGAACCAACAAAACGAAAAAAGAAAGGAGCGTATACTTCACAGACGGTGTTAAGGATACTTACCAGATGAAACCGTACATTGCACCGACCGCTGCTGAGTTGGAACAATTTCTTTCCTCTCTAAATTAAATCTTGCCGAAGCAGTGATGTGTCAGACTTTCCTGACACATCGCCGCTTTGCACTTCACAAAATCCGCTGCCAGGAGGTGATGAAATGAGTATGGTAAATGCTGACTCCGTTCAGCTATTCGCAATGCTGAAAAAAATGCAGGATTCCATTTCCTCCATCGAAACTACCAAAAAATCTGTAAAGATGAAATATGAACAGTTAGGTGCTGGATGGCAAGATAAAAAATACAACGAGTTGGGCGTGGTTGTAAGAGACTGCAACAAGGCTCTCAATGACATATTGGTAATTATGCTTCAAGCAGAAAAATATGTGGCTTTACTCGCCAAGAGCCTTAGTGAATACGAAAGTGTTCAACTAGGATCTACAAATGGAATATCTGCAAGCACACCTCAGACCAGTAGTTTTGCTGTTACACCATCAAGTGCAGATACAACCACCTTTGAGTCAAATACCTTTGGTTCTAATCTTGCATTTGTTCAAGACAGACTATCAGCTGAACGATATTTTTCCCGTGGAAATCACTATGAAGAATATCGAGATTATTGGGAGAACGGGAACTATACCTTTTCTCGAAATGAAAATCCAGAACTCGTATACGTTAGAGCAAGGGATATTGAAGGAGTTTATCTCAGTGACCGAGAACTTGGGAACCCGGAAGGATTTTGGACACGGAATGGTCGAGAGGGATGGTCGAGAGAAAACATTCTAAGGCGAGCTTCGCACATCCAAGATGTTCGTCAAAATACTGAGTCAGGAATGTCTTTGGATGAGCTTTCACAAAACCCAGTGTTAGATGATACCATTCGTAGCTATTACAATAATCCTGTCCAGGTTGCGCAGGTAGGTTCTTATTATGTATTTCAGAGTGATGGGCGACATCGAACACTTGCAGCTCAATCGCTTGATACATATATCCCGGTTTTAGTAACAGGTAGCTACACTCGAAATGATTAACAAATGAGGAGGTGAGTGTTTGAGCAACGTAAATGCTGATGCAACTCAATTACTGACAATACTGAAAAATATGCGGACCTCCATTTCTTCTATCGAAACTACAAGAAGTTCTGTGAAGATGAAATATCAGCAATTGGGAATTGGATGGAATGACAAGAAGTACGATGAGCTGGGAACTATCGTAAAAGATTGCAACAAAGCCCTGAATGATATTTTACAGATTATGCTTCAGGCCGAAAAATACGTTGCTTCACTTGCCAAAAGTGTACAAGAATATGATAATGTTAATTTGGACACTCCTTCTGCACGAAATTCTTTCCTCCAGGGTCTGCAAACACCTAATGTTGGTAATTCGTCTTATCAGTATTGCCTTGGCGTGCTAACCCAAGGTAGCACACCAGACGGATATATCGCTGTTATATCACAACGCCATGAAAATGCAGAGCAGAATGTCAGAGAAGTGTTTGACCATTTCGCTGGTAAACTGATGATACAAGATTCTGAATATCCACCGGATCAGACAGCACATTACTCACCGGGAAATTATATAGGGCATTCACGAGGAGTCTACTACAATGCAGCTTCTGATATGACAAATCCAAGAGGTGCAGGAACAACTTATTTCCACGAGCTTGCTCACATGATCGACCATGCTTCGTGCAACTATCGGAGCAATCTATCCAATACTCCAGAATTTGCTGAGGCACTGGTTGAGGACGGACAAAGAATCCTGAGCTTATATAACAATCTTCCAGTGGAAAAGCAAACTGCTTTTCTGACCCGTATTAGGCAGGATTCAGCTCACTCCTTCTCGGACTTAATTGATGCGACAACAAATGGTCAATTGCACGGAAATTATGGTCACTCAAGGAACTATTGGACGAGACCGGGCAATCTACAAGCAGAAGCCTTTGCCCACTTTTTTGAAGCGTCTATGGGAGACCAAGGCAAATTAGAGCTATTAGCAAATTTCTTTCCTACAGCGTTTGGTATTTTTTCTTCAATGATTGATTCTATTAGACCAGATAATCATGTTAGGGTCTTGAGCAGAGAAAGGTAGGTGCATACAATGGACAAAAACAAGAGCGTTGCAGATTTTATGAATAGCTTCCTTAATACACCTGAACCGAAAATTGATAATGAGTATTATGAAATCGAAGAACAGTATTTTCGGCAATTCGGTCATGGTGTCCCAAGGGAAATGTTGCCTGATAGCATTTCAACGGAACAAATTAAACAAGCCATGAAAAAATGCATTCTTTCCAAAAAGGATAATCTCTTTGAACTATTAGGCATCATTATCAACGATAATTATTTATATTAAGAAAAGGAACGACGACATGGATGAAGACAACATTATAACTTTGAATGATGAGAATGGGAACGAAGTTGAATTTGAATTTCTTGACTTAATACCGTATCGCCAGAACGAATATGTTGTCCTGCTTCCTATTGGAGATTCGGATGGGCAAGTTGTTATTTTGCAGCTGAAAGAAATTGACGATGAAACAGAAGAATATGTTGGTGTTGAAAACGAATTTGTGTTAGAGACTGTCTTTGCTCTGTTCAAAGAGCGAAACAAAGATTTCTTTACATTTGAGTAATTAAACAATGCAAGCTCAAACCAACAACACGATAAAAGGGGGGTGCATTATGGATATTTGGCATCGTGTAGGCAGAATTGTTCGCTTCTCAAACTTAGGAACTCTTCTGTTCTTTACTCTTAATATTCTGCTGATTGTTGCTGTGTTCGGTTCGTCAGGAAGCATTGTTGAACTGATTTGTATTTACTTTTTCACAGTAGCTATCAGCTTATCCCCATTAGGCGAAATGTGCCTGGCTGCCTTCGCAGGAGCAAGCGATATAAAAAGAGTAGATATAAAACTTCGAGTTGTCCCGCTGGTTCAATATGTTTTAGATAAAGCAAAAGAGAACACATCATACTGTCCTAAAAAAGTGAAAGTGAAGATTATCCATGATCCTGCTCCAAATGCATTTGCTCTAGGTAGGCAAACACTATGCATAACTGACGGATTGCTTTTACTCTCCGATGATATGATACTTGGAATTCTCGCCCATGAGATCGGACATCTCTCATACGGACATACTGTTATCCAATTATTGATTGGCGGGGGCAATATATTTATATCCGGGTGCCTCCTGTTAATCAAAATATCCTACTGGATTTTTTCTGCAATCATGGGGCTGTTCGCAATATGCTCTCGTAGTGGTGTAATGGGTATAATTAATCCTGAATGATGGTGTCCTTTCCATCTACGCACTGTACGAAGTCCAGACTACCCGGCAGATCTCTGGTATTCATTGCACCCAGGGCTTTTCTCTGCGTGTCAGGAAGTGCATAGTAGGCTCGCAGGGCATCATCAAAGGAACTGTATTCCTTGATGTCCAGCGCACCCCGCTTCTGAATGTCCTCGGCAACATAAAAATGATCGATGAAGTGTTCCGGTTCCTGCTGTTCGGGTTCCGCACTGGCTCTGACCTGTGCGTGTGCCTTTTCGTCAGGGTAGTCCCCATAGATACGGATGCACTTATGCTCCTGCTGATCGTAAACGGCAGCACCATCGTACTTGAATCCGTCATCCTCCATGGTTCCGTCCACATAGCCCTGGGCAGCTTTTTCCGCTTCTTCCAGAGTGTAGTAGTCCAGTTTATCATCGAAGCCGTTTTCAAAGTGATGGTAGGCGGCAACCAGATAGCGGGGAGCCATGCGCTCCTCGTAGCTGTTAATCATCTCAGGTGTCAGCCATTCTGGTTTGTCGGGAATCATTTCATACAGCTCACGCATCTTGGCAATCTGTGCATGGCGGTTGCCTGCCCACAGATGCTTTTCGCTGTGCTGTCCTGCACCAAGGAAGTATTCGCAGTCCATACGCAGACGGTCTAACAGCTGATACTCAGGGGTGTAGTCCCTCGGTTCGGTTTTGCCCAGAAAATCCTCTGTAACGGGCTTTTCTTCGGTTTGGGCATCAACCCTTACCGCATGGTTTCTTTCGTCCTGAGAGAGCATACGCTCGAAATTCTCACGATTCTCGGCACGGAAGATGGGATAAGCAAGCGTATCTACACATGACTTGACCTTCCAAAGGCGGTGTAAATCGTCTCTGACGGTCTTAAACTCGCCATAGGTGGTGTTGTGCGCCTGTTCCAGCTCGTCATACTCGTCGGACAGCTTTTTCATATCCACCTTGCCGTCCGGGAACTCCTCGGTCAGCTTGCGTCTGGCGGTGTAGAACATTTTCAGCTCGTCGGCGTGTTCTGCCTTGTACTTGGCTCTGGACTTCTCAAACTTGATTTTCTGCAAGCCGTCACAGACAGGCTTCAAGCTCTGGAAGGTAGCGGAGTAGTCATAAAGCCGCTTGATTTCTTTCATTCGTGCGGTCTGCCCGTCCAGCGTTTTCTTCAAGCTCTCTGTGGTGGAGCTGTGTTCATTGACATGGCTTTCCAAATCTTCAAGGGTGTAAATGCCGTTTGCCCGGAGATAATTGAAAGTCTCGTTCATCTCCTTTAGGTTGCTGATTTTGCCTTTCTGGGAATAAGCCCCGGCTTTGCGCTGGGTGTAATAGGCGTTCAGCAGAGAAACAAGGTCGGGTGCCTGCGGCTTGGCAAGCTCCGCTTTTGCTTTTGCTTCGGCAATCCAATCGAACAGGAGAGCGATTTTCTTCTTGACCTCACGGATAAGGGCGTTGGTTGCCTTTATCATGCGGTTGAACTCGCCCTTTTCGGTGCGTATGCCTTTCTTCTCCCATTGCCCGGACGGTTGCGCCCTTCATGGATAGTGGGGAAGTAAATCCACGCCTTGCCGTTCATAGCTTCGGTGGTCGATACGAACATCAATACCTTTTTCCGCAAACTTGGCATTGCACAGCTCCGCCCATGCTTCACGCCAATGTTCCAGCGTTTCGGGACTGCCCCAGTCGGTAGTGGGAACGGCGTTGAAAACAAACTCTCCGTTCTGGTCTCGGATACGGTTGCCGTCCTCGTCCAGTTCGTACACCCGGCGTTGCTTTAGTCCCCATTTGCCGTTCTGCTCGATGGGACGGATGGGGCAAAGCACATGAAAATGTGGATTGGGTATGCCGCCGTCCTCACGGTCTGGCTGGTGTACGGCGAAGTCAACCACCATGCCCCGGCTCACAAAGTTCTCCAACAAAAACTGCCTTGCAAGAGCGATGTTTTCCTCAAGGGAAAATTCATTCTGCAAGGCAATGTCAAAGCTGTATGCAAGCTGGGCGTTCTTTCCACGCTCGGCTTTTTCCACGGCATTCCACAAGGTCTGACGGTCTGCAAATTCCGGGGGAGCATGGGACGGCAGGAGAATGTCGGAGCAGATCACGCCGCCCTTTCTGGTGTAGTCGCTGTACTCGCCGTAATACTCGCTATACAATCGCTCCCCGGCTCGGTAGGCGGCAGAAGCGATAGCGGACTGTCCTGTGCTTCGCTTAGTCTGCGTGACGCTCAGATGAAATAGTGCCATCGGCTTTCAACTCCTTTTCTCTGTTTGCTTGGCTGATGTGGGTAATCGCCATGTGACGGACGGCTTGCTGAACTTCGGACAGAGAAAAGATTTGTTCCATCAGCTCTGTCATTTCGGTGCGTGTGAGATCTTTGACCTCCGGGGCAAGGCTCTCAATCGTGCCGCCCAGATTGCAAAGACGGTGGGTGCGCTTTTGTCTCTCGCCTTTCTCCAGATACTTCTTTCTGTTCTCCAGACGCTCCAGCTTGTGCTGTTCCTGTGCAAGCTGTGTCTCGACCTGTTCCTTTTCGGCTCGGAGCTGTTCAAGGTTTTTCGGTTTTGCCATTTTTCGTGACCTCCTTTTTTGAAAATGGGGATAAAAAAGACCGTCAACTTTTCGCAGATTGCGACCAGTCAACGGTCAGTTTTTCGGTATTCAGTTGTTGTGTTCAGTTCGGTAAATTGAAGTTGGTCAAAGTTGTTGGCGAAGATATTCCACAACATTTCCATTCGTATCATAGAAACAGATGTTTCCTACATTGAGGGGCAGGACAATGGCGAAAGGCTTGCCACTATCAATATCAATCACCTGAATGCCGTTGCCATCATCTACTTCAAGTCGAACAATATTTTGGGTATTCATTGAGATAAATGCCCTTTCGTTATTTCCCTCAACAACAAACTCTGCAATGTAATCATCAACCTCAACTATATCTCCACCACCACGGAAGAAATATCCAAAAGACAAGCCAGGGCGATTTACATAGACAGAAAAAGTGTGGTCTGTCTTGTCCTGTGGGTAAGAAATAAATGCAGCCATTGTGTCGGAAATGCTTCCATCAACAATCCAATCATCCAAAATTTTTTGAAGATTGGCGAATGTCTGCTTCTAAACTGTTTGCGGTTTTACCAATGTCATTGTTTGCATAAAGGAAACCGAAAACCAACACACAAGCCAAAATAACACCCAAGAGGATTATGGGTAATTTCTTTTTCATAGAATCACACTCCTTTATCAAATTAAGATTCTTGATTTTCAAACTTGCTGGCGGCGAACGGTTTGTCAAAACCGTTTGCGGACGGCAAGTCCACAGGGGATAGCCGCTTTAGCGGCGCAAGGGGGTGTAGCCACCTTGACGGAACGAAGTGACGCAACATTCTCGGTCATGCAGTTTTCTTCTGCTGACGGAGAATGAAGCTCCGCAGGACGCACTACTACTCCTCGACAGAGAGTATAGAAGTGCGCCCTTTAGTTCCTAAAGGGATTTTATCAGTTCGCCAAACTTGAATCTGTCGTATTAGAGATTCTTCGCTTGCAGCTCCCTTAACGATTTCTTCGCTGGCGAAGTTGGTATCGACCGATACATCACCGGCTACAAACTGTGATAATCAAAAATAAACACATTTGCCGATATTTTCTTGTTTACTCCACCGATCAACGGCTCAATATTAAAAAATCTCGGAAACCAAGAACGCTACAACATAGCAGATCGGTTGGTGTATCATGTAAATAATAAGCGAATGTTTCCCTAAAAAGTTAATACCTGGAACTTTCCATTTTCCAAATAGCCGGTTAATCAGTCCCTTTTCCTGTAAGAAACTGTACAGGAAATATCCTGTTGCAAATAAGAAAATCCATGGGAGCAACGGAAAATAGTCGGTAGATGAAAAGCCAGCTTGCGGAAATCCAATATAAGCTAATACCGATTTCAACCATGTAACATTCAGCAAATTATCAGATAGTTGGATAGGGTCTTGCTTCGTCCAACTTCTGAGAATGAGGAATAGCACAAAACTAACGCTTACCCCAACCCCAGCCGGGATTTTTTTCAGAAGCTTATCCAGTAAAATCCATATCAAAATACAGCTGCCAATAAGCGTTAGAACGCCGTAGCGCACCCGATCATTGGGAAGAACTATGGCGGTAACGAGCGAAACGATCACACCACCACCAAACGCCCACAATCCCCTTTTCATGTGTTTTTTTCCTAAATGCCAGCTGAACCCAGCCAGCAAAATAAAAGTCCAGCAAATGGATTGCTGCCAAATATAGGCACCGTGGGACTTATACCATGGAATATCTGCATTATACAGATAAACTAAATCCCATAAGAAATGATACGAAATCATTTCAATAATGGTTATACCTCTTATCAAATCAATAAACGGTAAACGCTGCTTTATTTGCGTTGTTTCCAGCAAAATTTCATCACCCCTTTTATTTACTCCAAACTGATTTTCTTCATGTTCTGTACCTCTTTCGTAAACTCTGATTTGTTGCTCACTTTTCGTATTCAAATTATACCATAAAACTTGTGAACAGTTCTACCGCAACTTTGGACTATATGAGAAAAGTCCGAACAGTTTTCTGCCCGGACTTCCTCGCTCAATCATAAATCAATTCCGCTTTCACAATCTCCTCTGCCTGTGCCTTGCAAGCGTTCATCTGCCGCACCCATTCAATTTGGTTTTCGGCTTTCAGCCTTTCGGTCACGCCGTACTGCTTTGCCAGCTTCGGCACGATCAGCTCCATGCGGTTTCGTGCCGCTTCTTCAATCTCGGCGCAATGTTCAAAGAGCTTGTCGGATAGTACCAGTTCATTGAACAGTATCGGGCGGTGCATTTCCAGATACACCTTGCGAAGTCTGCCGTAGTGTCCGAGGGGCTTGCTCTTGCGGATAACAATGTTCGGGATAAGATAATCTCCGTTCTGTGTGTAAGTGATATTCATGCTGTTTGTACTCCTTTCATTGGCTCTCTCTGCGGTAAACTGCTGACAGGGACGAATACGCCCTTTGCAATATCCTCCGCACGAAGGGCGGCTTTCTTGGCTTCGATTTCTGCTTTTTTTCTCCCCTTGATTTTGTCCTCGTATTGCTTCTGCACTCCGCTGGCTTTCCGTTTCAAGTAGTTCTGATGAAGCCTGTCCTTGCGTTCCTCACGCCTGCGGATTTCCTCCAATTCCTCCGGGGTCAGCTCAACTTCTCCAAACGCCGGGGGAACGAAACGCCCAACAAAATTGAAGTAAATCTCTACCTCCTGCGTGGTCTGTATACTGCCCTTGCGGTCACGCTCATGCACAAGAATTTTCTCAATAAACTCGTTGAGCATGGCAATGGTCAGCTTGTCGAAGTTCTCATACTTATCAATCAGAGCGATAAAACGGTCAGCGTTCTTTTCGTGCGTTTCATAGCTCCTGATAGCCTTTTCCAGAGCAGAGATTTCAGCGGTAACCTCGGCTTGCTCCTTTGCGTATTGAGCGTCCAGAGTGGCATATCTGCTGTCGGACAGCTTTCCTAAAATGTTGTCCTCATAGATTTTGCAGAGCAGGACTTCCAGCTCGGAAACTCTCTGCTTTGCGGTGGCAAGGCGTGTGCGCTGTTTCTTAACCTCCGCTGTCTGCTGGCTGGACTGCGCTTCCTGTACCACTCGGACAAACTCGGCTCGGTCATGCTTCGCATATTCGGCAATGGCTTTGAGCATTTCGGAAACAAGGGACAGTACCACATCTTCATTGATACGGTGCTGTGTCGTGCAGAGCTTTCCAACTGGGACTTTGCTGTATTGGGAACAGGTATATTGAGAAATACGCTTGCCGTTGTTGGTGCGGTGGACATACATCTTGCCACCGCAATCGGCGCAATAGAGCAAGCCCGTGAGGGGAGCTGCTTCGCCCCAGCCGTCTGGGTAGCGTCTGACATTCCCACGGATTTTCTGCACGAGGTCAAAGGTCTGCTGGTCAATGATAGGCTCATGGGTATTCTCGAAAATTGTCCATTCGTCCTCCGGGACATAATGGCTTTTCTTGTCCTTGAAGTGCTTTCGGGTCTTGAAGTTGATGGTGTGTCCCAGATATTCACGCTTTTCAAGAATGTTGCAGATGGTGGAAGAACCCCAGCCGTACACATCTTTGAAAGTCTTGTTTTTGTTCACGCCCTCGCCGTGTTGGGCAAGGTAAGCAGACGGAATGAGGACTTTTTCTTCTTTCAGCTTGCTGGCGATCTGATACGGACCGTAGCCCTCAATCGTCATGGCAAAGATGCGCTTGACCACCTCTGCGGCTTCGGGGTCAACCAACCATTGGTCTCTGGCTTCGTTCCAGAGATAGCCGTAAATGACCGTGCCTGTGAGGTGCTTGCCGGACTTGCCTTTGGACTGGAAGGTGGAACGGATTTTACGGCTGGTGTCTCTGGCGTAATACTCGTTCATAATGTTGCGGAAAGGGGTAAAATCATCGTCACCTCTGGCACTATCCACGCCGTCATTGATGGCGATAAGTCGCACGCCACGCTGACGCAGGATTTCCATAATCTGACCGACTTTCAGATAGTCACGACCCATGCGGCTCATGTCCTTGATACACAGGTACTCCACATTCCCAGCTTCCACTTCTTTCATCATTGCCAAAAATCCGGGACGGTCAAAGCAAGTACCACTAATGCCATCGTCCGTGAAATGGACAATGTTTGTAAAGCCCTGCCGTGCGGCGAAGTCCTCCAACATTGCTTTTTGATTCGATATGGAGTTGCTCTCACGCTGTTGGTCATCATCTTTGCCAAAGTCATCACGGCTCAACCGTTCATACAGAGCAGTGATTTTTTCGTTTTTTCTCATAACTTGCGCTCCTTTCTTCGGTTTTAGGTTGTGTGTTCTAAGAGACTTCCAAACCGCTTGATTAAGAAGTCTTTTAGAGCATACAACACCGGCCGCAAGCTTGTACTTGCGATATTGCCTTACTGCAAAGTGTTCCGGATTTTCTGCTTCCAGTTCTTCAAACAATTCATCCACTGCATTTTTAAATTCTTCATCATCCTCCCTAGTCTCACTGGCATTGATAAATTCCAACAGAGTAGAAAAGTTCTGTTCTTCCTCTGGTGCTTCATACCAGATGTATCCGATCAGTGCAGAATACAATAGACGTTCCGCTTTGACCCAGAAATCTTCCGTTGATTTTTCGCCCTCACCCTTGGTATTTGCGATAATGGTATTGACCAGCTTTAAGATGTCTTTTTCACTCCGTATATAATGGAACGGATTGTAATGCATGGACTTTTTAAAGTTGATCGTATTTAATACCTTGATCCGGTATCCTCCATTTACCAGCATCTTCCCGCATTCAACAATGATCGTTCCCTTCGGATCAGTGACCACATAGGATACGTGATCTGTCATCTGCATAAGGTTGGGCTTCACATAGAATCTTGTCTTACCAGATCCGGAACCACCGATAACGATCACATTCTTATTTCTGGCATACTTCGGAGCTTTTGGCCGGCTCTTCATGGTCAGACGTTCTGTTTCTGTGAGGATGACATTGTTTTCAAAAACCGGATCCATAAAGGGTTCGATATCTTTTCTGTTTCCCCATCTTGCAGAGCCATATTCCACACCCTGCCGGAACTTCTTTGCATTTTTAGAACGATAGTAGACCACCAGCTTTAATGCACCTGCAACCAGAACACCTACTGTAAGATCCTGCAAAGCGATACTTGGCAGCCAGCTTAAAAATGCCAGTCGGAAATTGACTAACATCACGCCAAGTCTCTGGACCATGCTTTCTCCCAGGCAATGCCGGTACAGCCAGGATCCTTTATCTGCTACATAGAAGATAAAAAGAAATATGGGAGATTTAAGATCACCAGCCGTTTGATCTGGATCTTCTGTAATTTTTCCCGGATCATCGTTCCTGACCTCTGGATTTTTGTCTCTGCTTCACACGCTGGCGGTGCTTTGCTTTTCTTTCTACAGATTTCTGCAGTTTCTTTCTGACGGATGGTTTCTTCGCCTGTTTCTTTTTCAGTTCTACTCCGGCATATTCCCGGAAAGCCGCTGTCATCACATCCACATCTTTAGCCTTAAAGAAGACCAGATATTTCGGTGGATCCGCACCGACTTCTTTTTTTTCAGGCTGTAATCAATCCCGTATTTTTTCTTGCCACACGGTCAAAGGATTTGATATTTTCATCTGTGATCTTTATGTTGGAAAGCTGTACTCCCTGTGCATTCAGTTGCTTGATGGTCTGCTTTCCATGTGGCTTTTTTTTTCAATCTTTTTTCGGGCTTTTTCCCTTCCTTTCTCCTGAGCCCGTCCGGTCTTTTCAGCCATTTTCACCTGCGTTGCTTTCTGTTTCCTCCGGTTGTCCATTTCCAGGAACTTCCGAAGGGCTGCTTTTAGCACACTGGCAGTGATCTTGAACTCCCTGGATGCTCAGGCTGATCACTTTCTGATTTACTTCTTCCTGCAATTACCCACGTCCTTTTCTTTCCTTTCATTTCAGAATGAAGACGGGCAATACAATATCCGATGCATGGAACATGTTTTCCATACGGACAGCCACCACATGGTGTTGTTTTTACTGCTTTTTTCTTTTTTCCGGAAGCAGATAGTGGCACTGTTTCAAGCTACAGCCTTTCTTTTTGCCTCCCCACCAGTAACAGTACTTGCAGGACCATGGCTTTTCTTCGCTGTACTTTCTTCCCTCAATAGCTGCATTTGGTTCTATGATCAGATCTTTATTAGTCTTCATTCTGTTCTTCCTCTTTTCTCATGATTTCTGTCAGTTTTTTCTCTGCCTGACTTCCGGCAGCAATGAGACAATACAAAACTGTAAATATTGCCGCTGCTCCCAGAAGAGCAACAAAAATAATGATATTTCTCATGGTTTCTCCCATCTAAAAAAGCGTCCACAGATTCCTTTCGGTTTCCATGAACGCTCATTCTTATTTGATTAGTGTTTCTTTTTTCTCATAAATGCAAGGGCTCCTGTACCAGTCGCACCAATGCCGAGAAGTATAAACCACAGCCACAGATTGGTGTTATCCCCAGTCTTTGGTGAATCACTGACAGGTTTTCCACCATCCGGTGTCTTTTTCTGCCGGTTTTTCCTCATCTACCATGGTTACATGCTGTACTTCACTAGTATCCTTTACTTCGAATTCCACATCTTTTGCAACCAGATAGCCATCCGGTGCTGTTTCTTCACGGAGAGTGTATTTTCCGATCGGAAGCATTTCGATGTAATGTGCTTTCTCTGTACTGGTCCAGCTTTCCACAACTTTTCCATCCTGATCAAGGATTGTGAGTTTCGCTCCCGGAAGTTCTTTTCCGGCGATATCCTGTTTGGAGATTTTCACCTTCGTTACATCATCCTTCATCTCAACTTTCTGCACATCGGCAGTATCTTTGATCGTGAACTTTACGCTTTCAGCTGTCACGTAACCATCAGCCGGTTTTGTTTCAACCAGTGTGTATTCTTTTCCGACAGTCAGCTCACGGATCACATGTGCTTCTTTACCGGAAGTCCATTCATCCACGATATTTCCATCGGCATCTACCACTTTCAGCTTACATCCTAGAAGTTCTTTTCCGGTTGTCAGACTGGATTTGGTAAATTCTACAACGGTTGGCTGATTCTCAAAGGTAAAATCATAGGTTACCACACCTTTGACCTTATCGGCCAGTGTAACAGAATCCAGGAATTCTCCCTTTTTGTTGATGATGAGTTCACCAACCGGTACCTCGTCCTTCATTTCCACTTTTTGAACCTCTCCGGTATCTTTGACTGTGAATGTCACATCATTGGCTACCAGATAACCATGTGGTGCAAACTCTTCATGTAGGGTATAATTCTCACCCACTTTCAGATATTTGATCACATGCGGTGCATCTTTGGAAGATGTCCAGCTGTTTCTCTACTACATTTCCATCTTTATCCGTTACTTTCAGATAAGCTCCATCCAGTTCTACACCGGTTGTTGCATCTGATTTTGTGATCTCAACAGTTGTCGGCTGGTTCTTCTTTACGGATTTTAATGTTACTGTCTGTACATCCTGCCCCTGATAAGAAGCATCAAATCTCAGTACTTCATCCGAAGATATGAATCCATCTGGTGCTTTCAGTTCTTTTACATAATAGCTTCCAAGTGGAAGATCCAGTGTACATGCTGCCTGACCTTTTTCATCAGAAGTCATTTCCTGTAAAAGAGTATCTGCTTTGACGATCACTTTTCCATCTTTCGTCTGAATGTCTTTTGCATTGTAAATACCGAACACTGCTCCGGCTACTGTATTGCCTGTCTCAGCATCCTGTTTTTCGACCGTAATCGACACTTTCTGTCGTTCATCTGTGACAGAGATTTCTTTCTCGATCACTGCAGTATCCTGATCCGCATAAGCAAATTCGACATTTTCCGGCACAGTATTTAACACATAAGTGTCCGGTGCATTCTTCTCTTTGACATAGTATCTGCCAAGTGGAAGATTCTTTACGGTTGCATAACCATCTGCATCCGTTGTGACGGTTGCTACCAGTGCATCCTTTGCAAAATACAGAGTTCTCTGTCCATCTGCATCTACCTGATGATCGGCAGTATAAATATCCTCTGCCGCATAGACTTCAAATTCAGCACCTGCAAGTCCAGCCATTTCATACTGGAAGTCCTTATCAAATCCCTTTAACACTTCACCCCTGTTTACAGATCTTTAACTGACCTTTGACCGGGGCGTTGGTATATTCCACATCAATGACTGCATCTCCTGTGACAGGATCGGTCAGATAAGCAGTATCTGTATCAACGGCAACTGTCACATAGTTTTTGGATATTGTGTACCCATCGGGTGCCGTCACTTCCTCAATCCTGTAGTTACCAGGTTTCAGATTCTTTGGCAGTACCAGGTATCCTTCCTCATTTGTGAAATAGGATTTGTGTACCGTTGGCTTCGGATAGGATGTTGTCTGTTCCACATATTTCTGGTTATCCAGGTCATATACCTTGAACTCAGTATTTGCCAGGAGTACAGATTTCTGTGTTTCTGCATCCTTTTTGATGATCTTTAATTTTGCTTTGAATTCTTTATCCAGCAGCACTCGCCATGTCTGCGGTGTATCCGGATGATTCTCTGTGATCTTCACTACAAAATCATCGACCGGTGCATAGTTGTGTTTGCTTGTGGTTTCTCTTACCACATAAGTTCCATATGGAAGCGGAATCGATCTTGCATATCCTTTTTCATCGGTAAACATTTCTGTCTGACCATCTGCAGTCAGTACAACTGGTCTGGCTGAATCAAAATCATAACTTCCATCTGCTTTTACTTTCAGATCACTGACAAGCCATGCTGAAAAACCAACTCCCTGCAGAAGATCTGCATCGGTCTTTCCATTGTTTGCGGCTTTAATGATCTTCGGAACGGCTGCTTGATGACAGTTTCTTTACATACAGAAGTTCTTTCTACTGTCGGAACAGTAGCACCTTCGTAAGTACAGTCCACATCATGTTCTGTCGGATCCAGTACGTATCCCACCGGAGCACTAAGCTCTTTCAGATAATACTTTCCAAGATAGAGATCCGATACAGAAGCTTCGCCATTCTTATCCGTTGTCAGGGATGTAATCAGGCTGTCTTTCTTATGGATCGTTCCGGTTCTTCCATCCGGATGAACAATATTTTCCCTTGCATAAAGACCATATACCGCACCTTCCAGTGTTGCATCACCCTGTGCTGCATTCCCTGTCTCAGCATCCTGTTTTGCAATGTTGATCTTTGCATTTACACGTTTGTCTGTTACATTTTTGGTCGTTGTCTTTCCGATAGCAAGAGTCACATTATAAGACTTTGTATCGATCTGATACCCTGTTGGAACAGAGATTTCTTTCAGATAAACAACTTCCTGTGTTTTCTCCATTTTGTGAGCTGTGAAGCACCATTCTGATCAGTTGCAGGCATCTCTGCGATCAGCTTTGTATATGCAGCATCGGAATAGATCCCGTACACTGCACCAGCCAGTGCATTTCCTGTATCCTGATCTTTCTTTACAATGGATACTTTGCATTCTTTTGTCCAGGTTACTTTAAAATCCACATATTTCTCATTTCCGACACCTTCACCGAAAACAAGAGCCAGATCCTGTGTTCCGGATCCTGTTACAATCTTGTAAGCAGAGTATTCTTTATCAATGCTTCCCTTCATCCGAGAAGAAAATGTAGCACTGACGCTCTCTGCCTGATCAAGTGGTGCTGTCAGATAAAACTGTGTACCTCCACTGATTTCTACACTTGCTCCTGCAGCACTTGTTTTACCGGTTGTCACATTTACAAGCTTTACACCGCTTGGCAACTTAAATGTGATTGTCTGCAGTTTATCTGCTTTGAATGTGATCACGCTTGTTCGCTGGCTGTTTCCTTTCCACATAAGCCTTTACATTAGATTCGAAAAAGCTCATATCTACAGACGGAATGTCCGGCATATTTACACAATAATTGTAAAGTTCCATTGCCAGGTTCTTTCCTGTTGCATTGGTTCCGGATGCCCAGTCACTGGATCCATTTGCATATGCTGCTGCAAGATGGGTAATGATGAATCTCTTTCCTGCTGGGAAATCCGGATGTTTCTCATCGAAGAAACCATTCTCATCACTTGCTTTTGTTCCGTAATAGCAGACCTTTGCAAGTGTCTTTCCATCGGCAAGTTTCTGGATCGTATAAGTTCCATTTCCCGGTCCTTTTTTCGATGGTTCAACACAGTATGCTGTCGCATTGATGCTTCCCCATTTCACATAATATGGACAAGTCAGATAAGAACCTAATCCATAATCTGCGTAATAGTACCAGGAGCCGGCTGTGACTGTGACTGATTTTGTTCCTGTTTCACCGGAAGCAAGCATCATTGGCATATCAAAAGTAATACTTTCGCCTGCTTCAAGATCTGCAAGAGCAACTTCCTGGTCAACAGCTTCCTGCATAACCTCTGAGAGTGTGATCCCTGTTTCCGGATCAACGGTCTCCTGATCCTCCGTTGCTTCGATTTCTGCATCAAATTCTTTTTCTGTCAGTTCTGTTTTGCTCTCCGTGTCAGCAGCATCAGTTTCCTCTGTAGACGAGTCAGCCTCAGAATCCTCTGTTTCTGTCTTATCGGAAGAACCAGCATCCTGATCAGAAGAACTTTCTGACTGCGAATCTTTCTGTTGATCCGCTTCTTTTACCACGATCTTTCGATTGATCTGGTAGGTTGGGTGATCCGTTGTCTGTGGTTCTACATAATAGACTGCCTTATAGGAATTGGCATAATCGGTAGAAAAATCATTCCCCGTCCGCATCTTTTGCTTCCTGAAATGGAACTTTTACTTTGCTGTCATCCTGGATCGTAAGACCGGTATAATCACTCTTTACATCGAAATTGATCTCCAACCTTGATCTCATAATCCTTTGCAGTTACCACTTCATCTTCATCCAACTGATCCTTGATCTCCTCATAATACGGAATCTTTTTTACAGATCCGGCATCATCAGAAGCATAGGCAACAGCGGGAGAGAATACCGTCGATAGAACTGTTACTGCAGTCAGTAAACCGGACATCACCCTGCGTGCTTTCTTTTTCACGTTCATTCTCTTAAATCCTTCCTTTCTGATTCTTTTGTGTATGGTTATCTGTTAGTTTCTGCATATTATCTTTTATACGAAGATGATTGCCTCCTTTCCTGAAATTTGCGCTATTTGGGACAGTCAGCACAAGCTGAGATAACAGCACAAATATATGGCGGTACCTGTTTGTCACAAATACCGCCACATGATTTCTACTGTCATCCTCTTTTCAGATTCAGACATTTTATTTTGATTTAAGATTTAAGCGTTTTCCTGTTTTCTTTCCCGGATCCGTTCCTATATCAGTTTCCATCTCTGATACGTTTTCTTCTGGCAGACACGCAGCTTTTCGCTCTATGCATGTTCAAACCGAATATCACTCCGGGCAGGCTATTCATTTTTCAAGGTACATGAAGGTGTTCTATGCAAACCCTTCATATAACGAAACGCTCAGAGCCTGTTTTACAGTGGTCTAATTCAATTTTTTTAAAATTCTTCGTTTTCCGCCTTTTTTTTCATCGTTTTTAATGCCCTGTTCAGGAGGTCATTTACACTCTGCTGTTTGATTCCCAGATAATCTGCAACATCCTGCTGACGCATTTCCTCGAAATAAACCAGATTGAGTACCGTCTTTTGTCTCTCTGTTAACTCTTTGATCAAAGCGTTTAGAATTTCTCTGTCGATAACATCGTCAACAAAATCTTTTGAAGATCCTCTCATAATCTCCGCATCATCTGTAACATCGCTGTTAGAAAACACACCATGATTGGTGCTGATTTTGCTCTGGCTGTATGCGGTCTTCAGCCTCCATCAGCAGACGGATATACCAGTTTTCATTATCAAAGAACTCTTTATTGAATTCCTTGTTATCGCCAGTTACACTCACATATTCATAGTCATCACAACTATGAAGCGGAAATACGGTTGATTGATTTCCTGCTGTATAAAGTACATATCCGTGATCATAAACAGAGATTGTTGTATCTGCATTGATCATTTCCTTTACTACAACTTTGTGTTCCTTCAAGGATTTCACGCTTGGGATTCTCTTCTCCACATCAGCAACTTTCACGATTTTTTTCAGTTCTTTTAATGTCAACATAAAGACCACCTTTCTGCCTTTCGGCTCCGGGTGGTCCATTCCATCTTTTATGAAATTTCTGCACAGACATAAAGAACTGCAGTACAAGAGGTCACGAACTCACCCGTTTTTTTTGAACGGGAGTCCGCGACTCCTTTGTAACGCATGTATCTGCGTTTAGATTAAGTTTGCCAGATTGCCTGGCTTATTCAGTTGATATGTGCATCTTCTGATTCATTCTCTGTTTGCTCTTTGCGAAACATGGAATAATCGCCCATAGCATCGTAAGGACAATGCCTTACAAATTCCTGGTATTCGATTTCAGTCATCTTTGCTTCCTCCTTTGTGTCATATTATCAAAATCTCTCTCTGCAATTATTTTTGCAAAAAAGAATTCAACCTCTATATAACGAAACGCTGAGAGCCTGTTTTACAGTGGGGTACGACAAAAAAATTTAAAAATTTTTCGAAATACGTCAAAAAAGCCCGACAAAACAAATACTTCAACAATCTCCAAAACCAGAAAATACTTCTGATCTTGCAGTGTATCCGTAAATGTTTTGCCGGGCTCTTAGTGATTCCAGTCAGGTTCAGCTCCTTGACAAACTCTTGCTGTCTGGTGCGTTCTTGATGGTTCCTGCCAAATCCAACGCTTACTACAGACAGCTCATTCTATTCTGTTATGATCCCTGATTCATCATCTTTCGGGAATACGTCCGCATCCTGGACTTTAATTGTTCATCTCGGATGTGGATCGGACGAACCGACACCATATCATCCTTTACAAATATCTCCAATGTACTGCGACATTTTTTTGCACTCCACTTCTGAATCGCTTTGTGCGCTCTTTTTTTCAATAAATGCTCCGCATACAGAGCAGTGTACATGCCATTTAATAGCACCTGATCCCATATAGGCTTCCTCCTTTAAGCAATAAGATATTTCTCCATTTATTACTCAACGGACCAAAGGGAAATCAAATCCGCCTTATGAGCATCATGCCATCCATTCCGTAAGTGCCAAAGCTACACGAACAGCACGATTTCTATTCTGATCAGATCTGCTTTGTCGATCTGTGCATCCTTTTTTATCCTTTCACCAGCTACCACTCACTCTTTCCGGTATAAAAAATTCCGCTGTGATTAATTAACATGATATTTCTATAGTTTCAAATACATCCCCAGTCAGATCACAGATGTCCTGGATCTGAATCTCAGTATCATCGATCCGTAAGTGGACTGATGGATCAAAAAATTCTACGGTTCCAGATAATGTATGGTACTGACCAATTAATGGATTCTTCCATGACTTTTGAAAATAAGTTGCCTGTATCTTCATTCCATATGCCAGGATTCTTAATTTCATATCCAGCTCATTTTTCTTTTCCTCAGATAAATCTCTTTTTGGTTCGTAAATGATTTCCTGTTGCCGGATCGTTTCATCCAGTCCACGAAGTGCCGCAAATGGAGCAAACTGTTTTGCCCTGCGTCCTACATCCATGGGATGCCTCCTGGAAACCGGTCTTGGTAAATATAAATACGGTTGATATGCACTTGCCAGCACTTTTTGCACCTCCTCTAAGCACGGTGACCACCAATCTGTTCATTGCGTTCTCTATAGGTGGAACACTCTAGCAGGTTGGATCCCCGCATGATCGCATTCTTTCCATAACGCTGCTTTACATTCCATACTGCTTCCTGTAAATGCCGTTCCTTATCGGTCTGTTTGGGATCATCAAACAGGCTGTACTGCACATAACTTTCAGGAGCAACCCTGTTCGCACACACCTCGATTCTTCGGATTCCGGTATATTTGTCTGCAATCCTGAGATATAAATCTGCCACTGCATCTATGATTTTTTTGGAACTGTTACTTCCTCTTTCAAGTTTTACGGTTCCTTTAGATGCCTCATGCTCATACCTGTGGTCGTATGCAATCCATAAGGTGATAGAACTTGTCACCAGTCCCTTTTCAAACAGATCCAGGACCAGGTTGTCTGTCATTTCCCTTACGATCACAAGTGCTTCGTCGAAAGAATAATTTCGCATCAGCACCTGACCATTTGAAAGGCTGTGCTCCTCCGAATGATAGTTCTTGATGTCACTCATCCGGCATGTTTCATAGCCCCATGCATGATCGATCAACAGCTCTGCATCAATCCCAAACATCTTATACAGCCAGTCTTCGGATCTTAAAGAAGCCATTGCAATATCGCCCATCGTATGGATTCCATAACCGGCCAGTTTTTTTTCAGTCCGGGATCCAATCCTCCAGAAGTCACTTAATGGTTTATGATCCCATAGCTGCTCTCTGTAAGAGAATTCATCCAGGATTCCAATATGGTCATCCACATGCTTTGCTACGATATCCATTGCGATCTTAGCAAGATACAGATTGGTTCCCACACCTGCAGTTGCAGTGATGCCAGTTTCCTCCATGACTGCCTGCATAAGCTTTACCGCCATTTCTTTTGCAGTGAGATGATAAAGCTGCAGATAGTTTGTCACATCAATAAAACACTCATCAACACTGTACACATGGATATCTTCTTTTGAGACATACCGCAGATAGATTCCATAGATCTTTGCGGAATAATCCATGTACAGCTGCATCCTTGGCATGGCTGTAATGTACTTCACACAATCCGGTATCTCATGGATCCGGCACCGGTTCTTGATGCCAAGAGACTTCATAGCTGGAGTGATTGCCAGGCAGATTGTTGACTTTGATCTGGTAGGATCTGCAACCACCAGGTTTGCTTTAAATGGATCCAGCCCACGTTCTACGCATTCCACAGAAGCATAAAAGGACTTTAGATCAATACAGATAATAGAAGTCTGATCCTGACTCACATTGCCACCTCCCATACGTCTTTCCTCTTTCTGTAACATGTATCCCATTTTAACTATCAATGACTGTCTATCTTTCCTGTTTTCTTCAAAATATAGGAAATTCATTTCACATATTCATTGACAAAAAAGAGGAAATATTGTGTATCTTATAGGAAAGATGTTTCCCTTATCTGTAATTCACATTATAGGAGAGATATTTCCCTTTGTCAAGATTAATTTTTATTTTTCAGGAGACACATTTCCCGTTTTGCCTTGAAGCGGCTAATGAAACTTATAAGACAGGGCTTAGAAAGAGGTATGTTTATGACATTCGGTGAAAAAGAAGATCATTAAGAAAAGAAGAAAAAAAAGATGAGTCAGCAGGAACTGGCCAGCATGGTTGGTGTTTCATATAGGACCATTCGATCCTGGGAAGTAGAAGGACGTTTCCCAAAACAAAATGTTCTGTATCAGAAACTGGCAGATGCATTACAGTGTGACGTTTCTTATCTCATGAGTGAGGATGAAGCTTTTATCACAGAAGCATCCGAACAGTTTGGTAACCGTGGTGCCAAACAGGCTCAGCAGATTCTGGAACAGGCTGCAGCTATGTTTGCCGGTGGATCACTGACAGACGAAGATAAAATAGCTTTTATGGATGAGATCCAGAGCCTTTATCTGATTCCAAAAGACGTGCAAAGAAATTTACACCGAAAAAATATCTGAAAAACCAAGAGGAAAAATAATAGAAGGCGGGATTATTGTACACCTAATCTGTTACCTTATAGTTACAAGGATATTTCTGCCCTTTTTTTTTACTTTTGAGGTGATTTATTTGAGAAACACTTACATATATACAGAAACAAAGAAATTAATCAAGAAATATGGAACCCGAGATCCATTTGAGATCATGGATCAGATGAACATTGTGGTCGGGGAAACTTCCAGATATAAGACACTGAAAGGCTATTGCTTCATGAGCTGTAAGACAATCTATGTCATGATCAGCAATTTCCTTTCAGAAGAAGAAAAGATGATCGTTGCCGCCCATGAATTAGGACATATCATCCTGCATCGTTCCCAGCTGAAAATGGCTCCAATGCAAGATGATACCCTCTACAATATGACGGATAATACAGAATACCATGCCAATCTGTTTGCTGCCGATCTTCTGATTAATGATGAGGAGATCGAAGATATGGTTCAGAACGAAGACCTGGATTATTTCGGACTCTGCAGCTCTTTGAATGCGACTCCGGAACTCATGAGCTTTAAACTATACAGCCTGACAAAACGAGGCCAGGCTTATCATATGCCGATGGAGATACAGAGTAATTTCCTGGCGAAATAATAGCGGATAAGATTATTCTACAATAGAAAAGCTATAGATTTATCTCACTGAAAGGAGGAGCATTTATGTCAAGACATCATATAGAAAAGGTAACTTGTCCTTCCTGCCATCATGAGGGGGATTTTGAGCTCTGGGACAGTATTAATACTGCACTGGATCCTGAAATGAAAGAGAAGGTACTTAATCAATCTATTTTCCTTTATACCTGCCCGAGCTGTGGAGAGACCTTTCGTTTAAACTACTCCACACTCTATCACCAGATGGAAGATCTTGTCATGATTTATCTGGTTCCTGAATCAGAAGTAGAGAAGACATATGAAATGTTTTATGGAGAAAATGCTTTTGGCTGATTATCGTACCGAAAAGTACTTATACCGAGTTGTAACGTCACCAAATCAGCTCGTTGAAAAGATCCAGATCTTTGATGCTGGTAAGGATGACAAGATAATGGAACTTGTTAAATTGCTTGCGACAGATTCTATTCTCAAAAATTGATCCTGATATAGAATTTGATGAACTGCGCTTTGCTGTCGACGACGACGGAACAAATATTCTTATAATCATTAATAAGGGTGAGATCACTGGTGCAGTTGACATTGACAATATGTATGAATTTGCTTCTTCACACTGCAATGATTTCAAGGATCTCCGCGATGATGAGGATATAGTTATCAATAGGGAGTGGATCCTTAACAAACTTGCCGAAGCAGAAAACGAATAGTATATTTGGTGGCTACACCCCCAAGCCCCTGTAGAATAAATAACGCCAGTACTGGATATCAAATCCCGCACCGGCGTTATTTATTAAAATATTTTGTTTTTTAATCTTCAACACTCTCTACTGAAACTTCTTTTTTCTTCCTACTTTTACCAGAAATCATCTTGTGTCCTGTATAAATAGCCATAATCATGCAAAGCAAAGAACTTGCTGCAAAGTACTTATGGCCTTCTTTTGATCCCTTATAACCTGTATAAAAAGTTCCAAGCATTGTAATCAGTGCACCGATAGACCAATATTTATGTGATTTCATTCAGATACCTCCTGCCGTTTTTCTTAATCATATACCTTTTAAAAGATATATACAAACTGGTATTTTGAATCAATCGACAAGCAGCTCGGATCTTCCACTATAAATTCATACCTTCAGCAAATAGGATATGGCAATAAAAATATATCCGGAGATTTCTCTTCCTACTGGATGCAGTCATCCTTAAAGATTTCACCAGTAGAACAAGTTGAACTTTTGAAAAATTTATATCGAAACAACTTCAACTTTACTCCTGCTAATATTCATGCCGTCAAAAATTCCATCCATCTTACCGCCTCTGAAAATGGAGAATTTATGGAAAAACCGGAACCGGACGAGTGAACGGGCAGGATATAAATGGCTGGTTTATAGGTTTTATAGAAAGCCAAAATAATACATACTTTTTCTCCACAAATATTCAAAGCGAACAACGTGCAACTGGTAGTAAAGAAGCATCAGATGGTGCTTTATCTACTCGTATTGATTCGTCACATAAATATAAGCATCTTCCAACGTTGCAGGAATTGACATACACTCCAATTCTGGCTGTATTTCAGAAATCACTCTTAACTGCAATCCCCCCTCAACATACTGTTTAGATGTAATACGATACTTCTGTTCCACTTCTCTTGCTTTTCTCTCATCAGGTACTTTGCAAATCCAGATTTTCCCCTGTGCTTCTTCTGTCAAATTCTTCATAGAACCCGCATACAGAAATCGACCTTTATGCATAATTGCAAGCTGATTGCAGGTGGCAGCTAAGTCTTCTACCACATGAGTTGAAAACAAAACCGTTCTGTTTTCAGAAAAATCTACTAACAAATTGCGGATGCGAATACGTTCCTCCGGATCTAAACCGGTAGTTGGCTCATCCACAATTAAAAATTCCGGTTCATTTAAAAGCGCCTGCACCAATCCTACCCGTCGCTTCATACCGCCTGATAACTGCTTCATTTTCTTCTTACGATGTTCTATAAGACTGGTCTTTTTCAAATAATAATCTATCCGCTTTCTACATTCTGCTTTCGGAACACCTGCCAGATCTCCCATATACTCCAAACACTCCTGAACCGTCAAATTAGGATACAGTTCAATTTCCTGTGGTAAATACCCTATCTTTCTTTGGATTTTTTCATAGTTTCCTTCGCTATACAAAATTCCGTCTAATGTAACCATTCCGTTTGTAGGTTTAAGCACAGTGGTCAAAACTCTCATCAAAGTTGTCTTTCCCGCTCCATTTTCTCCCAATAGTCCAAATATCCCATTTGGTATATCTAAATCTGCATGGTCGATTGCTGTGACACTATTCTTAAATCTTACCGTTAAATCCTCAATATGAATACTCATAAATTTACCCTCTCTTTCTTACGATCTTCGGCAATGCCAGTAACAAAATCAGTCCGATACAAATACACAAGCCTTTCCCCATACAGCCATGTAATATCGGCAGTATTTTCTATATCTCTAAAAGAATAAGAAAACAGATTCCATGCTCCAAAAAGTTTATCTCCACCTGTGGAATTTGTTGCTACCCATATCAAAAAGACTGCTTCCAATTCCCATCCACATATTGCGAAAAAAGCATAGACAATGTATTAGCCAATATTCCCCAAAAAAAAAATAGTTACTACAATCGCCCCAAAACAGGTAATAAACTGAAGTATTTCACTTTCTGTTACTGGATGTGTAATTGGTTTCTGAAACGCAAAAAAACAATCCATATCCAAGAACAGCGAGCAGCAGCAAAAAAGTACCCTGTATCATCAGTCTCTGTATAATAGAATAGATTCTCTTTTTTATCTGATACAGTCTCTGAGCTTCGGAACGGTTGCTTGTAATTTCCTGCACATAAGTATCTGCACAAAAAACAGCAGTCAATATCGCAAAAAGGCGGCTCTATGGATAGTCCTATTTCATACGTGAAAACAACTGCACGAATCACACTTTTGAAAATTACAACAAAGGATACTGCATAAGCAATTTTATAAAATGGCAGAACAATCTTCATTTCCTTCTTCATTTATATTCGCCTCCGCTTCCAAATCTGTATCGAAATCAGTATAATTACTACCGATACAATAATAAGAAAAAACTTTGATTTAAGAGCGCCATCGGGGGCGGTGTCGTATCAAAAAGCTGCCCCGGAAATCGTACCATGATTGCCAAAGGTTTGCCCCAATATCCGTAAACTCCCTCTGCATTAGTTCCGCCCAAATTGGAATACACCATATAAAGAATCAAAAGTGGTACACCCGGAAGTGGATTTTTTAAATATGAGTGAAATCAATGTATATATACTCACAATCATCAGCATATTAGGCAATATATAAAAAGTACCGTAGAAGCCACAAAAAATCCCATAGTCGCACTTCAAATCCACTATCCTTTGTATAGATGCGGCACAATACCCAAAACAGTATATTCAAAATAGTTAGCACAAGCAAACAAATTGTAAATCCTGCACTCACTTTTCCCATTACATACTTCCCGGCAGTCACAGGCTTTGTATGCAACAATTCATAAGTATGCTTTTTTGTATCTTGTAAAAATAAAACCGCCAACATAATAATTGCAAAAAACACCATATACAGACCCGCAAAATCAGCAAATTTTCTTGCGTAATAAAAAGAAAATGTCTTATCTTCCAATTTTTTATCTAGATATGCGTTGATTTCTTCTGCCGTTCCCTTATAATACGTACTGTCCTCGTATAAATACCTTGCCCCGTACCAGTCATATTCCTGCTCCAAATACGCATAGGCCTCTTTTAAATTCATGCTTTCCAGCTTTTCAATGACATTCTGTGCTTCTGAATCCGTCAATCCAAACACATCCGTTAATTTTATTTTTACCTTTTCATGCCATACCTCTCTATGCTTTTCAGGCGTGGCTGGAATATAGCCCTCATACACTTCTCCTTCAACCGAAGTGTTGGACTGATCATTGTGATGATTTTCTCCCCCGTTGTAAGATAATGTGTGGTTAAATATGGACTTGTCGCATTAAACACACCATAAATCACAAAAGCAGAACACCTACCCAAAATAACGGTCGCTTTAGATAATTCATAATCTCTCTTTTAAAAATAGCAATCATACGTATTCCTCCTTTCCTTCGTTATAGACATCATAAAATATAAATCACAACAAAAAGACAACAGCATAAAAAAATCGGACCGCTCATGCAATCCGATGAAATACTGCTGTTATTACAGCTCCACTCTGTTTTTCATTTTCTATCAGTAACTGACCACCATGCTTTTCACAATACAATCTGCTGATATACATGCCCATTCCTGAATGTTTCAAACTGTCTTTCACATTTTGCTGATAAAAAAAAGCTCTGTTGCCTTTTGCTTATCTATTGTAAATCCCACTCCATCATCCTTTATTCTGATCTGTAATTCAGAACAGGTAAGAAACACTTCCATTTCCACTTTTGTCTTTTGGCGTAACGAAAGGCATTTGACAAAAGGTTTTCTATAACCTCTAAAATCACTTCCTTATCTCCTGAAAATTTTTTTCTTCTGTTTCCGAACATTCTAATTCATATAGCTTTCCAAATTTTTTTCCTAAACACGTTCATCTCTGCCCGTACGTCTATTTCTACCTGTTTACTGGTAATTTCTTCTGCTACTAACTCCCTTGTATCTAAACTGCTCATCTTTCGCATAGTTTCCACAAAAAGATATCCATACGTTCAATCTGTTTTTTGCTTTCATTTACCATTTCTAAGGCTTGCTCCATGTTTATCTCTTTCTTCGGAAGATATTCTGAAAGCATTTCCTGATACCCCTCCAGCACAGAGAGCGGAGAACGTATATCATGTGCAATGGCAGCCCGCAAAAAGCCTTTTCTTCCTCAAGCATTTTCCATAACTGTTGATTATTCTCTGCCAGCTGTCCTCTCATTCGTTCAAACTCTTTGCACAATCCGCCCATCTCATCTTCATTTTCATAAGTGATATGGAAATCTAAATTATTTCGACCAACTTGTCGGGAAGCCAGTTCTAATTCTTCGATAGGGCATTTCAGTTTATGCTTATAAAAAAGAAATACCGCTATAATACTCCCTGCAACAGATACGATAAGCACTGTAAATGTCTGAAGAAAATCACATATTTCCGATACATGATAATCAAATTCTTTCATTTCATAAGAATGTGGTCTCGGAACATCTGGCAAATACCTTCTACCATCCCCTTCAGCCATTTCAAAATATTCTTCTTGGTCTACATAATTCCACCAAATGTTGTTTTTTTGTACTGTGCTTGCTATTCGCATAATTAGTGCTGAAAGATAAAAACTAATTATTAAACTAATTATCATATACAAAACAATGGTTTTCCTTAACGAAAGATTTTTTATTTTGCCCATTTATATCCCCTCCCCCATACCGTTGCAATATATTCGTGTTCCGAATACATTTTCATTTTCTTGCGGATTCTGCGAATCAACTCCGTAACCACCCGGCTGTCCCCTTCTGCATCATATCCGCCAATCTTCTCATAGATTCGTTCTTTATCCAATACCATTTCAGGGTTCATAGACAAAAAAAAATTCTATGATCTCATACTCTAATTTCGTAAGCTCTAAACCATTCCCTTTAATATGTACACATTTACTGGCATAGTCAATCACTAATTCTCCATAAAACCTTTGTTCTTTTTTCCTATGTAAACGTTCTTCACGTTTCAAATGGGCAATAATTCTAGCATCTAATTCTTTCAAACTAAATGGTTTTAAAACATAATCATCACCACCAGACAACAATCCCATTACTCGATCCTGTTCTTCTACTTTTTTGCAGTCAAAAAAATAATCGGACAGGAAACCATATCTCTGATTCTTCTGCACACTTCAATTCCGTCCATTCCCGGCATATTTACGTCCAATAAAATAATATCGGGATTTGCACTTATCTTTTCCATTGCTTCTATGCCATTTTCTGCAATCATTACCGTATAATTCTTCAATGTAAAGTATTGATTCAGCATTTTTAGCAATTCTCTATCATCATCAACCATTAAAATTTTATAGTTCATAAATTTCACCTCTGGCTCTAATGTTATCTTTTCCTTATAGTATAGCTTATAAAAAACAACAAATAAACAACAATTCCTAAAAGGCAACAGCCTTTCTAAACTGCCGCCTTTTCTCCTTCATTTTATTTCCATTATTGATAAACCATCTCTGTATCCACAATCTCCCTTGCACACGATTATATATTGTTCATTCTCGCTACCCATTCCATCTGATTTTCTGCCTTTAACTGTTCCGTGATCCCCTGTGCCTGTTTCATCTGCTCTACAATTCTTTCAAACCTTAAATACTTATAGTCATCTGTATCCAAACAAACAAGCCGAAGTCGCACAACAACTTGAAAATCTTATCAACGGAACAACAGTCCCAGATAGTAGCCAACTGGCAGATGTAGCCAATAAAAAGAAAAATCTCTGAAAAACCTTATCAAGGCTTTCCAGAGATGTAGTAACTATTCATATTCAATGGATCTCTTTTTAAATTTACCAGGAAGTCTTTTGTAAATCCTTTACCTCTTTTGATTCGTAATCATACTGGTACATATCTAAAATTTCAGCATCCATCATACTCCATGATCCATCTGTACTTTTTATATTTTTATAATACACATATTGAGTCTTTGTTCCTTCTTGATTATCACGATCATACATTAGATATCTAATCTGCGTTTCATCTTCGTAGGTAACAATATAGCTATACCCCTTTGCATTATAGTCTTTTCTATATTCTGCATCAGTTTCCTTTATATAGGTTTGATATATTTTTTGATAGCCTTCGTCTATTTTCTTGATTTTTTTTGAATCTTGTTGACTTTCGATTGTCATATCGTTTTGACGTGATTCATTTTTATCGTCATCTTGATGTTCTGATTTTTTCTCTAAATACCCATACTTTTTAGCTATATATTTATCTATATATTCCTGCTGTGTAGTTGAAGCATTTATATCATCTATTCCATCTGCATTTCTTAAGAACCGAAGAACCAGAATATTTTCTTCTTTATACAGTCTATACGATGGTTTATCTAACCACACAGGAGTTTTAACTATCACGGTTCCATTACTATTATAATGTTCTGAATCTTCATTTAACATGGTCACAAATATCCCCAATGCCATTGTTAGCACTACAATTATTCCGACTGCCCATAAAAAAAAATTCTTTTCAATAAAGATTTCTTTTTTGTTCTTCTTTATTGTCCTAGACAAAACACACGTCCATATAATATTCAAACATTGTAGAATTAAAAATTGTATGATAGGAACTGTTCTTATAAACCATAAACGAAAAATCTCTCCATTTGATAAAGGATATCCGATTTTAATGCCAGTATATATCAATGAAACAATAATAGTAATCATCGTAACAACCACCAATGCCTTCATTTTAAAAGACATTTTATTTTCCGTTTCTAACTGTTCTGTTTCTATATCTTCAATAAAACTTCTAAGCAACAGTAATTCATTTTCAGATAGAACATTTTTATTGATCAATATAACTTTATTGTCTTTACGAACCAAATAAATATGATTTTCAATCTCTCCCTTATTAACAAATGAACTCCAATAATTATGTGTAGCTCCAGCCTGTGTGACTATATCCACACCTTCTTTTGAAAACACATATTTTCGCTCATTATTCATTTTCTGTTTTTCTTTATTTATGATTGCTCTCATAAATACTTTTTGTAATTTTTCTACACTTAAACCTATTGCAGCAAATCCAATACTTAACAATAAAAATATCCATGCAAATAATATATGAAACAAGTATGAATAAAATGCTAAAGAAAAGATATAAAAAGCACCCACCAAATGGGGCGGTGAATTAAGAAAACATTTTAGCAAGGAACGGTGTAGCCAAACGGCTATGCCGTTCTTTGCTGTTTTT
>VOFK01003175.1_pt1 | contig 197526 bp, 229 predicted proteins | sample 5384121 | NCBI WGS metagenome assembly VOFK01 (sample SAMN12384730, study PRJNA508395) | human gut metagenome | isolation source: healthy gut J | host: Homo sapiens | reverse complement strand
CAAGGCTCTGAAGGCGTTCAAGATCACCCAGCAGAGCGGCGCTTAATGGAAGAACGACAAAGAGAACAAGATGCTGACCTCGCATCAACGGCGTTGCTTTCGCAACCAGAAGCTGGAAGCTCGTGAAAGCAGCAGCAGGAAGCCCGCGAGCGCGATCACCGCAAGATCGGCAAGCGTGAAAGCCTGCGCCTGTTCAGCATCGACGACCTGCTTTGCCGCGGCTCGCCCATGTTCTTCGCCCAACGGCTACATCATCTGTGGCAGCAGCTGGAAGATTACATCGCGGCGTGAGCCGCGCTACCGCATCGCGGCGACTTCGGCACCGGAACTCCGTAAGACTTCGGCCACTGATCATTACCGTGAGAACATAAGTTCTCGCCATGGAGGTGAAAGCTGGTGTTCTGCGCCCGGGATGAACTGCCCCCACCATGTCCTTTCACGCCAACTGCCCGCGGCACAGCTACCGCCAGCTGCCCATCCGCATTGGCGAAATGCCCACGACTCGTTATGAGTCCAGCGGTACCCCGAAAGCGCGGCCGCTGGCTCAAATTGTTTGCACCCCGGAGCAGATCAAGAGCGAAGTTGCCAATGTCCGCAGCCTGATCTGATCGCCCGCGCGATTACCACATCACCGATTGTCGCTGTCTCTGCGTGACCCCCGCCGGCAAAGAAGAATTACGACGACGATGCCGTGTGAACCGCCGAGTAAACGCTCTGCGCCGAAGTTCTCCGCTTTACCGAGGAGATCGGCGAGGCTGCTTCTGGCGGCCCGAAGCTGGACGAGTCAAGTTAAGCCCGCGTGGTGCTGAGTATACTGTCACCTGCCAGCTGGACTTCTGCCTGCCCGCAAAGTTCCATCTGACCTACACGACAAGGACGGCAGCGGTTATCCCCCTGCCAGCTGCACCCTGTCTTCTGGACCGCTTCACATGGCTTATCGATCGGAAGAGACCAAGGCCGCTTTCCCCACCTGGCTGGCTCCCCACCCAGGTCAAGGTTCTGAAGTCTCTCGCCAGCGAAAAGATGCTGGGATTACGCTTTCCGCACCGCCGACGTAAGCCGACCGCTGCCGGTGTGCGCGTTGTGCTGGATGAATCCAATGAGAAATGATCGGTTACAAGATCCGTGAAGCCCAGCAAGTTGACCGCGTGCCCTACATGCTGGTGCTGGGCGCCAAGCAGGCCGAGGCTGGCATCAGTGTGCGGACGTAAGGGCGAAAACCACCACGCAGGAGCTGGATGCCATCAACAATATCGTGATCGAGATCAAGGAGCGCTGCCAACTAAGCGTTCCATGGTTCGCCTTGAGCTTTACAGCTCCTGATTTGCTTCCCAGTCGGAGCTGTTTTGGTATCAGGCCCGCAGATCGTTCATCATCAAGGTTGTTTACCATCTCTAAGGAGGTGCAGCATTGAAACGTAAAGTTTTTGACCCTGATCGCCGCCGCGGTTGCCGCCATGGCGTTGGCGCTTTCGCGGTGCCGAAGCCGCCAATGCCGAAACCGTGCTGGCAGCCTGACCTCGCTTGATGCCCATGTTTGATACCGCTGATACCGGCATTGCCGAATACTCCGGCGATATCGTCCAGGAAGACGCCGCAACGTATGACGCTTCTTATAACACCAATGAGGATGTTGCCGCCAACGAGCGGGATGTTTATACCACCTCGACCGGCACCATGGGCATGAACAGCGCCGCCGCCCGCGGCGTGATGGCCAGCATGTACCGCGAATCCTGTTTTTATGTGGGATTATTACGGCTGCAGCATACGGCCCAGCCGGTGGTACGGCGACCGCTGGACAATTTGCAGAGAACGGCAACAACTTACGGCCTGACTGGCATGTTCCTGTACGGCCAGATGCGCTTTTGGAATATGAGCTGAACAGCCTCTTTCCAGCTCACCCATGTATGGTATCAGCAATGGCTGCCAACTTTGGTGCTATCATGCTGGTACGAATGGTGCCGCGATATGAACTGGGCGGCAACACCTTCTGATACCACCCGCCGCGATTCCCGCGGAACGCTGGCGCGCGATACCTTTCTGGCCCAGTACCAGAACGGCAGCACCGGCGGCTATGCGTACCGGCTGGCGCAGCGAGAACGGCCGCGACATTGGTACGAGAACGGCGTGTAAAAGCAGGGCACCACCGGCCGCGGCAAAGAAATTCATGATGCCTCCAGCGATGCCTGGTACTGGCTGGATGCCGTGGACGGCGGCGCAAAAGCCGTGAAACAAAGATGTTCTACCAGAATCGGACGGCGGCAAGCGGGTGCGCTTATGATGAAAACGGCCACATGATCAAAGCGCGAAAACTGCCAGAACGGCAACTGGTATTACTTTGAGCCTGTCACCGGTGCCATGATCCACGGCCTCCGTGGATCTCCTGCCGGATGGCCGCAAGGTTCACTATGACCCGACCACCGGCATTATGCAGTACGGCAATGTCCATCAATGGCTCGTTGTATTACTTTTGACCCGGTTTACGGCACAATGAAAAACGATTGCGCGACTAACTTCTGGGTCTGAACGGCGGCGGCAGGCCTCTGGTATGAAAGCTGGGTGCGCCGGGGCTGGCAGCCGGGCAGCAGCAACCGCTGGCGGCAAGGAGATTTACGACCCGCCAGCGGTGCCTGGTACTGGCTGGACAACGTGCCAGCAGGGTGCCAAGGCCACCAGCAAGAAGTATACCAAGATTCCAACGGCGGCAAATGGTGCGGTACGGTACCAACGGCCGCATGATCAAGGGCTGGTACACCCAGGACGGTAAAACCTGGTATTACGACCCGACCACCGGCGCCATGTACAAAGGCTGGCACACCATTGAGGGTTCCACCTACCATTTTATGAAACCACCGGCGTGAAGGGGTAAATCGGAGGGGATAGGCAACACCGCACAATTCCATCGCCGGCAAAGCACCGCTCCGGCGGCTGCGGCATTTGGCATTTGCGTTGCCAAAATGCTCGATAAAGACATCCAGTATTATCTGCGCTTTTGGCTTGGCATCTGCCGCACCTCGCTCACCGTATCGGCGCAGAATTATGCGTATTGCCATAAATAATGCCGACCGCAGGGGCGAGCAGCACGCTTTGCGGTCGGTTTGGTTTTGATGAAAATGCACCCGCAGGGTTGCAGCGGGTGATTGAATGAAATATTGGGCAAGGCCCGGCGTGCGGGACGATGCATCGCGCCCTACAGAGTGTTTATTGGTTGGTCGTGCACAACAAAAATACTCTGAGAAACGATGTTTCGTTCCGCAATCTTTGCCGCATAGGCCATACTATTGCTTGGTACAAGCCGTATCCAAAACACGTCAAAATCGTTTTCGAATACGCCCTCCACTTACTTTACAAAACTACCCTCCAACGCCAGGTACTGGTCAAACAGCATGCGGCTGACACGGTTGCCGTAAATCACGCTGGGGTGGTCGTTTACTTCCAGCTTGTTGGCAAAGTCGGTGCACATCATTACCAGAACATAATCCCCGTAAGGCGTGTGTGGATCAGGCCGCCGTCATTGCGGCAGGCATCCATGGAGCCGCTTTTAAGCTGGCTACATAGATCAGATCCGGATCCGCGTGGGATTCTTCGGGGTCGGTGTAATACGGGGGGATGCTGCCCGCCAGCATGGTGTTGTAGTGCTGCTGGCGGAACACATTGCGCATGGCATCGCCGGCCTGGGGCTGACCAGCTCGCCCTTTGCCAACAGGGCAAAAAAGCGGCCCATATCCCGCGGGGTAATGGTACCCAGCTTTTCGCTCCAGTTATCGCTGCGCAGGCTGCGGTGCAGCTTGGTATTGGGTGCAGCCAATGCTGCGGATAAACGCATTGATGGTATCCAACCCCAGATAGTCGATCAGCATGTTGGTGGCAATGTTGTCGCTGACAACGATCATCAGGGTGGCAACATCGCGGGCGCGCAGCCTGGCACCTTCGCCTAAGGACCGGATCAGGCCGGAGCCGTCCACAAAATGCCGGGCTTCATAGGTCAGTTCGGCATCCAGGCTGGCTTTGCCGGCTTCCGCCTGGGCGTACAGACAGCCCAGAATATAAATCTTGATCGTGGATGCCGATTCAAATTCATCATCAGCCCCACGCTCCACCACATGGCCATGCAGGTCATCTGCGTATACGCACATTTTGGCGTCCAGCCCGCACAGCTCTGCATCAATGCGGCGTTCCAAAGTCAATTCAGGATGCGGCATAATGGTTCTCCTTTTTATTTTGGTAGCGTTACAGGTTCTCGCTGAAAAAAGCGCACGGCGTTGCCGTAAAAAATCTTTTCCACCACACGCTCGGGGATCCCCTCTTTTTTCAGCCCCTCGGCCAGCTTGGGCATGTCCTGCGCACCGGCAATTTCCAGGTCGCCGTCAATGCCGTCAAAATCGCTGCCCAAGGCCAGGCAGTCCTCACCGGCCTTATCCATAATATAGCGGGCGTGGCGGGCCATATCGGTGATGCGGCTCCTGACCTGGCTGCGGTCGGGGTTTGTATCCAGGAAGGAAGCACAGTAGTTCAGGCCAATCAGGCAGCCCTTTTCGCCCATGGCGGTCAGCATCTCGTCCGTCAGGTTGCGCACATGGGGGCAGCAGGCGCGCGCGTTGGAATGGCTGGCAACAAAAGGCCGCTTTGCCACCCGCAGAATATCCCAGATACCGGCGTCCGATAGGTGAGAAACATCCACCAGCATATGCAGGCGCTGCATCTCCTCCACAAATTCTAAGCCTTTTTCGGTCAGGCCTCCGGTGGTGTTGGCTGGGCGGGGCCACATGTCATCGGTGCCGGGTACAATGTTGGGCTCGGCCAAGCCGTTCTTGAAGTTCCAGGTCAGGGTCATCATCCGCACGCCAAGGCGGTACAGATCCCGCAACGCACCCAGGCTGTCCAGGCAGGCACCACCTTCTTCAACGGTCAGCATCATGCCGCGCTTGCCGGAGGTGAGTAGCGTCTGGATGTCCGCCGCAGTGCACACCTGCATCAGGTCATCGGGATACTGTTCCAGCAGGCGGTAGAAAATGTCGATTTCTTCCAGGCAGGCCAGCAGGGGGCTTTTTTCCCGTTCCGGTTCCAGGTGAACAAAGCAAGCCATACACTGCAGCAGATAGTCGCCCTGTTTCATGCGTTCCAGATCTATCATTAAATCATTGTGCAAAAAGCTCTTGGGCTTGCCTGCCTGCTGGGCATAGCGCAGCTCGGCCAGGGTATCACAGTGCATATCCCATACTTTCATAAAATCCCCTCCATGGTATACATTTTGTATTTATCTATAAATTATAACAGACTGAGCGGATACTGCGGCTTTCCTTTCCCGGTGAAATCTGGTACAATCAAAACGGAAATAATCGTATGATTGCGAGGCGCTTTTATGGCATCCATCCTGCTGCCAGTTCCCCAGATCCTGCAAAACCCGGAGCTGCCCAACGGCTGCGAAATTACCAGCTGCTGCGAAGTGCTGCACTACCTGGGCTTTGCCCCGGATAAGTGCGAACTGGCCGACCACTATCTGCCGCGCAGCGCCCAGTGGTACGGCGCAGACCCCGACGAGGTTTATATGGGCAATCCTCACCTGGACGATGGCAGCCCCCCGAAACCGGCTATTACTGCTTTGCGGGGCCGATTGTGCAGGCGGCGAACGCCTACCTGGCTGTGCAGGGCAGCAGCTGCCGCGCTTATGATCTGACCGGTGCCGAGGAAGCCGAACTGGCATCCCAGCTGCAGGCCGGGAACCCGGTCATCTTTTGGGCAACGCTGCACTTTGGCGATATCCAGCACGACCCTGCGGTGAATACGACCTGCCCGGTGGGCGGCGGCACGAGGTGCTGCACACCCTGCACTGCATGGTGCTGTGCGGCATGGATGACCGGAACTTTGTGGTGGCAGACCCGCTGGATTTTAACCGTGTGGTACCGCGTGTCCAGTTCATGAAAATTTACCGCCAGCTGGGGCGGCGGGCCGTGGTGATTAAAAAAGATTCCTAAAACCATTGGGCGGCGGACACGCGCCGGTGCTCAATGTCTTTATCATACCGCGGGGCCTGCCGGAGCGCAAGAAAAACTTTTGGCCCGGCGGGGCGGAACTGGCAGACCTCATAAAAATTAAATATAGAATTCAGCGCATTAAAGCCTTGACTTGTGTTGGTGCAGTTGCTAAAATTGATAAGTGATAGCTTGCCACATTTTGGTTGTTTTGGCAGGGCAAATATGCACGATGATGCAATATATAAGGAGGCGCCTATGCGCGCTGGAACCACCCCCAACGGGCAGCCCCGCAGCACTGCTTTGTATGAAGCCATCCTGCGGCTGGATAATCTGGACGATTGTATTCGATTTTTTGAGGATCTCTGCGCTGTAACGGAGCTCCGCACCATGGAACAGCGCTATGATGTAGCAGGGTGCCTGCTGCAAGGCAAGGTGTACAGCGAAATCCGCCAGCTGACGGGCGCTTCCAGCGCAACGGTCAGCCGGGTGAACCGGATGCTGAACTATGGCACCGGCGCCGTGGGCAAAAGCGTCCGCTATGACCTTGCTGCACAGCAGGACGGCGAAAATTCTGAAGGAGGAACCACAGAATGAGCATTCAAATCAAAGATTTCGGAAAAACCACCGCAGGCCAGCCGGTCAAGGTCGGTATTCTGGCGAACGATACCATCGAAGTTCATATTTTAAGCTATGGCGCTACCATCCAGCAGCTGCTTGTGCCGGACCGCAAGGGCAACAAGGTGGATGTTGTGCTGGGCTACCCCACCGTGCAGGATTATGAGCTGAACACCTGTTTTCTGGGCGCTGTGGTGGGCCGCTACGCCAACCGCATTGGCGGCTCCAAATTCACCCTGTATGAGGAAGAATACCATGTTACCCCGAACGAGGGCAAAAACTGCCTGCACAGCGGCCTGCACGGCTTTGATAAGACCGTGTTTGACATGGGCTTTGAGGGGGACGATACCCTGGTTCTGACCGCAGCCAGCCCCCGACGGCACCGACGGCTTCCCCGGCAACGCCGAGCTGGAAGTGCGCTACAGCCTGGCAGGCACCGGCCTGATGATTCAGTACACCCTGACCACCGATGCCCCCACTGTGGCAAACATTACCAACCACAGCTACTTTAACCTGAACGGCCATGCTTCCGGCAGCGTGCTGGGGCACCGTCTGTCTCTGGCTGCACCGGCCTATCTGGAAACGGATGCCGGTTCCATCCCCACCGGGCGCAAGATTGCTGTGGCAGGCACCCCGATGGACTTTACCGAGGAAAAGACCATTGGCCGCGATATCAACGCCGATTACCCGGCCCTGAAGCAGTGCAGCGGCTATGACCACTGCTATGTTATTGCGGACAGCGGTCTGCGCCACACCGCATGGCTGACCGGCCCCGAAACGGGCATCCGCATGGAGACCCTGACCACCCAGCCCGGCGTGCAGCTGTATACTTCCAACTTCCTCAAGTCCGCCACCGCCTGCAAGGATGGCGCATCTTACGGCCAGTATTCCGCCGTCTGCCTGGAAACCCAGGATTTCCCTGATGCCCCCAACCATCCCGATTTCCCGGATACCACCGTCCTGCCCGACCGCCCCTACAGCGCAACCACTCTGTACCGGTTTGACTTGGCACCGCTGTGAAACGCATAAAGGGACATAAAGGGATAAGTTAAGAAATAAAAAGGGAACGCGCCCTGTGAATCAGGTGCGTTCCCTTTTTTGGTGTTATGGCAACACCGCACAATTCCCGCCTTGCGGCTTAAGCACCGCTCCGGCAGCTGCGGCACGGCATCTGCGTTGCCAAAATGCTCGATAATGTCGGGTTGCGGTACCCGCATCGTGCTTCGGGGGCAAAAGCCCCTCGCACTCTGCGACCGCTGCCCCTGCTTCGGTTCGCTGTTTCCGCCACTGGCGGCGCTCACCTTTGCAGCATCCAGTATTATCTGCGCTTTTGGCTTGGCATCTGCCGCACCTCGCTCGCCGTATCGGCACTTAGAATTATGCGGTATTGCCTTATATCAAATGCTATTGCTTACGATTGTGATATAAGAATTGATAAACAGTACCGGAAGCCTTGAAAGCACACAGTAGGGGGGCATCATCCCGCATAGCGCACCTTGCCATATATTCCGTCACGTCGTTCTCCGCAAGGCGACGGGCGCACAATATGCGCCCCTACGGGGGCGCCCTACTCCATAAACTCCTGCTTTTAACCGCCCCATTTTCCTTCTTTAAATCGCAAGCACCGCACAACAAAAGGTTGTATCTTGCGGTTTCCTATGCTATACTAAAGCTGAACCAAAACAGCCAAGTGAGAAAGGAACCTTGTGGGATGCAGCCTTTATTGATTATTCTTCTGTTGCTGTCGGTACTGACCAATGTGTTGCTGATTCTGCTTTTGCTGCGCAGCGGCCAGCAGAACACCGCCGAGGACCAGACCGATGAAATTGCCCGCATTGTGCGGGATGAAGTAGAGGCCGAAACCGAAGTGCTGGCCGACCAGCTGCGCGTGATGCAGGGCGAAGTGACCCGCACAACCTCCGCCAGCGCGCGGGACATGGGAACCCTGCGGGCCGAAAGCCAGCTCCAGAGCCAGGAGGCCGCCACCGCCCGGCTGGACGCCATCGACCGCGCCGGTGCCGCCCGCCAGCGCGCTGCCAACGATGCCCTGCTGGCTCAGCTGCAGGTGCTGGAAACCCGCCTGAAAAATCTGGAAGACACCAACGCCAACCGACTGGACGGCGTGCGGGCAACCCTGCTGCAGGGCATGGCAAACATCCGGGCCGACAATAACAAAAAGCTGGATGAAATCCGCGGCACGGTGGACGAAAAGCTGGAAACAACGCTGCAGCGCCGGGTCAGCGAATCGTTCCGGGCGGTCAGCACCCAGCTGGAACAGGTGTACAAGGGCCTGGGCGAGATGCAGAACCTTGCCGCCGATGTGGGCAGCCTGAAGCAGGTGCTTTCCGGCGTAAAGACCCGCGGTATTCTGGGCGAAGTACAGCTGGGGGCGATCCTGAAAGAAATTTTGGCCCCCGGTCAATACGCCGAAAATGTGGCTACTGTGCCCGGCAGCAGCAACCGGGTGGAATATGCCGTCAAGCTACCGGGCCAGAGCGGAACCGTGTGGCTGCCCATTGACGCCAAGTTCCCCGGCGATACCTATGCACACCTGCAGGACGCCCAGGCCAGCGGCGACCCCGCCGCGGTAGCCGCCGCCCGTCGCCAACTGGAAACCGTGGTGCGGCAGGAAGCCAAGGACATCCACGATAAATACATTGAAGTCCCGTACACCACCGCATTCGGCATTCTCTTCCTGCCGTTTGAAGGGCTGTATGCCGAGGTGGTGAACTGTGGTCTGCCGGAAATTTTGCAGCGGGATTACAAGATCAACATTGCGGGGCCTTCCACTATGGCGGCCCTGCTGAATGCACTGCAGATGGGCTTCCGCACGCTGGCCATCCAGAAGCGCTCCGGCGAGGTATGGCAGATTTTGGGCGCGGTAAAGACGGAGTTCGAGAAGTTCGGCAGTGGACTGCAATCCATGCAGCGCCACCTGAACCAGACCGGCAACGATCTGGAAGAGCTGATCGGCACCCGCAGCCGCGCTATTACCCGCAAGCTGGAAAGCGTGCAGCAGCTGGAACCCACCGAAGCCGCCGATCTTTTGGGGCTGGCAGAGAGCGGAAGCAGAATTTCCACACAAAACAGTGAAATTGACCGGCAGGATAACGCTCCTCGCCTGCGCCGCAAGGATGACGCAGGCATGCCCATGTGATATAATAAAGATAGGGCAACACCGCATAATTCTAAGTGCCGATACGGCGAGCGAGGTGCGGCAGATGCTAAGCCAAAAGCGCAGATAATACTGGATGTCTTATCGAGCATTTTGGCAACGCAGATGCCGTGCCGCAGCCGCCGGAGCGGTGCTTAAGCCGTAAGGCGGGAATTGTGCGGTGTTGCCATAGAAGGCAGGTGCGCCCTGCATGGCGCAGCGTACATCGGCCCAGGCTATCCACAAGGAGGGACTGCTTTTATGAAAGAGATCCGTTGGGAACTGATTTTGATGCCGCTGGTCAGCATTGTGCTGGGCATTTACCTGATCATGCAGCCGGGTGCCGCCACGGTTGCGCTTTGTTCGCTGATTGGCTGGCTGATTTTGCTGGCCGGTGCTGCCGGTGCGGTCAATTCCGTCACCTTCCAGCGCGCCACCTTTATGACTTCGCCTTTGCTGCCGGTCAGCGTGGCGGGCATTATGGTGGGGCTATTCTTCATTACACGGCCTTACACGCTGGTGGAGATCGTGGGGCTTATCATCTGCGTATTTTTGATGATTCAGGGCATGACCAGTATCCAGACCGCAGTCAACCGCAAGCGCTGGGGCGACACCCTGTGGTGGGTGCCGCTGATCATCGGCATTGCCTGTGTGCTGCTGGGTGTATACGCCCTGTTTGCGCCGGGCGCTTCCACCGCGCTGATGATGCGCATTGCCGGTATCATGCTGGCATTCAGCGGCGTGGTTAACATGATCGCCGCGTTCGCCCTCACCAAACAATAACCGTTAAAGCCGCATAAACAAACCGACCGCAGGGGCGAATGAGTTATCGCCTTTGCGGTCGATTTTGTTTGTATTGGGTTGTGGGTGTTAGATTGGAGCGATGCGGCGGCGGGCGCACGATGTGCCCCCCTACGGGTGATTCACGTTTTTCAGCACTCTGCCGAACCAGGGCAACACCGCACAATTCCCGCCTTGCGGCTCAAGCACCGCTCCGGCATCTGCGGCACGGCATCTGCGTTGCCAAAATGCTCGATAATGTCGGGTTGCGGTACCCGCATCGTGCTTCGGGGGCAAAAGCCCCTCGCACTCTGCGACCGCTGCCCCTGCTTCGGTTCGCTGTTTCCGCCACTGGCGACGCTCACCTTTGCAGCATCCAGTATTATCTGCGCTTTTGGCTTGGCATCTGCCGCACCTCGCTCGCCGTATCGGCACTTAGAATTATGCGGTATTGCCCCAGAATTTGCTTACCCCTCCGCCTTCACATACCACACCCCATCCGGCGCACGGCACAAACGGACGCCAAACACCCGATCCACCGCACCGGTGGCAGCAAGGGCAGCGGAGGTATCGCAGCCAAGCAGGCGGCCGCCGCCCAACAGGGCAATGCGATCCGCATACTGCATGGCCTGGGGCAGCTCGTGCATAACCAGCACCACGGCTTTGCCGCCCGCTGCCACGCTGCGCAGCAGGTCCAGCAGCTCAAACCGGGCGCGTACATCCAGAAAGGCACCGGGCTCATCCAACAGGATGGTGGTTCCGCCCTGGGCCAGCGCCATGGCAAGGTACACCCGCTGGCGTTCGCCGCCGGAAAGCGCCCGCACATCCCGATTTGCCCAATCCAGCGTGCCGGTCCGGCGCATGGCCTGCTCCACCGCAGCGGTATCCTGCGCTGTCATCCGGCGGGAAAAGCCCAGATACGGGAACCGCCCATGTGCCACCAGCGCCCGCACCGTGATTCCCGGCACCGGGCGGGACTGCGGCATAAACGCTGCTGTGCGGGCAAACTCTTTGCGGCCATAGCTGGCGATGGAGCGGTCATCCAGCAGAATATTGCCGCTGCGGCAGGGCAGCGTGCGCGTCATGGCGCGCAGCAGGGTGGTTTTGCCGCTGCCATTGGGGCCAATCAGCGCGGTCAGCTGGCCGTTTGGGGCGGCAAAGCTCACATCCCGCACCACATCCTGTGCGCCATAGCCCGCACTGACATGCTGTAATTCAATCATACATTCGCCTCCCCCTGCCGTGCAGCAGCAAGCCAAGGAAGAACGGCCCGCCGATGAGGGACAGCAGAATGCCCACCGGCAGTTCAAACGGAGCAAACAGGCAGCGTACCAGCACATCACACAGCACAACAAAAGCCGCCCCCAGCAGCATGGCCGCGGGCAGCAGAATGCGATGGTTATTGCCCACCAGCCGCCGGGCAATGTGCGGGGCCAGCAGCCCCACAAAGCTGAGCAGCCCTGCAAAGCTGACAGCTGCCCCCGCCAGCAGCGCCGCCGCCAGAATGCCCAAAAAGCGTACTGCTCCGATGTGCAGCCCCAAGGAAGCTGCACTTTGTTCTCCCAGGCATAGCACGTTCAGGTCTGCCGCCAGCAGCAGAGCCAGCAGCGTCCCGGTGATCAGGTAGGGCACAGCGCCTTTCAGCCCGGACAGTGTTACGCCGGACAAGCCGCCCACCAAAAAGTCTGATGCCCCGGCAATCGCATCCGGGTACAATAGCTTGATCGTATTCATGCCCGCGGTCAGCATTCCGCTGACGGCAAGGCCCGCCAGCACCAGCGTGGTGCGGCTTACCCCGGCCCCTAGCGCCAGCCCATACACCAGCAGGGCGGCGGCCAGCGCCCCGGCAAACGCCGCAGGCTGTACCGCGTTGGGGTGGGCAGGCCACAAAGCCGCAGCACACAGTGCCGCCAGCCCGGCGCCGGCGTTCACGCCGATCACGTTAGGGCTTGCCATGGCGTTGTTCAGCACGGCCTGCAGCAAAACGCCCGCTGCCGCCAGCGCGCTGCCTGCCAGCAGTCCGGCCAGGGTGCGGGGCCAGCGCACATGCAGCAAAACGCGGTAGACGGCGTTTTGGGGATCGCCGCTGCACCATGCCTGCCACAGCTGCAAAGGGGTATAGCCTTGGCTGCCAAAGCAAAGCCCGGCCAAAGCTGCCAGCACCACGGCCAGCGCTAAAACGGTCAGCGCGGCTCCCTGCCTGCGCAGGGTGGGCAGTGTTGCGGGCTGTTTCATGCCAGGGTCTCCAGCTGATCAGCCAGCTGGGGATACAGCAGCGCCGCAAGGGTGCGGTAGCTTTCGCCCCAGCGGGCGTTGGGTTTATAGTGGAACAGCGCTTTATCCAGCAGATAATAATGGCCGCTCTGCACGGCGCTCAGGCCGGACCACGCAGGATTGGCCTGCAGGTTTTCGGCCAGCGAGTCCAGCGCTTTCTGCTGGCTGGCCCCCATGGTAACCACAAAAATGTCTTCCGGGTCATCCGCAATGATGTTTTCCATGCTCAGGTTTTCCAGCAGGCTGTCGTCCGCATCGGCAATGTTTATCGCACCCAAGTCCTTCAGCATTGCGCCGGTCATGTTATCGCTGCCTTTTGCCTTGCAGCCGGAGGAATACGCCCGCAGCAACAGCACATTGGGGGCGGGCAGCTTGGCGTTCTGCACCAGTTCCAGCACATCGCTGATCTGCTGCTGCACGGCAAGGCCGTTCTGCTCATACAAATCCTCGCGGCCTGTCATATCACAAAAAGTGCGCAGCATGGCAAGGTATTCATCAAATGTATTGGTTTTGAAATAGGCGTGCGGCACCCCCGCCTCCTGCAAAAATTCATGCAGAGCCGTCTGCTCACTGACCTCGGCATTCAAAATCACAAAGTCCGGGTTCTGGGCCAGAATTTCCTCGGTGTTGGGGTCCTGATTGGTGCCGATCACGGCAATGTCTGTTCCCAGGTCCAGCCCACGCTCCTTGATGGCATCCTCCGTTGTGGCAGTCAGCGTGCCGCCTGCCAGGGTCCATGCTTCGGCAAAGCTGCCGTACAGGCTGACCACACGGTTCCAGCTCTGCACGGTAACGGGGTAGCCCATGGCATCGGTAAAGGTAACGCCGGACTGGGTTTCGGCTGCTTTGGCCGTCTGCTGCGGGGTGGGTGCCTGCACGGCCTGCGGTGCGGCACACCCGGCCAGCAGCAGGGCCGTCAGGGCCAGGGCGGTTATTGCTTTTTTGTACTTCATTTTGTGTTTTCCCTCTATATGCTTTAGGGCAATACCGCATAATTCTAAGTGCCGATACGGCGAGCGAGGTGCGGCAGATGCCAAGCCAAAAGCGCAGATAATACTGGATGCTGCAAAGGTGAGCGCCGCCAGTGGCGGAAACAGCGAACCGAAGCAGGGGCAGCGGTCGCAGAGTGCGAGGGGCTTTTTTGCCCCCGAAGCACGATGCGGGTACCGCAACCCGACATTATCGAGCATTTTGGCAACGCAGATGCCGTGCCGCAGCCGCCGGAGCGGTGCTTAAGCCGTAAGGCGGGAATTGTGCGGTATTGCCTTAACCTTCTGCGGGTACATTTCCTGCACGGCGGGCTGCTCCCCCAGGCCGCGCAGGGTACGCGCGGGCAAACAGGCAGTCCGGCGCGGCCTGCCGCTTGTGCCGGGTATCTTCAAAAATTTTATTCCACTCGCCGCAAATAGTCAAGGCTTGGGGCGGGGTATCAAAATTCATAGTTCCGCCTCTTAAATTTTTCAAAAACATTTTATTTGTCTGCTCAAATCCGCATTTTCCGCTCGTTATATTCAATAAGCAGGCAAAACGCCTGCCGATGTGTGTGATAAAAAGGAGGTAGCACCGTGCTGTTTACCATGTTTGTATTGTTTTTGTTTGGCTGGCTGTTTTTCCATTCTATCGGGCTGGCACTGCACCTGACCTGGTGCGCAGCCAAAGTGATTGCCGCGCTGCTGTTTGCGGTAGCGCTGCCGGTGCTGCTGGTCTGCCTGTTTGTGGCGGGCGGCCTATTGCTGCTGGTCCCGCTGGGGCTGATCGGCGCTGCTTTCGGCATTTTGAAATTCTGCGCTTAACCTGTTATCTCTCCTCTTATTATTACGCACACGAAGCCGGTACCCAAAAGCACAAAGGTGAGATTGAGCTGTGAGCAGAAGTCAGAAATGGCGACAGGAGTGGTCGTTCTTCATCGGGGACAGCGGACGCCGGAAGTATAACCGCTTCTGCGTCCGCTGCGTCCATACTATAACCCCCTACGATATAACTACTTCACGGCTCGATTTTTCGGTTTGGAAAAGGATGAAAAGCCCTGCCAGATAACCGAAAACCCTTGATATACGGGGCTTTTCCGGTTTGTCGTAATTATACCGTAAGGGCATTCTTGCGCCAGTTTGCTTTTGGCAAACGGTGTCCCGATGAAAATGATTCAGGAGTGGCTGGGACACAGCGATTTCTCTACCACCGCGAATATTTATTCGCATTTGGACTACGCTTCCAAGGTTTCTTCAGCAGAAGCAATGCTGAACGGGCTTGGAATGGGTTCAAATCCGGAAAATGACACTTAAAAAGTGTGATTTCTCTCCAGAACAGGGCGTTTTCTCTCCTGTTATGAAATTGTCAAACTCAAAAATTCTGCTTTTTGCATAAAAAGCGGTACAGAGCGCTCAAAAAGCGCGCTGTACCGTTGATTTGCGGAGCATCAGAGATTTGAACTCTGGCGGCGCTACAAACGCCCTATCGCATTTCGAGTTTTATCGCCTAAACCACCACTGGTGGAATTTGCCGGTAAAAAGCGGAAGTTACTGGAAGATGATTCGGCGGCAAAACGAAGAAAAAAGTCGAAAAGAGAGTCCTTTTTAACGTCAAAACGTCGCAATTCGAACCCATTTCAAAAAGCTGATTTTCCGGGAAAAATGAGAGAAAAAAATGGGCGTTTTTGGCACGTTGGAGAGATGTTGGAGAAAAAGCCGGAGAGAACAAAATGGGCTGATTTTCCTTATTACAACAGGCATTTACAGAATTACGTTGACTAAATTTTATGCAAAAATCCCCTTATCGAAAAAAAAATCAAACCGCCCCTACCTGCTGTTGATGAGTTCAAATAGCGGACGGTGATTATAGTGGATTACAGTTATGATTTTGCAAAAATCAAGGAAACTTTACCCCGAAAAAATCGGGCTGGAACAGATGCGTGTCATCTGCCATATCAGTAAAAAGACAGCCCGATACTTGCTGAAAAGCGGGCTTGTGCCCTGCATAGATACCGGTAAGAAAACGCGGCAGTACATTATCAACACAAAGGATGTTATTGCCTACCTAAAAAGGCGCCAATCCAACCCGCAAAGATATACACCCCCAACAGGCTACTACTTGGAAAGTTGGAACAAGGGAAGCCCAAGGAAAACCCTTACGCTACGGGAATGGGCCAATCTTGACACGGCAAAAGACAAAGATAAATTCGCGACTTTTCTGAAATGCAAGATGCGGCTATACAGCGATGTACTAAGTGCTACGGAAGTCAGCAAGTTTACCGGCTACCATCATAATACCATTACAACGTGGTGCAGCAATGGATATTTTCGGTACTTCAAAATAGGCAGCAGCTACATGATACCAAAAGTTTGCATCCTAAATTTCTTGGTCAGTCCTCATGTGCTGGATAGTTATAGACCGGCACAAAAAGATGGTTGCCCTTGCCAAAGAGTTTAGCCAGCAGGGAAAGCCAACTGAAAAAAGCAGTGCATAGGTACACGCCTGTGAATATATGGAAACAGCGTCCTCCGAATGTAATTGGCGGACGCTGTTTTTTGTAAATTATATCAACTGGTGACAATTTGTCACCAGTTCGTATGTGACCCAGTTCTCTGTCACATGGTCATGGAACGCAGCGTTTGGATTCTGCCCTCAATAGCGGTAGCAATTTTCGCAGCTCGCCCATCATCAAACTGGGCAGCATCCTCCAAGATGTCCTTTACCTTGCCAGAAAATCCATCAAGGCGCTCCAGCGGCAAATCTACATAAGGTGCGATCAATTTTAGCTGAGATTGCTGCGACGTTTCAAACGGCTTTGCCGGAACCATTGCATCCGCGCTGATGGCGCGAGTGAGTGTCATCTGCCAAAGGCTTGTGCCGCTGTCATAGATAGGGGCAAGTCCTTTCCAATCTAGCGTTTCGGAATCACGGAGGAAACCGAAATTACCCAAGTGTCGGTCTGTGTTGGCTAAGATATAATCGGCGGCCAGCATATTGCAGATATTTTTTTGTATATCGGAGATTCCAACCGCATTACAGCAATCGTTAAAGTGCTGCCAGTTGGAGACACCCTGTTGCTGCGGCAGCAGTCGCATAAATTGGGCAGCGGTGACAAGTTCTGTGTGCTCGTCAGTGAAGCACTCGCAAGCGGACATGACCTGCCCGCCCTGATCTACGAGCCAATAGGAAACGTGCGGCATACCGAGGGTGTCATACAACGAAGAGGCAACAATTTCATTGTAAGGCTCTTGCTGGTAAATGCCCGAACCGGCCTTTAACAGAATCCGTTTCCCGTCCGCAATGCGCCAGCGCTTTTGTAAAAAGCCATCCGAGGTATTGCAGGGAGAACACAAATCCGGCTGTGCAGAGAGAACGCCCTCACCAAACAAGGCGCGGCCCACATCGTCAGAAAAAAGTCATTCTCGTAAAAGTTTACATCATGCCAGCGTTGCGGAGCATCGCAGGGAGTGACCCAATATTGATCGGAAAGGCTCAGGCCGCTGCACTTGACGAGCAGAAGTTCTGCATAGGGAACGTGCAGTGCTTCCAGCGCGTGTTCCAGCCCGGATCGGCTTGCAGGAATACCACGCCCAGCCCACCATTTACGCAGGGAGAGAACATCGAAACTGCCGTCGATATGTTTTGCGCCGAGGGGATTCTTTGCGCAGAAAGAACCTCAGCCACATCAATTATATCGCCGGTTTTTTCGGCTATTTCAATAACAGCCACTTGATGGTCACGCTGCATCAAGAAAAAACGCATGGATGCTCACCTACCTTACCTTATCATAATAGATTATACCTTATAAGGGTTACCTTTGCAACGTGCGAAATAGAGCATACAACGTAAAATCAATATAAATGCACCAAGGGGATACTATACACTTTTATAGGAATGGGCGCGGCGCGTCCCTCTCCCCCACACCCCCTCTCCAGCTGGCTGAAGAAACAGCCAACTGAAAAAGAGAATATCGTTTCTTACAAGCATCTTACCTGTTCGCAGATGAGGTGCTTTTTTTATTACAATCTTGGAGGTCATCATGGGCAAATATCAGAAGAACATCGAGGCTGCGCGGCGTATCAGCGTCATGCAGTACCTTGAAACCTACCATCCCGGCGAGCTTGTCCGCAAAACAGACAAGGAATATCGCACAAAAACGCACAGCAGCCTTGTTATTACCCCCCTGCGAATGGGAAGTTTCACTGGTACGCCCAAAGTGTGGGCGGTAACAATGCTATCGACTATCTGACGAAGGTTGAGGGTATGGATTTTGTGTCAGCAATACGGCTGTTGAGTGCGATGACTCCAATGCCCGTTTCTATTCAGGCGGCTAAAGCAACACCTACTCGGCAGCATACGATTCGTCCGTTTGAACTGCCAGCCGCAGATCGAAACACCGAAGCCGCAGTCGCTTATTTGATGCAGCGCGGTATCAGTCCGAAGGTACTGCGTTATTGCGTGAACAGCGGTATCCTGTACCAAACCACACGCGGCAGCTATCGCAACTGTGTGTTTGTGGGCAAGGACGCAGAAGGTGTACCGCGCTCTGCTTTTCAGCGCTGCTGTCAAGGCGGCTTTCGCGGAGATGTCGCGGGCAGTCAAAAGCAGTATGGTTTTCTGATTCCTGCCGAGATGGAAACCTGCGATAACGTAGAGATCTACGAAGCCCCTATTGATGCGCTATGTCCGGCGCGACGTTGCGGCAGTACAAGCATGATGCACCGTGGCGCAGCGTCCACTACTTGGCGCTGGGTGGGTTGAACCATCAGCCGATTGACTACTTTTTGCAGCAGCATCCCGAAGTAAAGCGCGTGGCGCTTTGCTTTGACCGTGATGAACCCGGCAGGAACTTTACAAAAATTGTGGCAAAAGGGCTGACAGAACGGGGATATATCGTGCAGGACACACCTCCGGCCATCGGCAAGGACTATAACGACTATCTGCTGGCGGCTCGTAGACTTATCAGCATGGAACGGTAAAGGAGCGGAATATGAAAACTATTGCAGTTGCAAACCAAAAAGGCGGCGTGGGTAAAACGACCACCACCGTAAATCTTGGCACAGCACTTGCGGCGATGGGCTACAAGGTGCTGTTGGTGGACGCCGACCCGCAGGGTGATTTGAGCAGCTATCTCGGCTATGCGGGCACCGAAAACGGCGCAACAATCAGCGACCTAATGGAATCTGTTATCAAGGACGAAAAGCCGCCAGAAGTGGTAATTCACCATGAAGAAAAGGTAGATTTCATTCCCTCCGACATTGGTCTGTCCGATATGGAAGTGAGCCTTGTCAACGTTATGGCGCACGAAAAAATCATGGAACAGGCATTGGAGTCGTTTAAGGATAAATATGACTACTGCTTGATCGACTGTATGCCCTCGCTGGGCATCATCACCGTGGCATCGCTTGTTGCGGCGGATCGAGTGCTGATTCCTGTGCAGGCACAGCATTTCGCCCTCAAAGGTCTGGTGTCCCTGTTCAAATCCGTCAACCAAGTAAAGCGCCGTATCAATCCCCGGTTGGATATTCACGGCATTGTGCTGACGATGGTGGACAACCGCACCAACCTATCCAAAGATGTGTGCTGCCCTGCGCAGTGCCTACGGTCATGCGCTGAAAATCTACCGTGCAGAAATCCCTGTCAGTACGCGCACGGCAGAAAGCGCTGCCAGTACACATAGCGTGCTGACCTACGATGCCAACGGCCCGGCCAGTTTGGCATACAAAGCGCTTGCCAAGGAGGTGACGGAGAATGAGAGAGTACGGCAGCAACATAAATCTGCCCTCACTCGATAATCTCTTTTTCGAGTGAGCAGGAGCGGCAGGACGCAAAATTAGAGAAAATCCAAATTTTGCCGCTGACGGAATTACATCCCTTTCGGAATCACCCTTTTCAAGTCCGTGACGATGACGAAATGGACAAAATGGTGGACAGTGTCAAGGAATACGGTGTCATGACCCCGGCCATTGTCCGCCCCCGGAAAGATGGTGGGTATGAAATTGTAGCGGGCCACCGCCGCTGCCATGCCAGCCAGCGGGCGGGCGTGGAAACTATGCCCTGCATTGTACGGGATATGGACGATGATACTGCTATCATTTTGATGGTGGATAGCAACTGCCAACGAGAGCATATTTTGCCGAGCGAAAAGGCGAAAGCCTATGAAATGAAGTTAGAAGCTATTCGTAGAAAAGCTGGTAGACCGTCAAAAGAAAATTCCCGACAAGTTGTCGGGGATTTTGAAAGCGCCGATTTAGTCGGTCAAGCAAGCGGCGAAAGCGGGCGGCAAGTCCAGCGCTTCATCCCGTCTGAACAAACTCACCCCCGAACTTATGAAAATGGTGGATGATGGCAAGCTAAAAACCACTCCCGCCGTAGAACTTAGCTACCTTACCCCCGAAGAACAAGAGGACTTCCTGTCCTATATGGAATCCGAGGGTTGCACACCATCGCTGTCACAGGCGCAAAAGCTCAAAGAGGCCAGCAAGGAAAGCGTGTTGACATCCGAAAAAATCCAGCACATTATGGCCGCCAAGCCGCCAAGTGTAAAGCCGCGTGACCCGCAGCTTATGATTCCAGTTGCAAAAGTTGAACGATACTTTCCGAAAGGCTTTACAAGCGACCAGATGCAGCAGGTTATCGTAAAACTGCTGGAAAACTATGCCCGCGCCCATCAGCAAGCACGGCAGCAGATGAGGGGGGGACACCGATGACGAGATTATTAGTTGTTGAACCCAGCTACTGCCCTTATCAAGCGGGTTTTTCCAGTGCGGCGACTGCGGTTTCCGAGGTAATCGAGGGTGAAAGCCAAATTCTAAAACCGTTTGGCACACCGCGCATCGGGCTGATATGCAGCAAAGCCCAAAGCCGACTGAAATATAACAGACAGGTCAATGACGAGGGAATTACCGTGCGCGGGCGATTTCTCATCTGCGGGCTAAATGGTGATAAAGTCGTGGGCTTATCCAAAGACCAAGCAGACCGATACAGCCGTCTACTTTTTCTACCGCAAGTCGAAGATATGGCAAGCGGTGAACTGCCCGCCGCAAAGGTACGCCCGCAGGATGAACGCTACGGGAACAAACTATCTTTTTGGGAAAGGTTGGAAAGATAATGGAAGAAAAGACAGATAAAGTAGTCGGCTACATCGAATATCTCGGTGCAGACGGGATGATCGGTGAAATCGTTCCTTACACAAGCGTGGAAAATAATTCAAGGATGAAATTCTGGATTCCTTGGATTGTGGGCGGCCAGTGACACCGGTTGTATTCTCAGATGAACTGGATGAGCCACTCCAATTTGATTCAGGCACCTATTTTCCGTGGGGATTTCGCAGCGAAAAGCGAGTGCAAATCCCTTTATGAAATCTATCAAACTAACAGGCGAGACCTTGTTTTTTTATGGAGTATTCTCCTGCGAGGCTCGCTGCCGGAGCAAAGGACTACGAACTCGTGTACAAGGGGCAGATGGAGCGTTGGGAAACGCTGGACAGCATTTATTCACGGCATAATCGGGATGACCGTCCAAACGCCAAAAGTATGCGTTCCGTCTCTGTCAGCGATATTATTGTGACACACAAAGATAACGAGACACACGCTTTTTATGTTCAGCCGATTGGGTATAAGCAGGTAGATAACTTGTTGCCGGAACTTGAAAATGCCACACTGTCAAAAGCAGAACAGCACGAGCGATAAGGAGCAGCCTATGGCAAAATATGAAAATATTCGTGCGCTTGCCAAAAAGCAACTGCAAGCCGTCACGGAGAGCAGTGACCGATGGAAAGCATTTTTGCGGACAGCGGCCATTGCTTATAATTATAGTTTCCCGAACCAGCTTTTGATTCACGAGCAAAGCCCCACCGCCACAGCCGTGGCCGACATAGCTTACTGGAATAATAATGCGGGTCGCTGGGTCAAGCGCGGCGCACACGGTATCGCGGTATTTGACACTCGCGCCAATTCTTCCCGGCTGCGGTATCTGTTTGACATTTCCGATACCATCCCCCGCGCAGAGATTCCCGAAGCGCTGCCGTGGGTCATTACAGACCAGAACTGGCGGCCTGTTTGGGATAAAATCGTAGCGGATAATCACGCTGACAGCATCCAAAGCGCCCTCCTCATGCTCTCCACATCCTGCGTTGCCCAGCGCAGCGCCATGTTCACAACCGCACTGGGAAAAGCCATAGACGGCAGCAGCTTACAGTGGGCCAAGCCGGACGAACAGCGGCAGCTATTTTTACAGCTTATCACCCAAAGCTGTCTGTATATGGCCGCGCTGCGGTGCGGCGTGGATACTGCGCGGCTGGACTTGTCTGCCCTTGAGTCCGTGAACCAGTTTGACACAAACCGCCTTGCTCTGTGTTTGGGCAGCGCTTGCCAACAGGTGGCACGGCCTCTCATGCAGCAGATCGGCAGCATCACGAGAGAAATCGACAGTGTTGCACGCGCCGAAAAAGTCCGCTATTATGGTGACAAACAGGAAGAAACCAATAACACCAAGGAGGTCAACAATGGAGTACATGATGGTGAACGGCTACCAAATCCCGGCGCTGACGCTGAACGAGCCGCCGATGCCGGAGATCGGCAAGTACGGCAGCCTGCGGCGGAAATTCCTGCTGGAGAACGCGCCGATGGTGTTCGACGAGATGCTGCTGGAGGGAACGCTGTACCCGCATCTGGCGGAGATGGACAACGCGGTACACCGGCAAATCGAACAGACGATGCAGACGCTGATGCAGCAGAGCACCGCCCCGAACCGGCAGACAGACCCGATGGGCTGGACGCAGTGGATGAACGCCTTGCAGAGCCAAGCCGAGGAACTGGCGATGCAGCAGATTTACAGCCTGTAATACAAGAACCCCAAGCGGAGAGCGATACCACGCCCTCCGCTTTTTCTGTACCCATTTCTGATTTGCCGCCGCTGAGCGATGAACTGATTCTAGGCTTGCTGGCGAAAGAATCCTCCAGCCGTGCCGACAATGCGGCTATTCTGGAATATTTCAATGAGCATCCCGACCTTGCCGAGCGCAGCGCCTTTTGCAAGCACTGTTACAAGCAAATTTATACATATTTGTTCGTGGATGACCATACCGTGGGTTTTATCCGGCATGATATGTACCTTGAACTTTGGGAGGGCAACTATCTTACCAAAACAGCGCAGGTCAATCTGACATGGGATGCTGTTGCCGCAAAGATTGCTGACCTTATCGAGCAAGGGCGGCTGATGGTTCCCATCAAGGCAGCACCCGTGCAGCAGCAGATGGAGCAGCTTACTCTTACTCCCGAAGATTCTGAAAAGGCAGGGCTGCCGAGCCATGAGCAGCAAGCAAAAAATATCGACCTTGCGGCAGAAGCCAAAAAGTGGAGCAAGCCCATTATTGACGCTTCCGGCAAGTATATTACCGAGCAGGACATTACCGATGTGCTGTGCAGAGGCAGCGGGTTTGAAGATGGCAAATTCCGTATTCAGCAATATCTCTCTGCACAGGTACTTCCTATCGAGGAAGATCAAGCCCGCTGGCTGAAAAAGGAATACGGCATCGGCGGCGGCACATGGATCTTCCGTGATGGTGGGCACGGCTTTCTTGACCACATGGGCAAAAATCTTGAAATCACCCGACGTACAGAGGACGGCGAGTATCGCCGCGTTTTGAAGTGGAAAGAGGTTGCCCAACGCCTGCGGCTTTTGGTTTACAACGACCAGTATCTGACCGATGCCGAAAAAGCTACCTATCAGGCATGGGCAGCAGAACAGCAAGCCGCTCGTGCAGCGAACGATGCCGCACTCGCTCATGCAAAACACGCTATCGCGGATTTCTGCGAGAATGAGGGGCTAAACGAGCCGAATTTCTCCGACTTGACCCGCGTGGAGTTTGCTTACTCTACCACCGAGGACGATGAGCACGAGATCCAAGTGTATGCCAATCTTCTGCGGAACGAAATCCGCTATGAGGTTGACGGTAACATTGTCCATATCGACTACTTCCAAGATAACCACGAGCTTGCTGCGCAGGGTATTGAAAACAGCGCTTTCTCGGATTTTATCAATACCGCCGAAGCAGAGTTTGAAAAACATCATCCGACTACAAGAAAAGTCGAAAAATCGCCTGTAACTATCGGCAGCACGGTTTATCTGGAAGATGACAGACCCTTTACCGTGGAGGAAATCGGCAGAGAAAACATTCATCTGCGGGATGAAAGTTTCCCGCTGGTAGGCCGTGCCGTCAGCCATGAAAAATTTGCGCGGTTGCTTGCGGCCAACCCCAAAAATGCAGCACTATCCACCCCGGAAGTTCCAAGCCGCCAAGAGCAGCCGGAAGAAACTGCTGAATCCATCGTGGGTGAAATCGTTGAGGAACCCAGCCCCTTTGTGGCACAGGTTATGGCGGATGCAGAACGGCTTTCGGCAGAAGATGAACCCTACCACCGTGAACCCATTACCTATGAAGCACCCTATCTGGACAACCTGCCGACAGCACCGCGCGAAAAGTTTGCAGCCAACATTGCCGCTATCCAAAAGCTGAAAGAAATTGAGCAGCGCGTAGCGAACGGCGGCAGCCCTGCTTTTGAGGATGAGCAGAAAATTTTAGCACAGTACACGGGCTGGGGCGGGCTGGATGCGTTCGACCCGAACAAAAAAGTGCATGGTCGAACGAGTACAGCCAACTGAAAAGCAACATTGTCTGAATCCGAGTATGAAGCTGCCCGCAGCAGCACCCTGACGGCGTTTTATACCCCCGCTACCGTTATCCACCCCATCTACCGCGCACTGGAACGCTTCGGCGTAAAGGGCGGCAAAATCCTAGAACCCAGCATGGGCACAGGCGCATTTCTCGCACACGGACATTTTGGCAGCAGTGATGCCAAATTCTACGGCGTAGAATTGGACAGCATCACAGGCCGCATCTCAAAGCAGTTGTATCAAAAGGCCAATATCCAAGTGACCGGCTATGAAAATGCGCTTCTCCCCGACAACTATTTTGACTGCGTTATTGGCAATGTCCCTTTCGGCAATTTCCAAGTCAATGACCCGCAGTATAACCGGCTGCATTTTCCCATTCACGACTATTTCTTTGCCAAGAGCATCGACAAGCTGCGCACCGGCGGCATCATGGCGATCATCACCTCCAGCGGCACATTGGACAAAAAGGATGACCGTGCCCGCAAGTACATTGCCGAGCGCTGCGACCTCATCGGTGCGGTGCGCTTGCCCAACAATGCGTTCAAGGGCAGTGGAACTAAAATTATGACGGATGTAATTTTTCTGCAAAAGCGCGATACGCTGCGCCAGCAGGACGAGCCTTGGCTGCACCTTGCAGAAGATGCCAACGGCATTACCATGAACCGCTACTTTGTGGAGCACCCTGAAATGATTTGCGGCAGAATGGAGATAGTCTCCGGTCCGTATGGCCCGGCTTCCACCTGCCAGCCAATAGACCCCGATGCGGTGGACCGTTTCGGAAAGCCGTTGCTGGAAACGCAAATCGACACTGCCATGCAGCACTTGACCGCCACGCTGACAAAAGCCGAAATTCCCATACAGGAGGAAAGCGGCGAGGACACCAAGTACATTGATGCCGATCCCTTTGTGCGTAATTTCAGCTACACGGTAAAGGACGATAAAATCTATTACCGCGAAGGCGCAGTCATGCGGGAATGTAATCCCAACGCAGCCTCTGCCGAGCGTATCCGCAAACTGGTGGAACTGCGCGATACCACCCGCGCTCTGATCGATGCGCAGTTGCAGGACTTGTCGGACGAGGAAATCCACCGTCTGCAAGCCCAGCTTAATCGCCAGTATGATGCCTTCCGCGGCAAACACGGCCTAATCAACAGCCGCAGCGCGGAGTTGTCTTTCCGGGATGACAGCAGCTACTATTTGCTGTGTTCACTGGAAAATGTCGATGAAAAAAGGAAACTTTATCAGCAAGTCGGATATGTTCACCAAAAGGACTATTCGCTCTGCACAGATACCCGACCACGCCGACACGGCATCGGATGCACTGGCACTGAGCATCGGGGAACGTGCCAAGGTCGATATGCCTTACATGATGCACCTTACCGGGAAAGATGAAGCAACGCTTGCTAAGGAACTGGCGGGCGTTATTTTTGTAGAGCCTTTCCGCAAACAGGAGGACGGCAGCCCTGTTTACCTTATGGCGGGATGAGTATTTATCCGGCAATGTACGCGAAAAGCTGCGTATTGCTCATGTTGCAGCCGACCAAGACCCGGCATTCCGCATCAATGTAGCGTTGGAACAGGTGCAGCCCAAAGACTTGACGGCGGGCGAGATAACGGTCCGGTTGGGTGTCACATGGATCGGGTCGGAAATCATCAAGCAGTTTGCCGATGAACTTTTTCAGTCAACCTACCGCGAACAGAAAATAGCTGTCCGTTACAATGAATACCTGAATAACTGGTATATTTCCAACAAGAGCCAGGGCAACGATAATATCCGCGTCACGAACACTTACGGCACAAAAACGTATCAACGGCTATCATTTGTTGGAGAACGCACTCAACCTGCGGGCCACCAAAATTTTACGATACAATCTATGACGAAAACGGCAAGGAGCAGCATAAACTCAATGGTCCTGCCACCGAAGAAGCACAGGCCAAGCAGCGGATGATAGAAGATGCTTTTAAAGACTGGATTTTCAAGGAACCGTGAGCGCCGGGAAAGCTTGGTGGCGCTGTACAATGAAAAGTTCAACTGCATTCGCCCCCGTGAGTACGACGGCAGCCACATCCAGTTTTTCGGCATGAACCCGGAAATCGCGCTGCGGCCCCACCAGCGCAATGCCATTGCACATATTTTGTACGGGCACAACACACTGCTGGCGCACACTGTCGGTGCAGGTAAGACCTATGAGATGGTCGCCGCCGCGATGGAGAAAAAGCGATTGGGATTATGCAGCAAAACACTTGTCGCCGTGCCAAATCATCTGACAGGCCAATTTGCCAGTGAAGCGCTGAAGCTATACCCCAACGCAAACATTTTAGTCACAACGCAGCGTGATTTTGAAAAAACGAACCGCAAGCGGTTTTGCGCCAAAATTGCCACCGGCAACTATGACATTGTGGTAATCGGTCACAGCCAGTTTGAAAAGATTCCACTTTCCGATGCCAGAAAAGCCGAGTTTATCCGCAAGCAAATTGACGAGACTGGAGATGCAGTTGAGAGCATGGACAACAGCGACAGCCGTCTGACCGTCAAGCAGTTGGAAAGTAAGAAAAAGCAGTTGAAAACCAAGCTGTCAAATTTACTGGACGCCCCGAAGCGGGATGATGTGGTGACCTTTGAGGAACTGGGCGCAGACTCCCCTCATGGTCGATGAAGCACACAATTTCAAGAACCTCATGACCGTTACAAAGATGCACAACATCGCGGGTATCAGCACCACCGAGAGCCAAAAAGGCCAGTGACCTGTTTATGAAGTGCCAGTACCTTGATGAAATCACCGGGGCGCGGGGGGTAACATTTGCCACGGGCACCCCCATTTCCAACAGTATGACCGAGCTATATACCATGCAGCGCTATTTGCAGCAGTACACCTTGGAACGCAACGGCCTTGCAAACTTTGACAGTTGGGCGGCCACCTTTGGCGAAACCGTCACAGCCATCGAACTTGCGCCGGAGGGAACCGGCTACCGCACAAAAACGCGCTTTGCTCGTTTTTTCAATCTGCCGGAACTTATGGCAATGTTCAAGGAATGCGCTGACATTCAAACAGCAGATATGCTGAAACTGCCTGTCCCTGCCCTTGTGGGCGGCAAGCCGACCAACATCCAGCTAAAGCCCTCTGAAATACAAAAACAGATGGTAGCGGAATTGGGCGAACGGGCCGACAAAATCCGCAATAAAATGGTAAAGCCCTATGAGGACAATATGCTGAAGATCACCAACGACGGACGCAAATTGGCGCTGGATCAGCGCTTGATCGACCCCGACTTGCCCGATGATCCTGACAGCAAGGTCAATATCTGTGTGGGCAAAATTTATGAGATATGGGAGCAGACCATGCCCCAACGCAGTGCGCAGCTTGTTTTCTGCGATCTGTCCACGCCCAAGGCTGGCGTTTTCAATGTCTACGACGATATGAAAGCAAAGCTGATTGAGCGTGGTATCCCCGAAGCGGAGATTGCCTATATCCACGAAGCGAACACCGATGCCCGCAAAACTGAACTTTTCGGAAAAGCCCGCAGCGGTGCGGTTCGCGTGCTGATGGGCAGCACGGCCAAAATGGGAGCCGGAACCAATGTCCAAAAGCGGCTGATTGCGTTGCACCATCTGGATGTACCGTGGCGGCCATCTGATATTGAGCAGCGTGAGGGCAGAATATTACGACAGGGCAATGAAAATAAGGAGGTCTATGTTTTCCGTTATGTAACGGAGGGAACATTTGATGCCTACTCATGGCAGCTTATCGAAAATAAGCAAAAATTCATCGGACAGATTATGACCTCAAAATCTCCGGCTCGCAGCTGCAATGATATGGACGAGGCTGCACTGTCCTACGCCGAGGTAAAGGCATTGGCGGCTGGCAATCCGCTTATCAAGGAAAAGATGGACTTGGACGTGCAGTTGACCCGTCTTAAAACACTGAAAGCTGCCCATGACAGCCAGCGGTATGAACTGGAAAATAAAATTGCCATCGGCTTCCCGGCTGAAATCCGAAAATGCAAAGAACAGATTGAAAATGCCACGGTAGACGCCGCCACCGTAAAGGAACACTCCGTAGTGGATGCGGACGGCAAAGATGTTTTCTGTATCCAGTTGGAAAAGAAAGTTTACTACGAAAAAGAACCTGCGGGGGAAAGCCCTGTTAGGTCTGCTGGGCTTGGCACTGAATAGCGAAAAGCCCGTACCTATCGGGTATTTCAAGGGTATGGAACTGCAAATTCAACATCTGCCTTTTGGCAACGAATACCATGCAAGATTGGCTGGTCTGGTACATATAGCACTCAGCTGGGAGCTGATGTGCTAGGCAATCTGACACGCCTTTCCAATTTGGCAAATGGTATTGAACCGAGCATTGAAAAAGACCCGCAATATGCAAATCCAGTTGGAACAGCAGCTTGCCAGCGCCGAGGAAGAAGTCAAGCGGCCATTTCCACAGGCAACGGAACTGACTGAAAAGAGTAAGCGTCTTGCGGTGCTGGAGAGGGACTGCTGAACATGAACGACAAAGACATTGTGACCGACACCGAGCCGGAACAACAGTGTCAGACCGACAATCGACAGCGTGGACAGGAGGAACGATAAATTCTATGATTAAAGGCAGAAAGACCAATCGTATACGCGACCACCCCAAGGATGAAAGGAGTAGTTTTTATGAAAAAATCTATTGTTGCATTGGGCATGGTATTGGCGCTGTCCGGGTGTGCAGCGGCGGCGGATGAAAACTCTTGCGGCTGAACCGGCTGCACTGGTGGAAATCTCACCGGCCACCGAAGAAACTGCGCATCCGGTGGAAGCTGCTGCAACTGCCGAACCTGCGCAGACAGCAACCCCTGAGCCGACACCCGAACCGACACAGGCCCCCACGCCCGCGCCGACAGCAGAGCCTACGGCAGTCCCCACCGCAGAACCCACGCAAGCCCCGGTGGAGGAAACCGTAGCCGCCGCCCGGCACAGGTTAGTATGAGTTATGGTGCGGTGCCGTTCGACCTTGCAGCCGGTACGGAGCAATGGTGGAGCATCGACAGCAGCGACAGCGCATACTGGGCCGTGCAGGAGAATATCAACGCCATCCGTGCGGCGGCGGGACTTTCCCCGCTGGCAATGGACGGCGGGCTGAGCGCGGCGGCAGATGCCCGCTGCGAAAGCTTTGTCGCGGGCGGTGCGTTCGACCACAGCGGCATGACTACCCGCAGCGAAATCTGCGCAGCCGGTCCTATCGGCTCGGCCAGCAGCGTATGCAGCTATTGGCAGAACAGTCCTGCCCACTATGCCAACATCACCAACGCCAGCTTTACGAGCATGGGTGTCGGCTGTTGGTTCTGCTCCACCGCCGAGGGGCAGTATACCTACTGGACTGTTACCTTCAACTAAAACTCCTACTTGTTTTCATACCGAAATTATGATATAATTTCTGTATGAAAGAGAGGTGCTATCTATGCCGAACATTCGTTCCAGCGCAGATTTGAGAAACAACTACAATGATATTTCCTCTTACTGCCATGCCTACAACGAGCCGGTCTTTATTACCAAAAACGGTAAGGGCGACCTTGCCGTTATGAGCATGGAAACCTACGAGGAAATGGCGGGCCGCATTGAACTGTACAGCAAGCTGCAAGAGGGCCTTGCCGACGTGGAAGCCGGGAACACGCGCCCCTTTGCCGATGTTATGGCTGATTTGCGCCACCGCAGGGAGCGCAGATGAAATACAACATTCACATTACCCACGCTGCCGAGCGCGATATGGCGAACGCCTACGACTATATCGACCTTGTACTGAAAAATCCAACTGCCGCCGACAAGCTGTTGGATGCGGCCGACGAAAAAAATCGGAGCACTGGCAGAATTCCCGCACAAATTTGAAGTCGATTCCGACAAACTGCTTTCCCTATGGGGGAATCCGCTTCACCATCGTTATGAACTACCTTGCGTTCTACACGGTGGACGATGCCACGCAGACCGTGCATATAGTGCGATTCCTTTACGGCAAAAGCAACTGGATCACCATTCTGAAAACAGATGTAGCAAACGGCAGTTTGCCGATGTTCTCATAACCGAATATTTTACCCAAGCGCTCACTTTTGTGGGCGCTTTTCTTTTTAGGAGGACGTTATGTCTTACGATGATATTATTGAAGTTTTGGCCGCTGCGCTGCTCGAAAAAGCAGAAACCGTAGGCTGTCTTGAAGTGCTGGACGGTTTCAGCCAGCGCCCAGACACAGAAATTGAAGTCAGCGCCCCAATCAGCGAAGAAATGCTGGCGTTGCCGCTGGACAAACAGGAATGGCCGGAGGAGTGCGCACCGATTTTGAAAGAAAGCGGCGCGACCACGCTGGGCGAACTGGTGGAGTATCTGAACCACTGCACAGCCACGGGGAAGAAGCTGAATGTTTCCGAAGATGCAGCGGCAGCCATGTTCCCGGCGCTTATCACATTCTGCTATGATGCTGCGGATATGAACGGTAAACGCTTCTTTTGGGAATATATTCTTGAAAGCAATTCTCTTGTTTTTTGAGGACGTCGAATGACCCCGCAGGAGCAGCTCTGCGAAAAAATGCGGCAGGAGCAGAACAAGTATTGACTATGGCTGACCGCACAGCCACCCGAAGAAATCCTGAGTCACGCCTACGAGTACAGCGTCCGTGAGGACATTATTCTTGCAACGGAAGAAATGAACCTCACCCCTGCACAGGTGCGGGCGCTGCTGAAATCTCCGCGCCGCTGGCGGATGTGTATAAGGATTTTTCCAAGCTGGAAACCGATTATATGAGCATTGTGGCTCAGTGCGTGGAAGACCGTGCAGATGACTTGCTGAAAAAGGAGCAGCAGCAGAACCCACCCAAAGTATATCGACAGTCTGTCACTTATGCCCGCGAACACGGCGAATTGCAGCAGTACCATGCGTCTTGCCACTTGAATGAAAGGTGTCGGGACGAGATTGACGCAGCGCTTGCACAGCGCTTTGATGGTATGCAGCTGGGCGCTGGCGCTGTTGAACAGGTAGTGGCGGAATATGGTTTGGAGCGCACAAAATATGTGTTGGCAGCGGCCATTCAAACCCGTGATGGAGATGGTCGAATTTCTCGCACAAATAGAGCATGGGCAGATTCCATTCGCACGATCAAAGATATGGATCGCCGTGGATTTGACCGTTCCTGTTACTACGCTGACCTACAAGCGCATACCTGCCTATTGGACGGTTTTGTAAACCAAGTGCGAAAATTTGAAAAAGCCAAAGCCCAGCCCGCCCAGAATACTCCCGAAAGATAACCGCAGCGTCTGCATTTTGCAGGCGCTTTTTTTCGTGAAAAAATCTCTGTTTTGAAAGGATTTCATTATGAAAGAAACACATTACAAATTAAGGCATCGCGTTACCGCGCTGATTGCAGCGGCGGTAATGCTTTGCTCCATGCTGCCCGGTGTAGCGTTTGCGGAGGAACCCACACCGCAGCCCACCGAGGAAACCGCGCAGATGGAGCAGCAGACCGAACCGTCTGAAACAGACAACGGTCAGACCGACGAGAGCAGCCCTGACCCCGGCGCGGAGGAAACCGAAGCCACCCCCAAAACGGCAGAAGAACAGCCCGCTGAAGAAGAAATTTCCGCTGCCGTTGTCGGCGCGGAACTGTACACTGACTTGCCCGATGCACCCATCGGCTCCTATATCGGCAGCGAGGGTTTGCCGGTTGCCACCGGTGAAACCAAAATCGGCATTTCCGAGTGGCCCGAAAGCCAGCTGGAAGAAGGCGGCAGCAATCTGATTGCCGTTGCACTGGACAATGACGGTCTTACCATGGCCGCGCCCCTGCTGGACGGCGCAGACTATGCCATTGTTCCTATTATGGCACAGGTGGAGAGTACCCCGCCGATGGCAGTTCCCTTGATCTGATTCTACCGGACGGTGTGACCCTGCTGGACTACTACGGCGCACCTGTTGAAAACACAGAAAGCCTGCTGCACAACGAGTACAGCGAAACTTCCGCTGCTGTGCTGGGCGTATATGTGCAGGCAGATGCAGATTTTACCGCACAACTGGTTTATACCGCGCCGGATGGCAGCTGCCTGACCAAAACCTTACAGGTGACCATCGACCGCAATTCTACTGCCGAATATCCCTTCCCCGACAGTGAAATTGCCGCTTTTTGCCGAGCGCCCCACCCCTGCGGTGACCAGTGGCAAAATCACCAAGGTTGCCAAGGTCAACGGCACTTGGCTGATTTGGTTCAACGGCGAACCCGCCTACTGCTGCACGCACGGTGCCAACGGTCAGCCGGCAGGATGCCCGACATATACCTATGTGAACACTTCCACGGTCAACGCAGACCAGTGCATCCCCGGCGACCACTACGGCAACCAGATTCGCATCTGGGGCGGCTTGAGCCAGCTTTCTTTGGGCGATGCGGACGATCTGCCCGCTGTTTTTTCCGCTGACGAGGGTGAAGAAATCTCTCTTTTGGATTTCTGCGCATCAATTTATGACGATGTGCAGATGTATATCATCGAAAACTTTCCCGAAAGCACCGCGGCGGAAATTTATCTTGCCTCTGCCGATGAGCTGCTGAACGGCGTGGAAAACCCTACGCCTCCGCCCGCGGGTACTACACCTACATCTACAATCCCGGTCGTGCAGGTTGGCAGACCGTTGCCCTGATCGGTCCCGAAATCGGTGAGGAGGAACCTGAGCCGGAACCTGTTGTGCAGGAATACTACGCCAGTTGGGAGGCACCCGCCCAGACCGCCAGCGGCAGTTTTGATTTTTCCTATGGAATCCGCACGGATAAGATCCAGCTGAAAATGCAGGAAAAGGTGGACGGCGCGACCATCGAAATCGAGCCTATCACCAAAAGCGGTACTATTGACGGCGGCACATGGGCTATCAGCCCCGCCGACAAGCAGACTGTAACCACCAGCGGCCATACCGACGATAACAATTATCAGAACAACGGCGGTGCTGCATCCGCAAGTTGGACGCTGCACTACTCCGTAAGCAAAACCACCGACAGCCGCAGCGGACGTGTCGGCCCCTATACCACGCAGGACGAAGCAGATGCAGCCGCCGACAGCGCCCGCGATTCTGCCATTGCCGAATTGCAAGGTGAAGCCCAGCGCATGGTAGATAACGCCATGGCTTCGGCCAAAGCAGAACTGGCCAGCATCAAATTCCGCTATGAGGAAGTCGGCGTACCCTATGGCTTTGAAATGTACTGGGGCAGCAACGGCAGCAAGCAGACAATTTCTGTACCGGCCAACTCTAATAATGCTTATCAGATGAAAAATGATGAATGGTCTTTTTGCAGGTCAACGTCAAGAAAACCGACAGCGAAACCGGCAATCAGATTGCTGCCGATGCGCAGTATGAAATTTTCCAGTGGGATGTTGTAACCGGCAAATATCAGCCCACAGGTGGCTACAACACTTACAGTATCCAGCGCCAAAATAACGGCACTTATGCCGTTATCAACAGCGCCGCTTACGCAACCACGGATTCCATGCGGCACACCCTTTACTATACCCAGCGCAACATGGGCAAATTTGTTATCGCCGAAACCAAAGCGCCCAACGGCTACTTCGGTGATTGGACGAATATCGACCACCCCGGCACTGCCAATACTCCGCTGGGCAAGCGTGGCTACTATATTGAAATCACCGAGGATAAAGACAACTCCGTGATTTGGCTGGACAATGCCGACTACAATGCAGACATTGCCGTTACCGACATGGGCGGCACAAAAACTTGTCACCAGTGCGGGGGTAGAAACCACCGTCACTATCTATGATACTGCCAAAGACCCCCGGCGCACCTACAACACCGACAACAGCGGCAAGGCGGCCAATGAGGACAACTATATCGTCACACCCACAGACGGTGTTATGAAAAAATGACCGCACCTTGGGTGAAATCCGTATTTCAAGGTTGACCTTGATGCCATGCGATATGTGGGCGGCAAAACTGCACATGATACTGCCCTTGCCGCAGCGGGCAGGGCCACGGCGATGCCACGCTGGATGGCGCGGTGTATGACCTCTACGCCGCCGAGGATATTACCCACCCGGACGGCGTAACCGGCGTGGTGGACTACTCTAAAATCGTGGATGCAAACGGAAATCCCGTCTGGCATACTATGATCCGCGACAACAGCGGGCAGTGGGTGTCCGATTATCTTCCCATTTTGAAAAAAGACCACCTTGTAGCCAGCGCCAAAATCGAGAATGGCTGGCTGACTTTTTGCAAACCTTTACCTCGGCAAATATTATGTGGTAGAGCGCTCCACCGGCGTGGTTATCCCGCTGCGTGACGGCGCTCTTTGCTGTTCCGGCACTTATCCTACCGTGGACAGCCGTACTAAGGCTGCCACCGGGCAGACCGCCGCACTCGCCAAGGACGGCAGCGGGCAGTACACAGATTGGGTGTACAAGAATCAGTTCAGCACTGTCAGCAAAGGCAAGGCGCTGGACGGCAGTTGGACTTACGATGCCTACTATCTGTCTTTTTGCAGATGGCTACCTGTGCGATGAGCATAACTACTACATCACCCCCAGCTATGATAATGAGAGCTGGTATGTAGAAAAGACCACCTTTGCCGACAACCGACAGGCTGCTGGTGAACAGATCGACAAGACCAGTTACAGCGCCAACTACCATATCCATGCGGACAATGTGCTGGCCGAAAGCCAAGATCAAGTTGCCAAGGGCAACGTAGAAATCAGCAAAATCGTTTCCTCCAGCGGGCAAAGCAATGGGCTGGAGTTGGAAAACGCGGGCTTTTTACTTTTTTACCTTGTGTCTGACCTGTCCAAGCTGGAGCAGTTTGAACAGACCCGCAGCGGCAGCTACACCCTGCAAAGCATTTTTGGATGCCTACATCGACAAAAACTACGATAATGAGCATCGAAAGTGGGATTTTTCCGCCGAACCACAGGCCATTGCCAAGACCTATGAGGTCAACGCCGCCGAAATCGCTGCCTACAATAAAACCCTGACGGCGGCGGGTGAAAACAAGAATGGCAAGGGTGAGGGTTGGCAGCCCACCGGCAACAGCAATGAATACCAGCTTGCCGAGATTTTTAGTAACGATACTGGCAATATCCGTGTGCAGGGCTTGCCCTATGGCACTTATCTCGTGGTAGAAACTACCGTGCCGCATGATCTGTTTCAAGCCGAGCCGTTCCTCGTGAGCATTGACCCTGCGCAGGATAATAACCCGTGGGGCGCAATGGCTACCCCCAAGGACAGCGTAATGACCGGCTCCGACAGCTATCAGAAATTTACGGTACTGGACGAGGAAATCGAGGTATATCTCCGCATCACCAAAATCGACGAGGAAACCGGCAAGCCGGTTTTACTGCCCGATACCGCCTTTCAGATTTACTGGCTGGATGAACAGGGGCATTACCGCTATGACGATAAGGGCAATCCCTAAGTTGGTCACGATGACCGACACCATCAACGGCCACCTCACCAAAGATGTGTCTACATTCTATACCAATGCCGAGGGTATTTTGACCCTACCCGAAAAACTGCCGCTGGGCAAATACCGCATTGTTGAGGTGAGCGGCCCGGACGGTTTCTATAACGAGTGGGCAGATACAGCCGGTTATGAAAACGGCATCCTTGCCGATGATGCAGACGGCAGCTACTATGTGGATTTTGAAATCACGACAGACCGCATCTATCAAGCCACGGGCGATAAAAACGAGAACGGCATGGATACCCTTGTGATTGGTGAGAACTATTTTAACCATGAAACACTGGGCAGATTGACCATTCGCAAGACCGGCGAAGTCTTAGCCAACTGGAAAACAGAAGCGGGCGCTCTTGACCCGTGGATGACCGACGAAGCCGAGGACGGTAATTTTATTTACGAAACCCGCCCGCTGGCCGGTGCAGAGTACACCATCACCGCCGCCGAGGACATTTACACGCAGGATCGGCAGACTGACAACTACGGTCAACGCACACTTTGGTACGCCAAGGGCGATGTGATCGCGGTAGTTACTACCGGCGACGGCAACGCAGATATTTCCGCTTTTGCCCCTGCCCGCACCAAGGCCACCTACGATTTCCTGTCCGTAATCCATGACGGCACGATTGGCGAAGTCAGTGTGACCCTGCCGCTGGGCAGCTACCACATTGAGGAAACCAAGCCGCCGTATGGCTATGTTGGTACGGCTGACAGCTATGATGTCACTTTTGCATGGGATAACCAGTTGAATGATGTGGTTATGGCCGTAAGCATTGCCAAGTATGATGGTGCTGCATCTTCCCAGAGTTTTGAGGTCGTGCGCAGCAAGGATGCGGACGACGATTTCACCGAGCAGCAGACCTTAAAATTCTACAATGACCGTGAAAACGGGCCAAAGTAGGTGTTTACAAAGTTGACCGCGAAACCGGCAAATACCTTGCCGGTGCAGTGTTCAATCTACACTGCCGATGATATTTACAGCGCAGACGGTAAACTGCTGGTTTGTAGCGGGCGAACTGGTAGCCACCAGCCCCGAAAGCAATGCAGATGGGTACACCTATTTTGACTGTGATATTCCCATTCGCGGTGAATACTACGGTAGTAGTACCCACAAGGACGCCACCACCAACAGCGGAAATTACATCGTCAAGGAAATCCGCGCCCCTCTCGGCTACTATGTCAACGAGAAGCCTATGGAGGTCACTTTCACCTATGACGGCGAAGCGCTGATGGTGCTGGACAACACCTGCGCCAACAAGCCCACAGAAATGTTTGTCAGCAAACGTGACTTCACCAATGACGAGGAACTTCCCGGCGCGACCCTTGTTATCAAGGACATGGACGGCAGCATCGTAACCACATGGGTGTCCACCGACGAACCCCATCGCGTGACTGGGCTGCACTTTGGCGAGCCTTTACACTCTGACGGAGATCCGCGCCACCGATGGTACGCACTGGCCGATGATATTACGTTCCGTCTGATTCAGAAATCCGATGAGGACGGCAAGCCGCTGGAGGAATGCGAAGTCTATTATCTTACCACCAAGAACATTTTGTTCTGGAAGTGGGAGGACTGGAAACTGTTGGATGATGCCACCGTCATTATGCGGGATGATATTATTAAGGTGCAGATTTCCAAGAAAGACCTTACCACCAAGGAAGAAGAACTTCCCGGCGCAGAGCTCACACTTGCCGACGTAGAGGGCAACGAGATTGACCGCTGGATTTCCACCGACACCCCGCATCGCATGGAAAAGCTGCCCGCAGGTAAGTATACCTTGACCGAGGTGACTGCCCCGGATGGTTATGCCATTGCCGAGCGCGTAGAGTTTGAGGTGCTACCCACCGGCGATGTGCAGACCTTTGAAATGTTCGATGACATCATCAAGGTGAAAATTTCCAAGGTGGATATTACCACCAACGAGGAACTTCCCGGTGCGGAACTGGTTATCAAGGACAAGGACGGCAACGAGATTGACCGTTGATTTCCACAAACAAGCCGCATTATGTTGAACAAGATTCCCGCTGGTGACTACACCCCTGACGGAAATCACTGCACCCAGCGGCTATAAAATTGCGGAGAGCATCAACTTTACTGTTCTGCCCACAGGCGAGATTCAGACCGTGGTGATGAAAGATGCCCGCGAGGATACGCCGACCCCCCACCCCGGACAACAACACACCTAACCCGGAGCATACCCCGCAGCCTACGCCGGATACCACCCCTACCCTACCCCCGCGCCCGCTGCTCCTACCGCAACGCCTGCGCCATTGATGACGATTCCCAAAAAACTGGTGATAATTCTCCGCTTGGGCTGCTGCTGGCTGTTGCAGGTATTTTGCGGCTGGCTGTTCTGATTTACAAGAGCGCCCACAGCAAGGGAGGTTGCACCCCGCACAGATGATGACGAGGACACTGAGGACTAAGGCTTAATCGAAAAAATGAAATACATCTTTTTTACAGGGGAGGACCACGCGGCCCTCCCTGTTTTTATAGGAGAGAACATGAAGCACATTTTAAGTTGCAGCTTTGGCAAGGATAGCATCGCTACCGCGCTGCTTGCCTTGCAGCATGGTGAGCCGCTGGACGAACTCGTATATTGCGAGGTCATGTTCAGCGAGAAAATATCCGGCGAACTGCCCGAACACAGCCGATTTATCCACGAAACGGCAATCCCGTATTTTGAGCAGCGTGGAATCCCAACGCGGGTTTTACGTTCGAAAAGACCTATCTATCCTGCTTTTACCATGTTGTCACGCGCGGCAGAATGAAAGGACGCTTGTCAGGCTTTCCTCTCAGCGCACATTGCGCAACAGCGGGATTGCAAGCTGGCACCAATCCGGGCGTACCACAAAACGCGCTGCCCCCGGACACGATGCAGTACATCGGTATTGCCGCAGACGAACCCAAACGGCTGACACGGCTGAACGGCAATAAAACGTCTCTTTTGGATAAATATCATATGACCGAAGCTGAAGCACGAACAATGTGCGAAGCGGAGGGGCTGCTGTCTCCGCTGTACGAATTTAGTCGGCGCGGCGGCTGCTGGTTTTGCCCGAACGCATCGGTCAGCGAACTTCGGCATCTATACTACCACCACCCGGATTTATGGAAGCGCTTGCTCGAATTGCAGGATGTGCCGAATAAGACCACCGAGCGTTTCAGTTGGCAACGGACAGTTCGAGAGATAGATGAACGCTTTCGGTTGGAGGGTGAGCAGCTAAGTTTTTATGAGGAAAGGTGAACAATGGACGAACAGAAAAAGCCCCGCGCGTGGGTATATGCGCGTATCCCCGGAGACTATGACGGCACGATGAACAGCTTCAAAGTCTGCTCTATGCAGGCGCTGCGTGATGGCTGCGACATTGTGGGCGGCAGCACCGATGAACACGGCGGCTGGCTGCTGCGCCCCGGCTACCGCGAAATGATGCAGCAGGTCAAGGTCGGAAATGTTGACTGCATTTACATTTGCCGTATGCGGCAGGTCAGCGGCAAAGAGCGCCATTTGTACTCTTTTTTCAGGCGGCTCATGCAGCACGGTGTACAAATCACGGCCACCGAATATAGCTTGCGTGACCGTGTAAATATGTTTCGGCTGGCTCGACGGGTCGAACGCTATGCGACCCGAAAGGGGCTTCGGCCGCCGTGGTGATTTTCAGCGGGCGGCGTACTGTGCCTATGGCACAGTACGAGCAGCATGTCATTTTGCTGTCATGACAGCAAAACGACCACTTGTTGGGGAAAGCCTCCTAAGACCCCGTAAACATTGCCGCCGCATTTTACATAAAAAGGAGGTGCGCGATTATCGCAAAACGAAAAAAGCAGTTGACTGTCCGCTTTACGGAGGAAGAATATGCGGCCTTAAAAAAAGGCAAGTGCGAAATTGCGGGAATGAAAATGGAGCCGTTTGTTCGTGCGCTGGTGGAGGGATGCAGAATCAAACCCGCACCGCCCGACAGCTATAACAAGCTGCGCCAGCAGTTGTCGGCTATCGGCAACAATTTGAACCAGTTGACCCACATTGCGAATGCAACAGGCCGAGTAAGTGCTTCACAGTTGGACAGGGCGCAAAGCCTACTGGAAGATATGTGGCACTGCGTGAGGGATAGTCTTTGATATGGCATATACAAAAATTATCAAGGTGAAGTCGAACTTGAATCTGTGTTTAGACTACACAAGCAATCCAAAGAAAACGGAACGCCGAAACGCAGAGGACTTGAACAGACTGCTTAATTACACCCAAAATAGCGACAAAACCGAACACCAGCTATATGTAAGCGGATTTAACTGCATACCGCAAAACGCCTATGAAATTATGATGGAAACCAAGATACGCTGGCGTAAACCAGTAAAAGACGGCAACATCTTGGCCTATCATATTATTCAAAGTTTTAGCCCCGGTGAAGGCACTCCCGACCAAGTGCATCAAATCGGCTGCGAATTTGCGCAGCGCTTTCTCGCAGATCGGTTTGAATGTACGGTCAGCACTCATCTTGATAGAGGGCATTTACACAATCACATAGTTGTAAATTCTGTGTCCTATAAGGATGGGAAAATGTTCCGTAGTGACTTTGATGCCTATTATAAAGGTATCCGAAAAATCTCCGACGAACTTTGCCGCGAGAACCGCCTGTCCGTCATCGAAACAGACGGCAAGGGGAAATCCTACGCCGAGTGGATAAGCGGTCAGACCGGCAAGCCCACCATACGCGGCATGGTTCGCAAGGATGTGGAACAGGCCATTGTAGCCGCCGACAGCTTTGATGGTTTTATTCTCGAATTGCAGAACATGGGCTACACGGTCAAGTACGGCCCGCGCGTGGAGCATATGGCGGTGCGCCACAAAAATGCACAGCGCAATGTTCGTATTGATTGGCTCGACCCACGCTTTTCAGAATCGGCGCTGCGCGAGTATTACCGCCAACTGCATCGTATGCCCGCCGAAATGCAGCAGGAGTACCGACAAGAAAACGCTCCCGCAAAACCGCAATGGCAGCCCACAGAATTACAACCCACGGTGCGGCGGGCGCGGTATCGCGGCAAGCTGCCGCGCCGATATTCCAAAGTGTCCGGCTTTATGGCTTGCTACTACCACTACTGCGCCCTGCTGCGGAAAGCCTACCACGGCAAGGCTACAAAGCGCTGCTATTTTCTGCTGCGGGAGGATTTTCTGCAATTCAACCGTTATCAGCGCCAGACCAAATTATTATGGGAACACCATATTGAAACGATGGATGACCTACTGGCCTATAAGGAAAATGCCGAAGTCCAAATTCAGCAGCTTGCCCGCCAGCGCAAGATTCTCTACCGCCAAAAGCGTGAGCCGGAACGTGCTGCACGGGAAGAAAAAATCAAAGCATTAACCCAGCAAATGAAAGCCCTGCGCCATGGGTTTACATCTGCTCCGACATCGAAGCAGATGCAGCCGAGGTGCAGGAAAATTACGGCAAGCAGAACTTGCCACACAGGAAGAACGAAATGAGGTGAAACAGGATGAACAATGGAGGCGAAGCAGCCGATCAGATGGTGCGGGAGGCCTTACAGGTTACCGAAGTGGCTATTAAGCTGTCTGCGCTGGGCATCAAAAATGCGCTGGCCTTATCGCTGGCCTATGCAAAAGAAAATCCCAAGGTCAAGGGCAAAACCAGCCTTGACCGTCTGCTGCGGGAGGGCAAAGAATTGAAAATTATTGCCCTGCAAAGCAAAGACGTGGGACAGTTTAAGGAATTGGCCAAGCAGTACGGCGTTCTGTTTGCTGTTGTGAAAGATAAGGCACAGAACGAAAAAAGTAGACGTTATGTTTAAGGCTGAGGACGTTTCCAAGTTGAATCGCATTTATGAGCAACTTGGATATGCCATTCCCAAGGTCACTACGGCAGACCGAAAAAAGACCCAACCCGCCGTCAATCCGACAGCAGCTTGTTGACGCGCGGGAAGAATCCTTTGATATTGACCCTCGGCCATCTGTGCGAGCGACCATTATGAAGCTGAAAAATGCAGCGCAGAAAGCAGCACAGGCGCAGGAAAAAGGCAGAATATTACTGCCAAGGAGGAGCGATAAATGTACGAACAGCGATTACCCATCGAGGAATGGAAAGCGAAGAAGCAAGCCGAACTCAAAGAAACCATTGCCGCACAGAAATCTGCATTGCAGGAAGTAGTGCAGGACGGCCAGCGCCTTGCGGACTATCTGTACGGCAGAGGGCGGCTTGGCAGTCATATCACATCCGGCAATGCGGCGCTTGTGCTGCAAACCCTGCCGCAAGCGTGGGCCGTGTTGACCGCGAAAGGCTGGGATCAGTTCGGGCGGCGCGTAAATAAAGGGGCAAAAGGCATCCCGCAGCTTGTGCGGGTCAACGGCTACTATAATGTCAACTCCATTTTCGATATGTCCATGACCTACGGCAACAAGCCGTACCCAATCCTCGAAATCAAGCCGGAGCTGATGGACAAGGCCATCAAGGAACTGGAACGCCTTTCCCCGGTCAACATCGTTTATCAAAATGAGGGTGTTGTCGGGTATGATGCTGAGCAACGCGCCCTTGTGTTCCCACCTGCCATGTTAAAGCAGGAAGTGCTGGCACGACTGCCCGCCGAAATTGTCATTGCAACCGCAGAGCAGTGTGAGCCGGGTATCGCCCAAGAGCCTTATATGCGCAAGACCGCTATGGCGGTATCGGTTGAATTTTGCGGGCGGTTTGCCCTGCCGATGCCTGATACTGCTGCCGCTGTGTTGGACAGGATGAGCGACCACATTCCACCCGGAGAAGAACGCAAGGCATTGGAGGAAATTCGGGAAATGGCTGTCACCATCGGTGACACCGTGGAAAAGGCACTCGGTTTGCAGCGCGGCCAGAGCGCGCCGCAGCGGGATGAGGCCCGCTGAAGTCCATGCGCCCGAACAAAGACCGCCGCACGGAAATTATCCTGTATGGGCTGTTGCTGATACCGTTGCTGTTTGCCGCGGCAGCACTGGCACAGGCCACGGAACAGGCACAGGGGCTGGCGGAAATCACCGCTGCACTGTCCGTGATTCTGAACAACCCGTCCATGCTGCGGTGGTGCGCCAGCACGCCTAAATTTCTGATGGCGGTGCTGGTGCTTTATCCGTTGGCCGTCTATTGCTATATGCTCGACCAAGCAGACCGACACCCCGGCGCAGAACACGGCACGGCCAAGTGGGGCAATGCCCACACACTTAACCTAAAATATCGAAACACAAAAGACCCCAAAGAAAATTACATTTTGACAGAAAATGTGCGCTTCAGTACCGACAGTCATGCTCATAAACACAATCTCAACATTATCGTGATTGGCGGTTCGGGCAGCGGCAAGACACGATTCTATGTAAAGCCCAATGCACTGCAACTGATTGGCTCTTTTTTTTTCTCGACCCCAAGGGGGAATTGACACGCACCCTTGGCAGAATTATGGAAGCAAAAGGTATCCATGTAACGGTGCTTGACCTTGTTCATTTCCAAGGGCATTACAATCCAATAGCCTATCTTGAAACTGATGAAGATGCGATAAAGCTGGCATTCGCCATCGTCAACAATACCAAGCCCAAGGATGCCCCCAGCGGCGGCGACAAGTTTTGGGATGATTCCTCAGTGCTGCTGATCTCCGCGCTGATTCTCTATCTCATGTATGAAGCGCCCGCCAGCGAGCAGAATTTTTCCACACTGATGTACATGATTCTGAATTGCCAAGTAAGTGAAAATGAAATGGTCGAGAATCCCCTGATGATGCTGTTCGGTGAACTGGAGCGTCGTGACCCGCAGCACCCGGCTGTACTGCAATTCAAATCTTTTATGCTTGGCGCGAAAAAAGACGCTGCAATCTATTCTTATCTCCGCAGCCGCCAACCTCTATATGTTCAACAGCCGCAAGTTTGCGGAGATGACTTCGCGCGATGAAATGTTCTTGCCGCGCATGGGGCTGGAGCAACGGGCGCTGTTCATCGTGCTGCCCGACAACGACACCACGTTCAACTTTTATCGCTACTATGCTCTACACACAGCTTTTCGACCAGCTTTTCCGGCTGGCCGATTCAACGCCGGAATATAACGGCGCACTGCCGGTTCATGTTCGCTTGATGATGGACGAGTTTGCAAATGTCGCGCTGCCCAAAAAACTTCAAAAAATATCTTGGCGGTTTGCCGTAGCCGTAATATCAGCTGCGATATTATCTTGCAGAACATCGCACAGCTTAAAAGCTTGTTCCGCGATGATTGGGAGGGCATCGTAGGCAACTGCGACACGCTGTTATATCTCGGCGGTAACGAATACGGCACATACGAGTATCTTTCCAAAATTCTCGGCAAAGAGACGGAGCGCACTAAAAGTCAGAGTATTGGCAAGGGCAGCCGGGGCAACAGTAGCGACAGCTTGCAGACGGCGGGCCGTGAACTGTGTATGCCCGATGAAATCCGCCGTATGCGCGATGATGAATGTCTGCTGCTGATGCGCAGCGAAGACCCCGTAATTGACCGAAAGTATAACCTATTAAAACACCCGAATGTTAAATACACGCCCGACGCAGGAGGTGAACCCTATGTAATGCCGCCCGATTATATGGGCGACGCGGCCACTATCACAATGGACGCTGTTGCCGCAGCGACAGCACCCGAAATCACTGAAGAAATGTACGAACAACTCGACTACTTAGAAAAACACCCGGAGGAAAATTACAATGAAACTGCAGAAAACTTCTCGCAATGGTATGAGCAAGGCGGCGAATGACCGCAAAATCAAGCGCATTTATCTGACGGCAGCGACGGTGGTTGCCGCTGTTTTTTGTTATGGCGCTGCCTGTTTTTTTGCGGACGATCCGTTGACGACCATCAACAATCTGAGCGACTTTGTGTTCAGCGCCATCAAAGCCATCGGCGCAATTCTGCTTGGCTTCGGCATCGTTCAAATCGGTCTCGCCCCTCAAAGGTCACGATGCCAGCCAGCGGGCGCAGGGCTTTATGACCTTTTTTCGGCGGTGTGGTCATTTATTTTGCAAAGGATATTTTGGACATGATTCTGTAAAAAAAAGCTCCACTTGAATGTGTAGTCATACTGTGATACAATATACACAAATGGGAGGTGTCCATTATGATGCAAACATTCGTTCGTCCATCGCGTGATTTACGAAACCATTATGCAGAAATCGCAGACATGACAAAAAAAACCACAATCATGTCATTATTACGAACCAAGGGCGCGGAGAGTCCGTTCTCATCAATATTGAGGACTACGCCAAGTATGAAGAATTTCTGCACCAGCGGTATGTGGCCGAGGAACTGGCAAAAGCCAAACAGCAGGCCGCCGACCCGAACACGCAATGGCAAGACCACGATAGTGTATGGGGGATGCTGAACAAGGAATATGGCTTATAAAATCAAATATCTGCCCCTCGCTGTGCAGGACTTGACGGACATCGCGCAATACCTTTCCGGCTTTTTATCCCAAGACTGCCCCGCGCGTGCTGCGGGAAATCCGGGAAAAAATTGAAAGGCTGTCTACAACGCCCAATATGTGCGAGGAATATGAACACGACCCCAGCTATCGGAAACTGGTTGCCGATAAATACCTTGTGTTCTATCGTGTTCAAGAGGCGCAGCAGATTGTAGAGATTCACCGTGTTTTGCGTGGCTCGTGGAATCTGCCACAGTATTTAGAATAACATCGAATGTATGACCGTTTTGCTTTCGGGCAAGACGGTCATTTCTTTGCAAGAAAGAGGGTGAAAACTTGAATCAAAACTGGATTGTCGAAAATCTAAATAATGCGTTCAGCACATGGAATGGAAAACTGGGCGAGTTATGGGGGCTGGTGACAACCGGCCCTCAAACTTTAAGGGCGGCGCGGTGTGGAGCGTAATGCAGACACTGCATAATGGCATGGTTGGCATCGGCTATGCACTGGTCGTGTTGTTCTTTGCTATATCGCTGTGCAAAAACACAATGAATTTTCACGAGTTGAAACGCCCTGAAGCTGCCATCCATTACTTTCTCCGCTTTGTTGCGGCAAAAGCACTGGTCGGCTATGGAATGGATATTATGTTGAATATCTTTTCCATCTGTAATGGCATCGTCACCGATATGGCCAACAGCATGGGCGGTATCTCGGAAGCTATGGTATCGCTGCCTGCAGAAATGCAGACAGCTATTGAAAACGTAGGATTCCTCGCCAGTATACCGCTATGGCTCGTAACGATTCTCGGCAGCTTGTTCATTACGGTGCTTTCCTTTGTAATGATCCTTACCGTGTATGGCCGCTTTTTCCGCTTATATATGTACACAGCGCTGGCTCCGCTGCCGCTGGCAGCTTTTGCGGGGGAGAGTACACAATCCGTGGGCATATCATTTTTGAAAAGTTATGTCGGCGTGTGCCTAGAGGGTGCGGTCATTGTGCTGGCCTGTGTGATTTACTCGGCATTTGTCAGTACCCCTACCGTGGCCAGCGGTGAAGCTACCACTATCGTGTGGAGTTATCTTGCCGAAACCGTGTTCAATATGCTCGTGCTGGTCGGCCTTATCAAAGGTTCTGACCGAATTATCCATGAAATGATGGGGTTATAAATCATGCAAATACCAATCAACAAAGAAATCCGCCATTACCAAGAAGAAATCTTTTTGGGGCTGAATCTGCGGCAGATGATATGCTCCGGCGCGGCCATTGCCGTGGCCGTTGCGGTTTACTTGGGGTTGACCCCGCTGTTGGGTCATGAAACGGCGGGCTGGGTCTGCATTGTGGCCGCTGCGCCGATTGCGGCAGCGGGATTTTTCACTTACGACTGCCTGACCTTTGAGAAATTTCTGCTTATTGTAATAGACAGCACAATTATCCGAAACGATTGGCGGTTATGGAAAACCGAAAACACATACACAAAGAAGAAAAGCGGAAAGAAAGGTGATAAACATTGAGACTAAGTGAGTACGCATCTACGCGAAAAACACGCGGTAGCTATAAAATGCCGCGATCTGTGCAGCAGAGGCATTCCGATTGATCGAATCTATGCGGACGGTGTGTGGCAGTCGGGAAATGTGTTCAGCCGAATGTGGCAGATCAGCGACATCAACTACGCCATGCAGAGCGACGCGGCCAAGCAAAACATTCTGACGCAGCTTGGCACGCTCTATGCGGGCATCCCCGCCGACTGCTGGATGCAGGTGTGCATTGTCAGCCAGCGCATGGATGAAAAAAGCCTTTGCCCATGATGTGTTGTACCATCGTGAGAACGACGGCTATGACGCACTCCGCGCCGAACGCAATCGGCTGATTAAGGCCAGCGCCCGCGAGAACGGGAATGTGGTGCAGCATAAGTACATCATCATATCGACCAACAAAACCGGGGTGAAAGATGCCCGTGAACGCTTTGTACAGGTGCAAGGGCATCTTTTGTCTGCATTTTCAGCGCTGGAATGTGCCGTCACGCCGCTGGACAACCGCGCACGGTTGGAGGTTCTGCATAAGTTTTTCCGTATCTCCGAAGAAGGGCGTTATCAGTTCGATTTTGACAACTGCGCCAAGCTGGGGCAGGACTTCCGGGATTATGTTGCGCCAGACTGCATTAAATTCTGTAAAAAGCATATAGAAATCGAAGATTCCTACGCCAAGTGCATGACGATCAGCGAGTATCCGCAGCAGCTTGACGATAAATTTGTTGCTGCACTGCTTCAGCAAGTGCCGTACATTGTGCTGTCCATCGACATTGAGCCGGTGGAAACCGAGGATGCCTTTAAGGAAATTGACAATGCGCAGATGAAAACGGATGCCGAAAAGGTGCGGTTTAATAAAAAATCCGTGGAGAATCTTGACTTTACGTCATCTGTACCACAGCGGACCCAGGAGCAGGATCGCATCATTGCCAGTATCCGCAAAGAAATGACAGAACACGATCAGCAGATGTTTTTGACCCTGCTGACCGTCACCTACTTTGCGGATACTTTGGAGGACCTTGCGCTGGAAACGGATGCACTGAAAGCCACAGCAGCAAACTACAACTGCCGTTTCACGGAACTTTATTTTCAGCAGGAACGCGCCTTTAATACGGCCATGCCCTACGGATTGCGCCGCATCGAGAGTGTGCGCACGATGCTGACGAAATCGCTGACAGCGCTCGTACCGTTCAATACCCAAGAAATCCTTACTCCGGGCGGCATCTGCTATGGCAGAAACGCTGTAACCGGCAATCTTATCATCGGGCTACGCACAACTCTTGTCAACGGCAATGCAATGGTTGTTGCCACCTCCGGCGGCGGTAAGTCTATGCTCGTCAAGCTGGAAATCCTTATGCTGTATCTGCGTTTTACCAAGGCTCGATTCTATGTCGTAGACCCGGAAAACGAGTACGCGCCCCTTTGTGCAAGAGTTGGGCGGCGAGGTGGTCAATATCTCGGTGGATAGCAGTACCTATTTCAATCCCCTGGACTTTAAGCCGGACAAATCCACGGACATCCCGCCTTATGTAGCAAAAAGCAGAGTTTGTATTGAGCCTGTGCGAACAGATTATGAAAAAGGAAAAATGTCCTGCCCGGAGATAGAAGCTTGATTGACCGCGCATTGAGGAGCATTTACAAACCGCTTATCGAATCTAAATACACAGCGCCCTGCCCGACTATCAAGGATTTATGGGCAGCACTGAACAGTCAGGGTGACAGCCGTTCCAAAGAACTGGCACTCGCACTGGAAATTTTTTTCGCAACCGGCAGTATGCAGGTGTTCGCCCAGCCCTCCAATGTGGACATGAGCAATCGCCTAATCTGCTTCAATATCCAAAGTTTGGGTGAGCAGCTTAAACCTGTTGCCATGCTGTCCATGCTGGAGTACATCAATACCGCCGTTATGAGCAACGAGCGCAACGACCCAAAAAAGCAGCAACATGGGTGTACTTTGATGAAATCTATCTGCTGCTGCGCGATTCTTTAAGCGCCAATTTCCTGTACACATCTTGAAACGCTTTCGCAAATACAATGCTTATGCGACAGGAATTACCCAAAATGTGCAGGACTGCCTTACCAATGACACCGCCTATGCCATGCTGGCAAACTCCGAATTTGTGGTCATGCTGCGCCAAACCAAGGACATTGACAGTGTGGTGGAACTGTACGGCCTGTCCGAGCCGCAGCGAAAATATCTGCTGCTAGCCCAGCCCGGTGAGGGATTATCAAGATGGGCAACAGCCTTATCCCATTCAACAACCCCCAACCCAAGGACACCAAAACATACAAGTTACTCACAACCAAACCCGGTGAAATGGAGTGAAAATATGAGTGAAAAAGAAATCCGTGTGCTGTATGTGCAGCCCGGTAAATACCCGGAGGAACGAACCATTCCCAATACTCTAAAAGCCTTGCAGGAACTGGTCGGCGGAGATATTGAATGTTGCTATCCATGGCGAGACAGAGCTTGTGTTGTCTGCAATAGCTGTGGAAAAATTGACGGACTTACTCCAAACAGGATGTTAGGTCCTGCTGATTATCTTGCCGGTTCTTTTCTTGTTTGTGCTTTTTATAGTGAGGATTTTGTGAGTTTAAGCGACAAACAAATCAAGCAGTATGAAAAGCTGTACCACTATCCGATTGCCTTTCTCCCCACGCCGCACGGCCTACTGCCGATGAAATGTACCCCGGAGCAGTACGAGCAATTCCAGCGCGACGGCAACAAACTAAAGATCAGACCCATCGACCACGGGGAGCGCTAACCCCATGATTTTGCACAAACAAAAAGCGGGCTGTCGCCCGCCTTAGAAATAAGGAAACACGCCTTATATATAAAATAGGAGGACACCCCCATGACCGAACCCAAGTTTATGACACCTGCCCACCGTAGGGCATACTTAACCCATCTCAATCGCTGCAAGGCAATGGACAGCTACCACCGCGCACTGATTTACACCCTGACTGCCGTACCCGCACTCCGCAACAACATTGAAAGTTGCTTCGGCTTTGAAAGAGACGAAATCAAGCCCGAATCACTGGCTGCCGGTTGGCAGACCACCGGCACAACGAAATTGACCCGTTTTGCTTACAACCTCTGGAATGGGTACGATGATAAATCCTGTACGCCGTATGAGCTGTTCGACTGCTCCTTTGCGCCGTATATGTATGAGGCAGTGAAGCTGCGCTACCCGGAACACACACGCCAGTTGGATGATGTGGTGATCGACGATGCCCGGAATTAAAGGAAAGCGCAAACAGCTTGTGCGGAAAACACTCATGCGAGCCAAGTCGCAAGGGGAACATACTGCCGACCAGCGCCAGCAATCCCCCGAAGAATATGCACAGGGCGAGGTACAGCAGGGCGTTTCCGGCGCAGTTGACCGTGCAAACGGAACGGCGCAAAGAACCGCCCGCATGAGCTACCGCAAATTTCGCGCACTGCAAGAAAAGCGAAAAACTCTCGCCGTACAAAGCAGCACCGCAACAGCGCCAAAGCCGCCTGAAAAAGAAAAAGTCACCGTTCCCACGCAGGCCGAGCGCCGGGAATTGTTCAAAAAGCAGCGCTTTCGCCAAAAGGCCGTTGCAGCCAAAAAGCCCGCGCCCCAAGCCCCCGCACCGCCCGCTGACGTTCCTGCACCAACACCGCCACCCTACCGCGCCCAAATGCAGCGGCTGAAGCGGCGGCATCTGACCCGCGAAGTTGTGCGCCGCTATCTGCAAAGGCAGACGGCCACCACAGCAGCGGCCAGCACCGCTCCCCTCGTTACCCAAGCTCCCAAGCTACCTACAATCAGCCACAAACAAGCCACGGTTGATGCAATCAGCCGTGGCGTTCATTATATCGCAGCCAAAATCAAAGCCCTGCTCTCCCAAACCGTGCGCCGTGCCGCCCAATCGCTGCTGGCTCTGCTGGGCGCGGGCTGCGTGGTATTGGTGCTGGCGATGGTGATCGGCGCGGCGGCTGCGGTCATCGGCTCACCTATGGGCATCCTGTTTGCCAATGAATCCAACGACAACGACAGTATCCCTATTGCCGAAATCGTAGCCGAGACCAACGCCGACTTCGGCGCAGCCATCAACGACATCGTGTCGGCGCACCCAGAGTGCAGCGAAACCACCATTGCCTACGACTACGAGGGCGGTCACACATGGGCAAGTTATTGGCCGGAGGTGCTGGCAGTCTTTGCGGTGCATACCAACCTCAACGCCGACAGCGACGTGGTCGTTATCAACGCTGCCCAAAAGCAGCGCATCCAAGATACCTTTTGGGCTATGCACACAATCACCTATGAAGTCGAAGAAGTAGACGTCACCCCCGACCCCACCGAGGACGACCCCGACCCGGAGCAACAAACCGAGTATATCCTGCACCTCACCGTCAGCAGCAAAACCGTGGATGAACTGGCGGAGTTGTACAATTTTACCCAAGACCAAAAAGACATTTTACACGAACTTCTCTCCGATGAAATGCGCCCTACGCTGCTTGCCCTCTGCGGCGGCAGCATCGGCATTATCGAGGACGGCGAACTCTGCTGGCCGCTGCCCGGTCACACCTACATATCCTGCAATTTTGGCGAGGAAGATGCTTACGGCAACTCCGGCCATCGCGGTACGGATATTCCCGCGCCGGAGGGTACGCCTATCTTGGCTGCTCACGGCGGTACGGTCATCATTTCCGGCTGGAACAATAGCTATGGCAACCAAGTTCTGTTGGATAACGGCGCGGGCCTGTCTACGCGGTATGCCCACATGACTGCCGCTGCTGTTTCAGCGGGCGAAACCGTCACGGCGGGGCAAGTCATTGGCTATGTTGGCAACACCGGCGACAGCACAGGTTTCCATCTGCATTTTGAGGTGATGCAGAATGGTGTGCGCGTGAACCCACTGGATGCAGTTACTCCACAATAAGAATAAACATTTTCTTGCAAAATGTTGAAAATATAGTTGTAGTCCAGATTATAGGATAAGCAAGTGTGTATAATAGAGACAGTGACCCCCAGCATAAAGATAAAAATTGCCTGAAAGGAACTTCTCTATGTCATTCAAAATGAAAAGAACGCTTGAAATGCGGCGCGTTGAAAGCGCTTTTGCCGATTATTTGGAAAGCGAGGGCAGTGTTGACCTCCTCTGGTCTGATAAGGTTGGCTATGTATTTCTTACCATCAATGAGAAAACCCACGAATCTGAAAGCTGCGATGATTTACATACCGCGACACAGCTTTGCCACCGACTGCTGGATGATATGGCCATCACCGTGCTGATGCAGACAAAGCGCAATCACAACTTTTCTACTATGGATAAGGACGAAGCTGCACAAGTGCGGGCCGCTTGGAAGCCTGTAATCGAAAAACTGCCGGACTATGCTTATCTCTGCGATGAAATTCTCCGCGAAGCACAAGAAAATGAGGAGGAAAACGGCATTGATTTACAGTGAAGCCGAAAGGAAAGAAATTGAGCGCGTGTACGGCGTTTTCAAGGATTATATTCACGCAAGTAAATTCTTGGATTTTGTCTGGTCTGAAAAGCTGGGGTATCTGCTGCTGCATATCGACCCAACAAAAAACACCATCGAGGAGGATCAAATCATTACTTCTGCGGATGAATTGTGTGCCGAACTATTCAACGAAGTTGCAACGGATGTTTTTCAAGAAGCTAAGAGAGAACACTTTTATCCTGATGCAGATGATGACGAGATTGCGGAGATTCGCAGACGTTGGCAGCCGTATCTCGACTTGCTTCCTGCGTATAGGAGTTCATGCAGAGCGTTTCACACCGCAGAATAAGCGAAAAGAAGCCTTTAGCATGATATGCCCCCTATATAGCTTTCAGTGCTTTATTTCACTGTTCGCTATATAGGGGGCATATCATTGCGCGGGCTGCTATTTATTTTGGCAATTTTGAGTTGTACTTTCGTGCCGAACAGCAGCAGAAATATTTGCTGCTGACACAGCCAATACATACGAAGTGCGGCAGGCTCTTGTTGAGAATGATATTGAATCACGCTATCCATGACGGAATCATTTGACAAAAATCGCCAAAGTGTGCTATTATATGCCGACTTTTAGTTTGTGAGATCGTTTCGCTTATAGGAAGTGGACATCAAAATTTCACTTGGTTTGCTTTTTACGATATTCTGTCGGGGATGTTCCCTCTATGTTGCTAAATGTCTTGCAAAAGTAGCTGGACGAAGAAAAGCCGAGAATGCTGGCAATCTGGGATGGTGCAAGGTCGGTTTCGGCCAATAACCGCTTTCCCTCCCGGATGCGGCAGTCAATGATATAGTTGATAGGAGAGACACCATATTCGCGCTTAAAAAGCGTGTGCCATGTGATATTTGCTGATACTAACCTTTTCGGCAAGCTCATCCAGCGTAAGATTTTCTTTATAATGGTGGTCGATATGGCGCTTTACAGTTGCACACTGGCGGTTAGCAGGCAGCCGAGAATGAATTGGAACAGCGGATACACTGGCATTTCGCATAAGCTGTACCACGATAATATCCATATAAGCCTGACAAAGTATCTGAAAAATTGGATTCCCGATTCTGCATTTCCGTAAGGATCTTTCTCATGCAGGGCAGTACATCGTTGTTTCCGTCAAACGTATAAACGCAAAAGCTGCCCTCGGCGGCATCGGAAATCGTAAATTCTAACCCCTCGATACCCAGCACAATGTATTCCAGCGGGTGGGATTCCAAGCTGACCTCTGTATGGATAACATTGGGGTTTACAACAACAAGCTGGTGTGCCTGAACAGGGAATAATTTATCGTTGATTTGAAATTGCCCCGCACCATCTACAATATAAAATAATTCAGCATAGCTGTGAGAATGTGGAATGGAGGGCCAATCCCCGCTATACCTTGTGGAAGCAATATTGCGTAATTTCATCTTATCGCGGGGCAGGGAATCATCAGTCTGATTAAAGGAGTAGTTAATATGGCTCATGGGGGTCACACTTCCTATTTTGTAGTATATTGTCATTATATTGCACGAGGCTGAAAAATGCAAGACGGTATTCGGCGTTTTTGTCAACAACTAACATTTGATGAAAAAAAGCAAATGGTAAAAAATGCACAACGATTACCTACAAAAAACCAGCGATATGCCGAAAAAGCAGCGAAACAGCAAGATTGTAAAATAGGTGGGCAAGATAATAATTGCTAAAAAACTGGAAAAGCACTAAACTTAAGTCACCGCGAAAGGGAAGTAATCCCGACACAGAATTTACACTTAGGAGGAAAACACAAATGAAGAAGATCGTTGCACTTTTGATGGCTTCTGCTATGGCAGCATCTCTGGCTGCTTGTGGTGGCAGCGCTCAAAGTTCGGAAGCTACCTCTACTGCTCCTGCTGAATCCACGGCTGCCGAGTCTACGGCTACTGATGGCAAAAGTATGAGGGCGTTGAGTTGACCATGTGGTCCATGTGGTCTGCCGGTGAGGTTCAGGCAAAAAATGCAATTCAGGCCGCCGCTGACGCTTTCGAGGCTGAGACTGGCGCATGTCAACATCGAGTGGAAAGGCCGCGATGTCAACACCCTGATTTCTGCCGCGCTGGAATCTGGCGAAAAAACTGGACATCTTCGAGGGATGATTACAACCGTATCGGCCACGCTTACGCTCCCTACACCTACGACCTGACCGATGGCAGACGCTGTCGGTTATGATGACTTCAGCTATGCTTGCTTCAATGATCAGTCCAAAGAATGGGCTGGCTACCTGAACTCCATCGTAGAGCAGCCCCAGATTGGCGGTATCTTCTACAACAAGGACGTTTTCGATGCCTGTGGCATTACCGACGCCCCCAAGACTTGGGATGAGTTCCCTGACTGTCTGCCAGACCCTGAAAGACAACGGCTATGAGCCGCTGGCGCTGGACGGTGCTTACGCAAACTTCAACTTCTACAACCATCTGGTCCGCCATCTGGGCGAGGACACCATTGCCGAGCTGGGCAAGAACGGTGGCTGGGCTGACAATGAAGCTGCTGTTACGGCTGCGCAGGAAATCATTGATTTCGTGAACGCTGGTTATCTGGCCGAGGGCGCACCTGATGCTTATCCTGCCAGCCAGACCAAGGTTGGCCTTGGCACGGCTGCTATGGTTGTTTGCGCAAACTATGTCACTTCTGAGGTTGACGCTGCTGTTGGTGAGCCTGTAAACTGGGGCTTCTTCAACTATCCCGAAGTCGAGGGCAATGTTGATGCTTCTGCTTACGCCGGTGCAAACTCTCTGGCCATCTCCTCTTCCTGCGAGAACCCGCAGGCTGCATTTGACTTCATTATGACCATCGTTACCGGCACTTGCGGTCAGGAACTGGTTGACAACGGCGGCCAGATTCCCTGCTGACACCCGCCTGAAGGAGTCTGTTCTGGCTGGCTCTGTTGAGACGCTGAAGAACACCACCACCCTGATGAGCTGGTGCGGTGCGTTGAACACGCTGGACGGCTGGTCCTCCATCAAGAGCTCCATTATCGAGCTGTTCGAAGGCAAGTACGCAACCGTCGCCGACTACTGCGCTTACTTGATACCCTGTGCGGCTAATCCTAGAATAAATCACGGGACGCCGTCAAGCGGTGCGGCTTTGTAATGGATTTATTCAGGATTCCCCTCAATCTGAACTGGAGGCGGCACCTGAATGGGTGCCGCCTTTGCTTATGACATTTCATTTTTGAGGTATTACCAGTATGAAAAAAGAACAAGACAATGATTTTCCCTATTCATTCTGCCCACCGTTCTTTGCCTGTTGTTCATGTATGTCTATCCGATTGTTCGACAGTTATCATGAGTTTCTTTAAGGTAGAGAGCCTTACGGCATCTACAAGCACATGGAGCTTCTATGGGCTGCAAAACTATTTCAAAATCCTGCGAAATGCCGGTTTTATCAGTTCCATCAAAAACATGGTGATGATTTGGCTGGTAGGCGGCATCATTACCATGTGCCTGTCCATGTTGATGGCCGTGATTTTGACCAGTGGCATCCGCGGCGCAAAATTCTTCAAGGCCGCCATATATGCCCAATATCATCAGCGCCGTGGCACTGGCTACCATGTGGATTCAGTATGTGTTCAACTATGATTATGGTCTGCTGAACCAGATTGTCAAAGCATTCGGCGGCGAGAATGTCCGCTGGCTGGGTACAGACTTGATTTTCTGGGCTATGATGATTGCTTTCATCTTTGGCAGTGTTGGTTACTATATGCTGATTTTTATCAGCGGCATCGAAGGTATCCCGCAGGATTTGTACGAAGCTGCCACCATCGACGGCGCGAATATCCTTGACCGCTTCTTCCAGATTACGCTGCCCCTGCTGAAAGGCGTCATCCGCACCTGTGTTACTTTCTGGAGCATCAATGCTACCACATTCTTCCTGTGGACGAAGATGTTCTCCCCCATCAACACGGAAACGGCCACCATTGTGCCCGTTGTGTATCTGTACGATACGGTGTTTGGCGGCAAGGGCGTTGTAGAGCGCGATGCTGGTGCAGGCGCAGCGGTTGGCGTTGTGCTGACTTTGATTATCATTGCTGTGTACGTTATCACCAACCTGATCTTGAAAGACTCGGATCTGGAGTATTAAGGTAGGAGAGCAGTTATGGGAAAATATCACGATAGAATCAACTGGAAGAAAGAGCTTCGGCTTCTGCCCGGTTATATCATTGTTTGCGCGTGGGTCGCGCTTACGGCTGCCATCCTGTTCTGATCGTCTGCGCCAGCCTTTCCTCAACAAAGGAAATTCTGACGGGCCGTGTTATGGACTTTTCCAATGGCCTGAAGTGGGACCAACTACGTCACAGCTTGGAACACCCAAAATGTATCGCTGTATTTCTTCAACAGCTTGGTTTATGCCATTGTTTCCTGTGTGGGCGTATTGCTTATTTCCGCGCCCGGTGCTTATGTGCTTTCTCGCTGGAAGTTTGTCGGCGGTAAGGCCATCCGTATCGGCTTGGTCATTGCCATGAGTGTTCCCACAATTATGATCATCATGCCGCTCTACTCTTTGGCTGTGCAGTGGGGCATCAAGGGTCGCGTGCTGTTGGTTGTGCTGTACATTATGCTGCGCGTACCGTATACCACGGTTTACCTGCTGGATTTCTTCTCATCACTGTCCCGGTCTTATGAGGAGGCGGCCTACATTGACGGATGCAGCCATTCTCGGACATTCTGGCAGATTATGCTGCCGCTGGTTCAGCCCGCCATTATTACGGTTACGATTTTCAACTTCATGTCTGTGTTGGAACGAGTTCTTCATGGCGTTGATTTTCAGTACCAGCGATTCTATGACCCCCTGTTGGTGTCGGTTTGTTGCAGATTGTCAACGCAATGAAATATTCCGGCCAGTACGGTGCTATGTTTGCCGCAGTCATCATTGTGTTCCTGCCTACTTTCCTGCTGTATCTTTTCCTGTCTGAAAAGATTATTGTCGGTGCTACCAGTGGCGGCGTTAAGGGCTGATTTGACTTTCCTCCATTCAAAATATTACGTTTCAAGGAGAATCCTTATATGAATGATGTAAGAAAAATGGGCCGCGTGACGATTCCCCACTGATACGGACGCAGTGTCTGAAACCCTCAACCTGTTGAAGCGCTGGGGCGCGGATGCCATCCGCGACTGCGACGGCACCGGTTTCCGCAGGAGCTGAAGGACACCGGCGCAAAGATTTACGCCACCTACTACACCACCCGCAAGGACAACGCATGGGCCAAGGCCAACCCCGACGAAACCCAGCAGTGCTACATTATGACGCCGTTCTACACCGCTGAAGGCGGTGCGCTGACCATCCCCTGATGACGGGCATCAGCCGCGAGCTGATGAAGGTCAACGACCATGACGATATTGCCCGCTGGTGGGAGGTCATGGACCGCACGACGGGCGAGCCTGTCCCCACCGCCGACTGGCACTATGATGCCGCCAGCGAAAGCGTTGTCATCGACACCCCCGCCGCCTACCACGAGTACACCGGTCAGCTTTCTGGCCTACCTGATTTGGGACCCTGTTCATATGTACAACTCCGTCATCAACGACTGGAAGGACGTCGAGCATCAGATTCCGTTTGATGTACGCCAGCCCAAGACCCATGCCACACCCCTGCGCCGTCTGCGCGAGTATCTGAAAGCCACCCTTATGTAAATGTTGTTCGTTTCACGACGTTTTTCCACCTGTTTACGCTCGTCTTTGATGAATTGCGCCGTGAAAAGTACGTTGACTGGTACGGCTACTCTGCCCGTCTGCCCCTACATTTTGAGCAGTTCGAGAAAGAAGTCGGCTACAAGTTCCGCCCGGAGTTCATCATCGACCAAGGCTACTACAACAACCAGTACCGCGTACCCAGCAAGGGAATACAAAGGACTTTCAGGCGTTCCAGCGCCGTGAGGTGGCCGGTCTGATGAAAGAAATGACCGACATCGTCCACGAATACGGCAAGGAAGCCATGATGTTCTTGGCGACCATTGATCGGTTGCCAGAGCCGTTCATGCCGGAATTTCAGAAATCCGGCGTCGATGCCATCGTCGGCAGCGTCGGCAACGGCAGCACCCTGCGCTTGATTTCCGACATCCCCGGCGTCAAGTACACCGAGGGACGCTTCCTGCCCTACTTCTTCCCCCGATACCTTCCACGAGGGCGGCGACCCTGTGCGCGAGGCCAAGGAGAACTGGGTCACCGCCCGCCGCGCCATTCTCCGCAAGCCCATTGACCGCATCGGCTACGGCGGCTATCTCAAGCTCGCCTGCGAGTTCCCCGAGTTCCTGGACTATGTCGAGAGCGTCTGCGACGAGTTCCGTGAGTTGTATGAGAACATCAAGGGCACGACGCCCTACTGCGTCAAGACCGTGGCTGTGCTGAACAGCTGGGGGCAGCAGCGCGCGGGGGCTGCCACATGGTCCACCATGCGCTGTACCAGAAGCAGAATTACAGCTATGCGGGCGTGATCGAAGCGTTGTCCGGCGCACCGTTCGATGTGAAGTTTATCAGTTTTGACGACATCAAGGCCGACCCGAAGGTGCTGGACGGCATTGACGTCCTTATCAACGTCGGCGACGGCGACACCGCCCACACCGGCGGCAAGGTCTGGGAGGACCCGGAAATTTCCTCTGCTGTCAAGGGCTTTGTCCATCGTGGCGGCGGCTTGATCGGCGTCGGCGAACCGGGCGGCCACCAGTATCAGGGTCGCTATCTGCAGCTAGCCGCACCTCTCGGCGTGGAGAAGGAAACCGGCTTTACCCTGAACTACGATAAGTACAACTGGGACGAGCACCGCGACCACTTTATTCTGGCCGACTGCCCCGACCATGATGTGGACTTTGGCGAGGGCAAGAAGAACATCTTTGCGCTGGAGGGCACAGAAATTCTGATTCAGCGTGACAAGGAAGTCCAGATGGCTGCGCATGAGTACGGCAAGGGGCGCGGCGTGTATATCAGCGGTCTGCCGTACAGCTTTGTGAACAACCGCGTGCTGTACCGCGCCATCCTGTGGGCTGCCCACGATGAAGCCGACCTGCACAAATGGTTCAGCACGAACTACAATGTCGAGGTTCATTGCCTACGTTAAGAACGGCAAGTATTGTGTGGTAAATAATACCTATGAGCCGCAGGACACCACCGTCTACACCGGCGACGGAAGCAGCTTTACCCTGCACATGGACGCAAACGAGATCAAATGGTATAATCTGTAAAGCAGGAAAAAGGCGTGCCGTACTGTGCGGCACGCCTTTGACTGCAAAAACATTGATATGAGGTTTGTTATGGATAAACATCCTAATATTATCCTGCTTATGGCAGACCAGATGCGCGGCGATTGCCTTGGTATTGCCGGACACCCGGATGTAAAAACACCGTTTCTCGATGCACTGGCCGCAGAGGGCGTGCGCTATGAAAACGCCTATTCTGCCTGTCCGACCTGTGTTCCCGCACGTGCCTCTCTTTACACAGGTATGTCACAGGAACACACTGGTCGCGTCGGGTATGAGGATTTAGTGCCGTGGAACTATACCCACACGCTGGCTGGGGAACTGAGCAAGGCGGGCTATTATACGCGCAGTGCGTCGGTAAAATGCACGTTCACCCGCTGCGCAATAATTTGGGATTCAACGATGTACGGCTGCATGATGGCTATCTCCATGCCTACCGCCGCCCCAGTACGCCCAGTTATGAAGACCAGCGTGTGGCCGATGATTATTATTGGTGGCTCAAGCAGCAGCTTGGTGTGGATGCAGACCCCGTAGATACTGGCTTGGACTGCAACAGTTGGGTGGTTCGTCCGTGGATTTACGAAGAAAAGTACCATCCCACCAACTGGGTCGCCAGCGAGTGCCGGGATTTTCTGCGCCGCCGTGACCGTTCTAAACCTTTTTTCTTGATGGCCAGCTTCGTGCGGCCGCATCCGCCGCTGGACGCCCCGGAATATTATTTGAATTTGTACAAAGATAAGCCGCTAGCCGAACCTTGGCGCGGCGACTGGAACGACTGCGTCCGCTGGGAGCGCGACGGTCACAGTTACCATGCCCAGACTGCACCCTCGGATGAAAGCTATATTCAGCAGCTGCGGGCGGGCTATTATGCTGCCATCACCCATATGGATCATCAAATCGGACGCTTGATTTCCGCGCTGGTGGAAGAACAGATTATGGATAACACCGTGATTTTGTTTGTCTCCGATCACGGTGAAATGCTGGGCGACCATTTGATGTTCCAGAAAGCAAAACCATTCCAAGGCAGTATCCATGTACCACTGTTTATCTCCGGGCCGGAGCGTTACATCGGAAAGCGCGGCACGGTTCGCACGGACTTGGCTGAACTGCGGGATGTTATGCCCACGCTGTTGGAACTGGCAGGAGCCCCGATTCCCGAAACGGTGGACGGCACCAGCCTGTTGCACCCGCTAGACCGCGAATACCTGCATGGGGGAACACACGCTGGGTGAAGATTCCATGCACTTTATCCTGACAAAAAGAGGATAAATACATCTGGTACTCCCAGACTGGACGGGAACTGTACTTCAACCTGCGCGATGACCCGCACGAAACAAAAAATGCGCACTGGACGAAAACCCGGAGCGTGTAGCTGAACTGCGTGCACTGCTGATTAACGCCTTAAAGAACCGTGAAGAACAGTACACAGACGGTCATACCTTGTTTGTGGGCAAAACGCCCCTGACCGTATTGCAGAACACCGAGGTGTTATGAAGCAGCTTCAATTTCTGATAAAACCCGCAGCCGGATTTTGCAATATGCGCTGCCACTATTGCTTTTATCGGGATGAGCAGCAAAACCGTAGCACTTCCGAAGATTGCATGATGACCTTGCAGACAGCCGAGACATTGATACGACGCTGTTTTGAGGAACTTGACCAAGGCGGCTTTGTTTCGTTTGCTTTTCAGGGCGGAGAACCAACCTTAGCAGGGCTGGATTTCTTTCTGTTCTTTACGCAGACAGTGCGAAAGTACAACCAAAAAAGTGTGTAACGGTGCAGTATGCCATCCAGACAAACGGCCTTGTGTTGCCGAAGAATGGGCGAAATTTTTCCGCGAAAGAAAACTTCCTTGTTGGTATCAGCTTAGACGGTACTCCAGATGTACATGATGCTTTGCGCCCAGATGTTTCCGGCGACGGAACATGGACAAGGGTCATGCAGATGATCAAACTGCTGGAGCAGTATCATATCGAGTGCAACCTTTTATGTGTTGTCACCAAGCGTCTGGCTAAAAAGGCGGAACGTGTGTATAAGTCTATGAAAGCAACGGGTGTGCGCTATCTCCAATTCATCCCTTGCTTAGACCCCTTGGGCGCGCAGCGAGGAATCGAAAATTACTCTCTTTCGCCGGAACTGTACGCGCAATTTTTGTGCGCCCTGTTTGACGCATGGTATCGTGACTGGAAAACAGGTGTCTATGTCAGTGTTCGCCTGTTTGAAGATTATATACAGCTGCTCATGGGCGCACCGACGGGAACTTGCTCCACCACCGGCGCGTGCGGTTCTTACATGGTTGTGGAGGGCAGTGGCGCTGTTTACCCGTGCGATTTTTACTGTTTGGACGAGTACAAACTCGGAACGATTCAAAATGACTCTTTACAATCGTTGCTTTTGGGGGAGAAAATGCGCATCTTTATAAAGGATGGCCGGAATGTCCCCGCAGAATGTCAGCAATGCAGATGGGTAAACCTATGTCACGGCGGCTGCAAGCGTGACCGTAATACAGCAGACAAAGCCCAACGCAGTTACTATTGCAAGGCACTGCAAAAGTTTTTTGCCTACGCTGAACCCCGAATGCGTGAAATGGCCCGTGCGGTGCAGATGTACCGCTGAAAAGGAGACAGATTCTATTGGACAAGAAAAATAAATATTGGCAGTTGTTCCTTTCTACCTTTAAACTCAGCGCGTGTACATTCGGCGGCGGGTTTGTCATTATCCCTCTCATGCGGGAGCGCTTTGTGAAAGAACTGCACTGGATTGAGGAGGAAGAAATGTTGGACCTGACGGCCATAGCCCAGTCCAGCCCGGCTCTATCGCCATCAATGCCTCTATTCTGGTGGGGTTACCATGTGGCAGGAATCCCCGGTGCATTGATTACCGTAGTTGGTTCAGCACTGCCGCCGCTGATTATCATTTCCATCATTTCTGCTTTCTACCAAGCATTTCGCTCAACAAGTATGTGAGCATGGCTATGGCCGGTATGCTGGCCGGTGTGGCGGCAGTCATCTTTGATGTAGTCATCAATATGGCATGGCCCATTCTGAAAAAAAGAAGCGCCTGCTGCCCATCGCTGTGATGCTGGCGGCTTTCGTGGCGACTCGCTTTTTCTCCGTGAACATTATCCTGATTATTCTGGTCTGCGGTGTGATTGGTGCGTTGGATACGCTGTATCTGCAAAGAGAAGGAGGTCGAGGAATGATCTATCTGGAACTGTTCTGGAGTTTCTTTCAAGTCGGCGTGTTCAGCATTGGCGGCGGGTATGCAGCCATGCCTTTAATTCAAGACCAAGTCGTGGATATTCACCCTTGGTTGACAATGACGGGGTTTGCCGACATTATGGCCATTGCTGAAATGACTCCCGGCCCTATCGCTCTTAACGCGGCAACCTTTGTGGGAATTCAGGTGGCAGGGCTGCCGGGAGCGCGCTGATTGCCACTATCGGCTGTATCTTCCCATCCTGTGTCATTGTGATGACTTTGGCTTATGTGTACTACCGCTTCCGTGGCTTGAGCATTGTGCAGGGGGTTTTGGCAGGGCTGCGCCCCGCTGTAATCGCTATGATTGCCTCTGCCGGTATCTCGTTGCTGATTCTGGCACTATACGGCCAACGTACTCTTCCCGCAGATTTGAGCAGCTTTGACTTGATGGCGCTGGTAATTTTCCTTGCAGGCTTTTTCGTCCTGCGCAAGTGGAAGCCCAGCCCAATCAAGGTTATGGCGGGTGCCGCCGTGGCAGGCGTTGTTGTGTTGTACAGCATCACGGCCTGATACAAAACCGAGAGGATGTATATGAAATGAACAAGATTTTAGCCGCGTGGGAGTGGAACGGCCCGGTGTCAGAGCCGATCGCCTATGGCGAAGGGCATATCAACCAGACGTATGCTCTCACCGAACAAGCAACGCAAAAACGCTATATTCTGCAAAAAATCAATACTGATACATTCAAAGACCCGGACGGTCTGATGGAAAATATTTGCGGTGTAACGGATTTTCTGCGCGAAAAGGCCAAACAGCGCGGGGCTGACCCGAACGTGCCACGCTCCATGTTGCGCTGACCAAAGCTGGAAAGCCCTATTATAAGGCTGCCGCCGACGGCGGTTGTTGGCGTGTCTATGACTTCGTGGAGAACACCGTCTGCTTGCAGCAGGTGCAGTCCTCCGAAGATTTTTACCAAAGCGCCGTTGCTTTTGGCAATTTCCAACACCAGCTTGCCGACTACCCGGCAAACACCCTGCATGAGACGATTCCTCACTTCCATGATACACCAAAACGCTTCGCGGACTTCCAGCGTGCTGTGGCTGAGGACCGCATGGGACGCGCCGCACAGGTACAGCGCGAAATTGAGTTTGTCCGCGCCCGTGAAGAGGATTATCATGTTATGGTGGACCTGCTGACAGCGGGCAAACTGCCGTTGCGCGTCACCCACAACGACACCAAGCTGAACAATATCCTGTTCGACAAAACGACTGGGGAGGGGCTGTGTGTTATCGACCTCGACACTGTCATGCCGGGGCTGGCCGCGAACGATTTTGGCGATTCAATCCGTTTTGGCGCTAACCACTGCGCCGAGGATGAACCCGACCTCTCGAAAGTGAATTTCAGCATGGAACTGTTTGAAATTTACACCAAGGGCTTCTTGCAGGCAGCAGGTGAAGCGTTCACCCCGCTGGAAAAGCAGACCCTGCCGTGGGGTGCCAAACTGATGACGATGGAATGTGGTATGCGCTTCCTCGCCGATTATCTGGAGGGCGACCACTACTTTCACATCAACTACGAGACTCAAAACCTCAACCGCGCCCGAACCCAGTTCAAACTGACCGCCGACATGGAGAAAAGCTGGGATGTTATGCAGAAAATCATTGAGAAATATTGTTGATAGATATTTGATGCTCTTTTTTTTCTGCGTTTTGCGTAATGCAAAATCGCGTTTTCTCCTTTTTTATAACGCCCGCGCCTGAAAAGCGCGGGCGTTTTTTACTCTACGTCGAGGTCAATAAGTTGAACACCGGGATTCTGGATGCCTTGGTGAAAAAGCACAGCGCAAGCTGTACATTTTACAACAATAGTGTAGAAAGCATAGCCCCTTGCACTGGGCCACCCTTACGCACCGAAATACGATGTAAGTATAGTTACATTACGTTTCAGGCCCGACAGCCAAATTGGCTGTCGGGCCTTTTTTGTGCTTGTCTTTTTGAATATGCACGTTGAAACGATATTTTTATTGCGCTCGTGCACCTCCTTTTTGAGCTTCTATTCAATGAAACTCAAAATTTTGGAGGTAAATATGTCCAGAAAAAAGGATGCCAATAAATATTGGATTTATGGTGAGGATGCCGCACTGGCGGCACGGTTTACCAAATATTTGACGAAAGTGTTATATGCCCGCCGTGCATCTTATATTCGTGACAAGATGGTTGAAGTATCCCGCGAAATTTCGATTGAGGATTGCAGCGGAGAAGTTGATGATGTGTATGGGCGGCTCACCGCCCCGATTGAGGAACGTGTCGAAGCCAAGCTGATGTGGGAGGGCATTCGTAATTATCTGCCGAAACTGACGCCGAAAGAGTGCGAAGTTATGATTGCGCTTTATATTGATAGGCTGCCTGTGTCTGAAGCAGCCGCCAAATTGGGCGTGGAACCCAATACGGTCAGCACACATCGGCGTAACGCTTGTGAGAAGATTCGTAACGAAATGGAGGGTAAATAATATGATTGCATTTAAGGAATTGTTGGTGCGTGCAAAGCGTGGTGAAGAAAAAGCATTTGAAGAACTGTTTGAACAGTTCGAACCCCTTGTGCGGAAGTGCAGCTATATGAATGGACATACAGATGAGGACTTGCGGCAGATTTTGCTGATGGAGTTTGTACAGGCAATTCGCAAGTTCAAAATATAAAGCAAGAAGGGGGGAGAAGCCAAGGCTTCTCCCCTCATTATAAACGGATGCTTAAATTACGCCAAATCATGTTCTTTTTGAAAGCACAAAATTCTATCCTTGAGATCGTTTAGGGGTTCTGTTGGTAGTCGAAAATCTGCCGGATTATATTCCTTACTTTTTACTCCGATTATTGTGTTGCCACCCGCCATGCAATTTAGAAGAAACTTGTCCGGTATAGATGCAATGCAATCCCCTTCAAGAGCATCCAAACCAATAACGACTGTATTATAGCAAAAAATGCCGCGCACAGGTGGTAGTCTGCAAAAATATTTTTGAAAAAATTCAAATTTTATCTCGAACTTTTCCGTTCTCAAAGCGATATTCATATATAGAGGGGCAAAAAGAACCCTCTATCCCCTTGAGAACCTTGAAAGCAGAATATCCGAATCATCGGCGCTACATAAAACTGACCTTGCCGCAACCCAAGGAGCGTCGGCAGGTGCGTCTCGGCTCTGACGCGAGGATACCGTTGTAACGGCGGTGGAGCGCCCCCAGAGGCCGGGAGAGGTGGCGTGGAACACATACCTCAAGCGAAGGGTCAGCAATCATGATACACCGTGGCGATGCTCTCAAGGCGTCGGCGGTACTGCCAACAATGTGGTACAGGAAGTGGGAGCTGCTTCCGGCAGCCGAGCAGGTGGTTCGCCCTTATATCCGGGAAGTAGTGTCGAATAGGGTATAAAATTTGATTTCAGATTATGGCGGCCACAAGTTTTCAACAAGTGACCGCCATGCTTGTGGAATTAAATCCGCAAATTTTCAAAAAAGAGGTGTTTTGTATAAGCAGCAAAGGATTTAACCAGCGCGATGCCTACCGTGTGATGCTGCGCAAGTATCCCGATGTGATGAACATTGAGCAGATGTGCGACGCACTGAAAGTCAGCACCAAGACAGGCTACAAGCTGCTGCATGAGGGTAAAATCCCGGCAATGAAAATCGGGCGTTCCTATCGCATCCCCAAGGCACATTTGTTTACCTATCTCCAAATCTGCGGTCAACACTGTCAAGCAAAGAATCGACAGTGTTGATTGTTCTGCGGCAATGCGCTATGCTGTATTTGTCAACAGCAGATAGTGCGCGGCTCAACTTGAAGGAGGAGGTAAACTTATGGTCGCAGGACATCTGCAAGAAAAGAATGGTATCTATTATGTGGTACTGACCTACAAAACCTATGACGGAAAGCGCAAAACCAAATGGCAATCAACCGGCTTGCCCACCAAGGGCAACAAAAAAAGCGAGCCGAAGCGATGATGCGTGAACTGCAAGACGATTTTGAACCACCTGTTGACCCGAACGGCCCACCCAGCAAAGCAATGTTGTTCGCGGATTTTCTGGTACAATGGTTGGAAATCGCCAAGTCAACCGTCAAGCTGACAACCTATTCCAGCTACAAAGGCCTTTGTCCGAAAGTCAAATTATTCCCTACTTTAGAAGTCTCGGCGTTACGCTGGGCGACTTGAAAGCGGTTCATATTCAAAGTATTTTATCAGAAGCAGTTGGAGCGTGTGAAACCGAACACGGTAATTCACTATCATGCGATTATTCATCGCGCTTTGAAATACGCAGTGAAAACTGACCTAATCGACGTGAACCCCGCTGACAAGGTAGACCGCCCGAAGAAGAAAAACGAATTTACCGGGAACTTTTTACAGCAGGGAAGAAATGAACGCCACTGTTCGACGCTGTGCGCGGCAGTAAAATTGAGGTGGCAGTTATGTTGACTGCCTTTTTATGGTCTGCGCCGCAGCGAGGTTGTAGGGCTGAAATGGGATGCGGTGGACTTTGAGCAGAACACTATTGAAATCTGCCACACGGTCACAACGGTTCGGCTGGATGGAAAAGAAGTTCTTGTAGAATCCAATGGCACAAAAACCAAATCCAGCAAGCGCACCTTGCCGCTTGTGCCTGTGTTCCGGGAACGGCTACTGGCCTTGCAGGAGGAGCAGAAAGAAAACCGCAAGCTGTGTGGTAGGTGCTACAACAAAAAGTACGCCGGTTACATCTGCGTAGACGCTATGGGCAATCTGCTCAAGCCGGATTATCTCTCCAATTCGTTCCAGATCACCCTGCAAAATTATCATCTGCGGCGCATCCGCTTTCACGATTTGCGCCACTCTTGCGCCAGCTTGCTTTTGGCAAACGGTGTCCCGATGAAGATGATTCAGGAGTGGCTGGGACATAGCGATTTCTCTACCACCGCGAATATTTATTCGCATTTGGACTACGCTTCCAAGGTTTCTTCGGCAGAAGCGATGCTGAACGGGCTTGGAATGGGTTCAAATCCGGGAAATGACACTTAAAAAAGTGTGATTTCTCTCCAAAACAGGGCGTTTTCTCTCCTGCTATGAAATTGTCAAACTCAAAAATTCCCTTTTTTGCATAAAAAAACGGTACAAAGCGCTTAAAAAAGCACGTTGTACCGTTGATTGGCGGAGCATCAGAGATTTGAACTCTGGCGGCGCTACAAACGCCCTATCGCATTTCGAGTGCGACCCCTTCGACCTCTTGGGTAATGCTCCCTATAGTAATCCTCCAAAATCTTCTCCGGAAAAAGGAGAGAAAAGTAGGAGAGAACAGCAAATATTTAATTGTAGAAAATGGTGTGTTTTTGACGATGGTTCGCTAGAAAATCAATAGCAACTTCCAAAATGCCTGCTTGATTTCGAGTCAATCTCGTTACGACCGCTTCGATACGTCTGCTTATTTAGTTTTTATCGCACCGCCTCGCACAGCGTTTGGAAAAATGCGAGATTTCGATGCAAGATAACGATGAAAAGTTGGGTACGCGACACCCGATAAAGCCCGCCGTTATAGGATTTCCTGCGGACAAGGTGACCTGCCGGATGCAAACTTTCGAGTCATTCTCGTTACGACCGCTTCGATACGTCTGCTTATATATTCTGGCACCGCCTCGTACAGCGTTTGGAAAAATGCGAGATTTCGATGCAAGATAACGATGAAAGGTTGGGTACGCGACACCCGATAAAGCCCGCTGTTATGGGATTTCCTGCGGACAAGGTGACCTGCCGGATGCAAACTTTCGAGTGCTCCCTCTTACGACCTCTTGGGGAATGCTCCATGTTCTGGGTTCCTGCCGGATACTAAATTAGTATAGCAAAAATGCCGTCCCGCGTCAAGATGCGGGGCGGCATAATTCCTGTATGCTGGGGGATATCTCATGTACATCAGAACAAATGCTGTTTCTGCACCGGGCCGGGGGCAAAGGGGGTATCCTCGTGGTGGCGCACCACGGTCACCTCGCGGGTCTTTTCCTCCACATGGCCGTTGGCTTTGGGCACACTGTAAAAAGCTGCGGGTAATGTTATAATAGCCGCGCATGTGCTGCACCAGGTATTCGGCCACAGCGGGCAGGCAGTCGGTATCCTCAATGTTTTCATAGTTATAGTCTGCGTACAAAAATGCCGTGTGCTCCCCCTTGCAGACCAGCGTGATTCCCGCTTCGTCCAGATGCAGTTCATCCACAGCGCACTGCTTCAGGCCGCTCAGGCCGCTTTCGCTGGCAAGTTGGGTGGCGCGGCGGCGCATAGCCAATGGAACGGACTGCGGGTCCAGCGCTTCGTTGCCGCGCTGGCCGATCTCCAGCAGGATGTCCCGCATCATGCGGCTTTCCAGCAGCGGGCGGATCTTCTCCTTCGCGCGGGCTTCCTCGGTTTTTGCCTGAATTTTTTGCAGCAGTCCCATTCTTTTTCCTCACTAAACACATATCATTGCCCTGCGCACATCCGCACTGGCATCAGGGGCATCTTACTTTTTCATCGTGTAACTAATATTATATTATAGCATATCTTTTCATCCTGTGCCAGCGCGGAAGATAACTTTTACACCAAATTCATTCTGGTAAATCTTTTTAGCTGTGTGCTTTTTTGTATTCAGCTTTCATTCTTTTTTTTTCTCCGTCAAAAGCACAAATTCAATCCCCGTTTTTTTGTCTATTTTACTCTTTGCCTCATGCCATTCATTCTTATTTTTTTTCTTTTCTCCGTTCTTTCCCGTTGCACCCTGCCAGTTTCTGCATTATACTGATAAAAAAAGTGCGCCGGCAAAGTTTCGCCGGCAGCCGGACAGGAGTGCGGCCTATGAACAGTACCGCGTTTGCCCAATATGCCGGGGTATCCAAGGCAGCGGTCAGCCGCTAATTTAATGGTGGGTACTTTAAGCGCCGAAAAGCGCGCCCAGATTGCCGCTGCGGTGGAAGCCACCGGCTACCGCCCCAGTATGCAGGCCCAGATGCTGCGCACCGCCGCACGCGGCAGATCGGGTGATCATGCCGCGGCTGAGCAGCGAAAGCTGCGCCCCGCATGGTGGAGGGCATCAGCCGGGTACTGACGACCAGAACTACCAGCTGCTGCTGATCAACACCGCCAACGACAACACCCGCGAAGTGCGCGCTGGATACCCTGCGGCATGATACGGTGGACGGCATTATCCTGATTGCCACCATGTTTACCCCGGAACACCACGCGGTGCTGCAAAGCCTGCATGTGCCGGTGGTAATCGTGGGGCAGCAGTATCCCGGGTTCAGCTGTGTGTTCCACGATGATTTCGGCGCGGCGCAGGCCGCCACCGCCCACATGCTGCAAAAAGGGGCGGCGCAAGCCGGGCTACCGGGCGTGACTCTGCTGGACAAAGCCGTTGGCCTTGCCCGGCGCGAAGGCTTTGGCAGTGCGCTGCGGGATGCAGGTCTCGTGCCCCAGCCGCAGCGGATGAGCATTGCCAAGTTCAACATGGAATCCGGCTACCACCAGGCGGAGCAACTGTTTGGCCGTGCGCCGGGGCTGGACTGCCTGTTCTGCGCGACCGACTCCATCGCCCTGGGTGCGCTGCAATACTGCCGCAGCCACGGTCTGCGGGTGCCGGATGACATCATGATTGCCGCTGTGGGCGACAACCGCATTGGCCGCGTTGCCTATGTGCCGCTGACCAGCGCCCATCTGCATTACCGCACCGCCGGGGACAAAGCCGCCCGCCTGCTGATGGACATGCTGGCGGACCCCATGCCGAGCCGCAGATGATCAAGCTGGATTATGAGTTAAAATGCCGGGCCTCCACCGGGATGACAACTCAGATGAAAATGTCTGGTCGCTATAACAGGCATCCTTTGCGCCACACTTCCCTGCATCACTGCGGGGAAGTTTTTGTTTTGTGCACCCTTTCCATGCAGTCCCCCTGTTTTTGTGCATTTTACCAAAGAACGGTGTGAAACTGTGTGAAATCGATAACAGATTCTTTGCAAGTTGGGTCGTTTGGTCAATAGAAAAGCACTCACCTTCGTATATAATAAAGCTGTCAAATGAAACAGGCCCCGGAACCTCCTACCGGGCCAACAGATAAAAGAAGGAGCGTGCAACATGGATTACAAGAAAGCAGCCCAGCAGGTACTGGACAACATCGGCGGTGCTTCCAACATTGTATCGGCCGCACACTGCGCAACCCGCCTGCGCCTGGTGATTGCGGATAATTCCAAGGTGAACAAAAAAGAGCTTGAAAATGCTGAGGGCGCCAAGGGCGTATTTGAAGCCCAGGGCCAGCTGCAGATCATCTTCGGCACCGGTATTGTGAACAAGGTGTATGACGAGTTCACCGCCCTGGCCGGAATCACCGGTGCCAGCAAGGAGGAGGAAGTCAAACAGGCTGCGGCCGCCAAAGCGCCGTGGTACCAGCGGGCCATCAAGACGCTGGGCGATATCTTTGTTCCCATCATCCCGGCCATCGTGGCTTCCGGCTTTTTGATGGGCATTATGGAAGCGCTGAACTTTATGGTCAACAACGGCTTCCTGAACATTGATACCAGCGGTTCCATCTATGTGTTTGCCCAGCTGTTCTCCAACACGGCGTACACCTTCCTGCCTATCCTGATCGCGTTCTCCGCCGCAAAGGTGTTTGGTGGCAACCAGTTCCTGGGTGCTGTCATCGGCATGATCATGATTCACCCCAACCTGCAGAACGCCTGGACCGTTGCTTCTGAGGGCGTGCAGACCTACCAGTCGGTGTTTGGCGGGCTGTACAAAAATTCCGCTGGTCGGCTACCAGGGCCACGTTATCCCCGTTATTATTGCCGTGTGGCTGATGTGCCAGATTGAAAAGCGGCTGCACAAAGTTGTGCCTGCCATGATCGACCTGTTTGTTACCCCGCTGGTCTCCGTTTTCGTTACCGGTTATCTCACCCTCGCTGTCATCGGCCCAATCTTCACCACGCTGGAGGACGGCATCATCAACGGCGTTCAGGCCCTGATCCAGCTGCCGTTCGGCATCGGTTCCTTCATCATGGGCGGTTTGTACGCCGTCACCGTTGTGGCCGGCATTCACCATATGTACACCCTGATCGACCTCGGCCAGCTGTCCAAGTTCGGCTACACATACTGGCTGCCGCTGGCTAGTGCCGCCAACGTTGCCCAGGGCGGTGCCGCTTTTGCCGTTGCCCTCAAGAGCAAGAACGCCAAAGTTAAGTCCATGGCCCTGCCCTCCGCCCTTTCTGCCTGCATGGGCATTACCGAACCCGCCATCTTCGGCGTCAACCTGCGCTACTTTAAGCCCTTTATCGGCGGTCTGGTCGGCGGTGCCTGTGGCGCTTTGTATGCCAGCGTGACCGGCCTGGGTGCCACCGGCACCGGCGTGACCGGCATCTTCGGCATCCTGCTGCATCTGCACATGCCGCTGCAGTACCTCATCATGATGGCAATTTCCTTCGGCGTTTCCTTCGCTGTAACCTGGGTGATCTGGACCCCCGAAGCCGAGGAAGCCAAAGCCTGATGTTTTCCCCTCTCAATCAATAAGGAGCTACCTGTTATGAATGCCTTGCAGCGTGATTTGAAGCGTCTTGTCCCCATGGTGGAAGCCGCCGGGGCCCCGCCCGTGTGACGGCGGATCCCCACCGGCAGAAGCTGCATGTTCAACCCCCTGTGGGCTGGCTGAACGACCCCAACGGGCTGTGCCAGATCGGCGATGAATACCATGTATTTTATCAGTACGGCCCGTTTGACCCCCACGGGAGGGTCAAGCACTGGGGGCACGTGCGCAGCTGCGATTTGTTCCACTGGGAACGCCTGCCCGTAATGCTGTACCCGGACGAACCGTTTGACTGCCATGGCGTTTATTCCGGCTCCGCTCTGGTGGAGGACGGCATGCTGTACCTGTACTATACCGGCAATGTCAAGCACCCCGGCGAATATGACTACATCAAGCAGGGGCGCGGGCACAATGTCTGCCTTGCCACCAGCCGCGATGCCATCCATCTGGACAACAAGCGCTGCCTGATGTACAACCAGGATTATCCCGCCGGGCTGACCTGCCATGTGCGCGATCCCAAAGTGTTTGCACTGGATGGGCGCTACTATATGGTGCTGGGTGCCGCCCGAACACTGGACGACCATGGCGAAGTGCTGGTGTTTGAAAGCGCCGACAAGCTGCATTGGAACCACATCAACACCATTACCACCCCCGAACCCTTTGGCTATATGTGGGAATGCCCCGACTTGTTCGAGCTGGACGGCCAGTGGTTTTTGGCGGTATCGCCCCAGGGCATTGCCTGCCAGAACGTGTACGGCTGCGGTTACTTTGCCCTGCAGGGTGACTGGCGCACCGATTGCACATTGAGCGAATTCCACGCCCTGGACGATGGCTTTGACTATTACGCGCCCCAAAGCTTTGCCGCCGCGGATGGCCGCCGCATCCAGTTTGGCTGGATGGGCATGCCGGATGCCGATTACACCAACCCCCACCGTGGAGTATGGCTGGCAACACTGCCTGACCCTGCCCCCCGCGTGTTGACCCAGGACGGCAACGGCTGCCTGCTGCAAGCCCCCGCCGCCGAGCTGAACGCCCTGCGCGGCGAAGCCCGCCAGCCGGCAGACGGCGAAACGGTTGAAACGGACCCCTGCTTTGACCTGACCGCCTCCCCCGCCGGGGATTTTTGTCCTGACCATTGCCAACGGCCTGACCCTGACTTACACCGAAACGGACCGCACCTGTACCCCTGCGCTTTACCGATGCAGCGATTGCCGCCGGGCGCACCGAGCGCAAGGCTGTGCTGGATGCCCCCTGCCGCAGCCTGCGTGTTGTGGGGGATGCTTCCTCGCTGGAAATATTCTGAACGATGGTGCCGCGGTGCTTTCCACCCGGTATTACCCCGGCAGCGGGCAAGGTTGCCGTGCAGCTTTGCGGCGCAGGCAGCACCCTGTATTCCCTTTCGATTTAACGGAGGACATTCCATGGCACATGATACGCTTTGGGCGATCGGCGAAGCGCTGATCGATATGATTCCGTCCAAAACCGGCTGTTCCTTTGCCGAGGGTTCCCTCTTTCAGCCCCCGATGGGCGGCGCGCCCGCCAACGTGTGCGGTGGCATGCCCGCCCTGGGGGGGATTCTGCCCTGCTGACCCAGCTGGGAGATGACCCCGTTCGGCCCACAAGATCATTGATGAACTGGCTGCCTGCGGCATTGATACCAGCCATCTGTTTGACGGACAAAGCCAACACCGCCCTGGCCTTTGTTTCGCTGGAAGCGGACGGCAACCGGACGTTCAGTTTTTTACCGCAAGCCCTCAGCCGATTTGCTGTACGCCCCGGAGCAGGTGGATACCAGCCTGTTTGCCAACGCCTATGCCCCTGCATTTTTGCAGCGTTGCCCCTGGTGGAAAGCCCCATGCGGGAAGCCCACAAAAAATGCCATTGCCGCAGCCCGCAGCGCCGGGACTATCATTGACTTTGACCTAACCTGCGCTTTCCGCTGTGGCCGGACCGTGATGCTTTGCGCCGCACGGTGCTGGAGTTCCTGCCGCTGGCCGACGTGGTCAAACTCTCGGACGAAGAGCTGGAATTTCTGACCGGCACCAGCGATATTGAAGCCGCCCTGGCCAACCTGTTTGTAGGCCATGTACAGCTGGTGCTCTACACCTGCGGCAGTGCCGGTGCCCTACGCTTACCCCGCACCGCCCACGGCTTTTCCGCCAGCAAGCCGGTAAAGGCCGTGAATACCACCGGCGCCGGGGACGGGTTCATCGGCTCGTTCTTGTGGCAGCTGCACAAAAACGGGGTGGACCGCGCCGCCCTGCCCGCTCTGCGAGGCGGAGCAGCTGAACCAGTGGCTGGATTTTTCCAACCGGTTCTGCGGTTACAGTGTGCAGCGCTACGGTGCCATTGACAGCTACCCCACCATCGACCAGCTGTAACTTTCTGCCATTCTCTGCTATTTCATCGCCAAAGCAACCACCCGGTACAGGATTTGGACCGGGCGGTTGCTTTACAGTATAATTTTTCTTTTCTATATTCGCTTTATTTTTATTAGGGCAATACCGCCGCAATTCTAAGTGCCGATAGGCGAGCGGCAGATGCCAAACCAAAAGCGCAATAATACTGGATGCTGCAAGGTGAGCGCCGCCTGGCGGAAACAAGCAGAACCGGCAGGCACTGTTCGCAGGTGCGGGGCTTTGCCCAGAAGCACGTCTGGTTTAACCCGACATTATCGAGCATTTTGGCAACACAGATGCCGTGCCGCAGCTGCCGGAAGCAGCGAAGCCGCAGCGGCGAATTGTGCGGTGTTGCCACTAATATCTTAACAGCCAAAATGAGGCGTATCCATATATCGTGGATACGCCTCATTTTTGTTTATTCTATTATCTTTATACGTTTTTACAGATGCCTCGGTCCTTGATTTCGGCGGTGCGGCCCTGGTTCCAGAACTGGGGTACCGATGGCCCGCAGGTGCGGCGGGCAACGTTCAGCTTATCTGGTCGCGGTTATGGCAGTGCGGGCACTCCCACACCAGCTTGCCGTCGTCCTCCACGATCTTGATCTCGCCGTCATAGCCGCACACCTGGCAGTAGTCGCTCTTGGTGTTCAGCTCTGCGTACATGATGTTATCATAGATGAACTGCATCACTTTAATGACAGCTTCCAGGTTATCCTGCATATTGGGCACTTCCACATAGCTGATGGCGCCGCCCGGAGACAGGCGCTGGAACTCACTTTCAAACTTCAGCTTGGTGAACGCATCGATCTGCTCGGTCACATGCACATGGTAGCTGTTGGTGATATAGTTGCGGTCCGTAATGCCCGGCACAATGCCAAACCGCTTTTGCAGGCACTTGGCAAACTTGTAGGTGGTGGATTCCAGCGGGGTGCCGTACAGCGAGTAATCAATATTTTCAGCGTTTTTCCACTCGTTGCACTTATCATTCATGTGCTGCATCACACTCAGGGCAAAGGGCTTTGCGGCGGGATCGGTATGGCTCTTGCCGGTCATATATTTGCAGCATTCATACAGGCCCGCATAGCCCAGGCTGATGGTGGAGTAGCCGCCGTACAGCAGCTTATCAATGGGCTCGCCCTTTTTTCAGGCGGGGCCAGAGCGCCGTACTGCCACAGAATGGGTGCCGCATCGGACAGGGTACCCCTTTTAAGGCGGTTATGGCGGTACTGCAAGGCGCGGTGGCACAGTTCCAGGCGCTCATCAAAAATTTTCCAAAATTTATCCGGCTCACCGCCGGAGGACAGGCCACATCCGGCAGGTTGATGGTAACAACGCCCTGATTGAAGCGGCCATAGTACTTCGGCTTGCCCGGCACATAGTTCTGGGCGTTGGCCACATTGTTCCAGCCATTGCCGGAACGGTCGGGGGTCAAAAAGCTGCGGCAGCCCATGCAGGTAAATACATCGCCGTTGCCCTCGGTCTCACCCTTTAGACAGCTTGTATTCCTTCATCTTCTTTTCGCTGATATAGTCCGGCACCATGCGCTTTGCGGTGCATTTGGCGGCCAGCTTGGTCAGGTAGAAATAGGGGGTGCCTTCGCGGATATTATCGTCTTCCAGCACATAGATCAGCTTGGGGAACGCGGGGGTGATCCAGACGCCCTTTTCATTCTTAACACCCTGGTAGCGCTGGCGGAGCATTTCTTCCACGATAATGGCAAGGTCAGATTTCAGGCGCTGGTTTTCGCCCGCTTCGTTCAGGTACATGAATACCGTGATGAACGGTGCCTGGCCATTGGTGGTCAGCAGCGTCTTCATCTGATACTGGATGGTCTGCACACCGCGCTTGATTTCCTCGCGCAGACGGGCTTCAACGATCTGGGAGAGCTTTTTCTTCACCGGGATCAATGCCCAGTTCCTTCATCTCCGCTTCGGTATCGCGGCGGATCTTTTTGCGGCTGATATCCACAAACGGTGCCAGGTGGGTCAGGCTGATGCTCTGGCCGCCGTACTGGTTGGATGCCACCTGCGCAATGATCTGGGTGGCAATGTTGCAGGCCGTGGAGAAAGAATGCGGTTTTTCGATGAGGGTACCAGAAATAACCGTGCCGTTCTGCAGCATGTCGTCCAGGTTGACCAGGTCGCAGTTTGTGCATATGTTGGGCGTAATAGTCAGCATCATGGAAATGAATGATGCCATCCTCATGTGCCTTTACAATCTCGGCAGGCAGCAGCATACGCATGGTCAGGTCCTTGCTGACCTCGCCGGCCATATAATCGCGCTGAACGCTGTTGACGGTCGGGTTTTTATTGGCGTTTTCCTGCTTGACTTCCTCATTGTTGCACTCGATGAGGGACAGAATGCGGTCGTCGGTGGGTGTTATGGGTACGGCGCAGGCTCTGCACATAGCGGTAGGTGATATATTGCGGGCCACCTCATACGCTTTGGTCTGCATGATGGCGTCTTCCACCAGATCCTGGATCTCCTCCACGTTCATGGCGTGGTTGCGGCTCTGGCATTCCTGCGCCACATCGTCGGCAATGGCCGTGATCTGTTCCTTGGTCAAGCGCTGGTTGGAGGCAACAACGTTGTTGGCTTTGGTCACCGCTGCAATAATTTTGGATATATCGAAAACGGCCTCGCTGCCCTGTTGCGCTTGATGATCTTCATGAACTGTTATCTCCTTACCTCAATAAAAGCTGCCGGGTTGATTCCCCCCACACCAAAACCGCTCCATGATTTTGGCGAGCGTATTTATCTTTTACCGCATCGACCCGGCAAAGTCAAGCCAATGTACCACAATATATTGTATGTAATTTGATAATAGCACCCATATATGCCATATAGCGCGATGGGACGTTCAAAAGATTGCAAAACAAAACGCCGAAAAAAGCGCTGGCTTTTTGGGTAAAATAGGCACTTTTTTCAAAGCTGCGATGATATGTGATTTTATTGTTCCCTGGCCGCTTGCTTTTTGCCCGGCACGGCTGGTATACTGGTGCAAGGCACCTGCCTATTGTGATGATTTGCCGCAGCACTATACAAGATATAGTGTTGCATTTTATAAGGAGGCTCTCCGCGTGAACTACGCAACCATAAAAATACTGTGATATTGCCAACGGCACGGGCGTGCGTACCAGTCTGTTTGTTGTCCGGCTGCCGCCGCCACTGCCCGGAATGTTTTAACGCCGTTGCCTGGGATTTTGGTTATGGCCTGCCCTTTGATAAAGCCGTGCGCAATTAAATTTTGGGCAGCCTTGCCCCGGATTATATTGATGGGCTTTCCCCTTTTTGGGCGGCGAACCCTTTGAGCCGGAAAACCAGCGTGCGCTGGTGCCGTTCCTGCACGAAGTACGGGTGTTGTACCCCCCACAAAACCATCTGGTGCTACACCGGCAATGTATACGAAACCGAACTTTTGCAGCCCAGCCACGCCCGCTGCGAAGTGACGGACGAGATGCTGAGCCTGATCGATGTGCTGGTGGACGGCGAATTCATCCCCGCGCAGCACGATATTTCGCTGCGGTTCCGCGGCTCCGGCAACCAGCGCATCATTGACTTGAACGCCACCCGCGCCGCCGGGCACACCGTACTGTGGCAGGATGACCCGCTGTTTGCTGACCACAAGATGTAAGGCAGCGAGTTCGCGTTTTTGGATTTTGTGTAACTTTTAACAAATTTGACTTGTATTTCTGCCCCGCAGGGTGTTATACTGACACTAATTTAAGGTTGTGCCAATCGTTCTAGGCACAACCGCCCCAAACAGCTGTCGGGCCAGTTGCCCGCGCACGAAAGGAGAAATTACTATGGCAAAATTTCATCTGATTCCCATTGTGCTGGGCGCAGCCATCGGTGTTGGCGTTTATGTTGTCAGCAAGTATCTGGCTCAGGACGAAGAGAGCGAACAGATTGTGGATGACTCCGCATTTGACGACAGCGAAGCTTCCGAAAGCACCGAAGATGCGGACGAAACCGAAGAAAATGCCGACGAGGAACAGCCCGCACCGATTGAGGAACCTGCCCCCGCTGAGCAGGCCCCTGTAGCGGAGCCTGCTGCCCCGGTGGAAGAACCCGCGCAGGAAGATGACGGCGTTACCATTTCCATCAGAACGGTGGCGATGTGCCGAACGTAAACCCGGTACAGGACAAAACCGAACCCGTTAAGCTGACGGAGGACGGCAAGGTGGACCCTACCACCATCGCCAAAGCCGAAGATTTCGGCGACTGGGAAGAAGAAACCGGCTGCAGAGGCTGAAGGCGAGACGATATAAATGACAACGCCGCAGGGAGTGCGTGATGCTCCCTGCGGCGTTTGTTTTTTGTTTTGGGGGTAAATTTGTATTTGGAGGGAGAGCCTTTGCGTGCACGGCAGGGTTCTTCCCACGTTTTGGGGATAGCAGCGTGGCAAGGCCCGGCGGGGTGAGGGCACCCCGCTCTACTGCGCACAAACAAGCTCACTGTTATTGATACGTCCGTCGGGGACGCCGCCCCCCTACAAGCAATTTGTTGGTTCATCACAATTTTTCAACATGCAATAGGGCCAGGTTTCGGCGGGATCGGGTGACCCCGCCCTACCGAATGTTTTATGTTCTATCACCCACTATAAAATGCTCCGTAGGGAACGGTCTTGACCGTTCCGGAACCATGCGGTAGATGCCACAATAGAATTTTATCGCAAGCCTTGGCTACAACATCCCACAAAGCATATCAAAGGGGACGATGCTTCCGCATCGTCCCCTACTTATTATTTTACGGGTTATGGCCGCCGGCAGTTCTTACACCACCCATTGCAGCAAAATACCGCAGCAGGTGCCGCAGAACCAGAGCAGCCCTGTCATGAACAAGTTCTGTTTCCAGCTGGGGTTGACACGCCACAGCACAGCCAGGCCGATACCTGCGCCGGAGCACAGCCCCGCAAAAAAACTGCCAAAGGTAATAGCCCCGCCCATATACAGCTGAGCCAGCAGCACGCTGGCACCGCAGTTGGGTACAAGACCGATCAGCGCGGCCATCATGGGCTGGAAAATGCCCAGACTTCCCAGAAATGCCGCGGCGGAATCTGCCCCGACAAAGCCAAAGATCAGCCCAATGATAAAGCTGAACACCAAGATGAACACAAAAATTTCCAGCGTGTGACGCACAAGTGCCGCCAGGAAAATGCTACTGTGTTCCTCGTGTTCTTCGTGGCAGTCCACCTCATCGGCATGGCCCTCATAGCCGCCATACAGCCCTTTGGGCAGGATGCGGCGCAGCGGAACATCCAACACAAGACCGGCTGCAATGCCAAACACGATTTTGAGCACCAGCAGCAGGCCCAGCTTGTTCCACAGGGTAGGCTCCGCCGCCAGCAGGGGGATGGCTTCATCCGATGTTGCCAGGAACACGGCCAGCAGCGTGCCGGGGGTAATGACCCGACTGGCATAAAAGTTGGCCGCTACCGCCGAAAACCCGCACTGTGGTACGCAGCCCAGCAGTGCGCCGGGCACAAAGCCCCAGTGGCCGCCGCCAGCCAGCGCTTTTTCAATTCGCTCGCCATGGTTGCGTTCCAGCCATTCGATCAGCAGATATGCCAGATACAAAAACGGCAGCATTTTTACGCCGTCGATCAGTGCATCCAAAAAAGCATCAACAATAATTTCCATAATTCTCCTATCTGTTGCAAAGGTTGGGGTTGCAGGGCATAACATGGCCGCACGGTTCGGAGCAGCTGCCCGGAGCCATGCGGCCCTTTTTCATTTTTTACTGCCTTTGTTGGTTTCAAAGCCGCGCAGCAGCGCTACGGCTTCCCGCACACGGGCGGGGGAAATGCGGGTACGGAACCGCTCCATGCTGCGGGAAGAAAACGGCACATCATAGGTAAAGGAATCAAAGCCCAAAAAGTATTGCAGGTAGGGGCTTTCGCGCACGATCTCCACCGTTTCGCTGTCCGTTGTGCGGCACGCTGCACGAATCACCAGCACACCGAACGCCATGCGGGCCGGAATTGCCACCTTGCCGCCAGCAGCAAAATGGCCGCTGTACTCCTGTTCAATGGCATCCCAGTCAATGGCCTGGGCCAGGCGCACCCAGCGGTTCTCCTGTACCAGCTCGCCTTCATAGGGCGGTAGGTAGTCATCAATGCTCATCTGATGTTGAATTGTGCGGTACATGGTTGCACCATTCCTTTTTATGTCGTTCCCGTTTTTAGGCAATACCGCATAATTCTAAGTGCCGATACGGCGAGCGAGGTGCGGCAGATGCCAAGCCAAAAGCGCAGATAATACTGGATGTCTTATCGAGCATTTTGGCAACGCAGATGCCGTGCCGCAGCTGCCGGAGCGGTGCTTAAGCCGCAAGGCGGGAATTGTGCGGTGTTGCCTTTATTTTTCCCGCAAAAACGCTTGGGATATATCTGAAAAGCCGAAAACTCAATCCAGTTCTTTGTTTTCAGATATTCCCTTAATATCTCTGGATCAGGGGAATATCATGGCCAGAACTGCCCAAGCGACCTGATACAAGGCCAGTGCCGGAAGCGGCAGCCCGGCCAAGCCGCCGGCCAGCGCCATGATCATGGCAAGAATGCAGCTAATGAGCACCGAGGCCGACAGCACCATCGAAGAACGGTGTTCCCCCTCTGCCGCACCCGCAGCGGCTTCCAGGCCGCCGAAACAAAGCTGGCAAAGCTGCCCAGGTGCAGCATGCTGCCTTCGCTTTCCGGCAGCCAGGCCACAGCGGGCTCCAGTGCCTTGTGTTCCTTGCCGCTCAGCACCTTGACGGTACCAACCGGCAGGTTATAAGCAGTCTGCAGCAGCGCTTCATCGCAGTTAAAGTCATCGCAGTCCACAATGAGCGAAAGTCCGGCGCGGCGCAGGGAATCCAGCACGGCGGCGGTATCGGGATCACTCTGATAAGCCACCTGGAACATGCTGAACAGCTTGCCGGAAACCGCCAGGTAGATGACCCGGCGCTGGTTCACGGTATGGCGGCGTTCATATTCCATGCTGGGCAGCTGGATATCATAGGTATCCATCAGCCGGCGGGAGCCGATCATGACCCGCTCGCCGTTGATCCAGCCCACATAGCCCAGGCCGTCCAGCGTTTCCAGGTTTTCCACCTTGCACAGCAGCTTGCGGTTATCGCCCGTCATGCCAAGGAAAATATCTTTCAGCGGGGTATTCACATCGGCCAGCATGGAAGCGGAGTAGATGATGGCCAGCTCAATATCCTCTTTGCGCACCGGCTTGATGCCGCGCAGCGTAATGCACCCTTTGGGGAAAAGATCCTGCGCCGTGACCTGCAGCACGTTCACACGGCCCAGCAGTCGGATATCCTTCCAACCGGGGATGACCGCGCCGATCTGCGCGGCACTGCGCTGCATCAAACGCATGGGCATGGCGGAGATCAGCGTACCGGCCAGCGGCGCGCCCAGGCAGAGTACACCGGCCAGCGCAGTGAACGCCGTTCCGGCATCCTTGCGGTAAAGCAGGGTGAACAGGAATGCAGCCACGCCGCAGCCCAGCAGGATGCGGGCAAACTGCTGCTGGTTTTTATCCGATGTGCGGCGGGATTCGCTGCCCGCCAAAAAGCCTTTCATCAGGCGGGTGGGGCGGCTGACCAGCACATTGGGGCGCGGTTCCGCCAGCCCGGCGGTCACGGTGCGCAGTACCCCGGCATCTTTCAGCCGATATGCCACAGCGTGGTCCATCCCGGCGCTGACAAGGGTAAAGTTATCCCGGATGGTGTGGGCGTCGATTGCCTTGCCTGCAGCGTTGCCGCACAGCAGCAGCGCTGCGGGGCCGGTCATCAGGCAGAGGGTTGCGGGGTTATACCATTCCGGCTTTGCCAAAAACATGATACATTGCAGGATGGAGGCCACCGCGGCCATGGCGGGCATGGTATCTGCGGTATTGCCCCGGCGCATGTTGATCAGCCCGGCCAGGCCGCCCAGCATCGTCTGCCAGCACAGGGCCGCGCTGGCAGCAAGCAGGATCAGCATGGTCACCAGCAGCGGCTTGGTGCTGGCTGTGGTATCCAGCGGGCCAAGATTGGCTCCGGTGGCCGCCATAGTGCCCAGAACGATCATAATCAAGGCTGCAGCGCCCACGGCGATTGCTGTGCCGGTGGTGATCATCACCCGCAGTTCCAGGTCATGGCGCACCACGGGGGCATCATCGGTGCTTTCGTATTCGTGGCGGTGCAGGACGGCGGCCTGTGCGGCAAAAGGCGCTTCGCCATCGGGGGTGGTTTCGTCCTTCGGCTTGCCTGCAAACCGGAGGATGTTAAAGCCTTTGCCGGGCTTTTTTGTTCCGGTGCTTCCGGCTCCGCCCCGGCGTTGGGGTCGCTCAGGTACTGGGCAGCCGCCTGGTAATCGGTATCGGTCTTTTCTGTTTTTGCCTTTGAATCCGATTTGATCTTTTCCAGGTTGATGGACTGTTCTATGCCGCGCACAAATTCCGCGGTATTGGGCTTTTCATCCACCAGGGGACCGATCAGCTCCTCAAAGCTTTCTTCCTCTTTTTTCGGGGCGGGCTTTTTCGGTTCTTCCGGCTGCTCTTCCACCCCTTCGGCAATCTCGCTCAGGCGGATTTGCCCGGTCAGGGTCTGGGCCAGCTCCTGCGGCAGTTCCTCAAAGGTATCGCCGCTGGCGGGTTCTTCCTGCACAGGGGCAGCTTTGGGCGCAGGCTTTTTGCGGCGCGGCGGCAGGGCTGCGTTCAGTTCATGCAGGAACGACTGGGTGCTTTCCGGTGCGGGCTCGTCCCCCAGCTGCATGGTAAAACCGGTGGTCGCCTGCGGGGCAGGCGCGGGCTGCGGCTGCACCGTATCGTTTGGGGTCATGACCGGCTCGCCCACGGGTTCCGCTTCGCGGCGGGGGGCAGGCCGAGTGAACGGCATGGTGCGTTCCCGCTCCTTGCGGGGGGTGAACTCCACGGTATCCCGCTTTTTATTTTTGCGGTAAACATTGGGCTGAGGTTCCGGCTGCGGGGCCGGCTCATCCTTCGAAAGCTGCGGTTTGCCTGTGGCGGCAAACTGGGAAGTCTGCCGCCCGGAGATGGAAAGCCCTGCGTTGGTAGCGGTCAGGCGGGGCATCTCGCCCGTTTCCTCTGTTTCCGGCTCCTCCCGGGGCTGTTCCGGAACCTCCCAGTTTTCTACCGGGGCTGGCTCGCCCTCATACGGGTCATAGGATTCCAGCTCGTCATAGACATCGTGCTTTTTGCCGCCGAACAGGCTGGCAAAAAAGCCTTTTTTCTTTGCAGCGTAGTGACGGGGCGGCTCTTGCTCGCGCAGCTCCATCTCGTCCGGTTCATCCTGTGGCAAAACCTCCTGCGACCGGGGCAGTTGTTCTTCCAGCTGCTGGGTGCTCTGGTTTTCCACCCTGCCGCTGACCGAAACATTGATCGGCTCAAACTCCCCGGTATCGGTAGCATATCCAAAGCCAAACAAGCCCTTTTTTTTAGGGGTCTGCTGGCGCTCCTGCTCGGACTTCATATCATCCGGAACAACGGCCACGCTGGTGCCAAAAAAGTTGGTAAAATCTTTTTTTCCTTCATCCAGGTACTTGCTGTCCGCTTCCGGCACCCTGCGGCACAAAAAGGCTTTAATGATGCTGGTGCGGGTGGTATCCCCTGATGTTGCATCCGCCGGTCTTGGTTCCGGCTGCGGGGCCGGTTTTGTCTCCGGCTGTACCTGCGGGGCCGGCTGCTGGGGCGCAGTTTGTGCCGGGGCAGGGCGGGCAGGCTGCGGAACAGGTTCCGAGCGCACCGGCCGAGTCGGTTGTACAGTTTGTATATTATTTTGTTTTTCTACTTTAGGCTCAACTTCCGGCATGCGGCGCGGCTCCGGCACAGAAGCAGGCCGGCGGGCCGGGGCAGCGGGGCCGGGTTTATTCTTTTTGGCAGCCCGCATACTGGGCAGATCGCCCAGCAGGTCGTCCAGCACAGCGGTGGAAAACCGGTCCTCGGTGTTAAAATTATTGCCTTTGCCCAGCGTGATATCCGGCAGGTCCTCTTTCTGGATGGGCCCCAATGCCGAACCGCCGCCGGAGGATTCCTCCATGCTGCCGTGGCCCAGGCTTTGCAGGATGGCATCCACCTGGCGGTCTGTTACACTATCCCGGATGCCGCGTTCGGCCTGCTCATGGCTGAGCTCTTCCAGCAGAATGCGGTCCACGGAATCATTTGTACGTTTGCTTGGCATGTTGTTCTCCCCTTTGGTATGGGATTCCTTTTTTTGCGCAGCCGTTACTTGCGGCGCTGCATGATGTTGTACATCAAAATACCGGCGGCCACGCTGACGTTATAACTGTCCACACCGGTTTTGCCACCGGCCATATCCAGCGTAACGGCGGCATCGCACAGTTTGCGCACCAGTGCGCCGGGGCCTGCGCCCTCGCTGCCCAGCACCAGCGCCACCGGACCGGAAAGATCGGTTTTTTCCAGCGGAGCACCGCCCAGGTCGGCACAGTAAACAAAAATGTTCTGCTTTTTCAGGTCACGGATGGCCTGCGGCAGGTTGGCGACCCGCGCCACCGGGATGCGGGCAGCTGCTCCGGCGCTGGATTTCATGACCGTGCCGGTCACGCCAACGCCGCCGCGCCGCGGGATGATCACGCCGTGGGCACCGCACAGCAGCGCGCTGCGCAGGATTGCGCCCAAGTTGTGGGGGTCCTCAATACCGTCACACAGCACGAGGAACGGCGGTTCGCCGCGGTCTTTTGCGATCTGCAAAAGTTCCTCCACGCCAACATACTGGATGCGGGCAGCCCAGGCCGCCACACCCTGGTGGTCCTGGGTACCGCACAGCTTTTTGCAGCTTGCCGGCGGGTACACGCTTGATGACCGCCCCGGCCGCTTTGCCCAGCGCGGTATAATACCCGGCCATGCGCGGCTCCATGCTGTCGGCCAGCAGCAGGGTGTCCACCCCGGCTTCGCTTTTCAGCAGTTCGGTCACGGGGTTTTTGCCCCATACCAGGGCGGTATCCTGCTCCGCAGGGGCCTTGTCTGCCTTGGCCTGGGGGGCCTGCTGGGGCATGCGTTTTTTATTTTCTATCTGCAATGTGGTTACCCTTAAAACGATTGGGTAAAGCCCCTGTGCGGCGGCGTTTGGCAGCCATTTTGCCGCGTATGGCAGCCCGCACAGCTTTCTGGCATGATTCGATAATTATACAGATATAGTATAGCACATTTCCTATGCTTTTTTGTCACCTTTTTCCTTGGCGTCAAAAGTACAGATTTTTCACCCTTTTGCGCGGTGCTTTTGTGCGTGTTTTCGCGGTTTATACAAACCGTACTGGAAAGGTTTTCCTTTGAAGATGTTGAAAACCCTGTTGAAAGCGTGGAAAACCCGCTTGTATGGCCAGTTTTCCACCGTTTCAGGGGGTGTTTTCAACATATTGTGGAAAACCTTTCAACATAACAGTACGGATAAACACCCCCGCTCACTGGGCAAACTACCAGTTTTACCCCTGTTTTTGCGGGTAAAACTTACAATTATTACGGGGGTTTTGCCCGTTTTTTCACTTTCCACAGGTTTTCCCCACCCCGTTTGTGGACAAAAAGCGAAAAGTTCATCCTGCATGTTGAATGCAAAAATTCCCCACAAAATTCCATCCTGTTCAGGCCATTCCGGCTGCTGCAAACCAGTCCGCCGCAGCCCGCAGAACGGGCGCGGCATTGCTGCCCCCGCCGCCGTATTCGATCACCACCGCCACCGCAAACCGCGGCTGCTGCACCGGCCCATACCCGATGAGCACCGAGTTTGTGTAGTGGGTGCCATCCGGCAGCGTGCCCGCCAACTGGGGGCTGCCGGTCTTGCAGGCAAGGGGAATGGGCGATTCCCGCAAAGTGCGCAGCGTTTGGGCCATCTGGGCCATACCCTCCCGGATGGGGGCAAACACTGCCGCCCCGCCGGGTGCCTGGGCTAAAACTTCCGGCTGCGCCTGCCAGGTTATATTCCCGGCGGCATCGGTGGTGCTTCGGGCAAAATGCAGTGCCGGGCGCTGGCCGTCCCGCGCAAGGGCCCCGGCATAAGCCGCCAGCTGCAAGGGGCTGACCGACGTATTGCCCTGCCCGATGGCCGCCATCAGTGCAAGGCCCGCCTGATAGTTCTCATCGGTGCTCCAGGTCAGGCGGCCTATAGTTTCCGGCAGCTCAGTACCGCAGGGTGCTCCAAGGCCCAGCTGCTGCGCGGTAGTTGAAAACGTATCCACCCCAAGGCGGCGGCCGACATCATAAAAATAAATGTTGCAGCTGTGGCGCAGCGCCGTAACCATGCTGACGGCCTCGCGGTGCCCCAGCTGCAAACAGCGCGGCTGGTAGCCCGCATAGTAGGTGTACCGTCCGCCGCAGTTTACAGTGCTTTGCGGGGTGATGATCCCCGCCGCCAGAGCCGATGCCGCTACTGCCGGTTTGAACGCCGACCCCGGCGCATACTGGCCGTTCAGCACCCGGTTGACCAGCGGTGCTCCCTGGGCTGTGGCCAGTGCGGCATAATTCTGCCGCCAGCTGGCAAGGTCATAATCCGGCAGGCTGACCGCCGCCAGAACGCCGCCGGTCTGCACATCCACCACCACAGCCGCCCCGGCGCAGGCTTCTTTGCCCTTGCCTTCCGGCTTTGTGGCCTGTAAAGTTTCAATTTGCTGCTGCAATGCGCTGCGCAGGGTGTGCTGCAGGTCAGCATCCAGATAGAGATGCAGGGTGTCCCCGGCCTGCGGGGTACTTTGTATGGTTTCGGTGCGGCCGCCACTGCTGCGGTCCACCGTCACTTTCAGGCTTCCCGCTCTGCCGCGCAAAGCATCCTCCCAGGCGGCTTCCAGCCCCCATTGGCCGATGGATTCATCCATGGCAAGGCCTTGGGCCTTTTTCTGTGCCCACTGCTCGGCGCTCATGGCCCCCACGCCGCCCAGCAGCTGCGGAGCGAGGGTGCCATCCACCGCCGTGCGGGTACCGCGGGCAGTCAGCCGCACCGCCCCGCTCTGGGGCAGACCGGCAGCCAGCAGGCTCTGGCACTGTGCCTGGGTCAGATTTTCAGCCAGCGGCAGTTCCCCCGCCGAAACGGCAGAACAAAAGGCGGCAAGCTGTGTTTCCACATCCTTGCCGCCTAGATCCAGTTCTTTTAACGTTTGCAGGGTCTGCGCCATCTCGGTGTCCGGTGGGGCCGGAACGCAGAGCGCCAGGTCATACACGGTGTCATCCTGCACCAGCGCCGTGCCGCTGCGGTCCACAATGCTTCCCCGCGCCGCCGGGATTCGCACGGTATAGCTGGTCTGAGATGCCTGTTCCAGCTTTTTAGCATAGTGATCCGCCATGGTAAACTGCATCCAGTACAGCCGCACCAAAAATGCCGCAAACACGGCAGTGCAGAAAATCAGCAGGAACCACACCCTCTTTTTGCCGTCTTTTTTCATGCGCACCTCCCGGCAGGCCACTGCCTGCTCTGGTCTGATCGTTCTTTGGTCTGTCCTTTTGCCATATGGGTATTATACAAGGTTTTGCCGCAGCTGTCAGCCCCCGATGAAATACAGACAGTCGGTTTCATCGGCAGTATCTTCCAGCGGGGCACGCAGGGTCAGGCCGCCGGGGTCGGGCTGGGGCGCTGCTGCCAGCTGCCCGGCCCAATACTGTCCCTGCGCGGTAACGGCCAACTCCCCCGCTGCCGCCTTACAGCTGCAGGGCAGGCCGGTCACCCACAGGACTCCGTTCTGGCGGGTCAGCGTGCCAAGGGCCTGCCCCACCAGAGCCGGGACTGCCCCCGCTCCGCTGCCCGCCGGGGACACCGTGCCATGCTCCCCTGCAATGCCCGCAAAACGGCCGCTGCGGTCCAGCACGGCGGCCCCCGCCTGCACCGGCTGCGCCAGCAAAAATCCGCCGGGCCAGCGGGCGGCGGTCCACACGGGGTCCCAGCGTTCGCCGTCCGTCTGCCTGCTTTGCAAAAAATTGCGCATGGCGGCGTTTTCTTCGGCATCCGGTTCGTGTTCTGCCAGCCGGCGGCGCAGGGCAAACAGCTCCCGCTGCATCACGCTCATTTGGGCGGCATAGTGTTGGGCTAAGGCATCATCCAGCCGCCGGGGCAAAGCCGCCCCCCACACGGCCATGCTAAGCAGGGCAAGGCCCGCCAGCCCCAGCAGCAGCGCACAGAGCTGCCGGAGCGTTTTGTGCCGTCTGCGCGGTGCCGGGCGCGCAAGGTCCAGCCCGTCCCGTTCTTTTCGTCTGGTATGCCGCATGGTGCGCCGCCCGCCTTTCGCTCATTGTTTTTCTCCACAACTATATGTTTGCCCGCCCCCTGCTAGACTTTGGGGGCGGATTTGATATAATAGAAGAAACCAAACCAAATGTTAAGGAGTACCTGCCATGCCTGCCACTTTGCTTGTTTTAGATATTGACGGCACCCTGCGCCCCCATGGGGAGCCGCGCGTGCCCAAAGAAAACGTCGATGCCCTGCGCACCGTGCAGAAAGCCGGGGTCAAGCTCGTGATTGCCACGGGGCGCTGCCGGGCAGAGATCCCCGCCAAAATGCTGCGCGGCATCCGGCCGGATTACTGGATCTGCGCCGCCGGTGCCCAGGTGGAGGATGCCGCCGGGACCGCCCTGTACACCAGTCACATGACCGCCGAGGAAATGTACGCTCTGGTGGATTTTTGCGAGGACTATGAGCACCCGCTGGGATTCAGCTTTTCGGACGGCGGGTATGTTTACCTGGATTATGAGGCCTTCCATGTGCAGGAGAAAGCCGCTGCACTGGAAGGTTGCCTGAAAGACGGCGAGGACCAGGACCGCCACCTGTTGGATATGCCGTTTTCCGCGTTCGGCATGCTGGCGGCGGAAGATATCGCCAAGTTCCAGGCCAAATACGGCTACCTGGGGCTGCAGTTCCTGCCCTACCACGTGACGGGGTGCGATATCCTGCGCGCCGGACAGGACAAGGCAACCGGCCTGCAGGCACTGCTGGACCATCTGGGCCTGGCCGCTGCGGACTGCATTGCCGTGGGCGACGGTCCCAACGATGCCGGAATGCTGGCGCTGGCCGGGCGTTCCTACTGCATGGCGGACGGCATGAAAACCGCCAAAGCTGCCGCCAAGGCGCTGGCCCCTGCCGCTGCACCCGATGGCATTGCCCAGCTGTGCCGCAGTCTGTGGCCGGAGATATTCCGTTGAACACCAAACAACCGTACACCCATGTGGGGCCGGGGCTGCCCCCACTGTACGGCGCACAGGCCAAAGCGCTGATCTTAGGCAGCTTTCCCAGCCCAAAGAGCCGGGCACAGGGGTTTTATTACGGCCACCCGCAGAATCGGTTCTGGCCGCTGATGGCTACCCTGACCCACAGCCCCACCCCCGCATGGGAAGATCTGGATGCCAAACGCGCCATCATCATTGGCAGCGGGCTGGCGGTGTGGGATGTCATCCACGCCTGCTCCATCCGCGGGGCATCGGATGCTTCCATCAAAGATGTGGAACCGAATGATCTGGCAGCCCTGGTGAACCGCCTGGGCGTACAGGCCATTTTTTGCAACGGTGCCACCAGCGGCAGGCTGTACCGCAAATACGCCCAGCCCCTGACCGGGTTGGAAGCTGTGGTGTTGCCCTCCACCAGCCCGGCTAATGCGGCGTTTACCATGCCGCGGTTGCTGGATGCCTGGGGCACTGCGCTGGAAGGATATGTGAACAAACCGTAAAAAGCGCAAAAAAGCGCCGTTTTGCCGTCCGAAAGGGGCAAAATTGTTTGCATTGTCCCCGCCGTTGCACTATAATGAAAGGGTATTCCCTTTGCTCCGGCGTTTGCCTTTGCCGGGGCGCACCTTACTACAAGGAGCTTTGAACCCATGAGCAAGTGGATCGAAAAGCGCACCCGCCCGGTTCTGCCGCTGTACCTGGCTGCACTGACCTGGCCGGTTGCTTCCCTGATTCTGCCGCCCTACCGGCTGGTGAACCTGGTTATCATTGCGGCACTCAGCACTGTGGTGTATCTGGTTTCTTCCCGCTTCTGCCCCACGCGGGTGCAGCGGGTGGAACAGCCCTACGCCACCGGCAGCGAGAACACCGATGCCATGCTGAACGGCATTGCCGCCAACCTGGACGCGCTGCACAAGCTGAATGACGCCATCCCGGATGCCGAACTTTCCCGCCAGCTGGACCGTATGGAAAAGGCCGGGCGCGGCATTGTGCAGGCGGTGGAGCAAAAGCCGGATAAAGCCCGCACCGTGGATCGCTTTGCACGGTATTACCTGCCGGAAGTGGTCAAGATCATGAGCGCATACGCCCAGATGGAAAAAGGCGGCATTACCGGCGAAAACGCCGCCCAGATCTTGAGCGAAGTACGCCGCAACGCTGGCACCATGGCCACCGCATTTGAAAACCAGCTGGACGCCCTGTATTCCGCAGAGGCAATGGATATTTCGACCGACATCGAAGTGCTTGAAAACATCATGCGCGGTCAGAATTTGACCTGATGCTTCCAACCCAAAATATAAAAAGAAGAAGAGAAAGGACTTGCCACTATGTCTGATCTAGATTTTGACCTGAACGCTCCCGCAGCACCTTCCCTGACCTTGGATGCGGCCCCTGCCGCCCCCACCCTGACCCTGGATCCCGAAGCGGATGCCAAGGTGGTGGAGGAAGCCAAAAAGGCTACCCCCGTTACCGTGGAGGATACCCCGCTGAGCCCCGAAGAGCAGAAGATGGTGCAGGATTTTGCTGAAAAGATCGACTTGACCAACTCCCAGATGATTTTGCAGTACGGCGCCGCCAGCCAGAAAAAGCTGAGCGATTTTTCTGACAGTGCGCTTTCCCGCGTGCGCACCAAGGATATGGGTGAGACCGGCGAACTCATCACCCAGCTGATCGGCGAGCTGAAAGGCTTTGACGCCACCGCAGAAAATCAGAAAGGCTTCCTGGGCTTTTTCAAGAAAAAGTCCAACGAGCTGGAAGCCCTGAAAGTGAAATACGACAAAGCTGATGTGAACGTGGAACGCATCAAGGCCCAACTGGAGGACCACCAGGTAACCCTGATGAAAGACATTGCCATGCTGGACAAGATGTACCAGCTGAACCTTGTCTATTTCAAGGAGCTGAGCATGTATATCCTGGCCGGCCGCAAAAAGCTGCAGCAGGTGCGGGAGAACGACCTGGCCGCCGCTGAAGCCAAGGCCAAAGCATCCGGCCTGCCGGAAGATGCCCAGGCCGCCCGCGACCTGGCCGACCAGTGCGACCGCTTTGAAAAGAAGCTGTATGACCTGGAACTGACCCGCAATATCTCCATCCAGATGGGCCCACAGATCCGCCTGATCCAGTCCAACGATACGATGATGGCCGAAAAGATCCAGACCACCATTGTGAACACCATCCCCCTGTGGAAGAACCAGATGGTTCTGGCCTTGGGCATGGCACACAGCCAGCAGGCCATGCAGGCCGAGCGCGCCGTGACCGATGCCACCAACGAGCTGTTGCGCAAGAACGCCGCAACCCTCAAGCAGGGCACCATCGACATCGCCAAAGAGTCTGAGCGCGGTGTGGTGGATATTGAGACCCTGCAGCAGACCAACCGCGATTTGATCAGCACACTGGATGAATTGAACAAGATCCGCGCAGACGGCAAGGCCAAGCGCGCCGCCGCCGAGCAGGAACTGGGCCGCATTGAGGGCGAGTTGAAGCAGAAGCTGTTGGAAATTAACAAGTAATTATTTTTAGGGTGCATTATTGCATCCCCGTTAAGTGAGGACGACCCATGCAGTTGGAGCAGCAGGAAACATTTGAGATCAAAAGCCCGCAGCTGGAAGTGTTTGGCCAGGTGGAAAGCAAACTGCCCGCCCCCGCCAAAAAGCGGCCTTTTGCGGCCGGGTTCCTGGCCGTGATGGTGCTGGTTTCGGTGTTTGGCATTGGCGGCGTGCAGCTGAAAAGCCGTTACCGCAATGTGGCTGAAATTTACACCAGCGAGGTTGACAAGCACGGCAACAGCATCCAGGGGGATTTTACCACCCTGACGGATACCGCTGCCAACCTGATGCGTGCCTGCCAGAAGGTACTGGGCGAAGCTGACAGCAACTGCACCACCGTAGCAGACCTGCTGGCCCAGTGGCAGGATACCGCCATTGCCCCAGCCGCGCAATATGCGGTCATCCACCAGCTGGATAACGCTGTGGACGCCATGTACACCGCCGCCAAGGCAAAAGCCACCGACGATGCGCTGGATCAGATCAACAGCCTGGATGCCAGCTATGTGAGCACCCAAAGCATTTTGCAGCGCGAAATTGCGCAGAATTATACCACCGCTGCCCAAAGCTACAACACCATGGCTTCCGGTTTCCCCGCCAATGTGATCGGTACATTGTGGGGCGCGGGGCAGGTGGAGCTGTATGCAGCGCAGTGACCCCGGAAAGGAGGGGGCCGGATGAAAATTTTGACCCGCACCGCAGCCGCCGTTCTGGCGGCTGTGACCGCGGCGGCAGTCTGGGCGGTACCGGCAGCGGCAGCTGCTTCCGTTCAGGGCATCAGCAGTACCAGCTGCATTGCCGATAATGCCAATATTCTAAGCCGCGATACCGAAACATATATCACCAACATTTCTGTTGCCCTGCAGGAAAACTGCAGCGGTGCACAGATCGGCGTTTACACCACCGATTACGTCGGCAACAACACCATGGAAGGCTATGCCTACGAGGTGTTCCAGGCATGGGGCCTTGGCAGCGCTGACCAGGACAACGGCATGGTGCTGCTGATGGCCACCGGGGACGACAACTATTGGGCCACCCCCGGCGAAGGGCTGGAAAGCGCGTTTTCCGGCAATGTGCTGAGCGATCTGCTGTATGATAACCTGGGAAGCTTCCTGGGCAAAGCAGGATTACGATACCGGCGCACGCAAAACCGTGCTGGCCATGGCCGAGCGCATCTGCGATGTATATGGCGTCAGCCTGGATATGGACGCGATCGGCTCCGGCCTGGCAGATTCTTCCGGCAGGATTGTGGAAAACACCCAGAGCCGCAGCAATGGAGGGGCGGTGCTTACCTTGATTTTACTGACGATTATTATTGCAGTGATCGTGATTGCAATCCTGAAAACGCCGCGCGGACCCCGCGGGCCGCAGGGTCCCACCTACACAGGCGGCCGCCGCGGGCCGAACGTATTCTTTTTCGGCGGACCGGTTTACCGGCCGCGCCGTCCCCGGCGTCCTCCCCCGCCGCCCCCTCCGGGCGGTGGATTTGGTAATCCCGGCCCACGCCCCGGCGGCGGCTTTGGTGGGCCTGGCCCCGGTGCTAGACCTGGCAGTTCCGGTCCGCGTCCCGGCGGCGGCTTTGGCGGAATGTCCGGCGGGTTCCGTTCCGGCGGCGGCAGTGCCCGGCCGGGTGGCGGTGCCGGGCGCAGCGGCGGGTTCAGCGCCCCGCGCGGTGGGGGCGGCAGCTTCCGTGCCGGCGGCGGTTCCACCCGCGGCGGCGGTGCCGGGCGCAGATAACCCCTTTGCCCGTTGAGCAGGTTTGAAGGGCCCCCAAAAAATTAGACAAAGACAAGAATTAAAAGTAACCTGAACGGTCTGAATCCTGTATTGCACAGGGTTCAGGCCGTTTCGTTTTAATTGAATGCGGCGGTCGATGCAATCGGCAATCGTCTTTTCAAAATTCTCAGCAACAGTATTATCCAGACAAGTTCCTTTTCGAGACATGCTCTGCGTAATGCCTTCCTCTTGGCATACCAAAACACCCCATTTGCTAGACAGTAATACCATACTGTCTAACAAATGGGGTGCAGTTCACACAGGGGGCCGGGGCTTTTATGGTTTTAGGCAATACCGCATAATTCTAAGTGCCGATACGGCGAGCGAGGTGCGACAGCTGCTAAGCCAAAAGCGCAGATAATACTGGATGTCTTATCGAGCATTTTGGCAACGCAGATGCCGTGCCGCAGCCGCCGGAGCGGTGCTTAAGCCGTAAGGCGAGAATTGTGCGGTGTTGCCTTTATTTATGGATCATACGAACGGGTTATAGAACCGGCCGTACCGGATGGTAACAAACAGGCTGACCAACAGCAGCGCTGCGCCAAAAGCCAGGGCGGCAAAATCCCGCTTGGCAAAGGGGCGCTGGGTGTACCAGGTGCGCTTGCCATTTTTGCCAAAGCCACGCAGCTCCATGGCGTTGCTGATGGTATCAATGCGGTTCAGGCTGGTCAGAATCAGCGGCAGCAGAATACTGACCGAATTCTTGAGCCGTGCAAAGAACGGTTCACTTTTGCCCAGCTCCACGCCGCGGGCCTGCTGGGCCTGGCTGATGCTGTGGTAGTCGCGCTGAATATCCGGGATATAGCGCAGCGCAATGGCAACCGAGTAGCCAACCTTATAGGAGATGCCGATGCTGTTCAGGCTTGCGGCAAACTCGCTGGGGTTAGTGGCGGAAATAAACAAGATAGCCACCGGCAGTGCCACAAAGTATTTGAGCGAGATATTGACCATGTAGAACAGCTGCTCCGCCGTTACATCATACCGCCAGAACAGATGGAACAGCACATGCCGCGTGCCGTACAGCGTGGTGCCCTGGTTGGGGTCAAACAAAAAGATGAACAGGTTATTCAGCAGCAGGAATACCAGCATAAAGATCAGCATAAACCGCACTTCGCGCAGTTTGATGTGGCTGAGCTTGAACGCTGCAAAGCTGACGGCCATCAGCCCCAGCAGCACCCAAGTGTTATAGGTGATCATGCTGGCAAAGGTAAACAGCAAAAAAAGAATGCCAGCTTGGTGGTGCCGGTCATTTTGTGAACAACGCTTTGGCGCGGCAGGTAATTGAGCACGGTATTAGCAGCCATGTGTGCGCACCTCCCTGTCTTCACGGATAAAAGCGTTCTACAAAATCTTCCGCCGGGGCAATGCCGCAGCGGTTGGCAAGGGGTAAACAGGCTGGTTTCTTTTTCAGCGCAGCCTGCTCGATGAGTTCAGGGTCACACAGCACGGCAGCAGCGCTGCGGTCGGCAATCAGCTGGCCATCACAGAACACCAATGCGCGCGGGGTGTATTCCAGCATCAGGTGCATATCGTGGGTGATCATCACCACGGTCACGCCCTTGCGCGTTCAGCCCGCGCAGAAACTCCATAATATCGGTATAATGACGGAAATCCTGTCCCGCGGTGGGTTCGTCCAGGAATGATCAGTTCCGGCTGCTGCACCAGTACGCTGGCAATGGTTACACGCTTTTTCTGGCCAAAGCTCAGTGCGGAAATGGGCCAGTTGCGGAAGGGGTACAGCCCGCAAACCTTCAGCGTATCTTCCACCCGCTGGCGGATCTGTTCCTGGGTCATATCGCTGCCCTGCAAGGCCAGCGCAACTTCCTCAAAGATCATGGTTTTGGAAATCATCTGGTTGGGGTTTTGCATCACGTAGCCAATGTGCTGGGCGCGGCGGCGGATGTTATCCTGCGCCAGGTCACGGCCATTCAGCAGCACCTGGCCCTGCTCCGGGGTCTCGAACCCGCAGATCAGCTTTGCCAGGGTAGATTTGCCCGCGCCGTTGCGCCCCCCACAATGCTGACCATCTCGCCTTTGCCGATGGAAAAGCTGATGTCATGCAGGGTGCTCTGCCCCTTGGTATAGCCAAAGCCAAGGCCGCGCACTTCCAGCAGGTGCTCCGGTGCGGGGTCGGGTTCGCCGGCAGCGGCAGGGCGTGGAACCACTTGTGCAGGCGGGCGGTATCGGCATCATCCAGCACCACGGTGTCCACATGGGCAGGGCGCTTTTCCGGTGTGATGGCAATGCCCGCATAGCGCATGGCCGTCAGGTACAACGGCTCCCGGATGCCGTTTTCGGCCAGCATATGGGTGGCCAGCAGCTCGTCCGGGCGCAGGTCAGCCAAAATAGTACCCTCATTGACCAGGATGATGCGGTCCACATTGCGCCACAGCACATCCTCCAGCCGGTGCTCAATGATCAGCACGGTGGTATCGGTCTTGTGCTGGATCTCGTCGATCAGCTCAATGGCTTGCTTGCCGGTGGCAGGGTCCAGGCTGGCAAGGGGTTCATCAAACATCAAAATTTTAACCTGATCCACCATAACGCCCGCCAGGCTGACGCGCTGCTTCTGCCCGCCGGAAAGCTCATGCGGGGCATGGTCCAGGCGGTTTTCAATGCCCACTAGCTCTGCGGCATGGCGGGTGATCTCGTGCATTTCCTTTTGGGGAACACAGCTGTTTTCCAGCGCAAAGGCAATGTCCTCGCCCACCGTCAGGCCAATGAACTGGCCGTCCGGATCCTGCAGCACGGTGCCCACATGGGCCGAAAGCTCAAAAATGCTGCTGTTGGGCGCATCCACGCCGTCTACCGTCAGGCTGCCGGTGCACTCGCCGGGGTAGGAAAAAGGGTTCAGCCCGTTGATGCAGGCCGCCAGCGTGCTTTTGCCGCTGCCGGAAGGCCCGGCGATCAGCACACGCTCACCGGGGTAGATATCCAGGTTGATATCATGCAGCGTCGGCTTTTTCTGCGCACGATACTGGAAGGAGAAGTTTTTGAATGAAATAATGGGGTTTGTCTGTTCAGACATGGGCATGGTACCTCAAAGCAAGATATTCCGGTGCCGCCTTTCCCAACGGCAAAGCGGCAAACAAAAAAGCCTTTCCGCAAACCAAAGGCCACGGGAAGGCTTTGCGATAGCAATTATTCTTTACCCAAAGAGCCTTTCTTGGCAATGGTCTTGGTGTAAGCCAGCACCAGCAGGCCGCCCACGACCACAGCAGTAATGCTGTTGGAAATGCCGGCAAACACGCCCTGTGCAAACACCTTTTTGGCAGGCTCCGCATAAATCAGGATGTCCAGCACGGGAGCAACCACGATCCAGCCGATCAGGTTGGCGATCACGTTGGCCAGCGCAAACACGCCAACCTTCTTTTTGTTAAAGTCGCCTTCCTCAACATGCAGCTTTTTGGTGAACAGGCCCACCACAACGCCGACAAAGGCGGAGGTGATGACCCAGCTCCACCATGGGATGCCGCCCCAGGACAGGTCGATCAGAGCATGGCCGATGAAGCCGATCAGGCCGCCGGCAACCGGGCCGTACATAGCGGCCAGCAGGGCCAGCACTGCATACTGCAGGCTGATGTTGGTGTTAGGCACCGGGCTGGGGATTGCCACAAAACGCCCCAGCACAAAGAACACAGTGCTGCGCCGATACCAACGGCGACAACGGTCTTGATGCTATTGTTGTTTTTCATAATTCCGCACTCCTTTATAATATTACAAACGATCCCCTTGGAACCTGCCGCAAAACGGCATGGCCCAAAGATATGGTAAGATATACGCCCGGTTAAAACCGCTTGTCAATGGGCAAAAACCGCAGTTTGCGCTATTTGGACCCTGCCTGCGGCAGTTTGGGCGCACAACCAGCAGCAAAAAGCCCCGTTTTGCCGGGGCAAAGCGGGGTATCATTTTACAAACACAAGTTTGCGTGGGCAGTTTGGCAAATGCGAACTTGTCGGAGTGAAACTCCGCCATCTTGCTATCGCAAGACCGTTCTGCTTGAAAGCCCCACTGGGGCTTTGATTGCTTCACTTCATTTCGCAAACGCGAACTTGTCGGAGTGAAACTCCGCCATTTTGCTTGCGCAAAAAACGTTCTGTCACTCAAACACCCCGCAGGTGTTTGTTGTTAGCGCAACGCGAACTTGTCGGGGGCGCAGCCCTCCATCTTGCTGACGCAAACCGTTCTGTCGCTTGCACACCCCACTGGGTGTGCATTGTTGAACTTCATTCAACAAACGCGAACTTGTCGGGGCGCAGCCCCTCCATCTTGCTGACGCAAGACCGTTCTGTCGCTTGAAAGCCCCACTGGGGCTTTCATTGCTTCACTTCGTTTCGCAAACGCGAATTTGATAAGCTCCTCTAAGAGATTATGTTTCAATTTTCTTCTATGTATTTCACTACTCTATCTATATTTCCGCTTTCATATTCATCATGTGTTAATTTGAAACACTCACCCTTACTAACACTGCTGTAGTCTATATACCTAGCAATATCTTCTGGAATTAAAAACAAGTTTACTCCTTCTCGTTTCAGCGATTGTAAATCTCCGTGATTGACATCAACAATTACTTCCGCTTCCCAATTTTTTGCTTTAATTGCAGACTGTAAATATTCTTTTAATACAGTACTTCTCTTTTTTTTAAAAATATTAAAATGTCCATCATGTCCAACCTGTGAATTTTTCCCATTAGTTACATAGGGTACAATGGCTATTTTTTTTATCATTAACTTGTCCTCCTTTTCCACTTCTTATAACTTCCGATTTACAGGTGCAGGCGTTTTTCAAACTCTGCCAGCAGGCTGCGGCCCTTGAAGATGACCAGCCCTAAAAAGGTGATCATGCTGATGATCAGGCAGATGACCCAGGCCATTGGCGGGCGCACGCTGTGGCGCAGCGTTAAGCCGATATACGGCACCACGCCCACCACAATGTTCAGCAGCAGGTAAACCAGGCCGTTCTCGGTAAAGCGGCGGTTGACAAAGGCAAAAATGAAGTTCAGCACCAGGGTAACGCTGCACAAGATCGGCACAATGGCGTCAATGGCAATGCCGTTCCACCCGGCGTAATAATCCGCAAAGGTCACGATCAGCGAAGTGCCGATCAAAAATCTGGAACAGCAGCTTAGGGGCGTTGCGGCCCCTGGCGCAGCAGTGCGCGCAGCAGCATCAGCACCCCCCACCGCGCCGATCAGCACCAGCAGGCTCCAGTGCATATGCCTGCCTTCGGTCATGATGTAATCCACCACGCCGCAGATGACCGCCGCCCCCAGCAGCACAAAGGCAGCGATGCGGTAAAACAGCGATGTCTGCCGCGCGGGCGGCACCACCTTGGGGTAGCGGTCCGGTTCCGGCGTGCCGACAAGGGGGTTCTGGCACAGCGGGCAGTACTGTGCGCTGCCGCCAACCTGGATATGGCAATGGGGACAGGTTTTCATTCTCCATCCACCTCCGTTGCATACAGTGTAATATCCAACCCCTTCGGCAGAAAGGCAGCGGTAAAAGTTTTTCAGCATCTCGGTGCTGCGGAACGCCCAGGTGGTGCCCAAAACCAGATCATCCCCATAGGAACAGACCGTGGTGAACGCGGTAGGCGAACTGCAGAACGCCGTAAAGCCTTTGATATAGGGCTGCAGCTCTTTTTGCAGTGGGATGCGCCCCATGTTGGAGAATGGTCAGGGTAACTTTTTCGGCTTCCAGCGTATTGAACAGGTTGACCACCGCGTTTTTTGATAAAGAGCGGCACCAGTTTGATACCGGGCATCTGTTCCAGCTTTTTCAAAGCCGTCCATGCGGGCCTTGACCCGCTCGTCCTTCAGGGCTTCCCGCAGTTTGGCGTCAAAGCCTTTGGCCAGGGTTTTCCAGCGTTTCGTCCCCCCGGAATACCCAGCTGATGCGGATGGAGTTGAAAAAAGTTGCGGGCGGTCTCGGTTCCGTAATAGCTGCGCAGGTTGACCGGCAGGCTAACCGATATGACCTTGCCGCGTTCCAGCGCCGGCATTTCCTGATAAGCCGCCAGCATCTGGGCAGCGGCCAGGTAGCTGGTCATCGTTACCCCCATGGCGCGGGTCTTGGCCAGCACCTGGGCGGCAGAAAGGTGGGCTTCAAAAACTGGGACTGGTCATACGGCAGTTTTTTGCGGCCATGCAGGTGGAAAGACTTTTTGCGGTTCAGCGGGTCTTCCTCCGCCGCTTTGGACGCCGTATAGTACTTGCGGAACGCATCCTGGGCCGATTCGCCCTTGCTGGCGCGCTCTTCTCCGGGAACATTGGCCAGTTCAGGGATTTTTCAGCTGCAAATAATTGTGCACCAGCGTTTTCAGAAACACCATCCTGCCGTTGCCATCGCTGATGGCGTGGAACATTTCCACATTGATGCGCGCGCCGTAATAGCTGACGCGGTACAGCAGTTCGTTTTTTGATCTGCGGGCCGTACAGCATGGCACAGGGGCCAGCGTTTCCGGCACCGCCTGCGGTTTCAGGTTGGTGGATTCAAAAATAATGCCAGAACAGCCCACGGTGCAGCGTGACCTGGAACTGCGGGTTTTCCCGTGCAGTCTGTTCAGGGCCTGATTCAGGCGGTCGGGGTCCACATCCTCGTTCAGGGTGCAGCTGACGCGGAACACCCGCGGGTCCCCACCGGTTGATGGACGCCAGAAATACTTTTGGCGACATTATCGACTTTATACCAGGTTTCGGGCAAATGGCAGCCCTCCCATCCGGCGGGGTTCCGCCGTTACAAGAGAACACACTGCACAAAAGCGACCCAACGCTTTTTCCATGGCCTGTGCGGCATGGGATCGGCATCTGCTGGAACACATGCCAGCATTCGGGTATACCTCCAGCACGGCGTATACTTCCTGTTCCGTCATGGCTTTTGGCAAGGTTGATAGAATCGGGATTTCAATATTTCGTTCGTTCCCACCTGGATCAAAGTGGGCGGCAGCCCCTTAAATCCGCAAACAGCGGCGAAAGGCTGGGGTCCTCCCACCAGGGTGCTGTTTGCTCCGCGGTAAAGCGGTGCGGTAGGAATCAATAGTAGTCGTGGGTCAGCATGGGGTCCAGTGCGGCACATTTCGATAGGATGCCCCCTGCATCGTCATATCGGTCCAGGGGCTCATCAGCACCAGGGCACGCGGCTGGCTGCGGCCCTGGGCCTTTACGGCAGGGCCAGTTCCAGCGCCAGGTTGCCGCCCGCCGAATCTCCCGCCAGGATCACGTCCCGGGCGCCCACGCCCATATGCATCAGGTGGTCCCAGACGCGCAGGGCATCGTCAATGGCGGAAGGATACGGCGCTTCGGGGCAGGCGGTATTCAAAGCTGAGTACATCGCACCCGGTGGAAAGCGCCAGTTTGCTGGCCAGCACGCGGGCATAGCCCAGCTGGCCGCAGGTATAGCCGCCCCCGTGGCAGTACAGTACCACATGGCGGCGGTCATGCCCTTGAGCCATCCGCACCCCACTCCGCCGAAACATTGTTGACGGTGATGGGCGTGGTGTTGATCAACAGGTTGGGGGTAACCAAACGGGCAAACAGCTCCTGGGCGGCACGCTGGCGTTCCAGGTCCTCCGGCTGGGTAGAGCCGGTGCTGGTCACGCTGTGCACCGCCTTGATGGCTTTCATCATGGGGGTCAGGTCATCGGTCTCCGCGGCCTGTTTGCGGGCGTTGCGCAGGCGGTGCAGACGTTTCAGGGGAATACGTTTTTTCTCCTGCATAGAGCGTTCCTTTCCTTGGGGGTCAGTGGGTGGATTCAAATGCCGATTTTGGCCCGCAGGCGCACCCACAGGCTGCGCAGCAGCGGCGGGCGGGCGGCAGGCAGGCAGCAGAGCCGCCACACGGTTTGGTTTTCCGGCATGCGGCCGCTGCGGGTGTATTTGTGGTAGATCACCGTCAGCTGGCGCATTTTCGCCTTGCCGGGCAGGTGCAGCACGCAGACGGGGTCGCAGCAGTAGTTCGTGGAAACATAATAAAAAATGCCCGCCAGCCAGTACCGGAACACGCCACGCGTTGGCGGCCCACACGGGCTTGCCGCCAGCTGGCTGCGGTAGGCCGCAGCATCAAAAATAGCTTCGTCGCCGTCCTGGCTGCGCACGCCGGTCTGCTGCATCGGTCAAACACATTGCGGCATTCGGCCGCCAAATCCTGCAGCCAGGCCGTGCTGCCCGCCACAGGCTCGCCGCCAAAGTGGGTCAGCACATGGGGAGCGCCCTCCGGCAAAAAAGTTCATCATAGGTGTGGGAGATGCGGGCCGTCATGGGCTGGCTGGCCGCATGGGGCACCTGATACAGCAGCACCGCTTCCGCGGCTTCGCGCCAGATATCCTGATAGCCGCGCTGGGTAAAGGTATCGGAATCCAGCATCAGGTAGTTTTCGTAATGCTCGGTTTCGAGCAGATACTGCATGGCGCACAGCTTGTAATACGCCAGGGACCAGTCTAAATCCGCTTCAAAGCGGTAGTTGTCAAACGGACAGGCGATTACACGGATGCCCGCCTGGGACAGCTGCGCGGCATAGGGTTCCGGCACAGCGGTGTTGGTCACAAAGGGCTGCATCGCAGTTCTGGTTTTTCTGTTTTGCGCTGACAAGGCTGACCACAATGCAGCGGTAGAATACCTCGCTGCCCAGGTTGGCATTGCTGCCCCTCGCGGTAGCCCTCCAGTGTGGCAAAGGCTGTAAAGATCAGGTTCATTCCATTCCCCACTTTTCCGGGAAATTCCGGCCGCCTTACCGCATTCCCCTTGTTGTCATCTTTTCCTATTATTTTATTATAGTCCTGTACGCAAGGCTTGTCTATTATTGTTGTACATTTGTTAAGCATTGGTCTACAAACTGGAACTTGTCGGGATGAAATCCCTCCATTTTGCTAACGCAAAACCGTTCTGTCGCTTAAAAGCCCCGCAGGGGCTTTTATTGTTTCACTTCGTTTCGCAAACGCGAACTTATCAGTCCAAAATCAGGACTCCAGCGCAATCGGACATTTTCGTAAATGAAAGAGCCGGAAAATCTTTTTCTCAGTTCCTCAATGACAAAGTAGATTTCATCATTATCCCATGTGTCTCCTGCCTTCAATTTACACTCTTCTAAGTCCTTTCGTGTTTCAAAGGCAACATCGCCGATTATAATTTTACCGTTTTCCTTTAAGTAGTTACGCAAGTCTAACAGAAAGTTGCTTTTTTGCGCATCCGTCAAATGATGCAGAGAGTATGTCGCAACAATATAATCATAACGAAAGTTCCTCAATGGTTCGACAAGCCCTTTTGAAAAGTCCCCCTGATATAACTGTGCATTTGGCATTTTCTCAGATGCCAATGCAATCATTCTTGATGAAAAATCCTGTCCATAAATGGAACAGCCTCGCTCGTATAGTTTTGTCGTTAATGTGCCTGTTCCGAATCAATATCCAGCACAACAACGGCATTTCCGGCTCGCATTATAGTCTGAAAAATGAACCAAAGTACCTTTTATAACCGGCAAAAAAGGTATGTGTTTTTCCTCATCAGAAATGCCAACAGTTTTGTCATAATCACCAGCCCAAAAGTCGAACCCTTTTGTTGTTTAACATACTTACTTCCTCCAAAAATTCCGAGTTGCCCTCACAAGCTCATGTCGGCCATGTCTTCACACACCCTGCACCCCAAGGTCGCGCAAGATGTCGGCGCGGGTTTCCAGCGCAGGGCAGCAATGCGCCGGATGCGCTCCGGCGTCATGTAGGGGCAAGGCCGCTGATAGAGAACGCGCTGTCCGCCTTGCCGCCGGGGCCGGGTATGGCCAGCGCCACACAGCGGATGCCAAGCTCGTTTTCCTCATCGTCAATGGCATAGCCGCAGGCGCGCACCTCGTTCAGCTGGGCGCACAAAGCAGGCAAATCGGTCACAGTGCGGCCCGTCAGCTTTTTGCGGGCTGCTGTGCCGCCACACATCCTCCACCTCTTCTTCGGTCAGGGTAGCCAGGATGGCTTTGCCCACACCGGTACAGTACAGCGGGCTACGCAGCCCCACCCGGCTGGACATCCGCATGGGGCCGCTTTCCGTTTTATATATGTACACGATATCCTGTGCATCGCGGATGACCAGGTGCACCGCTTCGCCGGTGCGCTGGGCCAGGCGTTCCAGGTGTACCTTGGCAACGCTCATCACATCCATGCTGTTACATTTGACGATGCCGGAAGAAATTTCAAACATCTTTAAAGTCAGGCGGTACTTGCCGGTTTCGCCGTCCTGCGCGGCATATCCCAGGCTGACCAGGCTGCCCAACAGGCGGTGGGTTGTGCTTTTGGCCAGGTGAGCGTCTTCCGCCAGGCGCTGCAAACTGGCTCCGGCCGGGTGGGCGGCCAGCACTTCGATCAGCTCAAAATGCGCGCAACGCTCTGCACACCGCCCTTATCAGGATTTTTTACGGTTTGGTCCTCCATAACGCATCCTCCGCAAAAATTAACAAAAAATTCATAATTTATAACTTTGCCCGGTTCTGCTCCCCATCGGGCCGGAATTGTTCCGCATTGTGGAATTAAGTATACCAGCAAACGGCGTTTTTCGCAAGTAGCATCCCACAAGGCGGAACCCCCTCAATATTGCCAAAAACGGCCTCGCTCTGACTGGTAAAATTGACCGATTGACGGCGCGACGCAAAATTTGTATAATAAATTCAGCAAATTGCGGAACGGTGTTCCACCATAAGGAACCGCTTCACAACTGATGTAAACTTTGTTAATGTAAGGAGAATGCGTTATGAATTCTGTCCTTGAGCGCGTTTACGAAATTGGTATCATCCCCGTTATCGCTTTCAACAGCGTGGACGAGGCTATTCCTCTGTGCAAGGCTTTGATGGATGGCGGCCTGCCGGCTGCTGAGGTCACCTTCCGCACCGCATGTGCTGAAGAGTGCATCAAGAAGATTCACGAAGAACTGCCCAATATGCTGCTGGGTGCCGGCACTGTGCTGACCGTTGACCAGGCTGACCGTGCTATGGCTGCCGGTGCTTCCTTCATCGTTGCTCCCGGCTTCGACCCCGAAGTCTGCAAGCATGTTATCGACAAGGGCGGTATCATGATGCCCGGCACCGCCACCTCCGGCGAGATGCAGCAGGCCATGAACATGGGCTGCGAAGTTGTTAAGTTCTTCCCCGCTGAAGCAAACGGCGGCGTGGACAAGCTGAAGAACATCGGCGCTGCCCTGAAGACCTGCAAGTGGATGTGCACCGGCGGCGTCAACGCCAAGAACGTGAACAACTACCTGGGCTACAACCAGATTATTGCTGTCGGCGGCACCTGGATGTGCAAGTCCGACAAGATCAAGGCCGGCGCATGGGATGAGATCACCGCCATGAGCAAAGAGACTGTCAACGTAATGCTGGGCCTGAACTGGGCCACATCGGCATCAACTGCGCTGACGAAGCCGAAGCTGCCAAGACCGCCGAGACCATCGGCAGCCTGCTGAGCATGGCTGTTAAGCCGGGCAACTCCAGCATCTTTGTTGGCAAGAAGGAATTTGAGATCATGAAGAAGCCGGGCCGCGGCACCCATGGTCACATCGCCATCCTGACCAACAATGTTGACCGTGCTATCTATCACCTGAGCCAGCGCGGCGTCAAGTTCGATATGGACAGCAAGAATGTTAAGGACGGCAAGACCATCGCCATCTACTTTGCTGACGAAGTTGCCGGCTTCGCCATCCACCTGGTTCAGAAATAATCTGTTGCCACTGTGCAGCAGGTTTGCGCCAGACGGCGCGGTATATTTACAATAAATACAAGGAGTTTCAATATGAAAGTCGTTACTTTTGGCGAACTGATGATCCGTCTGCAGCCGTTCAACTACGAGCGCTTTGTTCAGGCCAACAACCTGGAGTTCACTTTCGGCGGCGGCGAAGCTAACGTTGCTGTTTCCCTGGCAAACTACGGCATGGACGCTGTCTATGTGACCAAGCTGCCCACACACGCCATTGGTCAGGCCGCTATCAATAGCCTGCGCCGTTACGGCGTTGACACCAGCAAAGATCGTCCGCGGCGGCGGCGACCGTGTTGGCATCTACTTCAACGAGAAGGGCGCTTCTCAGCGTGGTTCTGTCTGCATCTATGACCGTGCACACTCTGCCATCCAGGAAGCTTCCACCGCTGACTTCGATTGGGATTCCATCTTTGAGGGCGTGGATTGGTTCCACTTCACCGGCATCACTCCGGCCCTGGGCCCCAATGTTGTTGACATCTGCCGCGAAGCCTGCAAGGCTGCCAAGGCTCATGGCGTTAAGATCAGCTGCGACCTGAACTACCGCGGCAAGCTGTGGACCCGCGAGGAAGCCCGCGCTGCTATGACCGACCTGTGCCAGTACGTTGACGTCTGCATCTCCAACGAGGAAGATGCTAAGGACGTGTTCGGCATCGAGGCTGAGGCCACCGATATCTACGCTGGCGAGATCAACCGCGAAGGCTACAAGAGCGTTGCCAAGCAGCTGGCTGACAAGTTCGGCTTTGAGAAGGTTGCTATCACCCTGCGTGAGAGCCATTCTGCTTCTGACAACGGCTGGAGCGCCATGCTGTACGACGTTGCTTCCAACGAGTACTGCTTCAGCAAGAAGTACGAGCTGCGCATCATCGACCGCGTTGGCGGCGGTGACTCCTTCGGCGGCGGCCTGATCTACGCCCTGCTGAACGGCAAGACCACCCAGGAAGCTGTTGAGTTTGCTGTTGCTGCTTCCGCTCTGAAGCATTCCATCGAAGGCGACTACAACATGGTTACTGTTGCTGAGGTCGAGAAGCTGGCTGGCGGTGACGGTTCCGGCCGTATCCAGCGCTAATTTTCCGCACAACAATTTCCCGTATCTTACGGTTTACCTTCCTACAAAAGAGATTCGCTTTGGCGGACCTCTTTTTTTGTTTGGGTGGTTTTTGTTTTTGGGGGAGGGGTGTTTTGATGTTTTTTATTTCAGCAATTTTTTTTCAGGCAGCGGGCGCACAATGTGCGCCCCTATGGGTGGATGTGTATTCAATGCCCATTGTGCATTATAAATCAATCTGTAGGGCGGGATGCCCTCATCCCGCCGCGGAGAAACCTTACCATTTACAACAAACGCTGCAAATTACCTGTAGGGGACGATGCTCGCCATCGTCCCACCCGCCGGGTCCTGCCATATCTCCCACCGCCAAAACTCGCAAATCTCTTTCCCCTCTCATCTACGCGCCTTATTGTAAACCTCAACCCGCCCTCTCCGTTGACATTTCATTTTTTCCTGCGGTATACTATACCTCAGTTTGCGCAAACTTTTTGGGGAAAGGCGGTTACGGCATGTCAGTCAAAGCACAGGTCCTCAGCGCGCTGGACGCAGCGCGCGGGCGGTATATTCTCCGGGCAGGAACTTGCCGACCAGCTCGGCGTCAGCCGGGCCGCCATCTGGAAAGCCGTCACTGCCCTGCGTGCGGACGGCACCCCCATTGAAGCCATTACCAACCGTGGCTATGCTCTGCCCCACGGGGCAGACCTGCTGAACGCGGACGCCATCACAGCGCTGCTGGCCCCCTGCCGTTGCGCAGGCGGTACAGATCACTGTGGTGGACCGCCTGCCCGGCACCAATGCGGCGCTGCGCACCCAGGCCACCAACGGCGCGCCGGAGGGCCTTGTGCTGATTGCCCAGGCCCAGTCCGCTGGGCGCGGGCGGCGCGGGCACAGCTTCTTCTCCCCGCCGGGCGGGCTGTACCTGAGCATTTTGCTGCGGCCGGCATTCAGCACCCGCCAGTCCCCGCAGATCACCGCATTGGCCGCAGTTGCCGCTGCCCGTGCAGCGGAGCAGCTGTGCGGCACGCCCATCCAGATCAAATGGGTGAACGACCTGTGGAAGAACGGCAAAAAGGTCTGCGGTATTCTGACCGAAGCCGCCGTAGACCTGGAATCCGGCATGCTGGATTATGCCGTGCTGGGGCTTGGTTTCAACCTGGTTCAGCCGTCCGGCGGCTGGCCCAAGGAGCTTGCCGCGGTGGCGGGTTCTCTGTTTGATTCTGCCCCCGCCCCCGGTGCCCGCGCGGCACTGGCGGCAGCGTTTTTGAACGAGTTCTGGGCGCTGTACCACACCGGCCTGCGCGGCAGCTGGCTGGATGATTACCGCCGCCGCCAGGCCCTGACCGGCCGGCATGTAACGCTGATCCCCAACGGGCGCGAACCCGCGCGGGGCTACGGTGCTTGGCATTGACGATGACTGCCGCCTGCTGGTGCGCTGTGATGGCGACCTTGCCCCCCACAGCATTCGGCAGTGATGAGATCCGCGTAATTCCAGAGTTGGGCGCACTTGCCTGACGTTCCGGCATTGCATATTAAGGTGTATCTGAAAACAAAGAAAATGACGGATATTTCGCAAACACAAGCAGGATTTAAGGCAAAAGCCGCAGGAATCCCTTTTGTGGATTCAAGGTTTTTTAACGCAAAATCCGGCTGTGTTTGTAGAAATAAGCTAAATTTTCGACTTTTTAGATACACCTAAGAGAGTGAGGAAAGTTATCATGAATACAACTGCTTCCAACGCCCGCCTGCACAAGATGGTGGGCTGCGCCCTGTTTGCCGCCCTGACCGCTGTTTGCAGCCAGCTGGCTATCCCTATGCCGTGGGGCGTGCCGATCAATCTGGCACTGTTTGCCGTGTACATGGCGGGCACCATGCTGGGCCCCGTATGGGGTGCCGCCAGCCAGCTGGTTTACCTGCTGCTGGCCGCTGTGGGTGTTCCCGTTATGGCCGGTATGCAGGGCGGCCCCGCTGTTCTGCTTGGCAAAACCGGCGGCTATGCCATCGGCTACCTGCTGGCCGCGCTGATTGCCGGTGCCTTTGCCGCCAAGCTGCCCCGCAAGTTCGGCTGGCTGGCCTTGGGCTGCGTGGTTGGCTGCGCCGCCTGCTATGTGCTGGGCACCATCTGGTTTATGGTGCTGACCGGCCTTGACCTGCCCACCAGCCTGACTTACTGCGTGATTCCCTACCTGCCGGGCGATGTGATCAAGATTGCCCTGGCCAGCCTGCTGACCATCCAGCTGGACAAGCGCATGCCGAAGATCTGAGCTTATCTTCTCCCATGTTTTCTGCGCACCCCTTACTGATAAGAGGGTGCGCTTTTTTGCTGCCTACCTGCCGCGCTTTATTGCACCCACTTCCTGCACATGGTATAATGGTTACACTACACAAAACATGAGGTACGCCAATGAAATGGATCGCTGTTGATTACGGGGAGCGCCGCACGGGGCTGGCGGTATGTGATGCTTCGGAGCTGATCGTTACGCCTGTTACCCCGCAGATTGAGGAAAAAAGCCTGAACAAAGTAGCGGAGGCTGCCGCCGCTGCCCGGCTGGCCCAGGGGGCTGAGGGCGTTGTGTGCGGCCTGCCCCGCAACATGGACGGCACCGAGGGTTCCCGCTGCGTAAAAAGCCGCCGCTTTGCCGCGCGGCTTGCCACTGCCTGCGGGGTGCCCGTTGTGCTGTGGGATGAACGCCGCACCACGGTAACGGCGGCAGGTATTCTTTCGGCCAACAGCACCTTTGGCGCAGACCGCAAAGCTCGGCTGGATTCGGTTTCCGCCGCAGTGATCTTGGAAAGTTTTCTGGCATGGCGCAAAGCCCACCCCGGCGAAGAACCGCCGGAGGTTGCCGCGCCCACTGCCCCGGAGCAAGCATAACAAGGAGGTTTTCCCATGCCTGAAGCACTTACCCGCATCCCCACCCATGCCGCCATTATTGTGGACGGCAACCGCCGCTGGGCCAAGAACCGCGGCCTGCCCGCCAGCTTTGGCCACAAGGCCGGTTTTGACCGCCTGAAAGAGATCACCCGCTATGCTGTGGGTGACTGCGGCATCAAGGTGCTGAGCCTGTATGTTTTTTCCACCGAGAATTTTGCCCGCGATGCCAAGGAAGTCGGCTACCTGATGGACCTATTTGCCAATAACTTCCGCACCATTGCCGAGGAAATGAACGAGCGCGACTGTCAGGTACTGTTCAGCGGCCGCCGTGAAGGGCTGCAGCAGCGCGTGCTGGACGCTATGGACTACATGATGGACCTGACGAAGGACAACAAGACCGGCATTGTGAACTTCTGCCTGAACTATGGTTCCCACGCCGAGCTGACCGATGCCATGCGCACCATTGCCGGTGAGGTGCAGAACGGCACTCTGGCCCCGGCTTTGACATCAACGAGCAGACGATTGAAAGCCACCTGTACCGCCAGCTGCCCCCTGTGGACTTTATGATCCGCACCAGCGGCGAGGAACGCATCTCCAACTTCCTGCTGTGGCAGTGCGCCTATGCGGAGTTCTATTTTTTACCCCGGTGCTCTTCCCGGATTTCACCAAGCAGTGCTTTGATGAAGCCCTGGCCGAATACGCCCACCGTGACCGCCGGATGGGCGGTAACACCAAAAAGAAATAATCACACAAAAATATCCCACAGGTTTTGGCTGATATGCCATGAAACCTGTGGGATATTTTTTATTGGGCTGCATATTCTATTACTGGGCGCTGGAATCCGAAGCCGCACTGTCGGCGGTATCATCGGCGCTGGGGCCGGGGTAATTATCAATGGTTACCTTGTAAATGGTAACGGTGCTGTCTTCCTGCGGGCGGTAGGTATCGGTTTCGTCCTCATTTTTCACCGTAGGAACACAAGCAATCTGATCCACCACATCCATGCCCGCGTATACCTGGCCAAACACGGTATCGGTGTTATCCAGGTAGGGCAGCCCGCCCGCCGCGGCATAGGCGGAGACCTGCTCATCGGAATAGCCGTTATCTCGCAGTTGCTGCTGCATGGTTTCATCCACGCTGTTTGGCAGGGCTGTGACAAAATAGAACTGGCTGTTGCCGCCCGTCACCTCGCCGCCCTGGGCAAAGGCCGCGCAGAGCGCACCGGCATAGTGGCGCAGGCTGCTGTCCGCTTCCAGCGGGTAGGGGTTATTGGACCAGATGGTCGCGCCGCCGCTGCCCGTTCCGCCTGCATCACCGCCCTGCACGGCAAAGCCGTATTGGGCGCGCCAGATTACCGTATTATCATAGTAGCCGCTGCGGGCCAGGCCCACAAAATTCTGTACCGCCATGGGGGCAGCGTCCGGGTAAAGCACAGCGCGCACCTCGCCAAGGGAAGTGGAAAAGATGGCGATAAAATCCCCGTCAGACGGCTGGGCAAACTGGCGTTCCCCGCTTTCCACTGCGGCGCGCTGCGGGGCTTGCTGGCTGGTTTCCGCGCCGGAACAGCCGCACAGCAGCAGGGCAAAAGCCAGCGCCGCAGCCAGCACCGCGATATGGATGAGTCGTTTCATGGGCATACCCCCTTGGACAAAAATACCGCAATAAATCTTTTTACGGCTCAGCGAATTTATTCAATACATAGAATATTATATCACAGATTTGGTGAAATGAATAGCTTGACGTTTGAGGAAAAACACGGTAAACTAGATACAGACAAAACGAGGGGAAACAACAAAATATGCCCCTTTTTGATGACAGGAGAAACTGACCATGGCAGATGAACTGACCCCCCTCGAAATGCTTCAGGAAGCACAGCCGGATCTTTTGACCCTTGAGGACGAAGACGGCAAGGAATGCACCTTTGAAGTGATCGATGCGACCGAAGTAAACGGCACCCGCTACCTGGCCGTGATCCCCTATCAGGAAGATCCCCGAAAGCCTGGACGAAGAGGCCGAACTGATTCTGATGCGGATCGGCACCGATGAGGCCGGTGAATATATGGACATTGTGGATGACGACGAAGAACTTTTGACCGTTGGCAAAGTGTTTGAAGAGCGTCTGCGCGCCATGTATGACATCGACGATGACGATGTGGAAGGCCAGCCCTCTTAACCGCATCGCAGCACTTAGCTAAACCCTGCGTGGTTCGATTTGTTGCAGCTTTATATAATCCTACTAATCAATCTTTGGGAGCCCGGATTTGTCCCCCGCCGGATCGCAGACCTCCCGCCCCGTGTATACACGGCAAGCGGAAGAAGGGAGCGTGATTGCGGGTGCAGGGCACCCACCTGCCATATAACGGTAGGTTTTGATTGGCTGCAGACGGCCGCGCGGGATTTTTTGTACACTTTTACAGGGGAAGGGAATGCCTTTCCCCTTTTTTTTCGCGCTGCTACGCTGCGCGAAAATGAATAATTCATAATGAATAAAGAATAATGTTGGTGGACCGCCTCGCGTTGCTCGGCTCAAGAAATGCGGCTTGGGCCTATCTTTAATATGCGTGCGTGGCACGCATACCAGCATTATTCTTTATTCTCTATTCTTTCTTAATTTTATCGAAAGGTTGTTGTCGTTTTGGGTAAGCAGATCAAAGCGGGCGAAAAACTGCCGTTTTTCAAATACGATACCCCGTACAGCGCGGCCAACAGTTTCCGCCAGCTTTTTGGCGGAGCATGCACCGCTGGTACTGGTGTTCATGAGCAACTTCGGCCACCCCATCACCCGCACCTTTGTGGGTCGGTATGCCGCCACCTATGACGAGCTGACCGGCGGTAGCCTGGCGCTGGTGGTGCGTTCCCGCGCGGACCGCCTGGCCCGCAGCGTGGGGCCGGATACCCTGCCTTATCCTTTGCTGTGCGATGCGGACGGCGTTCTGTATGACCTGCTGGATATTCCCACCCGCAGCGGAGCGCTGAGCACCTACAGCCTGGAAGCATGGCAGATCATGCGGGATGCCAAGCGCCGCGGCTATCACTCGCCTGCCAACGGTCAGCAGCAGCTGCCGCTGACCCTGGTGCTGGACAAGGACGGCACGGTGCTGTTCAGCCATTACGGTGCCAGCCTGACCGATGTTCCGGCGGACTGCGGTGCGGCCCAGTCCTTGTTGGAAGATCTGGACGTAGCCAAGCCGGTAGATGTGGACGATGCCGATGTGACCATCTATGCGGACCCCGGCGCAGCGCCGGATATTCCCGGCCTGACTCCGCATGTACATGAATACGCCCAGCCGAACCTGGGTGAAACCGGCGTGTTCAGCGTGTTTGACGATGCCTATAAAGACGAAGAGTAAGCAAAACAAAACCCGCGCCCCTTCCGCTGTGTTATACCACAGCTGGCAGGGGCGCGGGTTTTTATTGCTTTATAGGGTGTTGTTTACTGCATCACTGCGCCCAGGTTGGCGGAAGCCACCATGCGGGCGTAACGGGCCAGCCAGCCGGACTTGACGTTCGGCTCCGGCTGGACGTAAGCAGCCTTGCGGCGTGCCAGCTCTTCATCGCTGACGGCCAGATGGATGGATGCTTCGGGGATGTTGATCTCGATGGTATCTCCTTCTTCAATCAGGCCGATGGGGCCGCCGGAAGCAGCCTCCGGGCTGACATGGCCGATAGCAGCGCCGCGGGAAGCGCCGGAGAAGCGGCCGTCCGTGATCAGGGCCACGGTGGTGTCCAGCTTCATGCCAGCCAGTGCGCTGGTGGGATTCAGCATCTCACGCATACCGGGGCCGCCCTTGGGGCCTTCGTAACGAATGACCACCACATCGCCGGGTACAATCTTGCCGTCATAGATGGCCTGGATGGCGGTTTCCTCGCTGTTAAACACACGGGCCGGGCCGGAGTGGACCTGCATTTCCGGTGCAACGGCGCTGCGCTTGACCACACAGCCGTCCGGGGCAATATTGCCCCACAAAATCTGCAGGCCGCCGGTCTTACTGTAGGGATTCTCAATGGAGCGGATGGCCTTATCGTTCATGATGTGGGCACCGGCGATGTTCTCGCCCAGCGTTTTGCCGGTAACGGTGGGAACATCCAGATCCAGCAGCCCGGCCTTAGCCAGCTCTGCCTGCACAGCGGGAATGCCGCCAGCAGCATACAGATCCGGCATGTGGGTGGGGCCTGCGGGAGCCAGGTGGCAGAGGTTCGGGGTCTTAGCGCTGATCTCGTTGAAGAGCTTCAGGTCAATGGGCACACCGGCTTCGTAAGCGATGGCCAGCAGGTGCAGCACCGTGTTGGTGGAGCAGCCCAGGGCCATATCGCAGGTCAGGGCGTTGCGGATGGAGCGTTCGTTGATGATCTGGCGGGCGGTCACATTGTTCTTGACCAGATCCATGATGGCCATACCGGCCTTTTTGCCCAGCTGCAAACGCTTGGAGTAAACCGCCGGGATGGTGCCGTTGCCCCGCAGGCCCATGCCGATGGCCTCGGTGAGGCAGTTCATGGAGTTGGCGGTGTACATACCGGAACAGGAACCGCAGGTCGGGCAGCAGTTGCAGGTGCAATCTTCCAGCTGGGCGTCATCGATCATGCCGGCCTTGTAAGCGCCGACGGCTTCAAACATTTTGGAAAGGCTGACTTCATCGCCGCCATAACTGCCAGCCAGCATGGGGCCGCCGGAACAGACAATGGCGGGCACATCCATGCGCACAGCGGCCATGACCATGCCGGGAACGATCTTATCGCAGTTGGGCACCAGAACCAGGCCGTCCAGCTGGTGGGCCATAAACATGGTCTCCACACTGTCGCAGATCAGCTCGCGGGAGGCGAGGGAGTACTTCATGCCGATGTGGCCCATCGCAATGCCATCGCAAACACCGATGGCCGGAACCAGCACCGGGGTGCCGCCCGCCATGCGGATGCCTGCCTTGACGGCATCGGCCAGCTTATCCAGGTTCATATGGCCGGGAACGATCTCACTGTAAGCCGAAACCACGCCGATCAGCGGGCGTTCCAGCTCTTCCGGGGTGTAGCCCAGGGCATAGAACAGGCTGCGGTTTGGGGCGCGCTCCGGGCCTTTTTAACGTTATCACTTCTCATATTTTTCTCTCCTTTGCAGCGGGAAAAGGGCATGGTTCTTTTTAGGGGCAATCTTTGCTGTTTATAGTATCGCACAAATACCAGAAACAAGCAAATAAATTCATGTCCCGGAACGGTCGCTACGCCCGCGGGCACGTTTCGGAGGCCCGCAGGGCAGCACCCCGGCTCTTAGGCTGGAGATAGACCGTTCTCTATTCGCGAGGAACCACCCCTCAGGCCACTTCGCGTCCAGCTCCCCTCCAGGGGAGCCAATATCCTGCCTTAGGTCGTGCTTGGCTCCCCCTTTGAGGGGAGCTGTCTGCAACGCAGACTGAGGGGTGGTTCCCCGCGCAGAGCCTGAAACTAGCAATAGGTTCATGTTTTGGAACGGTCAAGACCGTTCCCTGCAAATCGGGCTTATGGTATGCAGCTGCCCCCGTAGGGGGCGCACATCGTGCGCCCGCGGCCTTAACATGACAGTCACACCAAACAAACACAGGGCGGCCATGCCCCGGAACATCCGGTTTCCCGGCTGCCAGAGGGCTGGCCGCCCCATGTTTATGCCCGCAGATGCAGGCCAAATATTACGTCAGATGTCCGGAATTCGATTACTTCTTCATCCAGCTCATCATGCCGCGCAGTTCCTTGCCGACCTTTTCGATCAGGTGCTCGGACTGCATACGGCGCTGTGCCAGGAAGTGGACCTTGCGGCCGCCCTTCGGGCTCATCTCGGTCAGGAACTCGGAAGCGAAGGTGCCATCCTGGATCTCGGTCAGGACCTTCTTCATCTCCTTGCGGGTTTCCTCGGTGATCAGGCGCTTGCCGGTGCGGTAGTCGCCGTATTCAGCGGTGTTGGAGATGGAGTAGCGCATCTTATCAAAGCCGCCCTCGTTGATCAGGTCAACGATCAGCTTCATCTCGTGGCAGGTCTCGAAGTAAGCCATTTCCGGTGCGTAGCCAGCTTCCACCAGGGTGTCAAAGCCAGCATGGATCAGCTCGCAAACGCCGCCGCAGAGCACAGCCTGCTCGCCGAACAGGTCGGTCTCGGTTTCCTCCTTGAAGGTGGTCTCCAGGATGCCTGCACGGCCGGCACCAATGCCGGAAGCGTATGCCAGGGCGATCTCCTTTGCCTTGCCGGTGTAATCCTGCTCTACGCAGATCAGGGACGGGCAGCCTTCGCCTTCAGTGTACAGGCGGCGGACAATGTGGCCGGGGCCCTTGGGAGCGATCATGATAACGTCAACATTTTTCGGGGCAACAATGGTCTTGAAATGGATGTTGAAGCCGTGTGCAAAAGCCAGTGCCTTGCCCTCGGTCATGTAGGGGGCAACCTGGCTGTTGTAGATGTCAGCGCACAGTTCATCGGGAACCAGCATCATAACAACATCGCCGGCCTTGGCAGCCTCTTCAACTTCCATCACCTTAAAGTTTTCATGGGTTGCAGCAAACTCGGATGCCTTTTCCCAGTGGGCAGAGCCCTTGCGCAGGCCGACAACAACGTTCACGCCGCTTTCAGCCAGGTTTTCGGAATGGGCATGGCCCTGGGAGCCAAAGCCGATAACAGCAACGGTCTTGCCGTCGAGCACGCCGAGGTTGCAGTCGGAATCATAATACTTTTTGATTGCCATGATAATTTCTCCTTTGTTTTGTTTGTATGGTTTGTAAAAATAAAAACGTATCTATCTTCAACCCGCCGCCGGGGATTCCTGAAAGGGCTGCGGGCCAAATGCAAGTTCGTTGAACCGCAAAAGCCGCTTTTTATTCTTCGTCCTGCGGGCAGTGGGTGCCGGGCAGCGGCAGCTGAGCGGCGCGTACTTCCTGCGGGGGCTTTTGCATGTGGGGATGCTTGCCGCCGCGCTCCAGCGCGGTAATGCCGGTGCGGCACAGTTCCAGGATATCGTATCCGCTGAACATTTTCAGGAAGGCGTTGATCTTTTCCGGGCGTCCGGTCAGTTCAAACACCATAGAGTCCGGCGAAAGATCAATGATCTTGGATTTATAGATCGTAGCGATTTCCCGCATTTCGGCACGCTCGGCGGTATTGCAGGCCACTTTCAGCAGCAGCAGTTCCCGCTGCAGGCTCTTATCCGGGGTCAGTTCAAATACCTGGCGGGTCACTTCCAGCCGCTCGGTCTGTAAAATCAGCTGGCTGATGGCGGCATCGTCGCCATGCAGGGTAACGGTAATGCGGCTGACCGCCGGGTCGTTGGTGGCGGAAACCGTCAGGCTGTCAATGTTGAAGCCGCGGCGGCAGAACAGGCTGGACACGCGCGCCAAAACACCGTTATGGTTATCCACCAGCAGACTGATGACCCGCCGGGGTGCCGCTGTTGCGGCAACTTTGTTCGGATTTTGATTTTGCTGCATTGCGTGCTGCCTCCTTACTCCATGATGATATCGTTGATATCGCCGCCGCCGGGGATCATCGGCAGAACCTTTTCATCCTTGCCGATGCGGCAGTCGATCCAGGAAGGACCTTTCTGCTTCATGGCGTCGGCGAACGCTGCCTTGAACTCGGCAATATTGGTAGCACGATACCCCTTTGCGCCAAACGCTTCAGCCAGCTTTACAAAGTCGGTGCGGCGCTGGGGATCGGTGTTGGAATAGCGCTTGCCGTAAAAGCTGGTCTGCCACTGGCGCACCATGCCAAGCACCTGGTTATCAAAAATAACGGTGATGATGGGCAGTTCATAGCTGACGGCGGTGCAGCCTTCGTTCAGGTTCATGTGGAAGGAACCGTCGCCGGTCAGCATGACCACGCGGTGGTCTTTGCCCAAGGCAACCTGTGCGCCAATGGCCGCGCCGTAGCCAAAGCCCATGGTGCCCAGGCCGCCGCTGGTCAAAAAAGCCGCGGCTCTTGGTGTGGTGCAGGTACTGGGCAGCCCAACATCTGGTGCTGGCCGACATCCGTTACATACACGGCCTCGGGGCCGGCCTGCTCACAGATCTCGTTGATGATCTGGTGGGGTTTCAGCTCGGTGAAGCTGTCCTTCGGGTGGTAGTCATTGCGCTGCCATTCACGGATCTGCTCCATCCAGATCTTATGTTCGGTCTTTTCGACATACGGCAGGATGGCTTGCAGGATATAGGAAGCATCGCCTGCCAGTGCCAAATCCACATCCACATTCTTGCCCAGTTCACTGGGGTCAATATCGATCTGGATGATTTTTGCCTTGCTGGCAAACTTATTCGGGTTCAGCGCCACACGGTCCGAGAAGCGGGCGCCGACGGCAATGACCAGATCAGCTTCCGAAACAGCCTTGTTGGCGGCATAGCAGCCGTGCATTCCCAGCATACCCAGGTTGTGCGGCTCGCCATAGCCCAGCACGCCGGCGGCCATCAGGGTGTGGGTGGCGGGCATACCGGTCTTTTCCAGCAGGTCACGTGCAGGGGCTGGCAGCCCGCCGCGCTGCGCACGCCGCCGCCAAAGTAGACGATCGGGCGTTCCGATTCATTGATGAGCCGTGCGGCTTCCTTGACCTCTTCCTCATTATAGCGGGTCACGGTTCGGATCAGCTCTGGCTCTTTGTGGGTGAACTCGCAGGAGTTCGCGGTGACATCCTTGGGAATATCCACCAGCACGGGGCCCTTACGGCCGGACTGTGCAATGCGGAATGCTGCCCGCATGGTGTCGGCCAGGTCTTCGACCTTGCGCACGGTGAAGTTGTTAGCTTGGTGATGGGCATCGTGATGCCCTCAATGTAAGCTTCCTGGAAGCTGTCCCGGCCCAGCAGGCTGGTGGCAACGTTTCCGGTAAAGGCAACCATCGGCACGCTGTCCATATAAGCGGTGGCGATGCCGGTGACCAGGTTGGTGGCGCCCGGACCGCTGGTGGCCAGCACCACACCGGTGCGGCCCGTTGCGCGGGCGTAACCGTCTGCCGCATGGGAAGCGCCCTGCTCTTGGGCGGTCAGGATATGGCGGATGCGGTCAGAGTTTTTATATAGTTCGTCGTACAGGTTCAGAACTGCGCCGCCGGGATAGCCAAAAATTGTATCGACCCCCTGCTCCGCGAGCACTTCGACAAAAATCTGCGAACCATTCAGAATCATTGAAAAAAACTCCTTTCCGTTTCTTAAGCAGCAGCCTCTATCCAACGCGTTTGAGTAACAAAAAAGCCCCTGCCGCTTGTAGCACGGAATGCCAAACGGCTTCCGTTTTCACAAGAGACAAAGGCGTAAAGCTCTCTGCGGTACCACTCTTATTGGTATAGTACTATACCCACTCAACAGGCTTCCAACAAAGCCCTGTGCTGTAACGGGCACCCCCGGAACCGCCTATTCACCTTGCTTTCGGCAGAACTGCTCCGGAACCAGTTCACGGCGTACCTGCCCGCTGCCTTGCACCAACCGGCAGCTCTCTGGGGGCGGCAAAAGCCGTTACTAACTTTCCTTCGACACATTTGATTTAGTATGTGGTTGATTGTACCGCAATTTTTTGCCTTTGTCAACACAAAAACAACAAATTACACAAATGGAGAATTTAGCAGGCTAAAGTCCTGCGTTCTTTCGTAAATACAAGGTCATTTTTTGTCACTTGCACCACAGCGGCAAAAAAGCTATACTGAGTAAACAGAGCAAGCATTTTTTGCACTCCTGGAGGAATTGGGAATGATGAAGTTGAATACCATGCGCACCCGGCTGGACGGCCTTGTGATTTTCCGCGGTATTTTGCAGGCCAACATTGTGCCTGCGTTCCGCGCCATGCTGGCCGCTGCGGGGAGCGAGGATTTTGTAAGCGCTGCAGCTGATTTTGAAAACCAGCTGTTTGAACGCGGCGGCAGCTGGACCCGCGTGCTGCTGGACGCCGTTTTGCAGGATGAGAACATCTGCATCCGCAAAGCTGCCAGCGGCGGCGCCGGGCAGGCCGCTGCCCGCTGCATGGACAGCGAGCTGGAATTTTTGCAGCAGCTCAGCCGCGTTACGCTGGTTGATTTGACCGGCGGCGAGGAATCCCTTGCCTTTCTGCCCCGCTGGGAAACCGAGGAAGTGGATTTTGCCGCCGCTTACGCTGAGCGCCTGGCTGAAGTTGGTCAAAAGGGCTACGGCATGTTTGCCCGCCACCACATGTTCACCATTGAGGATGGCAGCCTGATCCCGGTGCGCTTCCCAGATCCGCAGCGCTTAAGCGAGCTGCCCGGTTACGAACACGAGCGCGAAAAGGTAATTGCCAACACCAAGGCTTTGCTGTCCGGCAAGCCTGCCGTGAACGTTTTGCTGTACGGCGATGCGGGCACCGGCAAATCCAGCAGCGTGAAAGCCATTGCCAATGAATTTGCGGCGGATGGTCTGCGCCTTGTGGAAGTGAAAAAGAACCAGCTGTATCAGATTCCGGCCCTGCTGGATAGCCTGGCCCAGAACCCACTCAAGTTCATTTTGTTCATTGACGACCTGAGCTTTTCTGCCAACGACGACAACTTTGCCGCGCTGAAAGCCATTTTGGAAGGTAGCGTGGGCGGCCGCAGCCAGAATGTTGTGGTGTACGCCACCTCCAACCGCCGCCATCTCATCAAGGAAACCTTGAGCGACCGTTCCGGTGATGACATCCACGAGGCAGATACCCGCCAGGAATTGATGAGCCTTTCGGCCCGGTTCGGCCTGACGGTCACCTTCCAGCGGCCGGATAAAGTTCGGTTTGAAGAAATTCTGCTGGATCTTGCCAAGCAGTACGGCGTGCAGATGCCGTCTGATCAGCTGTTCATCAAGGGCGAAGCCTTCGCCATCCGTGCCGGCGGCCGCAGCCCCCGTGTTGCCCGCCAGTTCATCGAGCTGCTTTCGGCAGGAGTGAGACTGTAAGGGAGTTAGGAAGTAAGAGTTAGAAGTTAGGAGTTTTTGGGATGCCTGCGGCATGATTTTGATATCAGGCCGTGGGCATTTTGTTATACATTCTTTAATTTTAGCTATGCTTTAGGCAATACCGCATAATTCTAAGTGCCGATACGGCAAGCGAGGTGCGGCAGATGCTAAGCCAAAAGCGCAGATAATACTGGATGTCTTATCGAGCATTTTGGCAACGCAGATGCCGTGCCGCAGCTGCCGGAGCGGTGCTTAAGCCGCAAGGCGGGAATTGTGCGGTGTTGCCTTTAGTCTTAAGCTGCGTGCCTTCCCCTATTTCCTAACTCCTCCCTCCTAACTCAAAATTACGCTCTCTCGCTTACCAGCTTAAAGCCTTCTTCGGTCAGTTTGGCTTTAATTTGTTCGATTTGGGTGTGGTCGCGGGTTTCAAGGCCGAGCTTGAGGAAGCAGCTGGTCACGGTCATGTTGGGGTCGGCCAGGTCGTACTGCACGCTGACCACGTTGGCCCCCATGCCGGAGATGATCTCGCTCACGCGGGTCAGTTGGCCGGGCTTATCCTCCAGGGCAATCATCAGATTGGTCTTGCGGCCGCTCATGATCATGCCGCGGGTGATCACGCGGGAAAGGATGTTTACATCGATATTGCCGCCGGAGATCAGGCAGACGGTCTTTTTGCCCTCGATGGGCAGCTTGCCGAACAGCGCGGCGGCAACCGGCGTGGCACCGGCACCTTCGGCCACCAGCTTCTGGTTTTCCATCAGGGCCAGGATGGCGGCAGCAATCTCATCCTCGCTGACCGTCACAATGCCGTCCACATACTGTTCGATCATCTTAAAGGTGGTTTCGCCGGGGGTCTTTACCGCAATGCCGTCCGCAAAGGTATCCACATGGTCCAGCGTTTCATACGTATGGTCGCGGTACGCATTGTACATGCTGGCGGCACCGGCAGCCTGAACGCCGTAAATCTTGACATCGGGGCGCAGGCTCTTGATGGCAAAGGCCACACCGGCCAGCAGGCCGCCGCCGCCCACGGGCACCACAACAGCTTCCACATCGGGCAGCTGATCCAGAATTTCCAGGCCAATGGTACCCTGACCGGCAATGACCAGCTCATCATCATAGGGGTGGATGAAGGTCATGCCTGTTTCTTTCTGCAGTTCCACAGCGCGGTCATGGGCGTCATCGTAAGTGCCCTTGACCAGCTCCACCTGGGCGCCCAGGCGTTTGGTGCTTTCCACCTTCATCAGCGGCGCGCCGTCCGGCATGCAGACAACGCTCTTGATGCCCATGCTGGTGGCGGCCAGTGCCACGCCCTGTGCATGGTTGCCCGCCGAGCAGGCGATCACGCCTTTGGCGCGCTCCTCTGCGGTCAGCTGGCTGATTTTGTAATAAGCGCCACGCACCTTAAAGCTGCCGGTCACCTGCAGGTTCTCGGTTTTCAAGTACAGGTCACTCGCGCTGTTCAGCCGCGATGCCGCAATCAGATCCGTGCGGCGTGCAACGTCACGCAGAACAAACGCGGCATGGTAGATCTTATCCAGTGTAAGCATTGATGTTCCCTCTCTTTTTGCTGCCCTGCATATAAATGACAATGCAAGCGGCGGTCCCCGCATATGCCGCGGAGCCGCCGTGTTCTCTGCTTCGCCTTTGAAGTCTGTGCATCATTATAGTTGAGTACGTTTAATTTGTAAAGTGAATTATTTTCATGTGTATGGCTGTCACGGACAGTTTTCGTAAAGAGAGAGTTAGAAATAGAGTTAGGAGTTTTAGTAGGTGGAAGCCCGGTGCGCTGCACCGGGCAAAAAAGATATTAGGCCGTTGGCCATCTGTAAGTAAGCATTATAAAATTAAAGCATTCAGAGATTCAGTTACAAGGTCGGTCAAAATATACGGATTGTATATTTTAATATATATTATCCATTCGCAAATTTCACGAAACTCTTGCCATGCTCTCTACTCATTTTTTGAGCCGCGCCACGCGCGGCGGTCCACCTTTATTATTCATTCATTATTCTCTATTCTTTATTTATTCCTTCAACTCCTCCCTCCTAACTCCTAATTCCTAACTACTTTCGTTTTTCTGCTGTCAAACCCGCCAAAACATGCACCGTATTCTTGTGCTTGTATACACTTTTTTCGGCCTGCAGAATCGGCTATAATGTATGTATACAAGGTCAGTGAAACGGTTGGCACCCCGCCAGTCCGCTGCCGCTGCAAGCAAAACAGGAGGATTCCGCCCCATGGATATTCGTTATTCCTGCAATCAGCGTGACTTCAAGCGCTATACCACCGAGGAAGTCCGCAATGAGTTCCTGATTACCGATCTGTACAAAGCAGATGAGATGGTTGCCGTTTACAGCCATGTTGACCGCATGGTCACGTTGGGCTGCATGCCGGTCAACGAGGTCGTGTCCATTGATAAGGGCATTGACATTTGGGCAAACTTTGGCACCCACTATTTCCTGGAGCGCCGCGAAATCGGCATTTTCAACATTGGTGATGGCACCGGTACCATTACCGCAGACGGCGTGGCCTATCACCTGGGCTATAAGGACTGCCTGTACATCACCCAGGGCACACCAAGGAAGTTACCTTTGCCAGCGATGATGCCGCCAAGCCCGCCAAGTTCTATATGGTCAGTGCTCCGGCCCACTGCCGTTACGAAACCAAGCTGATCACCCTGGCTGACGCTGCCAAGCGCCCGCTGGGCACCCTGGAAACCTGCAACAAGCGCACCATCAACCAGTTTATCCACCCCAGCGTGCTGAAAACCTGCCAGCTTTCCATGGGCATGACCGCTCTGGAGCCGGGCAGCAACTGGAACACCATGCCCAGCCACACCCACGAGCGCCGCATGGAGATCTACACCTACTTCGAGATTCCCGAAGGCCAGGCCGTGTTCCATATGTGCGGTGAGCCGACCGAAACCCGCCATGTCGTGATGCACAACTATGATGCTGTTATCAGCCCGTCCTGGAGCATCCACAGCGGCGTTGGCACCTCCAACTACACCTTCATCTGGGCCATGGGTGGTGAAAACATGGAATTCGATGACATGGATAACATTGCTACGACTGATCTTCGGTAAAACTTTTTTATAAAGAAAAAAGAATAAAGAATAATTAAAAATGATGGTGGACCGCCGCGCATAGCGCGGCTCAGAAAATCAGGTTCGTTTTTATGGAAAATAATGTACTACTGGAAAAGTCGCTGGCTTTTGCTGCGCGCATCGTAAAAGTTTACCGCTATTTAAGTGAGCAGCAGCACGAAACCGTTCTTTCCCAACAATTACTGCGCAGTGGAACTTCAATCGGTGCCAATGCTAACGAAGCTGTCTATGCAGTAAGTAAAGCGGATTTTATTTCTAAGCTCCATATTTCCTTAAAAGAAACCGCTGAAACGGAGTATTGGCTGCGTTTGCTGACTCTTTCACAGTACTTAACAGCTGCCGAAAGCCAATCATTGCTTACTGACTGCCTTGAACTCAAGCGCATTTTAATTGCCATTCTAAAAACTTCAAAGTCCACTTCTGAACCGCCTGCAACCTAATATTTAATCCGTGCCGAAGGCACACCTTCATTATTCTTTATTATTTATTCTTTCTTCATTTCCAATCTCGTTCCCCCTGCCGCTCTATGCGCGGCTTTTGAATTACATAACATCACTTTCAGGAGGTAAAAATATGTCTGTCTGCACCCCGAAATCTTTTGATCTGACCGGCAAGGTTGCCCTGATCACCGGTGCTTCTTACGGCATCGGCTTTGCTATCGCCACCGCTATGGCAAACTGCGGCGCTACCATCGTTTTCAATGATATCAAGCAGGAACTGGTTGATAAAGGTCTGGCCGCTTACAAAGAGGCTGGCATCACTGCCCATGGCTATGTCTGCGATGTTACCAACGAGGACGCCGTCAACGCCATGGTCAAGCAAATCACCGAGGAAGTCGGCCACATCAACATTCTGGTCAACAACGCCGGTATCATCAAGCGCATCCCCATGTGCGAAATGACCGCTGCACAGTTCCGTCAGGTCATCGATGTTGACCTGAACGCTCCCTTTATCGTTGCCAAGGCCATCATCCCCGACATGATCGAGCAGGGCGGCGGCAAGATCATCAACATCTGCTCCATGATGAGCGAACTGGGCCGTGAGACGGTTTCCGCTTACGCTGCTGCCAAGGGCGGCCTGAAGATGCTGACCAAAAAACATTGCTTCCGAGTACGGCCAGTACAACATTCAGTGCAACGGCATTGGCCCCGGCTACATCGCCACCCCGCAGACCGCGCCCCTGCGTGAGATCCAGCCGGACGGCAGCCGCCATCCGTTTGACCAGTTCATCGTTGCCAAGACTCCCGCTGCACGCTGGGGCAACGCCGAGGACCTGGGCGGCCCCGCTGTCTTCCTGGCATCTGAAGCTTCCGATTTCGTCAACGGCCTGATTCTGTATGTTGACGGCGGCATCCTGGCCTACATCGGCAAGCAGCCGGGTTGATTGGGTGTCGGTTTGTCTCCCATAAAGGTCTGACCTGATCATAAAAAGATTTTCCCCCGTTTTGCAGCAGGCGTAAATGCCGCGCTGCGGAACGGGGATTTGTTTTTTATGTTGATGTATGGTCATTTTTTTAATAGGCCAGCAGTTGGATTATTTGAGTTACGGAATATTTCGCAGCTCGTCCGCGGGCGCACAATGTGCGCCTCTACTAGTGTGGTAATTTTCAAATATACGCTTACGGCGGTGAGGTAAGGTTTTCGCCTCCTGCCACACCCTACCTCCAATTCCTAATTTCTCATTCCTAATTCCTAATTAAAATAGTTCCTCCCTCCTACCTCCCAACTTTTTCTCTTCGCCCCGATTTTGCCCTCTTTTTTTGCCCTTTTGCACAAGAGAAAGATTCTCATTCTATGGAAAAAGCCCTGCTGTCTTTCAGACAACAGGGCAATTTTTACAATGTTTTATTTTCTGATTTGTGCAGAATTACAGGTGGAAGTAACGCTGTGCGTTGTAGTAGCTGATGCCTTCCACGATCTTCTTCAGGGTCTTCTCATCGCTGGGGTACTGGCCATTCTCGACCCAGTTGTTGCCGATGAGGTTGCACATCAGGCGGCGGAACAGTTCGTGGCGGGTGTAGCTCAGGAAGCTACGGCTGTCTGTCAGCATGCCGATAAAGTTGCCCAGCAGCCCCAGGCGAGCCAGGGTCTTCATCTGCTGGTACATTCCGTCGTCGGTATCGCAGAACCACCAGGCAGAGCCCAGCTGGATCTTGCCGGGAACTTCGTCATCCTGGAATGCACCCAGGATGGTGCCCAGCATGTCAAAGTCGGCGGGGTTCAGGCTGTACAGGATCACCTTCGGGCATTCGCCGGTCTCGGTCAGCTTGCTCAGCAGGCTGCTGATGGCGGCGCTGCCATCGGTCACAGCGATCATATCAAAGCCAGTATCGGGGCCCAGCTTCTTGTACATCTTCTGGTTGACATTGCGCAGGCAGCTGTAATGGATCTGCATGGCAACGTTATACTTTTTGTACAGGCGGCCCAGGCTGATCAGCAGGTAGGTGGTGTATGCGTCGCCCTCTTCCTGGGTCAGCGGCTCACCGGCCATAGCCTTTTTGAAAGCTGCGGTTGCCTTTTCGGCGTTGGTCTCCACGTAAGGAACATAATCCAGCCCGTGGTCAGAAGCGCGGCAGCCCATCTCAACAAAGAACTGCAGGCGCTCTTCCAGAGCGTTGACCACACAGTTGGCGCAGGCGAACTTGCGGCCAACAACTTCTTCCAGCTTATGGATGTAATCTGCAAAACCGTCCTTGCGGATGTTCAGGGCCTTGTCCGGGCGGAAGGAAGGTGCAACAACAACCTTGATGGTGGGGTCTTCCTTGATCTTCTTGTGCCATTCCAGGCTGTCGATGGGGTCATCGGTGGTGCCAACCATGGCAACGTTGCTCTGCTCGATCAGGCCGCGCACGGTCATCTTGGGATCATGCTGCAGCTTATCGTTGCACAGGTTCCAGACTTCCTCAGCGGTATCGCCGTTCAGAACGCCGTTGTAGCCAAAGTACTTTTTCAGTTCCAGGTGGCACCAGGTGTACATCGGGTTGCCGATGGCCATTTCCAGTGCTTCTGCAAACTTCTGGAAGCGCTCGCGGTCCGGCTTGTCACCGGTGATGTACTCTTCGGGCACACCGTTGGAACGCATCACGCGCCACTTATAATGGTCGCCGAAGTAGTAGTCAGAGCCATCGGCCAGAACCTGATGGCCGCCCAGCCATACCTGAGCGATATTTTCAAAGCGGCGGTCCTCGTAGATCTCCTGCGGGGGAATGTGGCAGTGATAGTCTACGATAGGCAGCGTTTCTGCATAATCATGATACAGGTGCTGCGCGGTGGGGGTTTCCAGCAGGAAATCCTTGTCCATAAATGCTTTCATAATTGCAAGCTCCTTCGTTGTGTGCTGCGGGTCAACAGAACGAATCATGCTGCCCCCAAACAGCAGAATAAAACATAAGCTGATATTATTATACATACTTGCAGCGGTTTGAACAAGTTGCAAATCTTGCCCTTTTGATGTAAAAAGCACTAAAAATATTGCATCCCGCTTGTGCAAAACAGGGAAAGGGAAAAAAGTCAAAAAAGGAGCGCAAAATATATGCGTTTCTTCACGAAAGCATCTTGACGTTGCAAGCAAAAAAAAATACAATGAAGCTAAACAAGGCGCTTACGCAGCGCAGGGCGTTTTTGTCTGGCCCTGCACACCGCCGCCGTAATTGCACACATTGCAAAGGAGAATTTCCAATGGAAACTTTGAATTATCAGGTCCTTGAAAAATCCGGTTATGATGGCTACATTCTGAAAAATGCCCCCGAAAAGGTTTTGCAGTTTGGTGAGGGCAACTTCCTGCGTGCCTTTGTTGACTACTGGTTTGACCTTGCCAACGAAAAAGCTGACTGGAACGGCAAGTGCGTTCTGGTTCAGCCCATCGCCCCCGGCCTGGCCAAGATGATCAACGAACAGGAGGGCCTGTACACCCTGTACCTGCGCGGCAGCGAAAACGGCCAGAAGGTCGATGACAAGCGCGTGATCTCCAGTGTATCCCGCTGCCTGAACCCGTATGAAAAAGCTGATTATGAAAAGATGATGGACGTTGCCGCCAGCGACGACCTGGAAATCATCGTTTCCAACACCACCGAGGCCGGTATCGTTTATGATCCCGCCTGCCAGCAGAACGACTGCCCGCCGTCCAGCTTCCCCGCAAAGCTGACCCAGGTGCTGTACCACCGCTACAAGGCCGGCAAGAAGGGCATCATCATGCTGGCCTGCGAGCTGATTGACAACAACGGCAAGGAGCTGCTGAAGTGCGTCAACCAGTACATTGACCAGTGGGGCCTGGAAGACGGCTTCAAGAAATATGTCAACGAGGACTGCACCTTCTGCGGCTCTCTGGTTGACCGCATTGTTCCGGGTCGCATCCGCGACCCGAAGGAAGTTGCCGAGCTTGAAGAAAAGCACGGTTACGCTGACCCCCTGCTGGACGTTGGCGAGGTTTTCGGCGTGTGGGCCATTGAGGGCGACACCAAGCTGAACGATATCCTGCCGTTCCGCAAGGCTGGTCTGGAAGACCACGTCTTTGTTACCCCCGATATGAGCCCGTATAAGAAGCGCAAGGTCCGCATCCTGAACGGCGCACACACCGGTTTTGTTCTGGGTGCTTACCTGGCAGGCTTCGACATTGTGCGTGACTGCATGCACGACGAAACCATCCTGGGCTACATGAACAAGATGCTGCTGCAGGAAGTTGTTCCCATTCTTCCGCTGGACCAGGACGACTGCAAGAAATTTGCTGCCGCTGTGGAAGACCGCTTCAACAACCCGTTCGTCAACCATGAGCTGATGAGCATCTCCCTGAACTCCACCTCCAAGTGGCGTGCCCGCAACATGCCGTCCTTCCTGGAATATATCGAGAAGAACGGCAAACTGCCCACCTGCCTGACCATGAGCTTTGCCGCTTACATCGCATTCTATTCCAACAACATCCAGGAACTGAACGATAAGGGCCTGGTCTGCAAGCGCGCCAAGGGCAACGAGTACACCATTTCCGATGACCGCTATGTGCTGGAATTCTACAATGCCCACAAGGATGACGACATTCCGACCCTGGTTCATGCTGTTATGACCAACGAGCAGATGTGGGGCCAGGATCTGACCAAGGTTGCCGGTTTTGAGGAAGCCACCGTCACGAACCTGACCCTGATCCGTGAGCAGGGCGCAATGGCCGCTTATAAGAGCTGCCTGTAATTTGCCGCTATGCTGCAAATCACAAAGAATAAATAATAATGAATAAAGAAAAATGAAGGTGTGCCTTCGGCACGATTTCAAGCCGCATATTTCATACGGTTTTTATTGCTCAATTATCATGCCACGCGCTTCATTTTTTGAGCGGTGCTGCGCACCGCGGTCCACCAACATTATTCATTATTCTTTTTTCTTTATTCTTTTTCAAAAAGCCCATCCGGGGCCGGAGAATGCCCTCCGGCCCTGATTTTATCGTAGTAAGGAGATTCTGTATGCCTCTTGCAATCAAGATCAACCCCAAGGATAATGTTGTGGTTGCCCTGCATCCCATTGCCAAAGGCACCGCTGTGCCGGTGGACGGTGCATCTGTGACCGCTGTTGAAGATATCCCCCAGGGCCACAAGATGGCCATTGCCCCCATCCACGCGGGCGAAAACGTCATCAAGTACGGGTTCCCCATCGGCCATGCCACCGCTGATGCTGTGCCCGGCACCTGGATGCACACCCACAATGTAAAAACCAACCTGTCCGGCGAGATCGAGTACAGCTACCACCCCAATGTGCACCCGCTGGCCCCCGTTGCTCCCGAAACCTTTATGGGCTACCGCCGCAAAGACGGCCGTGCAGCCACCCGCAACGAGATTTGGATCATCCCCACCGTTGGCTGCGTGAACGACTGCGCCAAAGCCCTTGTGCGGGACAATCAGGATCTTGTGACCGACAGCATTGACGGGCTGTACACCTTCACCCATCCGTTCGGCTGCTCCCAGACCGGCCATGACCACGCCCAGACCCGCAAACTGCTGGCTGCGCTGGCCCGCCATCCCAACGCCGGTGCCGTGCTGGTGCTCTCCCTTGGCTGCGAGAACCTGACCCATGAGCAGTTCCTGACCGAATTGGGCGAATACGACCATGACCGCATCAAGTTCCTGACCTGCCAGGATGTGGACGATGAGCTGGTTGCGGGTCGTGAGATCCTGAAGGAACTGGCCGCTTATGCTGCCCAGTTCCAGCGCGAGCCGATTCCCTCCAGCGAGCTGGTGGTCGGCATGAAGTGCGGCGGTTCGGACGGTTTGTCCGGCATTACCGCCAACCCCACCATCGGCCGCTTCAGCGATATGCTGTGCGCCCGCGGCGGTTCCACCGTGCTGACCGAAGTGCCGGAAATGTTCGGTGCCGAGGGCTTTTTGATGGATCGCTGCCAGAACGAAAAAGTGTTTGAGAAGGCCGTGCATATGATCAACGGCTTCAAGGAATACTTCATCAGCCACAACGAAGTTGTGTACGACAACCCCAGCCCCGGCAACAAGCAGGGCGGCATCACCACGCTGGAGGATAAATCCTGCGGCTGTGTGCAGAAGGGCGGCAGCGCCCCCATCATGGACGTTATCGGCTATGGCGATGCTGTGACCACCAAGGGCCTGAACATGCTGTACGGCCCCGGCAACGATCTTGTTTCCGCCACCGCCCTGACCGCCGCCGGCGCCCACATGATCTTGTTCAGCACGGGCCGCGGCACTCCGTTCGGTGCCCCCGCTCCCACCCTGAAAATTGCTACCAACAGCCAGCTGGCTGCCAAAAAATCCACCTGGATCGATTTTAACGCCGGTGTTGTTGCTGACGGCGAAAAGACGCTGGATGAAGCCGGTGCTGACCTGTACCAGCTGGTGCTGGACGTTGCTTCCGGCAAGCAGACCTGCGCCGAGAAGAAGGGCTTCCGCGAAATTTCTATCTTCAAGGATGGCGTTGTGCTGTAATTTTTGCACTGATGCTCTGGTTCCCGCCGCATTTTTTACCCAAAAGGGTAGAGCCGGGAACATTTTGAGAGTATAATAGAATTAAGAAGTGCCCGCCGGGAGCTGTGGCTGCCTGCGGTGCACAAAGTGGAACGGCTCCGGGCGTTCCGGGTGCTCTGGGATCAAGGCGCTGTGCGCTGCTCCAAGAATCCCGGTGCGGTCGGGCCGTTTTTGTAACTGAAGAAAGGGGACTGTAACAATGTCCAAGCTGACTGCCGGTACTTACGAAAAGTACAATGCCAAATATTCCACCCTTACCCTGACCGATGGGGAGTACGCCCTGACCGTTACACCGGAAAAGGGCGGCATGGCAACCTCCTTCACCAAAAGCGGTGAGGAATACCTCTGGCTGCGCGATAAGAACTATGAATCCTCGGACCGCCCCCGCTGCGGCGTGCCCATCCTGTTCCCCAGCTGCGGCAAGCCGGATGGCGGTGTGCACCACTTTAACGGCTCCGATTATCCCATTGAGGTCCACGGCTTTGCCGATTTGCTGCCCTGGCAGGTCAAGACCGCTGCGGATGATGAGATCGTGCTGACCCTGACCCCCAACGGCCTGACTAAGTTTGTTTACCCCTTTGATTTTCTGCTGGAAATGCGCTATACCCTGTCCGGTGCCAAGGCCGGGTTGGAACTGACCGTGCACAACACCAGCGACAAAGCCCTGCCGTTCAGCATCGGCTTCCACCCGTATTTCGCAGCTTCCAAGCTGGAGAACGTCCACTTTGACATCAACGCCGCCACCTGCTCCGAGAACGCCAAGGGCGAGCAGCCCGCCGCACCGGAAACCATCACCTTGACCCGCAAGGAAGGCTCCGCAGATTCCATCCGCCTGATGACCGGCGTAAAGAGCCCGATGCGCCTGACCGATTCCGGCAGCGGCCACACGGTGGAAGTTGCCTTTGATGAAAGCGTGTTCACCAACGGCGTGCTGTGGCAGCAGGATGCCGAGACGTTCGTCTGCATGGAGCCCTGGAACGGCTGGGCCAACAGCGTGAACGAAGCCGGCCGCCACATTGAGCTGGCCCCCGGCGCAAGCAAGACCTTTGCCTGGAGCATTACCATCGGCTGAGCTTAACCGCCTGCCCTGCATCTGCTGAACATTTTTAACCAACTGCCCTCTGCTGTGTGGAAAACTGCAGGGGGCAGTTTGCTTTGCCCGGCTGCCAAAATTTCCTGCCCAAAATTACACAATCTGCCTGCTTTACCGGATTGTATTTTGTTTGACAAAATGTTACCATATTCTTATAAATATAAAAGTTAAATATAAGTTTTAACGCCAACATTCCGCTGCCCACCGGGCAGCTGCGATCATAGAGGAAACCGCCGATGGAACAAAACAAACAGCCGTCGGGGCAGCCCCGCAAGCCGGAACAACAGCCCCGCCAGACCTACCGCAAACAGTCCCAGCCCAAGTCCCCGCAGGGCCGCCGCCCACAGCCCAAAAAAAAGCAGCAGCCCAATCTGCGTCTTGCACTGGCCGCGTGCGTGCTGGTTGCCGTTGTGGCGCTGGTAGTGATCGGGCTGGTCGCCTGCAACAGCGGGCAGAAAGCCCCCCTGACCATTGACCCCGGCACCAGTGCCGGAGCGTGGGCCAAGAACGATGCCGGGTACTACTTTAACAGTGACGGAGAGCCGATTCTGGCCGCCACCAAAAAAGGCATTGACGTGAGCAAGTATCAGGGTGAAGTGGACTGGGAGAAAGCCCAGGCTGCCGGGATCGATTTTGCCATGATCCGCTGCGGCTTTGGCAGCGAGTGGAACGGCACCGGCGATTACGCCCAGGACGATGAACAGTGGCGCCGCAACGCGGACGAATGCACCCGCCTTGGCATCCCCTTTGGCACCTATCTGTACTCTTACGCCACCACCGAGGAACAGGCCAAATCGGAAGCCGAACACGTTGCCCGCCTGCTGGGCCTTGTGGCACCCCCGCACGAGGGGCTGGACGATTACACCGCCACCCCCTACCAGCTCAGTTACCCGGTCTATTATGACCTGGAGGATAAATCTATCACCGGCCTGTACCCGGACGAGATGGCCCACCTGACCGAAGTATTTTTCGACCGCCTGAAAGAACTGGGCTACAAGGGCGAGGAAGGCATTTACGCCTCCATCAACTGGACCCGCGGCCGCCTGACGGACCCCGCGTTTGACCGCTGGCGCGATAATTTCTGGATCGCGCGGTTCAATTCCGCGTTGGGCTACACCGGGCCGTATTCCATCTGGCAGGCCACCTATACGGAGCCGGGTGAAAAGTACGGCGTGCAGAGCGACACGGTGGATGTTGACTTTGTGATGGAAGAGCTGACCTTTACCGGCATCAAAGCAACCAGCAAGGACATCCTGCCCTCGCTGACCAACGACACCTACAAAAACGAGCTGTGGCTGCCCAAGGCGAAAGCCACCGCCACCCTGCTGACCGATGAACCCAGCGAAAGCGAGGGCGGGCAGAAAATCTTCTGGTCCAGCGATAATGAAGACGTTGCCACCGTGAATAAGCACGGCGAGGTAAAAGCCAAGGCGGACGGCACCTGCACCATCACCGCCACCCTGGCGGATGGCCGCATGAGCGCCGATGTGACGGTGCGGGTGGGGGCATTCACCATTCCCGTTTACGTTACCGGTAATCTGCAGGGCTTGACCGAGGGCGAAGAGGTCAGCCTTGCGGACATTGCTGCCCTGAAAGCGGGCAGCGAGGACTCCATTCTGGTGGATGCAGGCGGCAGTTTGCAGGGCACCGCCCGCGCCAGCCTGACCGGCGGCATGGATATGACCAGCGCCTTTGCCGCAGCCGGGTATGATTTGCAGGCCTTTGATGCTTCCGATATGGCGTATGGCACTGACCGCCTTCTCAGCGATGTAATGACCGCCACTGGGCCTTCGATTGCTTCCAACCTGTACACGACAGAAAACGAAGCGTTGCTGGCCCGTTCCACCAGCTGGAGCCGCAACCGCATTTCCAACGGCATGAACACCATTGTGGAGGAAGCAGGCAAAAAGATCGGCTTCTTCTCGCTGGCCTCGATCGGCAATTCCGCCCAGACGAAAGAACTGACCGCTGCGGACCTGGCGCTGGCGGCTTCCGAACAGGTTGCTGCTTTGCAGGCCCAGGGGGCTGACGCCATCCTTTGCATTGCCGGGCCGGATACCGACATCAGCGGCATTTATGCCGACCTGGCAGACCTTGGCGTGACCGCCGTCTTGGATGCCGGCGCCACAGCCAACAGCACCGCAAAGGCAAACGGCATTGCCGTTGTTGCCGCCGGGTCCGGCTGGGACAGCGTGGGCTGCCTGAACCTGACCTTTACGGCGGACGGCAGCATGACAGCCGAACCCGCCAGCATGAGCGCCGCCGACCTGAAATCCGCCCGCGGCAGCTACACCACCGCCCAGCAGACTGCCTATGATTCCGCCTTTACCAGCCTGCAGAGCCTGGCAGACGGCGACGAAGATGTGCGCAGCCAGACGCTGTTCACCTTTGAAGCCAACGAAAGTGCGGATAAAACCATCAGCTTTGCCAACTATGCCGCCGCACTTTACCTGGCCTATGCCGACGGCGACCGCGCCAACTGCCCGCAGGATGCCGCCGACCTGACTGTAACCGCGCTGGCAGGCGGCATTACCGAGCTTGACTTTGGCGATGTTACCCGCGGGGCGCTGTGTGATGCCGTTCCCGCCGGGCAGCGGCTGGTGCTGGCGCGGACGACCTCCGCCGCCATCGGTGCCCTGATCGACACCGGTACCGTGACCCGCACCTATGAGGAAAGCCTGACTGCCTTTGAGCCGACGGACGGCGACGCCCTTGTGGTGACCGATACCGCCACGCTGGAAGCTCTGGAGCAGGCAGGCGGCAGTTATACGATTCTGCGTGATTATGGGGATGTCTTTTGGGATATCCGCATGAATATCAATGATGTAACCAATAACTTTGCAAACCCGTTTACGTTGCCCGAAGCACCGCAGCGCGGTGCCGGGAGAAAGTGAGGCTGTTATGAAGCTGACCTTTTTGGGCGCTGCCCGTGAAGTGACCGGCAGCTGCACCCTGATTGAAGCAGGCGGCCACCGCTTTTTGGTGGACTGCGGCATGGAGCAGGGCAAAGACGTTTACCCCAATGCGGACCTGCCCTGCGCCCCCGGTGAGATTGAAGCCATCCTTTTGACCCACGCCCACATTGACCATTCGGGACGCATCCCCTATCTGTACAAGAACGGATTCCGCGGCCCCATTTACAGCACAGATGCCACCATGGACCTGTGCGAAATCATGCTGGAAGATTCCGCCCACATTCAGGAGCAGGAAGCCGAGTGGAAAAACCGCAAAGCCCAGCGCAGCGGCAATGAGCTGGTAGAGCCGGACTACACAGTAGAAGACGCCATGGCCGTGATGAAGCAGTTTGTACCGCAAAGCTACGGCAAGCCGCTGGAAGTGTTCCCCGGCATTACGGCCACCTTTACCGATGTAGGCCACCTGCTGGGCAGCGCTTCCATCACCTTGCAGGTAACGGAGAACGGCGAAAGCCAGACCATTGTGTTCTCCGGCGATATCGGCAACCTGGACCAGCCGCTGATCCGTAACCCGCAGTACCTGACCAACGCGGATTTTGTGGTGATGGAATCCACCTATGGTGACCGCACCCACGGCCCCAAGCCGGACTATGTGGCCGAGCTGACCCAGATTTTGCAGGAAACGTTCGACCGCGGCGGCAATGTGGTCATTCCCAGTTTCGCCGTGGGTCGCACGCAGGAAATGCTCTATTTTATCCGCCAGATCAAAGAGGAGCACCGCATCCACGGGCACGATAACTTCCCCGTGTTTGTGGACAGCCCGCTGGCCAGCAAATCCACCACCATTTTCCGAGAAAACTTCAGTGAATGTTATGACGCCGAAGCCCTAGCCCTGGTGACGAAGGGCGAAAACCCGCTGGCGTTCCCCGGTTTGCAGATCAGTGAAACCAAAGAGGATTCTGTTGCCATCAACCTGGACTCCACCCCCAAGGTCATCATCTCCGCTTCCGGCATGTGTGATGCCGGGCGCATCCGCCACCACCTCAAGCACAACCTGTGGCGCGGGGAATGCACCATCCTGTTTGTGGGGTTCCAGTCCCCCGGCACGCTGGGGCGCGCACTGATCGAGGGTGCCGATGAAGTACGGCTGTTTGGCGAAACGGTGCAGGTCAATGCGCAGATCCGCCAGATGAGCGGCTTGTCCGGCCATGCGGACCGGGACGGCCTGTTGACCTGGATCCGCCACTTTGATCCCAAACCCAAACATGTGTTTGTGAACCACGGCGAGGACTTGGTTGCCGATCACTTTGCCCGCACCCTGACGGCGGAGGGCATCCCGGCAGAAGCGCCGTACAACGGTGCCGTGTATGAGCTGACCGGCGGGGCCGTTGCCCTGCTGCGGCAGGGCACCATGGTGCCGATGGCCAAGGCCAGCCAGCCTGCCGACAAGCCGCGCACCAGCCCGGCGTTTGAACGCCTGCTGAACATGGGCAAGCGGCTGCTGGTTGTGATCGAGCACAACCGCGGCGGTGCCAACAAGGATCTTGCCCGCTTTGCCAGCCAGATCGCCAGCTTGTGCGATAAGTGGGACAGGTAGGCAGGTAGGAGTTAGGAGTTGGGGCATGTGGCTCATAGAACTCGCTGGTTTCCTTTCTTTGTTCCTGCTTTTTTAACTTTTTAGGGCAATACCGCATAATTCTAAGTGCCGATACGGCGAGCGAGGTGCGGCAGCTGCTAGGCCAAAAGCGCAGATAATACTGGATGTCTTATCGAGCATTTTGGCAACGCAGATGCCGTGCCGCAGCCGTCGGAGCGGTGCTTAAGCCGCAAGGCGGGAATTGTGCGGTGTTGCCTTAGACGATATTGATTCTATACGTTAGGAACTTATTATTTTGAAGCAAAAATTTCGATCCTTGCCTGCGGCGGTGCAGGTGGCTGTAACGGCGGTGGTGGTTGTGGTGCTGGCGGTTGTTTTGACCGTTTGGCGGCACAACGGCAGCACCTATCTGACCGGCTTTTGGGACAATGGCTCCCAGACTCTCGTGTTCGGCCGCATGCTGCAGATGCAGCAGAACCAGACCAGCCCCGGCGGCTTTATGGGGGTATATACCCAGGACTGGAGTGATGAACAAAACCGCTACTGGTACCGGGACAACACCCCCGTTTCCCCGCAGGATTTTCAGGCTTACACCCACCAGACCGGGCTGCAGGGCTGGGCGTTCGGCGTGCTGAACAAAGTGCTCTCTGTTTTTGAGGACCGCGGCGAAGCGCGGGAAATCATACTGTACAACATCAACAGTATGTTGTTCTATGCGGCTACTCTGCTGGTCTGCCTGGCCGTATGGCGGGCGTGGGGGCCGCTTTCCGCGCTGGCGTGGCTGTGCGCCGTGGTGTTTGCCCCCTGGCCGCAGCGCGGCATGAAAGACCTGTACTGGTGCCTGTGGACCTGGTTGCTGCCCGCTTTGGCGGGGCTGCTGCTCTGTGCCGTTACCCGGCGGCGCGGCAAAACGCCCTGGTGGTGTTACCTGCTGGTGTTCGCCGCCTGCATGGTGCGCTGCATGTGCGGGTTTGAGTTTATTTCCACCTTTTTGATCCTGTGCGAAGCCCCGCTTGTCTACTGTTGGGCCGGCGGGAACCGCCGCGCCTGGCTGCGCCGCATGATATGCACCGGCTTTGCTGCTGTGGGCGGCGTGGCAGCGGCGCTGGGGGCCTGGTTTATTCAGGGGGTCATCTATTTTGGCAGTGCCGCAGGCAGCTGGCAGAACCTGACCGGGGCTGTTACCAGCCGTGTCAGCCTGACGGATGATATGGTGAGCGATGTCAGCGTTGCACAGGTTCTGACCCGCTATTTTGTGGAGGTGGATGAACCCCTGCTGCAATTCGGCCCCTTGACCATCACCTTAAAGCCGCTGATCGCCGTTACCCTGCTGGGCTTTGCCCTGTGCCTTGCGGTGCTGGCCCTGCGCAAAAAGCCGCTGGCCGTGTTGGCCGGGCCTGCGCTGGTGTGGGTGCTCAGCTTGGCGGCACCGGTATCCTGGATGGTGCTTTCCAAAGCACATGCCTATGTGCATGTCCATCTGGTGCCCATGCTGTGGCACTTTGCACTGGTGCCGGTCAGCTGTGCGTTGCTGGTGTGGCTGGTTAAAACCGCCATCACTGCGGTAAAAGAATAATTGGAATCCCGCCGCCGGGCTTGCGCACCGGCGGCGTTTGTATTACAATCAAAGGCAGCAATGCGTTTTTGATTGAGTAGCAAAGGGGGAATCTGCCATGTGGCATCCCATCAAACATTATAAAACCATCCATCACCACAAAATGCTGGTCATGCAGGGGTGTTTCCGCTGCGGGCTGTACTGGCAGGGGTTGACCCATGATTTGAGCAAACTGTCCCCCGTGGAATTCTGGGCCGGTGCCAAATATTGGCAGGGCACCTGCAGCCCCAACAACGCCCAGCGCAAGGCGGAAGGCTACTCTGCCGCATGGCTGCACCACAAGGGGCGCAACAAGCACCACCTGGAATACTGGATTGACTATGCCCCCAACGGCGACCACGCCATGGCCGGGATGCGCATGCCCAACCGCTATGTGGCGGAAATGGTGTGTGACCGCATTGCCGCCAGCAAGAATTACAAGGGCACCAGCTACACAGACGCCGCCGCGTGGGAGTATTACGAACACAGCCGTGACCACTACATCCTGCACTCCGAAACCCGCAAACAGCTGGAAACCTGCCTGTTGATTTTGCGGGATGAAGGCGAGGACGAATGTTTCCGGTATATCCGCACGCAGCTGCTGGGGAAGAAAAAATAAAAACGGGGTACCGCCACCAGCCCCGTAGGGGCGCACATTGTGCGCCCGCTTGCCATTTTTACGAGACGTTCTGCCTGTGGCCCGATGCGAGCATCGGCCCCTGCGAGGGGAGTTATCCTCAGGGGAAGTCAAAATTTCTCATAAATTTGTTACACCATCCACCTCAAGGTTTCGGAACGGTCAAGACCGTTCCCTACAGAGCACTTTATAATTAGGACAATACCGCATAATTCTAAGTGCCGATACGGCGAGCGAGGTGCGGCAGATGCCAAGCCAAAAGCGCAGATAATACTGGATGCTGCAAAGGTGAGCGCCGCCAGTGGCGGAAACAGCGAACCGAAGCAGGGGCAGCGGTCGCAGAGTGCGAGGGGCTTTTGCCCCCGAAGTACGATGCGGGTACCGCAACCCGACATTATCGAGCATTTTGGCAACGCAGATGCCGTGCCGCAGCCGCCGGAGCGGTGCTTAAGCCGCAAGGCGGGAATTGTGCGGTGTTGCCTAAATCCTCCGCCAGTTAAAAACCCGATCTTTGCCCATTTTACTCTTTATAAGATACATACAAATATAAAAGCAGCCACCCCCGCAGCATGGCATGGCACTGCGGGGGTGGCTGTTATTTATGGAAGGTAGTAACTGTCAGGGATAAATCAGGCAGAAGCCTTTTCGCTGTTCTTTTCGCTCTTGGCATAGCTCTTGAAAGAGTTGACCACGATGGTGATGCCCAGAACGATCAGCAGGATAGCGATGATCAACTGCAGGCCGTTTGCGATGAACACAGCACCCCAGGTGGTTTCGCCAGCGGGGATGGTGGTGGAAGCTGCGGTCTGGATGGCCTTGACCATAGCAATCAGGCGCTGAACCAGAGCAGTGAAGGTGACGCACAGCATGATGATCAGCGGCGGGAACAGCATCTTGTTGTTGCGGCCGGTGACTTTCAGGAAGACGCACAGGGTAACCAGAACCAGAGCGCTCAGCAGCTGGTTGGCGGAACCGAACAGCGGCCAGATGTTGGCATAGCCGACCTGGGTCAGCAGGAAGCCAAATGCCAAGGTGATGATGGTGGAGAAGTAGGTGTTGCAGAACAGCTTACGCCAGCCTTCTGCATGCTCCATATCGTCCACGCTGAACAGTTCCTGGAAGCTCATACGGCCGATACGGGCAACAGCATCCAGGCTGGTCAGAGCCAGAGCGGAAACGCACATGGTCATAAAGACGGTAGCAACATAAACGGGCACGCCGAACATCTCAAAGAAACCAGCAACGCCGCGGCTGAAGATCTGGAACGGGGTACCAGCAGCGGGGGTGCCGTCAGCAGCAGCGGCAGCACCGGCAACGCAGAGGGCCAGAACAGCCAGCAGGCTTTCCAGCACCATAGCACCGTAACCAACCTTCAGCATATCCTTTTCGCTTTCAACCGTCTTGGAAGAAGTACCGGAGGAAACCAGACTGTGGAAGCCGGAAACAGCACCGCAAGCCACGGTGACGAACAGGATGGGGAACATGGTGCCCAGCTTTTCGTTGGTGAAACCGGTGAAGACGGGCAGGTTCATGGTGGGGTGTGCCACCAGCAGGCCAACCACAGCACCGGCGATCATGCAGATGAACATGAAGGTGGTCATGTAGTCGCGGGGCTGCTTCAGCAGCCACATGGGCAGAACTGCAGCAGCAAAGAAAATGTAAACAAAGGTGATGTAGCTCCAGGTAGCCTTGTCAAAAATCAAGGGGAATTTCATGCCGACAGCAAAGGACAGCACGATGAACACGATGCCCAGAACAGCCTCTTTCCAGCCGGAGAAGTTGAACTTCTTCTGGATCAGGCCAAACACAACAGCGAACAGCATGAACATGATGGAAACCATGCCGGCTGCGCCGTTGGTGGTAGCTGCATCAGCCAGGCTGGTAACGCCGTCAACCGTGGTGTAAGCGTTAAAAGTACCGGCAACCATATCAGCAAAAGCTGCAATAACGATGCCGCAGAACAGCCAGCAGAACAGCAGGAACAACTTGCGGCCCAGCTTGCCGATGTACTTTTCGATCAGCATGCCCATGGACTTGCCGTCGTTCTTAACGGAAGCATACAAAGCGCCGAAGTCGGTAATAGCGCCAAAGAAAACGCCGCCGATGAGCACCCACAGCAGAACCGGCAGCCAGCCGAAGGCTGCAGCCTGGATTGCACCAGTAACAGGGCCTGCACCGGCAATGGAAGAAAACTGATGGCTGAAAACGGTCCAGCCGTTGGTGGGAACGTAATCCTTACCGTCGTTATACTTAACAGCGGGGGTCTGTGCGTTCGGGTTAATGCCCCAGGTTTTTGCCACCCAGCGCCCATAAAACGCATAAGCACAGACAAGAACCACAGCAGCGATCAACACGATGACGAGTGTGTTCATGATAATCCTTCTCTCCGTTAATAATAAAAATTTTCCACTCCATCCAGCCAAATGCGGTAAACAAAAAAGCCTTCGTCTTTCTTTGTTGGCCCATTTGGACCAACGCAAAGACGAAGGCATACACTGCAATCATGCGCTGCACCATTGCAACTTTTACTTCCGCGTTACCACTTTGCTTTGCCGGCTCAATGCCGACCGCTCACCCGCAGCCCCACACCGCACTGTGCCGGACTGCGCACCCCATTAACGGAGGGTTCCCGGCTTGAACTACACGGCGGGCGGTTCTGCCCGCTTTCCCCCAAGCTGCTCGCAGGTGAGGGCCAGACCGCGCCTTGCTGCCGTCTTGCACAACCAACGGCTTTCTGTAAGCGGTGATACGGATAGGTCATTTCCTGTTCATTGCATTTGGCTGATGAATTGCTATTACAATAAACCTTTTGGCACACATTTGTCAACACTGTACAAAGCGCTTCACTCATTTTTGGTGATGCGGATAAATTTCACGCAGTTTCGACCGGCTATTCTTAGACAAATTGTAAACAAAATTTGAACAAACTCGCAAGGTTTGACGCAATCAGCAAGGCTTCTCCGCGGCGGGATGAGGGGCATCCCGCCCTACAGATCATTTGTATGTTTGCACCGCAATATAAAATAAGCTGTAGGGAACGGTCTTGACCGTTCCGGGGCCTCACTGTATATGCCATAATGAGATATACAACAAGGCCCCGACAAGTTCGCGTTTGCGAAATGAAGTGAAGCAATGAAAGCCCCAGTGGGGTGTGCAAGCGACAGAACGGTCTTGCGCACAGCGCAAGATGGCGGAGTTTCACGCCGACAAGTTCGCGTTTGCGAAACGAAGTGAAGCAATGAAAGCCCCAGTGGGGCTTTCAAGCGGCAGAACGGTCTTGCGATAGCAAGATGGAGGAGTTTCACTCCGACAAGTTCGCGTTTTCCCCTGCCTGTTGGGTGATATACTCGTCCAGCTCGCTGCTCTGCCAGGTATAGCGCTGCAAAAGCTGCCAATCGCAATCGGGGCGGGCCAGCTGAGCATCCACACAGAAGCGCTCCAGAGGCAGGCAGCACAGCAGGCTGAAGCTGAACGCCGCTGCCACAAAGGCCATGCGTGCCGCCGGGATGCCGCAGAACAACCGCACCGCAGCCAGAACACTGGCCAGTAACAATGCTCCCAGCACCCACGCAGCCCAAATGCGTCGCACCGTTGGGCCGTACAGATTGATATACACCGCCAGCTTGGCCGCAGCCAGCATCGCAAACCCGGCACCGAACCCGCACAGCACCACGGCCAACACGCGGGATAAGCCCTTTTGGGTAACCGGCTGCGCCCCCAAAAAGTGCAGTGCCGCCAGCACAGTAAGGTCCAGCGCCAGAATGCGGCAAAACTCCCAAAAACCGTTCACCGCAAACGCGGCGGCATCCGGCGCGGTTAGGGGCAGCGGTGCCCCAAGGGCAGCGGCGAATTCCGCCGCCTGCACGGCAAAAAACAACGTATACACACCGCACAGCACCGCCATGACTAACACTCCCATCAGCTGGGGCAGGCGCGGCAGGGCTGCCAGTTTGTCGTAAAACTGTTCCGCCGCAACAGGCGGCGCCTTGCGCCGGGCGCTGCCGCCCGCCAGACCAAACAACCAGGCACCAACAGGCAGGGAGAGCGCAAAGATCAGCAGATTTGCCAGCAGGGCATCCTGCCCGAACAGCTGCCCCAGCCAGCTGCCAAGATGCCCCCACAGCCGGGCAAAGTTATCATCCGCCCCCGCCAGCGTGGCGCAGGCCGCACCGCCCAGCAGCAGGGCAGCAGTTATACTGACGGCGGTTTCCAGCGTGCGGCCCTTGCGTCCCGCATGATTGGCCCACCAGCGGTGCAGTGCCTGCCACAGCAGCTGGGTACGCAGCAAAAAGTTGCCGAATGGGATGGCAAACATGCCCGCCACGCCATCCAGCAGCACAAGGCAGCTGGTGCGGCCAGCCGCCAGTAAATCATTGCGGGCCAGCACATAATAAATAGCCGTGCAGTGCCACGCCACGACCTGCCAGAAGCCAAGGTCGTCCGTGTGCAGGCTCCACCCCGCCATGGCCAGGCTTTGCACCAGCCAGCAGCACCACCAGGCCGCGGCGGTCCGGCTGGGTTTGCGGTCCCCGCCCAGGCGGCGAGCTCCACCACTACGGTATACAGCGCCACAAACACCAGCACTCCGGCGCGCCAGGCGGAGTACTCGCTCGCCACCCCAAAACCCAGGCAGCGGTCAACATATTCATAGCCCGCCGCATAGCTCAGCAGCAGGGCGGCCAGCATGACCCACTGCGGATTTTTGGGTGCAGAAAATGGAAGGGGCTGGCCTGCAGCCTCTTTTTTATCAAATTTCATTGGGTTGTCTCCTTATATCAAGGGCAATACCGCATAATTCTAAGTGCCGATACGGCGAGCGAGGTGCGGCAGATGCCAAGCCAAAAGCGCAGATAATACTGGATGCTGCAAAGTTAGCGCCGCCAGTGGCGGAAACAGCGAACCGAAGCAGGGGCAGCGGTCGCAGAGTGCGAGGGGCTTTTGCCCCCGAAGCACGATGCGGGTACCGCAACCCGACATTATCGAGCATTTTGGCAACGCAGATGCCGTGCCGCAGCTGCCGGAGCGGTGCTTAAGCCGCAAGGCGGGAATTGTGCGGTATTGCCCAAGGTCGTTTCTTTACGTTTCGTCCGGGCGGTATTCCAACAGGTCAGCGGGCTGGCAGTCCAGCGCTTTGCACAGGGCTTCCAGGGTGGAAAACCGCACCGCTTTTTTGCTTTGTTGTTTTTCAGGATGGAAAGGTTGGCTGGGGTAATGCCGATGGTTTCAGCCAGCTCCCCCGGCCCCATGTGGCGCTTTGCCATCATCACATCCAGGTTGACGATAATTGGCATCTTCTGCGCCCCCTTACACGGTATAGTCCAGTTCGTCTTTCATCTTAACGGCCTGGGCAAACGCATTTTTGATGACCCGCACGATCAGCGCCATAAACGCCGCCGCAACGCCAATGGCAAAGATGAACGGCAGCCCCAGCACAGCACCCACCGGCAGGCAGAGCGCTGCAGCCCAGGTGCAGCACCAGCTGATGCGCCGCAGGGCCAACACGTTGGCAGGGGTAAACACCTCTTCTTTTTCAATGCGCGCCAAAAACATGTACAGGTTATACAGCATCCACAGGGCCAGCGCGGCGCTGCAATAGCCCAGCCCCAGCAAAAATACCCCAGCTTTGGCCCACCATGCACCAGCTGCAGCGCGTGCACCGCCAAAACCCAGCTGACGATGCGCGGCCCGCACAGCACCATCACCACGCACCCCATGGCCGCCGCCAGGGTGGCGAACTTGGTCAGCATAATGCTTTTGTGGTCGTTCCAGCCAAAAAGTTTTCTGGTAATTGACGCATTGGTCATTCCCCTGATGTTTTTATGGTATATTCGATGCTGTTATCATAGCATATATCGCATCGTTTTGCAATACATTTTTATTGTTTTTCAATATATTCATTCTGTTTTGCAATGCGTTTATGCTTCAGGTTCCTGCACCAGCTGCCCTGCGGCAGATTTTCTGGCTGAAAATGCGGCAAAAAGCTTGACTTTTTTTTCTCCCATACCTGTTACAATATTTAAGCTGTAACAGGCAAATTGAGTATTTGTGCCCGTAGCTCAGTTGGTAGAGCACCTGACTTTTAATCAGGGTGTCCGGGATTCGAATTCCCGCGGGCGCAAAAAAGCACCAGACAGTTTTTTAACGCTGTCTGGTGCTTTTTTATGCTGTCTTTCGGCTGATTCTGTCCATAGGGCTGAAATTCGGGAACCTTTGCGTTGTTTTTTTGCTGTGTAAGGTGCAGGTATTTCTGCACCATGGTCAAGCTTGTGTGGCCCAGAATTTCCCGCAGGCTGTATATATCACCGCCGTTTTCCAAGTAGCGTGTAGCAAACGTATGTCGCAGCAGGTGCGGGTGTAAACGCGGAATTTCTGTTTTCCTTTTCAGCTTTTTGAACAGCTGCTTTATCGTTACCTGCGTAATGGGTTTCAGGTTGCTTTGCAAAAATACTCTGTCGGATGTAGCGCAGGCAGGGCGGCGGCGCAAATAGCGCATCAGGACTTTGCGTGTTGCATATACACTGGCAAGCCGGGAAAGCGTTCCCGCTCTGACCACCATTCATCAGGATGCGGCGCTCCGGGCAAGGACTGCCATCCGCCGCCTTTGAAGCCCCTGCGGGACGGCCCCCTCTGCGATGCCGGCATCGTTCTGCCGGTGGAGCTGGTGGAACGGGAAAGCACAAGGAGGCTGCCATGTCAGACTTTATGAGGACCCTTTGCAAAATCGCCATTCCGGTCACCTTACAGGGAATGCTGCAAGCCTCCTTTTCTATCGTGGATCAGATCATGATTGGGCAGCTGGGCGAAGCCGGTATTGCAGCCGTGGGACTGTGCAGTAACTTCACTCTTATTTTCTCCGTGATGTCCGGCGCAGTCGGCACGGTTGCCGGTATTCTGATCGCACAGTTTCTGGGTGCGGAGGAGCACACCGAGGCGTGGCGCAGTTTGGATGTAAGCCTTGTCTGCGGGGGTGTGCTGGCAGCACTGTTTCTGCTGACGGCAGGGGGCTTCCCGGCGCAGGTCTTGGGACTTTATACGGCAGATGACGCCATCCTCCGTGTGGGGGCGGGGTACTTCCGCATCGTGGCGTTCTCTTATCTGCCCATGGCGGTCAGCACCGTCCTGTCCGCATGGCTGCGCTGCAAGGAACACGCCGCTGTCCCCTTTTGGGCAAGTTTTGGCGCGGTAGCGGCGAACATCGGACTGAACTATCTGCTCATCTTCGGAAAGCTGGGTGCCCCCGCTATGGGCGTTACCGGTGCTGCCATCGCCACGCTGGTTTCCCAGCTTTTGAACCTGCTTTTGATCTTGATAGACTTTGCGGTCTGCCTTCAAAAGGAAGCGGAACGCCCGCTCACCGTGGAGATTTGGACACGGTGGGCGGGCGTTTTATGTTTATTTTCCGAGTACAACGGAGAGCCTGATCTCCTTTTCCGTCTCGCTCAGGTCAAGAGCGCCGCCATCGGCGACGGTCACGCGCAGCTCATAGAGCATACCGGCGGTAAGTTCCGTTACAGCCTTGCCGTCCTCGTCTGTGATCGACCACAGTGCAGGATCGACCTTTGCCAGCTTGCCGTCCACGCCATAGGTGTAGAGGGTCAGACCGGAGGTGCTGCCGGACAGGTTATTCATGCGGAAAGCTACCGTGGTGTTGGGATGTACGTTGCGGACGGTCACAGTGTTGCGCCAGCTTGCAACGGTGCCTTCGCCGCCGTCCTGCGCAAACTGTTCCTGCGAGAGGACATTTCTTGCTGCCTGATCAAGATCGACCTTGCGGTAGGGCATTTCGGGCAGATAAACAAACCGGTCCTGCAGACGAAGCAGTTCCAGATAGCCCGTCGGGCAGTAGAGCGCGTTGCCGCTGTTGCCGGCATACATACCAATGGCCATGTTGTTGTAGCCGTATTTGTTGGAAACATCCATCGTGAACACCGTTTCGCCGGTTTCAAAATCCAGGATGATATACTGCCACATGCCGGTCGTCACATCCTGCACATAGCCGTAGATATAGCCCGTTGCGGTGGAGAGCTTCAGGATGGAGGTGTCGCTCAGGTCGTTCCGGCTCCAGATGCTCTTCATCTCGTAGCCGTTTGCGGTCTTTACGGTGTCCATGCGCTCGATGCCGGGGGGCGATCATAACGTTGCCCTTCATGAGCCAGTTCTGGTCGTAAATATTAGCGTAGCTCTGGATGGAGGAGTCGTTGTTGGGGTCCGCCAGACCTGCATTGCCCGCGCCAAACCAGTTGCAGACGATGGTGCTGACGGTGCCATCGCCGTCGTCATAGACGATGGCAGAGTTTTCAACGGCAACCTGATAGCCCTCCGGCAGATCGTCGAGCACCGGGCAGCTTGCCACGACCTCGCCGGTCTTCATATCGAGCGCAAGAAGGTTTACGGGATCCTGATTGTCGGTGAACAGCACAAGGTTCGGTGTCAGCGTGGGAGAGCAGCCGCCGCCCCACGCAAGACCGCCGCCGGTGGTCTTATCGCCTTCGCCGCTCACCTTTGCACCCGCGCTCTCATAGGGCGTGCACCACACAACGTCTACGCCTTCTTCTGCACGCAGAAGATAGCAGTTCTGGTTGGTGAGGATCACCGCACCGTCCTTGGAGGCGGCGATGCCGTTCTCGGCGCCCTCGCCGGGGGTCAGTTCGTGGACAAAAACAGCCTTTGAAAGGTCTGTCTGCTCGCCATTCAGGATCGCATCAATGGCAGAACGGGCAATATAGCCGATGACGCCCTGCTGCTGGCGCTGCGGATAAATGCGGAAGCCGCCCGTTGCAAACCAGAGGTTTCCGTCATAGTCAAAGACCACGGACAGAAGATTCTGCGTCAGCTCTTTTCCAAGCGCGGCTTCGGCGGCAGCCTTGATATCAATGTCCAGCACCTTCTCAAATTCGGGCAGCACATTGCCGTTTTCATCTGTTGCACGGAGCATCAGCACATGGTTGTTGCTCGTGGGGCAGACAATGCGGTTGGACGCGTCCATGAAGGTATAGGAGCTCTGGATAACGTAACCGCCGCCGTCATGCTTCTTTGGCGAGAAATAGCCGAGCGTTTTTGTTTCTTCGGCGTTAAGGTCGCGGATGGCGATGCCGCCCAGCAGCGGCACAACGGCATGGCCGTAGCTGTCAAAAATAGATAGCGGGAGAAGCATTTGCATTCGTTGTCTCATAGGAAACGTTGATCTCGGGATAGATCGCAAGCGGCAGGATCTCATCCGTTGAATCTGTGTTGTAGCCGTCGTGATGAATGTTTGCATCGCTCTTGGCCATGTAGGGGTTTTCCTCCACCTGCTTGGGGTTCAAGGCCTTCACAGGCAGTGCCGCAGAGGTCGTCTCCGCAGCAGAGGGCTGCACCACGGCGGACGGTGCAGAGGGCTGAGAAGCGGCGACACTGTCTGCGGGCGTCTGCGTACCGCCGCAGGCGGCCATGGAAAGGCACAATGCTGCGGTCAGCGGCAAGCTCAACGCAGAGTGGATGATCTTTCTCTTTTTCATAAGTCGTTCTCCTTGTTGTGTTCGTTGCGGTCAGGTCGGCGCTGCTCTGCCGGATTTTTTTGATCCAGCCAGATGCAAAAACCCTGCCGCAAAGCGGCTTCGGTCACTGGCTCCAGCAGAAAGTAGTCTGCACGCAGCCGGAAGGCATGGAGCGAAAAATTCAGATCGCTGCACCAGATAACGCGTGTTTGGGGACAAAGCGCGTGCAGATGCTCTACTGCATTCAATCCATCCACCCCCGGCAGGGCGATCACGGCATTTGTCAGCGGCTCGCAGCGCGCGGCTTCAAAAAAGCTTTCCTGATCGTGGTAACAGTCCATTTGGGGAAATAAACAATGCTCGGCGCAGAACTGCAAGATCTGCTCTGCCCAAAAAGCTTCCTGCGCCCTGCTGCTTGTCAGCACGGCGATTCGATACACAGCGACCCTCCTTCCTTCTGCCGTTGTTGAGGTTCTCTGTCTCTAGTATACGGGCGGATACGGCTGTTTCAAGCTGTTTGGAACGAAAGCCCGGTTTCCGTCACGAAATCCCGTTTTCTGCTGCGACAGAACCGGGAAACTGTGCTATAATCAGGATGAAAGAGTTTATAAAGGAGGTTGGAAGCTATAACAATAGCTTCTTGGTACAGCATGAGATTTGCGATCGTCGATGACCTTGGTACGGAGCGCACGCTGCTGAAGGAGCGCTTGGCACGGCAGCTGCGCCAGCGCGGTACAGAAGCAGAGCTTTTAGAATTTGACAACGGAGAAGCTTTTCTGGCGGCAGAAGAAGCGCAGCGCTTTACCGCCGCATTTTTGGATATTTACATGGATGGTTTAAGCGGCATGGACGCGGCAAAGGAACTTCGGAAAACCGATGCAGACTGCCTTCTGGTTTTTACCACCACCTCGACAGACCACGCACTCGAGGGCTTTCAGGTGCGGGCATTTCATTATTTGGTCAAGCCCTTTTCAGAGGCCGAGTTGTCCGGTCTGTTGGATGAAATGCTCGCAAAACTCCCCCGCCCGGAGCCGGTTTTGACGGTGAAGGTGGATGGCAGCGACATCCATTTGCGCTATCGTGATATCATATCCGCCGAGCATTTCGCCCACATCATCAATATCCGCACCACTGCCGGCAAAACGCTTGCCATGCGCCAGAGTTTCAAGGCGTTCACAGAGCCGCTCAAAAAGGACCCGCGCTTTTTTGTTTGTGGCCGCGGTACGATCATCAATATGGAGAATGCTGCCGATTTTCAGGATGCCGCCTTCTGTATGACGGACGGCAGCCAGGTCTATGTCAGTCAGGAGCTTTTTGAAAGCCGCCCGACAGGCGTTTATGGAATTTCTGCTGCAAAGGGGGCGTGTGGGTTGAAGGATGTTCTGCGCCCGATCCTGGAGCTTACCGTTGTGTTTCCCGGCCTGCTGCTCGCGTATTTTCCGGTGCGCTCCTATCTGAAGCAGTCTTCCGCAAAGCTTGCGGTATGGGAGGTGCCGCTGCTGTTCGGGCTTTGCCTTGGCGGCGGGCTGTTTTGCTATCATTTCGGTCTCTCGACCGCGTTCCCCTTGCTGCTCATAACGATTGTGACAATTTTCCTGTATCTCAAAACGCTGCGGCTCTCTCTCTGGAAATCCGGGACCATCGCGCTGGCGGTCTGCGCGGTATTTGCGTGCCTGAATAGCTTGTCCCGCGCCGTTGGTACGGCGATCACGATCCGGCTGCAGCTGCCGCCGGACAAGCCGTGGTTCTGTTTTAGCGCCTGCATTTTTTATAACGTGATCTGCTGGCTGACCGCTGCTGCAGCCTATTATCCCGCCACCCACGCAGTGCGCGCAATGATGGAGGATGACAATTTTGCGCAGACGTGGTATGTGTTCTGGGTGCTTCCGATGGTGTTCATCCTGCTAAACCTTTTTATGGTCCCGCGCTACCAGATAACACTTCAGACAGGCCGGGTCTTGCAGGTCTACATCGTTATGAGCATCGCGCTTTTGTTTTTGATGTTCATGTTCAATGCAATCTTTCTGCTGATGGCAAACAGCCTTAACCGGAATGCAAGGTTGCAGCAGGAAAACCAGTTTCTTTCCATGCAGCAGCAGCGCTATGAAAGCCTGAAAGCCGCCATTGAAGAAGCCCGGCAGGCGCGGCACGATATGCGCCACCAGCTGAATCAGATCTCCGCACTGGCCGAGGCAGGAGATCTGGATAACCTGAAGGCTTACCTTGCAAAAACGGTCTCCCGGATCCCGGATCTGGATATGAATTTCTGCGAAAACCGTGCAGCGGACAGTGTTGTCGGCTATTATTGTGCCCTTGCAAAGCGTGAGGGTGTTCCCTTTTGTGCCAAACTCGACTTACCACAGGTGCTTCCTGTGGACGAGATCGATCTGTGTCTGGTGCTGTCTAATCTTCTGGAAAACGCATTCGAAGCCAGCCTGCGCACCGCACCCGCCCGGCGCAAGATCGAGGTCACCGCGTATGTCCATGCCGAGCGGCTTCTTTTGGTCGAAGTGGAAAACGCATTTGACGGTGAAGTCAACGAAAAAAGCGGGCTCTTCCGCTCGTCCAAGCGAAAGGAAAACGGGATCGGCATCCAGTCTGTCCAGCATATTGCAGAAAAGACCGGCGGTGCAAGCACATTTACCCATCAGAATGGCGTTTTCTCTGCCAAGGTCATGCTTTGTGGAGAAAAGCAGCCGCCAGAGACCGCGGACAGCACCACGGAGTTGTACGGAAAATGTGAAAAGCAATGCGGAAAGCGCAGAAACTTGCCATATAAAAAGTGGAAACTTCATTCCCCAAATGGCAACCTCCATGCTAAAAGTGGCAAGTGACATATACAAAATGCCATTATGCAGAAATGCCCACTCCCCTGAGAACTCCTCAGACGAGTGGGCATTCTTCTTTCCGTGTATCAAATTTACCTTTGTGGTCACTCAAATCGCCACCAAGTCATGGATTAAAAATCATCATTTTTTATTTATCCCAGAGTAAGTGCACGGTTTCAAGGGTTGCAATGGGTACTCTGACTTGCAAAATACGACAAAGGGTGCAGAAATTTCTGGGTGGAAAATCACGATGCTTTGCACAAAAATAGCGAAAACTCGAAACTTCTAAAGTCAGAGTGTTCTGCCCGGTGGGCTCTTTTAATCAGGGTGTCCGGGATTCGAATTCCCGCGGGCGCACCAAAAAGCACCAGACAAATTTTTGTCCGGTGCTTTTTTGTTGTGTCATTCAAGATTCTCAACATTGTGATTCCTTTTTGGCTGCTTAGCCCGCTTTTCATTTCCTCCAGATCATCACCCTCATCCAGAACAGGTTGGCGAAGACCCAGTCGGTGCCGGTGGCCACCATGGCCGGGAACAATGCCCAGGACAGCACCACCCGATGGCAATATGCCCCAGCATCTGCCGCGTTCCTGGAATACATTCGCTCTCGGCTGGGGGATGCCTTTTTGCTGATTTCCCCCATACCAACAACAAACACCGTGCCGCCATGCAGGGGGTTCTCCTGCTTGCGGCACGGTGCTTTGTTATATCAGGCTATTGTCGGGTTATTGTTTCTTTTTGGCAAGCTGTCTGCCCACGGCCCACAGCCAATCCAATGCGGCGGCGGCAAGGGCGGGGTACACGATCAGGCCAAACAGCTGGTACCAGGTGGGGATAAAGTAATCTGCCCCGCCGGGCAGGGTGCTGGCGGCGTTCAGGGTAATGCTTTGCGGAGTAAAGGTCAGGCCCACGGTCTTGTTTTCATCGGGGCTGCAGGGGTCCAGCCGCAGTGCCACGATCTGGGTGCGCGGCAAGGTGTACACATAGGTGCCGTCTGCCAGCACTTTGGGGAAGACGCGGCGGTCCTGGCTGTAGGGCTCCCCCGTTTTTGTGGTGTAATACAGGCACATTTCGCGGGAATCGCCGTCAAACTCCACGTTGTAGCTCACGGTACGCACCACGCGGCCGGATACATCCTCCAAAATCATCTGCGGGTCGCCGCCTGTGGTAATCAGCTGGCCCTGGGGTGCGCTGTTCTCCCCCGGCTCCCCCCAGGTCAGCTCGGCCAGCTGCCAGCTTTCAATGGGGATCGAGGTTTCAGTCAGGGTGCCTTTTGCCTTGGCGGAGCTGTCCCCCGCAAAGGCCACCGCACCCTGCACCAGCCAGAACACCAGCGCCGCGCACCAGCACAGCACCGGCAAGGCAAAGCGATGGGCAAACAGTCGGTTCAGGCGGCTTTTCCATGTCATCTCTTTCATTGGGCCGCCTCCTTGCTCATCTGCATTGTGACCGGCTCATACCCGGCATCCGTTACGCGGTAGAGCAGGGTCTGCCCCGCCTGCGCAGCGGCCAGGTGGTCGGTAAACAGGTTCTGATAGCTCTGCACAAAGATATCGTCGATCTTTTGCAGGTAAAGTACAGTACAGCCGTTGGCACGCACGGTTTCATCCAGGCGTTCAGCGGTGTAGGGGTGGTAGTAGCGCTGCTTCACGCCCTCCTCCTGCGGTTCCAGCTCCGGCAGGCCGAAGGTTCCGCCGCCGCCCTCCTGCGTGGCCCCCACGCCGGAGTAATCCACCAGGATGGGGTAAAAATCAAACACGGCAGAGAACCAGTGTTCGCCGTTATCCCCCTGGCTGACAAAAAACACGCGGTCGTTTTCGTTCAGGTAATCGCTGCACAGCCAGTCAGCTTCGGCGCGGGCGGTCTTGCGGTCGGCGAATTCGCCATCCGAGAAGCCCAGCACCGAAAGCTGCGGCAGGATCATGCCGTTCACCCGCACCAGCATGGCGGCGGCCATCAGCAGAACACCGGCCTGGCCCGCCAGGGCAATCCAGCGGCGGGCCGGGGCTTTCTGTTCGCCATCCGCGGTTTGCAGGGCGGTGCTCCAGCAGGCCAGCGCCATAAAGAACCAGCCGATATAGTAGGTATAGATATAGCGGTTATAATCCACCAGCCCCACGGCCTGATCCGGCTTGAAAATAAAGCCATAGCTGAGCGCCAGCATGAGGTTATACCCCACAAAGCATGCAAGGGACAGCACCCCGATACAGCCAATGCGCAGCTTGAGCTGGCGGCCTCTGGCGCAGATGGCCGCCACCAAGAACACCAGCAGAATCAGCACCACAACATTGCGGCCCTGGCCGATCATGCTCAGCCGACCATCCGAAGTCCAGAACTGGTGGCCCATATCGGCCATGGCTTGGGTGAACTGGCTCTGGCGCTCGGCGTAAAAGCCCTCCACCGGCTGGCCCAGCAAAATCTTGATGCCGTTGATGACCACAGCGGACAAGGGGGCGCTGGTTTCGCCGGTGCCGCCCTCGCTGGCACTTTTGGCAACCAGAATGCCCACATAGCGGATGTTCCAGAAATAATAGATCAGCATGGGCGCGGCAAAGCAGGCAATGGCAAAGCCGGTGCGGCGGGCAAGGCCCTTTTTGAAGGGGTGCTCCGCAAACAGCCAGGCATCCACAGCCATCAGCCCCGCCGCCACCAGGGACAGCACAAAGGTGTTGGCCTTGATGTTGGCCGCCAGCGCCAGTACCGGCAGTACGGCCCACTTGGGGCTGCCGGTTTTGCGCAGCGCCAGCCACAGCGCCACAGCGCCGCCCAGTGCAAGGCCCGCGGGCACATCGCCATAGGCAGTCATATAAGTGGTATCCAGATAGATCGTATGGTTATACACCGTCAAAAACCAGGGGGCAAACCAGCAGATTGCTGCCAGCGGCACCGCAATGCGGTACTGGCGGAAGTTCAACCCGCCCAGCACCGCGGCAAACACGGCGGCGGCCAGCACATCATACGCCACATAGATCTTCCAGTCTGCATAATGGCCCAAAAACTGGAAGAAGTAGGAGAGCAGCGGCAGGCCGGGGTTCTGGGTCTGGGGCCAGGGGGTTCCAAGGGTAGCCAGGGCATACAGGCGGTTATCCGCCTTGGTCACCTTTACGGCGGTAGCCCACAGGCTGAGTTCATCATACTTGGTTGCCAGCGGCTGGCGGATGAAAAAGTACACCGCAAATGCCAGCGCTATGCCCCAGAACAGCACCGCCCCCGGTGTAACCAGGCGGCGGTAGGCCGGGCGCTGGCCTTTGTGGGGCACCAGCGCCCACACGCCGCTGCCCGCAAACACCGCCCACAGCAGCACAGTGCCGGGCAGCAGCAGGTTTGCCATACCCGCAGCCGTCAGCCAGGCAACGGCAATGCCCAGCGCGGTCAGCGGCAGGGCCAGCGCAGCATGCAGGTTACATTTGAGCGTTAGGAACGCGCAGAACAAAAACAGCACCGCCAGCGCGGCAAAGATGCAAAGCAGCTCCATAGAATCACCATTTTATACAACATAAAAGCCCTGCGGGTGTGCCCCCAAGCCATGGGCGCACCGCCCCACAGGGCTTTTTTTACTTTTTGCGGAAAACATCAACGGCAAGGCAGGCAAACGCAGCCCCCACAGCCGGGGCAAACAACAGCAGCAGCCATTGGCCGCCGTTTGGCACAAAGCGCAGGTACCACGGCTGCACCGGGTTGAGCACCACGCCGTCCAGCCGGGTAGGCACGCCGCCCACACTGTCCGGGTCAATGCGCAGCCCGGTCACGGTAAGGCCGCCCAGGTCAAAGGTATACTGGTTTTCGCCGCTCACGCGGGCAAAAAACTTTCTGGGTCTCGCTGTACTCGGTCTGGCCGGGGCGCAGGTAATACAATGCTACGCTGCCGGACGGCAGGTAGTGCACGGCGTCCAGCTCCACCGTTTCCAGCCAGGCTTCGCCCCGCCAGATGATGTGCGGGTCGTTGTCGGTGGAAAGATACCAGCCGGGTTCATCCACCGGCGCGGTATGCCATTGATCGTCATCATAATTGACAAAGCTTTCAAATTCCAGGTCATCCGCCGTCAGGGTGCGGGTCACCATAGTGCCGTCTGCTTTATGGTTCAGCATCACAGCGCTGCCCACCAGCACGTACACCAGCCACACAATAACAGCGGCGGCATATGCCAATATCAGCAGCTGCTGGGGGCGCAGCGGGCGGCCCGCATGGGCGGGGGCGGCAAAACGCTTGGTTGGGCGTTTATCTTTCATTGTACCACCCCGCTTTCTGCCACAGCCACCGGGGTAAAGGCGATCGGCTTGCTGCGGCCTTCAAACCGGTAGAGGGTTGCGGGCATATTCGCTTTCAGCCCGCCTTCAAACCGGCTGCTGAACTCCCGCTCCAGATAGTCGTCCGCGCGGTCGATCAGCAGGTAGTCGATCTGCTTTTCTTCCATATAGGCGGTCAGAGAGTCTGCGGTGCAGACCGCCTCAAAGTCATACAAGGTCCAGTTCAGGCTTTCCACCAGGTTCATAAAGTCGGAGTCCCACCGGCTGGAATAATCATCGTTGCCCCACCAGGTACCGCCATAGCCGTTGACCACCTTGGCGGTCAGCTCATACTTGTAGTAGTACCAGCGGGTGGCATCATCGCCCTGACTGATGACCAGCACGCGGTCCGGCCAGTCCAGCACGGTGTTCATTGCTTCAGCGCGGTTCTTTACATCGCGGCGCAGGGTGTACAGGCTGTCGGCGTTGGTCCAGAACCCGGCTGCGGGCACACCGCGCCAGGCAAAAATACCCAGCACTGCCGCAGCGGCCAGCCCCAGCGCCGCACGGCCCAGCCGCTGCGCCGCGCCGCTGCCCTGCCCCACCGCAAAGCCCAGCACACAGAAGCCGTACAGCATCCACCCCTGCAGGTAGGGCGCGATATAACGCTCATAGTCCTTCAAGGCGGAGCCTTCGGCCTCGGAGAAATTGTAGAAGTACAAAATCAGGTGGAAGAGATACAGCGCGGCAAAGCAGAACGCCCCGCCCACAAAGCCAACCACGGTGCGGCGGCGTGCGGCACCGGCAGGCGCTGCCACAAAGGCCGCCGTGAACAGCAGCAGAATGCAGCTGACGGCCATGATGGGCGCGCCCACCAAACAGACGCGGCGGTACAAAAATGCCTGGCCCATGCTCTGCATAATCTGGGCAAAGCGTTCTTCGCGCCCAATGCCCAGCAGCTGCTTGATGCCGCCGGTCAGCACAGCACCATAGCTCAGGCCCGCGCTACCCACGCTGGCCCCAGTGGTTTCGGTTGGGGTCACGGCGGCGGTATAGCGGTTCCAGCTGATAAACACCGCCAGCACCACCGCCGCCAGAATACTGCATTTTGCCAGCGATACGCCGAAAATGCGGGCAGGCTTTGTATCCGGGTGCGGCGTACCGAACAGCTGATCCAGCCCGATCAGGAACGTAACGATCAAGGCATAGGCAAAACCGATATCTTTGGTCATGGTCAGCACGGCAAGTGGCATGGCACAGGCAAAAAAGCCGGTTTTGCGCCCGCCCGCCGCGGCATACAGGCACAGGGTTCCGCCAAACAGCAGCGCCAGGGGGGTATCCGCCATGGCGTTGGCGTACATGGTGGATGGGGTGCCCGCCGGAACCACGCTGAAAAAGAACGGCAGAAGAAAGCCCGCAGCAAACACCAACACAGCACCCGCCCAGTTTTTGCGCGGCATGGCTGCCGCCGGGGCAATGCAGGCCAGGAACAAAATATCCAGCCCGGCCAGGCACTGCCATTCATAAAACTGGCCCGGTACGCGCTGGAAGAGATAGGAAACCAGGCTGGTTGCCGGGTAGGTAAAGCTCGCCGTCAGGTTGATGGGATCCGCCACATACAGCGCAGCGCGCTCCGCCACCATCTTGGGGGCCAGGCCCCAGGCGGTAAATTCATCCCACTGGGTAAACATGGGCTGCTGCAAAGCAAACAGCACCCACAAAAAACAGCTGCCGCCCACAAACAGCAAAAAGCCGGGGCTGAACAGCGCCCGCCGGATAGCCCGCCACCCGGCACGCACCCCAAAATAGACCCCGCCGGCCAGCCAGACCGCCATGATGATAAAATGGCCGAACTGCAAAAGCCCCAGCAGGGAAAGCAGATACAGCACCACGGCCGACCCGCACAAGGCGGGCAGCGGCAGCAGGGCGGCATCGAACCGGGTACATGCCGCCACGCACAGACAGCATGCGGAGAAGAACAGCAAAAACAGCAGGCCGAATACAATCTGCACGGTACAGCACCTCCCGGAATCAGAATTAAATTAGTAATTAGCAATTAGCAATGAATCATTAGCGGTGGACCGCCGCCCGGTGGGCGGCTCAGAAAATGGGGGCAAGGTAGCATATAAAGGCTGATTCTATATTCGCAGACTATCACGCAAAAGCCGCGAAAAACCGCAGATTTGATCGTGCCGCAGGCACACCGCCATTATTCTTTATTCTTTTAAGGCAATACCGCATAATTCTAAGTGCCGATATGGCGAGCGAGGTGCGGCAGATGCTAAGCCAAAAGCGCAGATAATACTGGATGCTGCAAAGGTGAGCGCCGCCAGTGGCGGAAACAGCGAACCGAAGCAGGGGCAGCGGTCGCAGAGTGCGAGGGGCTTTTGCCCCCGAAGCACGATGCGGGTACCGCAACCCGACATTATCGAGCATTTTGGCAACGCAGATGCCGTGCCGCAGCCGCCGGAGCGGTGCTTAAGCCGTAAGGCGGGAATTGTGCGGTGTTGCCTTAACTATTCTCTGATATACGCGTAAGCCAGCTCACGCGTATACGACGTACACCGGCCCCACAAAGTAGTGCTGGAAGAGCAGCACAGCGCCAAAAACGGCATAGCAGGCGCACAGCGGGGTGATGGCCGCTTCGGCCTTTTCTTCCGTGATGGCGGGGCGAATGGTTTTGCGCAGCAGTACGGCCAGGGCGGGCAGCAATGCCAGCCAGACGCAGAGGAAATACCGCGCCTGCAGCCCCACAATGCGCACCATGCCCACCGGGGTATAGGTGATATACATGGCTGCCATGGCACCGGCGGCGTACACCAGCGCCAGCAGCGCCGCCCCACCCACGCGGCGGCGGGTGGGGAACGCATCGGCGCGTTTTGGCTGCGCAGCAGCCAGCAGGGCGGCCAACAGCAGCACCAGCGGGCCGGTCAGGTTCAAAAAGCTGATGGGCAGGTCCTTCCAGCCGAACAGGCCGAGCTGCCCAATAAAGAAATCATTCTCTCCCAGGGTCCCCCAGAACGCAGCAATGGTCCGCAGAGGGTTGCGCAGCACAAAGGCCAGCTGTTCACCGCCGTTTACCGTGCTGCCGCCCTGGCGCTCAATGATGGGATAGTTATAGCGGAACGCCGTTCCGTACCATTCCGTCAGCAGGGTAACGGCCATAGCACCGCCAAAGCTGCCCAGCGCCCACAGCGGGCGGCGTCCCTTGGCATGCCATTCCCGTTTTGCCACCAAAAAGATGGGCAGGACCCACAAAAGGTTCAGGTACGGTTTGGCGATATTGACAAAGATGCAGGCGGCGGTGTAAATGCCCGCCGTTTGGGTGTTCCACTCCTTGCGGGTCAGCAGGGCAAGCATCAGGTAATAGCAGCCCAGCAGGGTTGCATCATAGCTCAGTGATGCCCCCATAAAAAGCGACATCGGCAGCAGCATAATGGCCGCAAAGGCCGGGCGGTAACGCTCCGCTTTGGCCAGCGTCAACGCGCACAACAGCGTGTAGGCCAGCAGGTTGACGATGCGCCCGCCATACAGGCAGCCCAGCGCGCCAAAGCCCAGCAGGCGTGCCAGCGCCATACCGACCGCGCCCGGCAGGAATGGAATGACCAGAAAGCTGACCGGCTCGCTGACCGGGTCCGGCACAGAATCCCGCATATCGTGCGCCAGGTACAGGGCAAAGCTGTCCGCCATGCTCTGCACTGCGCCTTCTTTGCCGTATTGCTTCAGGGCATAGCCCGCGGTGTTATAGGCTTTTTCCGCCCCGGTATCGGGGTCAGTGCCCACCGGCAGAGGTATGCGCATTCACCCATGCACCGGGGAACGCTTCCAGCAGGTAGGCCACATCGTCCGGGTAGGTGCGGGAGGCATCAAAATCAAAGTGCCCGGTGGAGATGGCATAGGTGCGCAGGTAATGGTCGGCTTCGTCCGGCGTTTGCAGCGGCGGGTTGGCAAATGCAAACAGCAGCCCGCACAAAAAGATGCACACGGCCCCTTTTGCCGCAAATCCTTTTGCAAACCGCCGCACACAATACCCGGCCAGCAGACATACTTCCAGAAAGGCCGCACACCCCAGTGTAACCACCAGGGGGGACACACGGTTATCCAGCCCAAAGAACACCCGCCAGTAATAGGCCCACAGCACGCCGCACACGGCGGCGCACAGCACAGCCAGCCCCCACCGCACAGCGGCGGGCAGCTTTTGTAATTTTATTGGCATAAAACTTCCTTACAACCACCCTTACAGAATGTACTGGCCGACCTTGTACTGGTCCAGGTTACCGCGCAGGAACTCAATGGTTTCGGCAAGGCCCTGTTCAAAGGTATACTGCGGTTTCCAATCGGTCAGGGTGCGCAGCTTGGTGGCATCGCCCAGCAGGCGGTTGACCTCGCTCTTTTCGGGGCGCAGGCGCTCGGCTTCGCAGACGATCCTGGCGCTGGGGTTGATCTGGGCAATCAGCTCATTGGCCAAATCGCCGATGGAATGTTCCACGCCGGTGGCAATGTTGATTTCCTGGCCAATAGCGGCATCGCAGTCCGCAATGGCCATAAAGCCGTGGGCGGTGTCCTTGACATAGTTAAAGTCGCGGGTAGGGGTCAGGCTGCCCAGCTTGATCTCCTGCTGGCCGGCCAGCAGCTGGGTGATGATGGTGGGGATGATGGCGCGGCCGCTCTGGCGCGGGCCATAGGTGTTGAAGGGGCGCACAATGGAAACCGGCAGGTCAAAGCTGCGGTAAAAGCTTTCGGCCAGGCGGTCCGCGCCGATCTTGGTGGCAGAGTAGGGGCTCTGGCCCTGGAACGGGTGGTGCTCGTCAATGGGCACATACTGGGCGGTGCCGTACACTTCGCTGGTGGAAGTAACCATCACGCGCTGGGTGCCCAGCTCGCGGGCGGCGTTCAGCACGTTCAGGGTGCCCTTGATGTTGGTATCCACATAGCTGTCCGGGCTGTGGTAGCTGAACGGAATGGCAATCAGGGCAGCCAGATGGAACACGCGCTCCTGCCCGCGCATGGCCGTACGCACGCCGTTGGGGTCACGTACATCGCCCATAAAGATATCCATTTCATTGCGGATCTCCGGGGGCAGGGTATCGATCCAGCCCAGGGAACCAAACGAGTTATACAGACAGAAAGCACGCACTTTCTCGCCGCTTTTTACCAGCTCTTCGGCCAGATGGCTGCCGATAAAGCCATCGGCACCGGTCACCATAACGGTATGGGACATTGTAAAAACACTCCTTTTTATATGGCAATACCGCCCGCAGGGCAGAACAATCCAATTATTACAAAATAGTATAACCGATTTGCGGCCTGATTTCAACCAATGCCCCGCCCAGCGTGCAAAAAAGTGCCGGGGCTGCCGCGGATCGGGTAGGCCTACATTAAATTTATATAAAGATTATTCCGTTTGTATCAAAGAGTTCGGCAATATGTTATAATAGGGCAATACCGCATAATTCTAAGTGCCGATACGGCGAGCGAGGTGCGGCAGATGCCAAGCCAAAAGCGCAGATAATACTGGATGTCTTATCGAGCATTTTGGCAACGCAGATGCCGTGCCGCAGCTGCCGGAGCGGGGCTTAAGCCGCTAGGCGGGAATTGTGCGGTGTTGCCATAGGATAAATACAGTGCTGGGCCGCCTTGCCGCATTCCCTGCCCTGTAGTGGAAAGGAGCCTGCACCCATGCCGCAACGCGAACCTGCCCTGCTTTGGCTGCGGGACTTCGCCCTGACCGCATTGGTCCTTGCGCTGTGTACGCTGACAAGCTGGGTATTTTTCCGGCTGGATTTTGTTTCTTCCAACTATATCCTGACCTATATCCTGGGCGTCATGTATATCAACGTCTTTACATCGGGGTTGGTGTACGGCGTTGTGGCTTCGCTGTTCTCGGTGATGCTGGTCAACTATATGTTCATTGACCCCTTTATGCAGTTCCGCATCCGGTCAGACGACATGGTAACGGCAGTGGTCATGCTCTGCGTTTCGCTGCTCTGCTCCTCGCTGACGGGGCGTATCAAGGTACAGGCCGCCCAAAGCGAGCGCAAAGCCTATGCTTCGCAGGTGCTGCTGGAAGCCAGCCGCAGCCTGTTGGGGGCCGAGGACCCTGACACCATTCTGCGGATAACGGCCACCCAGCTGGGCAAGCTGTTGGAGCGCCCGGTCTGCTTTGCCCCCGCACCGGAGCACATTGCACCGGGAACCCTGATTCTGCCCCCTCCCGCCCAGACGGATTACCGCAGTTGCCCGGAGCTGCATGAGTTCAGCACCTATGAGCACAATCTGGCATTATCCATCCTGGATGTGTGTTCCCTGGCGCTGGAAAAAGAAGCCTCCAACCGAGCCCGGCGCGAAATTGAGGAAGCCGCCCGCCAGGAACAGCTGCGCGCCAACCTGCTGCGCAGCATCAGCCATGACCTGCGCACCCCGCTGACAAGCATTTCCGGCAATGCGCTGATTTTGACCGAGAAAAATCCCCTGCTGACTGAGGAAAAGCGCCGGGAGCTTTCTGCCGCAATTTATGAGGACGCCAACTGGCTGAACCATCTGGTGGAAAATCTGCTTTCCATCACCCGGATGGAGAACGGCCAGGTAAAGCTGCGCATTCAGCCGGAGCTGATTCAAGACATTTTTGACGATGTACTGACTCATTTAGACCATGACGCCGCCCGCCACACCATTGTGACCAACGTGGCGGATGACCTGCTGATGGCCGATATGGACGCCCAGCTGATCGAGCAGGTGCTGGTGAACCTCATCAACAACGCCATCAAATATACCCCCGAACATTCCCGCATCGAGCTTTTCGCCGCGCCGGAGGGTAAATTTGTCCGCATCTGCGTAACGGATGACGGCCCCGGCATCCCGGAAGAAAGCCGGGACAAGCTGTTTGATATGTTTTATACCCTTGGCAAAACCCGCAGCGATGGCCGCCGCGGGCTGGGTCTTGGGCTGGCCTTGTGCCGTTCCATTGTTGCCGCCCATGGCGGTGTGATCGATGTACAGAACGCTGCACCGCACGGTGCCTGCTTCCGTTTTACACTCCCGCGAACTGAGGTGACCCTGTATGAATAAACCGCTGATCCTTGTGGTGGAGGATGACCCGGCTGTTGCACGGCTGATCTCCACCACACTGGAAACCCGCAATTATCAGTACCACCGTGTACAGAACGGAGCCGGTGCCCTGTTGGAAGCTGCTTCGGCACGGCCGGATGTAATTTTGCTGGACCTTGGCCTGCCGGATATGGACGGTATTGATGTGATCCGCAAGATTCGCGGGTGGAGCAACGTGCCCATTCTGGTGGTTTCGGCCCGCAGTGATGATACCGACAAAGTATCCGCCCTGGATGCCGGTGCAGATGATTACCTGACCAAGCCGTTCAGCGTAGAGGAGCTTTTGGCCCGGCTGCGCGTGGCGCTGCGCCGTGTGCGGTATGATACTTCCCGCGCAGGTGACCAGGCCAGCATATACGAGAACGGAGAACTGCGCATTGACTATGCCGCAGGCTGTGTGTACCGCGGCGGAACGGAGATTCACCTGACCCCCATTGAGTACAAGCTGATCTGCGTGCTGGCCAAGAACACCGGCAAAGTGCTGACCCACAACTATCTGCTGAACGAAGTCTGGGGCAGCCCGGCCGCATCGGATACGCCGTCCCTGCGCGTATTTATGGCAACGCTGCGCAAAAAAATTGAGGAAGACCCCAGCCACCCCCGCTATATCCAGACCCACATCGGCGTTGGCTACCGCATGATCCGCCAGTAAAGTTTGGCTTTCAAAATGTAACCGCAACAGCCCGTCCATCCGTTTGTTGCCGGATGAACGGGCTGTTTCAATTTTATTTATTCGGTTTTCTCTGCTTTACTTGGCTGCGCGGCGTCCGCCTTTGCCGCCGGTCTTTTTGGCGCGGCCGGTGCCGGTCTGGGTGCGGGTGGACTTGGGGGCAGTTTTCTTGGGTTCCGGCTTTGGCATATCCTTTTGCAGCAGCTTATCCGGCACGGGCTGGATGCTCCACAGCTGGTTTTCGCCAAACACATCCTGCCAGATCTGGGCCTGGGTACCGTTATCGACCCGCATGCCTACCAGGTCAATGACCTTATCAGCCAGCACATTGCGGATCTTGGCCTTGCCGCCATCGGCGGGAACAATCTCCCACCGCTGGCCCTTGCCGGTGGTTTTCTCCCACTGGTGCACCCAGGTTCCGTTCACAACACCACTCATGGCCAGGTCCATCACCTTGCCGGTAAAGCGGTTTTTGATGCGGTACTGGCCTTCGGCGGCTTCCTCAAAAATCCATTGCTGCCAGGGCTGACCCTCATAGCTCCACAGGCGGATGGATGCGCCGTTCTCGGTGTTGAAATCGGCAACTTCCAGCACGCGGCCATTGGCGGCAGCGATAGTATAGCAGGCGCCTTCCCGAATGACGGTCTGTGCGGATTTTTTCATAGCGTTTTTCCTCCTTTGCCTGTGCGGCGCTTTTGGTGCCTTACAGGTTATGTATTTATTGTACATATTATAGCACATTCGCACAAAGCGGTTTTGCCAAAATCGTATAAAGTTTTTTGGTAACACTGCACGCTTTTTCGGGGTTAGCGGGTGGTTTAACCAAAGGTGGCTTGCATTTTTCAGCAATCTATTCTATGATATTATATAAGGCAATACCGCATAATTCTAAGTGCCGATACGGCGAAGCGAGGTGCGGCAGCTGCTAGGCCAAAAGCGCAGATAATACTGGATGTCTTATCGAGCATTTTGGCAACGCAGATGCCGTGCCGCAGCCGTCGGAGCGGTGCTTAAGCCGTAAGGCGGGAATTGTGCGGTGTTGCCATAAATAACTGTAATTATAGGAGGCACCCACCTTGAGGATCGCATTGATTGCCCATGATTCCCGCAAAGAGCTTTTGGCCCAGTTCTGCACAGCCTATGTGCGTATTCTGTCTCAGAACGAACTGGTTGCCACCGGCGTGACGGGCAAAGTGGTACACGATGCCTGTGGGCTGCCGGTTCGCTGCCTGTACCCCGGTGCACGCGGCGGTGCCGAGCAGATTTCCTCCATGATTGCCTGCGGCGAAATTGATATGCTGCTGTTTTTCCGCGACCCCGTCAACGCCCGGCCCAATGAACCGAACGCCGTTACCCTGCTGCGCCTGTGCGATACCCGCGCCATCCCCGTTGCCACCAACATTGCCACTGCCGAGGTTTTGATCCACGGCCTGGAGCGCGGAGACCTGGCCTGGATCGAATTGCAGCGCGGGAGAAAATAACGAATATCCACGAAACCCCAGCAAGCATTTGTAGGGTTTCTTCCAACTCTGCCTTATTGCGCATTGCAAAATCGTGATGGCCCTGGCCAAAATTTGTAGGGGACGATACTTGCATCGTCCCGCGCATCGGGCCTTGCCTCATCAGCCACATGTTCGTGTGTACCCCTACGTTTCTCTACAGAATATAGACATATTTAGATATAACACGATTCCACAAATACAAAAAGCATGTGCTTTTTCCACCTTTGTCGGGCGGGAAATCACATGCTTTATTTTATTCTATTGCTTCCGTTATCTTTCAGGTAATTTTCAGCGCGCGCTGAACGCGGTAGACCAGGTAGCGGAACAGCCCAACGATCATGCTGCCCTCGCACCATAAATAGTTAGGCAGATTACGCCAGTAAAATTTGGGCTTTTTGATTTTGGGCAGGGCGATCTTGGCTTCCGCATAGCCCTTGGCATAATCATTGCCGAAGCCGCGGTGACGGAACATGATAACTTTCAACAAATAGCCCAGCAGCATGGGGATAAAATTGACAACCAGCATGACCACCGGCTGGTTTTTGTAGGGCAGCAGAATGCTGTTGCGGCCGCTCTGAATGCTTTTGAATGGGTTATACCGCACCGCGCCGGTGGTGGCACCGCAGATATGGCGGCACTTTGCGGTGGGGCAATAGACGTTTTTATAACCAAAATTGTTGGCGCGCCAGCTGAGGTCAACATCCTCATAGTAGGCAAAAAACAATTCGTCAAAAACGCCAATTTTATCCAAAATGGATTTTCTGTACAGTGCTGCGCCGCCACAGGCAGAAAAAATACGGCAGGGCTTCTGGTAGCGGCTGGCTTTCAGGCCGTCGCCGCGCTTGCAGGCAAAGCCCAGAATCGTCATATAATCTCCGGCGTCATCGGCCAGTTCCGGCTCGTAATAGCGCAGCATCAGGCTGGATACCGCAAAAATCTTCGGGTCGCTCTCAGCGGTTTTCAGCAGCTCTTCCAACCAGTTCGGTTCGGCAAAGGCATCGTTATTGAACAGGGCCATATACTCGCCTTTGGCCATGGCGATGCCCTGGTTGACAGCATGGGAAAAACCGGTATTCTCGCTGTTTTCGATCAGGTGGTAGCGGGGGTTACCGCAGTAGCTGTGGGCAATTTCGAGGCTTTCATCGGTGGAGCCGTTATCGATCACGATCAGCTCAAAGTCCTGCTCAGTCTGCGCCCAGATGGATTCGATGGAATCCCGCAGCCAGCCAGCACCATTCAGATTGGGGATAATCACGCTTGCTTTCACTGTGCTTCCCTCCTTTTAATAACCCATGCCGCCAAGCAGGATGGGCATGTAAGAAAGGCCAACGATCACACTGTGCGCCGCAATCAGCAGGGCCAGAATGACCAGGTCCCCCACCAGCCGCTTGATCATGCAGGCAGTGGCCAGCTTCTGGCGTTCCTCCCATTTGCTGCCGCAAAGGCTCCAGTAGATCATCATGATAAGGCCCACCACCGGGATGGCAAACAACAGCAGCGTTGCAAGGTAATGCCCAGTGCCCATCTCTTCCTGTTGCTCGCCCCCATACCACATGAAAAAGGGATCCTCTTTCAGCGGAAATTCATCCTCGTCTTCATCATCCCAGTATTGAACCATATCTGGGTCCACATGGATGGTATAGCGCGGGCGGCTGGCTTCTGCTTTGGTGGGGGGCAGCGCACGGCCGCAGCGCGGGCAGACGGTAGTTCCCTTGGGAGCCACCAGACCGCATTGTTTACAAATATGCAATTCCATTTATACGTCCCCTTCCAGGCTCAGACTGCGGTCCAGCGGTGTGGCAAGAATGATCTGGGTGTTGGTGTTGCCCATCTTTTGCAGGTGGGTCAGCAGGTGTTCCAGTGCATCAATGCCGGGGCAGCTGACCTTGACGATAAAGTTATAGCTGCCGGTCACGCGGTAGCACTGCAGGATCTGCGGTTCGCCCTGGATCATTTTAAGGAAATGGTCCCGTTCCGATGCCGCCGTCTGGATGGAAATCAACGCCTGGACTCGGTTATTCTCGCCGGGGTGGTGCAGGCGCACGGTATAGCCGCCGATGATGCCCTCCTGCTCCATGCGGTGGATACGGCTGGACACCGCCGGACTGGTCAGGTTGACCTGTTTGGCGATTTCCTTGACCGGCATGCGGGCGTTGCGCATCATAAGCTGGATGATTTTGCTGTCTAATTCATCCATGTCGAGTCACTTCCTGTCAGTTTTAGTCAATGAGCACAATAAAAATAAAATAAAGCAAATAAACCTTGTATGGCATTACAAAACCGAAAACCCTTTTATTTTCTGTGCATATGCTGAATTATTTTAAGTTATCTGGGCATCATTATAATAAAAGCAAAACAAAATTGCAAGTATTGCATTTGACATTTTAATAATCAAGGTTATAATGTACTTGTAACAAGAAAGAGAAAAACAGAGTATAACCCCTTTAAGTTCCCATTTATTACATTACCATCTTCTGACCTCTATATACTTTCCCACCCCTCTATGCACAAAAGCCCGCTTTTCAAGCGGGCTTTTGTGTTTTTGCCTGCCATTTTGTACTCTGCTTTATTTTATGAAGCAGATTTAATTTGCTTTTTCTCCCATACCCTAGTATAATGATGGGTAGTTTGTCTATTTTTATCTTGTTTTGCAAAAACGGAAAGGACTCCGCTGTGAATACACGTCTGGTCGGCATTTTGATTGACTCTTTTCCTAACATTTTAATTAACGGCCTTACGGTCACCCTGCCGCTTACGATCATTTCTTTTGCGCTTGCGTTGGTCATTGCGCTGATTACTGCCCTTGTGCAGACCGCCAAAATCCCCGTTCTGCGGCAACTTGCCCGGTTTTATGTCTGGGTCATCCGCGGCACCCCGGTGCTGGTACAGCTGTTCGTGGTGTTTTACGGCCTGCCCAGCCTTGGCGTACTGATCGACCCGTTCCCGGCTGCTGTGGCCTGCTTTGCCATCAATGAGGGTGCCTACTGCGCCGAGACCATCCGCGCCGCGCTGGAATCTGTTCCCGCTGGTCAGATGGAAGCCGGGTACTGCGTTGGCATGACCTATCTGCAGACGATGCGCCGTATTGTGCTGCCGCAGGCACTGCGCACGGCGTTCCCGCCGCTGTTCAACTCGCTGATTTCCCTGCTCAAAGATACCTCCCTTGCCGCAAACATTACGGTAACCGAGATGTTTATGGCCACCCAGCGCATTGTGGCGCGCACCTATGAATCGCTGCCGCTTTATCTGGAAGTTGCCTTTATCTACCTGATGTTCTCCACCATCCTGACGCAGGTCCAGCGCTGGGGCGAAAAAAAGCTGAACGCCAAGGGCTTCAGCCAGAATTCCTGAGGAGGTGCCGCCATGCAGGAGATGCTGAAAAATCACCGGAATCCGCAAATCGTTCAGCACGCTGGATGTGCTGAAAGGCGTGGACCTGACGGTGCACAAGGGCGAGGTTGTTTCGCTGATCGGGCCTTCCGGTTCCGGCAAGACCACGCTGCTGCGCTGCGCCAACTTTTTGGACCAGGCCGAGGACGGCACTATGGTGCTGGACGGCCAGACCTACCATTTGGGCCATGTGCGCCGCACTGAGATGTACGAAGCCCGCCGCCACACAGCGTTTGTGTTCCAGAATTACAACCTGTTTTTGAATAAGACCGCGCTGCAGAACGTGACCGAAGGGTTGATTGTTGCCCGCAAAATGCCCAGGGATGAGGCTGAAGCCCGCGCCCAAAAAGCGCTGGAAAAGGTCGGCCTGAGCAACCGCGGTGCCAGCTACCCCAATCAGCTTTCCGGCGGGCAGCAGCAGCGCGTGGCCATTGCCCGCGCCATTGCCACCGACCCCAAGATCATCTATTTTGACGAGCCCACCAGCGCGCTGGACCCGGAGCTGACCGTGGAAGTGCTGGCTGTGATGCGGGACCTGGCCGCCGATGGCATGACAATGCTGGTCGTGACCCACGAGATGGGCTTTGCCCGCAATGTTTCTAACCAGGTCGTGTTCATGGAGCACGGCGTTGTGGTGGAACAGGGTCCCGCCAAAGAGATTTTTACCGCCCCACGCGAGGAGCGCACCCGCGCTTTTTTGCGTCTGGTGGAAGATAAATAAAAGTTTTTACATAACCAAGGAGAAGCACATATGAAACTGAAAGCATTGACCGCTGCCGTACTGGCAGCCGCCCTGCTGTCCGCCTGCGGTTCCTCCGCAGCGTCCTCTGCTGCACCGGCAGCGGATACTTCCAGCGAAACCGCTGCCAGCGCCGATAACTCCGGCGATCTGCTGGCCCAGATTCAGCAGCGCGGCGAGATCGTGTTTGGCACCGAGGGCACCTGGTCCCCCTGGACCTACCATGACGAAAACGACCAGCTGGTTGGCTTCGACATTGAAGTTGCCCAGAAGGTTGCCGAAAAGCTTGGCGTAAAGGCCACCTTTGTAGAGGGCGAATGGGACGGCCTGCTGGCCGGCGTGGACGGCGGCCGCTATGACAGCATGGCCAACGGCGTAGAAATTACCGAAGAGCGCGCCCAGAAATACGATTTTTCTGACCCGTACTGCTACATCCGCACTGCCATTATTGTAAAAAGCGATGATGACAGCATCAACAGCTTTGAGGATCTGAACGGCAAGACCACCGCCAACACCATTTCCAGCACCTATGCAACACTGGCCGAAAGCTATGGCGCCAAAACCACCGGCGTGGACGACCTGAACCAGACCATTGAGCTGCTGCTGAACGGCCGTGTGGATGCCACCCTGAACGCCGAAGTAACCTATTTTGACTACCTGAAAGAGCATCCCGATGCGAACATCAAGATTGCGGCTTTGACCAATGATGCTTCCCAGGTTGCTTTTCCTGTGCGCAAGGGCGATGAAACCGCCACCCTGCGCGAAGCTCTGAACCAGGCTATCAATGAGTTGCGCGAGGACGGCACCATTGCCGAGATCAGCGAGAAGTACTTTGGCACCGACCTGAGCCAGGCCCCCAGCGCGAACTGATTTAACAAAATCACAATATAGCATAAAAAATCTCCGCAACCTGCTGTGTTTGGCAAGGGGTGCGGAGATTTTTTGTTTGATGAGCAGTAGATTGCCTGGGAAATGTACTCTTTACGGGTGAGCAAATTCCCATAGAGGCACGCATTGTGTGCCTGCGAATGTTTGGTTTGTGCAATACCTTGTGGAAACGCTATCACCCTTAGGTTGTTGGCGGGCGCACAATGTGCGCCTCCCTACGAAGTGTTCACGCATTTATAAGTGCTGCAAATAATTTGCAGGGGATGATACTTGCATCATCCAGCGGGACAGGAATAGCCTTAATCTTAGGCAATCTGTCTTTATCATATCAGTAGGATGGGGGCATCCGATCCCGCCGGAACATTGGGTATGTAGATATTTCAAATTTTTGCAATGTTCATGGCATTACAGCAGAGCGTGCATCATTCATAATGTTTCGGAACGGTCTTGAGCGTTCCGGGGCTTTGGGGGAAATCCCGTTATGGGCGATACCACCCACTCAACTATTTTCCCATTCTTAGCCCCATAAAATACATTTTCCCACACCAAAAACCGCCCCGGAAAGGTTATGCTTTCCGGGGCGGTTCTCCATCATCAATAATTTTCCGCGTGGACTTCAAAGTAGCTCTGGGGGTGATTGCAGGTGGGGCAGACTTCGGGGGCCTGGGTACCCACCACGATGTGGCCGCAGTTGCGGCACTCCCACACTTTTACTTCGCTCTTGGCAAACACTTCTGCCATTTCAATGTTGTGCAGCAGGGCGCGGTAGCGCTCTTCGTGATGCTTTTCAATGGCTCCCACCAGGCGGAACCGGGCAGCCAGTTCGGGGAAGCCCTCTTCCTCAGCCGTCTTGGCAAAGCTGTCATACATATCGGTCCATTCGTAATTTTCGCCCGCGGCGGCGGCTTTCAGGTTGTCGGCGGTATCGCCGATGCCGTTCAGCTCCTTGAACCACAGCTTGGCATGTTCTTTTTCGTTATCAGCCGTTTTCAAAAACAGTGCTGCGATCTGCTCAAAACCCTGCTTTTTGGCCACGGAGGCAAAGAAGGTGTACTTGTTGCGTGCTTCGGATTCGCCCGCAAATGCGGTCATCAGGTTTTTCTCGCTCTGGGTACCAGCATACTTGTTCATAACATTCTCCTTATTCATAGTTTACGATTTATTCTTAATCAAAGTTTTTTACATCAGTGTATTATGCCTTGTTCTATAGCCTTATTATAGCACAGTTTTGAGATTTGTAAAGGAAATTTTTAAGACTTGATATTAAATTTTATCCATCGATTTTTAGTAAAAAAGCCAGTGCCGGGCAGAAATCTGCCCGGCACTGCCGAAAAAAGTTCTTTGATTGTCTTAAATTTCTTTTTGCCCATTTCAGGTTGTGGAATGATACCCAGATTTAAGGCAATACCGCATAATTCTAAGTGCCGATACGGCGAGCGAGGTGCGGCAGATGCCAAGCCAAAAGCGCAGATAATACTGGATGTCTTATCGAGCATTTTGGCAACGCAGATGCCGTGCCGCAGCTGCCGGAGCGGTGCTTAAGCCGCAAGGCGGGAATTGTGCGGTGTTGCCTTAAAACATTGGGTATAAGTAGCTGGCACCATAGCAGCCAATCTTTTTGGGGCCGGTGATGGCCTCCCGCTGCCTGGCGGGTCGCAATCTTTTGCAGGGCCGCCGCCACGGTGAAGATGGTGATGGATTTGCTGCGGCGGTCCACAAACAGTTCGCCGCCACGGATGATATAGCAAAACGGCAGGCATTTTGCTGTATAAAATTGCTCGCCCTGGTGCTGTTGCAGCAGCACCCACACTTCCTGAACGTCCATTGGCTTAGTCCAGCTTCAGGTCGCCGTCCTTGATCCAGCCCTTTTTGCGGAACAGCGCGCCCAGCACCGCGCACAGCACGGCGGGCAGAACAAAGCTGACCAGCAGTAAGCCTGCCCAGTCAAAGGCGGTGATGCCCGCTTTTGCGCCGGATGCCACATCGGCCACCCAACCGGTGTACACGCCGATCTGACCCACCAGGCCGCAGGTGCCCATGCCGGAAGAAACCGCCGGGCCGTTCATCTGCAATTTGAACACACAGGTGGCAATGGGGCCGGCAATGGCGGAAGCAATGATCGGTGGCAGCCACACGCGGGGCTTTTTCAGGATGTTGGGCATTTGCAGCATGCTGGTGCCAATGCCCTGGCTGACCAGACCACCCACGCCGTTTTCCTTAAAGCTCATCACGGCAAAGCCGACCATCTGGGCGCAGCAGCCCGCAACGGCAGCGCCGCCCGCCAGACCGGTCAGGTTGAGCGCCGCGCAGATGGCTGCGCTGGAAATGGGCAAAGTCAGCGCAATGCCAACCAGCACCGAAACCAGAATGCCCATCAGCAGGGGCTGCAGCTCAGTGGCCCACATGATCACGCTGCCCACCGCAGAAGCCGCCGCGCCGATGGCAGGGGCAAACAGCACACTCAGACCCGTGCCCACCAGAATGGTGACCGCCGGGGTAACGATGATATCGACTTTGGTCTCTTTGCTGACAAGCTTGCCGCACTCTGCCGAAACAATGGCGATAAAGTATACGGCCAGGGGGCCGCCTGCACCGCCCAGGCTGTTGGCCGCGCTGCCCACAGCGATCAGGCTGAACAGCACCAGCGGCGGGGTGTGCAGGGCGTAACCGATGGAAGCCGCCATGGCAGGCCCGGCCACGCTCTGGGCGAAAGTACCGGCATCCACCAAAAACTGCAGGCCGATCTGCTCGCCCAGCGTTTTAATGATGGTGCCGATCAGTAAACTGGCAAACAGGCCCTGAGCCATAGCGCCCATAGCATCAATGCCATAGCGATGCGCCGAGAACACAACGTCCTTGCGCTTCAAAAATTCCTTAAGCTTTCCCATACTCTTGCTCCTCTCAGATATCTTTCAGCATTGTACCGCCGAAGTTGTCATGTGTCAAGACACAAATCATGACAATAGTTTTCCACCAAGAGCGGGCAGATTGCGGGCGGTTGTCAAAGATCGGTTTTTGCGGTACAATAATACCAATCTTTTGGCCGGGCGTTTGCCCTGCTGGAATTGGGGGATTTTGTATGGTTGAAACGTTTGATGTCAGCATTACCCCGTACGGGCTGACCCGCCGGACTTTTGTTTACCTGCCGGATGACTGGCAGACTTCCGGCAAAAAATATCCCGTACTCTATATGTTTGACGGCCACAACCTGTTTTTTGACTCCACCGCCACATACGGCACCTGCTGGGGGCTGAAAGAATACTGTGACGCCCACCCCAACTGGATCATTGCCGCACCGGAGTGCAACCACGAGGGCAACAAGCGGCTGGAGGAATACTGTCCCTACCAGTCGGACTGGTTCGGCGGCATTACGGGCACTGGGCATGAATACATGGAGTGGCTGACCAAAGAGTTCAAGCCGATGATGGACAAGCGCTACCCCACCCTGCCTGGCCGCGCCAACACGGCCATTGGCGGCAGCAGCATGGGCGGCCTGATGAGCCTGTACGCCATCACCGCTTACAACAAAGTGTTTTCCAAAGCAGCATGCCTGTCGCCCTCGGTGCGGCTGTGCATGCCGGAGCTGCGGCAGGAGATTGCCAACGCCACGATCCACCCCGGCACCCGTGTTTATCTGAGCTGGGGCGAAAAAGAGAGCGATAAGCCCGGTGCTTTGGGCGAATACACCGCCAATGCGCTGGAAGTATGCCGCGCGCTGCTGGGCAAAGGCGCCGCCGTTGACCCCTATATGCAGCCGGACGGCACCCACTGCGAAGCCTGCTGGGCCAAGCAGGTGCCTGCATGCATGGACTTTTTGTTTGGCGGCAAGTATGAGTAAAAAGAAAAAGCGCAGCACCCCCGCGGCTGTCCCTGCTGAACCGGCCAAAAGCGGAACACACCCAGCCGGAAGAACCCGCCGTCAGCAGCACGGCCCGCTGGATGGGTGCTTTGTGCTACCTGAGTATCCTGATTTTGATTCCCGCCTGCACCAAATGGCGGCAGGATGAATTTGTACGGTTCCACCTGAACCAAGGGCTGATGGTGTTGATGCTGGCAACCATCTGTGCTGCGCTTGGGTTTGTTCCGGTGCTGGAGCAGGTTGCGTTGAGCCTGACGCTGCTGGTAGATGTGCTTTCGCTGGTGGGGCTTATCACGGCGCTGCGCCGCCGGGCCGCACCCCTGCCGTTCATTGGCCTGCTGGTCGCGCGGTTCCACCCATTTTAATCCGTATATTTTATTTGTATTTTCCAGATTGTATTATTCAGAAGAGCTTTAGCCATATTTGTATATTTGTTTTATATTATTCAAATTGTATTATTTTGTAAAGGAGTGTTTTGTATGAGCAAAGCTGTTATCTTTTTTGCGCCCGGCCTGGAAGAGTGCGAGGGCCTTTTGTGCGTGGATCTGCTGCGCCGTTCCGGTGTGGAAGTAACGATTGCTGCCGTGGGCGGCGAAAAGATCGTCAAATCTGCCCGCAGCATCAGCGTTGTGGCGGATGCCCTGGCCGAAGAGCTGGATTATTCCGCTTTTGATGCCGCCATCCTGCCCGGCGGCATTCCGGGTGTGGACAACCTGAAAGCCGATGCCACGGTGCGCAAGGTCTGCACCGAGTTTGCCGCCGCAGGCAAGGTCGTGGCCGCAATCTGCGCCGCACCGTCTGTGTTGGCGGCGTTCGGCATTTTGCAGGGCAAAAAGGCAACGGTTTTTTACCCCGGCATGGAAGATAAACTGACCGCCGCCGGGGCCGAGTACACCGGCCTGCCCATCACGCTGGACGGCAGCATCATTACCGGCGAAGCGCTGGGTGCGGCCATCCCTTTGCGCTGGCCCTCGCCAGCCGCCTGGCCGGGCAGCAAGCATCCAACGCCGTCAAGCAGGGCATTGTGTACCGGTATTGATTTGAAGTAAAACGTTATAAAACATGCAAACCCGCCAGCGGGCGGCAGCGTATTTCTGTTGCTGCTTGCTGGCGGGTTATTTTTTGGTAGTTGCTGTTTACGCAAACGGGGCCTTGTCGTATATCTCATTATGTTATGGCATATCCCAATTTTTCAGCAACCACTTTCCCCAGTGTTGTCTTTCCACTTCCGGACGGACCAATAATCATGATTCCTGTTGACCTATTTACTTCCCGCTTTATCTTCTTCTCCGCCCATTCCCCACAATCTTTTCAAAGCCGATATTCATACCATTCCGTATCTATTTTCTTGAACCCAGACGTCCCTGTCCCGATACCACGGCAGGGACACCGCATCATTCCGATAATAGGGAATCAGCCGGATTTGGTTGCCGATGATTCGTTCTGTCATTTTGGGAGTTCTCCGCAGACTTTTTATTGATTTTATATTTTACAGTGTCGGTTCTGTTTCCGCCGTCACCGCGTCCCCCAGTTCCTTTGCCTTGCGGCGCAGTTTGCCCCATTCCGGGGTCAAAAAATAACCGAGCATGGCCACCAGGCCCACGGCATAGCTGAGGGAAACGCAGGCCATGGAGGAAGTGCCGTACCCCAGCGCATGCAGGATATACGCCGCCGGGATGCGCACAGCCCACAGGATCAGCAGGTTGACCACCGTGGTATATTTGACCGCGCCGGTACCGTTGACAAAGCTCATCATGCAATTGAACACCGCATAAGTCCAGATAAAGGGCAGCACCCACCAGGTATAGCGCACTGCGGCATCCAGAACTGCCGGGTCGCTGCTGAACAGCCCCAGCAGCGGGCGGCAGAACACAGTAGCCACCAGGCCAATCAGTAATGTAACTACACCGGCAGCGCAGGTGATCTGCACCACGCCCCGCTGCAAACGGCGGTAGTTGCCAGCGCCCAGGTTCTGCCCGGCAAACACCACCGCGGCAGAAGAAAACGAGGTGATGGCAATACCGGCAATGCCGGTCACGCGGCCTGCAATGGAGCACCCGGCCACAAACACCGAGCCCTGCATATTATACACAGCCTGCACCGCCACATGCCCCACCGAGTACAGCGAGTTATTCAGCCCCAGCGGCACACCCACTTTCAGGATGGCCGCCAGCTGCGCCTTATCACAGCCATGGGGCAGCAGGGGAAATTGCAAACCCTCGTAATTGCGGCGGGCGTACAGGATGCTGGCCAGCCAGGAAAGATACAGCGCAATGGTGGTTGCCAGCGCCGCACCGGCCACACCCATGCCCAGCACCGCCACAAAGGCAACATCCAGCACAATATTGGTCAGGCAGGAGATCAGCAGCAACAGCAAGGTGGACCGGCTGTCCCCCAGCCCGCGCAGGATACCGGCGTTCATGTTATAGCCAAGGTTGCCTAGGGTGCCCAGCGCCGTAATCCGCAGGTAGAGCACCGCATAATCAAAGGCATCTGCCGGGACCTGCATCAGCCGCAGCAGTGCCGGGCCGACAAACATTGCCAGTATCGTGACCGGGATGGCGCACAGATACAAAAACCACACCGCTGTGCGCACCAGCATGCGCAGCCCATCCGCATTGCGGCGGCCCATTTCCTGAGAAACAAGGATGGACGCCCCGTTGCCGATGCCCAAAAACACGCACAGCAGAATTTCCATTGGCTGTGTGGCGGTGCCCACCGCCGCCAGCGCGGCGGAATCACAGAAATTGCCCACCACAAGGGGTATCCACCGTGCCGTAAAGCTGCTGCAAGATATTGCCCACACAGATCGGCAGGGCAAACAGTGCCGCCGATTTGATGATGGAGCCGCGGATCATATCAATTTTGCCTGTATGGCTGGCCATGCCGCAAACCACGTTCCTTTCACTTTTCCAAATGTCTTTATGGCAATACCGCATAATTCTAAGTGCCGATACGGCGAGCGAGGTGCGGCAGATGCTAAGCCAAAAGCGCAGATAATACTGGATGCTGCAAAGGTGAGCGCCGCCAGTGGCGGAAACAGCGAACCGAAGCAGGGGCAGCGGTCGCAGAGTGCGAGGGGCTTTTGCCCCCGAAGCACGATGCGGGTACCGCAACCCGACATTATCGAGCATTTTGGCAACGCAGATGCCGTGCCGCAGCCGCCGGAGCGGTGCTTAAGCCGTCAGGCGGGAATTGTGCGGTATTGCCTTATAAAGCTTTCTCTTCGTTCCCACCATTATAAGCAGTTGGCCGTGGGCAGTCCATTTGCAAAATTGAACTATCCTTGTGGAAAATTCCATTAAAATAAATTGTTTTTTACTGTTCTATACCAAAAGAGCCGCCCTATACCGGGCGGCCCTCAAAAGGCAATATATTTGCCAGTTTTACACCAAAACGTCCTTGATCAGCAGCGAAAGCCCGCCCGTTGCGCTGTGGATGAACTCCACTGCATCGTCGCTGTTGCACAGTTCCGCGGGGATCTTGATCTCAATACCGGATTCGGTCTTAAAGCTGCGGCTTTCCAGCTTTTTGATGCGGGACGGGCTGACCGTGACCCGGTCGCTGCGCTCCACGCCGGAATCTGCCAGCGCCTGCTCAAAAGCGGGCACGGCAAGGGGATACTGCTCCTCCATGCGGGTGCGCACATCCTCCACCGAGATGGTGTTATCCACCGCCTGGTTGCGTACCAGCAGCTCCACGGCGGTTTCGGTGCCGCCGTCAAAGGGCGGCACATCGTCCAGCTGTTCCGGCTCCGGGTAGGCCTGCTGCACGGCGGCCACAGCGGTTTCGCATACGGCTTTCAGCTTGGCCTTTTCCGGCATGGCCTGGGTGCAGGCAAACACTTTTGTGGAAAGGTAAAAGTCTTTTTTATCGTCCAGCGCCACCTTTTTTTCAATCAGGCGAATGGTCAGGTTGGCGCGGTCGATCAGCGCGGCTTCGTCCGCCTTGCTGTTGCCAGGCAGCAGGGTGCGCTGCGGCGCAATGGTGCTGCACTGGCCGTTGCCCATCACGTTGGTTACATGGGTAAAGCCGGGGCGGTAGTTCAGTTTAAGCACCGCATAAAACGGCACACCGTCCACAGCGCAGTCCACCACGGCCAGGTCACCGGAGGGGATGCCCTGGTATTGCAGCAGCTGTTCAAAAATCACACCCGCAATGCGGCGCGAAAGATCAATAAAGTCATCGTTGTGCTGCATCTCCTGCAAAAAGGGGGAATCCGGCAGAAAGCGGCAGTTTTTGCTGTCATCGCTGGCAAATGCCTTTTCAATGCAGACGGAAAAATATTCATAAAGGTCAGCATCCAGCTCCATCGGCCGGTCCGAAAGCACCGGTTCCGATGCGCCGGCATCCAGAATATGTAAAATGACCTGATTGATTTTGACATCCATGGGGGCAGCTCCTTTGGTTTGAATTGGACTATCAGTATAGCATATTTTGCCGAAGTTGGACAGGGCAATTTTTGCCTCCCCGCATAAGGGACCATAGCGGCGGGAATCATGATGGGTAGAAAGAAGGGATGCAGAATGAGTACCCGTATCACCCATCAGGCAGATGACACCGCCCGCGGCCAAACGCAGCAGAACACCGCCAACAGCATTATTGACCTGCGCAAACAGCCCGCCCGCACACCCAAGCAGGCCGAGCCCGCCAAGCCGGACTGCTGCGGCCAGCCGCCGGTGCCCGCCCGCCAGAAAAACGCGCGGGAATACCTGGCCGGGCGCAGCCCCGGCGTGATGCAGAGTTACGCCCCCAACGCCGCCGCCAGCCCCGTGGAGGGCTGGGTGGAGGATGACGAAACGGTGCACCGCCTGGCACATTGGAGGGAGGAAGCGATTTATTGAGTGCAGGGTTTGCGGCAAGTTTTATTATAGGGCAAGGCCCGGCAGCGGGACGATGCTAGCATCGTCCCCTACAAATTATTTACAGCGTTTATCATAATCGGCAAGGTTTCTCTGCGGCGGGATGAGGGCATCCCGCCCTACAGGGATAAAATACCATTTGGCGTGTATACGAAAAAAGCAGAGCTTTTGACAGCTCTGCTTTTGCATTTTATGGGGATTTCTTAGGCAACACCGCACAATTCCCGCCTTGCGGCTTAAGCACCGCTCCGGCAGCTGCGGCACGGCATCTGCATTGCCAAAATGCTCGATAAGACATCCAGTATTATCTGCGCTTTTGGCTTGGCATCTGCCGCACCTCGCTCGCCGTATCGGCACTTAGAATTATGCGGTATTGCCCTTATTTTATGCCTTGCTCTTGTTCTTTTCCACGCACAGCCCCCACACCACGGTGATGAACATGGTGATGAGCATATCCGGCAGGGTATTGCCCAGCACAAAGTCAATGTTCATCAAGATGCGGTAGATCACAAAGCCCACCAGCCAGATGATCATGCGGGAAGCGGAAAGCTCCTTGGCGGAAGCATCCGAATGCAGGATAAAAGCATCGGCAATCTGCACGGCGATCATCGGGGCAAACACAGAGCCGATGAGGTACAGGAAATCGGTGATATCATCCATGGGGAAAACAATCGCGCCCACGGTGCCAATGACGGTCACGATCAAAGCGACCTGCTTGCCCTTGAACTTGGGGGCGATGGTCTCGGCAGAGATACCGGCGCTCCAAGCATCCAGGAAGGTGGTGGTGACGGTAGAGAACACCACGATCAGCAGGCCGACCACTCCAAGGCCAGCCTGCAGCAGGATCTGGGCGATATCGCTCTGGCCGGTATAGATGGCAGCGCCCATGCCAATGAGGTACATCCAGCAGGAAACAACGCCGTAAGTAACAGTGCTGGCCAGGGTAGCGGCAAAGGGCTTTTCGGCTTCGCGGGTGTAATCGCTGATGAGCGGCAGCCAGGACAGCGGCATGGCAACGGCCAGCTCCACGGCAGCGCCAAAGCTGAGGGAATCATCCTGCGCGGTCATGATACCGTTGCCGCCAAAGAAGATAACCTTGCACATGACAAGGGTCAGCACGAACAGCAGCACCATAACCACCTGGTTGATGCGGCCCAAGTCGGTCAGGCCGATCAGAATCCAGACCAAGATCAATGCGCCGATAACAAGGCACCACAGCCAGGCACCCACACCGGCAATGCCGTTTGCCGCCAGTGCGCCGTCATAAATCATGATGGCTGTCCAGCCGACCAGCTGCAGCACGTTGAGGGCGGCAAACCACAGGCTGCCCTTTTTGCCAAAGCTGAGCTTGGAGGTTTCCATGGCGGAAAGCCCGGTGCGCCCGCCGATGAGACCGGCAAAGAACATCATGGTGCAGCCGATCAGATGGCCCAGCAGGATTGCGGCAAAGCCCTTGGCCATGCCGAGGGGGGCAAAGTAAGTGCCGGTCAGGATCTCAGCAATGGAAACACCAGCGCCGAACCAGATCAAACTGTTTTGGAATACAGAAGTCTTTTTCATGCTTCGGCCTCCTTGCTCCACTCGTTATCCAATGCAAAGGCGTGGTTCATGGGGCCGGAGCCATGGCCCAGGTCCAGCATGGCGGCCAATGCGCCGGAAATATACGCCTTGGCGCGGCGCACAGCGGTTTCCAGATCATAGCCCTTTGCCAGGTTGGAGGCAATGGCGCTGGACAGGGTGCAGCCGGTGCCGTGGGTGTTGGGGTTATCAATGCGCTGGCCGTTGAACCAGGCGGCGCTGCCATCGGTCAGCACCAGCAGGTCGTTGGCATCGTTCAGGTTATGCCCGCCCTTGCACAGCACATTGCAGCCAAATTTCTGGCTAATCTCTTTAGCGGCGTTTTCCATATCGGCAGCCGTCTTAATGCTGTGGCCGCACAGGATCTCCGCTTCGGGGATGTTGGGGGTAATGACTTCCGCCAGGGGCAAAAGCTCGGTTTCCAGCGCGGTAACTGCGTCCGGTTCCAGCAGGGCTGCGCCGGAGGTTGCCACCATCACGGGGTCCACCACGATATGCTTTGCGCCGTACTGCCGCAGCTTTTGGGCGATCACGCGAATCAGCTCCTGGGAGCTGACCATACCGATCTTGACAGCATCCGGGTAGATATCCGTAAACACGGCATCCAGCTGCTGCGCTAAAAATTCCGGCGTTGAATTCAGGATGCCGGTTACCCCGGTGGTGTTCTGGGCGGTCAGGGCGGTGATGGCGCTCATGGCAAACACGCCGTTCATCGTCATGGTTTTGATGTCGGCCTGAATTCCGGCGCCGCCGCTGGAGTCACTGCCAGCGATTGTCAATGCTGTTCTCATGTTTTTCCTCCTGTTGCCCGTATCGGGCGTGGTTCAGCATCAGGTAAAAATATCCGCCGTGCAAGGTGGTGCCCCCAATGCACAGCGCACCAACAGCGATAGGATGTATCGAACACCCCAAAGCTGCAAGGTCATAAAATTATAACTGCCCGGCCAGGCGGTACAGTTCCCGGCTGGCAGCGCAGGGGTCGGCCTGGGCAAAAATGGCGCTGACAACGGCCACACCGGCCAGCCCCCTGCCCTGCAGCTGCAGCAGGTTGGCGGCGTCAATGCCGCCGATGGCTACAACGGGGATGTTGACCGCCGCCGTTACCGCGCGCATGGTTTCAGCAGTAACAGGGTGGGCGTCCAGCTTGGTGCCGGTCACAAAGGCCGCGCCGCAGCCAAGGTAGTCCGCGCCGTCGGCCTGGGCGGCCAGCGCTTCGGCAGCGTTATGGGCCGATACGCCCAAAATCTTATCCGGCCCCAGCAGGGCGCGGGCGCGCTTAGCGGCCATATCGCTCTGGCCCACATGCACGCCGTCCGCCCCGGCTGCCAAAGCAACCTCGACATTATCATCAATCACAAACGGCACATGGCGGAAGTGGCACAGGGCGGACAGTTCCTCGGCTTCGGCCAGCAGGTCGTGTTCGTCCAGGCATTTTTCCCGCAGCTGCACAAAGGTTGCCCCGCCATCAATGGCCTGGGCCACTACATCGGCAAGGCGGCGGCCGTTCAGCCAGGTGCGGTCGGTCACAGCGTACAGGCGCAGCTGCTGCGGCAGAACTTTCATAAACAAAACCTCCAAAAAAGGCAAAACAAAAAACGGGCGCGCCGGAAAAAGGCGCACCCGTTTTGTACACGAATGTTGCATTCTCCCTACGTTGGCATTACCCACATCAGGTTCATCGGGTCGGAACCGATTGTTCCCTCTCAGCCATAGTGGCTCCCCATAACAGGTACTATCATACCCCTTTTTGCGGATAAAAACAAGACCTTGACAAAATTCCCGCAAGTGTTTATGATGGGTAACGAAATCAGGGGAGCCTTTTTGGCTGAGAGGAAGCGCTGCTTCGACCCTTAATACCTGATGTGGACCATGCCACCGTAGGAAGACTTTCAACTGTTTTGTTCTGTCTTTTTTGCAGGGGCTCCGCGTTGGGCCCCTGCTTTTTTGTATCATATCAGGGCCGGCCCGTTGGGCCGCCTTAGGGGAAAGGAAGGAAAACAGGCATTGTGCCCGAAGCTGCGGGGGAGCGCCCGGAGCTTTGTGATTCAGCGATGGGAAGCCGTGTTCCGGCGTGAGAGGAAGCCAGCAAGCTTCGACCGAACAGCGGGGAGAAGTGTTTGCCCGCTGCGCCCGTACAAGGCGGCTGACGGCAGATGCCTGCGGCAGCCTTCCGCTTTTTTGTTATATTAAAAAAGGAGTACTCGATATGAAAAAGTCCAATACCAAAAAGCTGGCTCTGGCCGGTGTTCTGTGTGCCGTTGCTGTTGTTGGCAGCATGTTTTCTTTCCCTGTTTTTGGCAGCAAGTGCGCGCCGGTGCAGCACATGGTCAATGTACTGTGCGCCGTTCTGCTGGGACCCTGGTATGGCGTTGGTGCCGCATTTGTGGCCAGCCTGCTGCGCAACCTGCTGGGCCTTGGCAGCCTGATGGCGTTTCCCCGGCAGCATGTGCGGCGCTTTGCTGTGCGGCATTGTCTACCACAAAACCCACAAGCTGCTGCCCACTTTGATCGGTGAGGTGTTCGGCACCGGCATCATCGGCGGTTTGCTGGCATGGCCGGTCGCTATCCTGTTTATGGGCAAGGCCGCCGGTGACATTGCGTTTTATGCCTACATTGTGCCGTTCCTGGTTTCCACCGTGGGCGGTTCCATCATTGCCGGCATCATCCTGTTTGCACTGGAAAAGAACGGCACCCTGAAATCCATGCAGAACGCCCTGAACAAGTAACACGAGGTTTGTATTTATGTCCGTATCCGCACCGCTGGCTGCCATCCGGGCGCAGCACCCGCTTCTGCACTGCATTTCCAACATTGTTTCTGCCAACGACTGCGCCAACCTGGCGCTGGCCATCGGGGCAAGCCCCATCATGGCCCAGGCCCCGCAGGAAATGGCCGACATTGCCGCTTTGGCCAGCGCCGTTGTGCTGAACACCGGCACCCCGGACGAAGCCAAGTTCACCGCCGCCCGCACCGCCGGTGCCACGGCAAACCGCCGCAGCATCCCTGTTGTGCTGGACCCGGTGGGCGTGGGCGCAAGCCCCTGGCGGCTGGCAAACATCCAGAGCCTTTTGCAGCAGGTGCAGCCCGCCATTGTGCGGGTGAACGCCGGGGAGGCCGCCGCCCTGCTGGGCCTTGGCGGCAGCGAGCACGGGGTGGACAGTCTGACCGCCCCCAAAGCGCCCGCCGGGCTGGCCGCAGCTCTGGCGCAAAAGCTGGGGTGTGTGGTGCTGCTTTCCGGCACCGAGGACCTGATTGCCGATGGGCAGCAGCTCTGCACCGTGCGCGGCGGCAGCGACCGGATGCGCACCGTGACGGGGGCCGGGTGTATGCTTTCCGTTTTGTGTGGGGCGTTTGCCGCCGTACAGCCGGGGGATGCCTTTACCGCTGCCGTGCAGGCCGCACGGTTCTGGAAAGCCTGCGCCGAGCAGGCTGAGGACCATGCCGCCGGGGCGGGCAGCTTCCGCGTGGCGCTGTTTGACGCGGCGGGCAATATGACAGATGAAGTATTTGCCGGGGAATAATTTTTATGGTGGCAACTTAGTTGTACAAGTGCGTTTTCCACCCCCGTACCCTGCTAGTGACTGATAAAACCATTGACTTCTTTGTAGGGGCGGGGTCACTGACCCCGTGCTCCCCTGCCCTAACACAAACAAAAATCAGCAAGGCCCGATACCGGGGTGAATCTCACCGCACGGTATCGGGCCTTGCTTATATTTTATGTATTGCTTCCCCGTTTGCCTGCTTTACCCAATCAGGCCGCTGTTCTTGACAGCCTGGACGGCTTCGGTGATTTTTTCCACCGGCAGGGTCAGGGCAAAACGGACGTAGCCTTCACCGGACGGGCCAAAGCTGGAGCCGGGGGTGCAGATCACGCCGGCTTTTTCAATCATTTCCATGCAGAACTCCATGCTGGTGCCATGCCCCTGCGGGACCGGTGCCCAGACGAACATGGAGCCGTGGCTGTCCGGCACATCCCAGCCGATGGAGCGGAAGCCCCCGCACAGGGCGTCGCGGCGGCGCTGGTATTCGGCACACTGGGCCTTGATGGGCTCCAGCGGGCCTGTCATAGCGGCAATGGCGGCTTTCTGCTCCGGGATGAACTTGCCGAAATCGATCTGGGTGCGCAGCTTCTTGCATGCGGCAATCACATCGCGGCGGCCCACCAAAAAGCTGATGCGCGCGCCGGTCACGTTGAAGCTCTTGCTCAGGGAGAAGAACTCGACTGCGCAGGTCTCGGCGCCGGGAATGTTGAAGATGCTGTGGCCCACGGCACCATCAAAGATGATATCGCTGTAGGCGTTATCATGGACGAGCAGAATCTTATGTGCATTGCAGAAATCCACGATCTCCTGGTACAGCTCCGGGCTGCCCACGCTGCCCACCGGGTTGGCCGGCAGGGATACGATCATCATCTTGGCCTTATCGGCCACATCGTCAGGGATCTCCTTCACATTGGGCAGGAAGTTATGCTCTTTGGTCAGGTGATAGTAGTACGGCACGCCGCCGCCCAGCTTGACACCGGTAATGAACACCGGGTAGCAGGGGTCCGGCAGCAGCACCACATCGCCGTCGTTCAGCAGGGCAAGGCCCATGTGGCCCATGCCGTCCTGGCTGCCGTTAAAGCTCATGATCTGGTCCGGGGTTATGCCGTCCACATCAAAGCGGCGCTTATAATAAGCGCACACGGTATTCAGCAGTTCCGGCAGGTCCCGCAGGGAATACTTCCAGTTTTCGCTCACCATGGCGGCATCGCACAATGCCTGCTTGATGTGCGGCATCGGCTCAAAGTCCGGGGTACCGACCGAAAGATTGTACAGCTTTTTGCCCTGTGCTTCCAGGGCCACCTTTTTATCATTCAGGGCGGCAAAAATTTCCGCGCCGAACAGGTCCAGCCGTTTTGAAAATTCCACTTCAAATGCCATGATTTTCTATCTCCTCTCCCAAGCCTGAGGGTTATCCTCTATCCGGCAATACCAAATCATTCTAAGGCAATACCGCATAATTCTAAGTGCCGATACGGCGAGCGAGGTGCGGCAGATGCCAAGCCAAAAGCGCAGATAATACTGGATGTCTTATCGAGCATTTTGGCAACGCAGATGCCGTGCCGCAGCTGCCGGAGCGGTGCTTAAGCCGCAAGGCGGGAATTGTGCGGTGTTGCCATAAGCGCCGATACAGCGGGAATCATCTGGTATTGCTCTATCTCACTTTGCACGCTGAGCGCACAAATAGGCATCAATATCAAAGTCCAGCAGCTGCGTATCCTTTTTTAAGTACAGCGGGTGGTGCGGCTGACCAGATTTTAACAGCGGGCCTGCCGTGTACCACTTTGCGCCTGCCGCTTTGCCGTCGGCGGCAAAATCCCGCATACAGTCCATCAGGTAATCCCGTTTCAGGATGATGTTCCCCCACGCCGCCCACACGGCAGGCTGGTCCGATAAAGACAGCAGGTACCGGAACGCCTTGCGGTTTTCCGCGTGCAGGGCGGGGTTCAGCGCATGCTCCATATCATCGGGGCGGGTGGCGCGCTGGGCGTACACGTTGAACATCAAAAAACTGTCATACCCGTTAGCCAGGGCAATGCGCTGGGCGCTCTGCAAGGTGGGGTCCAGGGCATCCGGGGCCGCGGTGGATGGGTTGATACCTACGCAAATCAGCGGCTTTTTGCCGCGGGTGCCCAAAATGTAACGGTACTCGGAATAGGTATTGGGCACATACAGCCAGCGGGCCGCATCATAATCCGGGGAAGGCTGCAGCGCCGCCTGCAAAGCGGGTTCAAACAGCGCCAGTTCCAGCCCGGCGGTGGGGCCTTTTGGGATATGCATACAAGAAACCTCCTGAGGTACAGTTAAAAAGCTGCGTTTTGGACTGCATCGTAATTACTATACCACCGCCGCACACCTTGCGCAAGAGGGAACCGCGTGATATAATACCCTTTAACCTTTCAAGATTTTATGCAACAGACTTTCTCAAAAAGGACGTGTTAAGATGGAAAAGCGCCACAATTATGCGGCTGCCGGATTCCTGCTGCTGGGGATCGGCGCAGCGGGGCGGGCGTTCCTGGGTGTGCCGGAAGGCGTTACCATGGCGGAACTGAGCCTGACCGTGCTGCTGGCGCTCGGTGCCCTGCTGCTGACACGGCAGGGGCTGGCTGCGCTTGTGTGCGGGTTGGCGGCCACGGCACTGGAGCTTGTTTTGTGCGGTTCCTGGGTGCAGGCCGGCGGGGCTTTGGCCGCTGCTGCGCCGTTTTTGCGGCTGGCTGACCTGTGGCTGCTGCTGGGCCTTGTGTGGGGCAGCCTGCCTGTGGCCCGCCGCGCTGTGGACGACCTGAAATACACCCGCTCCACCCGCATGATGCTGGTTGCCTGCGGGGTGCTGCTGGCTGCCCACACGGTGCTGCGCATTGCCAGCCTTGCCGCGCCTGCCAGCGTGCCGCTGGGCAAGGCTTCTTCCGGCAGCTTTGTGGTATTTTCGGTACTGCTGCTGTGGTACACCGTGCTGATGGTCAAAGCCTACAACGTTCAGCGCACCAAACATTGAGCATACGGCCGTTCTGCGCCCCCTTTGGGGCGCGGGATGGCCGTATTTTTATTCTATTATTTTGCGCGGAATCTCTTTACATCTTTAATGCATAAAAGTATAATAAATTCATCTATTCCCGCGTAACTTGGTGGGTTGTGGATGAAGAGGAATGGAAGAGGTTCGGAAGAGATTAAAAAGGAGAGTATATTCATGCAACTTGATCTTTCCCGGTTTTCACCGGTTGAGCGCAGCACTTTGCAGCTGCGTGTATTATACGAGGGTGCAGGCTACCGCAAATTTCGCTGCTCCCATTTTGAGGAATATTCGCTCTATCAGCAGAATGAGCGCTTTCTTTCGGATTCCCAGGTCATTACTTTTACCGACCTGGACGGCAAGCTGCGCGCCATCAAGCCAGACGTAACGCTTTCGATCGCCAAGAACGCCCAGCCCGCCGCCGGGGAATGCAAAAAGTATTATTATACAGAGCAGATCTGCCGCCCCAGCCGGGAAAGCCACACCTTCTCGGAGATCAGCCAGATGGGCCTGGAGTGCATCGGTGCGGTTGGCGCTGCCGAACAGGCCGAGGTTGTGCGCCTTGCGCTGGAAAGCCTGGCCAGTCTGGAAGTTCCCACCGTGCTGGAAGTCAGCCATATGGGCTTTGTGACCGCCCTGCTGGACACCCTGCATGTGGATGCCGCCGCCCGCCCGCGCCTGCTGGAGCTGCTGCGCGATAAAAACGCCCACGAGCTGCATGCCGCCGCGCTGCAAAGCGGGCTGGATGAAGCCGCCGCCAACGCGCTGACCGCTATTTTAAGCCTGCACGGTCCCTTTGGCACCACGCTGGCCGCCGCCCGCAGCCAGTGCCAGTGCGAAGCCCAGCAGGACGCCCTGCTGGAACTGCAGAGCCTGCAGAATGAACTGGGCGATGCCGGACGCGGCATGCAGCTGGATCTGAGCCTTGCCGGTGATATGGAATATTACAACGGCCTGGTGTTCAGCGGTTATGTGGCCGGGGTGCCCCGTGCCGTGCTGAAAGGCGGCCGGTATGACCTGCTGGCTCAGCGCTTTACCCCCGGTGCCTGCGCCCTGGGCTTTGCCCTTTACCTGGACGAGCTGGAACGCCTGAGCGCTCCCCTGCCGCCGGTACAGCAGCAGGGCACCGAGCGCCAGTGGCTGAACATCGCCCTGCCCAAAGGCCGCCTGGGCGATAAAGCCTATGGCCTGCTGGCCGCCGCCGGGTATGAAGCCAACGAAAACTATAACGAGACCCGCAAGCTGGTGGTGGAGAACCCCGAAGCCGGGGTGCGGTACTTCCTGGTCAAGCCCAGCGACGTTGCCATTTATGTGGAGCACGGCGCTGCCGACATTGGCATTGTGGGCAAGGATATCCTGACCGAATCCGGTGCCGATGTGTACGAACTGCTGGATACCGGCATGGGCAAGTGCCGCATGTGCGTGGCAGGCCCCAGGAACTTTGTGGACGATGAAAGCCGCGCCCTGCGCGTTGCCACCAAGTTTGTGAACATTGCCCGCGCCCATTACGAGAGCATTGGCCGCGATATTGACATCATCAAGCTGAACGGCTCCATTGAGCTGGCTCCCATCCTGGGGCTTTCGGATGTGATCGTGGATATTGTGGAGACCGGCACCACCCTGAAAGAAAACAATCTGACCGTACTGGAAGAGTTCATGCCCATTTCGGCACGGTTCATTGCCAACAAAGCCAGCTACAAATTCAAGTACGCGCAGCTGACCGAACTGCTGAACAAGATGAAGGAGGCGCTTGCCAAATGATCCGCATTTTTGAGTTTGACGCTTTGAAGCCTGAAGAAATCCTGAACCGTGATATCCGTGCGGAAGCCAGCGTGGAAGCAACCGTGGATGCCATTATTGCCGATGTGCGCGCCCGCGGTGATGCCGCCCTGAAAGATTACGCTCTGAAATTTGACCACGCCCAGCTGGACGAGCTGCGGGTGAGCCAGGCGGAAATTGACGAAGCCTTTGAAGCCGCCGGTGAGGATTTTGTGACTACCCTGAAGATGGCCGCCGCCAACATCCGCGCCTTCCATGAGCACCAGGTCCACAAGAACTTTGTGATGAACGATACCCCCGGCATTGTGCTGGGCCAGAAATATACCCCGATTGAAAAAGCCGGTGTGTATGTGCCGGGCGGTACCGCCGCTTACCCCAGCACCGTACTGATGGATGTGATCCCCGCCAAGGTGGCCGGTGTGAAGGAGATCGTAATGACCACCCCCGCCGGGCCGGATGGCAAGGTGAATCCCTCCATCCTGGCTGCTGCGGTGATTGCCGGTATTGACAAGATCTTCAAGACCGGCGGCGCACAGGCCGTGGCCGCGCTGGCCTACGGCACCGAGAGCATTCCCGCGGTGGATAAGATCGTCGGCCCCGGCAATATTTACGTTGCCACCGCCAAGCGCAAAGTGTTCGGCAAGGTTGGCATTGATATGATCGCCGGGCCTTCGGAGATTCTGGTGCTGGCGGATGGCAGCTGCAACCCCGCCTGGGTGGCAGCTGACCTGCTGAGCCAGGCCGAGCATGACAAGCTGGCCAGCCCCGTGCTGGTAACGGACAGCGCCGAGCTGGCCAAGGCCGTGCAGGCCGAGCTGGAAGTGCAGATCCCACAGCTGCCCCGCGCTGCCATCGCCCGCGCCAGCGTGGACACCAACGGCAAGATCATTGTGACGGACGATATGAACAAGGCCATTGACGCCGTGAACATCATTGCCCCGGAGCATTTGGAAATTTGTGTGGACGACCCGTTCGCCGTTTTGAACAGCGTAAAGAACGCGGGCAGCATTTTCCTGGGCAAGAATGTGCCGGAAGGCACTGGGCGATTATTTTGCCGGCCCCAACCACACCCTGCCCACCAGCGGCACGGCACGTTTTTCCAGCCCGCTGGGCGTGGACGATTTTGTGAAAAAGTCCAGTTTCATTTATTACACCCGCGATGCCCTGGGCAAAGTTCAGTCCCGCATTGCCGATTTTGCCGAGCATGAGGGCCTGCACGCCCACGCCAAGAGCGTTATCATCCGTTTTGAAGACCAGTGAAGGATGGGGTACCGGAGCGGAAGGCCAACCGTTTAGCAACATATAATTACAGCCAATCCGGTGTATATTTCATTACGATTTGTTCCAAAAACAAGCGTTGCACCTTTGGAACGATTGTAGGGGGCGGCGTCCCCGACGCCCCGCGAACCCGATTGTCACCAACCGGTAAAATTGTTGCACGGCAGTTGGGGAATATGATTGCATTTTATCCCCATGTGCGGATTGAAAAATATGTTGTAATGCCCAATCACATCCATTTATTGATTGCCATTCAGCAAGGCCCATCCGGGGCGTCGAGGACGCCGCCCCCTACATCCGCCCGCGCAAGCCAGGTCATCCCGATGTTTATCTCCACTTTGAAACGGCTGACCAACAAAACTGCCGGGCATGCACTCTGGCAGCGCGGATATTACGACCACATCATCCGCTCCCCGGACGATTACAACACCATCTGGCACTACATCGACACCAACCCCGCCAAATGGGCGCAGGATACACGTTATGTCACGGACTTTCCTGATCCGGTGCGGCGGCCCGGCTGCTGCACCAACAAAGAGGTGACCCAAATGAGCCGTTATTTTACCAAAACGCTGGCTGCGCTGGAGCCTTATGCCCCCGGCGAGCAGCTGAAACTGCCTGACCTTGTCAAGCTGAACGCCAACGAAAACCCCTACCCGCCTGCCCCCGGCGTGGCGGCGGCGGTGACCGGAGCAGTGCCGGGGCTGCGGCTGTATTCCGATTTGACCGAAGCCGCGCTCTGCGCCGCCATTGCCTGCCACTGCGGCGTGCAGCCGGAAAATATTTTGTGCGGCAACGGCAGCGATGAAAACCTGCTGCTGGCGCTGCGCGCTTTCTGCGATGAAACCCACCCGCTGGCATTTGCCGATATCACCTACAGCTTTTACCCGGTTTTGTGCGATTTGTTGCACATTCCGCAGCATGTGATCCTGGTGGAGGAAGATTTCTCGCTGGATTTGAGCAAGTACCACGGCCTGAATGAGACCATCGTGATTGCCAACCCCAACGCCCCCACCACCCTGCTGCAGCCGGTGGCCGCCATTGAGGAAGTGGTGCGCACCAACCCCGACAGCATTGTGATTGTGGACGAGGCGTACATTGATTTTGCCGGGCCAAACGCCAGCTGCGTTCCGCTGACCAAGAAATATGACAATGTGATTGTGGTGCAGACCTTCTCCAAATCCCACAATCTGGCCGGTGCCCGCGTGGGCTTCTGCGTGGCAAACCCGGAGCTGATTGCCGATATGAACCGCATCAAGTTCAGCTACAGCCCATACAACGTCAATTCCCTCTCCCAGGCTGCCGCCGTGGCCGCCATGGAGGATGAGAATTACTTCCGTGATACGGTGGGTAAGATCTGCGCCACCCGCGCCGACACAATGACCAAGCTGCGGGAGCGCGGTTTTACCGGGCCGGATTCCGCCACCAACTTTTTGTTCGTTACCACCAGCCGCATGCCCTGCAAACAGATTTTTGAGCGCCTGCGGCAAAAAGGCGTGCTGATCCGCTATTTCAGCGCCCCGCGCCTTTCCGATTATCTGCGCATCACCATCGGTACCCCGGAACAGATGCAGCGATTCTTTGAGGAGCTGGATTTGATTTTGGGGTAAAGTGGCATGGGGACGGAATTACCAGACCGCAAAGGGAACCGGTTAAAGGGGTATGATTACAGTTCAAATGGGTTTTGGACCCACTGTATCAGGAGGGAACACCATGAACCTGTATGACAGAATTAAACCCGGCAAACGGCGGCGTGGCTGGGGCGGGGCGGTGTTCCTGGCGGCGGCCTGTGGGTTCTGGTAATCTGCATTGGCACCATTGGCTGGGCGGCGCGTTACCACCAGCGCTACCGCAGGTTTTCCACCGATTTTGCCGCCAGTGTGGAAAACGCGGGCAAGATCGGCGCTGCGCTGACCCGCAACGGCGAAACCTCCTCCCTGGACCCGGATGCCAGCAGCCGGTTATGTCGGTTGATCTGCGCCGCCGGGGCGGGCAAAGTGCAGCCAAGCTGCCCGCAGGGGGAGCCGCTCACCGTCCGCTACCACAGCGGCGCGGTGCTGGACTTGTGGGAAGTAGAAATACCCGAAGAGACCGCCAAAAACCCCACCGGCGTTTTTGTGCGTTATACCTTTGCCGATGGAACGGTTTACCAATATGACACGGACCAGATCCAAATGAATGAGGTCCGGCTGGCCCTGGGGCTACATTAACCCCAGGTATTAAGAGGGGCGCTGCAACAGCAGCATACAAAAAAAGGGGGAACGTATATGATCGCAATTATTGATTACGGCGTGGGCAACTTGTTCAGTCTGGCTTCCAGCCTGAAAAGCCTGGGGCTGGAAACCAAAGTGACCCGCGACGCTGCCGCCATCCGCGCGGCGGATCACATCATTCTGCCCGGCGTGGGCGCGTTTGCCGATGCCATGGCCAAGCTGGAAGCCACCGGCCTGGTGCCCGTTATCAAGCAGGAAGTGGAGCACAAACCGCTTTTGGGCATCTGCCTGGGCATGCAGCTGCTGTTTGAAAAAAGCTATGAGTACGGCGAACACACCGGCCTTGGCCTGATTCCCGGCGAAGTGTGCCCGCTGGCAGACGATTTGAAAGACCCCAGCCTGAAAGTGCCGCACATCGGCTGGAACCGGCTGGACATTGTGCCGGGGCGGGAAAACGACCCGCTGTTCAAGTACACCAAGCCCGGTGAGTATGTGTATTATGTGCACAGCTTTTACGCCAAAAACTGTGCCGCCAACACGCTGGCTGCCAGTGAGTACAGCATCCCGGTAACGGGCGCTGTGAAAAACGGCCTGGTATACGGCACGCAGTTCCACCCCGAAAAATCCGGCGATACCGGCCTGCGCATGCTGCGGGCCTTTGCAGAATTGTGAGGTGCAGCCATGAAGTTATATCCTGCCATTGATCTGCGCGGCGGGCAGGCCGTGCGCCTGTACCAGGGCGATTACGACCAGATGACCGTTTACAATGCAGACCCCGCCGCCCAGGCACGGGAGTTTATTGCCGCCGGGGCCAAGTACCTGCATGTGGTGGACTTGGACGGCGCCAAGGATGACACCACCGCCAACATGACCACCATTGCCGCCATTGCTAAGCAGGGCGGGCTGTTTATCGAGGTCGGCGGCGGCATCCGTGACGAAGCCCGCATTGAACAGTATCTTTCCCTCGGCGTGGGGCGCTGCATCCTGGGCACCATTGCCGTAAAGGATTTTGATTTTACCGCCCGCATGGCGCAGAAATACGGCCCCAAAATTGCCGTTGGCGTGGACATGCGCGATGGCCTTGTGGCTGTGAACGGCTGGAAAGAAGTCACCCCCGAACCGGGCGTTGCTTTCTGCCGCCGCTGTGCCGAAGCTGGCGTGCAGGCGATCATCGCCACCGATATTTCCCGCGACGGCACAATGCAGGGCACCAACATGGACCTGTACCGTGAGCTGTTGCAGATTTCCGGCCTGGAGATCACGGCATCCGGCGGCATTGCCCGCATGGAAGAGCTGGCGGAGCTGCAGGCCATGGGCTGCCACGCCGCAATTTTGGGCAAATCCATCTACACCGGCGCCATCGACCTCAAACAGGCTGTGGCACTGTATCAGGAATAAGGGGGCTGGGCGCATGATTACCAAACGCATTATCCCGTGCTTGGATGTAAAAGACGGCCGTGTGGTCAAGGGTGTCAACTTTGCCGGATTACAGGATATGGCCGACCCGGTCGAGATGGCCCGCTATTACAACGCGGGCCGGGGCTGATGAGCTGGTGTTTTATGATATCACCGCCAGCGTGGAGGGCCGCACGATTTTTACCGATATTCTGCGCCGCGTTGCCAGCGAAATTTTTATCCCGCTGACGGTCGGCGGCGGCATCGGCAGCCTGGAAGATTTTGACCGGGTGCTGAAATGCGGTGCCGACAAAGTAAGTGTCAACTCCGGTGCCATCAAGAACCCGGCCATTATTTCTGCCGCTGCCCAGCGTTACGGCAATCAGTGCGTGGTGCTTTCGGCGGACATCAAGCGGGTGGATGGCAAGTTCAAGCTGTTCACCAAAGGCGGGCGCGAAAACACCGGCATTGACGCGCTGAACTGGCTGGAGCATGGCGTGAAAAACGGCGCGGGCGAGCTGGTTGTCAACTCGATTGACACGGACGGCGTAAAGAACGGCTTTGACCTGGAGCTGCTGGACGCCGTGGCCCAGCGCTGTGCTGTGCCCATCATCGCTTCCGGCGGTGCTGGCAAGATGGATGGATGACTTCAAGGAGCTGTTCTTGAACCACCCCCGCGTGGACGCCGGACTGGCAGCCTCCATCTTCCACACGAAGCAGGTGGACATCCGCGATTTGAAGCTTTACCTGCGTGAAAACGGCGTGGAGATGCGGGTATAACAGGCAAAAGCAGCCCATATAATTGGGGCTTGCCAAACAACGCAAAACACGCTAAACTATACTTATAGTTTTTACTGAGAATGGGGAAGCTTTTGGGAATCCGGCTGTGCGGTTCGCATGAATCTGCGGCCCGGCAGAGTGTCCCCAGCCTTTCGCCGTTTTAGATAAGGAGTTCGCCATGGAAATCACCGAAAATTCCAAAACTCTGAAATTTGATACCAACGGCCTGATTCCGGCCATTGTGCAGGATCACTACACCAAAGAGGTTCTGACCCTGGCTTATATGAACGCCGAAACTCTGGCTTTGACGATTGCCGAGGGCCGCACGGTGTTCTGGTCCCGCAGCCGCCAGGAGATCTGGCGCAAGGGCGAAACCAGTGGCAATGTGCAGCGCGTGGTTTCCATCACCGCAGACTGCGATAAGGACGCTTTGGTCGTGGATGTCATCAAGAGCGGCCCCGCCTGCCACACCGGCGCGGAAAGCTGCTTCTTTAACCCGGTCTATGTTTCCGATGAGCTGAAGCAGTTCAGCTGGCAGGGGCTGTATGAGCTCATCAAAGGCCGCAAGACCAACCCCAAGGAGGGCAGCTACACCACCTACCTGTTTGACAAGGGTCTGGAAAAGATTCTGAAAAAGGTCGGCGAGGAATCCACCGAAGTGATCATTGCAGGCAGCAAGCGCGACAAAGCGGAAACCGTTTACGAGATCAGCGACCTTGCCTACCATGTGATGGTTTTGATGATTGAACTTGGCATTTCCGTAGAAGACATCACCAAAGAGCTGGAAAAGCGCCATGTTATTGACCATAAAGTGAAACAGGAGAGGATGCAGTAATGGCTAAGGAATATCTGCTCAGTTCGGTCCATGTTCACACCAAGCTGTGTGACGGCAAAAACACCCCGGAGGAGCTTGCCCTGAGCGCCTGGAAAGCCGGGCTGAAAACGCTGGGCTTCTCTGGCCACAGCCACACCCCCGCACGACATTGAGTATTGCATGACCAATGCACGCACCCAGCTGTACCGCGCCCAGGCAGCCAAGCTGAAAGAGCGCTATGCCGGCAAGCTGGACATTTTGTGCGGCCTGGAATGGGATCTGTACAGCGATGACGACCCGGCTGCCTATGATTACTGGATCGGCAGCGCCCATTATGTCAAGGGCCCCAAGACCGGCAAATATTACGAGATTGACTGGCGCGAAGCGGACCTGGCTGCCTGCATTCAGGACGACTTTGACGGCGACGGCCTTGCTGTGGTGGAAACGTATTTTGCCAACGTAGCCGCAGTTGCCGCCAAAAAGCCCACCATCCTGGGTCATTTTGACCTGATCAAAAAGGTGAACGGCAGCGGCAAGTTTTTTTGATGAATCCGACCCGTGCTACACCGCCGCTGCCCACAAGGCACTGGAAGCCGCTGCACAGGCTGGCTGCATGCTGGAAGTGAATACCAGCTCGGTTTATCGCGGCTTCCGCGAGGATTACTTTCCCCCCCGGCCATCCTGAAAGAATGGCTGACCATGGGCGGCAATGTGACCATTACCGCCGATGCCCACGAAGCCAAGGCCCTGACCTTTGGCTTTGATGAAGCCGCCGCACAGCTGAAGGAACTGGGCTATACCCGTGTTCTGGTGCTGGGCAAGGACGGTTTTGCCCCCTGTGAGCTGTAAAACGCAAAACACACCGCATTTTGCCGGGTGCGCACTTGCCGCACCCGGCTTTTGCTGTTATAATGGGAAAAAGCGTTTTTCGGGAAAGTCGGAAAGCCATATAAGACGTTAGATCCATTGAAATGTGCGGTATAATTATTGCCCATCCGGGGCGTCGGGGACGCCGCCCCTACAAGTAATTTGTGGATTAGTCACATATTTTCAATGTTCAATCCGCCCTAAGTTCCGGCGGGGTCAGTGACCCCGCCCTACATATAAATTTATCATTTATTCCAATTTCTAATTTCTCATTCCTAATTAACTCCTCCCTCCTAACCCCTAACTAACACGAAAGGTGTACACTAATTTATGAACTTCACTGAACTTTCTTCCTCCGTGCGGCCGGAGATCATCCGGGCAACACAGGCAATGGGATATACCGAGATGACCGAAATCCAGCAGAAGGCCATTCCCCTGATGCTGGCCGGGCATGATATGATTGCCAAGGCCCCCACCGGCACCGGCAAAACCGTTGCGTTCGGCATTCCCATTCTGCAAAAGGCCGCTGGTTTCCCGGCAGGTGCGCCCAAGGCCGTTGTGCTCAGCCCCACGCGTGAGCTGGCACAGCAGATTGCACAGGATCTGACTAACCTGGCGCAGTTCCTGCCGGAGATCCGCGTGGTGTGCGTGTACGGCGGTGCCGGGCTGGAAAAGCAGCAGAAACAGCTGAAAGCCGGCTGCCAGATCGTGGTTGCCACCCCGGCCGCCTAATGGACCACTACCGCCACCATGCGCTGGATCTTTCGCAGGTAACGACCATTGTGCTGGACGAAGCCGACGAAATGCTGAACATGGGCTTTTACAAGGATGTGCGCGGCATCATTGACCTGCTGAAAAGCAGAGAGTCCCTATCCATGTTCAGCGCCACCATCAGCCGCGAGGTACTGGATATCGGCTGGCTGTACCAGCACAACGCCGCCGAAGTAGACGTTCAGCCGGTGCAGGAATCCAGCCCCAAAATTGCCCAGTACAAGCTGCTGACCACCGGCCGCGACAAGCTGGCTGACCTGGCCCAGATCATCATCAGCAAGGATTACAAGCGCGTAATGGTGTTTTGCAACACCAAGTACAACACCGGCATGCTGGCAAACCAGCTGGCCCGGCTGCATTTTAATGTAGACTGCCTGCATGGCGATTTGAGCCAGGCGGAACGCAACCGCATCATGCAGCGCTTTAAGGCCGGCGAGATCAATGTGCTGGTTGCCACCGATGTGGCCGCCCGCGGCATCGATGTTTCGGATGTGGACGCCGTCATCAACTATGATGTGCCCGAAGAGAACGAGCATTACACCCACCGCATCGGCCGCACCGGCCGCGCCAAGCGCGAAGGCGCCAGCTACCTGTTCTATACCAAGGACGAGCAGAAGCGCGTGGACACCCTGCTGCGCCTGACCCGCAATACGGATGACTGCCGCAGCGTGCATTTTGACTTCAACCATGAAAACTGGTGGTAGAAGAAAAGCAGAACGTGGATAAGTTCAACATCAAGTGCTATTTCTGATCTTATTTCTGCCAATATAAAATAACGTGGGGCGGTGCTTGTGCATCGTCCCACGTTTTGTACCTTTTTGTCGGCCAGCCCCGTGCGCGCTTTCTATCCGGCGCTGGGGCAGCCGCTGCAAAGGCGAAGCACACCGGAACACCCCACGCTCTTTGCACAAGATAGGCCATAAACAAAGGACCAAAGCCGCACGCTTTTCAGCGAATGGCTTTGGTCCTTTTCAACTATTGTCGCCGGGTATCCGATTCCGGGGTTGGGGCTGTTACTCGGTTTTGCCTGCAGGCAGGGTAAAGGTGAAGCGGCACCATTTGCCCATCTCGCTTTCGGCCTTGATCTGGCCGCCGGACAGGGTGATCAGCACCTTGCAGATATGCAACCCCAGGCCGCTGCCGCGGGTGTTCAGGCCGCGGGAGCGGTCCTCCTTATAAAAGCGCTCAAACACAAAGGGCAGGGCATCCGGCGCAATGCCATCGCCGGTGTTCTCGATGGTCACCCGCACCATGTCGTTTTCCTGCTGGATATCAAACTTGATGACGCCATCCGGCGGGGTAAACTTGATGGCGTTATCCACAATGTTGTAGACCACTTGGTGGATAAAGTCCGGGTCGGCATACACCATGGTGCCCGTGGGGCCAAGGCCCTGGATATCG